>OBRJ01000003.1_pt1 | contig 403752 bp, 293 predicted proteins | sample 1494831 | NCBI WGS metagenome assembly OBRJ01 (sample SAMEA3360658, study PRJEB22359) | human gut metagenome | biome: ENVO:urban biome; feature: ENVO:human-associated habitat; material: ENVO:feces | place: Bangladesh | collected 2011
GGGATATATTTATATTCCAAACACTGATAGGCTGTCGAGTGAGCGACCTATACCGTATGACCAAACTAAATGTGGTTAATGAAGCCATAGAATACATTCCCAAGAAAACAAAAGAAGGGAATCCGGTCACGGTACGTGTCCCTCTTAATGACAAGGCAAAAGAAATCCTTGAACGCCATAAAGAATATAAAGGGAAACTGTTACCGTTCATATCCGAACAAAAGTACAACGATGCCATAAAAAAGATATTCAAATTGGCTGGAGTTGACCGAATCGTAACTATCTTAGACCCATTGACTCATAACGAAGTCAAACGACCTATTTATGAAGTGGCAAGCAGCCATTTGGCAAGGCGTACTTTTATCGGCAATATCTACAAAAAGGTGAAAGACCCGAACCTCGTTTCCGCACTATCGGGACACAAGGAGGGAAGCAAAGCTTTCAGGCGATACAGAGATATTGACGAAGAAATGAAAAAAGACCTTGTGAAACTATTAGATTAATATACTTTAAACTTTTTAGCGTATAAAATCAAGAAACAAATAAAAGAAATTCCTAACTTTGCAAGAAAATAAATTTAAAATTTGTATTATGGATAGATTGTTGCCAATAAGAATAGAAGCATGCCCACTTATAGACGCTTTAATTGAGTTCCGTTTTGAAGCAGCTATTACCAAAAGCGCAGTTTTTGGCATCATATACAATCTCATAAAAGAAGAGTATAGAGGAAATGTCATTAATTTGCCCATTTTACAAATCCCAGAACAAATTAGGGAGGTTGACCCTAACTTAAAATTTAAGCCCCTATACAGAATTGAAAACGAAAGATTTGTAATTCAAATAGGATATGATGTTTTGAGCATAAGCTCAAAAATGCCATATATAGGTTGGAGCGATTTTTCTAAACATTCATTTTCAATAATCAACAAGGTTATTAGTTCTGGAATAATAAAGCGTGTATCAAGAATAGGACATAGATATATTAATTTCTTCAAAGGAGATATTACCAATGGTCTTACGATGTCTTTTTCCATGACAGAAAAATACACATCTGAAAACTTATTGATACGGACAGATGTCAAAGATGGTAATTTTATGAACACCCTACAATTTGTAAATAATGCAAACTACAAACCACATCCTAATTCTATAGAAGTGGTAGGCTCATTAATTGATATTGATACGTCTCGTGAATATTCCGACAACTATTTCACTTCTAATATAGAACAAGAAATAAATATGGCTCATAAATGCGAAAAAAAGTTGTTTTTCTCTTTGTTAAAACCAGACTTCCTAAATAGTCTAAAACCTGTTTTTGAAAATGAATAGTTTAACGACTTACATAAATACCAATATCCTATTAATGTCTGCCTTATCATGTATGACATTAACAGACACGGAATTGCTTTCTTTATCAAGTAGGCAAACATATAATGATGCTATAATACCGTCTATTAACACTCCTGTCAATCCAATAAATATTTATACAAATTATTCCATTAAGGACATTCCTATCTCAACAGAGACCATTCATGTTAATATTCCCGAGCATGAAGATTTTGAGATAATCAATTCTTTTGCGAATAAGATGTTAACGGAAGCAACTCCTATAGATGAAGAAATTCAAAATGTCATTAATGACCACTTTTGGGATATGCTATGATTACAGAAGATGAATTAAAAAAATATCTACCCAAATATTTGTCAGAAGAAAATTACAAGACCCTTTTGGCAGAACTCAAATCTTTCCCTTATAACATAGATGGAAGGATGTACACTTCTATGCTTGACAAGAATGTCATTTTTCAAGGAGATGGCTTAAAAAAAATGCCTATAATTGATTTAGTTAACATCGAAAGAGGTGTAAAAAATGTAAGCTGTTTGATTTTATCAAACACTTGTGATATGGATTTATCTAATTCTCGTATGTTTCCTGCTTCAATCATGTATGCTCCTATTATAAATCTCACAACATATATTTCAGTTCTTCAAAAACAAGGTGTTAATAGTAGCAAAATTGAAAACCACATTTCAGATCTCAAACAACAAAAAATAACCCAAATAATCTTTCTTCCTGCAAATTCCCAAATGGAAGATTCAATAGTTTTTCTTGATAAAATCTATCATGTTGACAATCGCTTTATAAACCGAGACACATTAGAAGATCAACGCTTATTTTCTTTAAGCGATTATGGTTTCTATATGTTAATATTCAAATTGTCGATACATTTCTCACGCATACAAGAGAAAGTTAATAGAGGTTGCATTGCTAATTAACTTGTATGGGACAACAAGAATATGATAATTTCAAAAGACTGATAAAGGAATGGCTTGACAACCATCCGGATGAATACGCCGATTTCGTAGAGGAAATGAACGACAAGAAGTTTAAAGGATTCTTCAAAGTTTTCAAGATAGCCACGAAATTAGCACCGAAATACAAGGAAGCCGCACGTAAAAGGATAGGCGATGACAGAACACCCGACTTTGAAGAACTGGAAAATATCCTTTTGCATTCAGACCTTGCCGAGAAAATAGTGAACGAGTTTCATAACCCAAACAAGAAAAGTATTGTCCCCGCCATGCTCGCATGGCTGTATTACGGACGGAGCTATGAATGCATGGTGGAACAGGGAGAGGAACTGACCCAAAGAAAGGATATACCTAAATTGTACAAATGGCTTATTTCCGGCATGGTCAAGTTCATTATAAGAAAAAGCATCACCAATGGAATGAGAAGTAAAGAGGACTGGCAAGTTTTCAGGAAGCAACAGAAAGCCATAGAAGAGAACACTCTTGTGGAATGGGCAATAGAAGAAGATGAAGATACGGACGAGGAAGACACAGATACCTTATCAGAAGAACAACCGAAGACCGCAGGACGCAAAGCCGACACACGCACACTGTCTGAACTTCTGATAGAAAGACATGCCATACTGATTGAAAGAATTGGCACACGATTGAAAACCCATGCTACGGAAACAGATATAGCACGGTTGTTTATCGCATTGGTAGAATACCGTTTCATGAGGAAGTGTCCCATCAAGACTTTCAGAAACGCACTGTACGAGCAGTTCAAGGAACAAGAAATCATCCACGAAAGAGGTATCCAGAAAGCATACAGAAATCTCACTTCTCCGTTTGGAAACAGCAAGAAACTGGTAAAAGACATTGGTGAAGACCATGAAGCCATCGAGGAATTGAAAGCCTATCTATCCAATTGAAGTTCGTTTAATTCGCTTTTCGTTTTTACGAATTTAACGAATTGAATATCATTGTTTTACAATTAATTTTCATTATATATTTGCGCCACTATCCTAATCGGGGTAGTGGCTTTTCGTTTATAATACTGCCGAAACGGGAAGTCTTACAACCGGCAGTTTCAAGAAGCCTATGACAGACATATTGGCAATTATCCAAAACGGAAACGGCAACATCAAGTTGGAAGTAACAGGAGAAGATTTGCTATTATTCTCCAACCAGTTAATCAGCCGTGCGAAGCATGAACTTTCTACCGCCATTGCGGAAGCAAGAAAGGAGAAGTATCTAACCAAAGAGGAAGTGAAAAAGATGTGCGGTGTTTGTGATACCACACTCTGGCACTGGTCTAAGAAAAACTATCTGAAGCCTGTAAAGGTTGGAAACAAGGTCAGATACCGACAATCCGACATTCAGAGAATTTTAGGTGAACACAACCCTTTAATCTAAGCCTATGAAGGAGGAAGAATATATGCGCGTAGGAACAACTTTGTACAAGGTGGTCAATCAGCCATGCGCTAATGGCGGTTATGAAAAGAAACGTGTCGTATGGAACAACAGCACATTACGGCAGGACTATGGAAAGAACTATCTTGCCACCGTCCCCAAGTATGACGGCTTTTGCACCGTTCCCAACCATTTGAACTACCAAAAGGAGATTGAGGGATTTCTGAACCTTTACGAGCCTATAGAGCATAAACCGCAGCAGGGGGACTTCTCCCACATCCAATCCTTGATGCGGCACATCTTCGGGGAACAATACGAGCTGGGTATGGACTATATGCAACTGCTGTATCTACAGCCGACACAGAAGCTGCCTATTGTCCTACTTGTTTCAGAAGAACGCAACACAGGCAAAAGCACGTTCTTGAACTTCCTGAAAGCCGTGTTTGAGAACAACGTGACTTTCAACACCAACGAAGATTTCCGCAGCCAATTCAATTCCGACTGGGCAGGAAAGCTGCTAATCGTTGTGGACGAAGTTTTGCTCAACCGCAGGGAAGACAGCGAACGGTTGAAAAACCTGAGCACCACTTTCACCTACAAGGTGGAAGCCAAAGGCAAAGACCGAACGGAGATTGCTTTCTTCGCCAAGTTCGTGCTATGTTCCAACAACGAATATCTGCCCATACTCATAGACGCAGGAGAAACACGCTACTGGGTGCGGAAGATAATGCCGTTGCAGAGTGATGATACCAACTTTCTGCAAAAGCTAAAAGCGGAAATACCCGCATTTCTTTATTTCCTGACCCAAAGGGAACTATCCACAACACAGGAAAGCCGTATGTGGTTCAACCCAAGACTGACACATACCGCAGCCTTGCAGAAAATAATCCGAAGCAACCGCAACCGACTGGAAATAGAAATGACCGAGTTGTTGCTTGACATCATGTCGAACATGAACGTGGAAAGCGTATCATTCTGCCTGAACGACCTTGTAACCTTGCTACTCTATTCACAGGTCAAGGTTGAAAAGTATCAAGTGAGGAAAGTTGTGCAGGAAGTATGGAAACTTACTTCCGCACACAATTCGCTATCCTACACCGCTTATGAGTTCGCACCCCATCGTGAGTGCCACTATGAGCCGAAAAGGAAAACTGGTCGGTTTTATACGGTCACGAAAGAACAACTGACCGCTATCTAATTATTTTGATGAAATGATGAATAAGGGAAGTAATATATTGCCTTATAGATAGATATGTATTCATCAAACACTCATCAACAACGATTGCTGATGAAAAAAGAAAACATCATTTCTCTTTTGGCAAGCAATCTGATGAGAAAAAGATGAGCCGATATAACGCTGTTTAACAGTGTGTTAAATTCCAAATTCATCAAATCATCATTTTTTCATTCACCAACAAATCCGCAAGAAAATGACAATAGAAGAAGCTAAAAGCATACGAATAGCCGACTACCTGCACAGCTTGGGTTATTCACCAGTAAAACAACAAGGTATCAACCTTTGGTACAAATCTCCGTTTCGGGAAGAGAGTGAAGCATCGTTCAAAGTGAATACCGAACGTGAACAATGGTATGACTTCGGTTTGGGAAAGGGCGGAAACATCATTGCACTGGCTGCACATCTGTACGCTACCGACCATGTACCTTACATCTTGAAACGGATAGCAGAACAGACACCGCACGTGCGCCCGGTATCTTTTTCTTTTGGCAAGCAAAGCTCTTCTGAGCCGAGTTTCCAACAGTTGGAGATTGTTCCGCTGTCATCTCCTGCCCTGCTTGCCTACTTGCAAGGTAGAGGAATAAATACAGAACTGGCGAAAAGAGAATGTAGTGAAGCCCGTTTCACCCACAACGGCAAGCGGTACTTTGCCATCGCCTTTCCCAATGCTTCGGGTGGGTTTGAGGTTCGCAACCGCTATTTCAAGGGCTGCATCGCTCCAAAGGAAATCTCCCACATCAGACAGTCTGGGAAAGCGAGGAATACCTGTTATGTGTTCGAGGGATTTATGGACTACCTCTCCTTTTTGACATTGAGACAAGAGAGCTGCCCAAATTATCCGGAATTGGACGGGCAGGACTACATTGTATTGAACTCAGTATCGAATGTAAACAAGGCTCTCTATCCGTTGGGCAATTACGAACGCATCCACTGCTTTTTAGACAACGACCATGCAGGAATGGAAACACTCCGGCAAATCCGCATGGAATACGGCAGAGACCGATACATCCGGGACGCTTCGCAGATTTACAGAGGATGCAAGGACTTGAACGAATACTTACAGAAACAGGTTGAAAGAAAAAGGCAAGTCCAATCCGTCAAAGGAGTGAGCAGCCAGTCACCGAAAAAGAAAAACGGCTTTCGGTTATAGCCCACTATAACTACACGCTCCGCTTTCGTAGTTGTGGGCTCTCCCGAGGGGATTAGGGCTTTACCCTAATGACCCACTCAGGGTGTTTCACCCCTGAGAACCCCGAGCAAAGAGTGACCCTCTCTTTGCAATCTCCGCTTATGGGTTACCCCTAAGAACCCCTCTGCGAAAGCGAGCAGAATAATCAATTGCAAACAAAGAAAAGAAGCTATGGCAACAAAATCAAGCATACATATCAAGCCTTGCAGAATCGCATCGAGCGAGGCGCACAACCGAAGGACTGCCGAGTATATGCGTAATATCGGGGAGTCCAGAATCTATGTCGTTCCCGAACTTTCCACCGACAACGAACAGTGGATAAATCCCGACTTCGGCACTCCCGAACTGCGAACTCATTATGACAATATCAAGCAAATGGTCAAGGAAAAGACCGGACGTGCCATGCAGGAAAAGGAAAGGGAACGCAAGGGAAAGAATGGAAAAATTATCAAGGTGGCGGGATGTTCACCCATCCGTGAAGGAGTATTGCTCATCAGACCGGATACCACACTGGCTGATGTACGCAAATTCGGTGAAGAGTGTCAAAGACGCTGGGGCATCACTCCATTACAAATTTTCCTGCACAAAGACGAAGGGCATTGGCTGAACGGTCAGCCGGAAGCGGAAGACAGGGAAAGTTTTCAGGTTGGGAGCAGATGGTTCAAGCCGAATTATCATGCACATATCGTTTTCGACTGGATGAACCACGAAACCGGAAAGAGCCGAAAGCTCAATGACGAGGATATGGTAACCATGCAGACCCTTGCTTCCGATATTCTCCTGATGGAACGTGGGCAGGCAAAAGCTGTTACAGGCAAAGAGCATCTGGAACGAAACGACTTCATCATTGAGAAGCAGAAAGCCGAACTGCAACGTATAGAGGAAACCAAGCGACACAAGGAGCAACAGGTAAGCCTTGCCGAACAGGAACTCAAACAGGTAAAATCGGAGATACGCACCGACAAGCTCAAAAGTGTAGCCACTGATGCAGCCACAGCCATAGCAAGTGGCGTCGGTTCTCTTTTCGGCAGCGGAAAATTGAAAGATTTGGAGCAAGCCAACGAGAGTTTACGGCATGAAATAGCCAAGCGTGACAAGGGCATTGATGAATTAAAAGTCAAGATGCAACAAATGCAGGAACAGCATGGCAAGCAGATTCGCAATCTTCAAGAAATACATCATCAAGAACTTGAAGCCAAAGATAAGGAAATATCACGATTGAACGCCATTCTTGAAAAAGCGTTCAACTGGTTCCCATTGCTCAAAGAAATGTTGAGAATGGAAAAACTCTGCTATGCCATCGGATTTACCAAAGACATGGTAAACAGTCTTTTGACCAAAAAGGAAGCTATCAGATGCAATGGAAAAGTCTATTCCGAAGAGCATAGACGAAGATTTGAAATAAAGAATGATGTTTTCAAAGTGGAGAAAAGTTCGGTTGATGATAACAAATTGGTGCTGACTATAAACCGACAACCAATCAGCGAATGGTTCAAAGAGCAATGGGAGAAATTAAGGCAAGGTTTACGACAATCAACGGAAGAATCAAGAAAAAGTAGAGGATTCAGAATGTAATATTGATAGTATTTGATTGTATCTCAATAAAATTAAATATCTTTGTAAGCGGATTGAGACAACTCTGTCCAAGACATATTAAAATTTAGAAGAAGCGTTATGCTTATTTCTTGCGAATGAAAACCTGAGAAACTTTCAAACGTGTACAAGAATAGCATAGTGGTTCTCACGCTATAGCGTGGGCTGCTATTGTTACATCTGTACACAAAGGTTTTCTCAGGACCTTCATTCAAAGACGTGGCATTACAGTTCCACGCTTTATAATTTAATATTATCTTTTCTTGGATATTGAGAAGAATAATAAATTTTATATTTGATATTAGATGATTATTGTATATGTAATCTAAAAGGTTATACTTTAATTAAATACTCTGATTGTAGAATAAATTTAATTGTAAAATGAGAAGAATGAAATTGCTTATATTTTTTGTGTGTTTGATATGTACTATTCCTTCGTTCTCACAAGATGATTATGACAGAAGTTTGAATGAATTGGAAAAGGTAAATGATTTATTGTTAGATGCTTCTGCATCTTTTTTGAAATTTCCTAATAACCATAGCAACACAATAATTGTATTTAATCAATTAAAGGAATTGAATACAATATATAAAGAAATACAATCTAACAAATATGAAGTTCTTTCAAAATGGGATAATTATAAAGTGAGACTGTTTTATGATACGACAGATAAAATGCAAGCCATTGCAGATGCTTTTGAAGAGTTATTAAGAACTATTGCAGGATATACTTCTAGTGGTATTGAGGGAACTGTAATGGAAGTATTATTGGAGCCTCTTTTTGATGAAGCTGGTTGGGAGAAAAGAATACTTAACGTAACATGTCCTGATGCCTATTTTGTAGAATATTCGTATGAAGATTTTAAAATGATGTTTGTAAAGAGCACTCGCCCAAGAAATGATTATATGAATAATTGCTATCATAATATTGAAGTGACATTTACGTATGAAGGACCATATGGTGCTGGAGGGTCTTATTATGTTGGTGGAAATAAATATAGAATGATTCAATTTAAAGATAACGAAAATGTTTCTTATCGTAAAGTTGTAAAAGCCAAATCTATTCGTAAATAAATGTAATTGTAAAGATGAAGAAAATTTTTATTGGTATTTTAGTATTAATATTCTTTCCTATAGCTTACTATTTCTTGCACTTGCATGTTTTACAGATGTCAGAGAGTTATGTGGAAAAGAAAAAGAACACTTTACAGAAGGAGTTCTATGATAAATTAAATGAATATTGGGCAGGAGAATCTCGTTTGATGTATTCAGAAGAGTATGGCAGTACGTCTTATGTTCCTATGGATATGGATGCAGTTCAGTTTATTGATAATAGGAATGAAAAAGATGCAACTTTCTATAGTTCTGTTGAAAGGCTATTCCCTTATGACAGATTCCCTCTACTAACATCAACAATGTTCAAATGTTTAAGGCCGGGGTGTTTTAGGGAGTTATATGAATTGAATGCAGTAAAGAATATGCCTTGGAGGGCCTTCTTGCTGAAATATCAAGAGAAAGATAAGTTTCAGATGTTTATTTTTAAACCAGTAGCTGTAGGGTACTTACAATCTTCATATAATTTGAGAGATTGGAGACCTTCTTTAGATGAGAGTTGTACTAGTGCACTTGAGTACCTTATAAAAGAAGATAGAAATTATAAGGATTGCTATAATCAAAATAACAAGAAAACAATTAATAAAATTTTAAGTCTTTACAATCGCTATTACTACTTGCAGACAGAAGGTCATTATCAAAACTTTGAAGACAATAATTATGTAAATTTTGAAAATATAAAACTCTCACCTAACCCAGAAGGCGAACCGTTATGTGGGCATCGAATAAATTGGATTTATAATGGTTTTTATCGTGTGTATTATGATACATATCCACTGTTGACTTATGAAGTCACATTTAATCATCTAAACTATAATAATGATAAAGAAACTTATTATACAGAGCACTTCTTTGTTGTCAAAATTTGCTTTTGGACATTATTTTTTATACTATTTGTTTATTTGTCATATCTAATATATCGTTTTTCAAAATATCGTTCAACAGCGAACAGCTTAAGTTCTAAAATTAATATAGAACCTGATATATCGTATTTATATAATGAAATTATAACGAAAGCTAATCCTAAAATGTTTATAGAACCTTACCAGCCTAATAAGTTAACTACTGCAAATGAAATTTATTCAGAAGCTTTGAAAAATAAGCATAATAGGGATGTTTTAAAAAAATTGTTAGATAGAATAAAGAAAGAATTATGATTAAGTATATAGTATTTATGTTTGGACTACTTTTGTTTTCTTCATGTAATGAGAATGAAAGTGAGAGTTTTATTACAAAAGAAATGAAGAACTATATAAGTAATAATGTAGATGGTTCTTATGGTTTCTTTGAGCGTAATATGGTAAAGGAACATATTGATAGTTTCAGTTGGAAATCTGACATATACAGAATTCAACGCCAACTTTATATGTATGCAAGCCAAAGAAGAACTATATTGGCAAATAACTATGTTCCTCTTACTAAAACTACAGGATGGCTATTTCCAAACATCTTTGAATCGAATTTTGAAAAGCCTCAAGGATATGCTAAAAAAATTAAAGAGTCATATATTACAGAAGAAGAACGCGAAATCTGTGATTATATATATTATAGTGAATCAGTTCCTAAAATTCGAAAAATGATAAAAGATTTGGAGGAAGAAGAATTTCATGGTGACAGAATATATTATGCTTGCGGTTATCGAACTGCTTCTGGAGCAATTGTCGATAGACAATTTGTTTTATATACAAATGGCGAAAAGAATTTTATTGAAATATTTGAATTAAAATACAATTATGAAATGTTACGTGATTTTGTTCAGCATAATTTAAATGTTGATTTAGAGGAATCTTATATACAGACTTTGCTTGCAAAGTATAAGGCAATAGAAAGTGAAGATAAAGAAAGTCAAAATTCTTTTTTAACTATACCAACTTCAACCATTTCAAATAAATATAGTGCAATATTTAGACGACTTGAAAAGTATTAATCCTAAAATGTAACATTAGACCTAATGCTATTTAAAAGTTATGTTAAATACTAATAAGTGGAAATTTCATTTATAATTTAGATATATTATGACAGCACAATGTAGAGAACGATTAATTTATAATGGTGAAGAATATTATCTTGCGACAGAGCCATTAGCTTCTTATCTTATTAAGCATGATATAAGGTTTATTGCTCCACATACGGCGTGCTGGAGAGGGTATATAGGTTCTTGGCTTATTGAGGATAATAAATTATATCTTGTTGATTTGAAAGCTAATATATCTGAGGGTAATAAAAAATTTGGTGCAGATAAAGAAGTTGGATTAGATTTTTTATTTCCCGGACAAACAAAAGTCTTTGCGAATTGGTACTCAGAAGTTATACGTATTCCACATGGCAAAATGATGAAATATGTACATCAAGGATATGCTTCACTGTATGAAAAAGAGCTTTTCTTAAGATTTGAATCAGGAATTCTTGTAAGCTATCGTGAAGAAGATAATACTCATTTCTATGCCAATAAAAAGAGAATGGAAGAAAGAAATATGAGTGATTTATGCGAAGCTATATTTGGTGTAAAACTTCAGAAAAAAGGAAATTGGCTACATAATTTGTTTAGACATTTACATAAACTATATAGAAGATAAACATAAAAAATTAGCTTCAACTGTAATAATGGAAAGAAAGGCAGAATTCAGTTATAAGCATTCTTCTACTTTCTCAATATTCCAGCCACTTTCTATTTTGTAGAAATATACAATATATCTAACATTATTAACAGTAACGATAACATATCCTTTTTCCGGTACACCTGTTATACCGTAAGTCTGAGCAATCAAAATATTTGCTTTATGATAAATTTGCACCAAGTCCATATTAAACTTTTTTTAATTCTACACAAAGTTACCCAAATTCGTAAATAGTAATTCTTTGCTTAATATAATATCAGAACATAAAACAGAATCCTTTCTTTTGCGAAGCTTTAAACCTTTCAATCTCCAAAGAAAGCGACTTCTTCAACTGTCCTGCCATAAACAACAAGAACAACTGATTGGTTTCTTCATCTTGGCATTGACGTAAGGAAAGGATATAGGCTTCTCTATCTTCTTTAAATATTTTGGTCGGAAAAAGGTGATAGCAAAATTGGATGTAGTTCATCAATAATCGAGCCGTTCTTCCGTTGCCATCCACCCACGGATGAATAGTTACTAAATTAAGGTGGGCATTAAAACTCAATTCGTATTGTTCCCGAAATGTTCCCATTTTCTTTTGCTTCTCTTGAAGAATCGCACAAAGTTCATCCACCTTAGCAGGAACTTTCAAATAGTTCATATAAGAATGTCCGCCAACGCCAGCCGTAACACCACATAGACGGAACTCTCCTTTAGAAGAATCAAAAGAACCGCCCATCACACTGTGAACGCTGCCAGTAGTACGCATCAGCATTGCATTCAACCTTTTCAGAAAAGCAGGAGTTATCGGTGCAAGGCTCTCTGATTCTGCTTTGGCAAGTTCATACGCTTGCTTCAAATCTTCATTCATCAGATGATGCACAAGCGGTTTCCCTTTCGCTGTTACTCCCTCGTCAAAGAGAAGCTGCGTATCAAGTTCGGTCAACGTTGAGCCTTCTATGGCTGTGGAATGGGTAATGAGAGAATAAAGGTAATACTTATCATAGTCCACCGATTCACTGATACCAAGTTTTTGAAACTTCTGATACAACTGTTCTATCTCTTGCCAAACACCTTGTTCCATTACTTTTATTTAATAGGCTTTATTTCTTTTCAAAGGTAACTTATTTACTACGTTCAACCAAAAGAAATAATGACTTACTGCTATATTTTTTGCACGTGTGGGGAAAATGTGGGGAAAATTCAAGCAAAAGAAAAAGCTAAGTAATTGATAATTCAATACTTAGCTTTTTTCTTAGTACCCAGACCCGGGGTCGAACCGGGATGGAAGTGAATCCACTGGTGTTTGAGACCAGCGCGTCTACCGATTCCGCCATCTGGGCATGTTGATTTCTCAAATGCGGTGCAAAGATACAGCTTTTTTTGAAAACTACAATACTTTCCTTAAAAAAAGGCGAAAAAAACGAGAAAATATTCTCCAAGCATTCCGCGTTTATAAAATATACAGTACTTTAGCAGAAACTTTTAAAACATTTAATATGATAACCAATAAGGATAATTTCTGTGTAATCATGGGTGGCGGTATCGGTAGCCGTTTCTGGCCTTTCAGCCGCAAAACTCTTCCGAAACAATTTCTGGATTTTTTCGGCACAGGGCGTTCATTATTGCAACAAACATTCGATCGGTTCAAGCAAGTAATCCCTACAGAAAACATACTGGTTGTAACCAATGACCTATATGCCGACTTGGTGAAAGAACAGCTTCCTGAATTAAACTCCGAACAGATTTTATTAGAACCTACACGCAGAAACACTGCCCCGTGCATTGCATGGGCTGCTTACCATATCCGTGCATTAAACCCAAATGCCAATATCGTAGTAGCTCCTTCGGATCATCTTATCCTAAAAGAAAGCGAATTTCTTTCAGCCATAGAGAAAGGGCTGGCATTCGTTGCAAAATCTGATAAGCTTCTAACTCTTGGCATTAAGCCTAATCGCCCGGAAACAGGATATGGTTATATACAGGTAGCCGAACATATAGACAGCAGCTTCTATAAAGTAAAAACCTTTACAGAAAAGCCCGAATTGGAATTGGCCAAAGTCTTTATAGAAAGCGGAGAATTTTATTGGAATGCCGGTCTCTTCATGTGGAATGTAAACAGTATCATCAAAGCCGGTGAATTACTTTTACCGGAATTGGCCACTAAATTGGCAGCCGGAAAAGATGTGTACGGAACACCGGAAGAAAAGAAATTCATAGATGAGAACTTTCCTGCATGCCCTAACGTATCCATCGACTTCGGCATTATGGAAAAAGCAGACAATGTATATGTATCATTGGGCGACTTCGGATGGTCTGATTTAGGTACATGGGGCTCCCTGTACGATCTTTCTCAAAAAGACGAATCGGAGAATGTCACTCTGAAATGCAGGTCGTTATTATACAATAGTAAAAACAATATTGTCGTACTTCCGCAAAACAAACTTGCTGTCATCGACGGGCTGGAAGGATACCTCATTGCCGAATCCGACAATGTCCTGCTGATTTGTAAAAAAGATGAAGAGCATTCCATACGTAAGTATGTGAATGATGCTCAAATTAAATTGGGAGAGGAGTATATATAAATAGTTTTTTCAACGACAAAAAAGTAAAATAAAATCGGCAGTTGCTATTTCCAACTGCCGATTTTTTATAATGGGAGGAAATAAAATCTTTTAGAACGCCATGGTGATAGCTTTGGCTATCGCCTTAAATTCTTCATCTGTCAATTTCAGCTTTGGATTGGAAAAAAGCATATCCTTTTCATTCTGCATAGGAATCAAATGAATATGTGCATGAGGAACTTCCAAACCTAAAACTGCTTCACCCACTTTCCTACAAGGAAAAGCCTTGCCAATAGCCAATGCCACTTTCTTTGCAAAAACATGCATTGCAGCCAAATCCTCATCACTTAAATCGAAGATATAGTCCACTTCCTGTTTAGGAATGACCAGCGTATGCCCTTTCGCTAATGGATTAATATCAAGAAAAGCAAAGAACTTATCATTCTCCGCCACTTTGTAGCAAGGTATTTCACCCGCGATAATTTTGCTGAATATTGTTGCCATAATTTTACTTATATAAAATGAGGCAAGCCCGCATGCAGACCTGCCCCTCCTCTAAAATGATATGTTCACTACTTCCAGATTGATGATACCCTGCGGTACTTTAATCTCAGCAACATCACCCACTTTCTTGCCAAGCAAACCTTGTGCAATCGGAGTATTTACAGAAATCTTTCCCTCTTTCAGGTTAGCTTCACTTTCAGAAACAATGGTATAAGTCATCTTCATACCGTTTTTCACATTTTTCAGTTCCACTTTATTCAATATCTGTACACTGTCGGTTTTCAATTTAGATTCATCAATAATCTTTGCATCCGCAATAACCTGTTTCAGTTTATTGATTTTCATTTCAAGAAGACCTTGAGCTTCTTTTGCAGCATCATATTCTGCATTTTCCGACAAGTCACCTTTATCGCGTGCCTCAGCGATAGCTGCCACAATCTTCGGGCGTTCTATCGTTTCCAACTGTTTCAAATCGGCCAACAACTTATTGTAGCCTTCTTCTGACATATAAGCCATAGTTTTTCCTCCTTATTATTTATAATGTTTTTTAATGGTACTATAAACAAAAAAGAATTCCAACATGGTCAGCATGCTGGAACCCTCTTCCTATTTTTTCCTTTGCAAAGATAGACTTTTAAATAATGCGTGTCAAGCAAAAAGCAGTGCTTTGTAACATATTTAAATGAAATCTTCTAATTTATAACATGTTACAGCAAGGCTTTCACCGCTGCATCCAAATCTTTAATTGTTTCGCCACGGGCACTCAACTCGCTCTTTTTATTGATTAGGAAGACAGCAGGAAGCGACTGTACATTATAAGCGGCAGCTATGCTGGAATATACCCCATTGGCGTCACGTACACATATCCACGGCAGATTATCGGCTGTTGTTTTCCAATAGTGCTCATCAGCATCCAAAGAAACCTGGTAAATCTCCAAGCCCTGACCGGCATACTTGTCGTATAAATCACGCAGCATATAATTATGTGTAGGAGAAACCGCACTCTGATAGATTGTGAAATCCAAAATAACAGCTTTCCCCTTCAAATCACTCAACTTGTGCATATTGCCTTTCATGTCGCGCAAGTTAATATCAATGATACCTGTTTCCGACACAGCCTCCGTAGGAAGTTCCACGACCTTCTGCTGCGGGGCACGGGTATTCTTCATTCCCTTTATTACTATATTATAAAGATTCTTCGAACGGTCAGCATGCGGATAATAATTGTTCAGGCTGGTTGCCACTGCAGCAAAGCACTTCACATCATCTTTATTATTCAACGGATCGAATATGAGATAATTATTTAATTTCTGAAATAAAGCAAAATAAGCAGCTGCCGTATTAGGAGCGGCAAAAATATAATTAATCTTCACTTCATCCTTATAGTCCTTCATCAGTGTAGCCAGACTATCCTCAAACACATCCGTACCGATTTTATGGGCTTGCATACTTTGAATCAACGCATTTACATTGGTTTGAAGCTGCATTTGCTTCAATGTAAGTTCTTTTATCTTCACACTGTTTGCCGAACCTTCTACTGTATAAGCCGTAGAAAAATCCGTATACGGTGCATTAAACCGAACCGTTTCCGCAGAATCTATGGAAAAGTTGATAACCTTATCATCTACACGCAAACGATAAAATTCAGGTGATACAGGGCATGCCTGCTTAAAAGCAAACGTACCGTCACTCTTCAACTTAACGGAGTCCAAAGGAACAATACCCTCTAAAGCCGAAGCTTCCAGGTAAAGCATTTTACCGTCAGCACCGGATATTTCACCTTCCACTTTAAATTCCGGTCCGGAATTACATGCGCTTAACCCCAAAACAGCCAATGCTACAAAAAGAATCTTTTTCATATTTCATGTATTTTTCTAAAAAGAACGTGCAAATATACTCCTTTTCACGGTTAGTCAAAGCATTTTCCCACTTCTTACACTTATAAAAGTGCAAAAAACAACTAAATACAAACTTTTTATCTCATTCCCACCGTATTACACGAATAAAATATGTATCTTTGCAAGCATTTTGAAAGAAAAATAGATATAAAACATTTTTTATGATTAACCCAATTGTTAAGACGATCGAGCTTCCTGATGGCAGAACCATCACGCTCGAAACGGGAAAGCTGGCAAAACAGGCAGACGGTTCTGTAATGCTTCGTATGGGTAACACCATGCTGTTAGCTACTGTTTGTGCCGCCAAGGACGCAGTTCCCGGAACAGATTTCATGCCGTTACAGGTAGAGTACAAAGAAAAATTCTCCGCTTTCGGACGTTTCCCCGGAGGTTTTACAAAACGCGAAGGCCGTGCTTCTGATTATGAAATTCTTACCTGCCGCCTCGTAGACCGTGCTCTCCGCCCTTTATTCCCCGACAATTTCCACGCAGAGGTATATGTAAACATCATCCTCTTCTCAGCAGACGGCGTTGACATGCCAGACGCACTGGCAGGACTTGCAGCTTCTGCAGCCCTCGCTGTTTCAGATATTCCTTTCAACGGACCGATTTCCGAAGTACGCGTAGCACGTATCAACGGCGAATTTGTTATCAATCCTACTTTTGAGCAATTGGAAAAGGCTGACATGGATCTGATGGTAGGCGCCACTTATGAAAACATCATGATGGTGGAAGGTGAAATGGATGAAGTTTCCGAAAGAGACTTGCTGGAAGCCATGAAAGCTGCTCACGAAGCAATCAAGATACAATGTAAGGCCCAAATGGAACTGGCAGAAGAAGTCGGTTCTACCGTAAAACGCGAATACTGCCACGAAGTAAACGATGAAGAACTCCGCAAGGCTGTTCACGACGCCTGCTATGACAAGGCTTATGCAATCGCAGCTTCCGGTAACAAGAATAAGCATGAGCGTATGGATGCTTTCGATGCCATCCGCGAAGAATTCAAGGCACAATTCAGCGAAGAAGAACTGGAAGAAAAAGCTCCGCTTATCGACCGCTACTACCACGATGTTGAAAAAGAAGCCATGCGTCGTTCCATCCTGGATGAAGGCAAGCGTCTCGACGGACGTAAGACTACCGAAATCCGTCCTATCTGGTGCGAAATCGGTTATCTGCCCGGTCCTCACGGCTCCGCTATCTTCACGCGTGGTGAAACCCAGTCTCTATCTACCGTTACTTTAGGTACAAAACTGGACGAAAAAATTATCGACGACGTTCTGGAACATGGAAAAGAACGTTTCTTACTGCACTACAACTTCCCGCCGTTCTCTACGGGTGAAGCCAAAGCACAACGTGGTGTAGGTCGTCGCGAAATCGGTCACGGACACCTTGCATGGCGTGCTTTGAAAGGACAAATCCCTGCCGATTATCCGTATGTAGTACGTGTAGTATCCGATATTCTCGAATCAAACGGTTCATCTTCCATGGCTACCGTATGTGCCGGTACGCTGGCGCTGATGGATGCCGGTGTAAAAATCAAGAAGCCCGTATCCGGTATTGCAATGGGATTGATTAAGAATGCAGGCGAAGAAAAATACGCAGTATTGTCCGACATCCTCGGTGATGAGGACCACCTCGGCGATATGGACTTCAAGGTAACCGGTACAAAGGACGGTATCACTGCTACCCAGATGGATATCAAAGTAGACGGTCTGTCTTATGAAATCCTTGAAAAAGCATTGTTACAGGCTAAAGAAGGCCGCGAATACATTCTGAGTAAAATCACCGAATGTATCGCTGAACCGCATGCCGACCTGAAACCGCATGCTCCACGCATCGAAACCATGACTATTCCTAAAGAATTCATCGGTGCAGTAATCGGCCCGGGCGGAAAGATTATCCAGGGTATGCAGGAAGAAACCGGTGCAACAATCACTATCGAGGAAATAGACAATATCGGTAGAATTGAAATTGCCGGAACCAACAAGAAGTCTATCGACGATGCAATGCGTATCATTAAAGGTATCGTGGCAGTACCGGAAGTAGGTGAAGTCTACAAAGGTAAAGTACGTTCTATCATGCCTTACGGTGCATTCGTTGAATTCTTACCGGGCAAAGACGGTTTGCTCCATATTTCTGAAATCGACTGGAAGCGTCTGGAAACAGTAGAAGAAGCCGGAATCAAGGAAGGTGACGAGATTGATGTGAAGTTGCTTGACATTGATCCTAAGACCGGTAAGTTCAAACTGTCTCGCAAAGTATTGCTTCCGAAACCGGAAAGACAGGAAAGACCGGAAAAGAAAGACAAATAATCCCTATCAATAAATAGGATATATGAGCCCGACAGTGATCTGCCGGGCTTTTTTTCACTCCCCACCCATGGAAATCAAAAAAACAACAGGTATTGTTTGCATATTACAAAAAGATTATGTTGCTTTGTGATACGAAACCTTAAATCGTACGAAAAAACTCCAATTTGAATGTCCGACTCCATTAAATTACATACGATGGACCTTTTCTCGCGTTTTTTCCAGGAGAACCAAGAAAAGTTCCTGACTTTTGCTTATTCCTACCTCAGAGATAAAGCGGAAGCGGAAGACGTGTTAATGGAATCCATGATTGCCCTATGGGAAAACCGGAACCGTTGGGAAGAAGGAAGCAATCTGCATGCCTTGCTGTTGACCATAATCAAAAACAAGTCACTCAATCTGTTAGAGCACAAAAAAATACGCCTGCAAGCAGAAGAAAATATAAACAGCCATAACCAGCGGGAGCTCAACTTGCGTATATCCACCTTGAAAGCCTGCGAACCCGAGCAGATATTCGACAACGAAATACAGCACATCGTTCACAAGGCCTTAGAGCAAATGCCACAACAAAGCCGGACTATTTTCATGCTGAGCCGTTACCAGAATCTCCCCAACAAACAAATTGCCGAGCAACTGCATGTTTCACTGAAAACCGTAGAAGCGCATATCACCAAAGCCCTCCGCATACTGCGATTGGAGTTGAAAGATTATCTGGCTTCCATACTGCTCTGAGCAATAAAAGTATTTTTTACGCAAAAAGTTTCCTTTTTTGATAGGGTTGTCCACACTTCGCCGGTTATATATACAGAAAGGCGGTAAAGTCCCTCTCTTTAACCAAGCAACTCTATTTATGATGAACCAGGAATTACTATACAAATATTTTAAAGGAATAGCATCCATTGAAGAAGAGAAACAGATTCTGGACTGGGTTGAAGCTTCTGAAGAAAACCGGGAAGCCTACCTGAAAGAACGTATGCTGTTCGACGTATCCCTGTTTTCCACAAAACAAGACAATAAGAAAAAAGCAATACGACTCATGCCAATGCTCCGCTGGGCGGCGCGTATTGCAGCGGCAGTCATCATTGCCGTATCCGGTTACTACATGACCACAAATTATATATATAATAAGGATGCACAGCCTCAAACCATTACTGTTCCTGCCGGGCAACGCGCTCAAATTACACTTGCCGACGGTACACGCGTATGGCTCAATGCCCAATCCACGCTTACATATGCTTCCGACTTCGGCCGCAATGACCGCAACGTCGAGTTAGACGGCGAAGCATATTTTGAAGTTGCCAAAAACAAAAAATTACCGTTCTATGTACATACGGAAATGCACAAAGTAAGAGTGGTCGGAACCAGCTTTAACGTCTGCGCATACAAAGGCAGCAAAGAGTTCGAAACAACATTGGTGGAGGGTATCGTAGACATCTACCCAAGCTGTAACAACCAAGTGATTACCCGCCTTCAAAAGGATGAGTTTTTTGCCAATTATGACGGACGCTGCAAGAAAACCATCCTCCCCTCGTACGAATATCTCCGCTGGAAAGAGGGATTATACTGTTTTGATGATGTACCCTTCAGCGGCATCCTGGACAAGCTTGAAAAATACTACAACGTAAAGATAACCGTCACCAGCCCCAGACTACTGACCCACGAAGGCCTGACCGGCAAATTCAGGGAACAGGATGGCATAGAGCACATCTTGAGAGCCATCTCCAAAGAGCACCCGTTCAAGTTCCGCATTAATGAAAACAAAGACTCGATAATCATATATGAATAAACAAAACCTTTAAATTTAGTACTAACCCCTTAAAACCGAACAGCATGAAACCATAAAGCAACAGTCCTAAGAATTACTTCCCTTTTTTGATAAAAAAAGATCGGAAAGTACCCCCATACTTTCCGATCCGAAACAGTCAAAAATCGACCTTAATCAATTTATTAACTTAACACAGTGACAAAGATATGAGAAAAATTTCTTTGAATGGACTTTTTTGTCCAAAAAGTTTTGAAAACAAGCAATTATTGCGTACTATGAAGACCACACTATTCCTTCTTCTGTTTGTAACATTCCAAGCATACTGCGGGAATAGCTACTCTCAGAACGCCAAAGTAAGTATCCCCGATTCTCAGCTGAGAGTAGGGCAAATACTTTCCCAAATTGAATCCCAGACAGACTATCTGTTTGTATACAACAAAAAGAGTGTCGATGTACGGCGCACTGTTAATGTAGATGCGAAAAACAAAGCCGTAGCCGAACTTCTGGATGAAATATTTGCCGGAACAAACATCAGATATGTAATGGAAGGCAAAAATATAGTCCTGACCAAAAGAGGTGAAAGCATCGAAAACGTAGCCGGAACACAACAGGAAAGAGTCACTGTAAAGGGTGTCGTTACCGATTCCAAGGGCGAACCGATTATCGGTGCAAATGTATTGGAAAAGGGTACGACCAACGGTATCATCACCAACCTGGACGGAGAGTTCACCCTCAACGCACCTGCCAATGCCACTTTAGTCATTTCCTACATAGGCTATGAACCTATAAACGTTACGCTCAACGGCCGTACATCGCTAAAAATCCAAATGAAAGAAGAAGCGCTGGCATTGGAAACCGTTGTCGTAACAGCTATGGGCATCAAGAAAAAAGAGGCCTCTCTCACCTACTCTACCCAACAGGTGGGCGGCGATGAACTGACCCGCGCCAAAGACCCTAATATGATTAACGCCCTTGCCGGTAAGACAGCAGGCGTATCCATCACCCGTAACTCCTCCGGTCTGGGCGGCTCAGCCAAAGTATCCATCCGCGGTATCCGTTCTGCCAATGCCGATGGAAACAACCAACCGTTATATGTTATCGACGGTGTGCCTATGCTGAACAACGTAGCCGAGCAGGCATTCTCCGCCATGGGCGGTAACAACGATGCCGGCAACCGTGACTCGGGCGACGGTATCTCCAACTTGAATCCGGACGACATTGAAAGCATGAGCATACTGAAAGGTGCTTCCGCAGCAGCCCTCTACGGCTCACAAGCTGCCAACGGCGTAATCCTGATTACCACCAAGAAGGGTAAAGCCGGCATGCAACGTATCGTATTCAACTCCAACCTGACCATAGACCATGCCATTTGCCTGCCCGAATTCCAAGACAAATACGGTGCAAGCGGAGCTACAAGCTGGGGTACGGTTCCGGAAAATGCAAACTCCACCCCCATCAAAGCTTACGATAACGTGGGCGACTATTTCAGCAACGGAGTTACTGCGACCAATTCACTATCCATCATGACGGGTAAAGAGAAAATGCAGACCTACTTCTCTTATGCCAACACCACCGCCAAAGGTATTGTCGATGTAAACAAACTGCAAAAGCATAATATCACCTTCCGTGAAACAGCCTCTTTGTTCAACGACCGCCTCACATTGGATGCCAATGTAAACCTGATGACCCAGAAAATCAAGAACCGCCCTACTTCCGGCGGCTACTACATGAACCCGCTGGTAGGTCTGTACACCTTCCCGCGCGGTGAAGACCTCAGTGTCTATCGCGATAACAACGGATTCGAAAAATACGATGAAAACAGATCCATGCCATTGCAGAACTGGTATACGGACATCAGCGGATTCAGTCAGAACCCCTATTGGCTGACGAACAGAGTGACCAGCAACGACAAACGCTTCCGTACCTTAGCTTCCTTAAGCGCCAACTTGAAGATAAACGACTGGTTCAGCGTTCAGGCACGCGGTAATGTAGACTATATCAATGACAATTACGAGCAGAAAATGTATGCCGGAACAACGGCCGATGTAGCCCACCAGAACGGCCGCTATATCAAAATGAACCGTCAGGACTTCATGGTTTACGGTGATTTTATGGCCATGTTCAACAAAACATGGAACGACTGGAGCCTGAATGCCGCCATAGGCAGCAGTATCAATACCACCAAAGTCAACTCCTTAAGTCTCGACTCCGGTAAATCCGGCTTGTACAAGGCTAATGTGTTCACAGTTCCCAACATGAACCTCAGCGGTGCAGGTACTTCATACATTGATGAAACAGCCAACCAAAGACGTACCATCCAGTCTGCATTCGCAACCGCACAGCTCGGTTGGAAAGAGAGTATCTATCTGGATGTAACCGCACGTAACGACTGGTCTTCCACACTTGCCAACACCAAAAGCGAGAACTCCGGCTTTTTCTATCCGTCGGTAGGTCTCTCATGGATTCTCAACAAAACTCTCAACCTGCCCGGATGGATAAGCTTCGGCAAGGTTCGCGCTTCCTGGGCACAAGTCGGCAACGACCTTCCCATCGGCATCACCAGCCCGGCGCAGACCATCACGGCAGGCGGCGTAGTGAAACCCATTGACTACTACTTTGCAGAAGATTTGAAACCGGAAATCAGCAACTCCATCGAAGTAGGTACTGAGTGGAAGTTCTTCAACAGCCGTCTGGATTTCGACTTCACATTCTACCGCACGGATACCAAAAACCAACTGATCCGCGTAAACACTACCGCCGAACAACGTCCTTACCGTTGGATAAACGCAGGTAAGATACGCAATACGGGTGTTGAAATCACGTTAGGCGCTACGCCGCTGATGAACGATAATTTCCGCTGGAAAACCCAGTTCAACTTTGCTACCAACAAGAACAAGATTGTATCCTTGGGCGGCACACCCAACTTCCAATACGCTTCGGGCAATGTAAGCATGCCCTATAAAATGATGGTTGTAGAAGGCGGTTCGCTGGGCGACATCTACGGCAACGTATTTGTACGCGATGCAAACGGTAAAATCCTGCTGGAACCGGCAACAGACAAAGACGGTAACCCCAACGCAAAAGCCGGTCTGCCCCAGGTTACAACCGACAAAGCCGCCAAGATAGGCAACTTCAATCCCGACTGGACACTGGGCTGGAGCAATACCGTGACATACAAAGGTTTCTCGCTTTACTTCCTGATTGACGCACGCGTAGGCGGCGACGTAATTTCGCTGACACAAGCCGGACTGGACTATGCCGGTGTGAGCAAGGCAACCGGTGATGCCCGCAACGCAGGCTACTATATGCTGGAAGGACAAAAGATTAATGATGTACAGAAATTCTATCAAATGGTAGGCGACCGCGGCAACGGGACCACGGAATTCTACCGCTATGACGGAACAAACATCCGCTTGCGCGAAGTATCCTTGGGTTACTCCTTCCCGCAGCAAATGCTTGAAAAGACCGGATTCATCAAAGGAATAGACTTGTCACTGGTGGCACGCAACCTGTTCTTCATCTACAAAGATGCACCGTTCGATCCGGATGCCACAATGTCGGTAGGCAATGACAACCAAGGTTTGGACACCTTCGGTATGCCTTCAACAAGAAACATAGGATTCAACATTAAATTTACTTTCTAAATACCCGAACGATATGAATAAGATAAAATATACAACCGCATTGCTCCTCGGCGGTCTCCTGAGTTTTTCATCCTGTACCGACAACTTTGCCGACTTCAACAGTACCGACGGAGCTTATACAGAAGAATTACAGAAATACGATAACCAGACCAACCTCGTACCTTTCGCCACCATTCAAAAGGGTATAATCTACCAGACCGGAGTGGACGGTACGGACTGGCAATACCAGGTCATACAGAACTTAGTGGCAGACATGTTCTGCGGATACTTCCACGACATGAACGGTTCGTTCAATGCCAACAACTCCACCTATAATCTGAACAACGGCTGGACAAGCGCCATGTGGATATACACCTACGGATACGTCATGCCTTCCATCGCCGATGCGGAAGCGCTGAATACAGAAAAGGAATGGCCTCTTTACCATGCCATCACCAAGATTCTGAAAGTAGCTACCCTTCATCGTGTGAGCGACTATTACGGCCCTATCCTTTACGACGGATTCGGAACAGCCGACCAGAAACCGCAGTCACAGGAAGAAGTCTACAAGCGTTTCTTTGAAGACCTGGAAACAGCCGTGAACATACTGAAAGATTATAAAGGCGGCGTATCCTTTGAAAGCGCCGACTTCATGATGCCGGAAGGCAAACGCACTCCCGCACAATGGTTGAAATTCGCCAACTCTCTCCGCTTGCGTCTGGCCATGCGTGTATCTAACGTAGCTCCCGAACTTGCCGAAAAACAAGCCAAAGCAGCTTTGGATGCTGCCAACGGCGGTGTACTGGAAACAGCCAACGAAACGGTAGGCGAATACGGCATCCGCAACCCGCTGGGTGGTGTTGCCGGATGGAGCGAAGTGTATATGAACGCAAGCTTGGAGTCTTTCCTGAAAGGCTACAACGATCCTCGCCTTAAATCCTACTTCAACCCGGCACAAGACGGCAGAGACAAAGACGGCAACATTAACAAAGAAGTTGCCGGAGTAAAACAACTGAGCAGCATTGAAGATGAATACAAAGGTGTCCGTCAAGGCACAGGCGTAGCTGACAACCGCTACTCCACGCACTCGCAGACTACCATTACGACTGCCAGTAAAATCATTGTCATGAGTGCAGCCGAAGTATGGTTCCTGCGCGCAGAAGCGGCTTTAAGATATAACACCGGCGATGACGTGGAAAACTGTTATAAACAAGGTGTCACCGTATCCTTTGCACAATGGGATGCCAATGGCGTCAGCGATTATCTGGAAAGTGACAATATCCCGGCTGCCTACGTAGATGTATTCGATGCTAAATTCAATGCGGATGCACCTTCGACAATCACTCCGAAATGGGACAATACAGCCGATAAGGAAGAAAAACTGGAGAGAATCATCACCCAGAAGTGGCTGGCCCTCTATCCGGAAGGTTGTGAAGCATGGGCGGAGCAACGCCGTACCGGTTATCCGCGGCTCATCAAGGTTGCGGTGAACAACAGCGGCAATACCATCAGTACCGACGATATGATTCGCCGTGTATTCTTCAACCAAGATTACAAGACGGACAATAAAGCATTGTATGACGCCTTAGTCAGCAAGCTGGGCGGTGCAGACAACGGCGGTACACGTCTTTGGTGGGATACCGGACGGAATAACTTCTAAAAGAGAAAAAGGCATATTTTTTAATTAGTGATGTTTTCTCCGTATTAGTTATTACGGGAAAAAGATTGCAAGGAGCAAAGTCGGGGGGCTTTGCTCCTTCTTTTCATATATAAGAGACCGAGGCGGTTCCTCTTTTTTATAAAGCATAAACAGATTATCTTATAGTAGTGCCCGGACAGCTGCAAGGAGTTGTCTGCCTAAAGACCGGGAGTTATTCGGATAAGTCCGCAGGTTTTGGGGTGTACCAGCGGCTGGTACGGCGTGTACCAATAAGTGGTACGGCAGCTACCAAAGGTTGGTACTCCATGTACCTTAGGTTGGTACGGCAAGTACCACTGCTTGGTACAAGACATACCAAAGGACAGTACAAACCTGGTACATATATCTTATTGATTATAAGCGCTATGATACTTATTTATATTCCCGTATCGGAAGCTCCCCCCTCAATGCTCCAAGCGCATTCAGCGCCAATGCTTCCATTTCATCCTCGCCCGGATAAACATGAACCGGTGCAAGGAACGAAATGCGCTCCTTCAGACGGGAAATGATATAATCGGAATGCGCCATGCCGCCCGTCAGCAGAATGGCATCTATCTTACCGTACAACACAACGGAAGCCGCACCGATGCTTTTGGCTATCTGGTAAATCATGGCATCCAACACCAATCCGGCATGCTTGTCCCCTTCCTCTATCCGGCGGACAATGGCAGGCACATCGGTCGTGCCCAAATGGGCTGTCAGTCCGGCACGGCCGGAGATACGCTTTTTAAGTTCGTCTTTTGTGTAGCGACCGGAACAGCAAAGGTCTATCAACTGCCCGGCAGGAAGCGTACCGGCACGTTCCGGCGAGAACGGGCCTTCACCGTCGAGCGCATTATTTACGTCGACAGCCTTGCCATGATGATGAACGCCGACGGATATGCCGCCGCCCAAGTGGCAGACAATCAAATCCAGCTCTTCGTAGCGCGTATGATGCTCGGCGGCATAGCGACGGGCAATGGCGCGCTGGTTCAGTGCATGCCAGATAGTGATGCGGGGCATAAGGGGAGAGCCGGTGATGCGGGCTATCTCGTCCAACTCGTCCACAACACCGGGGTCGGCAATGAATGCACGGCAGCCCGGAAGCAACGCGGCCAGTTCGGAAGCTATGAGGCATCCCAAATTGCAGGCATGGGTGCGCATGGCATGAAGAATATCGTCCAGCATGGCGTCATTCACCTCATATACGCCGCCCGGTATGGGCTTCAGCAGTCCGCCGCGCCCCACTATGGCGTCAAACTCAAAAGGTATATTATTAGCTTCCAATTCTTTCTGTACCAGATTCTTGCGGAATTCAAACTGGTCGATGATATGAGAAAAGGAAGACAGTTCGTCTACCGTGTGACGGATGCTTCGTACCAAGCGGGGTACTTCGTTCTCGTATACGGCAATTTTTGTCGAAGTGGAACCGGGGTTGATGACGAGTAACTTCATCGATGTATTTATTATTTACGATTTACAATTTGATAGTTGCGAAATATCATTCGCAGTTTCCGAACCGCAACTGGTGAGGCATGCCATAGCAATGCTGTAATACTTGGACAAGCCGGAATCGCTGCGCGAAGGTAGCACAACAGGGCATATAGGTCCTTGAAGCAACCCCGCCATATCGGCATGAGAGAAAAGGGAGACAGCCTTATAGAAAGCATTGCCCGATTCGATATTCGGGAAAATCAAGACATCGGCCTCGCCGTTGATGGGAGATACAATGCCTTTGATGTCGCCGCTCGTCTTTTCGCAGGAAGTCTTTACATCCAACGGGCCGTCGATGATGACATTTCCGAACTCGCCTGCCTCGGCAAGTTCCACAATATTGACATAATCCAACGAATGAGGGAACTTGGCGCTCACCTTTTCCGTACAATGGATAAGTGCGATACGCGGCTGTTCGATACCGAAATGGCGGCAGGTATGGATGGCATACCAAATCATCTCTATGCGCTGCTGCAAGGTGGGCCGGGGAATGACTGCGGCATCCGAAAAGAACAGCAGTTTATCATAGGTGGGAATCTGCATGACAGCCAGATGTGTCAGAATCTTTCCTTTGGGCAGCAGTCCCTTTTCCTTGTCGAGAATGGCATGAAGCAGATTATCCGTATTGATAATACCCTTCATCAGAATATCCGCACCGCCCTCACGCACGATGCGTACCGCTTCGCGCGCCGCTTCATCCTTGTCTTCAATATGCAACGTCTGCACATATTCGGGATATTTCTTTAAAGTAGGATATTTCTCCAAGATGGCCGAATCGCCGATCATCAGAAATTCGGCAATGCCTTCGTCCAAAGCGCGGGCTATGGCATATTCAGTATTGGGGTCATTGGCACAGACTACGGCAATGCGTTTCCTTTTATTTAAGGTCTTGAGATGAGAAGTTAATTGATCAAAGTTCCGAATAGGTTCCATAACGTTAGATTTTTAGCAAATATCTAAAAAAATGTCGAGAAAAAGAACGGTATACTTCATTTTATTTCTATGTTTTATATCATTTTGACAGGTTCAATACGGAGAGCACAGAGTTTCACGGAGTTTTCAGGACAAAAAACATATTTCTTTATCACATTTTTCAGACAGAAGAACAAAAGAACATATTCCGCTTTGTCTTTTTGTTCTTTTGATAAAAAAACATGCCATGTCGCAAGACTGAACAAGCCGTGATTTGCCGCAATACCCCTTAAAGAAATAAAAAAAACTCCGTGAAACACTGTGCCCTCTGTGGTGAATTATGTACTTTTGTCACAAATACAGAGAGATATACAATATGAACAGCCTTATTTTTCCGCCATACGTGCACGAGGGCGACCGGGCGATAATCCTCTCCCCCTCCAGCAAGATTGACAAGTCCTTCCTGAAAGGAGCCAAAAAACGGCTGAAGTCATGGGGACTGGAGGTGATCATCGCCAAACATGCAGGCAGTGCGCACGGCACTTACGCCGGAAGCATACAGCAGCGGTTGAAAGACCTGCAGGAAGCTATGGACGATGAGAAAGCCAAAGTTATCCTTTGCAGCCGCGGCGGATACGGTGCTGTGCATCTGGTGGGGCAGCTCGACTTCACCCGGTTTCGCCAGCATCCCAAATGGCTTATCGGCTTCAGCGACATCACCGCCCTGCACAACGTGTTTCAGCAAAACGGCTTCGCTTCGCTGCACGCTCCCATGGCACGGCATCTCACCGTGGAGCCGGAAGATGATCTTTGCTGCCAGGCATTGAAAGACATCCTGTTCGGCAATAAACTGCAGGAAGAAACCTCGTTCAGCTATACCTGCCCGGCACACAAGCTCAACCGCAAAGGCGAGGGAACGGGTATCCTTCGGGGCGGAAACCTGGCGGTGCTTTACGGGCTGCGCGGCACGCCTTATGACATTCCGGCAGAAGGTACGGTGCTCTTCATCGAAGACATAGGCGAGCGTCCCCATGCCGTGGAGCGTATGATGTACAATCTGAAACTGGGCGGCGTACTCGAAAAGCTGTCCGGACTGATTATCGGACAGTTTACCGAATACGAAGAGAACATGTCTTTAGGCAAAGAGCTGTACGGCGCATTGGCCGATTTGGTAAAAGAATACGATTATCCTATATGCTTCGGATTTCCGGTGGGACACGTTACGATGAACGTACCGATGATTAACGGTGCGCAGGTCACGCTGGAAGTTGGAAAAAAAGAAGTGAAACTAACATTTAACACCCACAAAGAATGAAACGGAATTATACAATTATCCCACTGGCACTGCTGTTGCTCATAGCGATGGTAGCGTGCAGCAATAAAAGCAAAGGCAATACCGACAGTGAGGGAAAACAACCTAAGAGCACGGTCAGCGTACCCCAATTCGATGCAGACAGCGCTTATCGGTATGTCAAGGAGCAAGTAGACTTCGGTCCCCGCGTACCCAATACTGCGGCACACAAAGCCTGCGGAGAATATCTTGCAAAGAAGCTGGAACAATTCGGCGCCACGGTATACAACCAGCAAGTGGATTTAACCGCCTATGACGGCACCCTCCTAAAAGCCCGCAACATCATCGGCAGCTACAAGCCCGAAACGAAGAAACGCATCGTGCTGCTCTCGCATTGGGACAGCCGTCCATGGGCAGATGCTGACTCTGACGAGAAAAACCGTCACACACCCATTCTCGGCGCCAACGACGGTGCGAGCGGGGTAGGCGTATTGCTCGAAATAGCCCGCCAACTGCACAAACAGCTACCCGAACTGGGCATCGACATCGTACTGGTAGATGCCGAAGACTACGGCCCTCACCAATCCTATACAGGCAACCATAAGGAAGAGTATTGGGCGCTCGGTTCGCAGTACTGGGCACAGAATCCCCATGTCCAAGGATATAATGCGCGTTTTGGCATCCTTCTTGATATGGTAGGCGCCAAAGACGCCACTTTCTTCTACGAAGGATACTCCGAAGAGTTTGCCAAGGGCATCAACCGGAAAGTATGGAATGCGGCCAATAACCTGGGCTACGGACGTTATTTCGTAAAAGAAAAAGGGAATATCGTAACCGACGACCACCTTTTTGTGTTCCGGAACGCACGCATCCCTACCATTGACATCATTCAATACAGCGAGGAAACCGGATTCTACGAAAACTGGCATACCCTGAAAGATGACATGGACGGCATCGACCGCAACACTCTGAAGGCGGTAGGCCAGACGGTCATGGAAGTTATCTACAATGAAAAATAAATACTAAAGATAAAATTATTATGAGTATCAACGAAGTGCAAGATGAAGTAATCGCCGAGTTCAATGATTTCGACGACTGGATGGACCGCTATCAGCTCCTCATCGATTTAGGAAATGAACAGGAACCGCTTGATGACAAATACAAGACAGAGCAGAATCTGATTGAAGGCTGTCAAAGCCGTGTATGGCTGCAGGCGGACGAGGAAAACGGCCGAATCGTTTTCCAAGCCGAAAGCGATGCTTTAATTGTAAAAGGCATTATCTCGCTGCTTATCAAAGTGCTGTCCGGACATACTCCGGACGAGATTCTGAATGCGGACCTCTACTTTATAGACAAGATAGGATTAAAGGAGCATCTTTCTCCCACACGCAGTAACGGATTGCTCTCGATGGTGAAACAGATGCGGATGTATGCGCTGGCATTCAAGGCAAAAAGCGCTAATAATTGAGCGGACTGTTGCTGTTTTGGACAGAAGAACAAAAGAACACATACTCTTATAACTATTCTATATAGTAATGTGTTCTTTTGTTCTTCTGTCCATATATACCATCGGTTTACTTTTCTTCTCCCTCCACATACTCCAGTATATCTCCCGGCTGGCAATCCAATACCTTGCAAATAGCTTCCAATGTGGAGAAACGGACAGCCTTTGCCTTACCGGTCTTCAGAATAGAAAGATTCGCCGGCGTAATGTCAATCTTCTCCGCCAGTTCTCCCAAAGATATTTTTCTTCGGGCCATCATAATGTCAAGGTTTACTATAATCATTTTCTTTTTCCCAATATTCGGTTAAATAGTCAAGTCCTGTTCTTCTTTCATCTTCAATCCTATTGCGAATACCTCGGCCACAATCAATGTAGAAATTCCTAATACCAAAGTGGTTGTATTCACCGTATCCGAAAGATGCAACTCGTAACCATGAACGGAAAAAACATTGCCTACACTCCTAAAAGTAAGATATGCAGGAAGAAGCGCCGTACAGAAACTGATAATCAATGCCGCCCCTAACAGGCGCAAGCGGTGGACGTTCTTCCAGTTGAAGATATCGGACTTGTTGATAGAAATCACCAAGCGGACAAACAGCACAATACTCCAGACACATATAACTATATGGAGAAAATTCAACAAAGTAAAAGCAGCCTGCTCCCAAGTTGTGGATTCCGTATCGACACTGACCATCATCGAGTTGAAAGAGACCGGTACATATTCACCGCTCCTTTCATTATAAACGGAATCTTGGAAAAGGCCGTTATCGCCCAAACCGGAAAGGTGCTCCGGCAACAGGCTGATGTACTTCATGTTCATCAGTTTTTTCTGGCTTGCCTCGGAAGCATTGCCGTCAATCCCGGCTTCCACACCGGCTTTTACCCCTACGATAAAATAGTAGCCGGTCTCAAAAACCGAATAGCTCAACACGAGCACTACAATCACACAAAGAATATTCAGTCGTCTTTTCATATTTTAAAAGTTGTATCAGTTGCCGGTAACCGATAAGAATTCATTACTTTACAAGAGACGGCAAACAACACTGCCGCTACTGCCAGACAGCTCCAATAGGCCGGTTCTCCAAGCAAATCGGATGTATATTTCACATCGGGATAATGCAAACTGAGGAATACCGACAGGCTGTTGTTCAGAATATGTATTAAAATTCCAGGAACCAGACTGCCCGTTTTATAATAGAGCCAGGCAAACAAGCCCCCCGATAATACAGCACCTGCCACCTGTGCCGGGTTAATATGGAAAATTCCGAAAACAAGGGCGGAAAGGATAATAGCCTTCACCGGACTGTACCTTTGCAGCAATACTTTCGTAATCGCTCCCCGAAACAACATCTCTTCCAAGACAGGCCCTAACACCGAGATACAGATAATGCCCAGCCAACCCGATTGCAACACATCGAATGTAGCTCCCATCCAATCAGGCAGGAAAGACAATCTGGACATCACAAAGTCTATCAGGAAAATAGTAGAAAGGCCTATAATGATACTCCATCCCAAATAAGCAACCGACACCGGAGACCATATCCGCCCGTCATCTTTCAAATAGCCCTTCTTCCACAAATAGCAACCCATACCGACAAATCCCAGCAACATACTCGGAGCCAAAGCTATAACGCTTGCAGCATCTATCGTACCACTGACTGCATACGAATAAAGCATGGCAAAAGGCATCACCAACAATGCAGCCAAAATCTGCATTACAAAATAAATCAAAACCAGTTTTATTGCTGTTTTCATCGTTCCTTCTTTTTTAAGAGCGTGTAAAGATACACATTTTCCTGCGAACTCGTCAAGCCGCAGCAGCAACTCCCATTAACAACATCATCACCATAGAAAGTGACAGTACCAGCAATGTAATACTCATAAATGCTCTCTTCATAACCGTAGACTTTTTATAATCAGCACTTATTCTTATCTACCTATTCTGTTTCTCAATAAGAATTTATCGTTTTTCGATATGCAAATAAAAGAGCTTTTTCTGAAAAGACAAAGAGAAACAGCATGTTTTTATCGAAAAACAATAAAAAAGATATGTTTTTCAATAAATATACAAGAAAGAGCTCAATAATGAAAACCTGAAAAGCAGTGTTATGAAAGAATAGCAGTGATTTCAGCCTCGTCCTTATGGAGCTGTGCTATCAGTTCGTCTATGGAATCGAACTTCAGTTCCGGACGGGTGCGACAAACGAAGGCCAATCGCATGGGTTGATTGTAAATATCAGCATCAAAATTAAAGATATGCACCTCAATGCTACGGTCTATGCCATTATTCAATGTCGGGCGGTAGCCGATACTCAACATCCCCGCATGCTTTTCCCCGCCAAGGAAAGCATAAACGGCATATACCCCGTCAGCCGGAACCAGTTTTTCACAATCGCCGATGCGCAGATTAGCAGTTGGAAAGCCTATCTTACGTCCAACGCGGTAACCGTTCACAACCGTACCGTCCAAAAAAAATTGATAGCCCAAGCAGTTTGCCGCCTCCGAAACGTTTCCTTGCAGCAAAAGGCGGCGGATAGCCGAAGAGCTGACCGTCATTGCATCGGTGTAATAAGCCTGTGCCAATAGCACTTCTATTCCCAACTCCTGTCCATAACGCACATAATCTTCAAATCCTTCACTCCGATTATGTCCAAAACGGTGGTCGTAACCTATCACTAAAACCTGCACCCGGTAATCTTGCTTTAATATAGCCATAAATTGTTTGGCCGACAGGCACGCCAAATCAAGTGTAAAATCGAGCATGATGCAATAATCTATCCCGGTACCGGCAAGCAGAGACACTTTCTCATCGCAAGTAGTAAGCAGCTCAGGACGAAAATCAGGTTGCATCACTTTGCGGGGATGAACCGGAAAAGTAATTACCGATGAAGCAAGCCCACGTTCAGCCGCAACTTTACACACCTGTTCTATCAGGAACCGATGTCCCCGATGCACTCCGTCAAAAAAGCCGATAGTGGCTACATTGGGCAGGAGTTCATTGCCAGATGTTCCGGTATATAGTTGCATACTCACCTCATGCGGTTTGGTTCATTTAAATAAATGACTCCAGTCTTCACCGGCTTTCGGGACATAAGTGGAAATACCTAATGACCGGGCAGTCATACAATTGGCTTCCGAATCGTCGATAAAGAAAGTTTCTTTCGGATCCAGCCCCGCATCATCCAGCACTTTGCGGAAGATTTCTTCATCGGGCTTCGCCATCTTCATTTCATAAGAAAGGAAAATATGTTCGAAATAATCTTCTACGCGGAATGTCTTATAGGGAAAAGCATGTTCGCAGGACCATTTCCAATGGATTTCGTTGGTATTGCTCAACAGATATACCACATAGTCCTTACGCAGGGCCAGCAATAAATCCAGTTTATAGGTCGGTATGCTCACCAAAAAGCTGTTCCATGCAGCATCAATCCGGGCATCGTCAATGTCTTTTCCTATCTTTTCCCGTATCACATTCCGAAAATCGGCACTGGAAATAAGGCCTTTCTCATATTGCTGGAAGAAATCCTGCTGGTGATATAGGTCGAGGGTGTGTTCTACATCCGGCAACCCCAATTCCCTAAAGTTCTCCAAACAACGTTGGCGGTCTAAATCAATCAGCACACCGCCGAAGTCTACTATAAGGTTTTTAATTCCTTTTCTTTTCATTATCTCATTTTTGCATTAGACGTCGGACAAGGCGAATACCTTCGCCCACCCATAATACCAAAGAAGTAGAAGCAATGATTATCATCCATGTCGTAAAATCAAGCGGCTCCGTACGGAATACAGCCCCACCGAACTGTACGATGACAAACTGACCGCCCAAAATGGCAAGTACCACCAACTCCATGCCGTAAGATTTGGATATTCCCTTAAAAGCAGAATCCGATGTTCCGAACACTCTCGCATTGAACAGGTTCCAGAATTGCAGCATAACAAAGAAAGTGAAGAAAATTGTAAGGCGTTGTACCGTCATACCGCCTTCTTCATTGTTAAACCGGAACAACATGCCCATAAGCAATGCCAGGAAAACCACTCCCATGCCAAGTATATAATTCCGCATGGATTTGGTTATAATGAAATCCGTACTTTTGCGGGGTTTCTCTTTCATGACACTCTCACTGGGCGGGATAGACGCCAAGGCCAAAGCGGCAAAGGTATCCATAATCAGGTTCACCCACAGCATCTGCGTTACGGTCAACGGCAATTCAGTACCCACCAGCGAACCCAACAGCACAATGAACAGTGCCACGAAGTTAATCGTCAACTGGAATACGATGAAACGCTGGATATTCTTATACAGTGAACGCCCCCACATCACGGCCGTACCGATACTGTTGAAAGAGTCGTCCAGCAGCGTGATGTCACTTGCTTCTTTCGCCACAGATGTTCCCGTTCCCATAGACAACCCCACCTGTGCATGGTTCAAGGCCGGAGCATCATTGGTTCCGTCACCCGTCACGGCTACCACCGCGCCTTTCTGTTGCAGTAGCTGAACAAGACGTTGCTTATCGGTAGGACGGGCACGCGACATAATTTTCAGGTCCAGCACCCGGTCGAGCGCCTCTTCGTCCGTCAGGTCGGCAAAGGCAGCACCCGTGATACGGTTACGTTCCGTATCTTCCGGTTTCCATAAACCTATCTGCCGCGCAATTTCGGTTGCCGTACCCGGCGTATCTCCCGTTACTATCTTTACGCCGATGCCTGCCGACTGACATTTTGCGACCGCCGCAGGCACATCCGGACGTATAGGGTCACTGATGGCCACAACGCCGAGGAAAGACAAATCGTTTTCTGCAACCAATGCCACACAGTCGGCCGGTTCCGTATCGTCTACTATCTTATAGGCAAAACCAAGCGTACGCATCGCCATGTTCTGATAGTTCAGCAACTGAGCCTCTACCGTAGAACGATATTCTACCGCATCCACCCGCTTGCCATCCAGAAGCACATCCTTACATTTGCCCAATACAATTTCGGGAGCACCCTTTACATAAAGTATTTTCTTCCCAATCAGAGGAGAGTGTACCAATGTTGCCATAAACTTCCGTTCGGTAGAGAAAGTCAACTGGTCAAGCACCTTCACGCCCTCTCTCAACTCCAGATAATTACGCTGCTGGCTATTGAGCCACAACAATAAAGCTACCTCCGTAGGATTACCCACGCCTTTGGGCTTCTCTTCCGGAGTCGTTTCCTCCAGAAAAGCTGTAGAATTGGCACTGATACCTTCCATTACCAATTTACTCAAATCATCTTCTCCTATTTCCTTTCCGTCCTTCAATCCGTAGAAATTCGGTTCATACACCTGCATCAGGTTTTGTGTCAGCGTACCCGTCTTGTCCGTACAGATAACGGTAATTGCCCCCATTGTTTCGCAGGCATGCATCTTCCGCACCAGATTATTGGTAGAAAGCATGCGGCGCATATTCAGTGCCAGACTGAGCGTCACACTCATGGGCAGGCCTTCGGGAACGGCAACGACAATCAAGGTTACTGCCATCATAAAGTACTGCAAAGTAGCTTTCAAAGCAGGCAGCCATTGCTCAAAAGTATGGAATGAGGCAAAATCATAAACCAGGACAACATCCTTTATAAAGAAGATAGCGAATGCAAGACCGGCTACCGAAAAGCCGATTTTCCCTATGAGGTTGGCAAGTTTTGTAAGCTGGATATTCAACGGAGTAGGCTCGGTCGTTTGCTCGGTACTCTGGCGGGCAACTTTTCCGATCTCCGTGGCGTCACCCACAAACTCTACACGCATAACTCCGTGTCCGTCGACCACTGTTGTACCGCGCATCACACGGTTGGAAGCATAAGTGGCTTCTTCATCAAAATCCGCTTCTACAGTAGTTTTGGTTACAACAGGCTCACCCGTAAGATTAGATTCATTTATCTGTAAAGAAACAGCTTCCAGCAATTCACCGTCTGCGGGAATTTCCTCACCGGTTTCCAATATAACAATATCTCCTACTACCACATCCTTACGGGGAACCTCCTGTACATGTCCGTTACGAATCACCTTTACCAAAGTTTCCTCGTTCACTGCATTCAGTAAATCAAACTTTTTATTGGCGTCGTATTCAAAAAAGAAGCCAATACCGGTAGCCAGTAAAATAGCAACTATGATACCGATTGTTTCGGCATATTCGTTCTCCACTATGGAAATAATCAAAGAAAAGAAAGCAGCCACCAGCAATACTCTTACTACGGGGTCTTCAAACTTTTCCAGATAAAGTTTCCACAAAGACGGGCGCTTCGGAGGCGTCAACAGGTTTACACCATGCTCGGTACGGCTCTTCCGTACTTCGTCGTCGGTAAGTCCGACGTGATAAAAATCATCCTTTGTTGCAGTCATGCAATTCGTTAGGTTTAAATTGAATTGCAAAAATACAACAATAATTTGTATAGAGAATGTTATTAAATCTTTTTATAGGTTTTACAAATCCGGCCTTTTTCCTTTCTATGAACATCTGCCAGCCACTTCCATAGAAACTTACTTCAAGAACCTACTAACAAAAACATCTTTTTCTGCCTGAACGGAAAACAAAAAGGGAAATTCAATTGTTCTTAAAGAAGAAATTTAAATACAAGACAATTATGGAAAAGTACATCTGCACAATTTGCGAATATGTTTATGACCCGGAACAAGGAGATCCGGAGAACGGAATAGAACCGGGAACATCCTTTGAGGACCTCCCTGCCGATTGGGTTTGCCCCCTGTGCGGAGTAGGCAAAGATGAATTTGAGAAAGCGTCCTAAGACGCTTTCTTTTCTTTTATATCGCTGCTGGCTTCTACTACATTGACAACGTAATCGCCCAGCTTTTCACATTCCGCAATGATATCCATATAATAGACACCCATCTGATAATCATATTCCTTGTTATTGACATCAAGGATATTCTGATTCTTCAATTGGTTGCGGTAATTGTTGATTTCATTCTCGATATTAAACGACTTGTTCACATCAATACCCTGATGATCCGAACGTTCCACCACTACAATCATCTGCCCAAGAGCATCATCGGTCAGCTTCATCATGAAATGGATATGCTCATATTGCTTTTCTGTAAACTCCTGATTGGTCTGACGCTTGCGATTGATGGTACGTGCCAGATTATAACAACTGTCACCGATACTTTCTATCTCCGTCACTTCACGCAGCATGGCCCGGATTTGCAGCTTACTTTCAGAACTTAACCGGCCTTCCGACACCTGGTTCAGATAATTGGCAATCTCCAGTTCCATGCTGTCGCTGATATTTTCGTACTTTTCTATCCGACTGAACAGCTTATTGAAATCGTCATCCTTCTCGGTATGCAACAGGTCGCGTACCATACCGAACATACGATGCGTACGTTCGGCAAACAGATGAATCTCCTTGCTTGCCTGCAGAATGGAAAGCTCCGCCGTAGAAAGCATACCGCCCGTAATAAAGCGCAGACGGTATTCCTCGTCCTGTTCCTTCTGCGGAATAATGGCGCAGACCGTACGCTCTATAAACTTCACGAACCATATCAATATCAATACATTGCAGATATTAAAACAAGTATGGAAAGCCGACAGCTTAAAGGAAACGGCAACGGCAGGGTCTTTGGTTCCCATTATATTTTCCACAAACCATGATACTCCCTGCGTAAAAGGAACAAACAGGCATAACACCCATATAACGCCGAACACATTGAATACCAGATGCGCCAATGCAGCCCTCCTGGCCTGCGTATTACCGGTAAGCGCCGCAAGATTGGCAGTTATGGTTGTTCCTATATTCTCACCCAGAACAAGTGCCGCTCCCAGTTCGAAGCTAATCCAGCCATTCGCACACATGATAAGCGTAATCGCCATCGTTGCAGCAGAGGCCTGCACAATCATGGTCAGTACCGTTCCTATAAGCACAAAAAGCAGTACGGATATATATCCCATATCGGTATAATCCTGCACAAAAGCCAGCATTTCCGGATTCTGGCTCAAATCGGGTGCATTGTTCTTCAAATAAGAAAGCCCCATAAACAGGAAAGAGAAACCGAAAATAAATTCACCGATGGATTTGCGATTACTTTTTTGAGAGAAGAGAAGAGGAATGCCAAAGGCTAAGAGAGGAAGGGCAAAAGCAGCTATGTCAACTTTAAAACCTAATGCTGAAATAATCCAGGCAGTAACAGTAGTACCGATATTGGCCCCCATAATAACGCCTATAGATTGTGACAGGGTCAGCAACCCGGCGTTGACAAAACTCACTACCATAACCGTAGTTGCAGAAGAGGACTGGATAAGCGCTGTTATAAGCACACCTGTCAGAACGCCGGTCACCCGGTTGGTCGTCATAGCGGTTAAAATCTTCCGCAAGCGGTCGCCGGCGAATTTTTGAAGTCCCTCACTCATAATTTTCATTCCGTAGAGGAACAATGCCAATGAGCCAAGCAGCTTTAAAAAATCATAAAAAGAATATTCCATCTTTAATTAGTTAAAGTGTTTCATTGTACCATTTGTTATAATGTCCTATATTTAGCGTATTAATAATCTCAAAAAAAGACACCATGAAACATATGTTACAAATTTGTTGCAAAAATAATAATATTTATAAAGAATTCCCTATAGGGAGCTCACTTTTGGATATTTATTACGGTTTTAATCTTAATTTCCCCTATCAAGTGGTCAGCGCCAAAGTAAATAACCGTTCCGAAGGGCTGAATTTCCGGGTATATAATAATAAAGATGTGGAATTTCTGGATGTACGGGATTCCTCCGGCATGCGTACGTATGTCCGCTCACTTTGTTTTATCCTATATAAGGCTGTCAGCGAATTGTTCCCGGAAGGGAAGCTGTTTGTAGAGCATCCCGTATCCAAAGGCTATTTCTGCAATCTCCGCATCGGACGTCCTATTGAGCTGGAAGACGTGTCGGCAATCAAGAAGCGGATGCAGGAAATCATAGCCGAGGACATCCCTTTCCGTCGTACCGAATGCCATACCACCGAAGCCGTACGGGTATTCAGCGAACGGGGAATGAACGATAAGGTAAAGCTGTTGGAAACCTCCGGCTCTATATACACCTATTATTATACATTGGGAGATACGGTAGATTACTATTATGGTAACCTGTTGCCCAGCACAGGTTTTATCAAGCTGTTCGACATCGTAAAATATTATGACGGTCTGCTGCTGCGTATCCCCAACAAAGAAAACCCGACCGTACTGGAAGAAGTGGTAAAACAGGAAAAGATGCTTGATGTATTCAAGGAACATCTGCATTGGAACTACATCATGGGGTTAAGCAATGTAGGCGACTTCAATCTGGCATGCGAAGCCGGACATGCAACCGACCTCATTAATGTAGCAGAAGCCCTTCAAGAGAAAAAGATTGCTCAGATTGCCGATGAAATCTATCACCGGGGAGAAAACGGCGACCGCGTAAAGCTCGTATTGATCTCCGGCCCTTCTTCGTCCGGAAAAACGACCTTCAGCAAACGGCTCTCGGTGCAACTGATGACCAACGGCCTGCGCCCCTACCCCATTTCTCTGGACAATTATTTTGTAGACAGGGAAGACACCCCGCTGGACGAAAACGGCAATTATGACTACGAATCTCTCTACGCCCTCGACCTTGAGCTGTTCAACAATCAATTGCAAGCTTTGCTACGGGGAGAAGAAGTGGAACTTCCCCGATTCAACTTCACATTGGGCAAAAAAGAATACAAGGGAGACAAACTGCGCATTGACGAGCACACCATTCTTATATTGGAAGGAATCCATGCCCTGAATCCGGAGCTCACTCCGCAGATTCCTGCCGAAAACAAATACAAAATTTATGTATCTGCACTGACCACCATCTCACTGGACGATCACAACTGGATTCCTACTACGGACAACCGCCTGTTGCGCCGCATCATCCGCGACTTCAACTATCGGGGATATTCAGCACAAGAAACCATTTCGCGCTGGCCCAGCGTACGTGCCGGTGAAGACAAATGGATATTCCCCTATCAGGAAAATGCCGATGTCATGTTCAATTCCGCCCTCTTGTTTGAATTTGCCGTACTGCGTTGCCATGCAGAACCTATCCTTACCAGCGTACCGCGCAACTGTCCGGAATACGCCGAAGCCTACCGGCTTATGAAGTTCATCAAATACTTCACTCCGGTACAAGATAAGGAAATTCCGCCGACATCCCTACTCAGGGAGTTCTTAGGCGGCAGTAGTTTCAAATACTAACCCGACACCCAAACAATCTCTTTGTCCGGAACCGGCAAACAGCTTCGGTCCGGACAAAAATTCCTGCCATACCAAACATTCTGTTAATTCTGACAGGGAATTACAAACATCCGCATACAACAGACAAAGAAAACTTTAACTTTGTAGGCAAACAAAACAAATCCGGTTATAATGAAAAAAAGCATTCCCATACTTCTTGCGGTTCTCCTTTGCCTGTGTACCCAAACATTTGCACAAAACCGCGCTGATGAACTGATGAAACAGGCACAGGAAAATCTGGCAAAGAAAGAATACATCAAGGCACGCTATCTCTTTTTACAGGCTTACAATGCCTTCGCCACGCAAGAAAACTATGCCCAGGCTGTAAAATGCGGTGTAAATGCCAGCGCCCTCTATCACCGGGAGAATTATTATAAAGAAGCATTCGAACTGCTGCGCAATGCCGAACTGTTGGTGAGAACCGGCGAACAAAAACTCAAAAAGGACTTTCCTGATTTACGTTTCCGCATCAACAAAGAACGTCTGCAAATGTACATCAGCCTCAGAAACCCCACCCGTGCCAAAGAACAGTTAAACAGACTGGAAGAAACAGCCAAAGCTGCCCAAAATGACTCTCTAAGCAATGACTTTCTGTATACCCAAGCCAGCTATTACTACACTTTCGGCATGAATTCGCAGGGAGATACAGCTTTCAAGAAACTGATAGAACAGTATAAGCAACAAAAGAACTACGCCAAAGCGGATGAATGCTATCAAAATCTCATAAACATTGCCCTTCGGGCAAACGATACAGAATTAATGGCGCGTACTTACGACAAATACATTACCTGGACAGATTCTGTTAAAGCACTCACTACACAGAAGGAACTGAATGCATTGAAAAAGAAATATAATGAAAGTCTGACTATCATTCAGGAAAAAGACGACTCTCTTTCCTCCAAACAGCATATCATCACCGGCCTTTGCGTCCTGACAGCCATTTTAGCGGCAGCATTAGTGGCAGGAGCCATCATATTACTACGCTTCATCCTACTGACACGCAAACAAAAGAAAGCAATCGGCATTGCCAACGAACACAATGAACTGAAGACCGAATTCATCCAAAATATCTCCGCCCAGATGGAGCCTACACTGGACACTCTCGACCCGAAGCTGCCCGGCGTACAGGCATTGCATACTTTCTCCGCTCACATACAAGAGCTATCCGAACTGGAAAACAGCTTATCAGAACCGTATGAAATGCAAGAAGAGAATATTTCGGCTTTCTGTGAAAACGTTATGAACAAAATACGCGGCAAAGTACAGGAAGATGTATCCCTCATTGTCAATGCTCCCAAACTGAACATAAAGATTAATCCGGAACACCTGGAACGCATCTTACTGCATTTGCTTGAAAACGCGGCCGAATACACCCCCGCCGGCGGAAAAATAGGGCTGGACTTCAAAAAACGCGGCGCTCATACACATCAGTTCATCATAAGCGATACAGGCTGCGGCATCGCCGAAGAACAGCGCGAAAACATATTCAAGCCTTTCACCGAAGTAAAAGACCTGACGCAGGGCGATGGTCTGGGATTACCCATCTGTGCTCTGATTGCCGCCAAAATGGATGGCAGCCTTACATTGGACAGTAGCTATGCGAAAGGCACACGGTTTGTATTGGAGCTACACGCTTAAAACAATGAGAATTGAGAATCAAAAAAAATTGAGAGTTGAAAATAAGTGCCGCCATTATGCTGCACGGTAATTTTCAACTCTCAGCTATCTTTAACTATCTCAACGCTTCCACTTCTTCCGGTGTCAGCGGAATCTTTTTGCCTAAACGGCGTGCGCCGGTTTCCGTTATCAGATAGTCTTCTTCATTGCGGATACCTCCGAAGTTGCGGTATTCTTCCACTTTATCATAATTAATGAAGTCTTTAAACTTCTTCTCTCCTTTCCAAAGGTCTATCAGTTCGGGGATAAAGTAAATGCCCGGCTCAACGGTATGTACAAAACCCGGTTCCAAAGGAATGGCAAGACGCTGACTCTTACGACCGAACTGCGTACTCTTAGGCTGACCGTTGTAACCGACCCAAAGCTCGCCGAGGTTTTCCATATCATGCACATCCAGCCCCATCATATGCCCTAATCCATGAGGATAGAACAAGGCATGTGCGCCTTCGCGTACAGCATCTTCGGCATTGCCTTTCATCAAACCGAGTTCTTTCATGCCCTCTACCATTACGCGGGCGGAAAGGTCGTAAACATCCATATAAGGAATACCCGGACGAAGCGCTTTGACAGCCTCCAGATGCATTGCATTCTGAATTTCATAAACAGCCCGCTGACGAGGGGTAAACGTTTTATCGGCAGGAACGGTAGAGGACATATCGCCCGCATAACCCGACTCCACTTCCGCACCGGCATCAATCAGGAATAAATCTCCCGACTTCACCTTATTGCCATGATAATGATTGTGCAAAGTCTGTCCGTTGACGGTGGCAATCGTTGCAAAAGAAAGCTCGCAATTATTGGATTCGGCCACCCGGTTCATTTCTGCTACGACTTCGTATTCGTACATACCCGGACGAAGTACTTTCATAGCTGTAATGTGCATATCAGCCGTCACATTACATGCCTTTTCTATCTCTTCTACTTCTTCGGCAGACTTATAACTGCGTTGTGCCACAATTGCACGGATAAATGGAACAGAACCTTCCTGGCGTGCAGGCGGAATGCCCAACCACTCCATCAGTTTCAATTTATGCTCCGCCCTGTAGGGAGGCAGGTAATGCACTGTCTGTCCCTTGCGCACTGCTTTATGCAGATAGTTCATGATTTCGGCAGAAGGCATTACTTCCGTTATGCCCACACGCCCGCTTTTCTCTTTCAGGGTAGGCTGCGTTCCCATCCATACGATATGGTCAATCGTAAGTTCATCGCCAAATATAATCTCCTTGTCCTCATCAATATCGATAATCGCCGACAAACCGGCAAACGACAAACCGAAATAATACAAGAAGGTAGAATCCTGACGATAACGGAAAGTATTGTCCTCATAATGCAGTCCTTGTTCGTCATTACCCAAAAACAGCAACACTCCTGAGCCTATATTTTTCTTCAACAGGGCCCGACGCTGTATATACGTTTCTTTAGCAAACATAATGTTCATAGTTTTAGTTGTTATACCACAAAGATAAAGAGAATATTTGAAAGGATAAGGAAAATCAGGAAATACTGACTTACAACCCAACAAGAAAAAACAACCGAACCGCAGCTTTCTTGTTAAATATAACAGAAGAAGATTTTTCGTTCCCGAACTATTCACTATTTTTGCAAAAAGTGCGAAGATAAAACTTATCTTTGCAGCGGATAAATAATGTAACTTATGGCACAAGGCTCCCGACAGATACAAACCCAAGCGCAGCAGCAGATACAGACGCTGTCACCACAACAGATTCTGGTAGTAAAGCTGTTGGAACTTCCGGCAATAGAGCTGGAAGACCGCGTACGTGCCGAACTTCTGGAAAATCCGGCACTGGAAGAGGGAAAAGATGATACATCCGGCGATGAATATTCCAATACCCCCGATGCAGACTCCAATGCAGAAGATGGTGGAGATACCGATTACGATTCTCTGAGCGACTATCTCAACGAGGATGACATACCCGACTATAAATTACAGGAAAACAACCACAGCAAGGGAGAACAAGCCGAAGAGATACCTTTCTCCGATACGACTTCCTTCTATGAAACCCTGAAAGAACAACTGGGTGAGCGCAACCTTACCGAACACCAGCGTGAACTGGCCGAATATCTCATCGGCTCATTGGACGACGACGGGCTGCTGCGCAAATCACTGGACAGCATCAGCGATGAGCTTGCCATTTATGCCGGCATCGAAGCCACTACCGGAGAACTGGAAGAAGCATTGAGAATCATTCAGGATTTCGACCCTGCCGGATTGGGAGCCCGCAACTTGCAGGAATGCCTTCTCATCCAGATACGGCGCAAGATAGAACAGCAGCACTTCACTCCCAATCCGATTCTTTATATTGAAGAAGCAATCATTTCCGAATGCTACGAAGATTTCACCCGTAAGCATTGGGACAAAATACAACAGAAACTCGGACTGGAAGAAGATGCTTTCCAGCAAGCCATAAAAGAAATCTGCAAACTGAATCCGCGTCCGGGAGCGTCTTTGGGTGAAGCTATCGGCAAGAACCTGCAACAAATCGTACCCGATTTTATTGTGGATACCTATGACGACGGCACTATCAACCTGTCGCTCAACAACCGGAATGTTCCCGAACTGCGCATGAGCCGCGATTTCACCGAAATGGTAGAGGAACACACCAAGAACAAGGCAAACCAGTCCAAGGAATCCAAAGAGGCCATGATGTTCCTGAAACAGAAAATGGATGCAGCTCAGGGATTTATCGATGCCGTCAAGCAACGGCAGAATACCCTGATGACTACCATGCAGGCCATCATCGACCTGCAACGTCCTTTCTTTCTCGACGGTGACGAGTCATTGCTTCGCCCCATGATATTGAAAGACGTTGCCGAGCGCACAGGACTCGACATCTCAACCATCTCCCGCGTCAGCAACAGCAAATATGTACAGACCAACTACGGCATCTACCCGCTGAAGTTCTTCTTTAACGATGGATATGTTACGGAAGACGGCGAAGAAATGTCAGTCCGGGAGATACGGAAAATACTCAAGGAATGCATCGACAACGAGGACAGGAAGAAACCCTATACCGATGACGAACTGACCGAGATATTGAAAGAGAAAGGATACCCCATTGCCCGCCGCACCGTAGCCAAATACCGCCAGCAATTAAACATTCCGGTAGCAAGGCTGAGAAAATAGAAACGGCACAAGGCAATCCAAACGGTAGAGTGATAATGCAAAAATAAAAAAATGGCAATAGAACAACATATTATAGCAGATAAAAACCTTATCAGGACAGCCAGGGTAATTTCGATGATATTTACACCATTCTCCATACCTTTCATGGCATTTCTGATTCTGTTCGTATTCTCATACCTGCGAATCATGCCCCTGCAATACAAATTGATTGTATTGGGCGTGGTATATTGTTTTACAATCCTTATGCCCACACTGACCATTTTCCTCTTTCGCAAAATCAACGGATTCACTCCTGAGGATTTAACGGAACGGAAACGGAGATATGTGCCTTTCATCCTGACTATCACTTCCTATGTGTTCTGCCTGCTCATGATGCACCGGCTGAACATCCCCTGGTATATGACAGGAATTATCTTTGCCTCTCTTATCGTGATGATTATCTGTGTCATTGTCAACTTGAAATGGAAGCTCAGCGAACACATGGCGGGAGCCGGTGCCATAATAGGTGGGCTGGTTGCTTTCAGTGCCCTGTTCGGATACAATCCGGTGGGCTGGCTGTGTATATTCATTCTCGTAGCAGGCGTATTGGGCACGGCACGGATTATCCTGCAACACCATACGCTCGGTGAGGTAATGGGCGGATTTGCCGTAGGACTGATTTGTACCTTGCTGGTACTTCATCCGCTCAGCAAACTGTTATTCCGTCTATTCAGCATATTCTTATTTTAAATATCAAATATTAACTCTTAAAACTAACGATTATGAATTTTCCTAATGATGTAAAGTACACGAAAGAACATGAATGGATTCGTCTCGAAGGAGATGTAGCTTATGTAGGAATTACCGATTACGCCCAAGAACAATTGGGAGATATCGTATTTGTCGACATCCCAACCGTAGGCGAAACATTAGCAGCCGATGAAGTATTCGGCACCATCGAAGTAGTAAAAACCATTTCCGACCTTTTCCTGCCCGTTGCCGGAGAAGTGCTGGAACAAAACGAAGCATTGGAAGAGCAGCCCGAACTGGTTAACAAAGACCCGTATGGCGAAGGCTGGCTCATCAAAATCAAACCCGCTGCCGATGCAGATTTCGGCAGACTGCTGGATGCAGAAGCATACAAAGCACTGATTAATAATTAGCATTTAGTGATTAGTGTTTAGTAATTAGGGTAATGATTAGCAGTAATAATTTGTTTTAAAATCTTTTCTCATCAATCCCTAATCACTAAACACTAATCACTAAACGCTAATCACTAACCACTAATTTAAATAATATGTCTCCAATTGTTAGTATCATCATGGGCAGTACTTCCGACCTTCCTGTCATGGAAAAGGCCGCACAGTTGCTCAACGATTTGCATGTACCGTTCGAAATGAACGCCCTCTCCGCCCACCGTACTCCGGAAGCAGTAGAAGAATTTGCCAAAGGGGCACGTAAACGCGGAATTAAAGTTATTATCGCGGCAGCCGGCATGGCAGCAGCCCTGCCCGGCGTTATTGCAGCCAATACCACACTGCCTGTAATCGGCGTGCCCATAAAAGGCTCCGTACTCGATGGAGTGGATGCGCTTTATTCCATCATTCAGATGCCTCCGGGCATCCCTGTGGCCACCGTAGCCATTAACGGAGCAATGAATGCAGCTATTCTTGCCGTACAAATGCTCGCATTGAGCGACAAGGAACTGGCAGAAGCCTTTACTGCTTATAAAGAAGGTCTGAAAAAGAAAATCGTGAAAGCAAACGAAGACCTGAAAGAAGTTAAATACGAGTATAAAACAAACTGAAAGAAGTGATTGATAATCACTGACCATTAATCACTAATAACGTGGATATATTCAATTATTCCCGACGGGAAACATCAGAAGTGAATATCGGAGCCACCCCTATGGGCGGCTCCAATCCTATCCGCATACAAAGTATGACCAACACTTCCACGCAAGATACCGATGCGTGTGTAGCACAGGCCAAACGTATTGTGGATGCCGGTGGAGAATACGTACGTCTTACCACTCAAGGTGTCAAAGAAGCAGAAAACCTGATGAATATCAACGCAGCCTTACGTCAGGACGGCTACATGACCCCATTGGTGGCCGATGTGCATTTCAACCCGAAAGTAGCAGATGTGGCAGCGCAGTATGCGGAAAAAGTCCGTATCAACCCGGGCAACTACGTAGACTCCGCACGTACTTTCAAGCATCTGGAGTATACCGATGAAGAATATGCACAGGAACTCCGGAAGATACGCGACCGTTTCGTCCCGTTTCTGAATATCTGCAAGGCCAATCACACGGCTATCCGTATCGGTGTGAACCACGGCTCGTTATCCGACCGTATCATGTCGCGCTACGGAGACACTCCCGAAGGCATGGTAGAATCGTGCATGGAGTTTCTGAGAATCTGCGTTGCGGAGCAATTCATGGACGTAGTCATTTCCATCAAAGCATCCAATACGGTAATCATGGTGAAAACCGTACGTTTGCTTGCCCACATCATGGAGAAAGAAGGGATGCACTTCCCCTTGCACCTCGGTGTGACGGAAGCCGGTGACGGTGAGGACGGACGTATCAAATCGGCCTTAGGCATAGGTGCTTTGCTGGCAGACGGGTTGGGTGATACCATCCGCGTATCTTTAAGTGAAGCTCCCGAAGCAGAAATTCCTGTTGCCCGGAAATTGACGGACTATATTGTACAACGCCGTAACCACCCTTACATACCGGGTGCTGTAGCTCCCGAATTCCAGTACTTGTCTCCTGAACGCAGAGCCACAACAGCCGTGCGCAATATAGGCGGAGAAAACCTTCCCGTTGTCGTTGCCGCACGCTTGGACGGCAATATGGATTTCAATCCGCAGTTTATGCCCGATTATGTATACGTGGGCCGTCAACTGCCCGAATCTCCCACCGAAGGCATACAATACATTATCGATGCCGACCTTTGGGAAGGACAAGCCAACACATGGCCTGCATTTAAAGGCGAACAGCTGCCGTTTATCAGCGGATGCAGCGCATCACTGAAATTTCTGTTTATCACCTATATGGGATTGAACGACGAAGTAATTGCCGGACTGAAATACCACCCGGAAGTGGTACTTGTCGCACAAAGCAACCATCCCAACAGACAGGGTGAATACCGTGCTTTGGCGCACCAACTGATGAATGAAGGATTAAAGAATCCACTTGTCTTCTTCCAACATTACGCTGAGACTGAAGCTGAAAATCTGCAAATCAAATCGGCTGCTGATATGGGAGCACTCATCATCGACGGGCTCTGCGACGGTATTTTCCTTTTCAACCAAACCGGCAAGGAAGGCGATAAGGCGATAGACGACAAGGTTGTAGACACCACGGCTTTCGGTATCCTGCAGGCAGGACGCATCCGTACCAGCAAAACCGAATACATATCCTGTCCGGGGTGCGGCCGTACGCTCTACGACCTCGAAAGCACCATTGCCCGCATCAAGCAAGCTACATCACACCTGAAAGGACTCAAAATCGGAATCATGGGTTGCATAGTCAACGGTCCCGGTGAAATGGCCGATGCCGATTACGGATATGTAGGTGCAGGACGGGGCAAAATCAGCCTGTATAAGAAAAAGGAGTGTATCGAAAAGAATATCCCCGAAGAGGAAGCCGTAGAAAAGCTGATTGAACTTATCAGAAAGAACGGAGATTATACCGAGCGGTAGGTTTCTTATCCTTCACCACAAAAAAGCGCAGAGCCTCACAGAGTTTTCTTTTGTTCCGGATGCGGGTAATGCTTACCGGATTCCCCAAAGCTGTGAGACCCTGTGCTTTTTTTTGTGATGAATCCTAATATCTGAAACTCAAAAATACACGGAAGGATTTTGACTTCATCTTCCACTTGTCACTTTCAATTACATCCTCAAAGTCCGGAGCATCATAATCCATACCTTCCTCATCAAAAGAAAGTCCGTTATAAGTAGCTTTCTTCGCCCAACGATGTTCTATACCGACCGAAATTGCTTTATAGGCAACAGAAGCACCAAACGCAAAATTGGAAACATATCCGTGTCCGAAGCTGTCATCGATGACCACCATAGAATAAGTAGGCACATAATGGAAATAGGCAGCCACTTTCAAATCGCCTACCGGATTGACTGTGACGGAGGGACCTACGTGCATAGACGCATCTATCTGATGAATACCCAAATCAAAATCTTCCTCGTAATAGTCGTCATAACCACTGCTATAATCATTATAAGCACGTGTGTACGAACCTCCTTCCGCAAAGACGTCCGGTTCGGAATACTTGGCATACGAAAGTTCAAACCATGTTGCGTCAATACCAAACTTAATCATATTCAGCAACGGCTTCTTATGCAGGTAATACGTTTTTCCGAAAGTCAGAGAAACACCGAAATCACTTTTCCATTCCGCTTCGGCATCTACTTTATCCGTCAACGTTTGGTTTGTAATATAACCGATATTAAAATACTTGGCTCTTTTTTTCCATATTCTCTCATTTCGTGCTGCATCTTCGGTTTTCTGTACTCTGTCGGAGAGTTCATTTACCACTTGCAGTAAAGAATCCTCTCTTTGAGAAGATTGGACTTCGGAATCAGCTTCTTGAGCAAAAATACTTTGTCCTGTCAAAATCACGGTTGACAGCACCAACCAAAACAGTTTTTTCATCATAATTTGTCTGTGTTTTGCTTATGGCTCCTTCGTTCAGCATACCAGTAATTTTAGGAAAGCGCAGGAGCACTAAAGGGAACTCCCCTTAACGCTTATTTCATTCTATTTTTACAAAAATAGAGGATTACACACATACGCACAACGGGACAAAAACGAGATAGAAACTAAAAAACCGAAATAGCGGACTATTTCGGTTTAAATAAAGATTATGATGATGTTTTTTATTTTTCCTTTTTGCCTTCATCCGGCTTAACCGGTGGGACACTGAGCATTTCTTTATATTTTTCCGGAGCAGTCAATATCCCGACAGCCTCTTTCAGGTCCTTATCATCTTTCAACTGTTGGATGATACTTCCACGCTGATAGTAGTAACGTTTGATAATTTCCACTGCAATCATCTCCTTTATATCCTTTGAGAAGTGGTCGAGGTCACGCTCCAGGTTATGAGATAGCTTTTTCTCCAAAGCCTTGAATTCGTCGGACGCATCCGTCAGGTATCCTTCAAACTCCGCCATTTCTTTCAAGTTCTTCAAAATCTTCTCAGTCTGCTGGTCGTACTTGAAATCTGCTTTCTGTACCATCGCCTTAAAGTCGGCATAGTCGGCATCCGTTATCTTAAAATCTTTAGGAGCCGGAATCGTGGGGTGCTTCAAACAATACTCCGTAGCGTAATTAAATATCAAGTTGTCATTCACCAAGTAGAACAGGATATTAGGCAACTTATCCTGCTTGACGGTAATATCGGGAGTAACTCCGCCACCGTCACGTACCTCACGTCCGGCAGCAGTATGGAATACGGTAGTCAAGCTATCCGGAATACGTCCTACGCTGCCGTCCTCATTGCGGTGTTTATAGTCGATAGCCTGCACGCAACGGCCGCTCGGAATATAGTATTTGGAAGTTGTCAGTTTCATTGTGCCTCCATAAGGCAGCGGACGGGTGGTCTGCACAAGCCCTTTTCCAAATGTACGGTTACCCACCACTACTGCACGGTCATAATCCTGCAATGCACCTGCCAGGATTTCCGATGCAGAAGCTGTTGCACTATTCACCAGCACAGCCAGCGGAATTTCCAAATCCAGCGGCTCACGCAACGTCTTGTACGTATTGCTTGCCTGTTTGGTCTTTCCTTTCGTTGTCACCAGTGTTTTGCCGCGCGGCAGGAAGAAGTTGGCTATTTCCACGGCTTCGTCCAGCAAACCGCCGCCGTTATTACGCAGGTCGATAACCAAAGAAGTTATTCCCTGCTTTTTCAAATCAAGAAATGCCTGCTTGAACTCTTTGGAAGGATTACCGGAAAAAGTGCTCAGGTTGATATAACCGATGTTGTTATCCAACATTGCATAATAAGGAATAAAAGGCAACTGGATAGAACGACGAACGATATCGAATTCCAACGGCTGTTCCGTTCCGGGACGTTGCACCTTCAGTTTGAAGCTCGTGCCTACCTGCCCGCGAAGCATCTCGCTAACCTCCTGATTATTCTTTCCTGCAAGGTCCTTGCCGTCGATTTCCATAAGAATATCGCCTGCCTTCAGGCCTACGGTAGCCGCCGGCATATGTTCGTAAGGTTCGGCTATCATGGAACGCTTCAGTTTGGTATTCCAGGTTATGATAGAGCCGATACCGCCATACGTATTCTTCAACATCTGTTCCAGTTCGCTTTGGTCGTCTTCCGGAAAATATTGCGTATAGGGGTCAAGTGAATACAGCATGGATTCGATGCCGGTACGGATAGTCTTGTTCGGGTCTATCGTATCCACATAAAACATATCCAATTCCTTTACTATAGAATTGAATATATCCAAATTCTTTGCCACCTGAAAACTACGGTTGTCTCCACTCTTAAACCCGAAAAAGAAACTTGTACCTACTGCTACCAATAGGACAGCTATCCAACGTATCTTTAAATATTTCATATATTCTAATTTATCATTATTATATCTTCCTTTATCTTCTCCCACTTTGAATCCGGCAGTTCCGTTCCAATCACCTGTATTACCTCACCCGACAGGATAGCACCTATTTTTCCGCACTTCTCCAAAGAATATCCGCAAGTCAGTCCATATAGAAAACCTGCCGCAAAAAAATCTCCGGCACCGGTAGTATCAACCACTTTCGCCACCGGCACAGCCTCAACACGTACTTCTTCCGTTCCCTTACGAATCAGCGAGCCGCGCGCTCCCACCTTTACAATGGCAATACTACACATTTTAGCGATAATATCCAACGCTTCCTCAGGTTCTTTACCGGTAAACGCCTTCGCCTCTTCCTCATTGGCAAAAACAATATCCACATATTTATTTACCAGCAAAGAGAAGAACTCATGGTCGCCTGCCACGATGTTATAACTTGCCATATCCAGACAAACCTGCAAACCGGCTTCTTTGGCCAACTCAATAGCCCGGAGAATCATATCGTGTTCCTGTACCAGATAACCCTCTATAAACAGATAAGTATATCCCTTGAACATCTCCAGCGACAGTTCTTCCGCTTTCAACGTAGACGCTGCTCCCAAATATGTGCCGAACGTGCGCTCTCCGTCCGGAGATATAAAAGTAGACGCCACTCCCGAAGGCAATGTATCTGAAACTAATAAATCAGCTTCCGTTCCATGCTTCAGCAGACTTTCCCGAAAAAAGTTACCATAAGAATCATTATTTATCTTTCCGATGAACCCGGTTCCCGCTCCAAGCTGCGCCATGCCACGGATTGCATTTCCGGCAGAGCCACCGGTAGCCAAATGAGTTTTCATACGGCTAAATTCTTCTTTGATTTTCAGTAACTTATCTTCATCTATAAGCGTCATACTGCCCTTGGGCAAGTCCATTTTAGTTAAGATTTCATCACTGTCAAGGGTTGCTAACACATCGACCAATGCGTTTCCCAATCCAATTATTTTATCCATTTCTGATATTTTTTTTGCAAAGATATTGCATATTTCAAAATATCCTATTACTTTTGCAGCGCATTTGAGAAAAAACAACATTCTTCCTTAGCTCAGTCGGTTAGAGCATCTGACTGTTAATCAGAGGGTCCTTGGTTCAAGTCCAAGAGGAAGAGCGAAAGAAAAACTTAAATGCAACATTCTTCCTTAGCTCAGTCGGTTAGAGCATCTGACTGTTAATCAGAGGGTCCTTGGTTCAAGTCCAAGAGGAAGAGCAAAAAAGGTTCGTCATTACGGCGAACCTTTTTTTGTTGGATATCCCATTTCCTCCAGAGGAGCCCCCCAAAAAAAATGGGCCAACGTAAAAAATATCCCATTCCTTACCTCACCAGGTTACAAGAATGGGATATACAAACAAAACAAACAACAAGGCCATCTGTCACAGACAGCCATTGTATATGATAAGAGATTCTATATATTTTCTTTTCCAACCGGAATAAGTTCTATCCATCTGATAAATACTGTAAGGCTCAGCATACTTACTGTTATTCAGTTGTTGCTGCTGTCAAAACCAAATCTCTGTTATTGAATAACTCATTTAATTTGGTCATAGTATGATAAACTTCTCCATTTACCGTATAATGCAGTTCCACATTGTCTATATACCAATCGAAATTATATTCCTTACGTAAACGTAACTCATACCGGCCATCCTCCCGAATGGTCATGACACCAATACGGCTGCCGTTCACCTCACGTTCAAAAGATACAAAAGCTCCCTTAGGCACAGGTTTAGTCTCCCCGTTAGCAGTATAGCGGATGGTTCCGGTAATGGATTCATTGGTTACTTTAAATGTCTTTTCAAAGAATACCACCTGCCTATTATTCGAACTGACGACAATATCCCCGGCACTTACCGCTGATTTGGTTTTGAAAGGAAGCTTTTTCCGTTCTCCCCTTTGACTTCCTGCACCAGCGGCATCGTCCTTTTGCAAGGCTTCACCTACTCCATACCGTCTTTCATCCTCCCGATTAGCCTCTACCGTATAAATAAAGCGTCCTTCTGTGTTCGGATCGGCTTTCAGCTTGTTTTTATCTAAGTTGAATTCCTTCAGGCGTGCATCATCTATTTCCAGCATAGGCGCATCAATATAGATTTCGAACTCTTCTCCAAACGGATCGACAGACTTTCCATCTGAACCGGTAAAACTGGTTACATCAAAGCTAATATCCACTTCCTGTTCAGGTTCATAAGTCCATGTCAGCGGTGTTTCCTCCTCCTCCGCATTGCCCGAAGCATCAGTACCTATATCATCCACCCGTGCGGCAAAGCGGAAAGGATGGTAATTGGCAAGCTCAAAAGTAACGGAGCGATAGGTATTTCCCGTATACTCGGCTTCATTATTCGACGGTAATCCTGAGGGAGAACCATGCTGGTTGGATGCCATACGTACTACTTCCGCACTCCGTGCAACATTAGTCTTCATGTAAATGGAGTAACGTCCTGTTTCTTCCGGATTTCCGGCATCAATCGGCTTAAACATATATACACGTCCTCCTGAGCCCCATTCACTCTTGTCTACTTCATAAAAAGTACAATCAAAAGTTACTCCATCAGGCTCTTCTCCGTCCTTTATATGATCTAAATATTGGGAATAAAGTAAAAACTCATCCTTATCACCTGCATTTATAGCCGTTACACCATCTTTCAACAGCATATCAAACTGTACTAAGGCTCCTTTCTTCTGAGGCACCAAACAGTAAAGGATTTTCTCATCATCCGCAAAGTCTCCTCCACCTTCTGCTCCATTATATTCTCCCAGTCCCACTACTGTTATCGACTTTTGTGAAGAGCCTGCAAAAGTAAAGATACGATGCATGGTGTTGAAGTGTTCGGCTTCGATACTGATATCCTTGGTTGTCCCATCCTCCTCATTCAGAATATTTCTGAAATAAACACGTTGCACACCAGGTTCCGTCACAGTATACACATATTTATATTTCCATTCCGGCATCTCCGTTCCATAACCTTCTTCGCCTTCACGCACCAGCGGCAATACCATACCCGATTCATGGCGCACATCCAGAGCCTCTACTGCAAGCAGTACCCTGAGCGGAAAGAGCTCTGTCGGACAATCTTCCGGAATAGTAAACATTATAGTAGCGTGCGCACCGCCATCATCCATATTGCCATAAATTTCCGTAGATGCCCATGCTGGTGTAAAATTCTGCTTCTTCACCATAATCACCTTAATTTTACGTTGCAGGCGGTCTTTTTTCACCAACAATGTACCTTCCAGTTTCTGGTTGTTATTCATTGGCAGGAGATTAATGGTAATCTTTCCTTCACCCACCCCATTACTGTTTATGGTAAATGCGTCCGTTATCGTATTGGCTGCCACGGTATTTCCGTCAAGCCATGTTACAACCGGCTTGTCTGCTTCAGTAATTACAGTGCCGTTCTTGCCCGACAGTGTATATTTCAGTTCGGCAGTCTTACCCGCTCTTTCATCATTATACACGACACTCGTTTGGTCCACGGCCAATATATAGTTGTTATCTTCCACCGACTCAACTTCGTCCGATATGGAAAGCCACACATTGTTCGTGGCTGCCGCTGTAAGCGCTGCCTCAAAAGTAGGTTGTCCATAAGAAAGCGCTCCTGCAATATGAAACATATAATGATGATTCCTTCGTATCAGTTCCTGCTCGCCATTCGCTTTAATCAGCATCACCCGATAATAAAGTTCTTCGCTCTCACCGGGCAGATGTCCGCGGATGATGACACTGACCGGGTCTTCCGAACTGTTTTCGCATTCGAACACATATAATTCCGGATTTTGGCTGATATCCTGTACATCCTGAATATCGCTCAACTTGGCATCATTGGCAGGCAATGTAACAAAAGGCTCAACGTCTGCATTCGAAGACCATACCCACCCTTTCGTAGGATGATAAGGAGCCACAGTACCAAAAGCATTCGTATTATAGGCTGTAAAACCGGTAACTACCAGATAACCGTTTCCTGTCGGATTGTCTATTGTAATTTTAGCCTGGTTACGAATCATTATTACATTAGGATTTTTAGCCAATTGTTGGTCAATCGATTCTTCGTTGTTAGCATCGCATGCAAAACGAGCCCAATAAATCATCATACCGGACGAACCTTCCAGCAGAGCTATCACATCTGCCTCCGATTTATTTCTGAATTCATCTTCCTGGAAATCAGTCATATTCTGATTGGCAATAAAATGAATACGGCGTGTATTAGCAGGTATGGTTGCTGTAAATTCTCCAGACTCTTCCCCGTGGGAAGTGATTGTTGCCAGCGTAGTTGTTATAAACAATCCGTAGCTGTCGAAACAAAACAGCTGCATACTATTTACCCCTTTACCATCCGGGTCTACAGAGCGGGTGGTCACCACCGGCATAGCCGGTATTTCCGTTTCGAAATGTATATTAACATAACCTTCGGGAGCTTCTTTTTCTTGAAAAGCAGTCCACTCATCCGTCTGACAGGCGGTGAATGAGACCAACAGTCCCAACACAACAAGTACTGTATGCTTTATTGCTTTTGCCATATCTTTCTGTTTTTTATTCTTCTCTATTTCTGGGTATCAAAGGCATCACGGATGCAGCGGATAGCAACTCCCCCAGATGTATTGCTACCACCCGGATTATTAACTACTCCACTGGCACTATAATATTCTTTTCCCGCAAGTACCTCATCCATTGCAGCATTATCTCTGTATTGGAAATCTATAATAATTTCCAGTTCAGCCCTGGTAGGAAGGCGCCAATCACTCAGTGCAACACTCTTTCCTTTTTCATCTTTATAAACCTCTACATACTGTTTACAATGACTTGCAGCCATTTCAACGCTATTGACATCATAAACCGCTCCTAATTGAGATGCAATCATAAATGAAGGTGATACCAGCTTCTCATTATCCCTGCCGGGATCAGTAATACCGTCAGCAGTAATGCGAGGCTTACCGATTGTATAATCACCAGAAGAAGCTGTAATCCGAACATGGTACATCCTTGCGTTACCAGCAGCCCATATCTCTTTTTGTGTAAATTCAGAAGAAGAATTTCTCCGAAAATAATAATATGAGATAGAAGACTTCCCTTTATTGTTACCCGAAGTAATTTGCTCGGCAACTTTTGATGTAAAAAAAACACTCTGTCCATATTCTGTAGCAGAATAGGTCCACTCGTCATTCCAACGATTATAAGTATCGGCAGATACTCGTTTAGGAGTTCCTCTGGGATTCTCCCACGTTGAGCCGAAATCTTCCCGAGAGGAATACCACCCTTGAATATTCGTAATATACTCCAACGGATATTGGGCAACCGTTACTTTACGAGCCTCTACTCCATCCTCATTGGTTATTTCCAATTCTATGTACCGTACCGTATTGTTGGTAGGCAACGGGCTGTGTATATTGATATTTCCGTTCAATCCTTTATCCGGTACTACATTAATACCCATCCTGGCAATCTCCCTTTCACTGGTTGTAGCCTGTGTTTGCCCAAATTTATCAATGTAATAAACCCGCGTCACCTTAACCGAGACCTCCGATGAAGAAGCAAATTCCAGCGTTGTGTTATCATCCGAGATATTATACATTTCCATTTCTTCCTCATTTACCGTTAAATATTTCGGCCGGTCGGTTTCTCCTCCAACATTAATTATTGTCTCGTCCCATGCTTGCACGGTATAATTGACAGGTTCGAGTTCTTCGGGTTTTAAAATTTCTGTTGCACCCGGCGCATTTACCTCTACCGTTACTTCGTAATAAGTATTCCGTTCCAGAACCTTCTCTTTGCTGATAGGAATCTGATAATAATTAGCTCCGCGCAAATCCGGTTCTTTCTTATAATAGAGCGGAATATTCACCACCAGACGCGTTTCTCTTTCCAAAGGCTTATCCTTCCAATTATGACTGTAAGCATAAGCCGTAACAGTTATTTCATTTTCCGTCCATGCAAAATATTTACCCGCAGTAGGATCGGGCGTCCGCAATTTTACATTATCATTCGCATTCGGGTTTGGAATAAGGGTTGTGCTGTAAGACATGTTTCGCAGATAATAACCTGCTCTATAGGCTCCCGATGAATTATCAAAGGTAACATCTTCCCCTTTCTTTATCTTCACAACAATTTTGGCAGCAGCGCGTCGCAATGTAACGGCCAATTCCGTTTTATCCGAAAGATTGCCATTGTTAAGCACTACTTTTCCAGGCGTTTCCGGTTCGTCTGTTCCAGCGGGATAGGCTATGCCGTCCATAAGAAAAATCATCGGTATTTCAGGGTCAGTACCGGCGCCGGTCATGTGTATATTACGCTGTTCTTCCATCAACCCGCGTAATTTTCCCAAATCGGCTACCTCTTGAAATTTGTCTTCTCCCAATGTACTATTGGCTATCAGATATACCCAATATGATTCATTAGCTGTGAAATCTTTCCGCTGTGCTTTTGCCAATGTAATTTTACCGCTCTTCTGACTGTCGGCTACCACCTGCACCCGTTCATAATGTGCCAAGCTTTTGTTATCCGTATCATCAAATATCAATACATCAACATAACTTACCGTCACTTCCGCACCCGTTGCGCCTGCACGGGTCACCGGCGTTGTTGCAGACGAAATGTCAAGCACAATACTATTATTGTCCGCTTCCGTTTTTACAAAATCCGTTTCATTGCTACAGGCAGCGCAACCTAACACTGCCAACCAACAAGCCATATGGTAGAATATCCGTTTCATCTGTTCATCATTTTTGAATTTCTGATACTTGTCTAATTGTAATCACATCTGCTCTGTCGCCACTTCCCGGCCATGCAATGTCACCTTGTGTTCCATTAATCATTAACAGACTGGGACTTCCCGAATCCCAGATAGGAGAATAAGTAATACCAAAATCAACAGTCTGCCCTACAGCATCGGGATTCCGTGCAATCACCTTAATTGTAAACGGATTGGGAGAAGCTCGATAAGGAGCATCTACCAACTTTCCATTTTGATAAACCTTACAGACAAAATTTCCGACACCACTAAGCAGAGTAGGAGTCCATTCTTGATTTTCCGGTGCAGTCATCTCAAACAGAACAGAAAAAGCTCCCTCCTCCTCTATGGACGAACCCTCATCGCCTGTGTAGCAAACCACGGGAGGAGTATTCGGTTTATCGCCGTCAAGCGGCAATACCGGATTGCTATATGTAGGATATTCAAAAGTCAAGTCATTCCACGCATCGGCATCGTCCCAGTCGGCCACCATATAATCCACCGTTATCACATCGTCCGGACCGATACGGTTAAGCACCACACAATATTTGTTGCGCTTCACTTGCGGCAAATAAATATCTTTCACCGATTGGTTCCCGTTAATACTGTAAGTAACCCTGACCACAAAACCTTTATGTTCCGTATCTGCCGTTCCCCAACTATTCGGATTACCGGAACCATAATAGTTTTCAAACATATAAACCGGAACGGAAAAAAAGTCATTAAACCCCTTCTTTATACTTTCCGGATCTGTTTTATCAAGCAACTCATAATCAGCATCTGTCATTACCTTTGTCACCGGAGAAGAGGTGGTCAGTAATTCGAATGGACTGTTCAAAGAAGGAACTTCTCTCCACACTGCATCTTCCGGATGGAACAGATAATTATATTGAAGCACTCCCAAAAAATCAATGCGTTCGATACTTAAGTTCATGCCAGCTTCTTTAGCGGCAAAATACATGCCCAGCTTACCTACAACCCGTTCCAGTTCAAATTCCACTGTTCCATTCCACATCAGATGTCCGTTATGCGAACCGCCTGCCGTACTTTCTTTCAGATTATTCGGGTCTATTTTCTGAGACTGCTTGACCGCCATCGGAACCGCACCATAACCACGAGCATTGATTTCTCCAAAATAAAACTTTTCCAATTCATCGCGTGTCATATCCTCCCGAAGAGTTGCAGATGGTCTCAGCATTGCATCCTCATTCGCCACCAGGTAGAACCATACATCCTGTACAAGTGCAGAATAAGGCGGTAATTCCAAATCCATCCAAAAAGAGATTTTACCTCCTGCATCCGGATTTAAACCGGTAGTTCCACGATAATACCCAATTTGTTTCTGTCCGATAAAAGCATATACGCGCAAGCTCTTTACGGCATTCTCCATTTCAGCCTGTATGTCGGAACCGCCACGGGCATTTACATTCATTTTCACACTGATATTCCCGCCTTCTCCCGTACCGGACACTTTTTCCTCGACACATCCCGCAAGTGCCAGCACACATGCAGCCAACATCAGCCATAGATATATTGTATTTAATGTCTTCATCGTTTTCTCTTTTTAAAATTCCGGTTTCACGTCTACTATGTACCAGTCGGGAACTGTGACCACCGCACCTATAGACTTAAACTCAATGCGGATAGGTATCAGCGCTTCATGTCTGGTCAGGTCTACTACAGGGTTGGCAGCCAGGAAATCGGCCAGATTTACATGAGCAAGGTTCACTCCATTAGCGTCAGTGAGGTCTAAATTCACATTTTCATGATTAGTATGCCTCATTATATTAAAACGTGCCAGCATGGTATGCTTTTCCGCATTATTTTCAGTTTCAGGGTAATAGGTAACAATATTGCCGCATGCCTTATTGTCGAAACCGGTCATAGAAGACAATCCGCTCATGCTCAGCAACGGCCATACCGGAGTGCGGGTAGCGGACTCTACAGGTCCCGTTCCTACTACTTCCACATGGACTTTGTAGTGCGAACTGGCAAAATCCATCTGTTCTTTTATCTGTTGTGCATCACCGGGGATGCTGATTTCTTTGTAAGCATAATACAGAGAGTCATTTCCGACAATCCGTTCGCCACTTATACAGTTTTTATCACAGAATTGGGCAGTTGCCAGACTTTGCCCGTTGCTGACCTCCGTATGATAGGTATTGCCCACTGTCACAATCCGGTAGTTTCCTATAGGCAGCTTCAACTCTGTGACTCTTGTTTTTATATCAGCTTCGCTTATCGGATGAGAAGACAGCAACGCACCGTCACTATCAAAAACATACATGTCCACTTTATGAATCTTATCTTGAAAGATTTGGGTTGTACCGTCGCCTACATAACTGAACTCCAGCAGGCAGTTGCCCGGACAGTCACTCATATCTTCTTTGATGCACCCGTTGAGCGAAGCTAAAAACATCAAGGATAGTATGTATTTGGTGTATTTCATATTTTATGTATGTTTCTTAGAATTAGTTGAAAGAGAGAGATGGAAGGGATGTATCAAAACCGGGAACAGTTCCTGTCTCAGTACCTTGTTTTGATACAATCCCTCCGGTTGAAAAAATTAGTAGAGATTATTTGCCATATTCAGGTTCTACCTTTACAATATCCCAGTTCTTTACTTTTACAGTAGCGGTAACGCAGATAGTAGGTTCTCCCGGATCCAAATCGGTCAAGTCTTCTTCTGTAAATTCCAGGTCTGTAATCTGATAGATTTTACCGGGTTCCATGGTTACTTCACCTTTCTCTGTTTTCAGACCTGTAATCTTTAAATAGGCAGGATTATAAACGATAAATCCTTCGGCTACAGGGCTCTTGAATTCTGTATCGAACTTAAGAAGCATTTCTTTAGGCTGACCCAGTACATTATAGCCATAACCAGCCAATAAAGCCGTTTCAGCAGTAGTAGTGATTTCAGGACCGGATGTTTCATCATAAAAACATGCAGGTACACTTACCGGGTATCCTCCTTGGTTGGTCTTATCATATAATTCATTACCAGCCTGTTCTCCACCCAATGTAAACTGTTGATGTACTCCATTAAGACCGATGTGGGTCAATACTAACTTGCTATATGCACTAACACCCAAGTTGGTACATGTAAGATTACCGCTCAACTCGATACGGGAAAGCATGGTCGCCAGTTCAACTGTTGCCGTATACATCGTATTGCCATCTGCTGCATCAGTACCATTAGGAACCAAATCAGCTACTTTGCTTGCTAAAGGTGCTGTGGATGCAGCTCCATATTTGTTCATATTCAAAGTTGCTTTCAAAATATCATTATCCCAGTTTCCTTCAACAGGAAGTGGGGTATCTTCGTTAAAATTGGCAACAGCCGCAATTTTAGTAACTTCAGGACTTACATTGTGATAGACATTGTCACTACCGACCTGTGCATCTTTTACCTCAACAATATTACCATCTGCTTTCAACAGGTAAAGTTTGATATTCTGAGGATTAATAGCTTTATCAGCATCCTCTGTCCACCCGCTTCCGGCTTTTGTCTGTCCATAGTTTCCGGCAGAAATCGTCACGGAAATCTGTTTGGTACCTTTCGTCAAGATATCATTACCTTCATCTTCGTTGCTACATGCTGCGAAAGCCAATCCTGCCAATCCCAGCATAAAATACTTGTTTAACTTCATAAGTTGATAGATTAATTAAATAAAATAGTATTAATAACTCGTTCTATTTGTGTATTCTGTTAAATGTTGCTACAAACATGTATCCTATGGTAAACTATAAATCAGCTACCACTCCCGCCAACTGCTCCAGATTTTTTTGCGCCTCCATGCTTCCCGCCTTCAAGGCATGCTCCAGTATTTCTTTCGCCTTGTCATATTGTTTGTCCCTGGCACAGGCAACACCCAGCGCATTCAGAACCGAAGCATCATCCTTCACCTCACAACCCTCCAGCAGGTCTATCGCACCTTTCACGTCACCCTGCTCCATCTTCACATAAGCACCGTTCACCACAGCAGCGGCATTGGCCGGATATGTGCGGGCAGCAGTCAGCATAGCCTCATCATATTCCGCACTGCCCTTCCCATACGAATCTGCCACCATATAGATTTCCTCGACACTCAGCAGGTCGGGACGGGTTTTCAACAGGTTCTTTGCCTCTTCCAGATTAAAGTTTCTCACATTATATTCTATGCGGTACTCATTACGGCGTAACGGGCCATACATTTCGTTCAGCAAACGCTGGTAAATCTCGGGAGGCACAAGATTGCGGATACGTTGTTCACAAAGGTCCTTATCGCCGTCACACTCATCGATAATCCTCAGCACGTCGTTAATCTTCAGTAACTGCGGATGTTTCTCCACTTCCTTGCGCAAACCTTCCCAGTCCTCACCCACACCGGTCACATGCCACAGCGAAGCATCCACTTCCGTATCTTTCTGCGCATACGCAGCCAATGCTTCCGCACGATTCTTCGACAGCTTCAGGTTATACTCCACCGTACCCTCCGGAGAAGCATATCCGGTAATATAAATTCCGGTTATGGTCAAATCGGGATTTGTCTTTACCACCTCGACAGAGCTGCTTACCGTAGCAAGTTCCGATTCATTGTTCTTGAACTTCGGGTCTATATTGTAACTGTCCTGACGGAACTGCAAACGTGCCACACGCACCTCGTTTCGTACCTTCACAGTCTCTTTCCCGGGCTGCACGAAGGCTGTAGCGTACTGCGGCCGGAACAATTGCAGGAACGTGTTTTTTACCGGCGTTTCCTCCATGCCGGACTGTGCACACTCCAGACATCCCGTCACCTGTTCGCGCAGCACCAGGCGGCTCTGAGCCATCCAAGGCTCATAGGGCAGAGTCACTGCATATTCCACCTGCTGCGCCTCTCCGTTTTTACGACGCAACGCTATATAAGCGCCGTCGGTTTTTGCAGACCCGGTCAGCGCCTTCTCACGGCGGTGTACTTTATCGCGGACACGACCGTCCAACACCACAGAAGGAAGCTCCAGACTCTTACCACCCTCTTTCGCCACCACCACCGGATAAAGACGTACACTCTCCTGACGCTTCACATGCATCTCCTCTATATCAAGTACAAAGTTCACATGAACCTCACGGCCGTTCTTCTTTATTTCATCATTGACTACGCGTACGCCTGAAAGATGCCCCGTCTGCGCGGAAGCAGGAAGACACGTTCCAAGCAAGAACAACGCACTGCATATCAGTTTGCCATATATCCATTCTTTTCTCATAATGTACTTCCTCCTTTATTTAATAACATATATCAATGATACCGCGGCTTTGGTGACGCTGAAGTACCCTTTGTCATTCTTCTCTTTCCACTCACCGCATTTGGGACAGTCATACTTATCGTAATGGTTCTGTACGTAACCTACACCGATGCTCGCTTCCAGGCTCCAGCGGTTACCCAATATCCACTGATAGCCGTAGGACAAGCCGGCGCCGTAATAATATCCCTCATACCGATAGTCCTTGGTAGTAGGATAAATGCCCAGAGGGAATTTCACGTTGCCCACGTTAAATTGCCCTCCAAGCAGGTGCAAACCAAAGAAGTGTCCGTTAAACGCCTCACACAGCCAATACCGTGCTTCGGGCTGTGCCATCCAGTGTTTCCACTTCTTACTGTCTGAAAATGTAAAAGGATTATAGTTCGCGGAAACATCCAGCGTCCATTTCGGAGCCAGCCGGAATTCGGCACCAAGGTTGAAAGTAGTACTGATGTCATACAGAAGATTCGTCTTCAACGAAATGTCCTGTGCTGACAAAGAAATGCCGATAAACAGGAAAATAATGCAAAGGCTCTTTTTCATGCTCTCCATTTTTATTAAGATATAACTTATCTGTCTATATATTTTATCAGGTTAACATTTCCGTTACTTTGTAGGTAACGGGAAAACAGGAACAAACACACTGCAAGAGACATCTTGCATCAACATAATTAACTGTTGCGGATTATTGGAGAGAGCGAAAAAATACGAGCAGATTTTCTGTGTTAATTTAATATAATACAGACATGAAAGTATTATGCATTTTCCACCAAAGGAAAACACTGTCATTCAAGTCAGTCCGTCTTGTAAGCATATCAAAGGACGGCTTTACTTATTTTTTGGAAAAAAATCTTTTCTTTTCTTGTTTAATACAAATATTTTGTTAATATTTGTTGCAATATATAACTCTCCGTTACCTACAAAGTAACGGATAACATTTGTAGTATTATCAAAACATTAATAGACTTAATGTTTTTTATTCAGGCAAATACAAATCATTGTTTATCAAATATATAAGATAATATTTCCTTATTCATATCCCATATTTTATCATCCGAGTGCCTTCTAAAGTAAGTTTCTGTCACTTTAACAGAGGAATGTCCCATTGCATTACTAATGAGTTCTTGTTGATAATTCCGATAATTGGCAATGGTAGCCCAACTATGCCTTGCGGTATAACTTGTCAGTCCTGCAACGCCTTTTATACGTTCTCCTAATCTCTTTAAATGATAATTGAAACTACGCAGAGCATTCTGATATTGCCGGTACTCATCCTTTCCCGGATGATGAATGAGAGGGAATAAATAGGGAGAAGTCTTATCGGTATTTCTGAGATTGCGTATAATCTTCATTGCCTCAGCTTCTACGCGTACAGTAAGCCATGCACCCGTCTTTTTACGACGGTACACTATCACGTTGCCATGCAAATCACAATGCCGCAGATAAGCAATATCTACAAACGGCATTCCACGAAGCATAAAAAGTAATAAAAAAAGCAAGCGCGTAAACTCCAGGCTCTCATCCGCCACAGGTGCATTGAGCTGCCGGAATACATCTTCATCCACAGCACGTTTTACAGTTACCTTTGTTCCCGTATATACTCCCTTGAACAGCCTGGGCTGATAAGGAGCCAGCCCATCGTCTACGGCACGGAAATAAGTGGCACGCAACATCCTCATATACGTGGAAATTGTATTCCAATGAAGCTGACGCTCCAGCAGATACTCTTGAAATGCTTTCAACCACACTGGGGTGACCTCTTCAAAACTGATGGAGTCCTGCTCCATAAAATCCTTGATACGATTCAACGTACTTTGATACACATGCGCCGTACCCATGCGCTGTTCTTCTTTCAACTGAGAGACAGTCATAGCCATATAGGCTGACAAATTTGTTTTATTCATATAGTTTCTACTTTAAAAGTGAGCCATATAAATGCCTAAAGAACAAATTAGTTCAAACGACTATTCTGTTAAAAAAGTACACAGATTACAAACTTTAATACATATCCGGAAGCTTCCCGTTCTTCCGAAATACCGGAATTTATCAAAAATTCGCAACAGCAAGCGTCAGCACGCTGATACGTACACCTTCTACGTCCCGAAACACATCGGCACACGTAGTAATGGTAGCTCCGGTAGTCAGTACGTCGTCCACCAACAAGATATGCTTTCCGACAAAACGTTCGGGATAGCGAAGATGAAAGATGCCGTTCACATTCTTCCACCGTTCATAGGCAGATTTGCTTGTCTGCGTTTCCGTATGTTTCTTGCGCACTACGGAAGCAGCATCCAAAGGAATACCCGTAACCGCCGCAACCCCTTTGGCCACACATTCGCTCTGGTTATATCCGCGCATCCGCTGCTTGCGGGGATGCAAAGGAACGGGAACTATGACATCCACATCGCAAAAGAACTCCGAAACAGTCAATTCCGCTGCCATAAAACGCCCCATTGTCTCTCCCAAATCCTTACGGCCGCCATATTTCAATTGATGCAGTATCCGGCGGAAATCACTGCCCTTATGATAAAAGAAGTAAGAGGTAGCGCGTTCCAAAGGAATTTTTCCCCAGAACATACGTTCCACCGGATTATCCGCACAAAGATGATAATCCGTACGGGGCAAATCCATATTGCATCTCAGACAAATAGCCTCCTCCCCTTCCTGCAGAGGTGTGCCGCACACAACACACTGCCGGGGAAAGAATAAATGAAGAAAAGATAAAAGCCAGGCTTTAAGCGTATTTTCCATAAATTTGGTTTTCATGCCCAAAGGTAGGGACAAATCACCTATAAAAAAGTCTCTCTTCCGATATCAAGGTTTCAAATAGACCACCGTTTTACCGCTACCATACTTACGTATCATCCCCTCTGCAAGGTATCGGTTCAGGTCGGACACCGCCCGATGTTTCACCAAACCCGTTATCGATTCATAATCCGCCCGTGTGATGCATCCGTATTTATCCAAATGCAGCAATAGTTTTTCTTTCCTCTCCTCCTCGCCCATCAAGGAACGGGATACGTACGGTGACGCTTTGCGTTCCAGCTCCATCGTATTGAAACGGTTACGGAATTTGCTCCCGAGACGCAGGTTCACATTCTGAAAATGTACCGACGGCGAACGGATTTCTTTCTTGTCGGTAACCTGACGGTCGCATTTCAGCGATACGGAGAAATAGCCCAACTCGCCCACTTCCACCGTCCAACCCTCGGACAGCCAACTGTATAGTTCGTCCGTAACAGCCTGCAAAGTTCCGTCGAGAATGGCGGGACTGAAACCGGTGGCCTTAGCCACCAACTCACGGAATTTATCGGCGGAGATTGTTCCCCGTGGCAGGATACGGGCATGCAGACGGGGCTCGTTGCGGTTCTCGCCCAAAGGGTCGGGAGTCTGATACAAATCATAGTAAGCACTCATATGTAATAAGGTATTAGATTGGCACTATCAGCCAATACGTTCATAAATAGCAAGATACCGCACCGCCAACCGTAATCCGTCAGACAGATGTCACCCTTGCGTTAAACAGATGTTGCCCTTTCGTCAGACAACTGTGTAACGAAAGGGCAACGGCTGTTTAACGCATTAGCATTCGCAGTCAAAGATAATGATAAATCCACAAGAAACGAATAAATCCTGCAATTCTTCTGCCTGATACCTAAAAATCACCTGTTGCCGTTTATCTTACTTTTACTGTACGCAAAGTAAAAAACCTGAGGCAAAACAGTAAACGAAAGCACAAAACATATCAGGATGCCGCCTACAATCATCACTGCCAACGGCTTTTGCACTTCCGAACCCATTCCTGTGGAGAGAGCGGCAGGAAGCAATCCGGCAGAACCCATTAATGAAATCATCAGCACAGCACGAAGACGGATGCGTACGGCCTCATCTATTGCAAAACCTATATTGCGGCTTTGCTGCAAAAGCGATTTCATCAGTGCCGTGAGCAAAATAGAATTGATAGACACTATTCCAAACAAGATGATAAACCCAATACCCGCCGAAATACCGAACGGAATGCCTGCCACCCAAAGCGAAATAAATCCCCCGATAAAAGCATAGGGCATAGTGCTTGCAGCAATCAGCGTATCTTTGACTGTGCCGAAGTTCATATACAATAAAAAGAGAATCAAAAGCAAAACGGCCGGAACAACTACCGCAAGACGTTTGGTGGCTCGCTGCTGGCTTTCAAATTCACCTGCCCATTGTATCTTGCTGCCTTCAGGCAAATGCACCAACCTTTCAACTTTGGCTTGCGCCTCATCTATGGTCGACCCGAGGTCCCTGTCTCGAATGGAAAAACCTATCCCCACATACCGGCTGCTTCCTTCACGATAAATAAACGCAGGTCCCGTCACAAACTTAATGTCCGCAATTTCCTTGAGGGGAACCTGCTTGCCATCCATTGTCGGAATAAGAATATCACCTATTTTCTGCTCATCGTTGCGGAACTGCTGTTCAAAACGGAGCATCACGTCAAAGGTACGCTCATTTTCGTAAAACACAGTTGCAGCTTTCCCACCGATAGCCATTTCGATAACCGCCTGGGCATCTGCCATAGACACGGCATATTGGGCCATTTTCGACTCAAGGGGTTTAATCTGCAATTCCGGCAGACCGATTGAGCGGAATACATTTACATCCTCCACCCCTCGGACATCTTTAATGACTCCGGCAACACTATCGGCAGCAGCCTCCAATGTATACAGATCATTACCGAAGATTTTAATGACCAACGCACTTTTTACTCCGGCAACATACTCTTCTACATTGTCCTGAATAGGCTGCGAAAAAGCAAAAATAATTCCCGGATAAACAGCCAAAGAATCTTGCATCTGCTCAATCAGATTCTCTTTGGATATCTTGCGCTTCCACTCGGATTCGGATTTGAGCTCGGCGTGAAACTCAATGTTGAAAAAGCCCGTTGCATCTGTTCCATCATTGGGACGCCCTGTCTGTGTAAGAATAAAATCCACTTCCTCAAAACTTTGCAGTTTGGCTTTCATCTCTTTGGTTAGCCGCACGCTCTCTTCGAGATTGACACTGTTAGGCAAAGTGGCGCGAACATAAACCGCTCCCTCGTTCATACTCGGAATAAATTCCGTGCCCCAAAACATAAACCGAAACAGGGAGATACCGAATAAAAGTACGAATGCGACAACGGTTGCTTTCCTATGACGCTTAGTGAAGTAATAAAACGAAATGAGCCATCCCTCCAATGCCTTTGTAGCCTTGTTGTTCCTCTCTCTTATCGGTCTTGAAAACAACACCTTGCACATAACAGGGACATAAGTAAGCGACAATAGCAAAGAGCCGAGAAGAGCATACCCAAGCGTAAAAGCCAGCGGAGAAAACATCTTTCCTTCCACTTTCTGAAACGAGAAAATAGGAAACAGCGCCACCACCAGAATAATCTGGGCAAAGAAAATATGAGAAGCAACCGAACCGGCACTCTTCTTTATAAGCCCGCTTTTGGCATAACGGCCGAAGTACTTTCCCCTCTCCTGCGATTTTTGCAGGAGCGCAACGAAAACCACCTCTGTTATCACCAACGTACCCTCCAGCAACAGCCCGAAATCCAAAGCCCCCATCGAAATCAGATTGGCGGGCAGCCCTTGTATCCGAAGCATCGTAATTGCAAAAAGAAACGACAGAGGGATGACCGAAGCCACAATAACCGTGGTACGCCAGTTGAACAGAAACAAGAACACGATAAATGACACAAGCAGAACCCCCTCCAGCATATTTCCGATTACAGTGTGCACAGTAGCATCGACAAGCCGAGTTCTGTCCATAAAGGGCACTATCTTTATATCCTCAGGCAAAATTCTGTCGTTAAGTTCTGTGATTTTATCCTTAAGACGCGTGATGACTTCGCTCGGGTTCTCACCACGGAGCATTATCACGATGCCTTGTACCACATCGTCATCGTAATTGAGCCCAACCTGCCCTTGACGCGGTTTTGCAGATACGGATACCGTGGCAACTTCTTTAACCCGAATCGGCGAACTGCCTTTGGTGGTAATCAATAGGTTTTCAATATCCTCAACGCTTTCCAATAGTCCCAAACCACGGACCACATAGGCTTGCGCCCCCTTCTGTATTACATCGCCGCCCACATTGATATTGCTTCTCCCTACAGCCTCATAAACATCAAGAGGAGAAATATCGTAATTGGCAAGTTCCACCGGATTTACACGAATTTCGTACATTTTCTCCTCGCCGCCGAAAGTAGCAATCGTTGCAATGCCCGGCACAGCCAAAAGCTCCCGTTGCACGACCCAGTCGTTAACGGCCGAAACCTCGCGGATGGGCAGGTCACTCTTAAGTATGTACCTGAAGATTTCCCCGGTGGCTCCACTCGGCGGTTCAATCGAAAGTTCCACGCCATCCGGCAGGCTCAACTCCTGTATACGGTTCGAAGCATACTGCTGAGCATAAAAATCATCTACACCGTCCTCAAATAGTACATTGACAACCGCCAGCCCGAATAAGGATGTGGAGCGCACATCCGTTTTCCGAGGAATGGTATTAAGCTGTTGCATTATGGGAAGCGTAACGAACTTCTCTACCTCTTCGGCACTGCGTCCGGGCCATTGGGCAATGATTTTCGCCCGCGTATTGGTCACATCGGGATAAGCCTCGATGGGAGTATTCTGGTAGCAGGCAATTCCCGCCACAAACAGAACTCCCGTCATAAAAAGGATAAACACATGATTCTTAAGGGAAAATCCTATGATGTTTTCTATGAACTTATGCATCGTTACTTCCCTTTTATGTCGTTATACATCAGCAGTTGGTTCTTTATAACGACCTCTTCACCCGCCTTAATTCCTTCGGTAATATAGGTAAAGTCATTATGCCGGGCGAAAGGGGTGATCTTCCGAATCCCGAAAGTCTTATCGCCAACAACTACATAGTAACCGTTATTGTCGAAAATCACCGCACTGCTCGGAACCGCTACCAGTTCCAAATTCGAATCATTGAACAATTTTACCACCACAGGCATTTCCGGTTTAAGCTTCAATGCCGGGTTAGGCAATGTGATTCGCACCTTCAATGCTTTGTCCTCGGAGTCGAAAACCTGTGAGAGGAAATCTATCTTACCCTTGAAAACCTCTGCTGGATAGGCCACGGATGTAATTTCAACGCATTGCCCCTCGTGTACAAATTGCAAATTTCCGGCATAGACATTCGCTACAACCCACACTGTCGATAAATCGGCCATCGAAAACAGCGGTCCGCCACTTTCCGGGAAAGAGGTTCCCGGATTGCAGTATTTCCCGATTACATAGCCGCTCATCGGGGCTTTTACGGAAAAGACGCCGTTATCCTGATTTTCGCCATAAAGAACAAAATCTGACTGCAACTTCCCGACTGTCGAACGAGCTTCGACAAGCTCTTTATCGGTTGCCATCCCGCTCTCGTGCAAGGACTCCACACCTTTAAGATTCTGTCGGGCCACGGCAAGTTCCGATTGCAAAGAACTCAATTCGACCGAACGTATATCTACCATCCTTTTACCTTTTTCTGCATAATCGCCAAGTGAAAAGTAGCTTTTCACGACTACACCGCTTACTAAAGGTGAATAGCTTATCGTACGGTCGGAATCAACAACTACTTTTCCGGCAAGGGTAAACTCCTTCTGCAACCGCTTCAACTCGGCTTTTGCTGTCAGCACTTCCTGCAAAAAAACGTCCGAAACGGTTTCCCGGATCGGCAGACTGCTCCGGCTGTTCTCTCCGCAACTTGCCAGCAACGGTAGTAAAAGATAAATTATTCTCTTCATCATTCGTTATTTTATAGTTTGTCCTATTGCAAATTGTAAGCGTTCAAATTGAAGCCTCAGCTCTTTCCGGCTCCGCAACAACACCTCTTTCGAAGCATGATAGCTATCCATGAAATCCATATACTCAACCATCGATATATTTTTCATCAACAGATTCTTTGTATACACATCCGGCATCTTGTCCATCTCGCTTTGTATGGAACGATTCACACCGTTCTCCTCAAGAAAAGAGTAAACGGCTTTGTAATTTTCCAGGCATTCAATAATTTCATTCCGTATATTATTCCGTTCCTGCAACACCAAAATTTCATTCTGCCTAAGTCTGAACCGTGCCCTCCTTATAGCTCCTTTATTACGATTGAAAACCGGTAATTGCACTCCTATTCCCACACCGAAGAAGTTATCCCACACGCCTCCGGCACGGTCATACTTTATTCCCAAGCTAATGTCGGGTATCGCCAATGCCTTTTGATAAACGATATCTTTACGGTGATATTCAGCCCGCAGTACTGCCGCAGCCAAATCGGGACGGGATGCCAAAGCCGTTTCCATAAGCATGGCAGGATCCAATGTAAGAGGAGATGGAAAGTCAACCTGCTCCTCGGCAACGATCACCACGACCGAAGGTTCCAAAGCAAGCAAATTCTTTATGTTCTTTTGGTGTGCATTATACTCGGTCCGTACCTCGTTCATTTCTCCGTTTACTGCAAACAGCGCCGTTTGCAGCCTCAACAGTTCATTTCCGGTTACATTCCCCGTTTGATACTGCGCCCGATATCCGGCAACAACCTTTTCGAGAAGAGTCTGCCGACTATCGATAACCTTAAGCAGATTTTGTAGATATACAAGCTCGGCTATCGAGATATGAAGTTCCATTTTCAGACTTCGCAACAGCTCTTCAAACTGCCTTACGGTTATCTCCTTATCTATTTTTTCAACTTCCGCCAACTTTATCCTGCGCGCCGAAAGCGAAACCATCTGAGAGAGTTCGAGCGAAAACTGCTTGGGACTGGCAACCGCGCCTCCGTACTCATCAGTCCCCCGCCTCTTCCAAAAGTTGATATCACCGACGGATAATTCCGGATTGTCCCAAACTGTTGCTTCGGCAATGGCAGCATCGGCTATCGAAACATTCATCCGTTCGGCAATAAGTGCCAAGTTCTGTTTCAGAAACATAGCCTCTATCTGGTCGGAAGACAATCTAATTTGCCGAGCCGGTACAGATATACCAATAAAAGAGAAAAAAACTATGAGCAGCAAACGTATCATAAACATTGTTTTTTGCGGGCAAAAATAGCCATAAGCATAGTCTTACATCATTAGAAAACACTTATAAATCAATTAGAAAATCATTAGAAACCCATCTCTTACAAAAAAATCATCTACCTTTGCAACATATGGCTAAAATACTTGTTATAGAAGATGAAAACCGTATGGCCGAATTGCTCAAACGCGGTTTGGAAGAGTCCGGACACACGGTTGGCACGGCAACCAATGTATCGGAAGGGTTGAGAATGTTTGCCTACGAAAAACAGGATATCATCATTTCAGACATAATGCTGCCCGATGGCAGTGGGTTCGATTTATGCCGCGATATCCGACGGCAAAACGAAACTGTGCCTATACTGATACTTACCGCACTCGGTACGACAGACGACAAACTCGAAGGATTCGATTCGGGAGCGGATGACTATATGGTCAAGCCTTTTGACTTCCGAGAACTGAATGCACGCATATCAATCCTACTGAAGCGCTGCCAAATACCGACAGTAGAGTGCATAGAGTATGCAGACCTCAAGGTATATCTCAGGACAAATTCCGTTTCGCGAAACGGACAGTCCATTATACTTACACCGAAAGAATACAACTTACTCCTCTTTTTTGTCCAAAACCCGGAAAGAATCCTAACCCGTACCGAAATAGCCGAAAAGGTATGGGACACCCATTTTGATACCGGAACAAACTTCATCGATGTTTATATAAACTATTTGCGAAAAAAGATAGACAAAAATTTCAACACCAAACTAATCCATACCAAACCGGGAATGGGATTCATATTCAGCTATGAAAATCCGTACTAAACTAACGCTCCGATATCTGTTTGTTACGGCATTACTTGTAATCGCCGTCTTCTTTGTGCTCGAAGAATTGCTCTTTCCACAAGCAGGCTACGATATGCTCCATATTCTAAATACACGCCTGCTTGCGGTATGGGCGGTTTCATTCGGGTTGTTGTTTGTCATCGGCTATTTCATGGCACGCAGCGTACTAAAACCAGTATCGGAAATTGTAAAACAAGTTGAAGCCATCACCGCTTCCAATCTCAGCAAGCGTGTGGAAGTAGAAGACCACAAAGACGAAATAGGAGAACTTGCCCGAACGTTCAACAAAACGCTGGACCGCCTTGAAGAATCATTTGAAGCCCAAAAGATGTTTATCAGTAATGTTTCGCACGAACTGCGGACTCCAATGGCTGCACTGATTGCCGAACTCGAACTTTCTCTTTACAAAGAGCGCTCAAGCGAAGATTATAAAAAAGTGGTTGAAAATGCGCTTTCCGATGCCCGTAATATTGAGAAACTATCCAACGGACTAATGGATTTGGCAAAGGCAAGCTACAATACAGAACAAATAAGCATGTCGGCAATACGTCTTGACGAAGTGCTATTGGATGCCAGCGCCATGGTGATGAAAGCCCACAGCGGCTATAATGTTGACTTAAGGTTTGAAGACGATACCGAAGATGACGGAATGGTCACTATTCGTGGTAACGACTATCTGCTTCGGACAGCATTTGTAAACCTTATCGAAAATAATTGCAAGTTCTCATCTGACCTAAGTTCAACGGTACAGATTTCGTTTTCCAAACATAAGGTACTTATCCGTTTCTCCGATACCGGCATCGGCATTCCCGAAGAAGATATGGAGCATCTGTTCGAACCTTTTTACAGAGGCAGGAACCGGGATTTCTCACAAGGAAACGGTATTGGAATGGCATTGGTAGAGAGAATAATCAAACTTCACAAAGGTGCAATTTCCGTTTATTCACACCATGACAAAGGTACGGTATTCACCCTTATTTTCGATTATCTTCAGTCTGACTGAATCTGTATTCGCACTGCGTGATATTAATAATGTCCCAGCATATATCATTTATGTTCAAAAATGCAGGAATAGGTATATTTTGTCCGTCAAAAGGCAAGACAGATAATAATTTTTGCCTTACATTTACAATGGGTTAAACACGGTTATCCCCACCGGAACGGATGGACGAACAACTACTTATTAATATACCAAACAAAAAAACATGAAAAAAAGTATCCTATTTATCACGAGTTTTTTCCTCTGTGTTTTCTGTCTGAAAAGTAATGCGCAACAAAGCAGGCCAGAGGTTACCTGGGAGAATATGGAAGGCGTCACAGTACCCATTCCGCCGCAAGTACACCCCCGGCTTTATGTACGCTCCGCCGATTTGCCCGATTTAAAGAAACGCATGGAACACCCGCATGTAAAGGAAGTTCTGGCTACCCTGAACAAATTGGGCAAAGACCGTACCCCCGAAGAAGAGGCAAAAGTCAAGGACAGAGGATTCCGCTACTACTTTGAAATGCGTGGCGTGACCAGCCGCGTACAGGTGCAGGCACTCGACTATCTGGTGTATGGCGACAAGAAACAGGCCAGAAGCGCCATTACCGCCATGCTGGACACGCTTCAGAACGTCAATTACGGAACAAAAGGCGATTTGTCGCGTGCCAGCGGTGTGATGCTCACCTGCGGTGCAATGGTATATGACTGGTGCTACGACCAGATGAAAGAATCCGAAAAGAAAGCTTACATAGAATCTTTCATCCGCATAGCCAAAACAATGGAATGCGGCTATCCCCCACGCAACAACGAACCGATTGCCGGGCACTCCAGCGAATGGATGATACTGCGGGACATGCTTTCTGCCGGCATAGCCATCTACGATGAATATCCGGACATGTACAACCATGTAATAAAGATGATGTTCAAGGATTATCTGCCTGTGCGAAACTACATCTACTCCGGACATAACTACCATCAGGGAACGAGCTACGTAAATGTACGTTTCAGCAACGACCTCTTCTCGCTCTGGATTCTGCAACGCATGGGCGCAGGAGCCATATACAACCCGGCGCAGCAGTTTGTCCTGTACGACTTCCTCTACCGCCGCCGTCCCGACGGGCAGGTGATGCCGGCCGGCGATACGAATCCCATCAGAAAAAACATACCGTCCTACTCACTGCCTGCCATGCTGGCTTCCAGCTTCTACAAAGACAGCTATCTGGCATACGAGTACGAACGCAAACCCAACATCGAACGCCACTGCCTCATCTTCGACATTCTGTGGAGAGACTTGGATTTGAAGGCCAAAGCTCCCGATGACCTGCCGCTGACACGCTATTCGGGAAGTCCTTTCGGCTGGATGATAGCCCGCACGGCATGGGACGAAAACAGCGTGATTGCCGAAATGAAGATAAACGAACAGTTTGTCGGCAACCACCAGCACTTGGACGGCGGCTCTTTCCAACTCTATTACAAAGGCCCCCTTGCCATCGACGCGGGAGCCTATCAGGGAAGTTCCGGCGGATACAACAGCCCGCACAACAAGAATTTCTTCAAACGTACCATCGCGCATAATTCGCTGCTGGTATATAATCCCGATGAAAAATTCGCCTGCTGGAACTATGGCGGAGGCGGCAAGACCGAATTTGCAACCAATGACGGCGGACAACGCATGCCCGGCGACCGCTGGGAAACCTGCCGCTCGTTCGAGCAATTGCTAAGCAAAGACTACACAACCGGCAAAGCCCTGGCGCACGGATTCGGGCCTGATGCCTGCAAACCCGACTACTCCTATCTGAAAGGCGACATCACGCAAGCCTACACGGATAAAGTAAAAGAGGCGAAACGCTCCTTCGTCTTCCTGAACCTGCACGCTGCCGAAGTGCCCGCCGCACTTATCGTATTTGACAAAGTTGTGTCTTCCGACCCCACATTCAAGAAATTCTGGCTGCTGCACAGCATTGAAGAACCCACGATAGAAGGCAACCGTTTCATTGTCCGGCGCACCAAAAACGGCGATACCGGAATGTTGCAGAACCATGTATTATTGCCCGAAGCCGGAAATGCACAGATAGAAAAGGTGGGTGGCAAAGGAAAAGAATTCTGGGTATTCGGAACCAACTACCCGAACGACGCACTGCCCAACCGCCCCGATGATGCCAACGAACGGGGAGCATGGCGCGTGGAAGTGTCGCCTGCCGCACCTGCCACCGAAGACTGCTTCCTGAACGTAATGCAGGTTGCAGACAACACCTGCAAACGGATGCACGACGTGAAACGCATTGATGCGGAGAAAGTGGTAGGCGTACAGATAGCCGACCGGGTCGTTACCTTCAGCAGAGACAGCCGGCCTCTGTCCGGCAAAGTCGATATGAAAGTAGACGGAAACACTGCCATGAAATTTGTCATCACCGACCTTATTCCGGGAACATGGCAAATAAAGAAAGACGGGAAGGTATATATCCCCGCCATGGAAGTACGTTCGGACGACGGCATCCTTTCTTTTGAAGGCACTGCCGGTCATTACGAATTTCTGCGCTAAACGGATATTCTAAATAATCTGCCTGGCTATCCAGGCACAGGCTTCTGCATCGGCCAGCGCATGGTGATGTTGCTCTAACCGGTAACCGCACCATGCCGCTACCGTATGCAGCTGATAATCGGGCAGTCCCTTAATGGCACGGCGTGATGCCTGCAAAGTACAACGGAAATCATAATCGGGATAATCCATGCCGTACATGCGGAATACCGCTTTCAGGCAACTCTCATCGAACGCTTTATTATGCGCCACTAACGTCAGTCCCTCGATGCGTGGTGCTATTTCCTGCCATACGGCCGGAAAGACAGGCGACCGGGACGTATCCGCCAGCGTCAGGCCGTGCACACGGGTATTCCAATAAGTATAATACTCCGGTTCGGGACGAATCAGACTGTAATAGCTGTCTGCAATTTCTCCATTCCGCACAATGACTACACCGACACTGCATACACTGGTGCGCTGTTCATTGGCCGTTTCAAAATCTATAGCGGCAAAATTCTCCATGAAGTGATTCTTTTACGATATTTCCAAAATATTTTAAAAAAGTTTCAATCAACTGTAAACCAAAATATTAAACAGCCATTTATAGGGTTTTCCGAGCACAGGGAAAGTACGAAAGCGCTTTTAAAGCACCCGTCCGTTCCGGCATGTTGTAACTTCGCACTGTGATCACAAAGATATATGATTTTGAAGTAACAACCATCTAAAACAAAAAGATTATGGCATTCCGTTATGTAGTTAAAAAGAGAGTTTTCGGTTTCGATGAAAGTAAGTCGGAAAAGTATGTAGCCACTTCGTTCTCCATTGGAGAAATCAGCTACGACAGATTGTGCGACCAGGTTACGAAGGAGGGTATGGCTCCGCGCGGCGTTGTAAAAATGGTTATGGACGGACTGATTGATGCGCTCAGCACTTACGTCAGTCTCGGAGCGACCGTGAAATTAGGAGATTTCGGCACTATCCGTCCGGGACTGAACTGCAAAAGCCAGAGCGAGGCAAAAGATGTAACCGCCGACAGCATCTACCGGCAGAAACTGATCCTCACTCCGGGAAAAAGGCTGAAAGATATGGTAAAGAGCTCCGGAATAACGCGTATCTCGACCAACGGCGAGGAGATTGCTACAAGTGGCGGCAGTAACGGCGGCAGTGGCAATGGCGGAGAGGAAGAAAATCCGCTGGGATAAAACCTGCAGGCTGACTTAAAAAACAACCTGTCTATAACTGAGGCTGCATCGTATGAACAGAGTATCATACGGTGCAGCCTTTTTATATGAATAGATTTTACTATCTTTGCCTACTGCAACCAGTAAAGCTTTAAAATATGGAACATCCTCTTTCTCAATTCAGATATTGTCCGAAATGCGGTTCGGAGCATTTCGAAATTCATAATGAAAAATCAAAACAATGCAAGGATTGCGGTTTTGTCTACTATTTCAACTCCTCCGCCGCTACCGTCGCCCTGATATTGAACGGACGGAACGAGTTATTAGTGTGCCGCCGCGCCAAAGAACCGGCCAAAGGGACACTCGATTTACCGGGCGGCTTCATAGACATGGCGGAAACCGGTGAAGAAGGCGTTGCACGCGAAGTGAAAGAAGAGACGGGAATGACAGTGACACAAGCCGAGTACCTGTTTTCATTACCGAACATCTATATCTATTCGGGATTTCCCGTGCATACGCTGGACCTGTTTTTCCGCTGTACGGTAGCCGATACCCTGCATTTCGAAGCAATGGACGATGCGGCGGAAGTCTTCTTCCTTCCGCTGAAAGACATCCACCCGGAAGATTTCGGGCTGGGCTCCATCCGTAAAGGTCTGCAAATGTTCCTGGCGGGTATATCCTAAAAAAGTCAAACAAGTGGAACATATTCAAACCAAAACCCGTATTTTTGTAAAAAAGCCCTATTCTATAACCACCGAAGATGAAACATAAAATTTATCGCATAGTATGCACCGCGCTTTGCTGCGCACCTTTGCTCGCCACGGCACAGACGGGCGGGAAAATCACTTCGCCGCAACGGCTGTATGAGGAAGGAGAAAGTCTGTTCCGGCAAAAGGCATTTGCCGCAGCCATGCCTCCCCTACAGGCTTTTATAAAACAAACCGATGCGGAAGGCGCCCCGGTATCCGCTGCCGGCAACAAAGAAGAAGCCGAATACATGCTGGTATGCGCCGAATATGAACTGAGAAACCCCAATAGCATAGAGTTGTTGCGGGAGTATCTCGATGCGTATCCCGACACTCCCCACGCCAACCGTATCTGCGCCCTCATAGCGTCCGCCTATTTCTTCGAGGGAAAATATGACGATGCACTCGCCATGTTCAACTCCTCCCGGCTCGACCTCCTGAGCAATGAAGAACGGGATGACATGACCTACCGCCTGGCAACCTGCTACCTGAAAACCGGAAATGTGAAAGAAGCCGCCATCTGGTTCGAGACATTGCGAAGCACCGGTTCCAGATATACAGCAGACTGTACGTACTACCTTGCATATATCCGCTACTCACAACAACGGTACGACGATGCCCTCAGCGGCTTCCTCAGCCTGCAGGACAATGCAAAATACGAGGCGCTTGTACCTTATTACATCGCGGAAATATATCTGATTAAAAAGAATTATGACAAAGCGGAAATTGTTGCGCAAAACTATCTCTCGGCTTACCCCAACCAGAAATATACGGGAGAGATGTACCGCATACAAGGTACAGCCGATTATCATTTCGGCAAGTACCATGAAGCAATAAAAGCTTTCGGCAGCTATCTGAAAGACAACGCGGAGCTTGCCCCAAGAAGAGATGCGCTTTATATGCTGGGAATGTCCTACTACCGGACGGGTGTCTACTCGCAAGTTCCGGTTACCCTGGGCGAGGTGACTGCAAACAAAGATGCGCTTACGCAAAACGCATATCTGCACATGGGATTGGCTTACTTGCAGCTTGCCGACAAGAACAAGGCGCGTATGGCATTTGAACAGGCCGCCGCATCCGATGCCGATTTGAAAATAAAGGAACAGGCATCCTACAATAACGCTCTCTGCATTCACGAAACATCCTACTCTGCTTTCGGCGAGTCGGTTACGGTATTCGAGAACTTCCTGAATGAGTTTCCCAACTCCGCATACGCCGATAAAGTAAGCAGCTACCTGGTAGAGGTGTATATGAACACGCGCAGCTACGATGCCGCACTCAAGTCCATTGAACGCATTACGCATCCCGGCAGGGCCATTTTGGAAGCCAAGCAGAAGATTCTGTTCCAGTTGGGTACCCAATCCTTTGCCAATACACAGTTTGAGCAGGCAATCGGCTGCTTCAACCAAAGCATTGCCTTAGGCGGGTACAACCTGCAAACAAAGGCCGATGCCCTTTACTGGCGGGGTGAATCCTATTACCGGCTGAACCGCATGCAGGAAGCCGCCCGTAATTTTAACGATTATCTGTCCCTTACCCCACAGAAGAATACGGAAATGTATGCCCTTGCCTACTACAATCTGGCATACATAGCTTTCCATAAGAAAGATTATGCAACGGCGCAAGACCGTTTCCTGAAGTTCATCCAACTGAGAAAGGCCGGAGACACAACCGTTCTTGCCGATGCGTACAACCGTGTCGGCGACTGCTACATGCACGTCCGCCGCTTCGACGAAGCCAAACAGTACTATACCCGGGCAGAAAATCTGGGTACGCCCGCCGGTGACTACTCCTACTATCAACTGGCTCTGGTCTCGGGTCTGCAAAAAGACTACGATGGAAAGATTACGCTGCTGAACCGGCTGGCCGACAAATATCCGAATTCGCCCTATGCCGTCAGTGCACTTTACGAAAAAGGCCGTTCGTATGTGCAGGGCCGCAATAACAGTCAGGCCATCGCAACCTTCCGGGAACTGCTGAACAAATATCCCGAAAGCCCCGTCAGTCGTAAGGCTGCCGCCGAAATCGGACTGCTGTACTATCAGAATGATGATTACAACCGCGCCATCGAAGCCTATAAATACGTTATCACCCAATATCCGGGCAGCGAAGAAGCACGTCTTGCCATGCGCGATTTGAAATCCATTTATGTGGAAGCCAACCGCGTGGATGAGTTTGCTGCGCTTGCCGCCCAAATGCCGGGTGCTATCCGCTTTGAACCCAATGAGCAGGATTCGCTGACCTATATTGCCGCGGAAAAGGTGTATATGAAAGGGGAAATCATCCCTGCAAGGGAAAGCTTCACCCGTTACCTGCAAAGCTATCCGAACGGAGCTTTCAGCCTGAACGCGCATTACTATCTGAGCCTCATCGGAAAAGAGCAGAAAGATGAAACCGGTGTATTGGAGCATACCGGCAAACTGTTGGAGTATCCGGACAGCCCGTATTCGGAAGAAGCCTTGCTGATGCACGGAGAAATCCTGTTCAACCGCAAGGAGTACAAACAGGCTTTGGCAGACTACAAGCAACTGCAAGCCCGCGCCACAACCGCCGAACGCCGGCAACTGGGCGTCACCGGCGTATTGCGATGCGGTGTGCTCTTGAAGGATGACATAGAAGTGATTCAGGCCGCAACCGCTTTACTGGCCGAAGCCAAACTGACTCCCGAACTGCAAAATGAAGCCTTATACTACCGTGCCAAAGCCTATCTGAACCAGAAAGCGGTGAAAAAGGCGGCAGACGACCTCAAGCTTCTGGCAAAAGACACCCGTACATTATACGGTGCGGAAGCCAAGTATCTGTCGGCACAGTTGATGTACAATGCCGGTGAGTATGCCGCAGCCGAAAAGGAAATACTGAACTTCATCGACCAGAGCACCCCGCACGCCTACTGGCTGGCACGCAGCTTTATCCTTCTGTCCGATGTATATGTCGCTATGGATAAGAAACTGGATGCACGCCAATATCTGCTGAGCTTGCAACAAAACTATCATGCCGATGATGATATCGAGCGTATGATTCAAGAAAGACTAGAAAAGCTGAAATAAAAGAATGCAATGAATATGAGAAAAATACAATATATCCTCAGCGGAATAACGCTGATAACCCTACCTTTGGGCGTCCATGCCCAGCAACAGGCCAAAGACTCCACCGTAAACCGTACGGTTGTTGTGGAACAGGAATATACCCCCGATATTCCGGATGCGTCCAAAATAAACGTGCTCCCCCAAGTGGAAGCGCCGACTGCCAATAAAAAGGCTGTGGAATACGATGTAACTCTCGTGCCTGCCAATACCATACCTGCAACTGTCATGCAGGCATATACCGGCAAGGAGACGCAAGCCAAAACACATCCCGGATATATCCGTTTGGGTTATGGCAACTATGGCAATCTGGACGCACGCGCCGGCTATCTGTTCACATTGTCCGACCGCGACCGCCTCAACCTGAATTTCCGGATGAACGGCATGGACGGCAAACTCGATTTACCCGACAATGACGGCAAATGGAATTCCTACTACTATCGCACTCATGCCAATATGGATTATGTGCACCGCTTCAGAAAAGCAGACCTGAACGTTGCGGGCAACTTCGGATTGAGCAACTTCAATTTCCTGCCCGATGCAGCCGTCAGAAAACAGAAGTTCATTTCCGGTGACATTCATTTCGGAGTGAAATCCACGGATACGGAACTGCCCCTCCGGTTCAGTGCCGAAACAAATCTGATGCTTTACGAACGTCAATACGATTCCGGTTTCTTGAACAGCCGGGAATACATCGTCCGCACCAAAGCACTGGTCACAGGCGGCATATCAGACGAACAGACCGTAGGCATCGGCTTTGCAATGGACAATGTGCTGTACAAGAACAATCATTTTGAGAACTACACATCCCTTGGTCTAAACCCGCATTACCGCTTGGAAAACGATGATTGGAAAATACGTATCGGCGCCCTGGTGGACATGGCCTTCGGTTTCGGAAAGAAATTCCGGGCAGCCCCCGATGTAGCAGTGGAATACAACTTCTCGGACAGTTATATCCTCTATGCACAGGCCAAAGGCGGGAGACTGCAAAATGACTTCCGCCGTTTAGAAACATTCTGCCCGTACGGACAGGTTTCTTCACAACCGGATGCCACTTACGAACAAATAAATGCCGCCATCGGCTTCAAAGCCAGTCCGGCAATCGGCTTATGGCTGAATCTGTACGGCGGATATCAGAACTTAAAGGATGATTTGTTTTTCCAACCGGCAGATTTCGAATCCGCTGCCAATGAGTACAGTCCGATGCTTTCCATCGGCCAATGGAACACAAGCAACATCTACGCCGGCGCCGAGATACGCTACGGCTATAAGAACATATTTTCATTCTCCGCTACCGGAGTTTACCGCAATTGGGATGCAAAGGACGACAGCCAGTCCAATGCCGGCGCCTATGCCCTCGTTTACAAACCGGCCTTTGAAGCTGATTTGCACATAGATGTGCATCCCGTATCCGCTTTACTGCTTAACCTCGGCTACAGGCATATTTCGCGCGAGAAGGTGGAAGGAAACAAAGTCGATGCGGTCAACAACCTCTATGCCGGCGGCAGCTACGAATTCTTTAAAGGCATATCCGTTTACGCCCGCATAAACAATTTATTAAACCAGGATTATCAATATTATTGGGGATACCCCACCGAAGGCATCAGCTTTACCGGAGGTGTAAGTTTTAAATTCTAATAGCCAAAATCAAAGATATAACCAACAAAATAGGTCATTTTTGCTAAATTCTCCTTATATTATAAGGTGGAAAGTTTGTTTTTTCCTACTTTTGCGGGCAAATTAGTGGCTGGAGTCACTATAAAACAGAAATTTATGCAGAAAAACCTTGTCATTGTCGAGTCTCCGGCAAAAGCTAAGACTATCGAGAAATTCCTCGGGAAAGACTATAAAGTCCTTTCCAGTTACGGTCATATACGCGATTTGAAGAAAAAAGAGTTCAGTATTGATATTGATAAAGATTTCAAACCGCATTATGAAATTCCTGGAGATAAGAAAAAGGTTGTAGAAGAGTTGAAAGCCGAAGCCAAGGAAGCGGAAACCGTATGGTTGGCATCCGATGAGGACCGCGAGGGAGAAGCGATTGCATGGCATTTATACGAAGTGCTGAAACTGCAACCGGAGCATACCAAGCGTATCGTTTTCCACGAAATCACCCAAAGCGCCATTCTGAAAGCCATCGAGCAACCGCGCAATATCGACATCAATCTGGTAGATGCCCAACAGGCGCGCCGTATCCTGGACCGTATCGTAGGTTTTGAACTTTCACCCGTATTGTGGAAAAAAGTGAAACCCGCACTCTCTGCCGGGCGTGTGCAATCGGTAGCAGTCCGTCTTATCGTAGAACGCGAGCGCGAGATACAGGCTTTCCAATCGGAAGCATCGTATCGGGTGACCGCCGTATTCCTCGTGCCCGATGCCGACGGCAAACCGGTGGAAATGAAAGCCGAGCTGTCGCGCCGTATCAAGACCAAAGCCGAAGCTCAAAAATTTCTGGAAAGCTGCCGGTCAGCCTCTTTCACCATCCATGACATTTCTACCCGGCCGCTGAAAAAAAGCCCTGCCGCTCCTTTCACTACATCTACCTTGCAGCAGGAAGCTGCCCGCAAATTAGGATTTACAGTAGCACAGACCATGATGGTAGCCCAGCGGTTGTACGAATCGGGAAAGATAACCTATATGCGTACCGACTCCGTCAACCTGTCCGAACTGGCGGTCAACAGCAGCAAAGCGGTCATTGCCGACATGATGGGAGAGCGCTATGTATATCCGCGTCATTTCGCCACTAAAACCAAAGGCGCTCAAGAGGCTCACGAAGCCATTCGCCCTACGTATATGGAAAATGCCAAGATAGAAGGTACGCCGCAGGAAAGAAAACTGTACGACCTGATATGGAAGCGCACGATAGCCTCTCAAATGGCAGATGCGGAAGTTGAGAAAACGACCGTAAGCATCGGCATCAGCAACGAAGCGGATACGTTCAATGCAACCGGAGAGGTTGTAAAATTCGACGGTTTCCTCCACGTGTATCGCGAGTCCATCGACGAAGACACGGAGCAGGAGGATGAAACCCGCCTGCTGCCCCCTTTGAAGAAAGGACAGGTCTTGCATCACCAGAGCATTATTGCCACGGAACGCTTCACGCAACATCCGCCCCGTTACACCGAAGCCAGCCTTGTACGCAAATTGGAAGAACTGGGTATCGGCCGTCCTTCCACATACGCCCCTACCATTTCAACCATACAGCAACGCGGCTATGTGGAGAAAGACGAAAAGAGCGGGGAAGAGCGCTCTTACAACATACTTTCATTGCAGGACAGCAAGATTACGGACGTTACGCAAACAGAAATTACAGGAGCCGAAAAAGCCAAATTGATGCCTACCGATACAGGTACGGTAGTCAATGATTTCCTGATGGAATATTTCCCCAACATCCTCGACTATAACTTTACTGCCAGCGTTGAAAAGCAGTTCGATGAGATAGCCGAAGGAGAAAAGAAGTGGACCGCCATCCTGAAGGATTTCTATAAAGATTTCCACCCGTCCGTGGAAAACACGCTTGCCACCAAGAATGCCCACAAGGCCGGCGAACGTATCTTAGGCGAAGAACCGGGCAGCGGCAAACAGGTATCCGTAAAAATCGGCCGTTTCGGTCCCGTTGTACAAATCGGTACTGCCGGAGACAACGAAAAGCCACGCTTTGCCCAACTCAAGAAAGATATGTCCATTGAGACAATAACACTGGAAGAGGCTTTGGAACTGTTCAAGCTTCCCCGCACCTTGGGCGAATATGAAGGCAAGACAGTAACCATAGGAACCGGACGCTACGGACCTTATGTACACAACAACGGAATGTATACCTCGCTTCCGAAGACAATAGATCCGCTGGAAATAACATTGGCAGAAGCTATTCAGCTCATCCGGGAAAAGAAAGATGCCGAAGCCCAGAAACATATCAAGAAATTTGAAGAAGAACCGGAGCTGGAAATATTGAACGGCCGTTACGGACCGTATATTTCTTATAAAGGCAGCAACTACAAAATCCCGAAGGACATTATCCCGCAGGATTTAAACCTGGATGCATGCAGGGAAATTATCAAACTGCAGAGCGACCCCGATGCACCGAAAGCCAAACGCGGCAAATACACCAAGAAGAAAAAGTAAAGAAGCCATAAAAAAAGAAAGCCCTCTCCGCAAATTGCAAAGAGGGCTTTTTCTATGATAAAATATCTCGATTACATTCTGTCGGGAACCTCAATACCAAGCAATCCCATTCCCAAACGTACTACCTTGGCTACATTCTCGGACAAGGCAAGACGGAATATCTTCACAGCCTCATTCTCCTCACGCAATATGCTGAAGTCATGATAGAACTGGTTGTATTCCTTCACGAGGTCGTAAGTATAGTTAGCAATCAAAGAAGGGCTATAATCCTCACCCGCCTGTTTCACAATAGCGGCAAAGTCTGCAACCATCTGTATCAGGCCTTCCTCTTTCTCACTCAATTCAATACCGGCCGGAAGTTGTGCAGGAACGGAAATACCGGCTTCTTTCGCTTTACGGAGAACCGACTGGATACGGGCATACGTATACTGGATGAAAGGTCCTGTATTACCATTGAAATCGATGGATTCCTTCGGGTTGAACGTCATATTCTTGCGGGCATCCACCTTCAATATGAAATATTTCAATGCGCCTAAACCAACAATACGTGCAATATTATCAGCCTCCTCTTGGGTCAGACCATCCAGCTTGCCCAATTCTCCGGAAGTTTCCTTAGCGGTATTAATCATTTCAGCCATTAAGTCATCGGCATCCACAACCGTACCCTCACGGCTCTTCATCTTACCTTCGGGCAGTTCCACCATACCGTAGGAGAAGTGAACCAACCCTTTGCCCCATTCGAAGCCCAGTTTATCAAGCAGAATGGAAAGCACCTGGAAATGGTAGTTCTGCTCGTTGCCTACCACATAGACCATCTTGTCAATGGGGAAATCGGCAAAGCGCAATTTGGCCGTACCTATATCCTGGGTCATATAAACAGAAGTGCCGTCGGCACGGAGAAGCAATTTGTGGTCGAGCCCCTCTCCGGTCAGGTCGGCCCATACGGAACCGTCTTCTTTGCGGTAGAAGAAGCCTTTCTCCAAACCTTCCATAACCTTCTCCTTGCCCTCCAGATAAGTTTCCGACTCGTAGTAAATCTTGTCGAATGTAACGCCCATCATACGGTAGGTCTCATCGAAGCCTGCATATACCCAATCATTCATCTTCTTCCACAGAGTACGGACCTCAGGGTCGCCGGCTTCCCACTTCACCAGCATCTCACGCGCTTCTTTCATCAAGGGAGATTCCGCTTCGGCTTTTGCCTTGGCCTCTTCTTCGCTCATGCCTTCACTCTGGAACTTCGCCATCAGCTCTTTTACCTCAGCCTTATAATGCTTGTCGAAAGCCACATAATAGTCACCTATCAAATGGTCGCCTTTCTTGCCGGACGATTCGGGAGTTTCACCGTTACCGTACTTCTGCCAAGCCAACATTGACTTACAGATATGAATACCGCGGTCGTTCACTATATTTGTCTTAACCACCCTGTTGCCATTGGCCGAGATGATATTTGCCAACGCGTTTCCCAACAGATTATTACGGACATGTCCCAAATGGAGCGGCTTATTCGTATTGGGCGAAGAATACTCAATCATCACCAGCGGAGCGTTATCGGTTGCAGCAACAATGCCGTACTTTGCATCCGCATGAATTCCATTCAGCAACTCAATCCATGCCGAAGAAGCGATTGTCAGGTTCAAAAAACCCTTGATAACATTGAATGCCGATACCGACGGCTCGTTTGCCTGCAGATATTCGCCAATCTCCTGTGCGGTCTGCTCCGGTCCTTTTTTAGACATACGGAGAAAAGGGAAAACGACCAGGGTAAGGTGTCCCTCAAATTCTTTCTTGGTTTTCTGCAACTGTATCTGTGCAGCCGGAACATCCTGACCGTACAGCGCTTTCAGTCCGCTCATTACGGACGCTACCAACTTCTGTTCTATATTCATGATTCAAATGTATTTTCTGCGTACAAAGATACGAACTATTTTTAATTCCATAAAAAAGGAGACGTTGTATGCGCCTCCTTTTCTCAAGTTTTATTTATGATTGATTTTATTCGATAGTCAATTCCGAACCCGGTTTGAACTTAGCGACTTTTTTCGCCTCAATCTGAATAGGTTTCTTTGTTGCCGGATTGATGCCAATGCGTCCGGCTCTCTCCATTACAGAAAAAGTGCCAAAGCCAACCAATGCGACTTTATCACCTGCCTTTAATGCTTTTGTTACCGATGCAATAAATGCATCCAATGCTCTTTTTGAATCGGCCTTTGACAAACCGCCTTCCGCTGCCATTGCGCTAATAAGTTCTGACTTATTCATAATACGAATGATTAATTAATTGTTACACAAAAGAAAAATTCCAATGCTACTTCCTACAAAAATAGAGCAAAAATTCTGAATATCAAATAAAAACATTAAAAAAAGGGCGGAAAACAGAGAAAAAGAAAGAATAGGAGTTCCTTTTTCTGTTATAGAACAGAATTTATTCGTATTTTTGCCAAATAAAGCGAAAAAAACAGATTATGAATACTATACCGACAGTAACCAAAAACCTTTTAATCATCAATGTACTGATGTTTCTCGGCACAATTGTGGCACAGAGTTACGGCATTGATTTAAACAACTACCTGGGACTGCACTTTTTCCTTGCCGGAGATTTCAATGCAGCACAGTTGATTACTTATATGTTCATGCACGGCGGATTTACCCATCTGTTCTTCAACATGTTTGCCGTTTGGATGTTCGGCCGTATACTCGAGCAGGTCTGGGGGCCGAAACGCTTCCTGTTCTACTACCTCGCATGCGGCATTGGTGCAGGGCTTATCCAGGAGCTTGTACAATACATCCATTACGAAACGGTGCTTTCCGCATACGACAGTGTCAATACCGGGTATTCCATCATCCCCATGGAAGAATATCTCAACATGATGACTACCGTCGGAGCCTCCGGGGCCGTATATGCTATCTTGCTGGGATTCGGCATGCTGTTTCCCAACCAACCGATGTTCGTCTTTCCGCTACCGTTTCCCATCAAAGCCAAGTATTTCGTTATCGGATATGCCTTGATAGAATTATTCTCGGGACTTGCCAACAATCCGGGCGACAATGTGGCGCACTTTGCACATTTGGGCGGTATGATATTCGGATTCATTCTAATAATGTACTGGAGAAAAAAGGACAGAGGAAATGGCTACTATTATAACTGATTTAAAGGAATCGTTCCGTAGAGGAAACATCTACATCCAACTGATTTATATCAATGTAGGGGTATTTATCTTCACTACACTGACAGGAGTCATATTGCAGCTCTTCAACCGGAGCCTCGGCGGAGTGTTCGAATGGCTGGAACTGCCCGCTTCACTGCCCCGCTTCATCATCCAGCCCTGGTCTGTCCTGACGTATATGTTTATGCACGCAGGAGTCCTGCATATTCTTTTCAATATGCTTTGGCTGTATTGGTTCGGTGCCTTATTCCTGAACTTTTTCTCTGCCAGACACTTACGGGGAGTATACATCTTAGGCGGAATCTGCGGCGGACTGCTTTATATGACCGCCTACAACATCTTCCCTTATTTCCGTCCGATGACGGAATACTCTTTCATGCTGGGAGCATCGGCATCCGTACTCGCTATCGTAGCGGCTACCGCCTATCGGGAACCTGACTACCCGATACGTCTTTTCCTTTTTGGAACCGTACGCCTGAAATACCTGGCATTGGTTGTTATCGTAACAGACCTGTTATTCATCACATCCAGCAATGCCGGCGGACATATCGCCCATTTAGGCGGAGCGTTGGCAGGTCTGTGGTTTGCAGCCAGCCTTAGCAAAGGCGCGGATATCACTGCATGGATTAACAAGTCTCTGGACGCTGTCACTGCCTTGTTCAGCTTCAAGCCCCGCAAGCCCAAGATGAAAGTCCATTATGGAATCGAAAGACAGAAAGATTATAACTATAACGCCCGAAAAAAAGCTCAATCCGATGAAATAGACCGTATCCTCGACAAATTGAAGAAGTCCGGATATGAAAGTCTCACAACGGAAGAAAAGAAGAGCTTGTTCGATGCAAGTAAACGATAATGTATGTATGAAGCATTTCGGTAATTTTGTCGCCCTGCTGATTGTAGCGGTCAATGCTTTATTCACGGGTCTTTTGCTGTTGGTGGCATACAGTCCTTACATCCAACCGGCAACGCATCCGGTACAATCCTGTCTCGGACTGACCTTTCCGGTCTTTGCATTTATCAACGGCGGCTTTCTGATTTTCTGGCTGGTTATACAACGATACAAGACAGCTTTGCTGCCGTTAACCGGCCTTCTGTTATGCTACTCGCAGCTACGGACCTATCTGCCCCTTAATTTTCACACCACCGAGCTTCCCGAAGGCAGCATAAAGCTCCTGTCTTACAACATTATGGGTTTTGACGGCGCTTATAAAAAAGACGGGGAGAATCCGATACTCACCTATCTGAAAGAGAGCAATGCCGACATCCTATGCCTGCAGGAATATGCATCCGACAAATCTCCCCGCCACCTCACGCAGAAAGACATCGAACGGGAGTTGAAAGATTATCCCTACCGCCGCATCAACGTCGTAGGCAGCGGCAGCGGCTATACCAACAGGATAGCATGTTACTCCAGATTTCCCATTCTATCCGCACGTGTCCTGGACTATGCAAGCAGCTACAACGGTTCCGTACTGTATGAACTCAAACTGAATGAAGATACGATTACCCTTATCAACAACCATTTGGAGTCCAACAAACTGACAAAGGCCGATAAAGACATTTACGAAGAAATATTGAAAGCTCCCGAAACGGAAAAAGTGAAAAGCGGCGCACGGCTGTTGTTGCATAAACTGGCGGAAGCATCCGCCATCCGCGCCCCGCAGGCAGACACCATTGCACGGGAGATAGCATCTTCCCGGCATCCGTCCGTCATCGTCTGCGGAGATTTCAACGACACTCCCATTTCATACGCCTACCGCGTCATAGCGCAAAATCTGGATGATGCTTTCACCCAGTCGGGACGCGGACTGGGAATCTCCTACAACCAGAACAAATTCTATTTTAGGATAGACAACATATTAATCAGCAAGAACCTGCGGTCGTACAACTGTACGGTAGACCGTTCCATAAGAGAGTCCGATCATTATCCGATATGGTGCTACATAGCCAAACGGCAATGACGTTCCCTTCCAAGATGAAATTATCAATAAACTACTCATTATCTAATACTCTGACTTTATGTTTAAAAGAAGTATTCTAATTTTAGCTGCAAGTTGTATGATGTACTCCTGTGCCAACCAAACGGAAAGCAATCCGTTCCTCACCGAGTTTCAAACCCCGAACGGTGTTCCGCCTTTCGACAAAATCAGGCTGGAACACTACGAACCGGCATTCCTTCAGGGAATAGAAGAGCAAAATGCCAATATCCGGGCTATTGTCGACAATACCGAAGCGCCGGATTTTGAAAATGTAATCGTTGCTTTTGACAACAGTTCACCCATACTCAACCGGGTAAGCGCCATCTTCTTCAACATGACGGATGCCGAGACCAGTGACGCCCTGAACGAACTTTCCATAAAGCTCGCTCCGGTACTGTCCGAACATGGAGACAATATATCGCTTAACCAGGCGCTATTCAATAAAGTACAGGCCGTTTACCAGAAAAAGGATTCGTTAAACCTGACCACCGAGCAACAAAGACTTTTGGACAAAACATACAAAGATTTCGTACGTTCCGGCGCCAATCTTTCTGCCGAAAAGCAAGCCCGCCTGCGCGAGATAAACAAGCAGCTCTCCACGCTGGGCATCACTTTCAGCAACAATATCCTGAACGAAAACAATGAGTTCATGCTCTTTGTAGACAAGCAGGAAGACCTTGCCGGGCTTCCCGAATGGTTCCGCCAAAGCGCTGCCGAAGAAGCAAAAGCAGCCGGACAGGAAGGCAAATGGCTGTTTACGCTGCACAACGCCAGCCGTCTCCCGTTCCTGCAATATTCAGCCAACCGTCCGTTGCGCGAGAAAATATACAAAGCTTACATCAACCGCGGCAACAACAACGACAAGAACGATAACAAGAAAATCATTACCGACATCGTCAGTCTGCGTCTCGAAAAAGCCCGCCTGTTAGGCTTCGACTGCTATTCCAACTTCGTACTGGACAATACGATGGCTAAGAATTCGACCACTGTAATGGAGTTCCTGAACAACCTGTGGAATTATGCCCTGCCTAAAGCCAAGGCCGAAGCTGCCGAACTCCAGAAGCTGATGGACAAAGAAGGCAAAGGCGAGAAGCTGGAAGCCTGGGACTGGTGGTATTATACCGAGAAGCTCCGCAAAGAAAAATATGACCTCGAAGAGGACCAGATCAAACCCTACTTCAAATTGGAGAACGTACGCGAAGGCGCTTTTGCCGTTGCCAACAAACTCTATGGCATCACGCTGACAAAACTCAACAATATCCCTGTCTATCATCCCGATGTAGAAGTCTTCGAGGTAAAAGATGCAGACGGCTCGCAATTAGGCATCTTCTACGTAGACTACTTCCCGCGTCCCGGCAAGAGCGGCGGAGCATGGATGAGCAACTACCGCGAACAGAAAGGCGACATCCGTCCGTTGGTGTGCAACGTAGCCAGCTTCACCAAACCCGTTGGCGATACCCCCTCCCTGCTCACAATGGATGAAGTGGAAACCCTTTTCCATGAATTCGGCCACGGACTGCACGGACTGCTGACCAAATGCAACTACCTGGGCGTCTCCGGCACGAATGTAGTGCGCGATTTCGTAGAACTTCCGTCACAAATCAACGAACATTGGGCCACTGAACCCGAGGTATTGAAGATGTACGCCAGACATTACCAGACCGGCGAAGTCATCCCCGACAGCCTCATCGAAAAGATACTGAAACAAAAGACTTTCAACCAGGGTTTCATGACTACCGAGCTGCTGGCAGCCGCCATTCTCGACATGAACCTGCACAACCTGACGGATACGAAGGATCTCGATGTCGTAGCCTATGAAAAAGAAGCTATGGACCAACTCGGTTTAATCCCCGAAATAGCTCCCCGCTACCGCACCACCTATTTCAATCACATCATAGGCGGCTATGCCGCAGGCTATTACAGCTATCTGTGGGCAAACGTGCTGGACAACGATGCTTTTGAAGCATTCAAGGAACACGGCATTTTCGACAAGGCAACCGCCGACCTTTTCCGCCGCAATGTGCTGGAAAAAGGAGACAGCGAAGACCCGATGACACTCTACAAGAATTTCAGAGGGTCAGAACCGCAATTAGAGCCGATGTTAAAAAATCGCGGTATGAAGTAAGAATTGTGAAAAAAAAGCTATATTTGCAGCCTTATATACAATAGAAATCAATTAAAAAGTAATCATAATAAACTAAAAGTAACATGCAAAACAAAGGATTTGTAAGGGTTTTTGCGATATTGCTCACACTGGTGTGTGTGTTCTATCTCTCCTTCTCTTTTGTGACCCGCCATTACGCCCATAAGGCTAAAGAGTTCGCAAAAGGCGATGTGAAAGTAGAACAGGACTACCTCGATTCTCTGTCAAACGAGAAAGTGTGGTTCGGCAATTGGACGCTGAAACAATGTCGTGAAATGGAGATCAGTTTAGGTTTGGACTTGAAGGGTGGTATGAACGTCATCCTGGAAGTGTCGGTACCCGATGTCATCAAGGCATTGGCGGACAACAAGTCTGACGAAGCATTCAACCAGGCACTGGCCACTGCGGCAAAACAGGCTACTACCAGCCAGGACGACGTTATCACGTTGTTCATCAGAGAGTATCACAGAATCGCTCCGGATGCTTCACTCTCACAACTGTTCGCTACCCAACAGCTAAAGGACAAGGTAAACCAGAAATCTTCCGATGCAGAAGTTGAAAAAGTATTGCGCGAAGAAGTAAAGGCAGCCGTTGACAACTCATTCAACGTGCTCCGTACCCGTATCGACCGCTTCGGTGTGGTTCAGCCCAACATCCAGAGTCTGGAAGACAAAATGGGACGTATCATGGTGGAACTTCCGGGTATCAAAGAGCCTGAACGTGTAAGAAAATTGCTACAAGGTTCTGCCAACCTGGAATTCTGGGAAACATACAACGCAAAAGACGTTGCTTCGTACCTGCAATCGGCTGATGCCAAATTGCGTGCAATCCTGGCTACCACAGAAGACGCAGCAGAAGCAACAGACAGCGTAGCTGCCGAAGCTCCCGCTGTAGCGCAAGCTACCAGCACTACCGACAGCCTTGCCGCAGCACTGAAAGGTGAAAGCAAAACACAGGCTGCCGACCTTGAGCAAATCAAGAAAGAACATCCGCTGCTGGCAGTTCTTCAGGTAAATCCCAGCGGTCAAGGCCCTGTTGTAGGTTATGCAAACTACAAGGATACCGCTGATATCAACAAATACCTCTCCATGCCGGAAATTCAGGCTGAAATGCCGAAAGACCTGCGCCTGAAGTGGGGTGTTTCTCCTTTTGAATACGACCCGAAAGCACAGACTTTCGAATTGTACGCCATCAAGTCTACCGAACGTAACGGACGCGCTCCGCTGGAAGGTGACGTAGTTGTAAACGCCAAAGACGAATTCGACCACTATGGCAAACCTGCCGTAAGTATGTCTATGAATACGGACGGTGCACGCCGTTGGGCACAACTCACCAAACAGAATGTAGGTAAAGCCATCGCCATTGTACTGGACGGCTATGTATACTCCGCACCGAACGTAAATCAGGAAATCACCGGCGGTAACTCACAAATCACCGGTCACTTCACTCCCGAACAGGCAAAAGACTTGGCAAACGTATTGAAATCAGGTAAGATGCCGGCTCCTGCCCACATCGTACAGGAAGACATCGTAGGTCCGTCTTTGGGACAGGCATCCATCAACGCCGGTATCATGTCATTCGTTGTGGCATTGATTCTGTTGATGATTTACATGTGCTCCATGTACGGCTTCATCCCGGGTATGGTTGCCAACGGCGCTCTGATATTGAACTTGTTCTTCACGCTGGGTATCCTCTCATCCTTCCAGGCAGCTCTGACAATGTCCGGTATTGCCGGTATGGTACTGTCGCTCGGTATGGCTGTGGATGCCAACGTATTGATTTACGAACGTACCAAAGAAGAGTTGCGTGCAGGTAAAGGTGTCAAGAAAGCACTTGCCGACGGTTACTCCAATGCCTTCTCCGCAATCTTCGACTCTAACCTGACATCTATCATCACAGGTATCATCCTGTTCAACTTCGGTACTGGTCCTATCCGCGGTTTCGCCACGACACTGATTATCGGTATCCTGATTTCATTCTTTACCGCTGTGTTCATGACACGTTTGTTCTACGAACACTTCATGAACAAAGACAAGTTGCTGAACCTGACATTCTCTACGGGAATCTCCAAGAACCTGATGGCGAATGTACACTTCGACTTCATGGGCAGAAACAAACTCTGGATGACGCTGGCAGGTGTAGCAGTTGTAGTTTGCATCGGCTTCCTCAGCATCCGCGGTTTGAGCCAGAGCATCGACTTCACCGGTGGACGTAACTTCAAGGTACAGTTCGAGAACAAGGTAGAACCCGAACAGGTACGCGAATTGATTTCCAGCAAGTTCGGCGATGCCAATGTCAGTGTCATCGCTATCGGTGCTGACGGCAAGACCGTACGTATCAGCACCAACTACCGTATCGAAGAAGAAGGTAACAACATCGACTCCGAAATCGAAGCATACCTGTACGAGACCCTGAAACCGTTGCTGACCCAGAATATCACGCTGGAAACCTTCATCGACCGTGAGAACCATACGGGCGGCAGTATCATCAGCTCACAGAAAGTAGGTCCGAGTATCGCAGACGACATCAAGGTATCCGCTATCTGGTCTGTTGTGCTGGCATTGATTGCTATCGGTCTGTACATCCTGCTCCGTTTCCGCAACATTGCCTACTCTATCGGTTCCGTATGTGCACTGGCCTGCGACACGATTATCATTTTGGGCGCCTACTCCATGTTCTGGGGCATCCTGCCATTCTCTTTGGAAATCGACCAGACGTTTATCGGTGCTATCCTGACGGCTATCGGTTACTCAATCAACGATAAGGTGGTAATCTTCGACCGTGTACGCGAGTTCTTCGGTCTCTATCCGAAACGCAACAAGAAAGTATTGTTCAACGATTCACTGAACACGACTCTGGCACGTACCATCAATACCTCACTGAGTACGTTGATTGTATTGCTGTGTATCTTCATCCTCGGTGGTGATTCCATCCGCAGCTTCGCGTTCGCCATGATTCTGGGTGTTGTATTCGGTACACTGTCTTCTCTGTTCGTTGCATCTCCTATCGCTTACATGCTGATGAAGAACAAAAAAGATACAGAACAGGCAGTAGCTGTTGAAGAAGCAAAATAATTCCTATTATATAAATAGGATAAAAATAAGAGAAAGAGGAAATCCCGGTGTGACGGGGTTTCCTCTTTCTCTTTTCTACAGAATTTTACGGATACTCCTCTACAGCAGCAGGAAGTTCCGCACACAAAAAAAAGGACGTCCGTATCATAACAGACATCCTTTCGTAGCTCCGAGGGGAATCGAACCCCTATCTAAAGTTTAGGAAACTTCTATTCTATCCGTTGAACTACAGAGCCTTTTTGCATACATTCTGCATATAGCAATGGAATGCGGGTACAAAGATAATGTATTCTGCTGATTTTCCGAAAAAAGTTTTGTTAATCCGATTAACTTTACGAAATTTGTCTTTGAACAAAATAAGTATAAGTTTCCTTATATAATACATATAATAATTCGTAAGTTATGGCAAACGACATGATGGTCAAAGAACTGGAGCAAGTGGTAGTCCGCTTCTCCGGAGACTCCGGCGACGGTATGCAGCTCGCCGGCAACATCTTTTCAACAGTTTCGGCTACGGTAGGTAATGACATCAGTACATTCCCCGATTATCCGGCAGACATCCGCGCCCCGCAAGGCTCACTGACGGGCGTATCCGGTTTTCAGGTACATATCGGTGCAAACAAAGTCTATACCCCCGGTGATAAATGCGATGTACTGGTAGCAATGAATGCCGCTGCATTAAAAACACAGTATAAGTTTGCCAAATCTACCGCATGTATTATCATCGATACGGACGCATTCCAGAAATCGGATTTGGAAAAGGCCGCTTTCAAGACGGACAACCCCATTGAAGAAATGGGCATCAAACAGGATGTCATTGCCGCTCCTATCTCCCAAATGGTGAAAGACTGCCTTGCCGACACGGGTATGGACAACAAATCCATGCTGAAGTGCCGCAACATGTTTGCAGTGGGACTGGTATGCTGGCTGTTCAGCCGCGACCTGACGATAGCCGAAGAGTTTATCCGCGAGAAATTCGCCAAGAAACCTGAAATTGCAGAAGCCAATATCAAGGTTATCCGCGCCGGATACGACTACGGGCACAACACCCACGCATCCGCCTCTCACACTTACAAGATTGAAAGCAAAGTAAAGACTCCCGGACGCTATATGGACATTACGGGCAACAAGGCCACGGCCTACGGCTTCATAGCCGCTGCCGAGAAAGCAGGCCTGAAGCTTTACCTGGGTTCTTACCCCATCACCCCCGCAACCGATGTGCTGCACGAACTTTCCAAGCACAAGTCACTGGGCGTAATGACCGTACAGTGCGAAGACGAGATTTCCGGTTGCGCCTCCGCTGTCGGAGCATCCTTTGCCGGAGCATTGGCGGTTACCTCCACCTCCGGACCGGGTATCTGCCTGAAATCGGAAGCCATGAACCTGGCTGTCATTATGGAACTGCCGCTGGTGGTGCTCGATGTACAGCGCGGTGGCCCTGCAACAGGCCTGCCCACCAAGTCCGAGCAGACCGACTTGCTGCAAGTACTCTTCGGCCGCAATGGCGAAAGCCCCATGCCCGTACTTGCCGCCACCTCACCGACAGACTGCTTTGAATGCGCCTATATGGCATCCAAGATAGCACTGGAGCACATGACCCCCGTCGTACTGCTTACCGATGCTTTCGTTGCCAACGGCTCGGCAGCGTGGAAACTGCCCAAGCTTGCCGATTATCCCGCTATCGTTCCGCCTTATGTACGCCCCGAAATGCAGGGTTCATGGACACCCTACCAGCGCGATGAAAAGACCGGCAGCCGCTATTGGGCCATCCCCGGAACAGAGGGCTTCACCCACATCCTCGGCGGATTGGAGAAAGACAACAAGACAGGCGCCATCTCTACCGACCCTGAGAACCACGACCTGATGACCCGCCTGCGTGCCGAGAAGATTGCCAAAATAGAAGTACCCGATGTAGAAGTGGAAGGCGACAAGGACGATGCCGAACTGCTGATTGTCGGCTTCGGCGGCACTTACGGCCATCTGCACGCCGCTATGGACGAACTCCGCGCCACAGGCAAGAAAGTGGCCCTCGCCCACTTCAAGTTCATCAATCCGCTGCCCAAGAATACGGCAGAGGTGATGAAGCGCTACAAGAAAGTAGTGGTGGCCGAGCAGAACATGGGACAGTTTGCCGGATACCTGCGCATGAAAGTAGACGGTTTCGTTCCCTACCAGTTCAATCAGGTGAAAGGCCAGCCCTTCCTGGTGAACGAGTTAGTACAAGCATTTGAGGAGATTATCAAGAACTAAAAAAGAAAAGAACTATGTGCAAATATACAGCAAAAGACTTCAAGAAAGGGCAACCCCGCTGGTGTCCGGGTTGCGGTGACCATTTTTTCCTCGCGTCCCTGCATAAGGCTATGGCCGAAATCGGCGTTCCGCCTTACAAAACAGCAGTAATCTCAGGTATCGGCTGTTCCAGCCGTCTGCCCCACTATATGAATACCTACGGCATGAACACCATTCACGGACGTGCCGCTGCCATTGCCACCGGTTGCAAGGTTGCCAATCCGGAACTCACCGTATGGCAGGTGAGCGGCGACGGCGACGGACTCGCCATCGGCGGCAACCACTTTATCCATGCCAACCGCCGCAACATCAACCTGAACATGATTCTGCTGAACAACCGTATCTACGGCCTGACGAAAGGGCAATACTCCCCGACGTCTCCCCGCGGTTTCGTCAGCAAATCATCTCCTTACGGTACGGTAGAAGACCCGTTCCATCCGGCGGAACTCTGCTTCGGTGCACGCGGCCACTTCTTTGCACGCGCCGTTGCCACGGATGCAGCCGGAACGGTAGAAATCCTGAAAGCCGCCTACAACCACAAAGGAGCCAGCGTCTGCGAGATTCTCCAGAACTGCGTCATCTTCAATAACGGCACGCACGACGCCGTTGCCAAGAAAGAAGACCGCGCCAAACACGCCATCTATCTGAAACACGGCAAGCCCATGCTCTTCGGCGAGAACAACGAATACGGACTGATGCAGGAAGGCTTCGGGCTGAAAGTGGTGAAGCTCGGCGAGAACGGCATTACGGAAAAGGATATTCTTATCCACGACGCCCATTGCGAGGACAACACCCTGCAACTGAAACTTGCCCTGATGGAAGGCCCTGACTTCCCGATTGCCCTCGGTGTAATCCGCGATGTGGAAGCTCCCACCTACGATGATGCCGTACATGCACAAATCGAAGAGGTATCCGCCAAGAAAAAGTACCACAACTTTGAGGAACTGCTGATGACCAATGATACCTGGGAAGTGAAATAACCTCCACGGAACAGGAATTCAGTTTACACACATTCCCCCTTCACCCTCCACATCCCTTTATCCATAAGGGACAGCGGGTGAAGGGGGCTTTTTATATCCCGGTTGGCAGCAAAGAAACAAGCGGCATCAGCTCTCCAAAGGCAGAGGCAAAATACCGATATGCCTCAGCATAAAGGTGACAATACACTGTATAAAACCCCGTTGTGCATCTACTAAAACCCCGTTTTCCAACTGCGGGCCATGCGGTTGTCAATTGCGGGCTGTACGGTTGCCAGCTGCGGGCCGGACAGCCCGCAACCGGAAAACGAAGAAATACATAAGGGACAAGCACATTTTACAAGGTACATCGGAAAGTTTTCCACCAGGCATTGACACATTATACCCGGGAGATTGCCCCGCTCACACGCGGTATAATCCTATTTTCCACACGGTCTTCCGGATGCAGGCACAAAGTATAATCCGCCGGAAAACCGCCGGAATAAGATGCAAACGCCACAAGTGTGGAATGGCAACCTGCAAGTGTGGATTTTTTCCACAACATTCCACAACCTGCATACACATATTATAAGTATTTATAAAAAAACAATGAACTGAATATCATAGGTATAAATACTTCACATAGTCTACGTATCTTTTTTGGCATACTGCTTGCTTATAACAAATACAAATAAATTCCAACAGATTTAATTGTACAAGGAAATAATCATTGTGGAAATATGAAGTCTATCAAGAAAAAACGGAGTATGGCTTCGCACAGGAAGCTGCATTTTCAAAAGGTATTAGGTAGTATGATTGTGGCATTGGCGCTTCTGTTTGCAGGAAGTGCCGGTGCGCAGGAAACCAAAACAATCAAAGGTATGGTAAGGGATGTGACGGGAGAGCCGCTTATCGGCGCCAGCGTCATAGAGAAAGGAACCAACAACGGTGTCATTACCGATGTGGACGGAAACTTTACACTGACCGTGCCTGCCGATGCAACGCTGTCCATAGCCTATATGGGCTATGCCACCCGCGAAATACATCTGGCAAAACGCAAGAAGCAGGGCGACCTGAGGGTAACGCTGAGAGAGGACTCGCAACAGTTGAAAGAGGTGGTTGTCACGGCCATGGGTATCAAGAAGGATACCAAACGGCTGGGTTACGCGGTGAGCACTATCGAATCGGACGAGATAGTGAAGGCGGGAGCAACCAACTTTGCATCCGCCATGTACGGTAAAGCGCCGGGCATCCGCATCACGCAGACGCAGGGCGGTTCCGCCGGAGCCGTGTCTATCAATGTACGCGGACTCACGTCCATCACCGGAAACAACCAGCCGCTCATCATCCTGGACGGCGTGCCCATCCGCAACGGCGGAACGGGCAAGAGTACCGACTTTGCCGAATTCGGCAACGACGGGCAGATACGTTCCAACGGTCTGGTGGACATCAACCCCGAAGATATTGAAAGCGTAAGTGTGCTGAAAGGTGCTTCGGCTACGGCACTTTACGGTTCGGAAGCAGCAAACGGCGCGGTGGTTATCACCAGCAAGCGCGCCAAAAGCGGCAAACTGACGGTGGACTTCACCGCGCAGGTCACCGCCAACCTGCCCGCCTATCTGCCGAAAGTGCAGACCGTATACGGCCCGGGACGTTACAACACGGAATACAGCGATTACGAAAAACAGACGGGCGGTTTCTACCAGCGCACCATGAACGGCGAAAGCTACAGAAGTCTGTATAATACGACCATGTCTTTCGGTCCGAAGTACGACGGCAGCGACGTGCTGTACTGGGACGGCAAGATGCGCCCCTACCTGCCGGCTACGGACAATCCGTGGAAAGAGCTGTTCCGCACGGGCTGGAACCAGACCTACAACCTTGCCATCTCGCAGGGTACGGAGACCAGCAGCAACCGCTTCTCCTACACCTTCATGGGTGAAACGCCCAACTCGCTGACGGGCAGCTTCACCAAACATAACTTCAAGCTGACGGGTTCTTACAAACCGGCAAGGACGCTGAACATAGAATACTCGCTGAACTACATCGTGCAGGACGTAAAGGACCGCCCGCAAACATCGCTGAACCTGTACGGCAGTTTCAGCAACATGTTCTCCTCCTTCATGGATATCCCCTATCTGAAGCAGAGCTACGTCACCAGCCTGGGCTACCGCAACACGTACGCAGGCGGCGATGCCACGCTGACACCGGACGAATCCTGGGCATACGACCCGGGATACCTGAACGGCGTATCGAATATGCTCTGGAACATGTATCACCACCACAGCAAGGAGACAGAGAACCGCCTCATCGGTATGATACGCCCCACCTGGCAGATAACCAACTGGCTGAGTCTGCGCGCCCAGCTCTCTACCGACATCACGGATACCAAGCAGACGCTGGAGTACGAGACGGAACGCCCCAACTCCCTGTACGACCCCAGCGGCAGCTTCCAGAACATCAACCGACGCTACGACATCGTGTACGGCGATGTGATGCTGAACTTCAACTACAACATCCGCCGTTTCGACATTGCCGCCACACTGGGCTGGACGGGACGTTACGAAAACATGAACAACATGCGCGTCTCCACCAACGGCGGTCTGGTTACGGAAAACTGGTTCGACCTCAACGCCAGCCGCTACACCGCCAGCAGCACGCTGCAACGTATGGAACTGCTGAAAACGGGGTACATGGGTACGCTGAGCCTGGGTTGGGACAACTACCTGTTCCTCGAACTCACCGGGCGTCAGGAACGTTCGTCCACACTGAAGGACCAAAGTTTCTTCTACCCCTCCGCCAACCTCAGTTTCCTGTTCTCGAACGCCTTCCGCATGCCTGCATGGTGGAATCACGGCAAACTCCGCCTCTCCTACGGCGTCGTAGGTAACGCACCGGAAACGTATGCCGCCAACATCATCTACGAGCAGGGTTCGGACAACGGCTTCACATGGAACTACGTTCCTTCTTCGTGGGGAAATGCCAATATCCGCCCCGAAAAGAAGTACGAATACGAAATAGGTTTTGAAAGCAAGTTCCTCAACAACCGGCTGGGCTTCGACGTATCCTACTACAACAACCGCGTGAAAGACCAGATACTCTCCACGCCGCAACCCTCCACATCGGGTGTGAAGTACGTGCTGATGAACGTGGGAGAGGTGGCCAACGAAGGCTGGGACATCTCCGTAAGCGCCACTCCGGTACTGACCAAGAATTTCCGCTGGGACCTGACGGCCAACTACGGCATCTACCGCAACAAGGTCGTGAAGCTCGCCGACGGCGTACCGTACCTCGAAATATCCAACATAGGCGGTGGCGGAGCCAAGATACAGGCCGTAGAGGGACGCCCGATGGGTGACATCTACGTGCAAGTGCCCCAGATGAACGAAAACGGAGAGTATCTCGTATCGGACAAGGGACTTTACATGAACCAGACCGAACTGCAAAGAGTAGGAAACATCAACCCCGACGGCGTAGGCGGTCTGTTCAGCTCGTTCTCCTACAAGAACATCTTCCTGGATTTCAGTATCGACTTCCGCATAGGCGGCGACGTCATCAACGAGATGTACCAGTATTCCACCGCATCGGGTCTGACACCGGAGTCGCTGCAATTCCGCGATACGGAACACGGCGGCCTGTCCTACTACTATCCGGGCAACAACAACGCCAGCGGCGTGCCCGTGCAGGTAGACCCGTCACTGGGTGCAGGGCCTAACGGAGAAACCGTTTACCACGACGGCGTTATCCTGCCGGGCGTAGTAGCCTCCACCGGCGAGAAGAACACGCGCATCATCCCTGCCGGCTACTATTACAACCAGACCTACAACTGGGGTACTCAGCCCGAACAGCTTACGTACCGCCACTCGGTATTCGACAACAGCTATGTGAAGCTGCGCGAGCTGACCATCGGCTACCAGTTTCCGGAAAAGCTGATTTCCAAACTGGGCATGACGCGGCTGAGCGTTTCGGTATTCGGACGCAACTTGTTCTACTTCTACAAGGCACTGAAGAATTACGATGCGGAATCTTCCGTAGGAACATCCTGGGCAAGCCAGGCGGTAGTGGGCGGCTCCACTACGGCAACACGTAATTTCGGTGTGTCGCTGCGGGCAAGCTTTTAGGAAATAGAGAATTGAAAAATAAGACTTTAGAGTGAATGACAATGGATATGAAAAAGATAAATATAGGAGCGTTCGTTGTAGCGGGAGCCATGCTGATGACAGCTTCCGGCTGTACGGACTCCGACTTCGACAGCAAATACGAAGACCCCTCAAAGGTCAACCAGGTTACCATCAGCAACCTCATGGTGGGAGTTTTCCAGAAAGTGAAAGATTATGACATATATGAGTACGGACGTTTCTTCGGCTTCGACTCGCAGTTTGTGGGCAAGTACGCGCAGACCTTCGGCTACAGCTATTCGGGCGGTATGTACAGTCCCGGATATGCGCCTGCCATAGACGGGCAATGGGACAACCTGTATTCGGCACTGATGCAATACCGCAAGATGGAATCGCTGTACAATGAAGAGAACGATACGCAGAAGGCACAGGACGAAGCCTTTATGCTGGCAGCCAAAGTGCAACTGTACGACTTCTTTGCCGCAACGGTGGATATTTTCGGCGACATGCCTTTCTTCAAAGCATGCACCCTGCCGCTGACCAACGACGTAAACGGTTCTTACGCTCCCTACGACAAGGCGGAAGATATTTATAAGACAATCCTTGACGAACTGAAAGACATCGCCCCGCGTTTCCGTTCGGCAGCCGTACCGAAAAACTTCAGTACCCAGGACTTCATCAACCTGGGAGATATGGAGAAATGGGAACGCTATGCAAACTCCCTGCGCCTGCGCCTTGCCATGCGTGTAGCCACGCAGGGAGCTTTGCAGGCGGAAGGACGTGCGGTTATCAAGGAGATATTGGAAAACCCCACCGACTATCCGCTCGTAGAGGAGCAGGGAAACAACATCTTCATCGTCAACCAGAAGTCCGGACAGCTGAACTTCACCGCCGGCCACGGATTGGGCGACTGGGTTACGAACCGTCTTGCTTCGGGCGCCATCATAGACCGTATGCTGGGCCACGGCAACTATGACATGACCAGCAGCGATCCGCTAAGCGGCGTCTACGTCAAAGGCGAAGACGACCCCCGCATCCTGCTGAACTACAATCCCGTGAGCATCACCAACCGCGAAACCGGACAGTTGGACGAACACCGTTACCTGGGTACGGACCTCACGGTAGCAGACGAGCTGACGGAGTATTACAGCGCTCAGGCACAAGACGAAGTGAACACCGCCAACAAAGGTTTCTCGCAGATTACCCAAAGAGGCTTTTTCTGGGAAAACGATAAATTCGATATGCTGATAATGGCTTCGCCCGAAATACATTTCCTGAAAGCGGAAGCCTATGCCATGGGGTATGGTGTGGCGCAGGATATGGCGAAGGCGGAAGAGGAATTCAAGACCGCTGTCAGCCAATCCATCACCCTGTATTACTATTACGATTCGATAGGTTCGGGAGAGAATTGCCGCCGTTACGACGCTCCTACCGATGAAGAGATTGCAGACTTTGCCAATGCCAAATGGATCAGTACGGCATACGTGGACAAACTGGACGCCATCATCACGCAGAAATGGCTGCACTTCGGTTTCCTTGTCAGCCGCGAGGCATGGAGTGACATCCGCCGCACAGGCTATCCTTCGGGACTGGTGTTCCCGGAAGTGTCGGGTACTATCCCCAATGTGCCGAACCGCTGGAGATACCCCAGCACGGAAGTGAACTACAATCCGTACTATAAGGATGTAGCCGGCACAGACACGTATACGGAAAAGCTGTTCTGGGCCAAGTGAACAATGAGAGCGAAGCGGGAATGGATATCCTGATGCAGTAACTTGCAAACATAAAAGAGCCGTATCATTACTCACAAACGGAGTTGATACGGCTCTCTTTATGGTTCAATGAACAGTGCCGGGGTTCGGATTGGACGGCTGCAACCGCCCTGCGGATTACAGCTTGTCGCCGAATGCCAAGTCTCCGGCATCGCCCAGCCCCGGTACTATATACGAATGCTCGTTCATATCCGGGTCGATAGCACCGCACCACAAGGAAACCTCGTCGCCGGGGAAGAGTTTCTGCAAGTGCTCTACTCCCTGCCGGCTGGCAATGACGCAGGCAATCTGCAGTTTGGCAGGCGTACCCTTGGTAAGGAAAGCCTTCCAGGCAAGTTCCATGCTTTCGCCCGTAGCAAGCATCGGGTCAACCAGTAACAGAGTCTTGCCGGAAAGGTCGGGAGTGGCGATATACTCGATGTGCACATCCACCGTACGGCACTCTTTATCCTTATAATAACGGTAAGCGGAAACGAAAGCATTGCCCGCACGGTCGAACACATTCAGGAAACCGGCATGCAAGGGAAGCCCGGCACGGAAGACGGTGGCAATCACCACATCATCATCGAAAGTGCTAACGGGGGCTATCCCCAGCGGTGTTTGTACCTGCTTTTCGGAATAGGTGAGTTCCTTACTCATTTCGTACGCCATGATTTCGCCGATGCGTTCGATGTTCCGGCGGAAACGCATACGGTCGGACTGTACTTGCACATCGCGTATCTCCGCCATGTATTGGTTCAAGACTGAGTTAGTCTCGGCAAAGTTGATAACTTTCATTATATTATCAGATTAAAATATGTATTGGTTATTCCGTATATTGATAGAACAGAAGTGCAAAGTAAACGAATTCCACTCAATTTGCAACATTCAGTTTGCAGATATTGTTACGGTTCTATAAAAGATTTCCTATTACAGAAAAATTTCTCTAATAGGATGTTTCTTTAAAAATAAAGTATTACTTTTGTAGTCGCAAAAACAAGGGCCTTACTGAACAACGCGGTTTTCCACAAACTCGCCCCCTTGCAATGAAGCATACGAATGCGAAGAGAGATTATAAACCAAATACCAATTTTAAAATCTTAAAAAGAAATGGCAAATTTAGATTTAAGCAAGTACGGTATCAAAGACGTGAAGGAAATCATCCACAATCCGTCTTATGATGTATTGTTCGCTGAAGAGACCAAACCGGGTCTGGAAGGCTTCGAAAAAGGTCAAGTAACTGAACTGGGTGCTGTGAACGTAATGACTGGTATCTATACCGGACGTTCTCCTAAAGATAAATTCTTTGTAATGAACGAAGCCAGCAAGGATTCTGTATGGTGGACTTCAGAAGAATACAAAAACGACAACAAACCCTGCTCTGAAGAAGCATGGGCCGACCTGAAGGCTAAAGCTGTAAACCAGCTGAGCGGCAAGCGTCTGTTCGTTGTCGATACTTTCTGCGGTGCTAACGAAGCTACCCGCATGAAAGTGCGTTTCATCATGGAAGTAGCTTGGCAGGCTCACTTCGTAACTAACATGTTCATCCGCCCGACTGCTGAGGAACTTGCTAACTACGGCGAACCTGATTTCGTATCATTCAACGCTTCCAAAGCAAAAGTTGACAACTACAAGGAACTGGGTCTGAACTCTGAAACAGCTACTGTATTCAACTTGAAGACCAACGAACAGGTTATCCTGAACACTTGGTACGGCGGTGAAATGAAGAAGGGTATGTTCTCTATCATGAACTACAAGAACCCGCTTCGCGGTATCGCTTCCATGCACTGTTCTGCCAACACCAACATGGAAGGTACGGACTCTGCTATCTTCTTCGGTCTGTCAGGTACAGGTAAGACAACTTTGTCTACCGACCCGAAACGTCTGCTGATCGGTGACGACGAACACGGATGGGATGACGAAGGTGTATTCAACTACGAAGGCGGTTGCTACGCTAAGGTTATCAACCTCGACAAAGAAAGCGAACCCGATATCTACAACGCCATCAAACGTGACGCTCTGCTGGAGAACGTAACTGTTGACGCTGACGGCAAGATTGACTTCGCCGATAAGAGCACAACTGAAAACACGCGTGTTTCTTATCCTATCTATCACATCAACAACATCGTTAAGCCGGTATCTAAAGGTCCTCACGCTCATCAGGTAATCTTCCTGTCGGCTGATGCCTTCGGTGTATTGCCTCCGGTATCTATCCTGAACCCCGAACAGGCTCAGTACTACTTCCTGTCCGGTTTCACCGCTAAGTTGGCCGGTACAGAACGCGGTATCACTGAACCGACTCCGACATTCTCTGCTTGCTTCGGTGCTGCTTTCCTGAGCTTGCATCCTACTAAATATGCAGAAGAACTGGTTAAGAAGATGAACAAGGTCGGCGCTAAGGCATACTTGGTTAACACCGGCTGGAACGGTAGCGGCAAGCGTATCTCTATCAAAGATACACGTGGTATCATCGACGCTATCCTCGACGGTTCTATCGACAAGGCTCCGACAAAGGTTATTCCTTACTTCGACTTTGTTGTTCCGACAGAATTGCCGGGTGTTGATCCGAAGATTCTTGATCCTCGCGACACTTACGAATGTGCTTGCCAATGGGAAGAAAAAGCAAAAGACCTGGCAGGACGTTTCATCAAGAACTTCGCTAAGTTCACAGGTAACGAAGCCGGTAAGGCTTTGGTTGCTGCTGGTCCGAAACTCTAATAGAACCAGATTATATATTTTAAGGCGGCTTTCGTTCTCGGAAGCCGCTTTTTTTGTTAGATTTGCGAAGAAACAATTTAATAGACAACAGAGAATGAAGAGTTTAAAGGTTATGCTGTTAGGCGCAAGCCTATTGATGCTGTCCGCTTGCGGGCCACAGGTACAGAAAGAGAGTGAAGCCACAGTTACGGAGAAAAGCAATTCGGAAGCGGTAATCGAGACAATCCTATCGCGCCGCAGCGTCCGCAAGTACAAACCGGAAGCAGTGAACCGGGACACGATGAAGGTAATCTTGGAGTGCGGTATCAACGCCCCCAACGGTCAGAACAAACAGTCCTGGGCGGTACGCGTAGTAGACAATCCGGAATTCCTGAACGGGGTAAGTGAAATCTTCAAGCAGAAGAACCCGAAAGCAGCGGAAGACCCCAATTTCAAGAATATGTTCCGCAATGCGCCCACGGTAGTGTTCATCGGAAATGATACTTCGTACGACTGCTCGCAGATAGACTGCGGACTGCTGGGTGAGAATATGGTACTTGCCGCCTGGTCTATGGGCATAGGCTCCTGCTGTCTGGCAAGCCCCACACGCTTTATGACCGATACGCCCGAAGCTGCCGAATACCTCAAAAGACTGGAACTTCCCGAAGGATACCGGCTGCTTTACTGCATTGCTTTCGGATATCCGGATGAAACGCCTGCCGCCAAGCCGAGAGATGCCGCCAAAGTGAAATACGTAGACTGACCGATAAAATAAAAACTTCAGAATCCCCCATTGCAATAAAAGAAGGAGTGCTCCACCTTTACAGCGAAGCACTCCTTCTTATATATAACAACTAAAAAGTAAAATCAGTTCTTATTGGCACGCTTGCGCTCTGTCTCATCCAAGATAACCTTACGCATACGCATGGACTTGGGAGTAACCTCTACATATTCGTCTCCCTTGATATATTCCAACGCTTCCTCCAGAGAGAACTGCACCGGCGGAATCAGACGCGCTTTCTCGTCGGAACCGGAAGCACGCATGTTGGTCAGCTTCTTTGATTTGGTAACGTTCACCACAAGGTCGTTATCGTGAGAGTGCTCACCTACAACCTGTCCGGCATACACTTCTTCCTGCGGGAAGATGAAGAACTTACCGCGATCCTGCAATTTATCGATGGCATAGGCAAAGGCTGTACCCGACTCCATGGCAATGATGGAACCGTTGGTACGGCGTTCGATTTCACCCTTATAGGGTTGGTATTCCTTAAAGCGGTGCGCCATGATAGCTTCACCGGCAGAGGCAGTCAGCACATTGGTACGCAAACCGATAATACCGCGCGACGGCATATTGAACTCAAGGTTCACACGCTCGCCGGCGCTTTCCATTTTCACCATTTCACCTTTACGACGGGTTACCATATCGATAATCTTGCTGGCATACTCTTCGGGAACGTTGACCGTGAGCTCCTCGATAGGCTCGTTCTTCACGCCGTCTATCTCCTTGAAGATAACCTGCGGCTGGCCTACCTGCAGCTCATATCCCTCGCGGCGCATCGTTTCAATCAACACGGAAAGGTGAAGCACGCCACGACCGGACACCACCCATTTTCCGTCTTCCTCGCTCTTGCGTACGCGAAGCGCAAGGTTCTTGTCCAACTCCTTCATCAGACGGTCATGTATATGGCGGGAAGTTACAAACTTACCTTCTTTGCCGAAGAACGGAGAGTCGTTGATAGTAAACAGCATACTCATGGTAGGCTCGTCAATGGCGATGGGCGGCAATGCTTCGGGGTTCTCGTAGTCGCAAATCGTATCTCCGATTTCAAACCCTTCGATACCCACTAAGGCGCAGATATCACCGGAAGATACCTCCGATACCTTCACACGGCCCATACCTTCAAACGTATGCAGTTCTTTAATCTTCGACTTGACGATTGTACCGTCGCGCTTTGCCAAAGACACGTTCATGCCTTCCCGCAAAGTACCGCGATGTACACGGCCTACGGCGATACGGCCGGTATAAGAGGAGTAGTCCAATGAGGTCACCAGCATCTGCGGCGTACCTTCCAACTGTGTAGGAGCGGGAATGTTCTCCAGAATGCAGTCCAGCAACGGATAGATATTGTCCGTCGGCTTCTGCCAGTCTGTGCTCATCCAGTTGTTCTTTGCCGAACCGTAGATAACGGGGAAGTCCAACTGCTCTTCCGTAGCTTCCAGACTGAACATCAGGTCGAACACCATTTCATAGACTTCTTCGGGGCGACAGTTGGGCTTGTCCACCTTGTTGACTACAACAATAGGTTTCAAACCGATCTGCAAAGCTTTCTGCAATACAAAACGGGTCTGCGGCATCGGGCCTTCAAAAGCATCCACCAACAGGATACATCCGTCGGCCATATTCAATACACGTTCCACTTCGCCACCGAAGTCGCTGTGTCCCGGAGTATCGATAATATTAATTTTCGTGTCTTTATAGCTGATAGAAACGTTTTTGGAAAGGATTGTTATCCCTCGCTCACGCTCCAAATCATTGTTATCCAACATTAATTCACCTGTGCTCTGGTTGCTGCGGAAAAGGTTTCCTGCCAGAAGCATCTTATCTACAAGCGTCGTTTTCCCATGATCGACATGGGCAATAATTGCAATGTTTCTAATATTTTGCATATAATACCTATTATTTGACCGCAAAGGTACGAATTTTACAGTATATACATCACAGAGAAAAGATTTTTTTGCTGAATATCATTGCAATATAAAAGATAATATCTATCTTTGCACGCTCGAAAGAGAAAAGAATTATCAACTTTTTAATTAAACACTATGTATTTAGACGCTGCTAAAAAGCAAGAAATCTTCGGCAAATACGGGAAGTCTAACACTGATACTGGCTCAGCAGAGGCCCAGATAGCTTTGTTTTCATACCGTATTGCTCATCTGACTGAGCATATGAAGCTCAACAGAAAGGATTATAGTACAGAAAGAGCCTTGACAATGTTGGTAGGTAAGCGCCGCGCGCTGTTGAACTACCTGAAAGACCGCGACATCAACAGATATCGTGCCATTGTTCAGGAACTCGGCTTGCGTAAGTAATTTACTTGCGGTAAACTTATTAAAGCGGCGGTATTTTCCAATGAGAATATCGCCGTTTTACTTTTATCACTGTCTTCCCTGTACAAGGGTTTTAAAAGCCTATTACAATTGTATCTTATAGAGTACGTGCTCTTTCAGCAGATGCCCGTCGGGCACTGCTGGGTGCATAAAATTCTTTTCAAATTCCATCCCTATCTTCTGCATCACCCGTTGCGAACGTTTATTGGTCAGCGAAGTAAAAGCCCGGACCATAGAAAACGGAAGATTCTCCTTGGCATAAGCCAGACATGACTTCGCTGCTTCGGTAGCATATCCCCGACCCCAATATTCCTGCCTTAATCGCCACAGTATCTCAATACCCGGAGCAAAGTCCACATCAAACATAAAGTTATGAAAACCCGTAAAACCCACAAAGGCTCCATCGGACTTTTGCTCAATGGCATATCCGCCATATCCGTACTGAAGAAACTCGTTCCTGACAGTATCAAAAAGATTGCGGGACTCTTCCCCGGACAAAGGATGCAGAAAGAACTCCATGACAGACGGATTCCCGTTCATCTCTGCAAAAGGAATGAAGTCTTCTTCTTTCCAATCGCGCAATATCAAACGGGGAGTTTCAATATATACCATACTTAATAATCTTTATTCTCATACAAAAATACTGAATCCGTTTTACTTCTCAAAAACATTATCTTTATCTTTGTTGATACCTAAAACCAAACAACGATGAAAACAGCTAAATTAATTCTATTATGTTTGTCGGGAATGTTTGCCATGCAATCCGCAACAGCACAAAGCCGGAGTGAAAAGAAAGCACAGACCGAACGTAACGTCAGGGAAGCGATAAATGCCGATCACTACAAAATCAACGTAGACTATATGCAACCCATGAAAGGTCGCAGCCGCGCCCTGACATCCGACTACTCCATCGAAATCAGGAATGATTCCGTCTTTTCTTACCTGCCCTACTTCGGAGTGGCATACAATGTACCTTACGGCGGCGGGAAAGGATTGATATTTAATGCCCCGATAACCGGATACAGGAAAGAAAGCCTCAAAAAAGGGAAAACCCGGATTGATTTCAAAACCGGCAACGAGGAAGATAAATATGAATACAGCCTTACTATCTATTCCGACGGTTCGGCCAACATACATATCCAGCCGATGAACAGACAAGCCATTTCATACTCCGGAGAGTTGGATATAAAAGAGTAAGGAACCTCTATCGGGCTTCATGTAATCATAAACCATACGTCTGCGAATATCACTCTTCCTCTGAGAAAGCCGGAATAGCGATGGCATACAGACAAAATCTCCTGTACACCTGCAAAGACCATAAGCAAACTTTTCGTCATAGAATGTTGCACCAAGTAAAAGAATATCTTATTTTTGCAATCTACAGCTATTAATCATAACCTTTTAGACTGAAAATACTATCAAATTATGGATACAAGTAAGATTGTAGGAGAAAAAATCAAATCACTCCGCGAAAGCCAGTCCATCAGCATGGAAGAGTTGGCGCAACGTTCGGGGCTAGCCATCGAACAAATCGAACGCATCGAAAACAATATCGACCTGCCTTCATTGGCTCCGCTCATCAAAATAGCCCGCGTACTGGGCGTGCGTCTCGGCACATTCCTTGACGACCAGGACGAGAACGGTCCTGTGGTATGCCGCAAGTCGGAAGCAAAGGACAGCATCAGCTTCTCCAACAACGCTATCCACTCGCGCAAACACATGGAGTACCACTCTCTTTCCAAATCAAAAGCAGACCGCCACATGGAGCCGTTCATCATCGACGTAGCTCCCACGGACGACAGCGATTTCGTCCTTTCCTCACACGAAGGCGAAGAATTCATCATGGTTATGGAAGGAACCATGGAAATCAGCTACGGTAAACACACCTACCTGCTCGAAGAAGGGGACAGCATCTACTACGATTCCATCGTACCGCACCATGTACACGCCTATGAAGGACAGGCAGCCAAAATACTGGCAGTAATTTATACACCAATCTGATAAGTATAAGGCATAAGGGAGTGTGTCAAAATACACTTGATGATTTCTTTTAGGCACGGATTACACGGATTCTACGGAAACACAGATTTTCTTTGTTCTTTTTCCGTGAAATCCGTGTAATCCGTGCCTAAAAAGAAACAAACGGCAAGCGAATTTTAGTTTTGACATACCCTCTTATATTTCATACTTCATACGTTAATTAGCATCGTTATGTTATACGAAAGAACGCTTGGCCAATGGCTGGAGCATTGGGCCACAACTACACCTGACAAAGAATATATTGTTTACTCCGACCGTAATCTGCGCTTCACCTGGAGCCAGTTCAACCGCAGAGTGGACGACATGGCAAAAGGACTTATCGCTATCGGCGTGGAACGGGGAACACACGTCGGCATCTGGGCGGCAAACGTACCGGACTGGCTGACATTGCTGTATGCCTGCGCCAAAATAGGCGCCGTTTATGTAACGGTAAACACCAACTATAAACAAGCCGAACTGGAGTACCTGTGCGAAAATTCGGATATGCACACGCTCTGTATCGTCAACGGCGAGAAAGACAGCGACTTCGTGCAGATGACCTACACCATGCTGCCTGAACTGAAAACCTGCCAGCGCGGACATCTGAAAAGCGAGCGCTTCCCTTATATGAAGAATGTAATCTACGTAGGGCAGGAAAAGCACAGAGGAATGTACAACACTTCCGAAATTCTGCTTTTAGGCGACAACGTGGAAGACACCCGTCTGAATGAGCTCAAAAGCCGGGTAAGTTGCCACGACGTAGTAAACATGCAGTACACTTCGGGCACTACCGGATTCCCGAAAGGGGTAATGCTTACCCACTACAACATCACCAACAACGGTTTCCTTACCGGCGAGCATATGAAATTCACTGCCGCTGACAAACTCTGCTGTTGCGTCCCCCTGTTCCACTGCTTCGGCGTGGTGCTTGCCACGATGAACTGCCTTACCCACGGCTGTACACAAGTCATGGTGGAACGCTTCAACCCGTTGGTGGTGCTTGCATCCATCCACAAAGAACGATGCACCGCACTCTACGGCGTACCCACAATGTTCATAGCCGAGCTGCACCATCCGATGTTCGACCTGTTCGATATGTCCAGTCTGCGCACGGGTATCATGGCCGGCTCTCTCTGCCCCGTCGAGCTGATGAAGCAGGTAGAGGAAAAGATGTACATGAAAGTAACCAGCGTTTACGGCCTGACGGAAGCCGCTCCCGGCATGACCGCCACGCGAATAGACGACTCGTTCGATGTACGCTGCAACACCGTAGGACGCGACTTTGAGCATACCGAAGTGAAAGTCATCGACCCGGAAACCGGCGAAGAGTGCCCGGTAGGCGTGCAGGGTGAAATGTGCAACCGCGGTTACAACACCATGAAAGGATATTATAAGAATCCGCAGGCCACAGCCGAGGTCATCGACAAGAACGGTTTCCTGCACTCCGGAGACTTGGGTGTAAAAGACGAAGACGGCAACTACCGCATCACCGGACGCATCAAAGACATGATTATCCGCGGCGGTGAAAATATCTATCCGCGCGAAATCGAAGAGTTTCTCTATCAACTGGAAGGCGTCAAGGATGTGCAGGTAGCCGGTATCCCTTCCAAGAAGTACGGCGAAGCGGTCGGCGCATTCATTATCCGGCACGAGGGGGCAGACCTGCACGAATCGGATATACGCGACTTCTGCATCGGCAAGATTTCCCGTTACAAGATTCCCAAATATATTTTCTTTGTAAAAGAGTTCCCCATGACAGGAAGCGGCAAGATACAGAAATTCAAGCTGAAAGACATAGGGTTGCAACTTTGCAAGGAGCAAGGAATAGAAATCATTTAAGCAGTTAGGAGTAAACCAAGTAAATATGGGGAATTAGCTTATACTATCTGTCATTCAGAGCATCGCAAAGAAGCTCTGAATGACAGATACTCTTAACATAAATGTATTTTTCAACATTCATTCAACCACTCACTCCGCTTTCTCGGGGTAGTTCATATTCTCTTCCGTCATCTGTTCCAGCACTTCATGCAGATACTTGGCAGACTCCCATTTTGCCATGGGCAGGTCGTGGAGCAGGTAATTGCCGCAATCCTGCGGAGCAGCACCGGGGACTTCGCCCTCATATCCGGCAACAAAGCGGAACGTATCCTGCATCAGCGGTACGATGTCCTGCGGCTGCAAATCGCCTTTCATCAGCAGATAATTGCCGGTAAGGCAGCCCATGGGGCCCCAATAGATAATCTTGTCCTGCCATTGCGGTTCATTGCGCAGGTAGGTGGCAGCCAGATGCTCGATAGTGTGCAGGGCGCCTTGTCCCAATGCCGGTTCGCGGTTGGGCTCTTTCATACGGATATCAAAAGTCGTGATGACTTCTCCGTTCACTTCATCCTTGCGCGATACGTAAATACCGCGCAGCAAACGGATGTGATCGATGGTAAAGCTGGGTATTTTCTTCATAAGTTATAAGTTGTGAGTTATGAGTTATAAGTTGTCGGGCAGGGTGGAAAGGAAAGTCCATGTCGTAAGGAAAGAACGTTCCGCCATCGTACCCCAAAAATCGGCATATTGCGAAGAGTGGTCCTCCACGCCCGGCGTATCACTGATGATACGGAAGCTGAGGAAAGGAATGTCGTACAGATAGCAGGTCTGCGCAATGGCAGCGGACTCCATATCGACAGCCAGTCCAGCCGGGAAGCGGCGTTTGATGGCATCCAGCTCTGTGCGGTTGGTGATAAACCGGTCGCCGGTACATATCAGTCCGCTATGAATACGGCTTTCCAATCCGGTCTTGTTCAGAGACAAAGCATGTTCCAAAAGCGGGGCGCACCCCTTGTACACTGCAGGCAATCCCTGCACCTGACCGTACTCGTTACCGTCACCGCACCATACATCGTGGTACGCCAGAGAGTCGCTCGCCACTACATCCGTCACCTTGAGGCAAGCGTCGATGCCGCCCGCCACACCGGTACTCACAATACAGTCCGGGGCAAAACGGCGTATCAGCTCCGTAGCTCCCACCGCCGCATTCACCTTACCGATGCCGCATTGCGTAAGTATCACGCGGTTGCTGCCAAGCATACCTTCCACATAGTGCAGATTCCCGTAATCCGCTACCTTCTTCTCCTGCAAACGTTCCGCCAGTTGGCGGTGTTCGCTATCCATTGCACTGATAACACCTATCGTCATGCTTACCGATTTCCAAATTTCAGATTTATGAATTATATGATTTAGGGAAGGCAAAGGTACGATATTTCAGCAGATTTATCTATCCAACTGGTGCATAAATCAATATTTATGTATAAGTTTGCCGCTGAAATTCAGATTAGGAGTCAAGGGAGTCGACTCCTCACCCTTTCGGCTCCCCCACATAAACCATAACCCAGCAAAGATGATAAAGAAGATTCTTCCCGACTTAATTGCCATCCTGGCATTCGTCCTGATTTCTTTCGCCTACTTTTTTCCGGCGGATATAGAAGGACGTATTCTGTTCCAGCACGACACCGCCGCCGGAGCCGGCGCCGGACAAGAAGCCAAAGAGTATTACGAACAGACAGGCGAACGCACCCGCTGGACCAATTCCCTTTTCGGCGGAATGCCTACCTACCAGATATCCCCGTCCTACGACTCTACCGTACCGCTGCAATGGACACAGAAAATATACCAGCTCTTCCTGCCCACCTACGTCAACCTGACGTTTATCCTGCTGCTGGGCTTCTACATCCTGCTGCGGGCATTCGGCATACCGGCATGGCTGGCAGGCTTGGGCGGCATCATGTGGGCCTTCTCGTCCTACTTCTTCATTCTGATTTCGGCAGGACACATCTGGAAGTTCATCACCCTTGCCTACATCCCGCCCACAATAGCGGGCATCGTGCTCGCCTACCGGGGCAAGCTGCTGGCAGGCGGCATACTCACAGCCTTCTTCATCGCCCTGCAAATCATGTCCAACCACGTGCAGATGTCCTACTACTTCCTGTTCGTCATCCTGTTCATCGCAGGAGCATACTTTGAAGATGCGTGGCGCAACAAGACGCTTCCCCAGTTCTTCAAGGCAAGCGCCGTACTGCTGGTTTCCGCCCTTATCGGTGTGGCCGCCAACCTCTCCAACCTCTACCACACCTACACGTACAGCAAGGAAACCATGCGCGGCAAGAGCGAGCTGGTGCAGACCGGTGATGCCGCCAAGCAAACCAGCAGCGGACTGGACCGCGACTACATCACCAACTGGAGCTACGGCATCGGCGAAACCTGGACATTGCTCGTTCCCAACTTCAAAGGCGGTTCTTCCTCCGCCCCCCTCAGCCAGAGCGAAGCCGCCATGGAAAAGGCCAATCCGATGTACGGAAGCCTATACAACTCACTCCCGCAGTACTTCGGCAGCCAGCCCTGGACGGCAGGCCCCGTTTATGTGGGTGCATTCGTACTGTTCCTCTTCGTGCTGGGCTGCTTTATCGTAAAAGGCCCGCTGAAATGGGCGTTGCTGGGAGCAACCTTCTTCTCCATCGTTCTGGCATGGGGTAAGAACTTCATGCCGCTGACGGACTTCTTCATCGATTACGTCCCGATGTACAACAAGTTCCGCGCCGTATCATCCATCCTCGTCATAGCGGAATTCACCATTCCCCTGCTGGCAATCTTTGCCTTGAAGCGCGTGTTGGAAGAACCCGGAATATGGAAAGCGAACAAGAAAGCGTTCGGCATCAGCCTTGCGCTGACCGCCGGTGTAGCCCTGCTGCTTACCGTAGCGCCGGGTAGCCTCGGCGCCGGCTTCGTGCCCGCACAAGAAGCACAAATGCTGCAAAATGCCGTCGACCAGCAGATGATACCCGCCAACGAGCTGTCCGGCATCCTCGCCAATCTCTCAGAGATGCGGAGTGCGCTTGTCAGTGCCGACGCATTGCGGAGCTTCATCATCATCTGCATCGGATGCGCACTGCTTTGGCTCCACGCGGCAGGCAAGCTGCGGCAGTCACTGACCGTTGCAGGCATCATGGTTCTCTGCCTTGCCGATATGTGGGGTGTAAACAAACGCTACCTGCACGACGAGCAGTTCGTGCCCCGTTCCATCCAAACGGAAACGTTCAGCAAAACCAAGACCGACGAACTCATCCTGCAGGACAAAAGCCCGGACTACCGCGTACTGAACTTTGCAACCGATGCCTTCAACGAGAACAACACTTCCTACTGGCATAAGAACATAGGCGGATACCATGCCGCCAAACTGCGTCGCTACCAGGAACTGATAGAACGCCACATCTCTCCCGAAATGCAGGCTGCCTATCAAGCGATAGCCGCCGCAGGCGGAGAAATGGACAGTGTGGACGCCTCCAAGTTCCGCGTACTGAACATGCTGAACACGAAGTACTTCATCCTCCCCGCCGGACAGCAGGGACAGACCGTTCCCGTCCTCAACCCTTATGCCAACGGCAACGCCTGGTTTGTGGAGAACGTGCAATACGTGAACAATGCCAATGAGGAGATTGATGCGCTCAAAACCATCCTTCCCACCGAAACCGCTGTTGTCGATGCCCGTTTCAAGGATGTGCTGAAAGGGATTTCAGAGGCTCATAAAGACAGCCTTTCCTCCATTCGCCTGACAAGTTACGAACCCAACCGTTTGGTTTACGAAACGGAAAACGCAGGAGACGGCATCGCCGTATTCTCCGAGATATACTACCCGAACGGCTGGCAAGTAACCATTGACGGGAAACCTGCCGGACTGGGACGTGCGGATTATGTACTGCGCGCCTTGTATATTCCTGCCGGCAAGCATACCGTTGAGATGCGCTTCGACCCCAAAAGCCTGCATGTAACGGAAGGCATTGCCTACGGAGCATTGGCGCTGCTGGTTATCGGAGTGGCAGCCGTTGCGCTGATTGCACGCAAAAAAGCGCAAGAATAGGTAGAATCTACGGGGCAACCGGATTCATCCACATTCAATATAACAGAGTAATACGTCTTTCTCTCTATAGCGGTACGCTTTTCCTCACAGCCTTATAACAAAGATATACAGAGGAAAATCAGGTATTGCTATAGAGAGAATTCTTTTTTCTCAGGAAGAACATCGGGTGTTGACTACTGTCAACAGCCCGGTTGACAATAGCCGGCCGATCCGTTGACAGCAATAAACAGGTCTGTTGACAGTAGTCAACACCGGATGTTCCCAGTGGCCGAAACGAATGCCCTACGGATGAAAATACAATCCTGTAACGTCATAAATCAGATTCTCCTACAAGGAAAAGAATGAAAAAAATAGTATAAATCACCGGCAGAACGATATATTTCAGTAACTTTGCTCTTCAAATCAAAAAAACGATAGAGTATGGAAACTACCAGACAGAACAAAATAGCCCGTTTGCTCCAAAAGGAATTAAGCGACATCTTCCTGTTGCAAACCAAATCGATGCCCGGTATACTGATTTCGGTCAGCGCCGTACGCATCAGTCCCGATATGAGCGTGGCGCGCGCCTACCTCAGCGTTTTCCCCTCTGAACGGAGCGAAGAAATCATCAAGAACGTCAATGCCAACATGAAGTCCATCCGCTTTGAACTGGGAACCCGCGTACGCCACCAACTGCGCATCATTCCCGAACTGAAGTTCTTCGTGGACGACTCGCTGGATTATCTGGAAAGAATCGATGAACTACTGAAATAGTGGTTAATCCCCAACCATGAATCTTCCTTTTTTTATAGCCCGCCGTTATCTCTTCTCTAAGAAGAAGCATAATGCCATTAATATTATATCCGGCATCTCGGTGTGCGGGGTGGCGTTGGCTACATTGGCGTTGGTGTGCACATTGTCCGTATTCAACGGATTTCAGGATATGGTAGCGGGGTTCTTCACAGCTTTCGACCCGGAGCTGAAAATCACCGTTCGGGAAGGAAAGGTGTTCGACCCGCTCGAATCGCGCGTGCAGCAAGTACGCGCCCTGCCCGAAATAGATGTATGGACGGAGACGCTGGAAGAAAACGCAATGGTGCAGTACAAGGATCGCCAGGCAATGGCGGTTATCAAAGGCGTGGAGGATAACTTCGAGCAACTGACATCCATAGACAGCCTGCTGTACGGTACGGGGAAGTTCATTTTGAACGATTCCGTTGTGGACTACGGCTTTATGGGTGTGGAGCTGGTGTCCGAACTGGGCACGGGACTTCAGTTTGTCGACCCGTTGCGAGTGTATGCACCTAAAAGGAATGTACGTGTCAACATCGCCAATCCGTCGGCGGCTTTCAACCAGGATTATCTGTTCTCGCCGGGAGCGGTGTTTGTTGTCAACCAGCAGAAATACGACTCACGCTATATCCTCACATCGTTGGGCTTTGCCCGGCGGCTGTTCAATTATGACACGGAAGTTTCCGCCATCGAACTGAAACTGAAACCGGGCAGCAACACCGATGCCGTGCAGAAGAAAATGGAACGCATCCTGGGCGACCGCTTCATCGTGCAAAACCGCTACGAGCAGCAAGCGGATGTATTCCGTATCATGGAGATTGAGAAACTCATCTCCTACCTGTTCCTTACCTTTATACTTACAATTGCCTGCTTCAATGTTATCGGTTCGCTGTCCATGCTGATACTGGATAAGCGCGAAGATACGGAGACGCTGCGCAATCTGGGCGCCGACGACCGGCTGATAGCCCGCATCTTCCTTTTTGAAGGACGGCTGATTTCGGTGTTCGGAGCAATTGCCGGGATTGTATTGGGGCTGCTGCTGTGTTTCCTGCAACAACGCTTCGGACTTATATCGCTGGGCGGCGGCAACGGAAGTTTTGTAGTGGACGCCTATCCGGTGAGCGTGCATGCAACGGACATCATACTGGTATTCGTAACGGTTATCACCGTAGGGTTCCTCTCGGTGTGGTATCCTGTGCGGTACTTGAGCAAGCGGTTGCTTAAAAAATAAAAGCATCCTCCCCCTTCACCCGCAGAATCCCATGAACAGTATGATGCAAAGGAATTGTGAAGGGTGAAGGGGGAGGATGCAAACTTTTTATTTCTTACGTATAATCGTCAGTCCGTCGCGCAACGGCAGTATAACTTTCTCCACCCGATTATCTGCGGCAACCAGATCATTGAAGGCTTTTATCCCGATGGTCTGCAAGTCCGTGCGATGCGGCTGTTCTTCAAGAACGTGCCCGTCCCACAAGGTATTGTCGGCAATGATATAACCGCCGTCCGAAAGGCGTGCCAACACCATCTCGTAATAATCGATGTAACGGCGCTTATCACCGTCGATGAAAGCAAGGTCGAAAGTGATGTCCAGCCGGGGAACAAGTTCCAAAGCATTACCTATATAGAACTTTATCTTATCGGCATAGGGTGAGTTCTCCAGCCACGGACGGGTAAAGTCTTCCTGTTCGTCATTGATTTCAAACGTATGCAGCATTCCGTCGTCCGGCAACCCCTCTGCCATGCAAAGCGCGGAGTATCCGCTATATGTCCCGATCTCCAACACCTGACGGGGACGTATCATCCTGACAAACATCTTGAGCATACGCCCCTGCAAATGTCCCGAAGCCATGCGGGGATAAAGCAACTTGAGGTGCGTATCGCGATAAAGAGCCTTCAGATAGTCGCCCTCTTCATCGATGTGTTGCAGGATATATTCGTCTAAAGTCATATAAATTGAGAATTGAGAATTAAAAAACAAATGCCTGCCAGCGGACTGTCATTTTTTAATTCTCAATTTATAATTTTACAAGTATCTGTTACTGTTCGGAAGTACACTGTCTTCAGCATGTTTCAGGGCATCTTCCACTACGTTGATTTCAAGGAAGGATGTTTGCGTACCGGCCTTACCGCTACTCAGATAGCCCACCATGTCGGTAGGTTGCAGACGGCCTTCCTGAAGCAGGCGGCGGAGAGCGGCGAAGTAGTATTCCTGTCCGTTGGCAAGTTCGGGCATGTAGATGGCTTCTACACCGTATGAAAGCGCCAGGTGACGCATGGTCTTTTCCTTATAGCAGATGGCAAGCACCGGGTATTTGCCGCGGAATGCAGCAAGGTTGCGGGCAGTGCGGCCGCTGTAACTGTCGGTGATGATGGCGCGAATCTTCAACTTCGTAGTGGCCTTTACCGCTTGCTTGGCGAGGAAAGCCGTTACATCGTTGCTGTTTTCGTCCAAAGGAATACGGATGTCGTTATCCGCCAGTTTGTCTTTTTCCGCCTGGGCGGCAACTTTCGTCATTGTCTTGACGGCTTCAACCGGATATTTGCCGTAAGCCGTCTCACCGCTCAGCATCAAAGCATCCGTACGGTAATAGATGGCGTTGGCGATGTCGGTAACTTCCGCACGGGTAGGACGCGGGTTGGAAATCATGGTATGGAGCATCTGCGTGGCAACGATAACCGGCTTCTTGGCAAGGATACATTTGCGAATCAGCAAACGCTGGATGCCCGGAATACGTTCCTGCGGAACTTCGATACCCAGGTCGCCACGGGCTATCATAACGCCGTCGGCCACTTCGAGAATCTCGTCGATATTGTCCACACCTTCCTGGTTCTCAATCTTGGCAATGATTCTGATGTCACTGTTGTGGGCATCGAGGATAGCCTTTATATCCAGAATATCCTGTCTGTTGCGCACGAAAGAGTGAGCGATGAAGTCAATGTCTTTCTCGATGGCGTAGAGGATATTGTTGCGGTCTTTTTCCGTCAGTGAAGGCAGGTTGATGCGTACACCCGGCACATTGACACTCTTGCGGCTGCTCAAGGTAGCTTCATTCTGCACCTCGCACAGCAGGTGGTCGGCATTCTTTTCCACAACAACCAGTTCCAGGTCACCGTCGTCGATAAGGATATGACCGCCCACATTGAGGTCGTGTACAAAGTTGGGATAAGAAACGGAGATACATTCGCGGGTAGTCTGCCGGTCGGGATTGCCTACCACTTTTACACGATCGCCTGCCTTGAAGGGAATAGGCTCGTCAAGGACAGTCGTACGCACTTCGGGACCCTTCGTATCCATGAGGATAGCGATGCGGTTGGAAACCGTACGCACATTGGCTATCAGCTTCTCGAAACCTTCGCGGCCTGCATGAGCCGTATTCATACGTACTACGTTCAAACCTGCGTCGAACAACTGTTTTATAAAATCAACATCGCAACGCTGATCGGAAATCGTTGCAACGATTTTTGTCTGTTTCAATAGCATAATCTTGTACCTATTTTATATTAATAATTCCTTTAACGCTTCCAATGCCAGACGGTAGGAGTTCAGCCCAAAGCCGCAAATAACACCCCGGCAGGCACAAGCTATCATGGATACGTGGCGAAACGACTCCCGGGCATGCACATTGGAGATATGAACCTCAATCACCGGAGCAGTGACCGACCGGATCGCATCTTGCAGGGCAATGGACGTATGGGTATAGGCCCCCGCATTCAGGATGATGCCGTCCGCATCAAAACCCACCTGCTGTATCTTGTCTATCAACTCTCCTTCGATGTTGGATTGGAAATAGTCTATCTGTACATCCGCATACTTTTCACGGAGTCCGGCAAGGTAGTCTTCAAAAGTAACACTGCCATAAATGGAAGGTTCGCGTTTACCCAACAGATTTATATTGGGGCCGTTAATAATCTGTATTCTCATAACACATTTTTTTATACCTTTGTCCACAGAGAACATTCTTTCAAGGTGCAAAGATAGGAAAAAGTAATGAAAGTAGAAGAGAAATTGACGAATAAGGAAAAACGAGCGGTGATAATCAGAAAGTATCAGCAATATCTCAGGCTGGAGAAAGCGCTTTCGCCCAATACGCTCGATGCCTATATGACGGACCTACAGAAACTTCTGCACTTTCTGGAAGGAGAGAATATAGAAATTCCGGACGTAACACCGGATGATTTGCAACGCTTTGCCGCAGGACTCCACGACATCGGTATCCATCCCCGTTCCCAGGCCCGGATACTCTCCGGAATCAAATCGTTCTTCCACTTTCTGGTGATTGCCGACTATCAGGAAGCCGACCCGAGCGAGCTGCTGGAAGGTCCCAAAATCGGGTTCAGGTTACCGGAAGTGCTCACCGTTGAAGAAATCGACAGAATCATTTCCACCGTAGACATGGAGAAGAAAGAGGGACAACGCAACCGGGCTATCCTGGAGACACTGTACAGCTGCGGATTACGCGTGTCGGAACTGTGTAACCTGAAAATCTCCGACCTCTATTTCGAGGAAGGGTTCATCAAGGTGGAAGGCAAAGGCGGCAAACAGCGTTTAGTACCTATCTCACCTCGTGCAATCAAGGAGATAAAGTATTGGTTTGCAGACCGCAACCTGGGAAAAATAAAGAAAGGATACGAGGATTACGTATTTCTGGCACGATGGGGCAATAATATCTCCCGCATCATGGTGTTTCACATGATAAAAGAGCTGGCAGAAAAAGCCGGCATCACCAAGAATATCAGTCCGCATACGTTCCGCCACTCCTTCGCCACCCATCTGCTGGAAGGCGGCGCCAATCTGCGGGCCATCCAGTGCATGTTGGGACATGAATCCATCGCCACCACTGAAATCTATACACATATCGACCGGAACAGACTCCGAAGTGAAATTATCGAGCATCATCCCCGCAATATTAAATACAGGAAAGAGCACGGCGTTTATTAAATTATAATAAATGTGATAGTATTATTAACAAATTGCCAAGAGAATTAATATCTTTGCAAAGCTATATATATAGGAATATAGCAACTAATTGTGAATGGACAAATTTCAATTACAAACAATTAATTTATATCTAAAATGACTAAAAAATTGTATCTGCCTTTGTTAGTGGCACTTGTTGCTGTTTTGACATCATGCAGCAGCAAAATGGGTGAACTGTCTTCTGACTATTTCACAGTGACTCCGCAAGTATTGGAAGCCGTAGGCGGTAAGGTACCTGCTACAATTAACGGTAAATTCCCTGAAAAGTATTTCAAGAAAAAAGCTGTAGTGGAAGTTACTCCGGTTTTGAGATGGGAAGGCGGCGAAGCTAAAGGTCAGCCTGCCGTATTCCAGGGTGAAAAAGTAGAAGGCAACGACCAGACTATCTCTTACAAGGCTGGTGGTAGCTACACAATGAAGACTTCTTTCGACTATGTTCCCGAAATGGCTAAGTCTGAATTGTACTTGGAATTCAAAGCTAAAGTTGGAAAGAAAGAAGTTACTATCCCTGCTGTAAAAGTAGCCGACGGTGTTATCTCTACTTCCGAACTGGTTGGCCAGACTTTGGGCAGCGCTAATCCTGCTAACGGTGACGACGCTTTCCAACGCGTAATCAAAGAAAAATATGATGCAAACATCATGTTCTTGATCCAACAGGCTAACATCCGTTCAAGCGAGTTGAAAACTGCCAAAGCATTCAACGAAGAAGTTAAGAACATCAACGAAGCTGCCAACAAGAAGATCAGCAACATCGAAATCTCTGCATACGCTTCTCCCGATGGTGGCGTTGAGCTGAATACTGGTCTGGCTGAAAACCGTCAGAACAATACAGCCAAAGTTATCAACAAGGATTTGAAGAAGAGCAAAATCGAAGCAGCTGTAGATACTAAATATACTGCACAGGACTGGGAAGGTTTCCAGGAACTGGTCAGCAAATCCAACATCCAGGACAAAGAGTTGATTCTCCGCGTTTTGTCAATGTACTCTGATCCTGAACAAAGAGAACAGGAAATCAAGAATATCTCTTCTGTATACAGCACTTTGGCAGAAGAAATCCTTCCGCAACTGCGTCGTTCTCGTCTAACTTTGAACTATGACGTAATCGGTAAGTCTGACGAAGAAATCGCATCTTTGGCTGACAGCGATGCTAAGCAACTGAACATCGAAGAACTGCTGTATGCAGCTACTCTGACTAACGATCCTGCCAAGCAAGAAGCTATCTTCACCAAAGCTACTCAAATCTACCCGAACGACTACCGTGCATACAACAACCTCGGTAAGTTAGCTTACCAAGCCGGTGATTTGGACAAGGCTGAAGGCTACCTGAAGAAATCTCTTTCTATCAAGGATTCTGCTGAAGCTAACATGAACATGGGTCTCGTAGCTTTGAGAAAAGGCGACAAGGCAGCAGCTGAAACTTACCTGGGCAAAGCTTCCGGTACTAAGGAACTGAACGAAGCTCTGGGTAACCTGTACATCGCTCAAGGTCAATATGACAGAGCTGTTAACGCATTTGGCGACACTAAGACCAACAGTGCAGCTTTGGCACAAATCCTGGCTAAGGACTACAACAAGGCTAAGAGCACATTGTCAAGCATCGCTAAACCGGACGCTTACACTGACTACCTGATGGCTGTTGTAGGTGCAAGAACCAACAACTCTTCTATGGTTATGGACAACCTGAAGAAAGCTGTTGCCAAAGATTCTTCACTGGCTAAGAAAGCTGCTTCTGACTTGGAATTCTCCAAATACTTCACGAATGCAGACTTCATGAATATCATCAAATAATAAAGGTTATAAGATGAAAAGAAATGCCCGGCATAGAAATATGTCGGGCATTTTTTTTTATTCACACCAAAAAGAACTACTTTCGCAGCAACGTATCAGAAGAAGAAAGCCGTATGAAGAATATTTATCTTGCATATTTCCTGATTATCATGCTATCCGCTTGCGGTGGCAAAAGCTCCGACACAGTCAGTCTGAGCGGAGAAATCAAAGGTTTGGGAAATGACACCTTATATATATACGGTGCAGACGAAATGTACGACCGCATGGATACCCTGCCCGTTGAGAACGGCAAATTCTCGAAAACACTCTCTCCGGATACCTTGGTAGCTGCATGGCTGTTGTTCAGCGACGGCAGCCGATACCCTTTCTTCATGGATAAAGGTGACAAAATACACATAAAAGGCTCTGCTGCCGAACTAAACAGCATGGAAATAACCGGCAACCCGCACAATGAAGAGTTGACCGCCTTCCGGAAAGAACTGAAAGGATTGGGCAAACCGTCTGAAAAAGTCCTGGAAGAGAAAGCCGGCAAATTTATCAATGAACATCATTCCTCTTTAGCGAGTATCTACCTGCTTGACAAGTACTTCGCACAAAAAGAAAAGCCGGATTATACCCTAATCAAACAACTGACCGAGCACATGACGGGAGAACTGAAAGACCGTCCCTATATCGACGGGCTGCTTGACCGCATCCAGGAAGAAGAAAAAGCTGCGACCGGAAAGACTGCCGCCTACTTCCGCCTGCCCAACACCGAAGGGAAGCAGATTACCCGTTCGAACTTCAAAGACCAATACCTGCTAATACACTTCTGGGCTTCCTGGGATACCGTGAGCCGCGACAGCAATACCGTTTACCGTAGAATCTACAAGAAAGAACAAAAAAATAAGAAATTTGCGCTTTTAGGAATTTCTTTAGACCTCAACAAAGACAATTGGAAAAAGGCTATCGAAACAGACACCCTGAAATGGGAGCAAGCATGCGACCTTTCCGGCTGGGAGAGCGGAGTTGTAAAGCAACTTGCCATAAGAACCCTGCCTGCCAATGTACTGCTCAGCCCTTCCGGAAGGATTGAAGGAAAGAACCTAAGCGAAGCGACTATCGAAAAGAAACTGAAAGACATAGAAGAACAAGAGAAGAAAGAAAAAGAAAAGAAGAGGGAGATAGAGAACGAAAGGAAAAAGAAACGATAACTTTTCTATCGGTAATCACTAAACCCTAATCACTAAACACTCAAATTACATGCTCATCAAAGTTTTTGGAGCGGCTGTTCAAGGTATTGATGCAACCCTCATCACTATCGAAGTCAACAGCTCCAGAGGCTGTATGTTCTATCTCGTCGGCTTGCCGGACTCTGCTGTCAAGGAAAGCCATCAACGCATCATTTCCGCACTGCAAGTAAACGGTTACCGGATGCCTACCAGCAATATCGTCATCAACATGGCACCGGCTGATATCCGCAAAGAAGGCGCCGCCTACGACCTGCCGTTGGCTATCGGCATGTTAGGTGCCAGCGAAGTAATCAAACCGGACAAGTTGAGCCGCTATCTGTTAATGGGAGAGCTAAGTCTCGACGGCAGCCTGCAACCCATTAAAGGCGCACTGCCCATTGCCATAAAAGCCAGAGAACTCGGTTTTGAAGGAATCATCATACCCAGGCAGAATACACGGGAAGCCGCTGTTGTAAATAACCTGAAAGTTTACGGAGCAAAGAACCTGAAAGAGGTCATCGAGTTCTTTAACGACAAACAGGAACTGGAGCTGGTACATGTCGATACCCGTAAAGAGTTCTATACCCGACAGAATGACTTTGACCTGGATTTCTCCGACGTGAAAGGACAGGAAAACGTAAAACGCGCGTTAGAGGTAGCGGCTGCAGGCGGACATAATATTCTACTGATAGGTGCTCCCGGCAGCGGAAAATCCATGCTTGCCAAGCGACTTCCCTCTATCCTCCCCCCGTTAACATTGGGCGAAAGCCTTGAAACCACCAAGATACACTCTGTTGCAGGGAAGCTGGAACAGGAAAGCGGACTTATCTCCAAACGACCGTTCCGCGCTCCTCACCACACAATTTCTACTGTAGCCATGACAGGAGGCGGCAGTTTCCCACAACCGGGAGAAATCAGCCTGGCACACAACGGAGTCTTATTCCTCGATGAGTTGCCGGAGTTCAATCGAAATGTACTTGAAGTACTGCGCCAGCCGCTGGAAGACCGGGAAATCAGCATTTCCCGAATTAAATGCAATGTCAAATATCCGGCCAGCCTGATTCTCGCAGCATCCATGAACCCCTGCCCTTGCGGATACTACAACCATCCTACCAAAGCCTGCGTATGCAGCCCGGGGCAAGTACAGAAATACCTGAACCGCATTTCGGGACCTTTGCTCGACCGTATCGACCTGCAAATCGAAGTCATCCCCGTTCCCTTTGAGAAGATGTCGGATGCACGTCCCGGTGAATCGAGCACCCTCATTCGGGAACGCGTAGTACGCGCACGTCAGACCCAATCCGAAAGATATGCCGAAATTCCCGGTGTATATTGCAATGCACAGATGAACAGCAAATTACTTGCCCGTTATGCCCGTCCCGATGATAAAGGGCTGGCACTGCTGAAAACGGCCATGAACCGCTTCAACCTCTCGGCACGCGCCTACGACCGCATCTTAAAAGTCTCACGCACCATCGCCGATCTTGAGGGCTGCGAACTGATACAGCCCTCGCATTTGGCAGAAGCAATCGGATACAGAAACCTGGACAGGGAAGATTGGGCCGGATAGCCCCGTATCAGTCTTATATAACCCTCTTCTTCAGTTTAAAGACTACCTCTCTGTTATCTTTACCTTCATACCTGCCGTTTCCACCTTTCGGATTCATCTTTATATCCACAGAATCGGTCTGGTAAACCCCGGTAAGGTCCTCACAGATTATACGGAAGTCCTGATAACCGGTTATGGTATTCTGATAAAGATACTCTCCGTTTTCTTTGGTATAAACCGTATCGGATAAAACAGCATAGCCATATGAACCGTCGGCAGGAGAAGCTATATGCTTTACCAGAATTCTGGCATCGGGCACAACCTGCCGGCTCTCTCCCAGTACTTTACCTCTGAATTCATATTTGGCATAAGAAGTACAATTCTCACTTCCTGCCCCCATACTGTTTTCATCGCAATATGCGAACCCCAATAAAATCAATGCACCGAACATCACGCCGTTGAAAATTCTAAGCCATTGTTCTTTTTCTCTCTTCATAGTGTGTTTATAGTCTAAGTTATATCCTATAAACGCCTATCCCAACAAAATACTGCACAACAACCCGACTTTTAACGTATAATCAGTTCTTTTCTATTCTGATGCGGGCATCCACTGCTATTACATACTTTTCCGTGGCCAACAACGGATTGATATCCATTTCCTTAATTTCCGTAGCAAAGCGCAGCAAAGTGGACAAGCGGACGATAATTTCGGCAAACCTGTCCTCATTCACCCCTTTCTGCCCGCGCGTACCTTTTATTATCTTATAGGCGCGCAACGAATGAATCATCGAATAAGCCTCTTCATAAGACAAAGGAGCCAGACCGGAGGATACGTCTTTCAGCACCTCCACAAAGATACCGCCCAAGCCGCAAAGCACTACATGCCCGAATTTCTCCTCATACTTGGCTCCGATAAACAGTTCCGTTCCTTTCAACATAGGCTGCACCATGATACCCGTTACTTCCGGAATCTGCATCATCCGTTCAAACTCCAACGCCAGATGCTGTTCACTCTTTATATTCAGTACCACACCGCCTACATCGGATTTATGCACAGGCCCCACCACCTTTGCCACTACCGGGAATCCGGCACGACGGGCAAATGCAAGCACCTCTTCCTTGTTTGCAGACACAAACTCCTCCACTACAGGAATACCGGCAGAATGCAGCAAAGCCTGCACATAATGCGGTTCTATATAACCGTTTTCGGGGATGGAATCAATGATGCGGCGGATGCGCGGAACATCCACGCCAAACAGCTCAATTTCATTATTTGCCGGTTTCGAGGCATTCATAATGCGCGACAATGCCGTACCCAACGTCACTTCATCGGCAAAGTTCACGTGACCTTTGGCAAGGAAAGCGGCCACTTCGGCTCCTGCCGTATTAATGGACGGGAGAATAGGGAATATCGGTTTCCTGCAAGCCTGCATCTTCTCATGCAGCACATCGTACATTTCGAACATGGTGACCAGTCCCGGTGTACCGAAAATAGCCATTACCGCATCCACATTATCAAACTTCTCCTCGCAATATTCCAAACAAAGCCGCAGATGCTCAGGCGTACCCGTAGCTAAAATATCTATCGGATTACCAACAGCAGCTCCCGGAAAAAGCTTGCTTTTCAGCTCTTCGGCAAGCTCACCTTCCAGTTTCGGCACATTCAGTCCGCCCTTGCTCAAGGCATCGGTCAGCATCACCCCCGGTCCGCCGGCATGGGTGATAATGGCAAAATTCTTTCCTTTCAGTTCCGGCAAAGTGAAGATACATCCTACCGTGGTCAGCTCTTCACGGGAGTAACAACGCACGATACCTGCTTTACGAAACAAAGCCTCCACCGCCGAATCGGAACTGGCGATAGCTCCCGTATGCGAGGATGCCGCACGGCTGCCACTCTCACTGCTTCCCGACTTGATAGCCGCAATCTTACATCCTTTTCTTATCAGAGAAGAAGCATGGAACAGCAATCTGTCAGGGTCGCCTATACTTTCTATATAAAGCAGTTTTATCCTGGAATCGTTTTCAGCATCGAAATGCTCGTCCATATATTGCAGCACATCTTCCACTCCAATCTGTTTGGCATTGCCCACAGACCATACGGAATTGAACTGCAAGCCTTTAGTTACCGCGCTCTCCAGAATAAACACCGCAGTGGCCCCGGAACTGGAAATCAAATCAACACCCTGCGGGTTCAAATTGGGAATAGGCTGGCTGAACACGCTATGATGCCACGTATTCATCAGCCCGATACAATTGGGACCTATCAACGAAGCGCCGTACTTATTCACTGTTTCCAGAATACGGTCTTCCAACAACGCCCCTTCATGCGTTTCCTCTCCGAAACCTGCAGAGAGAATGATGAACGCACGTACCTGCTTTTCCGCAGCAAGCAATTCTACCGCATCCGGACAAAAAGATGCCGGTATGGCAAGTATTGCCAAGTCCGTATCCGGAATATCCTTTACATCAGCATACGCTGTAACGCCCTGTACTTCTGTTTCTTTCGGATTGACGGCACGCAGTTCTCCGGTATAACCGCCATTAATCAGATTTCTCAAAATAGCTCCACCGGGTTTATGTACATTGTTGGAAGCTCCCACCACCACAATACTGGCAGGACGCAGCAATTGGTTTGTTATCATAGTCTGTTCATATTAGTAAAGTACGACAATCGCACAAATATACAATTTATATACATAATGACAAGAAGATAACCTTTTAATATTACCGTATCCTTGTTCTTCCAAAGACGAAATATTCCGGACACGAAGTATATAGGGCTCTTTTTGTAGGTTTAAGAGAAAACCGTTATCTTTGCACTGCTTAAAAGCGTTCATAACAAAAGAGATACATAGATACAATGGAAAAGAAATTCAAGCGTACCACCGTGACATCGGCGTTGCCCTATGCCAACGGCCCCGTTCATATCGGACACTTGGCAGGGGTGTATGTACCTGCCGACATCTACGTCCGCTATCTGAGACTGAAAAAAGAAGACGTGGTCTTTATCGGCGGCTCCGACGAACACGGAGTGCCCATCACCATCCGTGCCAAAAAAGAAGGGATTACACCGCAAGATGTAGTAGACCGCTATCATACGCTTATCAAGAAGTCTTTTGAGGAATTCGGCATTTCGTTTGACGTATACAGCCGTACTACTTCAAAAACGCATCACGATACAGCTTCCGAATTCTTCCGCAAACTGTACGATAAGGGCGAATTCATCGAAAAGACCAGCATGCAATACTACGACGAGGAAGCCAAGACTTTCCTTGCCGACCGCTACATCACCGGCGAGTGTCCGCATTGCCACGCAGAGGGCGCTTACGGCGACCAATGCGAGAAATGCGGTACAAGCCTCAGCCCTACCGACCTGATTAATCCGAAAAGCGCCATCAGCGGCAGCCAGCCCGTAATGCGCGAAACCAAGCACTGGTATCTGCCCCTCGACAAACATGAAGCATGGTTGCGCCAGTGGATATTGGAAGACCATAAAGAATGGCGCCCCAACGTGTACGGCCAATGCAAGAGCTGGCTCGACATGGGCTTGCAGCCGCGTGCCGTGAGCCGCGACCTGGACTGGGGCATTCCCGTTCCGGTAGAAGGCGCCGAAGGTAAGGTGCTTTATGTATGGTTCGATGCTCCCATCGGTTATATCAGCAATACCAAAGAACTGCTGCCCGACTCTTGGGAGAAATGGTGGAAAGACCCTGAAACACGTCTGGTTCACTTCATCGGAAAAGACAACATCGTATTCCACTGCATCGTATTCCCCGCCATGCTGAAGGCGGAAGGCAGCTATATCCTGCCCGACAACGTGCCCAGCAACGAGTTCCTGAATCTGGAAGGAGACAAGATTTCCACTTCACGCAACTGGGCCGTATGGTTGCACGAGTATCTGGAAGACTTCCCCGGCAAGCAGGACGTGCTGCGCTATGTGCTCACTGCCAACGCTCCGGAAACAAAAGACAACGACTTCACTTGGAAAGACTTCCAGGCACGTAACAACAACGAACTGGTAGCGGTATACGGCAACTTCGTAAACCGTGCCCTGCAACTCACAAAAAAATACTTCGACGGTGTAGTGCCCGCTGCCGGCGAACTGAACGACTACGACCGCGAAACACTGAAAGAGTTTGCCGACGTAAAAGAAGAAGTGGAGAAGCTGCTCGACGTATTCAAATTCCGCGATGCGCAGAAGGAAGCCATGAACCTGGCACGTATCGGCAATAAATATCTGGCAGACACCGAACCCTGGAAGCTTGCCAAGACGGACATGCCGCGTGTAGCCACCATCCTGAATATCTCCCTGCAACTGGTTGCCAACCTTGCCATCGCTTTCGAGCCGTTCCTGCCGTTCAGCAGCGAAAAGCTACGCAAGATGCTGAACATGGACAGCTTCGACTGGGCAGAACTCGGTCATACAGACCTGCTCCCCGCCGGACACCAACTGGCAACTCCCGAACTGCTGTTCGAGAAGATTGAGGATGATGTTATCCAGGCACAGGTAGACAAACTGCTCGCCACCAAGAAAGCAAACGAGGCAGCCGGTTACAAAGCCAATCCTGTCAAGCCCGTTATCTCATTCGAGGACTTCGAAAAACTGGATATCCGCGTAGGAACCGTATTGGAATGCGAAGCCGTACCCAAGATGAAGAAGCTGTTGAAGTTCAAGATAGCCGACGGACTGGAAAACCGTACTATCGTCAGCGGCATCGCCCAGCACTACCAACCGGAAGAGCTGGTAGGCAAGCAGGTACTGTTCATCGCCAACCTGGCTCCCCGCCAATTCAAGAACGGACTGGTGAGCGAAGGCATGATACTTTCTGCCGAAAACTATGACGGCTCACTGGCAGTAACCTCACTGTTGCGTGAAGTAAAGCCCGGCAGTGAAGTGAAATAAACCTTATGAGCGAGTCTTCACTGAAACAAAAAACAATAGGAGCATTGCTCTGGAACTTGCTGGACCGTATGGGTCAGCAAGTTCTGTTGTTTATTGTCGGTATCCTCGTAGCCAATATACTCTCCGTCGAAGACTATGCGCTGGTAGGGATGCTTGCCATTTTCAGCGCCATAGCCAATATCATACAAGATAGCGGATTCAGTGCCGCACTCATTCAGAAGAAAGAGACGACTGCAGAAGAGTTCAGTTCCGTCTTCTGGTTCAATCTGGGAATGAGTATCCTGCTGTATGGAGTGCTGATGGGCTGTTCCCCGCTGATAGCCCGCTTCTTTAACCAGCCCAGACTGGTGGAACTGTCGGCTGTCATTTTTCTGGCACTTCCCATCAATGCGCTCACTATCATACAAAGCACCATACTGAACAAGCAAATCCGTTTCAAACCGTTGACGCAAATAAACCTATACTCCATGACGGTTTCGGGCATAGCCTCGCTTGCCATGGCACTGACCGGCTGTGGAGTATGGACATTGGCCCTGCAACCGGTAATACTGGCAGCAGCGCGCGCCACCCTGCTATGGAGCCGCGAGAACTGGCGTCCGCAACGGATTTTCCGCTTCGCGGTCATACGGTCACTGTTCGGATTCGCTTCAAGCCTGTTATTGGCAAGCCTCATCAATACCTGCTTCCTGAATATCTATTCCGTTATCATCGGCAAACTGTTTCCGCAAAAACAACTGGGATATTATACGCAAGGAAACAAAATGTGCGATATGGGTGTCAGCCTGATTTACGGAAGTATACAGAATGCTACCTTCCCCATATTCAGTACCATCCAGAACGAACGGGAAAGGCTGATAAGGGCTTATCGCAAGACCATCCGTTTTACGGCATTCATCACACTCCCCATCATGGCAGGTCTGTTCGTTACGGCAGGTCCCGTTATCCGTTTGCTGCTGAAAGAGGAATGGTGGCCTTCCATTCCTTTCTTCCAACTGCTCTGCCTTGGCGGTTGCTTCACCATACTGACTGCCATCAACAATAATTTCATTAAAGTAAGCGGACGTTCGGACGGCATACTTAAAATAGAATATTACAAGATAGCCTTCACCGTGGCAGTAGTGCTGCTTACCTATCGGGAAGATGTGCTGACGATGGTAGCAGGTCTTGTAGTCACCCGCCTGCTGGTATACATTATCAATATGATTTACACCGCCCATTACACGGGATACCGCTTTTCCATGCAACTTATGGATTTACTGCCATATGCCGGACTCAGCACTCTGATGACCTTATTGCTACTGCCCATTGGCGGATGGATAGAGAACCAGTTGCTACTGCTCGTCACACAAGCGGCAGCCGGCACGGTCATTTATATAGGTACGGCCTATATCACCGGTTCGAAGATACTGAAAGACTCGCTGGAATTAATACGAAAGAAAAAAGGACATGAACAATAATACCGGACTTAAAGTCAGCGTCCTGATGCTCACCTACAATCAGGAACGTTACATCAACGAGGCCATCCGCAGCGTAATGCTGCAAGAAACAAACTTCCCCTTTGAACTGGTCATAGGGAACGATGCCAGTACGGACTGTACGGGAACGATTTGCGCGGACTGGCAAAAAAAGTACCCGGAACAAATCGTCCTATTCAACCGGAAGAAAAATCTGGGACTGCAACAGAACTTCATACAAACCTACGCCCAATGTCGGGGACAATATATCGCCATCTGCGAGGGCGATGACTTCTGGACAGACAAACGGAAACTGCAAATCCAGGCAGATTTTCTGGATACGCATCCCGACTATTCCACCTGTTTTCACCGGGTTATCAACTACTACGAAGACCGCGGAACCAAAAGCCTCAGCAATGGCGGGCAGAAGCAGGATACAGACATATCAGACCTTGCACGCAGCAATTACATCTCCAACGTATCCGCCTTGTTCCGCCGGGGCTTGTTTGGCGAACTGCCCGAATGGTTTGCCCGTGTCAGCACCTACGACTATGCCATACATTTGCTGAATGCACAATTCGGGAAGATACATTATATAAAGCGTCCGATGGCCGTCTACCGCCAACACGGAAAAGCAATCTGGAGTGAAGCCGGAACAGACCGGAAACTGGACATCGCACTCGTTGTCCGGGAGTTGCTAATGGATTATTTTAAAGAAAGGAGGACTGACGTATACGACAATCTCCGGCAATCCCATGCGCAGATATGCCTGAACCTCATCCGCCATTACACCGGAAAAGGACAGCAAGAACAAATAGAGCATACGGAAAAACGGCTTCTGCAATATCAACCGCAGTGGACTATGGAAGATGTGAAACGTATGGAATTGCCCCGCCCGCAATCAGCCACACAAAGGCTGACAGGATTTGTCAAAGGCATGATAAAACGGGGAAGAGCCGCCGTTTCCAGAGTGATACCGTTACCGCATATCTGACACGTCCGGCGAAAACGACCCATCCATACGCAAAGAGGACATTACAGGAATTTCCCAACCGTCTTTTCCAGCACGCCGTTATCGCTCAGCAGCTTCTCCACAAACTCGCGAAAAGCTCCATAACCGCCATATGCAGCTGTTACATACTTTACCTCCCGCTTCACATATTCGGGCGTATTGCTGGGAGAGGCGCTGTAACCCACCAAACGCAACAGTGGCAAATCATTCAGGTCGTCACCGATAAAGGCAACCTCACTTAACGAAATACCCAACTCGCGGCATAACTCCTCAGCCTGCTCCACTTTATCCTTGACCCCTAAATAACAATAGTCGATTTTCAGCTTATCGGCGCGCTTCTGCACGATTTGCGTATTCTCGCCGGTCATAATGGCAACGGGTATATCTAATTCGCGCAGAAAAATCACTCCCCAGCCGTCTTTCACGGAAAAGCGTTTCATAACGTCCCCTTCGGCAGTATAATACATTCCGCCGTCGGTCCATACACCGTCAATATCGGTAATAACTAATTTCGGTAACATGCCTGTTATTTCTTTTAAGATTAAGAATGTAAGAATATCTATTGCCCACGCTCTCCCAATTTACCGCGTTTTCCGTCACGATAGCCGTCCCACAGAGCTTTCCATTTGGCTATCTTCTGCTTTTCATACAACAGCACAAAGACAATCCGTTTATATAGATGGTAGCGTAAATGGGCTTTCAGGTTCAGGCTCTCAGGATAGAGTCTGTGAAGTACCATGCCATTGCGCACATTGTAATAAGTACGTGCCGGCGGATACTCGTTCGGAAAAACCTCCTTACCCAGCAAGCGGTGTTTCTTCTTCTGATACCCCAAATCGTGCTGCAACAGGATATTTTTGAAACAAACCGTCCGTACTCCTTTACGCGCTGCACGCCAGCAGTACTCGCAGTCGATGCCCCATACAAACAACTCTTCCATAAAAACGCCCAGTTCTTCGAACAAGCCGACCGGATAAACAGTACCGGAAGTCATGGCGGAAGAGACCTCATCCACCCTGTCGGCAACGGGATAAAGCGGAGCCTGCTGAGACTTTATAAAATAATTGACGGAGAAAATAACCCGCTTTTCTTCCCCGTAACTCCGGATGGCAGCCGTATAATCCCGGAAAACTCCTGGCAGGAAGTAACTGTCCTGGTCCAGCGTCAGAAGATGCGTATATCCATGCTCGCGGGCGTAAGCCACGGCATCATTCAGCGCAGTGCCGATGCCTACATTCCGTCCACACCCTCTGTATTCCAGACGCTCCGGATGAGTGACGCCCGACAAAGGCAACTGTTCCCTTCCGCCTCTGGGCGTATTATCCCACAACAGCAATCTGTCTGCCTGCGACAGATAACTGTTGATATTCCCGGCCAAATCCTTACCGGGATGATAAAGCACAACAACGGCAAGCAGTCTCATTCCTCAATCAATGACGGATAAATAATCTCGTTACGCGGTATCTCCTTCCGTACCCGACGGCCTACCACCTTATCTCGTTCCGCCCACTTAAAGCCGTCGCCCGGACTAAGCAGGTGAATATCCTCTTCCGTGATAATATCGCCGGGATGCAGCGCCTTGTTCGTAGCAATGGAACGCTCCAGTTTCACTTTGGCGGCAGAGACGGCAGGGTCGATATACAGTTCCTCCCTGCCCAGCCAATGCTCGGCAATGCGGATATCACGAATCATGCGGTTCACACCGTCCGGTCCCAGAGAACCTTGTTGGTCTGTTCCCTTCATGCGGCGGTCAATGGTGACGTGCTTCTCTATAATCTCCGCACCCATTCCTACGGCAACCACCGGAGCGGCAATGCCAATGGTGTGGTCGGAAAAGCCGATATGGTATTGTCCGTAATGCTGTTTCAGATAAGTTATCGTTCTCAGGTTCAGATTATCGGGCTGAGTGGGATACTGCGATACGCAATGCAGTATGGATATATCGTTGTGATAACGGGTAATAACCTCCAGAGCATCGTCCAGTTCCTTCTTGCCTGCCATACCGGTGGAAAGGATGATAGGAATCCTGGTTTCCGCCATCACTTCCAACAGCGGCAGGTTGGTAAGGTCGCGGCTTGCCACCTTGAGGCGGTCGGGCGTAAAGAGCTTCAATAAAGACATGCAGCCTTTTGAGCACAGTGTTTCCACGAAGTCCAGGCCCAATGACTTGGCATGCTTGTAAACTTCAAAATGCTCCTCGTCCGTCAGTTCCAGATAAGCGCGGTGCTCGCCATAGGTGCGTCCGAAAGAGTGGGGAGAGTCGTACGGACGGTTCATCTGCGAATCGGTCAGTTCTTCATTCAAATCCCGCTTGGTCATCTTTACCGCGTCCATAGGACGGAGTTCCAGATTAAAGACTTCTTCGCGTACGGGACGTGACACCAGGTCTACAATCAACTTGGCGATATCGACGGAACCGTTATGGTTCTGTCCTATTTCTCCGATAATGTATGTACTCTTCATTCGGCAACTGTTATTTTTGTTTACTATCATCAAATCTATCTTCCTTCCCTGCCACAATACACTGTAGAAAGGGGGACAATGAGTCAGGGAGTGAAAGGCACTCAGTCAGGGAGTCATCCCCCTTTCAGTCAGTGGCTGAATGGAGTCCGGTCAGCGACTGTTTCCGGCCTCTTCCCGGCAGCATAATCTTTTCCTTTTCCAAGAAGTCTCCCTGCGATAAAGCCGGAGCTTATTTCTCGTTTTTCGCTATATTTTCCAGCATTTTGACCCTATACTCCGGATGTGTCTCCACCAACCGGAGCAGTGCATGGATGCTATGGTCGGTCTGCTCGCAGAAAGCGACGTAAAGCTCTTGCAACAGGGTGAAATCCTCCATTGTATCGAGCGTAAAGCGAAGATCCAACCGCCCTTCCAGCTCATCGGGCAACGGAAGCAGGCGAACGCTGAACGCTTCGGGATGTGTATAGAGATAAATTGTAACGTGCTCTATGTACAGTTTTTCCTGTGTAGCGGCGGCTGCACGGCGCAGGGCATCGGCAGTCGTCAGCTCGGCAAACAAGCCCAAATGAGATTTGATAGTGGGGCGGCCGTCTGCAAAACCGTAAGCGATATAATCTGCCGGGCGGGTATCGTGCTCCTTGAAGAAAGCCCGGAAGCTGTCGGGACGCAGGAAAGGATTGTCCGAACAGACACGGATAAAGCGGTCAAGGTTGAATGTTTCGGCAGCCCGGATAAAGCGGTCGAGTACATTGTCCTCGTCTCCCCGGTAGCAACAGATACCAGCTTCGCGGGCAACCTCTGCCAGTATATCATCCTGCGGACGGTCGGTAGTGGCAAGCACAATGGTCTTATCGGCGCAGGCCTGCTTGATATTTCCGATTAAAATGTCGATAATGCGCTGCCCGCCATAGAAAGGGAGCAGTATTTTATTATGCAACCGGGTAGAGCCGGTACGTGCCTGGATGATGATTCCGTCTTTCATACTTTCATTCGTTTAAAAGCGTCTATATAACTGCCCGGCGTAACGTTGATCACTTCCTTGCCCAACCGGCGCGCATAGGCTTCGAGCACGAAGTAGGACTTAAAGGCCACATACATGTGGTAGAGTATCGTATAAAGCCGTGCGCTATGCAGATTCTCCTGCATCACCGTTGCCGCCTGCGACTTATTCTGGTCATAGAAATGTTTTTGGTGCATCAGTACCACGTTGTCGTCCGTCACCGTGATTTCCGGCAACCAGGAGTGATCGGCGCCTGCCAGATAAATTTTCTTGAAAGGCAGACGCAACCCGATGGCAATAGAAGGAATCAGTACGTTGTGCGGACGGGGCACACCCCAACCCTTAGCGAATACCCAGTTGCAGAATCCCTGCACACCTTCTATCGGAGTGGTATTGTAAATGCAGAGGCGGATATTCCTGTTGCCCGCCAACATAGGCTGCCACTCTTTATTCTTCAAAGCACGGGCGGGAATAAACAGACTCATCGGCCAAGCGGTTTTTTCGGCAAGCGTCCGGAACAATTGTACCCGCTTCTCGGGAACAATCCAGAACAGAGGGTCGGCTATCAGATATATCTCCGGGCGGAGCTGCTCGAACATCGGGGAAGTAACGCAGAAATTCACCGCCAGCAGCGTCTTGCCCTGTACAAAGTCCGGAGCTTCCCGAACCGTACGGTTCAATGAAGGACCGTTGGCAAGTATCAACAGCTCTTCCGGATTACTGAACGACGACGGTAGGTGCGTACGCCATTTGGATTGTAGCAGAATCTTCACCACGCTCAGGAAAGTCTGCCACAGTAGCTCCAGCTTTTTCATTCCTTTATCTCCCATATTCACATTTATTTTCTACCGATGAACTCCAGGTTTCTTCCGGCGAAAAACTCGTTTTCCACGACGTTCAATCCGTTGCTCAGCGCAACATCTCCACTGCTCCCGGCATTACGAGCTTTTAACCTCGGCAAAGATAGGGAGTTTAGCGGTTACAGACTAAAAAAATAAAAGATTTATAGAGCAGAAAGCGGCAAAAGCAGTACTTTTGTCCAAACATTCCGCAAAAATGAGAGTACTATTAATCAATACATCCGAACGCATCGGCGGGGCAGCCGTAGCGGCCAGCAGACTGATGGAGTCGCTCAAGAACAACGGCATCAAGGCCAAACTTCTGGTACGCGACAAGCAGACCGACCAAATCACCGTGGTTTCATTAAACTACAACTGGCGCATGATATGGAAATTCGTATGGGAGCGTATCGTCATATGGAAAGCCAACCGCTTCAAAAAGGAGAATATCTTTGCCGTGGACATCGCCAATACAGGTACGGACATTACCTCTCTTCCGGAGTTCCAGCAGGCGGATGTCATTCATCTCCACTGGATAAACCAGGGAATGTTATCTTTAAAGAACATCGAGAAAATCCTTGCCTCAGGCAAACCCGTGGTATGGACCATGCACGACATGTGGCCGTGCACCGGCATCTGCCACCATGCCCGCGAGTGCACCCGCTATCAGCAGGAGTGTGGCAACTGTCCTTTCATCCACGGCAACGGCAGCAGAAAAGACCTCTCCTACCGGACTTTCCGCAAGAAGCAGGAGTTGTATCAGGGACGGCACATCAATTTCGTAACATGCAGCCACTGGCTGGAAGGACTGGCCAAGAAAAGCGCCCTGCTCGCCGGACACACGATTACCTGCATTCCCAACCCTATCAATACCAACCTGTTTAAGCCGCACAACAAGCAAGAAGCACGCAACAGATGCCAACTGCCGCAGGACGCCAGACTCGTACTGTTCGGTTCGGTGAAAACAACGGACAAACGGAAAGGCATCGACTACCTGGTAGAATCGTGCGCACTACTGGCGGAAAAGCACCCCGAACTGAAAACGAAGCTCGGCGTCGTCATTTTCGGCAAAGAGTCGCAGCAACTGGCCAACCTGCTGCCTTTCAAGGTCTATCCGCTGGACTTTGTGAGCAACGAACACCAGTTGGTAAACATATACAATGCGGTAGACCTCTTCGTCACCCCTTCGCTGGAAGAGAACCTGCCCAACATGATTATGGAAGCCATGGCATGCGGCATTCCCTGCGTCGGCTTCAACGTGGGCGGCATTCCCGAAATGATAGACCACCTGCACAACGGATACGTGGCGCAATACAAGTCGTCCGAGGATTTTGCCAACGGCATCTACTGGACACTTACCGACCCGGATTATCCCAGCCTCGCCGAGCAGGCCTGCCGGAAGGCCGTCACCCACTATTCGGAAAGCGCCATCGCTAAGAAATATATTGACCTGTACAACAAAGTCACCGGAAGAAATGCATAACCACCCCACCCCCAAGTTCAGCGTCATTACCGTGACCTACAATGCCGAAGCGGTATTGGAAGATACCATCCAGAGCGTTATCTCGCAAACCTACCGCCACGTGGAGTATATCATTGTGGATGGAGCGTCGAAGGATAAGACACTCTCTATCATAGACCGTTATAAGGATCACATCGCAAAGGTGACAAGCGAACCCGATAAAGGCCTGTACGATGCCATGAACAAAGGCATCCGACTGGCTACGGGCGATTACCTCTGCTTCCTTAATGCCGGCGACAGCTTCCACGAAGACGATACACTGCAGCAAATGGTACATACGCTGCCGGGAAGCGAGCTGCCCGATGTGATGTACGGTGAAACGGCCCTGGTGGACAAAGAAGGGCATTTCGTACGTATGCGCCGTCTTTCCGCCCCGGAAACGCTGACATGGAAAAGCTTCAGACAAGGGATGCTTGTCTGCCATCAGGCCTTCTTTGCCAAACGCACTTTAGTAGAACCGTATAACCTGAAGTACCGCTTCTCCGCCGACTTTGACTGGTGCATCCGCATCATGAAAAAGGCACACACGCTGCACAATACCCGCCTCACGATAATAGACTATCTGGACGAGGGCATGACTACCCAAAACAGGAAAGCCTCGCTTAAAGAACGTTTCCGCATTATGGCGCAATATTACGGTCTGATAAGCACGGCAGCCTATCATGTCTGGTTCGTACTGAGGGCGGTACTGAAAAAATAATCCGTACAGCTTGAAAATTGTATGTGCCACTTCATTGGCAATCTTGTGCCAGCATATAGGCATAAGCGTGCCATTAAAGTGGCACATACATAGACTGTGAACGGCACGCCTAAGGTTTAAGCAACGAGCGCAACTCCTGCACGCCTTCCGATGCTCCTTTTTGAATTACATGTATCTGCCGCATGGAATGTACATCCACCGGCTTAGGGTCTATCAGGTACACTTCGGCATCGCGAGGCACATAGTTGAGCAATCCGGCAGCCGGATATACATTCATCGAAGTACCGATAATGACGAATATATCCGCTTTCTCCACATAATCCACAGCCGTTTCAATCTCAGGAACCGACTCGCCGAACCAAACGATAAACGGACGAAGCTGAGTACCGTCGCCGGCTTTATCTCCCAACTTCACTTCGTACTCATCCGGTTTCAGTTCCTTTATGTAGTGCGGATTATAAGGGTCGCGACTGGAACAGACCTTTGTCAGCTCGCCATGCAGATGAATCACGCGTTTGCTCCCGGCACGCTCGTGCAGATTATCGACATTCTGCGTAACGACCGTTACATTGAAGTCCTTTTCCAGCTCTGCAAGCCCGATGTGTCCGGCATTCGGCTTTACATCCAGCAATTGCTTGCGACGCTCGTTATAAAAGTTGATAACCAACTCCGGATTACGGGCATAGCCTTCGGGAGTCGCCACCTGTTCCACCGGATATTTATCCCACAGTCCGCCCGCATCGCGAAAAGTACTGATACCACTCTCGGCGCTCATACCTGCACCGGATAAAACAACCAAGTTCTTCATCTTTATATCTCCTTAAAGTTCATATAGTCATACAAATGTATGAATAATACCCCAAAAGAGGGAAGTTATTTTCACTTACTAAGATTTTTTAATCTGAAAAAAACAAAATCATTCAAATAAAAGACGTATTTTTGCCATTCATTAATTTGCAATAGGCTGGAAAAGAAATGATTTCAGCCGCCAACAAAAACATTTTATGGATAAATTCAGTTATGCTATCGGCCTTGGAATAGGTCAGAATCTTTTAAGTATGGGTGCTAAAGGCATCGCAGTAGATGACTTTGCACAAGCAATCAAAGATGTCTTGGAAGGCAACCAGACGGCTATCAGCCATACGGAAGCCCGCGAAATAGTAAATAAGTACTTCGAAGAACTGGAACAGAAAATGAATGCCGCCAATATCGAGGCCGGCAAGAAGTTCCTTGAAGAAAACAAAAAACGCCCGGGAGTGGTTACGCTGCCCAGCGGGCTCCAGTACGAAGTTATCAACGAAGGCAACACAGGCACTTATGCCAAAGCTACCGACCAGGTACAATGCCACTACGAAGGTACGCTGATTGACGGAACACTGTTCGACAGCTCCATCAAGCGCGGCCAGCCTGCCACATTCGGCGTCAGCCAGGTAATCCCGGGTTGGGTGGAAGCCCTGCAACTGATGCCCGAAGGCGCCAAATGGAAACTCTACATCCCCAGCGAGCTGGCTTACGGCGCCCAGGGAGCAGGTGAGATGATTCCACCGCACAGCACACTCATTTTTGAAGTGGAACTACTTAAAGTATTAAACAAATAATTTTAAAAGCAAAATGAAAAAAGTAACATTTATCATGGCTCTTGCAGCAGCTGCCGGTTTGGCATCCTGTACTGCACAAAGCCCGAAAGCGAACCTCAAAACAGACGTTGACTCATTATCTTACGCCATCGGTATGGCACGTACCGAAGGTCTGGATCAATATCTCGCACAGCAGGGTATCGATTCTACTCAAATGACAGACTTCCTGAAAGGTTTCAACGAAGGTGCAAGCAAAATCGACAAGAAAGACGTTGCTTACATGGCAGGTCTGCAAATCGGACAGATGGTAAGCAAACAATGGGTAGAAGGCTTCAACCAACAGATTTTCGGTGGAGACTCTACACAAACCATCAGCCGTGAAAACCTGTTGGCAGGTTTCGTTGCCGGAGTTGTAGGCAAAGGCATCATGACCAAAGAAGAAGCTCAGACTTTCATGCAGACCCAGATGGATGCAGTAAAGGCTAAAGCCATGGAAAAGAAATACGCCGACAACAAAGCTGCCGGTGAAAAATTCCTTACTGAAAACAAGACCAAAGAAGGTGTTGTAACCACTCCGAGCGGTCTGCAATATAAGATTATCACCAAAGGAACCGGTGAAATCCCCGCTGATAGCAGCAAAGTAAAAGTAAACTACAAAGGTACGCTGATTGACGGAACCGAATTCGACAGCTCTTACAAGCGTAAAGAACCTGCTACGTTCCGTGCCAACCAAGTTATCAAAGGCTGGACAGAAGCCCTCACTATGATGCCTGTAGGTTCTAAGTGGGAACTTTACATCCCACAAGAACTGGCTTACGGCGCAAGAGAAACCGGCGGCCCAATCAAACCGTTCTCTACTCTGATTTTTGAAGTGGAACTGGTAGGTATCGAAAAATAAAACGATCATGCCATAAAAGCGATAGGGCGGTGAAGCGACGATACTTCACCGCCCTATTCCATTATCCCCCTACCACTTTATCACCTTGCCATCCATTATCACTTTATCACCTTATTACCCTATCACTTTATCGTATTATCACTTTTATTCTTTTTTTCGCTCCATTCTATAGATAAATTAAAATAAAGTCCTATATTTGCTTACTATTTGATAAGAACAAGAACTTTACTTATTTACTATTATGGAAAAAATAGACAATCTTGACCGGCAGATTCTGGAAATCATTTCCCAAAATGCCCGTATTCCTTTTAAGGATGTAGCTGCTGAATGTGGTGTATCACGTGCCGCCATTCACCAACGCGTACAGCGCTTGATTGATTTGGGCGTTATTGTCGGCTCCGGCTACCATGTAAACCCTAAGTCTTTGGGCTACAGGACTTGTACTTATGTAGGAATCAAACTGGAAAAAGGCTCCATGTACAAGGCTGTTGTTACCGAGATGCAAAAGATTCCCGAAATCGTGGAATGTCATTTTACCACCGGTCCGTACACCATGCTGACCAAAGTGTATGCGCGTGACAACGAACACCTAATGGACTTGCTGAATAACAAGATGCAGGAAATCCCCGGCGTCACTGCAACAGAAACATTAATTTCACTGGAACAAAGCATCAAGAAAGAAATTCCTATTTGCCCGGAAAAGTAAGATAAATAAAACAATGGGGTTGTGCCAAAACAAAAAACACTTATTATTTGTTCTGACATAACCCCATGATTTCACCACCTTATCACTTTATATAAATATGGATTTCTTAAACGAATATCACCTGTCAGGACTTGTAATCGGTATCTGTACTTTCCTTATCATAGGCATCTTCCACCCCATAGTAGTAAAAGCCGAATATTATTGGGGAACTAAATGCTGGTGGATTTTCCTATTGTTGGGAATCGGCGGTGCCATTGCTTCACTGTGTACCGATAATATTTTGGTAGCCTCGCTGCTAGGCGTATTCGCCTTCTCCTCATTTTGGACCATCAAAGAAGTATTTGAACAAGAAGAGCGGGTAAAAAAAGGGTGGTTTCCCAAGAATCCTAAACGAACATATAAATTCTAAACAAAGAACATTCGCATTTTTATCTGAAACGCTTGCATATTTCAAGAGAAAATACTACTTTTGTCCCCGCTATCCGATATAAGGATACACCGGACTTGTAGCTCAGTTGGTTAGAGCAACAGACTCATAATCTGGAGGTCCCTGGTTCAAGCCCAGGCTGGTCCACTTTAATAATCAAGCACTTACAAAGATTTGTAGGTGCTTTTTCTTTTATACGGTGACCTTCAGGTGACCTTTTTAAAGCGAAACTTTATAAAAGTGACCTTCTGAAATTTCATTGGATTGCAGAGAATTTTTATAGATTTTTATCCTATTGCGGGCTTGATACTGCGGAATGTAATGCACATTTTTATCAAAACATTCCCTACAAACATCATTCTACAATCTATTTTCATATTCAAAATGAGGAAAGTCACTTAAAAAACATAAGAGATTATCGAGGAAAAGATGTAACTTTGCAAATGGAGAGAATCAACTCTTTCCAAGACATTTGAAATAAAAGGAGCGTTATGCTACTCTTGTAAGTGCGAAGCCTGAGAAACTGAAACACGAAATCAACAAGAATTGGCATGGCAGTTCCCACGTTATAGCGTGGGCTGCTTAACCATATCTGTTGATTAAGGTTTTCTCAGGGCCTGCACTTTAAGACGTGGTTATTGGCAGTGCCACGCTTCGTGGTTTTAGAGTATTACATAGATGGAAATTTAAAATAACAAGTATATGAAAAAAGTCATCATTATCTTTTTGGTATTCTTTTATGCCATCGTATCTTTTGCACAAAGTGAAAGTGCTAAACCCACCTTTGGAGTAAAATTGGATAGAGAAGTGGCTGTAGCCAAAATAGAAAAAGAAACCTATCAAGACGTTATTGTTGAGTTAAGGTCAGCAGATTTAGGAGACTTATTCACAGAAGGCGTTAAGATTATTGTCAAAGATGCTAAAACAGGGAAGAAACTGTATAGTAAGCGTTTTTCAAAGTCATACCTCTATGCATTTTCAGATGGTACTATTCAAGTAGGAAAAGGAAATGCATTAACTCAGCTTACATTATTTAAGTCAAAAGAATACAGCGTCTGGTTAATGGAGATAAGAAAAAATGGTATTTACTGAGATAAAATAATTATGTATCCTCACGATAATATATTCAACATTTATTACAACATAGGCAAACGAACCCCATTCTTGGTAAAAAGGTGTGAGTTGGGACTAGCTCGTTCTTCAAGCGAAGAAAGACGTATTGACCCTAATCGAGATAGAACCTTTTTAGTTGAGACGGTAAAGCCCCGCGGCAAATACGGCAAGGCTTATGGCAAATGTTTTGTAAATGGAAAACCCGATGACACTTATAGACAAGAATGTTATCCCGATATCAAAGATGAAGAAATACCCTGTGCAGGGTGTGGTGAATGGGTCTTGATTGATGTTCCTGGCGTATCACTTGATGAAATATTCCCTATCCACAAAGCGGATGAAGTCCTTATGTTTGGAAAATACAAAGGGAAATCTCTGAGTGATATTTATAAAATAGACTATCAATATCTTTATTGGTTAACAACAACAGATAGATTTTTCAAAATTGACTTTGAAGAACTGAAAAAGTCATATCCAGATATTGAGAAACATTTAGAGATGTCTATTTCGGACAGAATAATTGATTTTGGGAAATATAAGGGACAAAAATTCAGCGATATAAAAGATGATGTCTCTTATTTAGAATGGCTTGTTTCAATAGAGAAAATATCCAAAGAAGACTTTAATTTATTAACTACGATATAATCAATAAAAACAACAAATATGAAAAAATGGTTTATCTATGTGCTTGGTATAATCACAGGTGTTATACTTACATTTGTTTTCGCATTTTGCGTTAATCTATCCAGCAATTCGGGAATTATCGGACTTGAAATGTTTGAAGAACCCGGAGATTATATGGAATATTCACAATTTGAAGTGTTCCAAGTGGTAGAATCTGGATGCGCATTAGCCCATGCCGATGATTCTTTTGGTGCAATAGTCTTTATTATACCAAATGAAAAACAACAGTTCTATGATAATCAAAAAATCGTTCTTAAAAATGACCAATGCGCTCAACATGTGGGAACTTATAAATACAACACCAAAATGGAAATAGAAAAAACAGTACCGGCTGTTAGAATTGTTGATGGTGTAGAATTGCCAAAATCTGATATAGCAATAGCAGCTAGTAATAATTCTGGGAAAATATTATTTGATAAACCCGGGGATTGTGTAAGTCGGAAAAATTTTGAGGTACAAGAGGTCTTGGAATCAGGTGATGCTATTGCGTTGGAAATTAGAGAAGTTCTCTCAGGACATATCTTTACTTCTGATTTAGAAGTCTTAATATTAGCTCAAGAGGGTAGTAATTTTTACAATAAGCAAGTCGTAAAAACTCCTCAAGGGAAATGCGCAAGACAAATTGGGAACTATAAATATAAACAATATGGAGATACAAAAGTAATTCCTATAATTGCTTTCAAGTAAATAATTAGGTTTCATTCAAACATTCAATATGGCTTTCTATCAAATTATTAAATAATCATTAATGCCATTTGCGTCTATCATATTCACATTATGCTTGATAACAGGTATTGTTTATCTTGTTTATCTCAAACGAAAAGAGCGTGAACTCATTGAGCAAGTTACGCCCATTACTCGTGGTGAATGGTCGGAACGGAGAGTGGTGTTAAGATTATTAAAAATGGGTATTAATCCCAAAGCCATATTTCATGATTTGTATATTCAAAAACCGAATGGAGAATACACGCAAGTAGATGTAGCCGTTGCGACAAAAGCTGGCATTATCGTATTTGAAGTTAAAGATTATAGCGGTTGGATTTTCGGTAATGAACATCAGAAATATTGGACACAATTATTGGCGTATGGAAAGGAAAAGCACCGTTTCTATAATCCTGTTATGCAAAATTCCGGACATATCCAAGCTATTAGGCAATGCTTACAACAAAATCCTGACACTCCAATTTATTCTGTTATTGTATTCTTCGGGAGCAGTGAGTTTAAGGATGTTACTTGTAATGCAAACAATACTTTTATAATATATCCTCGTTCTATCCAGCAAGTAGTATCTGAAATTTTGATGCAGCCCAATGCCAATTTCGGAAACAAATACGAGATAATGAACTTATTTACGAAGGCAGTACAAAATGGCAATAATCCGATGATTGTTTCTTCACAAATCAACTCTGCTGCATACTATGGTCGTAATACACCACAGTCCACTTATACCATATCATTCGGTAATTTATTCCGTTTTGGCGGTTTCTCGCACAGAAGAAGATTTTGAAAATCCTTTTATTACCATAATTGTCACATCTTTATTCCAGTAGAGCAACTAACATTGCCGGACGGAACTAAGGTATGGCTAAATAAGAATTCTATTTTCCGGTATCCCAAAGAATTTGATGAGAATAACAGGGAAGTTCATTTGGAAGGTGAAGGATATTTTGAAGTAAAAAAGAATTCTTCTAAACCGTTTGTCGTACATAGTGAGTCAATGCAGGTCAGAGTGTTGGGCACAATTTTTAACTTGAAGACCGATCAGGCCAACCGTTCAGCAATAGCCACTTTAGTACAAGGCGAAATTGAAGTGAAAGGAAACCATAATGAAGGTATGATTGTATTGACACCTCGGCAAGAAGCCGAATTGGATGGAGTCAGCCACCGATTGATGGTCCGCCAGATTGATACAGGTATCGAACATTGGCACAATAATTCCTTTGCGTTTGAAAGTGCGGACATTTTCACCATTGCCCGAACATTAGAAAAATATTACGATGTGAGCATTGTGCTTTCTTCTGATTTGAATACAAAAAGCACCTATTCCGGCACATTAATGAAATCGGAAAAAGTAGAAGATGTATTAAATTCAGTAAGCAATGCCGTACCAATCAAGTATAGAATAGAAGACAATAGAGTTTATCTGTCCGCAAAGTTTTAGATTTAGTTAGATTTAGAAAAGGATAACCTCAAAAAACTGTAAATAAAAACTGTGGTAATGTTTTTATTTACAGTTTTTTTAATTTCATTTTTATGAAAAAAAAGTATTCTTTTGAGTAAGTATATTTTTTGTATGAATTGTATTAATAATATCGTTCTGTAAAAATATGAATTATGGGATGAAGTCTATTTATGTTTAATTTTAAATTTTGTTTATGAAACACAGTCATGTTTTCCATGCCCCATGGTTATTGCGGGCTTCATTGATGTTGTTCATGACATTTTCTGTTCAGTGCTTGCTAGCCCAACTGAATTTGAACACTTCCCGAACAACTTTGGGAAAGGTTATTGAACAAATCAAATCTCAGTCCAGTTACAATTTTTTCTACGATGACAAGCTAGCATCCTTGGCCGTAGAAAATGTACAATTATCCAATGCTTCCATAGAACAGGTATTAAACACTGTGCTAAATGGAAAAAATGTTTCCTTCAAAATTAAAGGAGGAGTAGTGTATTTGTCGGAAAATAAGCAGACACCTAAAAATGGAAACCAACAAGGAAAAGAGCGTAAAATTACAGGTCGGGTATCAGATGATATGGGACCGTTGATCGGTGTTAACGTATTGGTGAAAGGTACAAATGTTGGTGCCATTACAGATATGGACGGTAACTTTACGCTGGTAACGACTGAAGCTAATCCGGTACTCCAGATTTCCTATATCGGGTATACTACTCAAGAAATTGCCGTTGTGGACAATACCCCTTTAAATGTGAAGTTGTCGAGTGATGCACAGCAAATTGAAGAAGTGGTTGTTACTGCTTTAGGAATCAAACGTGCAACAAAGGCACTGAGTTACAATGTGCAGGAAATCAAGAACGATGACATTACCCAAAACAAGGATGCCAACTTTGTGAATGCATTGGCTGGTAAAGTGGCGGGTGTAAATATCAATGCATCTTCATCTGGAGTAGGCGGTATTTCAAAAGTGGTGATGCGCGGTACGAAATCTATTATGCAGTCTTCCAATGCACTCTATGTTATTGATGGTGTTCCTATGTTCTCCGGACGCAATGCACGTGAATCGGAATCTGAATTTGATTCCCGTGGTACTACTGACCCGATTGCAGACATTAACCCAGAAGATATCGAATCGATGTCTGTATTGACAGGTGCCGCCGCTGCTGCATTGTATGGTTCGGAAGCGGCCAACGGAGCTGTGATCATTACCACTAAAAAAGGTAAGGAAGGAAAGGTGAGCATTTCAGTCAATACAAGCATGGAATTTAACCAACCTTTTATACTTCCCCGTTTCCAGACACGCTATGGTACCGGTACAGGCGGCAAATGGGTGGACGGTTCTTCTCAGAGCTGGGGAGACAAATTGAGTGTGTCTAACTATTACGGTTATAACCCTAAAGATGATTACTTTCAAACAGGCATTGTCAATACGGAAAGCGTTTCACTCTCTACAGGTACGGAAAAGAACCAGACCTACGCTTCAGCCGCTGCCATCAACTCCAAGGGATACATTCCCAATAATAAATATGCACGTTACAACTTCAATGTACGTAATACAACTTCTTTTCTAAATGATAAGATGACGCTGGATATTGCGGCCAATTATATCCTGCAAAATGACCGTAACGTAGTGAACCAGGGTGAATACAACAATCCGTTGGTAGGTGCTTACCTGTATCCGCGCGGAAACGAATGGGCGGACGCGGAACTCTATGAAGTATACGATCCGGCTCGTAAAATCTATGTTCAAAATTGGACAGTGGGTGATGCCGGTATGACGATGCAGAACCCCTACTGGATCAACTACCGTAACCTCCGCGAAAACAAAAAAGACCGTTATATGCTGAGTGCAAACTTAAGCTATAAACTATTAGACTGGTTGACTGTTTCCGGTCGTGTTCGTCTGGATAACTCAAACAATGATTTCACGGAAAAATTCTATGCGTCCACAAATACCCAGCTGACAGAAAATTCAAGTCGCGGTTTGTATGGTATTACAAAGATGCAGGACAAACAACTCTATGCCGACTTTCTCGTAAGCATCAACAAGACTTTCGGTGAGGAACTTACGTTAAGTGCCAACATCGGTGGTTCTTTCAATGATATCCGTTCCGATGCTATGAGTGTACGTGGTGGTATAGCTGATGGTACAGATGCATATCCAGACGAACAAGTGGGATTAACCAACTATTTTGCTATCCAGAACTTGAGCAACAAAGCTAAACGGATGCAGGAAGGCTGGAGAGAACAAACGCAGTCAGTGTATGCTTCTGCTGAATTGGGATATAAAAGCACTTATTATCTCACTTTGACAGGCCGTAATGACTGGGCTTCCCAGTTGGCTGGTCCTAATTCCACTTCCAAGTGTTTTTTCTATCCTTCAGTGGGTGTATCTGCCGTGTTGTCGGAACTGTTTCCTAATCTGAATAAGGATTATCTTTCCTTCTGGAAAGTACGCGGTTCGTTTGCGTCTGTAGGGTCTGCTTTCCAGCGTTATCTGTCTAATCCTCGTTTTGAATGGAACTCATCTTCCGGACAATGGAGCGTATTGACACAATATCCGGTCTATTCACTGAAGCCGGAACGTACCAACTCATTTGAAATAGGTATGAATCTACGATTCTTGAAATACTTTGAACTGGATGCCACCTACTACAATGCCAAGACTGAAAACCAAACATTCAACCCGAATCTTCCGGTAAGCAAATATTCTAAGATGTATATCCAAACCGGTGCTGTACGTAATCAGGGTGTTGAATTGGCTTTAAACTTTAAAAACACTTGGAGTGACTTCACATGGAGCAGTGGTCTTACTTATTCTATGAACAAGAATAAGATTGAAACCTTGGCCGATAATGCAATCAATCCTGTAACCGGAGAACTTTTTTCCATCCCGTCTTTGGATATGGGAGGATATGGTGATATGCGTTTCATCTTGCGTGAAGGCGGCAGCATGGGGGATGTATATTCACGCATGGATTTGCAACGTGATGCTAACGGAACCATTTATATTGATGAAAATAACAAAATCTATACCCAGTCCATTCAAGATCCCAATCAATATATAAAATTGGGCAGTGTACTTCCCAAAGGCAACCTGGCGTGGCGCAACGACTTCAGTTGGAAAAATATTCATGTAGGATTTATGGTTTCTGCCCGTTTTGGCGGTGTTGTATTCTCACGCACGCAAGCAGTACTTGATAACTTCGGTGTATCTGAGTTCAGTGCTGATGCTCGTGACTTGGGGTATGTAACAGTCAATGGCAACGATCGCGTAGATCCGGAGGCTTGGTTTAGCACGGTAGGTAGCAAGGCGGTTCCGCAATATTACACTTATTCCGCGACTAATGTCCGTTTACAAGAGGCATCTATTGGATACAGCATTCCTCGCAAATGGTTGGGCAATGTATGCGACATCAAAGTTTCATTGGTTGGACGTAATTTGTGGATGATTTATAATAAGGCACCGTTTGATCCCGAAGCTGTGGCTTCCACCAGCAACTTTTATCAGGGTGTGGACAACTTTATGATTCCTTCTTTACGCAATGTCGGTTTTAGCTTGAATTTTAAATTTTAATAGGTATGAAACATATATTAAGTACAATTATCATAAGTTCTCTGATTGCCGTAACAGCTTCATCATGTACAGGCAAGTTTGAGGAGATCAACTCAAATCCCTATCAGCCGGGCGATTTGTCGGAAGATGACTATGCATTGGGGTCAGCCATGAACAACTTGGCCGGTTGTGTAGTTTCTCCAGACGTCAATACGGCCCAGTTTACAGACTGTTTGTTGGGCGGTCCTTTGGGAGGTTATTTTGCAGATTCACAATCCACCTGGAAAGCTACTATTTCCAACTATAACCCGACAGATGACTGGACACGTGTCTTTTTGAAGAGCGACCGTGTATTACCTGTATTATTCTCCAACCTTAATGTGGTGGAAATTGTATCTCAGAATACCAATAATCCGCTTCCACTGGCCATTGCTCAAGTAATCAAGGTGGCGGCTATGCATCGGGTAACCGATGCTTACGGACCGATTCCGTATTCCCAAATTGGTGTTGACGGTTCTATTAAGTCACCGTATGATTCTGAACAACAGGTGTATGCCAAATTTTTTGAAGAGCTGAATGCTTCTATCAAAATCATGAACGAACAGTCGAATGACCGTCTGACAGCATCTGCTGACTATATTTACAGTGGAGATGTAAAGAAATGGATTCGTTTTGCCAACTCTTTGAAATTACGTTTGGCCATGCGCATTGTGAATGCTGACCCTACTACTGCACGAAAGATGGTGGAAGAAGCATTGGATCCTCAATACGGAGGTGTTATTGAACAGAACGCTGATAATGCCGCATGGAGGTATTTTGCCGGCTCAGTAACTAATCCAATTTACACGGCTACCCAGTACAACCATGTTCTTTCTCACAATGATGACAAAAAAGAATGTCTTACAGGTGGTGATACTCATGCTGCAGCTGATATTATTTGCTACATGAATGGTTACAATGATCCCCGTCGTGAGAAATATTTTGTGAAATCTGAATGGGATGGTTATGAATATGTAGGTATGCGCAGAGGCATTTCGATTCCTGACTTGAATACAGTAGGACATAAATATTCCGGCGTGAATCTGAAGCCTACAGATCCTCTCTACTGGATGAATGCTGCCGAAGTCGCATTTCTCCGTGCAGAAGCTAAAGCCATTTATGGATTCAATACAGGTGGCGAAGCCAAAGATTTTTACGAGCAGGGCATCCGTTTGTCTTTCGAACAATGGGGAGTAGATGGTGCAGACCAATATATGAACAAAGATACTAAAAACAGCATCTCTTATACTGACCCGAACAAAGGACTTAATTCATACGCTGATGAGTTAACCAAGCTAACTGTAAAATGGAATGAAAATGCTACTCCTGAAGAGAAGCAGGAACGTATCATTATTCAGAAATGGATTGCCAATTGGCAGCTAGGTAACGAAGCTTGGGCCGATTACCGTCGTACCGGTTACCCGAACCTCTTGCCCGCTACGGATGACGGCAACAAGAGCGGTGGAGTGGTTGACTCAGAAAGAGGTGCGCGTCGCATCCCCTATCCAGCTTCTGAATATAATGATAATATAGAGAATATTCAATTTGCCGTGAACACTTATTTGGGAGGTCAGGATAACATGGCTAAAGATTTGTGGTGGGCTAAGAATAATTAATGATGTATTTTAATATAGCAAAATTTATGAAAAATAATATATTGAATAGTGGGTTGTGCTTGGCTTTGGGAATGGCGGCTTCATTTTCTCTTTCTTCATGTGAAGATTGGACTGAAGTAGAAAGCCTAGATATTCATACTCCTTCATTGGAGGAACAGAATCCACAATTATATGAGGACTACTTGAAAGACTTGAATGCTTTTAAAGCCAGCGATCACCATGTGTTGTTTGTTTCATTCAGTAATGTGGCCAATCCTGTAAAACAGGGTGAACGCCTGACAGCCCTGCCCGACAGCGTGGATTATATTTCTTTGAACAATCCGTCCGAAATAGGAGCAGGATTGCTTGAGGAGATGAATGAAGTGCGTAGAAAAGGTACTAAAATTGGATATACATTTTCTTATGCCCAGTTTGAAGCAGAGTGGGATTTGATGCTAGAGGCAAATCCTGAGTTGACTGAGACTGAAAGACAAGAATACTTTACTAAGAGAACTGAAGAGATGTTGTCATTGGTAGACAAGTATAATTATGATGGTGTTATTGTTGATTACGTTGGCCGTTCATTGGTGAGCTTGAAGGATGAGCCTTTGCGTACATATATCGCTCGCCAAAAGGGTTTCTTTGATATTATCAGCACTTGGAAATCAAGGCATACAGACAAATTTCTTGTTTTTTATGGCAATGCGCAATACATTGCTCCGGATAACATGGGCTTCCTGATGAACTGCAGCCATATAATTGTGCGAACGGAACTGTCTACCGGTGAAGGAGATTTGGATGTTAAGATTCAGTTGGCCGAAGAAGCTGGAAAAGAAGTCATGCATCAGTATGAAGGTGCCAATCCTGTGCCGTTGGACAATATGATAGTTTGTGTGCAGATGCCAAAGGCTGATGACAAGAACAAGACTATCGGTTATTGGGGGACAGTGGAAAGTGGTAACAAAGTGTCGGCAGCTGTTGGTGCTGCTAGTTGGTTGTGGAAGCCGGTCACTACTTACACGCGTCGTGGCTTATTAATCATGAACGTGGAAAGTGACTATTATTCGACCAACTATTCTTTCCTTAAAAATGTAATTAATATAATGAATCCTAACAAGTAAAGAATTTATGAAATATTATAACTATCTGAGTTTGGTAACCCTGTTTTTAGTTATGGGGTGTAACTCTGAAAATGTGGACGAAGAACATCACTATGATAATAAATTATACATTACTTCGGCCACCATTACCGATGACTTACTGATTAAGGCAGATGTGAAGGAAGCTACCCGTAGCTTGTCCTATCGACTAGCGAGTCCGGCTAATCAAGATATCTCCATCACGTTCGATGCTGCTCCGGCATTAACAGCTTCGTACAACATGAACTATGATGACCATGCCGAAGTTCTGCCGGTCAATTACTATGAAATTCCCAACAAGACAGTGACCATTGAAAAAGGAGCTGTCAATAGTAACGATGTAGTGATTAATTTCAAAGGAACACACGAACTGAACCGTGAAAAACGCTTTGTGCTTCCTGTAACCATTGTCAATGCTGATATCCCCGTATTGGAAAGTAAAAAGACAGTTTACTTTGTATTCAAAGGTGCTGCTTTGATAAATGTGGTAGCCAATATTGATGAAAATTATTTTCCGGTATATTGGAAAGACTATAGTAAAGTGAATTCACTTAGAGTTATTACGGTAGAAGCCTTGGTACGCAGCAGTGACTGGACGGACGGTCGTGATAATGCTTTGAGTACAATCTTTGGTGTAGAAGGTGAGTTTCTTGTCCGTATTGGTGATGGAGACCGCCCAAGAGACCAATACCAATGTGTGGCTCCCGGCGGAAACTTCCCGGGCGCAAACGTAGTAGATGGCCTACCTGTTGATGAGTTCGTCCATATTGCTACAGTTTATAATGCTGATACAGGTGAACGCAGTTATTACAAGAATGGCGAAAAAGTTTATTCTGACAATTCTGCAACTAGAGCTATCGACTTGTCTAGTAGCTGTTATATCGGATACTCTTGGGAACCTGGTCGTTGGTTACCGGGGGAGATTTCGGAAGTGAGAGTTTGGAATGTTGCCCGCACGGCCGAAGAAATTGCATCCAATCCGTATATGGTGGACCCACACTCAGAAGGGCTTATTGCTTATTGGAAATTTAATGAAGGGACTGGTTCCAAGATTATTGACCATACTGGTAATGGCAATGATCTTACAGGAAACACTACTCCCACTTGGATTAATGTTGAACTACCCGAACTTAAAAAATAAGATTTATGAAAGTTAGAAAAATAAAATATTCATTGTTTGCCTCTATGATGGCAGTCGTGGCAGTATTCTTAGCTTCCTGTGAAGATACTTTGGAGATAGGTAAGCTTCCCGATGAGTCGCAGTATGAAGATATTTATGCCAAGAATGGTTATTTGCGTGACGCCAAGTCTAATCGTGTGACCAATATTATCGACTTGTTTACCGAAAATTATAAGACTTCAGTGCGTTTGGGATTGACTAAAGCCCCCACCGTGTCTTCTTCCGTCAAGGTCGAAGTGGATGCCGCTTACCTGGAAGCCTACAACAAGGAACACGAGACAACGTTCAAGCTTTTTCCTAAAGAACTGATAACTTTGGGTGATGAAGGATTGATGACTATCAATCCAGACTCCAAAACAGCTGAGCTTTCCTTGTCCGTGACTGGTGGTGAAGCCTTGGAGGAAGATGTGACCTATGCCATACCTTTGACTGTCAACGAGGCAGGCAGTGACATCCAATTCAACAACGAAGAATCTCGTCACTGCATGTATTTCGTGAACGACATGCGTAAGAAAGGGGATGTATTCAAAGGGGAAGACAAACCAAAAGGTTTTTTGTTCATTGAAGTGAATGATGTTAATCCGCTGAATGCGCTTTCTTTCCAATTGGAAAATGGCAAATACCTTTGGGATGCCGTGGTATTGTTTGCAGCAAATATCAATTATGACGCAGCTTCCGGTCGTCCTTACGTTAAGTGCAATCCTAATGTGCAGTACTTGTTGGACAACAATGAAACGCTGATTCAGCCCTTACGTAAGCGTGGCATTAAAGTAATTTTGGGTATATTGGGTAATCATGATATGGCTGGTGTAGCTCAGCTTTCCCCTCAAGGATGTAAAGACTTTGCTCGTGAATTAGCTCGCTATTGTTATGCTTATGATTTGGATGGTGTCAACTTTGATGATGAATGGTCTGACCCAAATGTGGATGTAAACAACCCCTCATTTGCTTTCCCCTCGTATGAAGCAGGAGCACGTCTTTGTCTCGAAACAAAGCGGGCTATGCCTGATAAACTTGTTACGGTTTTCTGTTGGGGTAAAATGCATTCTTTGGATCAAGTAGATGGGGTTGACGCTAAAGAGTATACTGATATTGCTGTAGCGAATTATGGCTCAACAGCTCCAGCTTTGGGTCAGATGACCTTAAAACAGTGTTCAGGAGTATCTTCTGAATATAATGAACGCCGTGGAGGAGACTTGAATGCTAGTACAGCTCAAAGGTTAATGAACGATGGTTACGGCTGGTTTATGGGATTTGCTCCCTTCCCAAATAATTATAATGATATTTGGAAGCGTCTGGAGGGAGCTGAAGTATTGTATGGTTCTCCTTTGAAAGAACCTTCTCTTTTCTATAAAAAGAATGCAACCGAACCTTCTGTTTGGCCTAATGATTTATAATAAAAAAAGAAATACTATGTTGATATCCAATAAATATATATCATTATTATTGATTTCCGGACTGATGTTTTCATGTCAGGAGGATGAAAGTCTGAATTTGAAAGATTTTCCAAACAATCAGCCTTCGTTTACAATAGAGGGTAGTGGTAATTCATCCAATATGAATTTGGAAGCAATTTATCAGCAAGATAGAACCTTGCAATTGAATGGAGAAACCAGGAGAACCTACACTTTTGCTATTCAGCCTTCTCCAGAAGACGCAGTAGTAACTTTTACTCCTATCTGTACGAATATTCCAACTGATAAAGTGGAACTGAGTGCAACGAAGATTGTTATTCCTGCCGGTTCAACCGAAGCTTCTGTTACTGTAGGACTCAAAGATGATGATTTTAGCTTTGCAGCAACTACTTTGCCGGAAATGACCTATGAATTAGGAGTGGTAGCCAATGTGACCGGATATAAAATTGCAGAAATGGCATATGAAGCGAAAGTAGTGATTAAGAAAGAAGCTTTCACTATTGTAACATTCTTTGATGGGGCGAATGATAATTCTGCGACCTTTGAACGAACTGTAGAAGGGGATAAGATTCTTGATTCTGCTCCTATTAGTTATAAGTTTAAAATTAAGTTCGACAAAGTTTCCAATCATGATGTAAAATGTATGTTGAATTATGAAGGAATACCTGAAGCCTATCTGGATGATATAACTGTCTCTCCTGAGGAAATAACCATTCCTGCAGGGCAGTTAGAATCTGAAGAAATTACATGGTCCATGTCTGATAAGTTCGTTCTCAGCACAGAGGATGCAGGTGTTTTTGAATTCAAAGTGAAGCCAACTTTCATCTCAGAAGAAAAAAATTTGTCAGTTTCAGAAAATAAAGGTAACATAAGTTTACGTACATCTAAATCTGTTTTAAATATAAAACACGCTGTTGAAGGATTTGACGATTCATACAAAGATTTAGATAGGTCAGGTTGGGAAGTTACGGATTTTGTAGATTTTCAAACCGGTGCGAATGGTGCCAATATTTTGGATGATAATAAAAATACTTATGTCTATTATAATTATAATGATATTCCAGGAAGTTTCATTGTAGACATGAAGAATGAACAAATTTTAAAAGGAATAGAATTTCAATACAAATTCTACTTCCGATACTGGTATGCTACCAAAAATATATCTATTTCTACTTCATCCGATAGGAATGCATGGGTTAACCATGGGAATGTATCAGGATTACCAGCACAGGAATTCCACTATATTCAATTTGTTAAACCTGTAACAGCCCGCTATATAAAAGTTTCTATAAAGGGATACCATACTGGTGGTGTACAATTGTCTTCAATAAAAATGTTTGAATGAGATAGTTAGACAATCATATAAGCATTAGATTATATTGTTTTAATAGAGGGTGTTCAATTTTGAAGTGCACCCCAAAAGTTGGACGTTAAATTTGATTATTCAACTCTCTATAGTATTGAGCTCGGTATTGTGCCGGGCTCATTCCTTTTAATCTAAGTTTTACTCTTTTTGTATTATACCAGGCAATATATTTCTTTAGTTCAGTCTCAAATCTGTCAAGACTTTCGAAGTGGTTTACATACAATAATTCATTCTTCATCAATCCGAAGAAACTCTCCATCATAGAATTGTCCAGACAGTTACCTTTACGAGACATGCTTTGTATAACCCCATTATTCTTCAGCATCTTTTAATATTGTGTATGCTGATAATGCCAACCCTGATCTGAGTGTAGCAACAGCCCATCAAGGTTCTTATACTTTTTAAATGCCTTTTTAAGCATATCTGTAACCATTCTCTGGTTAGGACTTCGTGAGAGTGTATATGTTATTATCTCTCCATTGTACATGTCTAGTATTGGATATATATACAGTTTCTCATCCTTTATACATATCTGTGATACATCCGTAGCCCATTTCTGGTTTGGCCTTTCTGCTGAGAAATTTCTGTTAATGGCATTAGGTGCAACCTTTTCTATCTGACCTTTATAGGAGTGATAGTGGCGTTTTTTCTGTTTAGCTTTCAATCCCATCTGAGACATCAATTTCTGCACAGTCTTATGATTGATATTGCAGCCTTCGTTACGTAAAGACAAACAAATCCTTCTATATCCATAGCGACCTTTGTTGTCATCATATATTGCTTTAATTCGTTTTCTTGTATCATCATATCTATCATTGTTCTTCAAACGTGACAGATGGTAATAGAATGCAGAGCGAGCCATATTTACCATTTTGAGAATACTCTCAAGAGTAAATCCTTCCTGCCTTAGTTCTTCGATGTCACGTGCCTAATCCCTTGTAGTCGAGCATTCCTTTCCTTTACTAAGGCTCTCACTTTTTTTAGCAATGCTACCTCCAGTCGCAGTTCCTCGTTTTCTTTTCTGAGTCTTTCCAGTTCACTCTGTGGCTTGATATTTTTTTCGGTCTTCCCATATGTGGCGGTCTACCACGCTTTTACATTTACTTAGTGCATCAACGCCCTCCGTTCGCATGACTTTTAACCATACGCCTATTCTTTGAGGACTTGCACCATACTTTAGCGAGGCCTCGTGCAAAGTAAGATGATTTTCTTCAATATCAAGAACAATTTTATGCTTTAATGCATAATCGGCATTGATATTAAGCTGTTTTTGCAATCCTGATATGCCTTCCTTCTGATAGCGTGACCATAAAACCTTCAGTCGTGCTTCATTTATTCCGTAGTTCTTATGGATATGACTAAAGGATATGCCATCTTCCAACATCTGCATATAAGATAGCAAGTCATGTAATGATTTTTGTTTCCTTTTTTTGTGTAGACATAATAAAACCCCGAAAGTTTTTTGTCTAACTTTCGGGGTTCATATCACTTTTGCTGTGATACGAAGACAGACTCCATTTGTAACATTAACCGTATAATAAAAAAGTCCTTAACTTCGAAAATATCTTAGGTTTAGGAAGTAGCTATACACTCCTGAAGAGTAGTTATGTCTATATACGAACTTACCCAAGAATACGTTAATGTTCGTAAACTTGGGTAAGATTTTATAGATATTGTTTGGAGAGGACTTAGAATTCAACCTCTTGATTCTGAAAGTAGACCAGCCTCGGCTTGAACCAGGGATCTCCAGATTATGAGAAGCTGGTGAGACTGGTTCATGGAAGAACTCTACGAAAGTTTGGACATAACATCATAAAGGATGTTATAACGGACGATTTCCCTCAAGCAGACATCGGTTTACTAAGGCAATATGCAGAGCTTATAGGCATGATAAAGCGACAAATCGAAGAATGCCCTCACTGCAATGTGCTATGAATATTTCTCCAAGTAATCCGAATGACTACAAAGCATACCCAGTGTTAATAAACTTGCGACTTCGGCTATAATTATAAGAACCAGGACTGACATGAAACCGACAAACTTTGGTTAGTGTGGACTAAAGTCCCGCAACGATATAAGTAATAATAAAGTCAAAAGTAGTAGAACTACACGTAGAAATCAATTCCTGAATCAGATATTGATTGAAATTTTCTGAGTCGCATCAAGAACCCGAAACTGCTTTTTCTCAAACTTCAGTTACGTACAATACATACAACAACATAAGAAGAAGATGAAAATGTCAGTAGCCATCGCTCGGGAAGTATTAGTCGCAGGCATATGCAGACCAAAGATGAAAGTTTTATAAACGTCTATCTCAAGCGTCTTGAAAAGGAAACGGAATGGTAGAATGAAATCTTGGCATTAGAATCGTTAGTGGTCGAATAGACCATTCCGATATACTTCTATTAACAACATAATTACCTTTGTGCTGCCGCATGAACGTGTTTACAAAATTATTGCATCCATAGAAAAATTAGCCACCAGCGTAGTCCTTTTAGACTGAAGAGGAAAGTAACAAACTTTGTTAGCTCAGACTACAGAATACTTGTCGTCTATAGCGGTTTGTGTAGTAGTCTAAAAACTATAGGTCTATGCAAATTATTAGGTGAGGGAAACTTTATTTTTTAGAGGAGAAATTTAAAGACTTTTCTAATATACATTATGTAAATACTTCTTTCATATCAGATTACATAATAATATACAAACAGTACTCATTCTGAGCGTTCAGGCTGCGTAATGATTAGATTTACTGTCAACAGTTGCGTATTGCTGACATTTCGAAGCCTACGGTACATTTTTTCATTGTTTTCAGTCTTTTGCATACCCACATAATTTTTGTCTTTAGTTAAATAGTCACCAGACCTTTCCTTTCTTGATATATGTTCTTATTTTTGCAACCTAAATTATTCATTATTCCATATTTTATGAGAAAAATCATTTTGAGGGTTATAGCCTTTTATTCTTTAATTCTTGCTCCGGCAGCATGCAGTAAAAATGAAGATCCATTACATGAGCATTCACGATTCAGTATCAATTCCACTATTTACGGAGCAACTCGTGTACCAGCACTTGACAGCAACGGGCAGGGACATTTTTCCGAAGGTGATATAAACACCGTATTTTTTCAAGATACCCAGAACAGGCTACTTAAAGAACTATCTTATACTTATGGGAATACGTATTATTGGAGTGACTTTCAACTGGAAGATGCAATTGGAAAGCTAAATGTTTCCGCCTGCTATCCTCCGGTGAAAACTGATAGTCCGACTGTATTTTATTGGGATGTTACCTCACAAGAAGTTGTGACAGTTGATTTTCTGGCTGCTCCCCCTGTGGAAGTAACTCAAGGGGTGACAACAGATGTTGTCTTGAAGTTCAACCACCTTATGCACAAGCTTGTTGTCAAATTAAAGGCCACTGGAACTACTATCACTGAAAAGGATTTGGGCGAAGCTAAAGTTTCGGTCTCCAATTTCCAGTCTGCGGCTGTGATAGACTTGCTGAAAGCTAAAGTGCAGAGGGCTTCAGGTACAATATCCCAATTAGAGCACACCGGTATTGAGTCGATCTTCATTTTACCCCCGCAGCCAATAGGGACAATAGCGATAAAGGTGGAATTGAACGGACGCTCCAAAACTTTCCAACTTTCAGAATGCAAGGTTGGCTCCGCTTTTCTGACGCAATTGCAAAGCGGTAAGGTTTTTATGCTGACAATATCTGTCAGTAGGAACTCGTTTACAATTACCGGTCAGGATATTGCCCCCTGGGGAGACCAAGGAGAAGCTAACGGAAATATTACTATTTAAAAATTGTGTAAGACATGCAAATCAAACCATATTCTCCAATCGGCCTGTTAATACTGTTGGAAACAATGCTATTGTATGCCTGTACTGCAGATGAGTGGATCTCTCATCCGGAAAATGACATGGTACAATTGTCCGCCGCCATCACCCCCTTGTCTGGAAGCACTCGAGCTCATGTGGGTGACAAGGGGAACGAATCCTTTCAGGTAGATGATAAGATAACTCTTTTTGTCACCCCTCAGGGAGAATTCTCTTCCGGGACATTGGGGCGTACTATGAGGTTAACAACTGAGGGATGGTCTCCGAAACTTGCCTGGCAGGAGATTGCAGGGGAACAGGTGACCTTCACTGCTTTTTATCCGGAAATGTCCGATTGTAATTCCGAAATATTCACGCATACGGTCGCTTCCGACCAACGTCTAACTGAACTTTTTGCCAAGTCGGACTTACTGGCAGCTTCTATCGAAGTGGGACGAGGAAATGCCGTATCGCTCAACTTCCGACATTGGATGAGCCTGATAGAACTGCATTTGACTAGTAACACCTTCACACCCGAGCAGCTTTCCGAAGCCGTGATACACATACAAGCTTGTCCGTCCGTCCAAATTCAGACCATACCAGTACCAGAAGTCATGCAACCTGTGGAAACCCAGGTAGAAGATATTATCTTTCACCAGGGAGAGCCCAATGTTTATCATGTAATTCTTCCTCCTCAACTCATTCAGGAGACTTGGCGGCGGAAGTGGATAGAAATAGAATTGGAGGGAAATACTTATGTTTATGGTGCTCCTCCGGAGCTGAATGGTGGCGAAGCATTTACAATGTTACATCCGGGACATCAACTGACACTGAACCTCAACCTTGATCGTGAACAGATTACGGAAGATTGGGCAAACAAGACTATTTGGGTTCATGGTTTGAAAGACATTCCACCAGTTGATACATGGGATTATGCGACTGACGATGGTCTGGGAAATGGATTTGTGGGCTTGAAATGGAACGGACAGTACGGTTGGTACGACTGTAATAAAAAAAATCCGATGGAAGGGACCGGTCTTGACTCCAATATGTGTTGGGCAGCAGCCTGCTCCAACATGATTTATTGGTGGCTGGAACAAAACGAGGAATATGTTCGTCGATACGGTTATTCAGGTCCTTCCCAATATGGGAATTCTGTCAACAGCGATGTATTTGAATTGTATCGGACTCATTTTATTGATACAGGCAATGATGTAGGCGGTGCATTGAGCTGGTTTTTTACCGGTCGACCGCTTGAAGGCGGAAAGCAGAGTCCAGCCTATTTTAAAGATCTTTTTAAAGAAAATGAGTTTGTATCCACAGTTATTCCTATTTATTCAAATCGTTCGCTCAGTGATGAACTGAAGAGAATTTTCAATTCGCCCAAGGCAATAGAATGTACCATTTCTACTTCGAGGCTGATACATGCTATTAATATTTGGGGAGCTGAGTTCGATGCTAAAGGAGAGGTTTGTGCCTTATATATTACCGATAACAATGATACGGATTTATACTGGCAACCAGAAGGCTTTCCCTTTCTGGGACGTAAGAAGACACAAGCCGGACTACTTTACAAACCTGTCAAGTGTATCTCCAACAAATATTATATGGAAGGAAGTGCTGCGGGAAATTTTAGCTTTTACATAAACGAGTTAAATACCCTTGATTTGATGCATGATAAGTGGAAGACATTTTTTAGGAAATAGGACAAAGAATGAAATGAAGACTGGAGACTTACTTTGACGGGTTGATGTATTCTGGCTGAAAATCCATTGCTTTATTCTCCAAAAGGGAAGTCCATCCAATTGGGCGTTTTTCAGGACAATTTCCCATTAGGAGGCTTTCTGAATGATTCCGTTTACCGAAGAGCTTCCTTGTTAAATATGTTGATATATTTCAATATTAAGGTCATTTTGGCCGATGCCGGATGCAAGGGCGAAGTGACTAGAAAAACCCAAAAGGTTTTAAACCAATTTGTAAGAGATGGATTATGAAACGGACATTCTCCTGATTTGACAACTACAGAAGACTCTGCCGAAACAATGAACTAACATTTGATTCGGTAAAGGAAATGGTCAAACTGGCATCCATAAGAATGTTGCTGAAGAAAATCTAAACAGGCTCTTAATATGTCAAATGGACTTAATAATAACATTTATTTCTCCTAATCCTGCGTAAACAATGCGTAAACAAACTGTTTCAGTTAGGGGTATTTTATGAGTTTTATTGATAACATCGATTCTGGTAAATAATTGATAACCAACAACATTAATAATGACTAACTATTATAGAAAATCATTTTATCGTTCTCATAATCTGGAGGTCCCTGGTTCAAGCCCAGGCTGGTCCACAAACTGAAAGGCTCATTCTTAACAGAATGGAGCCTTTTTTGTTTGCAGACCCTCCAGATATGATAGTATGCCCAATTCTATAAAGCTACTACAATTCTAAGAAATACTTCTATATATAACCCCATTCGCAAGAATGTTGCAGCAGTTTATAATAAACAAAACCTTATATAATCTTCTATTTCATGAGCAGCTACAGCATAAATCGGTGCAAGTTGCTCAAAATGGGAATCTCTTGTAAAATGAGAGCCGTTGATGATCATAGCTAACAGATTCTCGGATTTCAATTTATATCCAGAATAGGTAAGGGCTAAAGATACCAAATCGTTGATAGGTACACCAGACTTTAAGATAGAATAAATATCATAATAATCGCGAAAAAATATCCTTATGCTGAATATTACCTATTGCAGGTAGTTCAGCTGATTAGAGCAATAGACTCATACTCTGCCCCCAGTTCAATCTCAGGCTGACCACCCAAAGAAATCAGATATTTTCAAATAATTGTAAACTCCTGATTTTTTAAGGCAATCTTCTTAAAGTCCAAAAGCGAAACAAACTCTGGTTTGCCCGCAATAGAAGTAATTGGCTCATATTCCTTTTTCCGCAAATCTTAATGTAACATAATAATACCTTCTTGCCAATAGCAGTTTATTGGCTGCATCGCAGTTAGTTACAACTCCACATGTATGAATTTGTACTTTTTATGGACAATTACAGATTTCACATTTCTTATACAATCCATACATTTGCACATCCTAATTTTTTAATTTTATTTTTATGAGACCAAAAGTTATCTTAAATCTTTTATTCTTCCTTTTCTGCTGTACAGCAGTACAGGCACAGACAGGAAGACAGATTACAGGTAAAGTGATTGATGCCATGGGAGAGTTGCCCGGGGTAAGTGTTGTAATTAAAGGAACAACCAATGGGACAACCACAGATTTAAACGGAGAGTTTAAATTGGACAATGTAAAAAATGGTGATGTTTTACAATTCTCATTTATCGGCTACAAAACGGAAAATGTCAAAGTAGGCAATCAAAGTAAATTTGATATTACAATGACAGAAAATACCCAAACCTTGGAAGAAGTGACCGTTGTTGCTGTAGGATATGGTGATGTCAGAAGACGTGACCTGACCGGTTCTATCGGTTCCGCCAATATGGGCGATTTGACCAAGACTCCTGTCAGCAATATTACCGAAAGCCTCGGAGGACGTATTGCCGGCGTACAGGTTTCATCCGGTGACGGTGGACCGGGAGATAACTTTAATATAGTAATCCGCGGTGCCGGTTCATTGACCGGAAGTACAGCTCCGCTTTACGTTATCGACGGATTCCCTTCCGAAAGTTCCGGCTTAGGATCAATAAATCCTAATGATATTGAATCCATAGACATTTTGAAAGATGCTTCCGCCACAGCTATCTATGGAGCACGCGGTGCCAACGGTGTAGTTATCGTAACCACCAAAAAAGGCGGAGCCGGAAAGCCTACCATTACATACAACGGTAGCGTAAAAGTAGGTCTTGTAAAAAACACACCGGAAGTGATGAATGCCTATGACTTTGTCATGCTGCAACAAGAAATCATGGGCAGCGGAGAAGAATTCCAGAAAAACTATATAACCGAACTTTATCCTACACTGGATGCCTATCACAATGCTAAATCTTACGATTGGCAAGACTATATCTACCGTACCGCTCTCAGCCATAACCATCATATATCTATGACCGGTTCGCAAGGCGATTTGAAATACACCACATCTTTGTCTTACGATGACACACAGGGAGTTATCATCAACTCCGGCGTAAAACGCTATCAAGGACGTGTGAACCTGAGCCAGAAAGTAAACAACAAACTGAAGATTGACTTTACAGGGAACTATGCCAGCACTGTTCAGGACGGTCCTACCGTATCGAGCGCCACAAGTTCCATGTCTACCGCCTACATGTACAGTGTATGGTCTTTCCGTCCGGTATCCCCTACTGGAAGCGATCTTCTCAATCAGATGTACGATGAGGGTGTCAATATGAGTGAGGACTACCGCTTTAACCCCGTGAAGTCTGCTCAAAACGAATACCGTCATAAGACAACCAATAATCTCCAGTTTAATGTAGGTGCCGAATATGAGATAATTAAGAAACTCAAACTGAAAGTTACAGCCGGATATACATCAACCGACTACAAAAACGAAGAATTCAACGGTTCTCAGACACGCACCGGTAACAGCCACCCTTCCAACACTCAAAGTAAGGGAATAAACGCTTATCTATACAAAAGTGAAGCAAGAAGTTACCTGAACGAAAATACACTCAGCTACCAACTGAACAAGAACTCTCATAATTTCAATGCGATGCTCGGTATGTCTGTTCAGAAAAATACCAGCTATATACATTCTATACGGACGGAAAAAATCAGCAATGAATCTTTCGGCATGGCAGGACTCGATAAGGGAAGCACACCAGCCGTAAATTCTTCCAAAGGCGAAAACAAACTGATGTCTTATTTCGGACGTATCAATTATAACTACGACTCCCGTTACTATATAACAGCTACCATGCGTGCCGACGGTTCTTCCAAATTTGCCCGCGGCAACCGTTGGGGTTACTTCCCTTCCGGCTCTTTGGCATGGGCTTTTGCGCGTGAATCTTTCATTGCCGAAAATGCCAGCTGGCTGTCAAACGGTAAACTGCGTTTCAGCTATGGCCAGACCGGTAACAACCGCATAGGCAATTATGACTATATGGCACACCTCATTACTGATGACGATCTTTACAAATATCCGTGGAACGGTCAGTTTGTACCGGGTTATGTATTGAGCAGCATGCAGAATGAAAAGCTGAAATGGGAAACAACCGAACAATTGGACCTCGGTCTGGACCTCGGCTTCCTCGATGGACGAATTAACCTGAATATGGACTATTACATCAAAACCACCAAGGACTTGTTGCTTGATGCCGATATATCTGCCAGCTCAGGCTTCTCTTCTGCTACCTTAAATGTTGGAAAATTGCGTAACAGCGGTTTGGAAATCACCTTGGAAACAACCAATATCAAAACTAAAGATTTCAGTTGGAATTCCAGCTTCAACATCGCTTTCAACAAGAATGAAATCATAGCCTTGAACTCAGGACAACCTTATATGACCAGCTATATCAGTTGGGATAACAAATATAAAACCACTCCGGCATATATCAGCAAAGTAGGTGAATCTGCCGGTAAAATGTACGGCTTCATCTATGACGGAACTTACAAATATGAGGACTTCAACAAGACAATAGATGAAAACGGCAAAGAGGTATATACCTTAAAAGAAGGCATCCCGTATTACGTAGCCGGTACTCAACCGGGAGACCCCAAATACCGTGACCTGACAGGTGAAGGCGAAATCAACGACAAGGACAAGACCACTATCGGTAACGGTCAGCCCAAACACATAGGTGGTTTTACCAATAATCTGGTTTGGAAAAACTTCGACTTGAACATCTTCTTCCAATGGAGCTATGGCAATGATATCCTCAATGCCAACCGCATGGTGTTCGAAAACCCTTCCGCCAAACAAAATACCAATATGTTTGCCGCCTATACTAACCGCTGGACTCCGGAAAACCCCACCAGCAACATACCGAGAGCCCGGGCGCAAGGTTCCAATGAATACAGTTCACTCTATGTGGAAGACGGCTCTTTCCTGAAACTCAAGAACATCTCATTGGGATATAATTTTGAGGCAAAAACACTGAAGCCCTTGCATATAAGCAGCGCACGTGTTTACCTTTCTGCCGAAAACATTGCCACTATCAGCGGTTATTCCGGAAGCGACCCGGAAGTTTCTACCCGTAATTCTCCATTGACACCGGGCTTTGACTGGTCTCCATACCCTCGCGCCTTCAGTATGTCATTGGGATTAAACGTAACATTCTAACCAAATATTAAAAATGAGACTGATATGAAAACAGTATATAAATTATTCCATGCAACAGTTTTAACATTATGCTCTGCCATAATGCTGAGCTCCTGCGACAGTTTTTTGGATACAAAGCCTTATGATTTCACCGCTCCGGAAACTTTTTATTCCAATGAAAGTGAATGCACGGCTGCTTTGGCCGGAGTCTATTATACTTTGGTCTACGAGAAGGTATACGGAAACAATTACTCATGCATGATATCCAACGTAGACGACCTGAGTTACTACCAGCGCCAAAGCGGACAATTGGCAAGTCAAGTCTATGGTAACGACCATAATCCGGGAAACCAACATGTATGGGGTACATGGGAGACTCTTTACAAAGGAATCAACAATGCCAACGTTTTTCTTGAGAATGTTGATAAAGCCGACATGGATGAAAGTGTGAAAACACGAATGAAAGGTGAAGCTAAATTTCTCCGTGCATATTTTCACTTCCTGTTAGTACAAGGTTGGTACGAAGTACCCATCCGCAAGACCTCATTCAAAGATGTGAATAATTCATCCATAGAAGCAACTCCCCATGCCGATGCTTTGGATTGGATTATCGGAGAAATGGAAGAATGCGTAAACTTGGTTGATGACCAGACCTATGATAAGTCTCCCTCTTATATCAAAAAGAATACAGTAATGGGTATCCTTGCCCGCGTATACTTGTGGCGTGCCGGATATCCCGCCAACGGCGGACAGCCTTACTATGCCAAAGCTGCATATTGGGCCAATGAGGTAAAAAAATCGAATAAGCATAAGATGAATCCGGATATCTATGCTATCTGGAAGAACATGGCAGCCGACAAATATGATACCGAATACAATGAAAGCATCTGGGAAGCCGAATTTATCGGTAACCGTACTGCCGACGGCATAGGAAACTATACAGACGGGCGTATAGGAAATGTTATAGGCAATCTTCAAAAATGCACCAAAGCTACCGGTAAGGGATACGCCTATGGCTTTTATGCAGCCACTCTGATACTTTGGGATTTATTCGAAGAAAACGATAAGCGCCGCGACTTGTCCATCGCTCCTTATTGGTATGATGTAAACGACAACAAGAAAACATGGACAAACAAACAGATTGTCCAACGTTCATGTGGAAAGTTCCGCCGCGAATGGGAAACCTCTTCTATGAAAGAGAAGAGTTATACTCCTGAAAACTATCCTATTTTACGTTATGGTGATGTCCTTTTAATGCTGGCTGAAGCAGAAAATGAAGCCCATCAAGGACCTACGGATTTAGCATACGAATGCATTAATGAGATACGCCAACGTGCAGGCATATCCAAATTGGAGGGTTTGTCCTATACAGACTTCCAACAAGCCGTCCGTGACGAACGTGCCCGTGAGCTCTGTTTTGAGTCTCTGCGGAAATATGATCTGGTACGCTGGGGTATTTATGTAGAAGCCGTACACGACAAATTAGGAGCTGCGACTCAAGATAAACGCTGGGCTACAGGAAACCAGTTTATCGGTGCACGCGATTATGCAGCACGTACACAAGAAAAACACCAGTTCCTCCCCATTCCGACAAAAGAACTGGATGTAAACGGCAAATTGGAACAGAATAAATATTGGCAATAACCTAAATAAAAGAACTACAATTCTTCTAACCTTCAACTTTTTTTATTAACTTAACCGAAAGAGGTTGTTTCATGGCATGAAGCAGTCTGCCGTTCCGTCCGGAAAGAGATGGCGGCAGAATGCCTCTACATCGAAGACAACCTCTTTTTTTGCATACCTGCTAAAATTTCGCAATATGTACCGATTCTATTTGTTATATTGTCTGTTTTTATGCCTTGGCAACATACTCTTTGCACAGACAACCGGATTTGAAAAAGGAGTGCCACAATCCTTCTGCACAGTACAATCAAACGAACTCTCTTCCTCAGAAGAGTTCTACAAAGAAGGGAAAAGAAGCCTTGCATGGCAATTCTCTCCCCGTTCCGTGCTCACCGTCAAACTAGATACTCCCCTACATCTGGACTCCATATCAAAAGAAAAGCGCGGGATTACACTATGGATTTACAACGAACAAGCCAGAAAAGATTCGCTGCGCTTTGAATTCTTCTCTCCAACGGGTCATGTATCTTATAGGTTCGGTTTCCGGCTAAACGCTCAGGGTTGGCGTGCCTGTTGGATAGGCTTTGCCCACATGAAAGGAGATAAGCAAGAGAATACAATCGCCGGTTACCGTATCGTTGCTCCGGACAACAACGGACGCGTATTCTTCGACCGTCTCGTTTTCCCCGTAAAAGAAATGAATCAACGCACTACTCCCGACATGCAGATGCCCTACAATAATTCACTTACATTTAGAGACTTATGGCATTGGTGTCGTGTATGGCAATGGGAACAGCTGGAATATGACCTGCCTCTTCCTGCTACGCTGACTCCGACAGAGAAACAGGAATTACAAACCATAGAAGAACGGCTGACAAAAGTCCTGACAGCGGATAAAGTTTCACAAGGCAAAATCGACAAAGCCTATGCTACATTCCAAAAAGCACAGATACAACGCTCCGGAAACGGCTTTACAGGAGCTCCTCTTGTAGTTCCCGATGACAAGTTGAACCGCAAAAAGGGAGAAATATCCCTCAACGATCTGGAAACAATGCTCTCCGGATTTGCCTATGATGCCTATTACAATCAATCCAAAGATGCAGAACACAAATATTTTTTAGTCTGGGACTATGCCATGAACCAAGGATTTGCTTTCGGAAGCGGCATGGGAACCAACCACCATTACGGCTATCAGATAAGAAAAATATACACCACAGCCTGGCTGATGCGCGACAAAATACGGCAAGCTCCCACATGCGATAATATCCTTTCAACACTATCGTTCTGGGCAGCCTTACAGGAAACCCGTAAGGCATGCGGCAAAAACCGCGACGAGTTACTGGATACATGGCATACATTGCTGATGCCTAAAATTGTTTCAGCCATGATGACAAAGGATGAGAGAGAAAGGGTTCGCGCACTGAAAGGACTTTCACGTTGGGTATCCACGTCGTTGAGATATACTCCCGGTACGATTGGAGGTATTAAGGTAGACGGTACCACTTTTCACCATGGCGGCTTTTATCCGGCCTATACCACGGGAGCACTTGCTATGCTGGGACAATTCACCAATCTGACTAACAAGACTTCTTATCAATTGACCTTATCTGCCAGAAAGGTACTGAAATCCGCTCTTATCGCCATGCGCAACTATTGCAACAAATACGAATGGGGCGTAGGTATCAGTGGCAGACATCCTTTCGGCGGTTCCATGAAAGATGACGACATAGACGCTTTTGCCTACCTTGCCCTATCCGGAGACTTCTCGGATAAAGGAGAACCGTTTGATCATCAACTGGCCGCAGACTATTTGCGCCTTTGCAAACGTAATACCCCTGAAGCCGCTTACTTCAAACAACAAGGGATACTTCCGGCAACAGCGCCGCAAGGCTTTTTTGTATACAATTACGGTTCTGCCGGCATTTTCCGCCGCAATAACTGGATGGTTACGCTCAAAGGATATAACACAGATGTATGGGGAGCGGAAATTTACACAAAAGACAACCGGTACGGTCGGTATCAAAGTTACGGTTCGGTACAAATAATGGGGGCTCCTTCCCGCAAAGCCAGCGGTTACAATGAAAATGGCTGGGATTGGAACCGACTGCCCGGCACCACCACCATACACCTGCCCTTCGAACTGTTGAACAGTCCTCTGCCTGGTACTACCATGGCACGCTCCAAGGAAAAATTCGCCGGTGCAAGTTCTCTGAAAAACCAAAACGGAATGTTTGCCATGAAATTAATGGAACGAGACCTTAAAAACTTTACCGGCGATTTCGTAGCACGAAAGTCGGTATTTTGTTTCGATAACCGCTTAATCTGCCTTGGCACAGACATCAAAAACAGCAACAGCGACTATCCTACGGAAACAACACTTTTCCAACACGTCTTCCGACCGGGAAAAGATTTCATCAGGATTACCGGAGAAAAAGAACAGCAAATAGGGCTGCAACAGGAACTACCTGCCTCGGATACACAACCGGTCTGCCTTGAAGACGGCTGCGGTAACCTGTATTTTGTGAAAGACGGAAAGGTAAAGGTACAAATCACAGAACAGGAATCGCGCCACGAAAAGTTACGCACCCCCACTACCGGAACATTTGCGTCGGCATGGATAGCTCACGGAACAGCTCCCAAAGATGGAAGCTACGAATACATGGTATGGATACAGCCTTCTGGAAAAGAACTGAAGACCCATGTGCCGGCAGCCACCTACAAAGTGATACAACGCGACCGCAAGATGCATGCCGTAAACGATATTCTGACAGGCACCATGGCATACGCTGTCTTTGAAGATACCAAACCGGCTGCCGATAATGTTTTCTCTTTCTTGCCCGCAGAAACAATGGTGATGTATCAAAAAGAGAATAATGCCTTGGTAATGAGTGTGTGTACTCCCAACCTCAACATTGCGGAAAAGACATTCACAACCAAAGAACCCAGCCGTATCATAATAAAAGAGTTGGAACTGAAAGGTAAATGGCATGTGTCTGCTTACGACAAAAGAGTGAAAACGACATACCGGACCGGCACAACCCAACTGAGTGTGGAATGCCAGCATGGGCAACCTGTAGAGTTTACCCTGATTCAATAAAGCCTCAGCAGACAACCGGTCTACCTCCTGCCGATTGTCTGCTGGCAAAACTCCTCAATCATATCACAATTATCCGTATCTTTGCACCGTTACTCAAACAATGCCCATGACACTGACTGAAGAAACACTCCAATTTATCCGGGAGCATCGCAAAGACAACGTACGCAACCTTGCTTTACAAGCACACAAGTATCCGACAGTAGACGTACCTGCCGCTATCATCCAAATTGTGGGACGTCAAATAGCAGAAGAAAAAATACCCGCTTGGGCAGCACGGGAAGGTATTCTTTACCCGGCACATCTTTCCATGGAACAATGCTCCTCGGAAGTAACGGCAAACTATAAGGTCAAAATAGTTTCAGACACGGGATACGGCAGCCGCAAAACCTTTACCGACCTCACCGGCGGTTTTGGCATCGACTGTGCCTTCCTATCTGCCTGCTTCCAACAATCCGCCTATGTGGAGCGGCAGGAAACACTCTGTACAATAGCAGCTCATAACTTTTCGCTTTTAAATTTAAAACAGGTCATGGTCTGCCATGAAGACAGCATCCGTTATCTGCAAATGATGGAATCCGTAGACTGGATATTTATAGACCCCGCCCGGCGTGATGGACACGGAGGCAAAACAATAGCTATCAGCGAATGTGAGCCTGATGTTTCCGCTTTGGAAAATTTACTGCTTGAGAAAGCGTCACACGTTCTGGTTAAGTTATCTCCCATGCTGGACCTTACCCTTGCACTGCATGACTTGAAACATGTACAAGCCGCCCACGTCGTTTCCGTCAACAACGAATGCAAGGAACTTCTCCTTGTATTAGAGCGTGGAAAGGAATTAGTACCTGAAGAAATCCCTATTCACTGCATCAACCTCACTGCATCGCAGAAGGTTCAAAAGCTCCTGTTCACCCGCCAACAGGAGAAAGAACATACATGCCCGTATACTCCCACATTGAAAACATACTTGTACGAACCCAATGCATCCATCCTAAAAGCCGGAGCCTTCCGCAGCGTTTCATCTATATATAATGTAGAGAAACTGCACCCCAACAGTCATCTTTATACTTCCGACGAGTATATACCGGACTTTCCCGGACGCAAGTTCCGCATTACCGATAGCAGCAGTCTCAACAAGAAAGAACTTAAAAAGCTGATAGGAACGGAAAAGAAGGCCAACCTCACAGTACGTAATTTTCCTGCCAGCGTAGCCGAGTTGCGAAAACGCCTGAAGCTGGCGGAAGGTGGAGACATGTACCTGTTTGCAACGACTCTTGCCGATGAGAAAAAGCTGTTGATTGCCTGTAAACAGCCTTAATATACAGTTAAAGCAAATAAAAGTAAAGTACATTCCAATCTTATAATCTGTCATTCAGTACATACAAGATAAATTATATCGTCCCCTGATGCATCATTTGCAATTGGTTTGTAATATTATCGTTACCGTTTCTTCAAAATTCCGTAAGACAGACGTAATCCCATACCTATACTTTTGCCGCAGATTATTAACAGATAATAACAGGTATGAAACAAATTGTAAGAGCATTCTTATTCCTTCTACTATTCGCAGCGGCCAGCAACACGACAATGGCCGACGAAAAAGCAAATATCGTTAAGCAAGGTACGGTACGCGGCCGTATCATCGACGTAACCAAGCAAACTCTCCCGGGTGCTTCAATCTACATCGAGAAACTACACACAGGCGTGACGAGCGACGTCAACGGCTTCTACACTTTCCCCAACCTCGACCCGGGAACCTATACAGTGAAGGTGAGCTATGTAGGCTACTCACCCGTAGAACTGAAAATTACAATTCCCGCCGGACGCACTTTAGAGAAAGATGTGGTACTGAACGAAGGAGTCGAACTTCAGGAAGTAGTTGTAGGCGGCGCATTTCAGGGACAGCGCCGCGCCATCAACGCCCAAAAGAGCAACTTGGGAATTACCAATGTAGTATCTGCCGACCAGGTAGGCAAATTCCCCGACTCCAACATCGGCGATGCCTTAAAGCGTATCTCCGGTATCAACGTGCAGTACGACCAGGGAGAAGCCCGCTTCGGACAAGTACGCGGAACAAGCGCCGACCTGAGCTCCGTAACTGTCAACGGCAACCGTGTACCCTCTGCCGAAGGTGATACCCGTAACGTACAGCTCGACCTGATTCCGGCCGACATGATTCAGACTATCGAAGTAAACAAGGTAGTAACCCCGGATATGGACGCCGATGCCATTGGCGGCTCTATCAATCTGGTAACGAAGAACTCACCCTATAAGCGCAGCATTGCTGCCACCGCAGGAACAGGCTACAACTGGATTAGCGAAAAAGCCCAGCTGAACCTGGGATTTACCTACGGCGACCGTTTCTTCAATAATAAATTAGGGTTGATGGTATCTGCCTCCTATCAAAATGCCCCCTCCGGTTCTTACGACACCGAGTTTACCTGGGAGCAGGATAAAGACGGCAAAGCATACGTCAACGACTATCAAATGCGCCAGTATTACGTAACCCGCGAACGTCAAAGCTACTCCGCCGCTTTGGACTGGGACATCAGCACCAACCACAAACTCACTTTCAAAGGTATCTTCAATAACCGCAACGACTGGGAAAACCGTTACCGCACTAACCTGAAAGACCTTGAACCGGACGGCAGCGCCACCGTACGCATACAAACCAAAGCCGGAACGCCCGACAACCGTAATGCCCGTCTGGAACGCCAGCGCACGATGGATTTTTCACTTGGCGGTGAACATCTCTTCGGACTTCTTTCCATGGACTGGCATGCAAGTTATGCCAAAGCCAGCGAAGAGCGTCCCAACGAGCGCTACATCGACTTCCAACTCAAGAAACAGAAATTCGATATAGACCTGAGCAACGAACGCCAGCCTTTTGCATCTCCCAAAGACGGTTCTACAATGACCTTGAATGACGAATTCAGCCTGAAAGAACTGACCGAGCAACAGGAAGACATCAAAGAGCAGGACTTGAAATTCTCCGCCAACTTCAAACTCCCGTTCAAGAATGGCAACAAACTGAAATTCGGCGCAAAGGTAGTTCGTAAAACCAAAGATAAAACTGTGGACTTCTACGAATATTCTCCGCTGGACGAAGATGCTTTTATGGAAAACAGCCTTAAAAATACTGTTGACCAATCCAACAAGCACTTTATGCCCAACAGCAAATACCAGACAGGAATCTATGCCAGCAAGGAATACACCGGAGCATTAGACCTTAACAACCCTGCATTGTTCGAGAAAGAACAAGTACAGGAAGAACTGGCAGGTAACTTTGAGGCACGCGAAACGGTCAGCTCCGGCTATGTCCGCTTTGACTCAAAAATCACAGACCGCATAGAGCTGATGTCCGGCTTGCGTATCGAGAACACCAATCTGGCTTATACCGGACGTACATACGATGCAGACGAAGACATCACCGGCAAGACCGAACGTCAGCGCAACAGCTACATCAATTTCCTGCCTTCGCTGCTGGTAAAGTGGAATGTAAACGATGACTTCAAGGTACGCGGTTCATTTACCCAAACACTGTCACGTCCCAAGTACTCGGCTCTTGTACCGAGCGTAAACATCAAGCGTTCCGACAACGAAATCACTATCGGTAATCCGGAATTGAAACCGACCACATCCTACAACTTCGACTTGAGCGCCGACTATTATTTCCGCAGCATCGGTCTGGTCAGTGCTGGTATCTTCTACAAGAAAATCGATGATTTCATCGTAGACCAAGTCAGCACCAACTACGAATATCAGGGTAATGTATATACTCGATTCACACAGCCCAAGAATGCGGGCAACGCCAACCTGCTCGGAGTAGAACTCTCTTACCAACGCGACTTCGGATTCATCGCCCCTGCCTTGAAGTGCATCGGCTTTTACGGAACTTACACCTATACGCACTCCCGCGTAGAAGACTTCAACTTCGAAGGGCGCGAAAACGAAGAAGGCCTCAGTATGCCGGGTTCACCGGCACACACCGCCAATGCTTCGCTCTATTTCGAGAAAGCCGGACTGAACATCCGCGTAAGCTATAATTTCGCTTCCGACTTTATCGATGAAATGGGTGAAAGCACTTTCTACGACCGTTACTACGACAAAGTGAACTACATGGACGCCAATGCAAGCTATACGTTCGGAAAGAAAATAAAGACTACATTCTATGCCGAAGCCAATAACCTGCTGAACCAGCCTCTCCGCTACTATCAGGGAACGAAAGACCGTACCATGCAAGCCGAATACTACGGTGTAAAGGTGAATGCCGGAGTGAAGATTAATTTTTAAACACATCACCACAGAGAGACAGAGCATTTTCTTTTGTAACACACTAAATGAAAAAACAATGCAACTGTATGCCCTCTGCAGTGAATAAATAACATCCAAACAATGAAGAAAATATTCTTTTTACTATTCGTCGCCCTGCTGGGCAACTGGGCAAGTGCCCAAATTACCGATTATTCCGTATTCGACAAAAAGTTCAACTTCTATGTAGCCAATGACCTGGGACGCAACGGCTATTATGACCAGAAGCCCATTGCCGAACTGATGGGAGTAATGGCGGAAAACGGCACAGATCCGGAGTTTGTACTCGCTACGGGTGATGTGCACCACTTTGAAGGCGTACGTTCCGTCAACGACCCGTTGTGGATGACTAATTACGAACTGATTTACAGCCATCCCGAACTGATGATAGACTGGTTTCCTTTGCTGGGTAATCATGAATACCGCGGCAACACGCAAGCCGTACTGGATTATTCGAATATCAGCCGCCGCTGGACAATGCCCGCACGTTACTATACCAAAGTTTTTGAAGACAAAGGCATGACTATCCGGGTAGTTTGGGTAGATACCGCTCCGATGATAGACAAATACCGTAATGAGAAAGAGACTTATCCCGATGCTTGCCAACAAGATTACAAACAACAACTCGCATGGATTGATTCTGTCCTGACCGCCGCTAAAGAAGACTGGGTAATCGTGGCCGGACACCACCCCATTTATGCCGAAACACCGAAAGACGGAAGCGAACGCCGGGATATGCAGTCGCGGCTCGACCCTATACTCCGCAGGCACAACGTAGACATGTATATCTGCGGACATATCCATAACTTCCAGCATGTGCGCGTACCGGGCAGTAATATAGATTATATCACCAACACCTCAGGTTCGCTCAGCCGCAAAGTCAACCCTATTGAAGGTACCGTTTTTTGCAGTCCCGAACCGGGCTTTTCCATAGTATCTGCCGATAAAAAAACACTGGAACTGCGCATGATTGACAAACAAGGCAATGTACTGCACACTGTTACACGCAGCAAATAACCCGTTTTTTAAGTCAATAGGAAAATCCTGATTATACGAAGTTGTATCGGAAAGAACCAAACCATCATTCCGATACGACTTCTTTCAATTATTTCTTTTTCCGTAGCACCATCCTTCGGAGCCGTACTTACATTTACGTCACGCGTAACCATATAATGTGGAGATATAATTTCCGCCCCGGTTTCGGAACAATTCTCCGCATTTACAAGCGCAAACGGACTTCCTCTTGGCTCGTTTAATCAGAATTTTGCATTATCTTTGCGCGCAAAATAATATACTTCATGAACATTCTATTACTTATAGGAGGACTTCTCCTCATCCTGTTAGGTGCAAACGGACTGACAGACGGAGCAGCATCCGTTGCCAAACGCTTCCGCATACCCAATATCGTTATCGGACTGACAATCGTTGCTTTCGGAACATCAGCTCCGGAGTTGACGGTCAGCGTATCTTCCGCCCTGAAAGGAAGCGCCGATATTGCCATCGGCAACGTGGTGGGCAGCAATATCTTCAACACACTGATGATTGTGGGCTGCACCGCACTGTTCGCCCCAATTGCCGTAACCCGGAACACATTACAAAAGGAAATACCTCTGTGCATCCTGTCTTCCATTGCTTTACTGGTTTGTGCCAACGACATATTCCTGAACGGAGACAAGGCTAATACTCTCAGTATCACAGACGGCTTGCTTTTGCTCTGCTTCTTCGCTATCTTCCTGAGTTATACTTTTGCCATCGCCTCACACAGTCCCGAAGAAACAGCCGGCAGTGAGGAAACTATCAGGCAACTGCCACTTTGGAAGTCTGTCCTCTACATTCTGGGCGGGCTTGGAGCACTTATTGCCGGCGGCAGTTTCTTTGTTGACGGTGCAAGCGGCATTGCACGCAGCCTGGGAGTAAGCGAATCTGTTATCGGACTGACGCTGGTGGCAGGCGGAACATCCCTGCCCGAACTTGCCACATCCATTGTAGCCGCCTTGAAGAAAAATCCGGAAATAGCCATTGGCAACGTAGTAGGCAGCAATCTGTTCAACGTGTTCTTTGTACTGGGATGCAGTGCATCCATCACTCCGTTACACCTGACCGGAATCACTAATCTGGACTTGTGGGTACTGGCAGGTTCCGGAATCCTGCTTTGGTTCTTCGGGCTGTTCTTTGCCAAGCGTACCATCACCCGCATTGAGGGAAGCATCATGGTGCTTTGCTACGTTGCATATACGACATTCCTCATTTATAACCTGTAAGACACCCGTTTTTAAAGATTTTCATGTATCTTTGCCGGCTCATAACAACATACAACTATGGCAATTACAATTAAAAAGGTCTCTACGAAAAAGGAATTGAAGCAGTTTATCCGCTTCAACTACAAACTATACAAAAACAATCCGTATTCGGTACCCGATCTCTACGATGATATGCTCAATACCTTCAACAAGAAGAAAAATGCCGCTTTCGAATTTTGCGAAGCCGATTATTTTCTTGCTTACAAGGATGATAAAATCGTAGGACGCGTAGCCGCCATCATCAACCATAAAGCCAACCAAACCTGGAACAAGAAAGAGGTGCGCTTCGGCTGGATTGACTTTATCGACGACCCCGAAGTATCGGAGGCCCTTATACATACCGTTGAAGAATGGGGCAAGGAACGGGGCATGACCCATATACAAGGCCCGTTAGGCTTCACCGATTTCGATGCGGAAGGTATGCTTATCGAAGGCTACGACCAGCTTAGCACAATGGCAACCACCTATAACTACCCTTACTACCCGCAACACATGGAACGCATGGGCTTTGAGAAAGATGCCGACTGGGTAGAATACAAGATTTATATCCCGGATGCCATACCCGACAAGCATAAGCGTATTTCGGACCTAATCCAACGTAAATACAATCTCAAAATCAAGAAATATTCATCTGCCAAGAAGATTGCCCGCGACTACGGACAAGCCATTTTCGAGCTGATGAACGAAGCATACAGCCCGTTGTACGGTTACTCTGCCCTGTCACAGCGCCAGATTAACCAATACGTAAAGATGTATCTGCCCATTCTGGACCTGCGCATGGTGACGCTGGTTACAGATGCCGAAGACAAACTGGTAGCCGTAGGCATCTCCATGCCTTCCTTGTCAGAGGCTTTGCAAAAATCTCATGGCCGTTTGCTGCCTTTCGGTTGGTATCACCTGCTGAAAGCCTTGTTTATGAAACGCCGTGCCAAGATGCTGGATCTGTTACTGGTAGCCGTGAAACCCGAATATCAGAACAAGGGCGTAAACGCCTTGCTATTCTCCGACCTAATCCCCGTTTATCAGAAACTGGGGTTTGTCTTTGCGGAAAGCAACCCCGAATTGGAACAAAACGGCAAGGTACAGGCACAATGGGAATATTTCAAGACCGAACAGCATAAGCGTAGAAGAGCATTTACCAAGGCAATCTAAAAACACGTAGTTCATCAGCATACAAAAGACCCGCATTTTGCCGGCACACATCACCTTACCTCCCTTTCCGTCTAAGAGTTTGCAATTGTGCCGGCAAATATAATGGTCTTACACACCATTTCCCCATTGATAAACATCCGTTTTCCCCATTATAAATATACCAATCTATCAAGGATAACTTGCTTTTGCCTATACCTTTTCTTCGTTTTCCAACTGCGGGATGTCCGGTTTGCATATGCGGGATGAAGAGCCCGCAATTGGCAACCGTGGAGCCCGCAGTTGGAAAACGAGGTTTTTCCTATAGCCTAACAACCTTTTCAACCATACTTTTTCCTATTAAATACCCAGTAAACTGAAAAAAGTTTCAGGGCATATATTTGTTTACATAGGGTGTTTTATATTGATTTTCTTATTAACTTTGCGAAATATCAGTGCTTACAATACAAGATGTTTTCTATGGAAGATAATAATATGATGTTGCCGTTGGAAGGTTCTGCCGGTTATGAGGAAAAGACAACCGGTACAAATACCGGCAGCAGTGAGGTTGAATACAATGAAGATAACATTCGCCATTTGGACGACATGGAGCATATCCGTGTCCGTTCGGGCATGTACATAGGCCGTCTTGGCGACGGTTCGCAAAATGATGACGGTATCTATGTATTGCTGAAAGAGGTAATGGACAACAGTATCGATGAATTCAAGATGGGTGCCGGCAAACGAATCGAAGTCAACATAGAAGAAAATCTCCGCGTAAGCGTACGCGACTACGGACGAGGCATTCCGCAAGGAAAGCTGGTAGAGGCAGTCAGCAAACTGAATACCGGCGGTAAATACGACAGCAAGGCATTCAAAAAGAGCGTTGGTCTGAACGGTGTCGGCATCAAGGCAGTCAATGCACTCAGCAGCCGTTTCGAGGTACGCAGTTACCGCGACGGCAAAGTACGCACGGCTATTTTCGAGAAAGGCGTACTGCAAAGCGACCTGACAGAGGACAGTACGGAAGAAAACGGTACGTATATCTTCTTTGAACCCGATAACACCCTCTTTACCAATTACTCCTTCCAGAACCAGTTTGTAGAGACACTGCTACGCAACTATACTTATCTCAATACGGGGCTGACTTTCATCTACAACGGGCAACGGATTATCTCCCGCCACGGTTTGGAAGACCTTCTGAAAGACAACATGACCAGCGAGGGGCTTTATGACATCGTCCACCTGAAAGGGGAAGACATCGAAATAGCCTTTACGCATACCAACCAGTATGGAGAGGAATATTATTCTTTCGTAAACGGACAGCACACCACACAGGGCGGTACGCACCAGACTGCCTTAAAGGAACATATAGCCCGCACCATCAAGGAGTTCTATAACAAGAACCAGGATTATGCCGACATCCGCAACGGACTGGTAGCCGCCATTGCCATTGATGTGGAAGAACCGATGTTCGAAAGTCAGACCAAGACCAAGTTAGGCTCTAACAATATGTGGCCCGAAGGCCCTACCGTGAACAAATATGTAGGCGACTTCATCAAGACGGAAGTGGACAACTACCTGCACAAGAATCCGTTAGTGTCCGAAGTCATGCTGCAAAAGATACAGGACTCCGAGAAAGAGCGCAAGGCTATTGCCGGGGTTACCAAGCTGGCCCGCGAACGGGCTAAAAAGGCTAATTTGCATAACCGCAAGTTACGCGATTGCCGCTTCCACCTGAGCGACGGTAAAGGCAAGGACCAGGAAGCGGAATCGTGTATCTTCATTACCGAGGGTGATTCCGCCAGCGGCTCCATCACCAAGAGCCGCGATGTAAACACGCAAGCAGTATTCAGCCTACGCGGTAAGCCCCTCAATTCCTACGGCCTGACAAAGAAAGTAGTCTATGAAAATGAAGAGTTTAATTTACTTCAGGCGGCGCTGAACATCGAAGACGGTATCGAAGGGCTCCGCTATAACAAAGTGATTGTTGCCACCGATGCCGATGTGGACGGCATGCACATCCGTCTGCTTATCATCACGTTCTTCCTGCAGTTCTTCCCCGATCTGATAAAGAAAGGGCATGTATACATCTTGCAGACTCCCTTGTTCCGTGTGCGCAACAAGAAGAAAACAAGCTATTGCTACACAGAGGACGAACGGGTGAAAGCAATTGAGGAATTAGGTCCGAATCCGGAAATCACCCGGTTCAAGGGTCTGGGAGAGATTTCACCGGATGAATTCAGACATTTCATCGGCAAAGACATGCGTCTGGAACAGGTATCCTTACGCAAAACAGACTTAGTAAAAGAGTTATTGGAGTTCTACATGGGTAAAAACACTATGGAACGGCAAAACTTTATCATCGATAATCTGGTTATAGAAGAAGATTTAGCATCATGAGAAGAGCAATCTTTCCGGGCACATTCGACCCGTTCACTATCGGCCATGCTTCGGTAGTGCGCCGTGCGCTGACTTTCATTGACGAAATCGTCATAGGAATAGGTATCAACGAGAATAAGAATACGCATTTCCCTATTGAAAAGCGCGAAAAGATGATACGGGATTACTACCGGAATGAGCCTCGCATCAAGGTACAGTCATACGACTGTCTGACCATTGACTTCGCCAAAGAAGTGGATGCCAGTCTGATTATACGCGGCATACGCACGGTAAAGGATTTCGAGTACGAGGAAACGATTGCCGATATAAACCGCAAGCTGACAGGAATTGAAACCATTCTGCTCTTTACGGAACCGGAACTGACCTGCGTAAGTTCCACTACCGTACGCGAACTGCTGCAATTCGGAAAGGATATAAGCATGTTCCTTCCGGAAGGAATGGAAATGAGTGATGAGATGAAATGATTGGTAGTTAGTGACAAGAATAATGAAGAAGATTTTTGCTATTATAGTATGTATATGTGCCGTAACGGCGCAGGCTCAGAAAATGGGCAATGAAGCCCTCCGCAAGTTGCAAATGGCAGAGTTTGCCATAGCCAACCTCTACGTGGACTCCGTGGATGAGAACAGACTGGTGGAAGAGGCCATTATCAAGATGCTGGCGCAGCTTGATCCGCACTCTACCTACAACAATGCCGAAGAAGTAAAGAAAATGAACGAACCCCTGCAAGGCAACTTCGAAGGTATCGGCGTACAGTTCCAAATGATAGAAGATACGCTGCTTGTAGTACAGCCCGTCAGCAACGGTCCCTCGGAGAAAGTAGGCATTCTTGCCGGCGACCGCATCATAGCCGTTAACGACTCCGCCATTGCCGGAGTTAAAATGAGCACGGAAGACATCATGAGCCGGTTACGCGGAGAGAAAGGCTCGGAAGTCAAACTGACAATCGTGCGCCGCGGAGTGAATGAACCCTTATTCTTCACTGTAAAACGGGATAAAATACCTATTCTCAGTCTGGATGCCGCATATATGATACAGCCCCGGACAGGTTATATCCGCATCAACCGCTTTGGGGCAACCACTGCCGAAGAGTTTCTTAAAGCATTAAAGGAGTTGCAGAAAAAAGGAATGAAAGACCTGATACTCGACCTGCAAGGAAATGGCGGTGGCTATCTGAACGCCGCTATCGACCTCGCCAATGAATTCCTGCAACAAAAGAACCTCATTGTTTATACGGAGGGCAGAGCCGCACGCCGCAGTAATTTCCATGCCAAAGGAAACGGAAAGTTTAAAGACGGCCGTCTCGTCGTTCTGGTGGATGAATATTCCGCATCCGCCAGTGAAATCGTAACCGGAGCCATTCAGGATTGGGACAGAGGTGTAGTCGTAGGCCGGCGCACTTTCGGCAAAGGATTGGTGCAACGCCCTATCGACCTGCCGGACGGCTCTATGATACGCCTGACCATTGCCCGCTACTATACTCCTTCCGGCCGTTGCATACAAAAGCCTTATGACAAGACCGCCAACCCGGACGGCACGCTTAGCGGGGAAAATAATCTGGAAAAATACAACCAGGAATTGATAGACCGCTTTAATCATGGCGAATTAATGCATGCCGACAGCATACATTTCCCCGATTCCCTGAAGTACCAGACAAAAAAATTAGCGCGCACCGTTTATGGCGGTGGCGGTATCATGCCCGACTTCTTCGTGCCGATAGATACCACCCAATACACAGACTATCATCGGAATATCGTTGCTAAAGGTGTCGTTATCAAGACAACTATGAAATTTATAGAAAGCCATCGGAAAGAGTTGCAAAGCAAATATAAGAAATTCGAAACGTTCAACGATAAGTTCGAAATCAGCGATGAGATATTAGCAAACATGCAGACTCTTGCGGAACAAGAAAAGATTAAGTTCGACGAGAAGCAATACCGGAAGTCCCTGCCGCTCATCAAGACGCAACTAAAAGCGTTGATAGCCCGCGACCTGTGGGATATGAATGAATACTTCCAGATAATGAATACTACGGACAGCAGCGTACTACAAGCCCTGAAAGTTCTAAATGAAGGAGCATATGAAAAAGTGGTAAGGTTATAACCTTATCACTTTCCAAACAACCAGCGGTTCAGCCAGCGGTTTACATAGATATTCACAATCGCACAGCCTGCACCGATAGCCGCACCTGCCAGTACATCCGAGGGATAATGTACACCCTCATTCATACGGGACACTCCGACGGAACAAGCCCACAAGGCAGAAGGAGCTATTACGTACCATTTAGGATATTTTATGCACAGAGAAGTGGCAAGTGCAAAAGCCGATGCGGTATGCCCGGAGGGAAATGAAGGACTGCTCTCATGGCTATACGGATGTACCCTATCCGGATAGCGTTCATACGGACGTTCGCGGTCGACAAGATATTTCATACCATACGCCACCACAAAAGCACCCGCCACACTTGTTCCGACGTATACGGCATCCTTCAACAAGCCCTTGTCCTTTTTAGCCCATGCCGTCAAAGCCATAGCTACCGGGACACCAATGGCCACATAAGGCTCCGAACGGGAAATAAATTTATTGTAATTACGGACAAATTTATCATCCCAGCCATTAACCCGATGTAAGGTATTAATATCCCAATTCTGTGCAAAGAGATTTGATACAACAAAGGAAATAAAAAATACAAAAAAAATGGTTCTTCTCATAAAACCTATCTATTAGTTTGGCGCAAAGATAGCCGAAATCCTTAGAGTATTCGCAAAATTATCTTATCTTTGTTGCCACAATTTACATATTAATACAATTCACATATCTATTCATGGCATTAAATAGTTGTTGCTCTCGGCAAATTGATTGTGCGCTATGTCCTAAAACATCCCAAGGAGTATTGATATATAGCCAATATCCTAAAGGACAGCATTTCCCTGCCGAAAAGTGTACACAAAATTGTATAATATTTATATTGAAAGGCGAGTTGCTTGTCAATAGCGAGGAATATCCCGGTACTACTCTGCAGGCCCGCCAATGTATCTTGCAAGCTATCGGCTCCAAAGTAGAATTGCTGGCGCTAACCGATGTTGAATATTTTACCTACCGATTCACCGAACTTCCTCTCCTCTGTGAAGAACGCTACAAAGACATACTTGAAAGGGCTTATGCCCCTCTGACCTATACTCCCTTGCCCATCATTCCTAAACTGGAAAGATTATTCGGAGATTTAACGGAATATTTCAGGGAGCAGCCAAACACGTGCAGCAGGTATCTTGACGTTAAATGCCAGGAGATAATTTATATCCTGACTTGCTACTACCCAATCCAGCAAGTCTCCACTTTCTTCTATCCAATCAGTACATATACAGAAAGTTTCCATTATTTCGTCATGCAGAACTACGATAAAGTGAAAAACGTAGAAGAGTTTGCCCACCTTGGCGGATATACCACAACCACTTTCCGCCGATTATTCAAGAATATGTATGGCGTACCTGTATACGAATGGATTCTGGACAAAAAACGCGAGGGCATTTTAAACGACCTGCAACACACCAAGCAACGTATCTCCACAATCAGCACCCGATACGGATTCGATTCATTATCACACTTTGCCCATTTCTGCAAAGACTCTTTCGGCGACACCCCGCGCTCTCTGCGCAAACGTACTGCCAACGGCGAAAACATAACTATTATCTGTAAAGAACATAACAAGGAACAAGAGGACGAATGACACCGCTGATTCGCCCGGCAATCTTGCTACCCGCTCATTACGGAATAATTTCTTTAATTCCTTGTTTAATCAAGGTATTTCCTCTATTTTTGCAGGATATTAGTCTGACGAGCTTTTAAGAATATATTTTCTAACTATTAAATAATTTAAATTCAATCATTTATGTGGTTAAGTAATTCATCTGTAGGAAGGAAAGTGGTGATGAGTGTTACCGGTATCGCCCTTATCCTGTTTCTGACATTTCACATGGCGATGAACCTTGTTGCATTGGTTTCGGCCAATGGCTATAACATGGTTTGTGAGTTCTTGGGAGCAAACTGGTACGCGCTGGTAGCTACCGTAGGTCTGGCTGCCCTGTTCATCATCCACATCATCTACGCTTTCTGGCTGACGATGCAAAACCGCAAAGCGCGCGGTAACGAGCGTTATGCAGTAGTAGACAAGCCTAAAACCGTGGAATGGGCCTCTCAAAACATGCTCGTACTGGGTATCGTGGTAATCGTAGGTCTCGGTCTGCACCTGGTTAACTTCTGGGCAAAGATGCAGCTCCCCGAACTGATGCACAACATGGGCGCACATGCCGACATGCTCACGCTGGCTTACGCTGCCAACGGTGTCTATCACATTCAGAACACCTTCTCCAACCCGGTATTCGTAGTGCTTTACCTCATTTGGCTGGGTGCATTGTGGTTCCACCTGACTCACGGTTTCTGGAGCTCCATGCAGTCTTTGGGCTGGAACAACAAAGTATGGATCAACCGTTGGAAATGTATCTCCAACATCTACTCCACTATCGTTGTTGTATGCTTCGCTCTGGTAGTTGTCGTATTCTTCATCAAATCACTGATGTGCAGCGGCGCTTGCTGATAAATTATTGTAAATGATTAAATTGTAATAGCATTATGACTAAGATAGATTCTAAAATACCGGAAGGACCGGTGGCTGAGAAATGGACCAACTATAAAGCTCACCAAAAATTAGTAAACCCTGCCAACAAACGCCGTTTGGACATCATCGTAGTAGGAACCGGACTTGCCGGCGCTTCCGCTGCCGCTTCTCTCGGTGAAATGGGTTTCAGAGTGTTCAACTTCTGCATTCAGGACTCTCCGCGCCGCGCACACTCTATCGCTGCGCAAGGTGGTATCAATGCTGCAAAGAATTACCAGAACGACGGCGACTCCGTTTACCGTCTGTTCTACGATACGGTAAAAGGTGGTGACTATCGTGCCCGCGAAGCAAACGTTTACCGTCTGGCCGAGGTTTCCAACAACATCATCGACCAGTGTGTTGCACAAGGTGTTCCTTTTGCACGCGAATACGGCGGCTTGCTCGACAACCGTTCATTCGGTGGTGCACAGGTATCACGTACATTCTACGCCAAAGGACAGACAGGACAGCAATTGCTGCTGGGAGCTTACTCCGCACTGAGCCGTCAGGTAAACGTGGGTACGGTGAAACTGTACACGCGTTATGAAATGGAAGACGTTGTCATCATCGACGGACGTGCCCGCGGTATCATCGCCAAGAATCTCGTAACAGGTAAGCTGGAACGTTTTGCCGCTCACGCTGTGGTTATCGCTACCGGCGGTTACGGCAACGCATACTTCCTCTCTACCAATGCAATGGCTTGCAACTGTTCCGCTGCCATGGCCTGCTACCGTAAAGGAGCCTGGTTTGCCAACCCCGCTTACGTACAGATTCACCCGACTTGTATCCCCGTTCACGGCGACAAGCAATCCAAACTGACTTTGATGTCCGAATCTTTGCGTAACGACGGACGTATCTGGGTTCCGAAGAAACTGGAAGATGCCAAGAAGTTGCAGGAAGGTACGCTGCAAGGAAAAGATATTCCCGAAGAAGACCGCGACTACTACCTGGAGCGCCGTTATCCGGCATTCGGTAACCTCGTTCCGCGTGACGTTGCCAGCCGTGCTGCCAAAGAACGTTGCGACAAGGGTTATGGCGTGAACAATACAGGTCTTGCCGTATTCCTCGACTTCTCCGAAGCTATCAACCGTTTGGGCAAAGATGTGGTTGCACAGCGTTACGGCAACCTCTTCGACATGTACGAAGAAATCACAGATGTCAGCCCGTACGAAAACCCGATGATGATTTATCCGGCTATCCACTATACAATGGGTGGTATCTGGGTAGACTACGAACTGATGACTTCTATCAAGGGCTTGTTCGCCATCGGTGAATGTAACTTCTCGGACCACGGCGCCAACCGCCTCGGTGCTTCCGCATTGATGCAGGGTCTGGCAGACGGTTACTTCGTATTGCCTTATACTATCCAGAACTACCTGGCCGACCAGATTACCGTTCCCCGCTTCTCTACCGACCTGCCTGAGTTCGCAGCGGCAGAAAAAGCCATTCAGGACAAAATCGACTGGATGATGAACATCAAGGGTAAGAAGTCTGTAGACTCTATCCATAAGGAATTGGGCCACGTAATGTGGGAATATGTAGGTATGGGACGTACTGCAGAGGGCTTGAAAGAAGGCTTGAAGAGACTGAAGGAAATCCGCAAGGAATTCGAGAAAGAGCTGTTCATCCCCGGCGAGAAAGAAGGCATGAACGTCGAACTCGACAAGGCTATCCGTCTGTACGACTTCATCACAATGGGCGAACTCGTAGCATACGATGCCTTGAACCGTAACGAAAGCTGCGGCGGTCACTTCCGCGAAGAGTACCAGACAGAAGAAGGCGAAGCCAAGCGCGATGACGAAAACTACTTCTACGTTGCCTGCTGGGAATACCAGGGTTCAGACGAAAAAGAACCGGTATTGCTGAAAGAACCTCTGGTATACGAAGCAATCAAGGTACAGACTCGTAACTACAAGAGCTAATCGGGAAGTTGAACATTTAAAGAATTAAAGAAAATGGATAAAAATATATCATTTACGCTCAAGGTATGGCGCCAGAAGGGTCCGAAAGCAAAAGGCGCTTTTGAAACATACCAAATGAAAGATATTCCGGGCGATACCTCATTCCTCGAAATGCTGGATATTCTGAACGAACAGCTCATCAGTGAAGGTAAAGAACCGGTTGTATTCGACCATGACTGCCGCGAAGGTATCTGCGGTATGTGTTCTCTTTACATCAACGGACATCCGCACGGTCCTGCAACAGGAGCCACTACCTGCCAAATCTATATGCGCCGCTTCAACGACGGCGACACCATTACCGTAGAACCCTGGCGTTCTGCCGGCTTCCCGGTAATCAAAGACTTGATGGTAGACCGTACTGCATACGACAAGATTATGCAGGCAGGCGGTTATGTCAGCGTACGTACAGGTGCTCCTCAGGATGCCAACGCTATCCTGATTCCGAAGCCTATCGCCGATGAAGCCATGGATGCCGCTTCCTGTATCGGTTGCGGTGCTTGTGTAGCCGCTTGTAAGAATGGTTCCGCCATGTTGTTCGTTTCTGCTAAGGTAAGCCAGTTGAACCTGCTTCCTCAAGGCAAACCGGAAGCATTGCGCCGTGCCAAAGCCATGTTGAGCAAAATGGACGAACTCGGTTTCGGTAACTGTACAAACACCCGTGCTTGTGAGGCCGAATGTCCGAAGAATGTCTCTATCAGCAACATCGCACGTCTGAACCGCGACTTCATTACCGCAAAATTGAAAGACTAACCGTACTTTCTGCATTTGATTAATATCACAAGAACTCTTCTATCGGGAAAACCGGTAGAGGAGTTTTTTTTTATGATAAGAAATTATGGAAACTGCTTGATATCCCAAGCAGGTTAAACAGACAAAAACATAGAATCCTGGGCTGCAGATAAAGATGGCTTCTCAACCTCTTTCCTCAAATTACGGGGAGACAACCCAAAATTCTTCTTGCAGAAATTAGAGAAATGAGATAAAGATTCAAAGCCATATTTATAACAAATTTCAGAGATTGTAAAGTTTGTATGCCGAAGTTCATAAAGAATGCCTTCTTTTCTGCGTTCCTGCATCCACTCGTATACAGGCTGATGGAATACAGAAGTAAAGATACGGCGGAAAGTCGTCACTGTATATCCCCCTAATTCGGCAAATTCTTCAACCGTCTTGACCTTATCATGATTCTTAAGTACGAAATACTGAAAACTATCCGTGTATTTCGATAACGTATGCACCAGCATGGAAAGCTCATAATCCGAATAGTAACGCCACAGGATAAACGCCAGTTCTTTCTGCTTAAATTGCAATAGCTCCCTACAAATCTTCCCCTCAGCCAGATAAGACTTCGAAGCTTCCAAGAAAAAATTCAGTTCAGAGCATATTTTCAACGGAAAAAAGATAAGAGGTGGAACCACGTCTTTTACGATATGCTGAAAGCGTCCTTCACAAAAAGATTCCGGCTGGGAAAAACGATAGCATACACACTCTACATCGGTCATGGCAAGCACTTCGTATTTTGAACCGACAGCCTGCAGAATAAACTCACCGGCATGCAACGTCACGCCTGCATATTCTTCACTGTTGACAAGAGCCTCACCTTTTAAAAGAAACATAATGATATTGTTATCGCACTTGGGCATAATAAAGTGAAACCCTCTACTATGAGAGGCGTATAAGATAAGATTGTCCACAGCCTTGGGGCATTTCAGGCAATCGGCGTTAACCGCTTCACAAGCGGAAGAGTCGTACATGACAGGATAGAATGTTTTGTTTGTTTGCTTTGGCAAAAATAAACATTAGCAGCCAACAAAAAAACATATTCCCCGAAAACTTTAAAAACGTTTTCGGGGAAGAATCAAAATATTATGAAATCAACAGGACTCTTATATCAAGCTCTTATAGCCCGGTGAATGTTCCGTCCTCATTGGTCCATATGCCAACATTCGGAGTAAACTTAATAGGAGTAGCATTGTTGGTCAGCGTCAATGTATACCGAATATTCTTGCCCATGCCCCAACTGCCTGTAAGGTTAACGACCTTGGTATCATTCCAGGTATACTCACTTGATTTATCTTTCGGTGCAGCAGTATAGGTAATCTCCAAAGTAACGCCTGTCAGGTCGTCTTGAGGCATCAGCATAAACAAGGCATTGCCGGAAGTCTCAAATGCTGTAAAAGCTTCAGGTTCAGCAGCAGTCGGAGTAACGGATACGGGAGTGCCGGTGTATTCGTATGTCACACCCGAAGCAGACTCTGCCAGGTTACTCCAAGCCCCTACGGTGCTGCTTCCGTCAAAAGTAAAAGTAGCCTTATCCTTTGCACCTTTAATCACCAATTTCGATACCGTATAAATAAAATCGACAACATCGCCCTTGATTGTAAAGTTCACCTGCGTCAGAAGATGCTGGAAAGGAAGAGAAATGGCTGACTCAGACTTTACCTGATTTATTACGTTGGCAGCAACCAGATCTTCCTGACTGTCAACCGCCTTCACCGCATACTCGAATTTCGGATAACCAGCAGCAGTAGTAATATCCAAAGTTTGCGCCGGTGAGGTAGCAAAAAATTGCAATTTACCTGAGGCAGGCCAGTAGTAGTCGCCCTTATACTTCCATTCCCCGCTTGATTTATCAACTTCTATATCATCCATAAAACCCGTATTCAACTGTACAGCTCCTCCCATGTCATCTGTTGTTTTATAAGCGCTTACAGTAAACTTACTGAAATTCTCAGTAGTGGCAACCAATGTCTTTGTTCCGGTCTTCACCACTGTCCCGAATTTAATCCGGTTCACTGTATTTTCATTCTCAAGCCCTTCATTTTCAGAGCAACTTACCATTGCTGCGGCAGTTAAAGCCACCAATAAAATTTTTCTCATAACCATTTGTTTTTAGTTAATATATTAATTGCTTATCTTGTTTCTACACGATAATATCCACATTCGTTTCATCATCCCAATCACCTATGTCACCGCCGATACCGCTATTTCCACTTTCTTCCTTATCCACCTCTACCGTAATCTGTCCATCGGGAACAGGCACCTCAATATGTATTTCCCCGTCAGGAGCAGGCTGTATTTCTTCTTCCTCACCGGAGGTCGGAGGTGTTATCAGCTTTTTGATATCAACCAGAATCTCCTGCACCTGCTTATCCACCTTAATAATCCTGATGGTCAACACTACCGGACTATCGACCCGCGTATCCGCACTTTTCGGAAGCCTGAAATGCGAAAAATGCCCCTGCAACAGTCCGTTTTTACAATCATTCTCCACATAAACGGGCATTTCCGCAAGTGTACACAGCCTTTTACCGAGAAAGTAACCTCCATTCAACCCGCTGACGCAGCACACAACAGCCGATATATTTTCTACACCATCCACCTTCACGGCAAACGAATAACTGCTTACTACCCGTTCCGGTTTCAGTTTCATCACCATAGCCGCTTCGCTTTTTGCTATTTCCACATCATCCAACGCCACAACGTAGAAATCGTCCGGCGACCAAATCATATCCTCTCCGGCATCCATTCCAATACACCGTTCCGTATATGCCCTGATAGTACCATAGCACTCATCGCCTTCTATGCAGACACATTCCGTATTATAGTTGTAAACTATCATTGCATAATGGCCGGGCGGTACTTTCATTTCCCCGCCGGCAGCCGGCAAATAGCCGTCTACTTTCCACCCCTCGGCATCTTTCGGATAAAATATTACCCGCACGGTCTCCGGCAAATTCTCCGCAACTCCCGTCCAGTCCAGCGTTATCTGTACGCCACTGTCAGGATAATCGTCCAGCACCTCCCTGAAATTGCACCCTGACAGGATTATCAACAGACAGAACAGAGGCAACGGTACATTATATCTGATATTTTCCACCACATTCATCGTCCTGCCGTTATATGCCATACTAAAGAGACCGCTACCTTTGTAGGACCCACAAAATGAAAGTGTCCTCCATTAGTTCGGACTAATTCCCCTTTATAAGAGGTATATTTACAGTATTCCGTTGTCAAATAACCTATTCCCAAACTGCACTCGATTGCAAAGTGCCCGGTTATTCTGCGTGCATATCCGCAGGACAGACCCGAAGTCATATAATACTTACCGCGAATGCCACTCTCTTCTTTCAACTGAAAATCATATACTCCTCCCTCGGTATATACCCCCAGGAAATACCCTGTCAATCTGTTACACAGATTTCTGTTGCCCAGCCAACAGCGTACTTCCACACCTCCCGAAAGAAGCTGATAACAAAAGCTGTTCCGACTGTTCAACCACCAAGGACATTTATATTCAGTATTCAAAGACCACCTCTTTCCTATCGAGAACTCAACTTCCACATTCGGAGCCAACGCCAAATCATATATCATATTATTCTTCAGAGCCACCATAACCTTATGTGATGGTCCCAGCCTTTTTCTTTTCTCAGGGAACGCAGTCAGAACCAGTTCTCCGCTGCCAGCAGATACTACCGGTAGCGCCTTTTCCGGCATCCGTATTCCGGCAATAGAAAACTCCTTCGAATGTACCGTATAGCTGCCTATCCGCGGAAAAACGAACTGCAACAGATATTTACAGGCCCTGCCTTCGTTCAGATAGCACAACAGATCCGTCAATTTGCCGAAATTCCCATAATGATACCGGATTAACATCAAAACCTCTTTCCTGTCCGGTACATTCTTATCAGCTAGTACCCACCGATATACTTCTCTCCATTCGTCCGGTTTTATAACCGGATTCTGCATTACACTGTTTACAACCATCAAAGTGTCAGCCCGTACAAATGCTCTTCCCACGGATAAAAACAAGAGTATTATAAGAGTTACTATATTGATACGGTCTACCATAGCTTTGCTTTGTACAAAGCCAAAAATAAACCATTAAAATTAAAGAAGATACGGAAAAGCCAACTCTTTTAGCAACGTGGAAGGTTCTGTGAAACGATTGGAAGCTTTTTGCAACTTATGCAACTTCCAATACAGACAAACAACCGGAATATTCTACGAAGAGCCTAAATAGCGAGCCTCTCTTATCCGGCAGTTATCATATAGTCAGCATATACACTTTATTTAAGTCAAGATGTCAAACGTGTCCGAAAACAGTAAATATTTATAAAAGAAAACTAAAAGATTTTCAGAGAAAGAGTAAACATTTGGAAGACACGCAAAGAAGCTATACATTTGCCACGTGATTTTTTTCATAGTATTAGATTTAAGGTTAACAAAGGTTGGAGTACAGCGGTACTCCTTTTTTTATGCCAATAAGCAATATACTCCTCCAACCAATGCCTTTACCACCCCTTTCATCTCCAGTTCGAAAAGCAAGGCGCTCATACGGTTTACGGGTATGTCCGCCTCCACTACCAGCGCATTGATATGCAAGTCTCCCTGATGAGTCAGTATACGCACCACCAGCTCCTCCTCATCCGTCAGTTCCAGAAACAGATTGCGCTGGATACCGGCTGCTTTGGCAGCAGGCTCTGCACTCGCCCACCCCATTGTTTTTACGAACTCTTCGGCACTCTGTACAAGCGCAGCCTTATTATCCCGTATCAACCGGTTGCAGCCGATAGAAGCGGCATCCGTCACCCGCCCGGGCACGGCAAAGCAATCACGGTGATAGCCGTCGGCCAAATCCGCTGTAATCAAAGAACCGCCTTTAGCGGCAGATTCCACAACAATCGTCGCATCGCACATACCTGCCACAATACGGTTACGGCTGACAAAGTTATGCCTGTCCGGAGTAGTTTCGGATAAGAACTCGGTAAGCAAACCGCCGTTGACCAGCATATCGACAGCCGTCTTACGATGTACAGAAGGATAGATACGGTCCAAACCGTGAGCCAGAACGGCAACAGTAGACATATTATCGGCCAGGGCGGCACGATGTGCATGAATATCAATGCCGTAGGCGAGGCCGCTCACTATCAGGGCATCAGGGAGAAGCACGGACAAATCATGCACGAAATCCGCACAAAACCGTTTGCCGTACTCCGTTGCACGGCGCGTACCTACCATATTGATAACATGTAAACGGTTAAAATCAGTGTTTCCTTTGAAAAACAGGACAATCGGAGCATCCTCACATTCCCGCAGACGGGAAGGATAGGCCTCATCCCGCAAAGTAAGACAAGTCAGGCGGTTCTTTTCCACAAACTCCATTTCACGTTCGGCACGAAGAAAAGCGGCAGGACAGTCAAGAGCCGTAATTATCGAGGAATTCACGCCAAGCAGACGTTCCGGCAATTCCTTACGATACCCGAAAACGTCAACGGCGCTACCTATGGCATCTATCAGACGCTTTGCCCCGATATGTCCTATACCGGGACAGAGCGTAAGAGCTATACTGCAAAGACGTTCGTCATTATTCATGGTCGAGGTAGGGGGCAAAGACGTTATCGAATAACTCGCTGTCGCTTAAACGTCCGTTTACCACACATACCGTTTCAACCACTGCCTTGATGGCCACTTTATTGTCACTTGCCCTGAAAATATCCTGGTAGAACACATACTTGATGCCTTCTTTCTTCATTGCCAGCTTCGATACGAACTCATCACCGCTTTTCAACGGTGTCTTGAAAGCCATATTGATGCGTGCTACCACTGGATCTACCCCCTGTTCGTGGAGTGCGGCAAAGCTGACACCCGTACTCAACAGGAACTCGTGCCGCGTATGCTCCAGATAATGCTGGTAGTTGGCATTGTTGACAATACCCTGAAGGTCGCATTCATAGTCGCGGACCTTCATTTTCAGTTCATAAATATAATTCATTATAATACCTGCAATTTAACAATTTACCATTTGATAATTAACCGCGTTTATTCTCGATATCCAAACCTTTGAACCGCTTGAGCTCCTCTACGGAAACCAGTTTGTAGAGTTTGTCGCTGGGACGTATCTTATCCGCTTTCATCGAGAAATGCTGCCCTTTTTTCACCGTCTGCACGGGTTTCAGATCCACGCGCGCTTCTTCCAATGTAGTGAATACGGCTCCCGTTGTCGGTCCCGTTATCAGCAGCTTGTCGCCGACATTGATTTCGGCGGCTTCCACCAAGAACTCCGCCACGCCGATATTCGAGAAGTAACGGATACCCTTGCCGACATAAATCTTACGTTCGGTAGCGGCAGAACCGTAGTTCCGGGTCCATTCGCCCAAGCGCTGCCCCAGATAATAGCCGTCCCAGAAACCACGGTTAAACACGGTTTTCAGGCGCTCGTCCCAGGCAGCTATCTTTTCGTCGGTAAACGTGCCTTCCACATAGGAGCGAATGGCCTCCTTATAACATTCCACCACCGTACGCACATACTCGGGACCGCGGGCGCGTCCTTCAATCTTGAACACACGCACGCCTGCATCCAGCATTTTGTTCATGAAATGAATGGTTTTCAGGTCTTTGGGCGACATAATGTACTGGTTGTCTATATCCAGTTCCACATCCGTTTCCTTGTCGCGCACCGTATACGAGCGGCGGCATACCTGCATACAGGCTCCCCTGTTGGCCGAATGGTTCATCTCGTGCAGCGAAAGATAGCACTTGCCCGATACCGCCATGCACAAAGCGCCGTGGCAGAACATCTCGATACGTATCCGCTCACCGCTCGGTCCGCAGATATTCTCTTCACAGATATGACGGTAGATTTCCGCCACCTGCTCCAGATTCAGTTCGCGCGCCAGCACCACCACATCGGCAAATTGGGCATAGAAACGCAAAGCCTCCACATTCGAAATATTCAGTTGCGTGGACAGATGCACCTCCTGTCCTATCTGCCGGGCGTAACTCATCACAGCCACATCGGCTGCAATCACCGCCGAGATACCTGCCGCTTTTGCCGCATCCACAATGGTTCGCATCAGGGAGATATCGTTATCGTAGATAATGGTATTTACCGTAAGGTAACTTTTCATACCATGCTCATCGCAGGTTTGGGCAATCTCCCGCAAATCGTCAATGGTAAAGGTATTGGCGGAACGGGCACGCATATTCAGGTTTTCGATACCGAAGTAAATAGAGTCCGCACCCGCCTGGATAGCTGCGGCAAGAGACTCGCGCGAGCCTACCGGAGCCATGATTTCAAAATCGTTCAAAGTAGTAGAATTCATCCAATATGAAATTTAATGATGCAATTATTTATTACCGTGCGCATCCAATTCCCGTTGAATCAGTGTCACAAGTTCCATGCCAAGCTGTTGGCCTGCCGTCATCCCTTCCATTGTAATAGCAGGAGTAACCGCTCCCAGCTTCTTGCCCGCCGGAGATTCGTAGAAGGCTACAATCTTCTTCAGGTCGTCCAATGTCAGGTGTTTCTGATAGATGGGCACATACACCTTCACCAGATTATCGCTGAAAAACTTCTTTGCCTTTTCCGTTACTGCGTTCCACGTAGCCTCCGATACAGAAGGAGACTGCTGCTTCATCATGCCGATTATCTGCGGAACCATCGTATCCACAGTGGCCAGACCGCCGGAAAGCAACAGCATTTTATGCAACGTTTCCTGATATTCCTTATTCTGCCCTTGTGCAGAAACAGGGGAAATGCCGATGAGCAGTGTCATCACGCACAATGCGACTGAAAGCAAACTCTTTTTCATAATTATTTCTGTTGTTAAGTGAATGAATAGTGCAAATATACAGATTTAAGGAAGAAACTGTATATTCTTTCAAGGATTTCACGCCTGCATAGCAAATGAAACAGGCTTTTTCCGTACTTTTGCAAACAAATCCCGTCAGATTATGAAGATTAAAGATATAGACCTCGGCAAGCACCCCATATTGCTTGCCCCCATGGAAGATGTGACCGACCCTGCTTTCCGACTGATGTGCAAAGGTTTCGGAGCGGATATGGTGTACACCGAGTTTGTGTCGAGCGACGCATTGATACGTTCCGTCAGCAAGACCGAACAGAAGCTGAACATCAGTGACGAAGAACGCCCCGTAGCCATACAGATATACGGCAAGGATACGGACACTATGGTAGAAGCGGCGCGTATCGTGGAGCAGGCACATCCGGACATACTGGACATCAATTTCGGCTGCCCCGTAAAACGCGTGGCCGGTAAAGGAGCCGGTGCGGGAATGTTGCAGAATATCCCCAAGATGCTGGAGATAACCCGTGCCGTGGCAGATGCCGTAAAGATACCCGTAACCGTAAAAACCCGTCTCGGCTGGGATGCCGGCAGCAAGATTATCGTGGACTTGGCAGAGCAACTGCAGGACTGCGGCATTGCCGCCCTTACCATCCACGGCCGCACCCGCGCCCAAATGTATACGGGTGAAGCGGACTGGACACTGATTGGTGAAGTCAAGAACAATCCCCGCATGCACATCCCCATCATCGGCAACGGTGACGTCACCACCCCTCAAAGGGCCAAAGAGTGCTTCGACCGCTACGGGGTGGACGCCGTTATGATAGGCCGCGCCAGCTTCGGCCGCCCTTGGATATTCAAGGAAGTGAAACATTATCTGGAGACGGGTGAAGAGATACCGCCCCTCAGTTCCGAATGGAAACTGAATGTACTCCGGCAGGAAGTGGAAGACAGCGTAAAACTGCTGGACGAACGGAGAGGTATCCTGCATGTACGCCGCCACTTGGCAGCAAGTCCGCTGTTCAAGGGTATCCCTAACTTCCGAGAAACGCGCATCGCCATGTTGCGGGCAGAGACAAAAGAGGAATTGTACCGTATCTTCGACGAAATAGAAAAACTGATATAGTTTAAATTATCTTACAACCCCAACCAAAAGAGCGCCCTGCTTTTCTATGGGTCGGCAATCATCCGCCGAGCGAACCTCATTCAGTCAGGGAGTGAAAGACAATGAGTCAGGGACTGGCATCATTTGAACATCGGTTGCGCAAACCACCGCTTGAACATCCACGTTGCCACCACATAGAGCACAATGGCAGAGAAAAAGCCCACAATGGCATCAATCAGATAATGCGCCTGTATGTACACCGTAGCCCCGCACAGCAGCAGATAAAAAGGAAGCAGGCAGGCAAACAAACGCCTGCTGCCCCGCCATGCCATAATCATCAGGATGGTGGACATGCCGACATGCGAACTGGGGAATGCCGCCGTCGGACGCTCGCCTACCTGCTGCGAGCTTTCCACCAGATTATAAAAGAATCCGTGTTCGTATCCCGGACCGGGCAGCAGCTCCTGATTGTGGTTGAAGTAATCGCCGATAGCCGGGAATATTCCCTGCGCTACGTTATCTTCGCCGATAGCCGGAAAATAGAACTGCGGCCCTGCCACCGGCACGAAGATGTATATCAGGTAGTAGATGAAGAAAGCGGTGACTATCACGAACGACACTTTCTCAAAAAGGTCGAAACGGTAGAGGAAATACCACACCACTACCAGAAGTATCATCGGATAGTAGAAGAAGTAACCCATATTGAACGGTTCGCTCACCCACATTTGCGGAAAACGCAGACAGAACCACACGGCAGGCTGTCCGCCGAATATCCATTGTTCGGCCGAAGCGAAAATGTGGTCCAGGTTGGGGAAGATACGGTTAAACTCGAATGTGTCGGGATACCAATAGGAGAGCAACGACATCTGGATAACGATGCGGATGAAAGCGGAAAACTTGCAGGGTGCAAGCCGGTAAAGATACATCAGCAGAAACGTCATACCTGCAATCACAGCGCGGTCTGCAAGCATCTGCACCGGATGATCCATTTCTTGGAAAAGAAACAGTATGAGTATGGAAGTCAGCAGATTATATATCAGCGTAATCTTCTCTACCGCAAAAAGCCCTTTACGGGTTTCTACTCTCTTGAATAAGTCTAAAGCCATCCTTTATCTTTATACCAGGCAATCGTTTCCTTCACTCCCCGTTCCAGATCGTATTCGGGACTATAACCCAATTCCTTGACAGCCGGAGTTATATCGCATTGCCAGTTGCGTTGTTTCATTATTCTATACTTGTCCGAATTGAGCGTACTGGTAGTATTCCGGCGTTTCGCCCAATATTCGGCGAGCAAAGATACAACTTTCAATATAATTAATGGACATCTCAAGCGAATAACAAACGGATTCCCCAGTTCTTTCCGTATCAGATCGGAAAAAGCACGGCTCCGGTACACCTTGCCGTCTGCCAAGAAATAGGTGCGGCAGGATACTTGTTTCTCTATTCCCAGAAAAACGGCCTGCACAATATCCTTGACGTAGACAAACGTCAAATCCTGCCGGCGGAAACCTACGGAAAAGTCCGTGTGCTGACGGATGGACTTTGCCATCAGGAAATAATCTTTCTCGCGCGGACCGTACACACCCGTAGGACGATAAATGACGTAAGGGAAACCCGGTATGCTTTGCAGATAAATCTCCGCTTTCAGTTTACTAAGGCCATAAGCAGTGTTGGGCATAGGAGTGTCTTCTTCCGTAATCGGAGTATAGGTCTTTTCGCGTATCGGGCCGAATACGCTCAAGGTACTGATAAAGATAAACTGTTTGGGAATCATGTTCAATTCCCGCAAAGTATCTATAAAGTATTTGGTCTGCAGATAGTTCACCCGCTCAAAATCACTCTTATCCACACATTTTGTTACTCCGGCACAATGGATAATGTAATCGAACTTACTGTAAGTTCCCTTATGACCGGAAAGCTGCGCACGAAGTTCGTTGGGATGCGCAAAGTCGAGCTCAAGAAAATGTATCTTCCTGTCTTGCAAATATTCCCGGCTGCTGGACGAACGAATACCTGCCCATACACCGAAACCCCGCCTCAACGCTTCTTCCACGATGAAACTCCCGATAAACCCGCTTGCCCCTGTTACTAAAACCGATTCCACGTTATGAATTATGAATTTATAAATTATGAATTTCTCCCGGTATCCTGTCGCTTCTCACTCCGCCACTGTACGGCCTCATCATTTCACCGGCTCTACATGAATACCTACATGAGTGCCTTTACCGAACTGCCCCTTCAAAGTATTCTCAATGGCCGTTGCCGTACGGTGTGCTTCTTCCAGTGTTATTTTTCCGTCCATACGCACGTGCACCTCTATCGCGTAATAGCTGCCTATGCGGCGGGTACGCAGATGATGCGGCGAACTCACTCCGGGAAAAGAAAGGATAATCTTCTGTATCTCATTCTCCACATCGGCAGGCAGCGATTTCTCCAACAGTTCATCTACACAAGGAACCAGCAGCTTTATAGCTACTTTCATAATGAAGAGGCTGACAACCACCGCAGCTATCGGGTCGAGCACCCGCCAGTGATTTCCCAAAAGAATAGCCCCGCCGATACCTATGGCGGTTCCTATAGAAGAAAGAGCATCACTGCGATGATGCCACGCATTGGCCACCACTGCCTGAGAATTCAACCTCTTCCCCTTAAACACCGTATAGCGATAAAGCGCTTCCTTAAAGGCAACGGACACCAATGCCGCTATCAGTGCCAGCATTCCCGGTTCCTGCAAAGAACCACCGTGAAGAAACCGATAGATAGATGAAGCGCCATTCCAGAAAATCCCAAAACCGACGCCGAGCAATATTATGCCGATAATGGCAGTTGCCAAAGTCTCGTATTTGCCATGTCCGTAGTCGTGTCCCTCATCTTCCGGCTTGGAAGAGATACGCACAAAAACAATGACAATGATGTCTGTAACAAAGTCCGATAACGAATGTACGGCATCCGCCAGCATGGCGGCACTATGCCCCATGATGCCTGCAAAGAACTTGAACAGAAGCAGCAGGAAGTTCACTACGCTCCCCACAATCGTTACGCGGTAAATGCCTTTTTCCCTCGCAATCTCTTCCTTATCCATAGATTGTACTTCCATGACGTTTTTCTAAGTTGTTGCAAATATAGTACATAAATCCGTTATGACCGGTCGTTCCCTTATAATTTTCAGTAAGACAGAAAGATTTTGAAGCCGGAGTGAACGAGTGAATACATTTATTTGTTTACTTTGCAAGAAAGATAAAAAGACATCAGATTATGGCTAAGACAAAAAAGGAAAAGAAAGAGAAAAAAGCCGGCAAGCGAATGAAGAAGAAAGAGCTCGTCAAAGCACTATTGGACTTCTTCCACGTAAAACAAGACGAAGTACTGTCCCTGAAATACATTTTCGAACAACTGCATCTCACTACACACCCGCTGAAAATGCTGTGTATGGATATACTGTCCGAACTGTCGGATGACGATTACATCACCGAAGTGGACAAGCATAAATACAAACTGAACAATCATGGTGTGGAGATGACCGGCACTTTCCAACGCAAGAGCAACGGAAAGAACTCATTCATACCCGAAGGCGGCGGCGACCCCATCTTCATTGCCGAACGGAACTCGGCACATGCCATGGCGGGCGATAAAGTACGTATCGCCTTTTATGCCAAACGCCGCGGACGCGAAGCCGAAGGCGAAGTCATCGAGATACTGGAACGTGCCAACGATACCTTCGTGGGAACGTTGGAGGTTGCCAAATCATACGCTTTCCTTGTTACGGAAAACCGCACGTTGGCCAATGACATCTTTATCCCCAAAGAGAAACTGAAAGGTGGAAAGACAGGCGACAAGGCCATCGTCAAAGTGGTGGAATGGCCTGACAAGGCAAAGAATCCTATCGGTCAGGTTATCGACATTCTGGGGAAAGCCGGAGATAACACCACCGAGATGCACGCTATCCTGGCCGAATTCGGATTGCCGTATGTTTACCCCGCATCCGTGGAAAAAGCCGCAGACAGGATACCTGCCGACATTCCCGCAGAAGAGTATGCCAAACGTGAAGATTTCCGCAATGTAACCACCTTTACCATAGACCCCAAAGACGCTAAGGACTTTGACGATGCCTTGTCCATCCGCAAACTGAAGGACAATCTTTGGGAAGTGGGCGTACACATTGCCGACGTGACGCACTACGTAACGGAAGGCAGCATCATCGACAAAGAAGCCGAGAAACGCGCCACATCCGTTTACCTCGTAGACCGCACCATCCCGATGCTGCCCGAACGGTTGTGTAACTTCATCTGTTCCCTGCGCCCCGATGAAGAGAAACTGGCTTACTCTGCCATCTTCGAGATGACGGACAAGGGAGAAGTGAAGAACTCGCGCATTGTGCATACGGTTATCAAGTCCGACCGCCGCTTCACCTACGAAGAGGCGCAGCAGATTATCGAAACCAAAGAGGGAGACTTTAAGGAAGAAATCCTCAAGCTGGACTCTCTTGCCAAGATATTGCGTGAAAAGCGTTTTACTGCCGGCGCCATCAACTTCGACCGCTATGAGGTGAAATTTGAGATTGACGAGCAGGGCAAGCCTGTCAGCGTATATTTCAAGGAATCCAAAGACGCCAACAAACTGGTAGAAGAGTTCATGCTACTCGCCAACCGCACTGTGGCGGAAAAAATAGGACGTGTGCCCAAAAGCAAAAAGCCGAAAGTATTCCCCTATCGTATTCACGACCTCCCGGATCCGGAAAAGCTGGATAACCTGGCACAGTTCATCGCCCGCTTCGGCTATAAACTGCGCACCGGCGGAACCAAAACGGATGTATCCAAATCCATCAACCATCTGCTGGATGATATTCAGGGGAAGAAAGAGGAGAACCTCATTGAAACCGTATCCATCCGCGCCATGCAGAAAGCACGCTATTCCGTGCACAACATCGGTCACTACGGATTGGCATTCGATTATTACACCCATTTCACTTCCCCCATCCGACGCTATCCGGACATGCTGGTGCACCGGTTGCTGACCAAATACCTGGATTTAGGCGGACGAAGCGTTTCCGAACAGAAATACGAAGCCCTCTGCGAGCATTCCAGCAGCATGGAACAGATAGCCGCCAATGCGGAACGCGCCTCTATCAAGTACAAACAGGTGGAATACATGACGGAACGCCTGGGACAGACTTACGACGGCGTTATTTCCGGTGTTACCGAATGGGGACTGTACGTTGAGCTGAACGAGAATAAATGTGAAGGAATGATACCTATCCGCGACCTCGATGATGATTACTACGAATTCGACGAAAAGAATTATTGCCTGCGCGGACGACGGAAGAAACGCACATACAGCCTCGGCGACGCTATCACCATCAAGGTGGCACGCGCCAACCTGGAGAAAAAGCAGTTGGACTTTGCACTGGTTGAATAGGCGGAATTATCATTGTCAGTTACAAAAGCTTACCTACACTACATGAAGACAATTACTATTACAGACCGCTCGCAAATAGAAGATATCATCCGTAAATGCCCTTATTGTACGGTCGGGATTATCGACGGAGAGGGTAATCCGTATGTAATACCTATGAATTTTGCCTGGGAAAATGATACTATTTATCTGCATTCGGGCCCCGAAGGAAGTAAAGTAGAAATGGTGGCACGGCATCCGCAGGTCTGCATCACCTTCTGTGAAGGGCACGAACTGGTGTATATGCATAAACAGATAGCTTGCAGTTACAGCATGAAATCCCGCAGCGTTATCTGTAAAGGCAAAGTGCGTTTCATAGAAGATATGGATGAAAAGCGACGAATACTCGACCTGTTTATGAAGCAATATACGGACAATGCATGCAGCTATGCCGAACCGGCTGTACGCAATGTGAAAATATGGGAAGTGAAAGTAGATGAAATAAGCTGCAAATCGTTCGGGCTGAGGCCAAGTGAATTGAAATAATCTCTACAAAAAACTTTGCCCGAAGTTTGGTTGTCACTAACCTGCATATTCAAGGTATCCCAGTCCTATACTCAGAGTACTTCAGTCACATACTTAGGTATTCTCTGTATAGGACTGAGCACATAACTCATCATAAGGGATATTCCTCAAAGGCATACAACAGCGTCGACAAATAGCGTTCTCCCGTATCAGGGAGCAACACTACTATGTTTTTACCCTCATTCTCCGGCAACTGCGCCAACTGGGTTGCAGCACTGACAGCCGCTCCCGAAGAAATCCCCACCAACAGGCCTTCGTATTTCGCCAGTTCCCGCCCGGTACGGATAGCATCATCATTGGACACCTGCAAAATTCCGTCTACCACGGCACTATTATAGTTTTTCGGAACAAAACCTGCACCGATACCCTGAATCTTATGCGGGCCCGGTTTTCCGCCTGACAATACCGGAGAATCTTCCGGTTCTACGGCTACCACTTGTATCCGGGAGTTATGTTTCTTCAAAGCCGCACCCACGCCGCTCACCGTTCCGCCGGTCCCCACACCGGCCACGAATATATCGACCTTCCCATCCGTATCTTGCCAGATTTCCTGTCCGGTAGTGCGCTCATGAACGGCAGGATTAGCCCGATTATTAAACTGCTGCAGAATCAGTGAACCGGGAGTGCTTGCCTGCAACTCTTCGGCACGGGCTATAGCACCTTTCATACCGTCTGCACCGGGCGTCAAAACAAGTTCCGCACCAAGGGCTTTCAGCAGATTGCGCCGTTCCGTACTCATGGTATCCGGCATAGTCAAAATCAATTTATAGCCTTTGGAAGCTGCCACAAAGGCAAGCCCTACCCCGGTATTCCCGCTGGTCGGCTCAATAACCGTTGCACCGGGCTTCAACAGCCCTTTCGTTTCCGCATCTTCTATCATAGCCAGCGCAACACGGTCCTTTACGCTGCCCGCAGGATTAAAGTATTCCAGTTTGACGATGACACGAGCTTTCAAGTTCTTGTTTTTACCATAATTGTTCAACTCCAACAAAGGAGTATTGCCAACTAAATCAGTCAGGCGTTGTGCTATTTTTTTCATATCTTACAGTGAATTATCAATAAGACAAAAGTACGGCGAAGTCCGTTCATTCAAAATACCATAAATGTGGTAAATCCATACTATAAATGAGGGATATGTAGGAAAATTGGTGAGTATTTTATACCTTTGTAGCCACTTTATTAATAAAGGATATCATAATGAGTCCACTTAATTTTACTCACATCCTGACACAGGCAGTCGATGAGCTATCGGAAAGCGAATCCTACAAAGGACTGTTTCACCAGCACACGGACGGCAATCCATTGCCTTCAGCTAAGGCATTGTGCGATATTATCGAACTTGCACGTGCCATTATCTTCCCCGGATATTTTGGAAATTCAACGGTCAACAGCCGTACGGTAACTTACCATATCGGAGTCAATGTAGAAAGACTGTTCGACCTGCTGACCGAGCAAATATTGGCAGGACTCTGTTTCGGCAGTGATGACGAATGCAGTTGCTGTACCGAACTTCAACGTGAGGAGGCCGCATCAATTGCCGCCCGGTTCATCAGCCATTTACCTGAACTGCGTCGCATACTGGCTACGGATGTTGAAGCCGCTTACAACGGCGACCCTGCCGCACATTCGTTTGGCGAGGTTATCAGTTGCTATCCGGCCATACGCGCTATCAGCAATTACCGCATAGCACACGAACTGTTGGTACTCGGTGTGCCTCTCATTCCGCGTATCATCACCGAAATGGCCCATAGCGAAACCGGTATCGACATTCATCCGGGAGCTGCCATAGGCGGTTATTTCACGATAGACCACGGTACAGGTGTGGTAATCGGCGAGACTTGCATCATCGGCAAGAACGTAAAACTATACCAGGGTGTAACCCTCGGAGCCAAAAGTTTCCCGCTGGACCAGGACGGTAAACCCATCAAAGGCATACCCCGCCATCCCATACTGGAAGACAATGTCATTGTTTATTCCAATGCCACCATATTAGGGCGTATCACCATCGGAAAAGACGCTACCGTAGGCGGCAACATCTGGGTAACGGAAGATGTGCCCGCAGGCGCAAGAATAGTACAAACCAAAGCAAAAAAGTAAGAGATTTTATGATTTCAGAATTATAATCCATACCATATGCGTAATAGTAAAAATGAAATCATACCGGAATAAATCATAAATTATAAATCATAAATAAGTAGATGAGCGAACAATCATTCGAAATGATTGCCAAAACTTTCCAGGGACTGGAAGAAACATTGGCACAGGAACTGACCTCTTTGGGTGCAGACGAGATACAGATAGGACGTCGTATGGTATCATTCCGCGGCGACAAGGAAATGATGTACAAGGCGAACTTCTGCCTGCGGACCGCTATCCGCATCCTGAAACCTATCAAACAGTTTGTAGCGAAAAATGCCGATGAGGTGTATGAACAGATCAAGGCAATCCACTGGGAAGATTATCTGGATATAGATAAAACTTTCGCCGTAGACGCAGTTGTGTTCAGCGAGGAATTCCGCCATTCCAAATTTGTTTCCTACAAAGTGAAGGATGCCATTGTGGACTATTTCCGGGATGCATACGACAAACGCCCGTCTGTACGCATCAGCAAGCCGGATGTATTATTGAACATTCACATTGCAGAAACCAAATGCACTCTTTCTCTCGATTCATCCGGCGAGTCTCTGCACCGCCGCGGTTATCGTCAGGAAGCCGTGGAAGCTCCTCTGAATGAGGTTTTGGCAGCCGGCATGATATTAATGAGCGGTTGGCATGGAGAATGTGACCTGATAGACCCGATGTGCGGCTCGGGAACAATCCCCATCGAAGCTGCCTTGATAGCCAGGAATATCGCACCGGGCGTATTCCGTAAGGAGTTTGCTTTTGAAAAATGGATTGATTTCGACCAGGAGCTGTTCGATAAGATTTATAATGATGACAGCCAGGAACGTGAATTCGCTCATAAGATATACGGATACGACAACAACCCGAAAGCCAACGAAATTGCAACCCATAACATCAAGGCAGCAGGCGTATCCAAAGACGTAACGCTGAAGTTGCAACCTTTCCAACAGTTTGAGCAACCTAAGGAAAAGGCTGTTATCATTACCAACCCGCCTTATGGAGAGCGTATATCTACCAACGACCTGCTGGGCTTATACTCCATGATTGGCGAACGGCTGAAACACGCGTTTACAGGCAACACCGCATGGATACTTTCTTATCGTGAAGAATGCTTCGATCAAATCGGATTGAAACCTACTGCCAAGATACCTCTGTTCAACGGCGCTCTGGAATGTGAGTTCCGTAAATACGAAATCTTCGACGGAAAATACAAAGAATTCAAAAAGCAGGAAAGCGAAGAGGGTAATAAAGAGTACAGACCTTACGCTGCAAGAGAAAAAAGAGAATTCAAGACCGGAGAAAGAAGAGAGTTTAAATCCGGAGAGAAAAGGGAATTCAAGCCGAGAGAGAGAAGAGAATTCAAGTCGGATGATAAACGGGAGTTCAAGCCTCGTGAATACAGAAAACCGACAGACGGAGAATGGAAACCGAAGCGAGAATTTGACAGAGAGCGAGAATTTAATAAAGAACGTAAACCGGGAGAGTTTCGGAAACGGAACAACGAATGGAATAACGACTGAAACCGTTAAAATTAAAAGCTATGAACATAAAGAGAATCGGTAAGGCAATCATGGTATTGCTACTGGCAACACCTGCTTTATCTTCAATGGAGCTTATGGCACAAAACTTGAAAATGCCCACTCTGGAAGACCTTCTTCCCGGTGGCGCAACCTATCGTATCGCTGAGAACCTGCCGGGTTTGCAGTGGTGGGGTGACGTATGTATAAAACCCGGCATCGACTCTTTGTTTGCCGTCAATCCCAAAAACGGGAAGGAGACATTGCTCACAACCCGGGAAAAGGTAAATAAAGTACTCAACTCACTGATAACTCCTACGGAAACAACCGCAACACCCGGCCATAAGGGAAACAAAGTACAGCATTTCTACAATACCGAGTTTCCATGGCCGGACAAACCGTATATGCTTATCAAATTGCCTGCGAGATACATCGTTTATGATTTCGAGAAAGATGAATTCGTCAAAGGTCTGCCGCAGGCCGGAGAAAGAAACGGTGCAAACATTGACTATACCCCGGAAGGCGGACACATAGCCTATACCGTTAAGAATAACCTCTTCGTAGACAACAAAGCCGTAACCGAAGAACCCGAAGGAATTGTATGCGGGCAGAGCGTACACCGCAATGAATTCGGAATCGGCAAGGGCACCTTCTGGAGTCCTCAAGGAAACCTGCTGGCCTTTTACCGCATGAACGAAAGCATGGTAACTCCCTATCCGCTGGTGGATATTACTCCCAGAATAGCACTGGTGGACAAGATACGTTATCCGATGGCAGGGATGCTCAGCCATCAGGTAACCGTAGGTATCTATAATCCGGACACTCAAAAAACCGTTTACTTGAATACCGGCGATCCTACCAACCGTTATTTCACCAATATCAGTTGGGCACCCGACGGAAAGAGTCTTTATCTCATAGAGCTGAACCGTGACCAGAATCATGCAAAACTTTGCCGATACAACAGCGAGACCGGCGAACTGATGTCCACGCTTATCGAAGAAACGCATCCCAAATATGTGGAGCCTCAACAACCCATCCTGTTCCTGCCTTGGGATCATACTCAATTTATCTACCAGAGCCAGAAAGACGGCTACAACCATCTGTATCTCTACAATACGGACGGCAAGCTTATCAAGCAACTGACAAAAGGGGAGTGGCTGGTACAAAACATTTTAGGATTCAATGCCAGAAAGAAAGAGGTTATCATCGCTTCTACGGAAGTATCTCCTTTGCAAAGCAACCTGTACAAGGTCAATGTCAATACCGGCAAACGTACTCCATTGGACAACAGCAAGGGAGTACACAACGGGATACTTTCCGCTTCGGGCAATTATATTATCGACCGGTATTCAACTCCGGATACTCCCCGCAAAATAGAGATAACCAATACCCAAAACAAGAAAAGCGTCTCTTTGCTCACTGCGAAGAATCCTTATGAAGGCTTTGTCATGCCTGCCATAGAAACCGGTACAATAAAGGCTGCCGACGGCAAGACCGACTTATATTACCGCCTTGTAAAGCCCGCCGACTTCGACCCGAATAAGAAGTATCCTGCAATCGTCTATGTATATGGCGGTCCTCATGCCCAGATGATTACCAACGGCTGGATGAATGACGCACGCGGCTGGGACATCTATATGGCCAATAAGGGTTATATCATGTTCACGCTCGACAACCGCGGCAGCAGTAACCGGGGGCTGGAGTTCGAAAACGTCACCTTCAGACACTTGGGTATTGAAGAGGGCAAAGACCAGGTAAAAGGAGTGGACTACCTGAAAAGCCTGCCTTACATAGACAGCAACCGCATCGGCGTTCACGGCTGGAGTTTCGGCGGACACATGACTACCGCACTCATGCTGCGCTATCCGGAGATTTTCAAAGTAGGCGTGGCCGGCGGACCGGTCATCGACTGGAAATATTATGAGATAATGTATGGCGAGCGCTATATGGACACCCCGCAGACAAACCCCGAAGGTTATGAACAGTGCAACTTGAAGAACCTCGCAGGACAACTGAAAGGACATCTGCTCATTATCCACGATGACCACGATGACACCTGCGTACCCCAGCATACGCTTTCTTTCATGAAGGCATGCGTGGATGCACGCACCTATCCCGATCTGTTTATCTATCCCGGACATAAGCACAACGTTTTGGGACGCGACCGCGTACATCTGCACGAAAAAATAACCCGATATTTCGAGGATTATTTATAAACCGGACACATTTTCAACAGTAAACAATTAAACGTATCCATAAAATGAAAGTATTATTGCTTGGCTCAGGTGGCCGTGAACACGCTTTGGCTTGGAAAATTGCACAAAGCCCCAAAATAGAGAAACTGTATATCGCTCCCGGCAATGCGGGAACAAGCGCAGTGGGCGAAAACGTAGCCATCAAAGCTACGGACTTCCCCACCCTCAAGGCTTTTGCCCTTGAACATAAGATTGACATGATTGTAGTGGGTCCCGAAGACCCGTTGGTACAGGGCATTTTCGACTTCTTCAAAGAGGATGCCGCTACACGGCACATTGCCGTCATCGGTCCTTCTGCAAAAGGTGCGCAATTGGAAGGCAGCAAAGAGTTTGCCAAGGAATTCATGCTGCGCCATCACATCCCTACCGCCCGCTATAAAAGCGTGACTGCTGCAACACTCGAAGAAGGGCTTGCTTTTCTCGAAACGCTCACCGCTCCCTACGTTCTGAAAGCCGATGGTCTGTGCGCCGGTAAAGGCGTGCTGATTCTTCCGACTCTGGAAGAATCCCGGAAAGAACTGAAAGAGATGCTCAGCGGTATGTTCGGCGATGCCAGTGCAACAGTGGTTATCGAAGAATTCCTCAGCGGGATAGAGTGCTCGGTATTTGTCCTGAGCGATGGTGAGCACTATAAGGTACTGCCTGTAGCCAAAGACTATAAACGTATCGGAGAAGGTGATAAGGGATTGAACACCGGCGGTATGGGTAGCGTAACACCCGTTCCGTTTGCCGATGAGGTATTTATGGAAAAGGTGCGCAAACGCATCATAGAGCCTACCATCAACGGGCTGCGCGAAGAAGGTATCCTGTACAAAGGCTTCATTTTCCTGGGACTTATCAATGTACAGAACGAGCCTATGGTTATCGAATACAATGTACGTATGGGCGACCCGGAAACCGAAAGTGTCATGCTGCGCATCAAGAGCGACATTGTAGAGCTTTTCGAAGGCGTGCACAAGGTAAACCTCGATACCAAGACAATGGAACTTGACCCGCGCACGGCTGCCTGCGTAATGCTGGTCAGCGGCGGGTATCCCGAAACGTATCAGAAAGGCTATCCCATGAGCGGCTTTGACTTGGCAGCAACCACGGACAGCATTCTGTTCCATGCCGGTACCGCCGTAAAAGACGGGCATATCGTCACCAACGGCGGACGCGTCATAGCTGTCTGCTCCTATGGAGAGACAAAAGAAGAGGCTTTGAAAAAGAGTTATAAAGTGGCCGACATGTTAAGTTTTGAAGGCAAATACTTCCGTCGCGATATCGGATTCGACCTTTAACAGTCAATGAAAAGCCAAAGATTCCAAAATCGGGTTACGGCGGGACGATTTACGCTTCCCGCCGCCATCCTTATATCAGTAGCCTGCTGGATACTGAGCGCTATTCTGTTGCCCGATTTGGAAATACGGAAAGGCAATTACCCCCTATGGGACATTTTCTATAGCTCATGTATTCCAACGTGGGGCACTCGTCTTTTCTGCTTCATCCTGTACTCCGTCATAGGATATTTTCTTATCGGGCTGAACAACGCCTTTGCCATCATCCGCATGCGGGCCTCAGTACAGACAGCCATTTATTTCCTGCTGATTTCCGTCTGCCCTACCATGCACATACTGTATGCAGGAGATTTGGTAGCGGTCACTTTTCTCATTGCTCTGTATTTTCTGTTCAAGAGCTATCAGCAATCCAAATCTGCAAGCTATCTGTTTCACGCATTCGTATTTATAGGAATGGGGAGTCTGCTTTTTCCGCAACTGATATTCTTTGTTCCCGTATTTTGGATAGGCGCGTATAGCTTCCAGTCCCTGCACCCCAAGAGTTTTTTCGCTTCGCTTATCGGCTGGAGCGTACCTTATTGGTTTCTATTGGGCTATGCCTATCTATCCGGACACATGGATTTATTCTACCAGCCATTCCTGGAACTGGTGAATTTCCGCTCTATCCTATTTGGTTTCCGGCCTTGGGAATTGGCGACAATCGGGTATATACTCCTTTTATATATGGTCAGTTCAAGCCATTGTTTAATAGCCGGATATGAGGACAAGATACGTACGCGCAGCTATCTGCACTTCCTGATATTCCTGAACTTCTGTATTTTCGTCTATATAGGACTGCAACCCGCTCTGTATCCCCATCTGTTCTCTCTGCTGCTAATCGGCACCAGTATTCTGATAGGACACTTATTCGTACTGACCAACAGCCGGAGTTCCAACCTGTTCTTCATCATTATGCTGGTCGGATTATTTACTTTATTCGGATTCAATCTATGGACGCTTTTATAGATACACTCATACAACTCCTGATAGACTGGGGATATGCAGGGCTCTTTATCTCGGCCTTATTGGCGGGAAGCATCATTCCGTTCAGTTCCGAGCTGGTGATGCTGGCACTCGTCAAGGTAGGCTTAAACCCTGCCATCTGTGTCCTTGCCGCCACACTGGGAAACACAATGGGCGGTATGACCTGCTATTACATGGGACATCTCGGCAAGACGGACTGGATAGAAAAATATTTCAAAGTGAAGCAAGAAAAAATAGACAAAATGCAGCGTTTCCTGCAAGGTAAAGGAGCGCTCATGGCTTTCTTTGCCTTTCTGCCCTTTATAGGAGAAGCCATTGCCATAGCACTGGGATTTATGCGCAGCAACGTAATGCTGACTTCCCTTTCCATGTTTACAGGAAAACTGATACGGTACATCGTTATGTTATCGGCTCTTCAAGGCGCTTTGTCGGTGATGAGTGTTTAGCGGTTGGTAATTATTATTTAGTGATTAGCGGGTATGGAACGGATTATAGAACAGACGGAAGACGGAAGCACCACATTGTTTGTGCCGGAGTTGAATGAGCATTATCACTCGGTAAAAGGGGCGCGTACAGAATCGCAACATATTTTCATCGACATGGGACTGAAAGCCTCCGCCGCTACCTTACCGCATATCCTTGAAATAGGTTTCGGCACGGGACTGAACGCTCTGCTCACACTGGAAACAGCCGGACTGGAGCAAAGGCCGGTTCACTATACCGGTATCGAACTTTATCCTCTGTCATGGGAAGAGGTGGATGTTTTACATTATAGCGACAATCCCCTGTTTAAGGAATTACACACGGCACCCTGGCACAAAGACGTGAACATTACACCGTACTTCACGTTACACAAGATACAAGGAGACGTAAATAAAGTGATGAGCGACAAGCAGTCAGCGATGAGTGACAGATTACCTGTTCATCACTCATCGCTAACCACTAATCACTATTTCGACCTTGTCTATTTCGATGCCTTTGCTCCCGAAAAACAGCCGGAAATGTGGAGCGAAGAGCTTTTCCGGCACATATATGCCGCCATGAACAACAACGGCATACTAACCACATATTGTGCAAAAGGCGTTATCCGCAGGCTTTTGCAAGCCATCGGATTTAGGGTAGAGCGTCTTCCCGGTCCGCCGGGTGGCAAACGCGAAATACTGCGGGCATCCAAAACAAAGGAATGAGCCATACACAAAAAACAAACAAAGTAACGGCCCCACAGAGCCACATATACAAAAAACCATAGATAAAATAAATGAAAAAGATATACTTTCTACTACTTGCAACTATACTGATAGCTTCCTGCAAACCCGGAAGCAAAACCAACAATAGGAGCGAAGGAAAACCGGTTATCACCGTTACCCTCGAGCCTCTGCGGTACCTCACCGAAGCCATTGCCGGCGACCGCTTTACGGTAGTCAGCATGGTGCCCAAGGGCACAAGTCCGGAAACCTATGACCCTACGCCTCAACAGCTCGTAGAGCTTGCACGCAGTAAGGCTTACTTCCGCATCGGCTATATCGGTTTCGAGCAGACTTGGACTGACAAGCTGACAGACAACGCTCCTCACCTGCAATTCTTCGATATGTCGCAAGGTGTGGATCTGATTTATGACAACACGCATGTTCATCATCACGCAGCCAACGAAAAAGAGCACCAACACGCCATCGGTGTGGAGCCCCATATATGGAACTCGGCCGTCAACGCCCAAATCATCGCAGGCAATATCTTAAGTGCCTTACGCAATATCGACAAAGGCAACGAAGATTTTTATCTGGAACGCTATAATACTCTTTGCCGGAAGATAGAACATACCGACAGCCTCATACGGCAAACGCTGGCGACCCCCGGCGCAGACCATGCCTTTATGATTTACCACCCGGCACTCTCTTATTTCGCCCGCGACTACGGATTGCATCAGATTCCCATCGAAGCCGGTGGCAAAGAACCGTCTCCTGCACATCTGAAAGCCTTGATTGATACCTGCAGCAGCGAAAATGTACATGTCATCTTCGTACAGCCGGAATTTGACCGCCGCAATGCCGAACTCATCGCCCAACAAACCGGAACCCGGGTTGTTGACATCAATCCCTTATCTTACGATTGGGAAACGGAAATGCTGAATATAGCCCAAGCGCTGAACCCAATGAAGAACCAAGAATGAAGCAATGAAACCTATTATTGAAATCAAAAACCTCAATGCCGGATACGACGGCCGTACAGTACTTCGCGATGTAAACCTCACCGTTTACGACCGGGATTTTCTGGGTATCATCGGTCCGAACGGAGGTGGCAAGACCACTCTTATCAAATGTATTTTAGGATTGCTCAAACCGCTTTCCGGTGAAATATCTTTCACCTCTTCCCGCACGGCAGGCAACTTACAGCTCACCATGGGCTATCTGCCTCAATACAACAGCATAGACCGCAAGTTCCCTATCACAGTCGGAGAGGTGATTCTGTCAGGACTCAGCAGCAAGAAACCACTTATTTCGCGTTTTACGAAAGAACATAAAGAAAAGGCACATCAAGTCATTGTACGCATGGGACTGGAAGGACTGGAAGAACGGGCTATCGGTGCATTGAGCGGCGGACAGCTTCAACGCGCCTTGCTGGGTCGCGCCATTATTTCCGATCCCGAAGTGGTAATCCTCGACGAACCCAGTACCTATATCGACAAACGGTTTGAGGCACGCCTATACCAATTGTTGGCAGAAATCAACAAAGATTGCGCCATCATACTCGTCAGCCACGACATAGGTACGGTATTGCAGCAGGTGAAATCCATTGCCTGTGTCAACGAAACACTGGACTACCACCCCGATACCGGCATTACCGGCGAATGGCTGGAACGCAATTTCAACTGCCCCATAGAACTGCTGGGACATGGAACATTGCCGCACCGGGTACTGGGGGAACATCATCATTAACGGTTACACTCCATAACTGATTTTGCCCTATTTCCTCTCTGACTGTATTTCTCTCATATTGGATACGAAAGCCAGTAATGATATTCTCCCTTAACAGTTTAGCTTCCTCAGCGGTCTTGCATAGTTTACACCCGACAAATATTTAGCGGCAAAAAGTCCGGGAGTTCTCAGACAAAAGACGGGGCGTTTTCTTCAAAAGACCGGGAGTTTTGCACGAAAAGTCCGGGAGTTTTACCCCGAAAGTCCCGGTCTTTTGCGCGGAAAGCTCAGGAGTTTTGAGCAACCTCTCCCTTTTTCTATAAAATTCCCCCTATATCTCTAAACCAATCCTAATAATCCGCCTTATTGTCACTTATTTAGAACTGAAATCATTATCTTTGCGCCCATATATGCCGAAATTAAAATAAAACCATAACGAATTTCATCCGAATGAAACAGTACAAAACCGTAAACAACCTGATTGGTTGGATTACCTTTATCATTGCAGCAACGGTTTATTGCATGACTATTGAGCCGACTGCAAGTTTTTGGGACTGCCCGGAGTTCATTACCACCGGCTATAAGCTGGAAGTAGGACACCCGCCCGGTGCACCGTTCTTTATGTTAGTAGCCAATCTGTTTTCTCAGTTTGCTTCCGATGCCTCTACCGTTGCCAAGATGGTGAACTACATGAGTGCACTGATGAGCGGCGCTTGTATCCTGTTCTTATTCTGGAGCATCACTCACCTGGTACGCAAACTGGTTATTACCGATGAAAACAACATCACCAAAGGACAACTGATTACTGTCATGGGCAGCGGTCTGGTGGGTGCATTGGCATACACATTCAGTGATACGTTCTGGTTCAGCGCCGTAGAGGGTGAGGTGTATGCTTTCTCCTCCCTGTTCACGGCAGTAGTGTTCTGGCTGATACTGAAGTGGGAAGATGTGGCGGACGAGCCGCATTCCGACCGCTGGCTGATTCTTATTGCCTATCTCACCGGATTGAGTATCGGTGTTCACTTGCTGAACCTGCTCTGTCTTCCGGCTATCGTGCTGGTATACTACTATAAGAAAGTGCCCAATGCCAACGCAAAAGGTTCGCTGTTAGCACTTCTCGCATCTATGGTGCTGGTAGCGGTTGTGCTGTACGGTATCGTTCCGGGCATCGTAAAAGTGGGCGGCTGGTTCGAGCTGTTCTTTGTCAACACGCTCGGCATGTCTTTCAACAGCGGTGTCATCGTATATATCATCTTGCTGGCGGCTTGCCTCATCTGGGGTGTATACGAAAGCTACAATGAAAAGAGCAAGTCGCGTATGGCACTCTCGTTCATACTGACCATAGCCATGCTGGGTATTCCTTTCTATGGTCATGGCGGCAGTTCTGTCATTATCGGCATTATCGTTATCGCGCTGCTGTGGCTCTATCTCAAACCGGGCACGCAGGAGAAGATTAAGGAGAGATACCGCGTATCGGCACGCACACTGAACACATCACTGTTGTGCACCATGATGATTGTTATCGGATATTCATCCTACGCGCTTATCGTAATCCGCTCCACCGCCAATACGCCGATGGACCAGAATTCTCCGGAAGATATCTTCACATTGGGCGAATACCTGGGACGCGAACAGTACGGTACACGCCCGCTGTTCTACGGTCCGGCTTACTCCTCACAGGTAGCCCTGGACGTAAAAGACGGATATTGCGAACCGCGCATCTCCTACAACGGAACCAAATACATCCGTAAGGAAAAGGCCACTGACGACGAGAAAGACAGCTACATCGAAATCCCCGGACGCATCGAATACGAGTATGCGCAGAATATGCTCTTCCCCCGTATGTACAGCAGCGCTCATGCCAACCAATATAAGGCATGGCAGGACATCAAGGGATATGACGTACCCTACGACAAATGCGGCGAAATGATTATGGTGACTATGCCTACGCAGTGGGAAAACATTAAGTTCTTCTTCTCCTACCAGCTCAACTGGATGTACTGGCGCTATTTCATGTGGAACTTCGCCGGACGCCAGAACGACTTGCAGGGTAGCGGAGAAATAGAACACGGCAACTGGATTACCGGTATCAAGTTTATCGACAATATGCTTGTAGGCAATCAGGACTTGCTGCCGAAAGAGCTGAAAGAGAACAAGGGTCATAACGTATTCTACTGCCTGCCGTTGCTGCTCGGAATTATCGGTCTGTTGTGGCAGGCCTATCGCGGACAGAAGGGTATCCAGCAGTTCTGGGTAGTGTTCTTCCTCTTCTTCATGACCGGTATAGCGATTGTGCTCTACCTGAACCAGACACCGAGCCAGCCGCGCGAACGCGACTACGCATATGCAGGTTCGTTCTATGCTTTCGCCATCTGGATTGGTATGGGCGTGGCAGGCATTATCCGTCTGTTGCAGCATTATGCCAAGATGAAGGAACTTCCCGCCGCCGCTATCGTTTCAGTGGCCTGCCTTTTCGTTCCCATACAGATGGCAAGCCAGACGTGGGACGACCATGACCGCAGCGGCCGTTATGTGGCACGCGATTTCGGGCAGAACTACCTGATGTCATTGCAGGAAACGGGTAATCCGATTATATACACCAACGGCGATAACGATACCTTCCCCCTGTGGTACAACCAAGAGACGGAAGGCTTCCGTACCGACGCCCGTACCTGCAACCTCAGCTACCTGCAGACCGACTGGTACATCGACCAGATGAAGCGTCCCGCCTACGACTCTCCCTCCCTGCCTATCACGTGGGACCGTATGGAGTATGTAGAAGGTACCAACGAATATGTTCCGGTACGTCCCGAATACAAGAAGAGCATCGATGCCCTGTATGCCGAAGCAGAGAAACAAGCCCTGAGCGGCAACACCGAAGCACTGGTAAACGTGAAGAAAGAATTCGGCGAGAATCCTTACGAACTCAAGAACATACTGAAATACTGGATACGCAGCAAGAACGAGGACCTGAAGGTAATTCCTACCGACAGCATCGTGATGAAAGTGGATAAGGAAGCCGTACGCCGCAGCGGAATGATGATACCGGGCGATTCCATCCCCGACTACATGCACATCTCGCTGAAAGGCAAACGCGCCCTCTACAAGAGTGAGCTGATGATGCTCGAAATGCTGGCGGAAGCCAATTGGGAGCGTCCTATCTACATCGCAGTCAGCGTAGGGCCGGAGAACCAACTGAACATGGGCAACCACTTCATTCAGGAGGGTCTCACCTACCGTTTCACTCCGTTCGATACCGACAAGCTGGGTGTGAAAATAGACAGCGAAAAGATGTACGACAACCTGATGCACAAGTTCAAGTTCGGCGGCATCGACAAACCGGGCATCTACATTGATGAGAATGCCATGCGCATGTGTCACTCGCATCGCCGTATCTTCTCCCAGCTTGCACAGCAGTTGATACGCGAAGGCAAGAAGGATAAGGCTAAAGCCGCACTGGACTATGCCGAGAAGATGATTCCCGCCTTCAACGTGCCATACGACTGGCAGAACGGCGCCGTACAGATGGCCGAAGCATACTACCAGTTGGGCGATTCTACAAAAGCCGACGACATGATGAAAGCCCTTGCCGACAAAGCCGTGGAATACCTCACCTGGTATCTGAGCATGGACGACAACCGCTTCTCTATCTCTACCCGTGAATTTGAATATCACTGGGCAGTGCTCGATGCTGAAGTGAAGATTATGAGGAAATACAATTCCAAACTGGCGGAAATCTACGCTCCGAAGGTAGAAGAGTTGTACAACTTGTATGCGGAAAGATACGAAAGATTACAAAAAATGGAAAAAAATAATGCCGGTACACGGTAGCGAATGAGCGGATTACCGCAGGTACATCCTGCCGGTAAACCTGCCCATTCGCCACCGGATGCCCGGCATCAGTCAATAACCGTTAACCACCGATTAACCGTGTTTATAGAACAGCCACCCGAGTTTGTTCGTAAGTTATATCCCAGCGCCGTATGGCGAATGGACCCGGACGAGAGAGCCGTCTATCTGACTTTCGATGACGGACCTATCCCCGAAGTTACTCCGTGGGTACTCGACTTGCTTGACAAATACGACATAAAAGCCACCTTCTTTATGGTAGGTGATAATATCCGTAAGCACCCTGATGAATTCCAAATGGTTGTGGAGCGGGGACACCGCATCGGTAACCATACCTTCAACCATCTCAAAGGATTTGAATACAACTTCAAAGATTATCTGGCAAATGCCGAGAAAGCCAACGAGGTAATGAAAACAGACCTGTTCCGCCCTCCGCACGGCCACATGGGATGGACGCAGTACATGATACTGAAACGCCGTTATAAGATAATAATGTGGGATTTGGTAACCCGTGACTACAGTAAGAAACTTCGCGGACCACAGGTGCTTGCCAATGTAATGAGATACGCCCGCAACGGCTCCATCATCACATTTCACGATTCCTTAAAGTCCTGGAACAACGGCAACCTGCAATATGCACTGCCACGGGCAATAGAATTTCTGAAAGAAGAGGGATACGAGTTCAGACTGTTATAGAATTATAGAGTTATAAAGTTGAGAGTTGAAAGTTTTCATGCAGCACAATTGCGCAGCCTGACTTTCAACTCTCAATGTTTTTAGTTTACTTTTACCGTCAGCGGATTACGCACTTTTTGGGCGAAATCAGCCATATACCGGTTCCAGGCATCGGCAGTCTTGATATCTGCCTTATCCCATGCAAATCCCCAATAATATACATATTCCGAACCCGGTTCGTAGTCGCTTACAGCAAGCACATGACCGTCGGCATTGTTGCGTTCTTTCTTTTCCTTTTCAGAGAAAAGTACGGTTTTCGCATCTTTGACAACAGCGGGAACCGCAGCACCCATAAAGATTTTACCGTTATCGGGACCGGTCGTAGGGTCTACATAAGTAATGTAACCGTTAGCAGCATCGGCAACGACAGCTCCATCGGGTTCATGCAATACGATGCCTGCAACGATAGGCAATGTTTCTTTCAGATTGCTGTACGATACGACAGTCTTGTTCAAATGCGAGCCGGCATCAAGTGTAATCAAACGTGTTTCTACCACGGTCGAATCGCCCTTTACAGTCAGCGGAGTAAACTCCAGCTTCACCGTAAAGCGTAACGGGCCGTTATCCAGAATCTCCTGGTTCTTATAGCACCACGGATAGATAATCGTATCGTTTACCATCAGTGCGGCTACACCGGCTCCCAATGTAGGACCTACTGCATAACAGTCCATCCCGTAACCGTGGTCGATGTGGTAAGAACGCTCGCGGCTTAACTCGGCGGCAGCTTTCGGATCGGTCTTTTTCAGTTCGGCAATCTTGGCAAGCGTTTCCTTGTCCAGTTCTTTGGCGTACATGGCCTCCAGCATCGGTTCGGTAGTGTTATACTTCGTAAACAGGTCATAACCGAAACCACGCTCTCCTTTAGCCTGCAAAGCAGGACCGTAAGCGCGGAAAGCCACCAAATCATTCTCCCAAGCCATATCATCCATACGTTCGGGATAGCATCTGCCGCAGGCCTTTACATCAAAAGCCTCAGGCGTACCGGTTTGTATGGTGTACGTAGCGGTGCCGCCAGCAGCTATCGCAGCCGGGAATATAACCTTGCCGTCGTACGTAATCTGATAAGGCACTTGCTGCCCGTCGGCATTCAATACTACAATCTGTGCCGTGTCCGCCAAGCCCAGGCGGTCTGTAACAGTTTCCATAGACACCTCTACCATTTCATTGGAGCGCTCCATGGCCAACGGATTGGTTACCGTAACGGTCACCGTCCTGCTGTCGTTGCAAGCGAAGCAAAACAAGGCCGTCATACCTAATAAAAGAAGTTTCTTCATAGTGAATAAATAATATGATAAAGTGGTAATGTAACAGGATGGTAATGCGATAATGCAGCAGGTGATGAAGCAACCTTATTATAAAAAATAAGGCGGTAAAGCAATATCCTCTATCACTTACCGCCTCACTACCTTATTACCTGTTATTTCGGTTGTTTTCCGATGTAAGCCAAGATACCGCCGTCAACGTACAGAATATGTCCGTTCACTGCGTTGGAAGCCTCAGATGCCAAGAACACAGCAGGACCTGTGAGTTCTTGCGGATCCAACCAACGACCGGCCGGAGTCTTAGCGCAAATGAATGAATCGAACGGGTGACGGCTGCCGTCAGCTTGTTTTTCACGCAACGGAGCAGTCTGCGGAGTAGCGATGTAACCCGGGCCGATACCATTACATTGGATGTTGTATCCACCGTATTCGGAGCAGATGTTACGAGTCAGCATCTTCAAACCACCCTTAGCGGCAGCGTATGCAGATACAGTCTCACGACCCAGTTCGGACATCATGGAGCAGATGTTGATGATCTTACCGTGACCCTTCTTCATCATTGCAGGCAGAACAGCCTTAGAAACGATGAACGGAGCATTCAGGTCGATGTCGATAACGCGACGGAAATCGGCAGCTTCCATTTCGTGCATAGGGATACGGCGGATGATACCTGCGTTGTTAACCAGAATATCAACAGAGCCCACTTCTTTTTCGATAGTAGCCACCATAGCCTGAACAGCCGGTTCGTCAGTTACGTCGCATACATAACCATGTGCCTTGATACCCTTTTCGGCATAAGCAGCCATACCTTTGTCTACCAGTTCCTGGTTGATGTCGTTGAAACAGATTTTCGCACCTTGTTCTGCAAAAGCCGAAGCAATGGCAAAACCGATACCGTAAGAAGCACCTGTTACGAGGGCTACTTTACCTTCCAGAGAAAAATTCAAATACTGATTCATGATGTTTATTTATTTTAGGTTGAAAAAATAGTGTTATTTCAAATCGGTAATCAAGGAGAAATCCTGGTCGCCGTAATCCAGATTCTCGCCGCCCATCCCCCATATAAAGGTATAATTGTGCGTAGCTGCGGCAGAGTGGATAGACCATTCGGGAGAAAGGACAGCCTGGTCGCCCTTCATCCACACATGGCGGGTTTCGTCCACCTCGCCCATAAAGTGGCAGATAGCATGGTCTTCCGGAATCTCAAAGTAGAAATAAGCTTCCATACGGCGGCTGTGGACGTGTGCCGGCATTGTATTCCACACACTGCCCGGAGCAAGTTCCGTCATGCCCATTTGCAATTGGCAGGTCGGCAACACCTGATTTACCAGCATCTTATTGATATTACGGTGGTTGGAGCCTTCCAAAGAACCCATCTCAGCCACTACCGCATCTCTCTTCGTCACTTTCTTGTCGGGATAGTTGCGATGAGCCGTTACGGAATTAAAATAGAACTTGGCCGGATGAGCCTCATCCTTGCTCTCAAAAGTAACTTCACGGTCGCCCGAACCCAGGTAGAGGGCTTCTTTATAATCCATTTCAAACACAGCGTCGCCGGCTCTGACCACGCCCGGTCCGCCTACATTGAAAATACCCATCTCGCGGCGGGTCAGGAAATAAGGGGCTTTCAACGGGTCGATAGCCTCCAGTTGCAACACCTCACCCACCGGCATAGCACCACCTACTACCATACGGTCGTACATGGAATATACCATATTCACTTCGTTCGGGGAGAATACTTTCTCTATAAGGAAATCACGACGAATTCTTTTCGTATCATAACTTTTCGCATCTTCCGGATGCGCAGCGTAGCGGATCTCATAGTTCGTTCTCATGATTATATTACCTTTCTTTAATTTTCAAAATTAACAGCCAGCGGTACGTCGTTTACGTACACGATTGCAAATGTAGCAAAAGAAAACGGCAAAACATTGCTTTTTTGTCCTAATTATCTATCAATATTGTACAAAGAAAGGAAAAATCATCAGAAATGTCCTAATATTGAATGGATAAATCAAAAGAAAAAATAAAAGAGAATCCTATAGTTGCCAACCGTGCCATCTATATGGCAAACCCGTGCCATATAATAGACAAAGTTGTGCCACTATATTGGCACAACTCATATACTAATGAAAAAAGCTCCGACAATCATCGACTGTCGGAGCTTTTTTCGTTGGACTACCAAGATTCGAACTTGGACAAACAGAACCAAAACCTGTTGTGCTACCATTACACCATAGTCCAAACATATGCGCTTTCTGTTAAAAAGCGGTGCAAAGATAGAAGTATGTCCCGAAATATGCAAATATTTCGGGACATTTTTTCATATCCCTATATTATTTTGCAATAATCAGATAATAGTTCTTCTTGCCGCGTTGCACCAGCAGATACTTGTCATCCAATAAATCAGCAGTTGTAACAACCTGATCGAAAGCAGCCAGTTTTTCTTTGTTCAAAGAGACGCCGCCGCCCTGCACCAGCTTGCGCATTTCGCCTTTCGATGCAAATACAGCCGCATTGTCTACGAACAGATCAACTGCCTTTACACCGGCAGCCAGCGCATCACGGGATACCTCAAACTGAGGAACACCCTCAAACACTGCCAGCAAAGTATCTTCGTCCAGCTTTTTCAACGCCTCCGATGTGGCATTGCCGAAAAGAATGTTGGACGCATCGACAGCCGCGTTGTAGTCCTCTTCGGAGTGTACCATAATGGTGACTTCCTTGGCCAGACGCTTCTGCAGGACACGCAAGTGCGGAGCTGCTTCGTGCTCGGCCGTCAGAGCCTCGATTTCTTCCCTGGACAAAGAAGTGAATATCTTGATGTAGCGGGCTGCATCGGCATCGCTTACGTTCAGCCAGAACTGGTAGAACTTATAAGGAGATGTATAGCGGGGATCGAGCCATATATTGCCGGATTCCGTCTTACCGAATTTACCGCCGTCCGCCTTTGTAATCAGAGGGCTTGTCAGGGCAAATACCTCACCGCCATTGGTACGGCGAATCAGTTCGGCTCCCGTGGTGATGTTACCCCACTGGTCCGAGCCGCCCATTTGCAGCTTGCAACCTTTGGTTTCGTACAGATGCAGGAAATCGTAGCCTTGCAGCAACTGATAAGTGAATTCTGTGAAAGAAAGACCGTCGCGGGCTTCACCGTTCAGACGCTTCTTCACCGAATCCTTAGCCATCATATAGTTTACGGTGATATGCTTGCCTACTTCACGGGCAAAATCAAGGAAACTGAAGTCCTTCATCCAATCGTAGTTGTTCACCAACTCCGCACGGTTAGGGGCATCCGAATCAAAATCCAAAAACTTGCTCAACTGCTTCTTCATGCCTGCCATATTGCGCTGCAATGTTTCTTCAGTGAGCAGATTGCGTTCCGCCGACTTACCGGAAGGGTCGCCAATCATACCCGTAGCACCGCCTATCAGTGCCAACGGCTTATGGCCGCAACGCTGGAAGTGACGCAATATCATCACACTGCAAAGGTGTCCGATGTGCAGGGAGTCTGCCGTAGGGTCGAAACCGATATATGCAGTCACCTGTTCCTTTGCCAGCAGTTCTTCCGTACCCGGCATCATATCGTGGAGCATGCCACGCCATTTTAATTCTTCTACAAAATTCATCGAATGATTAACTATTAATTATTTGATTTATACTTTGTCTGCGACAAAAGTACGACTCTTTATCCGAACAAACAACTCTTATTGTTTAAAAAAGACTTTGGCGATATTTTCCCGTATCGCTTCCGTGAGTTCCGCCAAAGATACGCGACGGACTTCGGCTGCCCGGCTGTATAAATCCGCAACCGGCACGGAGCTTTCGTCAGTTTCCAGGAACAGACGGTCGGCAGGAGTTATCCGCAGCGCCTCTTCCTGATATTTCTCCCCGAAAGAGAGATAAAATCCATGCCTCAGACATTCCTCCGCCAGAGCCGCTTTCCCGCGAAAACCATGAATAATCCAGGGGTTGGCCGGCTTTATCTGCTGTTTCAACTTCAGCAACTCACTCATAGCCTTTACCAAATGAATGACCAAAGGCTTGTCAAGCTCCACAGACAACCGCGCCTGATATTCAAAAACCTTTATCTGCACAGCCATCGGAGCATCGGCCAATTTATCCAGTCCGGCTTCCCCTATGGCAAGAACCTGCGGATGCCCGGCTAAAGAAGCCAAAACATTCATTTCATTCCGAACAACCGGAGTAGCGGTTGCCGGGATATGCCAGGGATGTATACCTACCGAATACCACGCCCCCGCTTCCGGAACAAAAGTATCGGGATAACGGTTCGCAATAGCCGTTCCGGGCACAGGCGGCAAGCGATGCGTATGTATATCGACAGGAAATTTCATGGAACAGGATCATATCCGGAACCACCCCAGGGATGGCAACGCAATATACGTTTTACCGCCAGATAAAGGCCTTTGAAAGGGCCATGTTTCTTAATAGCCTCAACTGCATATTGAGAACAGGTAGGAGTAAATCTGCACGAAGGGGAAGTCATGGGCGAAATACACTTCCGGTAAAAATAAATAGGAAGCAACAGCAGATATGAAAGCAGGCGTTTCATGGCTTCATAGGCGCTACGGCTGCCACATTCGCATCCGACACGGTAACTTTCTCCACAATACGCGCCAAAGCAATCTTCACCCTCTCTTCTATTACGGACGATTCCGTCAGCTGGTCGGAAAGGTAAATAAAGGCAATGGCCAACCGGCATTTCTTTTCTGCCAAAGCGTTCAACAGTTCATGTTTGTTTACACGGTAAGCCTCGCGTATCTGACGCTTTACGCGGTTGCGCTTCACCGCACGTTTGAAGCGGCGCTTCGAAACACTGATAAGAATGGAAGCATCCGCCTCCAGCTCCTCTACCGGCAAATACACCACGCGCAACGGGAAGACCGAGAACGAACGCGAACCGCCCGCAAACATCTTCTCTATTATCTTTTTTTTATCCAGTCTTTCGACTTTATGTAAGGTATTCGCCATGAAGTATAAGGTATAATGTAAAATATAGAGGGGGATATGAAAAAACGGGCTACAGGTAGTGCTGCTAAGATTCCGCAGTCTGCCCGCCGCCCGTTATTGCTTCGTTACGATTATAAATGTATCCGACAGGCTTATAACTTATAATTCATAACTCATACTTCTTTTCACTTTCCCTTGTTGTTCTCCTTTATGAACATATCAAGCGCTGCCGTCATAGAGGGCGCCTGCACACTGGGAGCTTCCAAATCCAAACGGAGTCCGGCATCACGGACAGCCTGTGCTGTTGTAGAGCCGAATGTTCCGATTTTAATCTCTTTCTGCTCAAAATCCGGGAAATTCTTCTTCAAAGAAGACACACCGGCAGGGCTGAAGAATACCAGCATGTCATAGTCAAACTTTTCATCCGGAGTAAAATCATTACTTACCGTACGATACATGACTACTTCCGTATGCTGGATTTTACTCTTGTCCAACAGATTCTTAATATCGTCTGTATGTACATCCGACATCGGCACCAAATACTTTTCAGTCTTATGCTTTATAATGGAAGACAACAGGTCATCAAACTTTCCGGTATTTCCAAAGAAAATCTTACGCTTGCGGTATTGTACATATTTCTGAATATACAAAGCAATCGCCTCCGTCACACAGAAATATTTCATGGTCTCAGGGATTGTTACGCGCAATTCCGTACAAAGATGAAAAAAGTGATCGATTGCATGACGCGAAGTGAAAATAACGGCGGTATGATCCAATATAGAGACCTTCTGCTGTCTGAACTCTTTTGCTGAAAGGCTCTCTACTTTGATAAACGGGCGAAAATCGATTTTCACACCGTACTTCTCGGCAATGTCGTAGTAAGGAGATTTCTCTGATGCCGGTTTCGGCTGCGACACAAGTACTTTCTTAATTTTCAACGTCCTAAAATTTTATTATCAAATAATCGTTTAGTTGTATCACTCCTTGGTATAGCATAAAACAAGGCATGATTTCAAGGGCACAAAAGTACAAAATTAAAAGGAAACTGCCATGTAAATTGCTACAAAAAAGCTTGAACCACTTATAGAACATCAATATTTTAGTAAAAAAGGCTAAAATCAATCCAATTATTACTGTAAGTTGCAGACTCAAATCGAAATAAACAATAAACAGCACAAACGGGAAAAGAGTGAAACCAAGATAATAAAGCAGGGTGGAATATGACTCAAGCCAGAGAGTCGTAGTACTTTCGTCAAAAAAAATCCAGCCTAACACAGAGTATAAAATCCATTTCAGAAATAAATACAAAAGACTTATCCCGATATAAAGCCCCAATAGCGCAAAAGGCGGAACATGATGCACCAATTCAGGCTGAATATCATTGCAGTAATTAAAAATGCAGACCCCGGAGAGTATGCAAGTCTGCAAAATCAACAATAGCAGGTAGCGCATATCACCCGCCGTTGAGGTTGCAAATATGCTGGTACGCTCACGATGCAACAGGAAATCCTTTACCAGCTGCAACAGGAACCTGCGGCTACGGGAAAGCACATAGGCCGACAGAAAAAAACAACATAGCAGCACAATGGTGATGCCGTCGTCCATTCTCGGAGAATAGGGAATAGGCACACCTTCCGCTCCACCGGGTATCCATGCCGCCAACCAACTCATCATATCGCTGCAAACTTACGGATAGAGGCATCCCACAAAGGTACGGTATGTACCAGTTCAACCGCTTCCCCGGCTGTCGCGGCTACATGCCAGATGGCACTGTGCTGCGCACGCATGAAGTTTTCGTCTACAGCCTTCTGCAACATAGCCAGCAACGGGTCGAAATACCCCTTGATATTCAATATGACTATCGGATTCAGATACAGTCCCAATTGTTTCCAGGTAATGACTTCGAGCAATTCTTCCAAAGTACCGCAACCGCCGGGCAATGCAATCACGGCATCGCTCAAATCCGCCATCAGTTGCTTGCGTTCATGCATATTTTCCACCTCTACAAGCTTGGTCAGTCCTGTATGATGCCACCCCTGCTCAATCATAAAACGGGGTATCACTCCGGTCACCTCACCGCCTGCCGCAAGTGTGGCATCCGCCACCGCAGCCATAAGTCCCATATTACCGGCGCCGTTCACCAAACGGATATGCCGCTGCCCCAGCAACGTTCCCAGTTCACGGGCGGCATCAAAATAAACGGGGTCTATTTTAGTGCTCGAAGCACTGTATACACATACGGAGGTTATCTTATTCATCATCTTTCAGCTATATCAATTATTACCTTGTTGCAAAGGTATATGATTTTAAGGAGATTTGAAAAAAGAAGCTGCTCATTCTGCCCCGGAATATTCCGAAGGCAGAAAGGCAGCTTTCTATAATAAATAGCTGTAAAGCTATGCTGATTACTGTTTTCTTTAACGAAGAACGGAGAATTAGAGGCCGAAAGCCGCTTTTACCTTATCAACGTAATCCAGTTTCTCCCAGGTGAACAGTTCTACAGTCACGTCTTTATCGCCTTCATAGCGAGACTTGAAGTGTTTGGTGACAACCTGCGGCTCACGTCCCATATGACCGTAAGCGGCTGTTTCCTGATAGATAGGGTTACGCAGTTTCAAACGGTCTTCAATGGCTTTCGGACGAAGGTCGAAAAGCTCATCGATCTTTCTGGCTATCTCGCCGTCGCTCATATTTACATGGCTACGCCCGTAGGTATTTACATATATATTGATGGGACGCGCCACACCGATGGCGTAAGATACCTGTACCAGCATTTCATCCGCCACACCGGCAGCTACCAGGTTCTTGGCAATGTGACGTGCAGCGTATGCGGCGCTACGGTCTACCTTGCTGGGGTCCTTACCGGAGAAAGCGCCACCGCCGTGCGCACCTTTACCGCCGTAAGTATCCACAATAATCTTACGTCCGGTCAAACCGGTATCCCCATGAGGACCGCCGATTACGAATTTGCCGGTAGGATTCACATGATACTTGATATTATCGTTAAACAGCGACAATACTTTCTCGTGATGGATAGACGCGATGACACGGGGCATCAGGATATTAACGACGTCGTTACGGATAATGCCCAACATCTCCTCGTCCGCCTTCAACTGTGCAGTTTCGCCGTCGTCGGCAGGCTGAATGAAATCATCGTGTTGGGTGGAAACTACAATCGTATCGATACGGACAGGATTGCCGTTATCATCATATTCAATGGTTACCTGGCTCTTGGAGTCCGGACGCAGATACGTCATCACCTCTCCTTCACGACGGATATCCGCCAGCACTTGCAGTATACGGTGGGCAAGGTCCAGGGAGAGCGGCATATAGTTTTCCGTTTCGTTAGTGGCATAACCGAACATCATGCCCTGGTCGCCCGCACCTTGTTCCATAGGATCCTGGCGCTCCACACCACGGTTGATGTCGGGGCTCTGCTCGTGAATGGCGGAAAGCACGCCACACGAATTGCTCTCGAACATATACTCGCCTTTGGTATAGCCGATTTTCTTGATTACTTCACGCGCGATAAGTTGAAGGTCAACATACGCTTTGGTTTTCACTTCTCCAGCCAGCACTACCTGTCCGGTAGTAACCAGAGTTTCGCAAGCTACTTTCGAACTGGGGTCATACGCCAACAGTTTGTCAAGCACAGCGTCCGATATTTGATCGGCCACTTTGTCGGGGTGTCCTTCAGACACCGATTCGGATGTGAATAAGTATCCCATTTCAATTAGAAATTAAAAATGAATAATTAAAAAGGAGATGAGGAAAGCGTCATTAATGAGTAGGTATGCAAATCCCGGTACACCGGAGTACCGTCAGAAAAGGATGTGTTTTAGCATTTTTTTCCGTGGTTGCAAGCTACCCAAATCTTTCCACATATCGTTTTCGGCTGCAAAGATAAAGGTTTTATGGGAATATGGTACACAACGGGCAAAGTATTAACTAAAAAACACGCTTATTACTGCAAAATATCTATTTTTACAAAAAAAGTGCGCCGATATCCCATCGCCGCACTCCCATAATCGTTTCTATATTGTTAACTTCAAAAAACTCAATTCAACAAATTTCGATAAAACCTCTCGACATCCTCCCATTTATAATAAGGAAACATATCAGTCTCTACCGGAATATGCACTTCATTCTCATTGTGCATAACCTTTACCAGAATATCCCCGGACTTCTCGTTCCGGAAAAAGATAATCTGTACATTAGCAGCCATAGGAACAACTTTGAAGTCGCTCCATACTTTATAAACCTCATAGGGATCACTAACTGCCACATTACAGTTTTCTATCCGCATCAACGCAACCAAAGGAATCACATTACCATCGTGCCCGAAGCGGAGAGTAGCGGCAATTCCCCCTTTCCGGATAGCCTCGTCAGCACTGTCCAGAATATTTCTTAACAGAGATTTGGCATTGGCCACTACAATACCTTTTCCATCGGCATGATTGGCATTCCCCACATAAAAACGGTAATTGACACACTGCCACAAATCAAATAATTCCTGTGCTTCGAACAAATCATAGAAAGAAACTTTTGTTTCAGCATTCTGCATGTCACTGGCTACCCAGTACATTCCCCACATCAGTTCCTTAGGATTTACTTTCTTTAAGACAAAGTGTTTATCCTTGAACAAAGATGCGACCAAACGCTCCGGATTGGTATGAGCTTCCTCAAATTTCCTGTATTCCTCGGCCCAAGGACCGTCCTGGGAAGAAGTAAAACGGTTGGATTCGTCGGTGTGATAATTCAGATAATCCATATATTTCTCACTTGCCTCATAAGAAATCCGCAAATCCGGATTCAGCTCTTTCAAACGGTCACCAAAAGCCACCATACTCATAGCACAACGCAATACAACGGTAGAACGGGCAGATATAAAGGGATTGCCTTTGAATACCTCCGGAAACGAAGCATACATTCTTTCAGCAATGCCGCGATGCTGCCTGACTCCCAATGGAGTCAAATCCCCGCCATGTCCTTCCGCCTCTTCCCATACCTTGAGCAAACGCCGGTAGGTATCTTCACCCAAACCGGTAAGCGCATGTGCACGATGCGCCTCTTCAAACAGGTCTACCAGCCATTTATAATCACGGTCGCCAATCAGGTAACGGGAACCATGCCGTCCGTAATGACTGATATAAAAAGGCTTATATCCCTTAGGCGCTTTAGTCTGTGGCGCGAAATCCAACGGATATGCCCAATAGACTCCTCCCGTCTTCTCAGGAGTAGCAAACATCTCTTCTTTGGATGTCTGTGCCCCAAGCGGAGCACAGCACAGCACCATCAAACCACATAACAGAATTTGTTTCAGTTTCATCATATTTTTACTTTATTACTTTATAGCCATCGTTTTGCACCAGAGTAGGATTGTTCGTCAGTTCACTTTCCGGAATCGGGAACAAATTGTATTTATCGTCCACATCCGCCCCTAAGCGCACACCGTTTTTCCAATCCCAGTTATTCCCTTTCGTATATTTGCCGAACCGAATCAAATCGGTGCGCCTTGTCAATTCAGAAGCCAGTTCTTTCTGACGTTCAACCAACAGAAAGTCCAGATTAAGCTCATTGGCCGTAATTTCACCGGACACATCGGAACGTACGCCGTTTTTCGCATATTTACCGGACATATAAGCCCTTGTTCTGACCTCATTGACATACCCCAACGCTTCACTTTGCGTACCGTTCGCTCCGCGCAAAATGGCCTCAGCAGCCATCAAATAGGCATCTGCTGTGCGGAACAGCGGAAAATCAATGGAAGTATAGGCATCTCCCGAAGGACAAAGTTCATCCTCTTTCGTAACGTTTCTCCACTTGATATAACCGTATCCGCATGTAAACGTACTGGTCATATCCATATTTACATCCCATGTGTCTTTCACCTGATTAGGAAGAGCGGTCATGAACTGTGCTCTCTTATCTTTCTTATTATTTCCCCAAGTATCATTGCCGTCGAACATGACATCATCCGCATCGAACGCATCCACCAATGATACTTTAGCGCGGACATTACCCCAGCCTCTGGAGCCGACACCGGTCTTATAAAGTTCATCCATAGGACCGTTCACAAAAGCTTTCACATAGAAATTCGTTCCGGCAGAACTCTGTGCACGCAAGCCGTCCTGTACCAGCGGCCAGATAATCTCCTTACAGGTATTATTATCCGCTAAAAAGATTTCACGATAATCGGAAGCCAATGGATAATGCCCGTCGGCAATGACTTTTACCGCATAAGCATATGCTTCCTGGTATTTATTCTCATTAATCCAAGTCTGTGCATTCAGATACATTCGGGCCAGCAGGAACCAGCCGGCTACCCGGTCAACACGTCCGTACTCATTGCTTCCCGGAGCTTTCAGTTCGTTTTCGATAGCCAGCAATTCACTTTCTGCAAACTCAAAAATCTGCTTACGCGTATATTGAACCGGAATTTCTTTCACACCCGTATTTTCATCCACATAAGGAACCGCACCAAACAAATCGCAAAGCATCGAATAGCAATAAGCACGTATGAAGCGGGCTTCTGCGCGATAGCTCACATAATCATCTTTCATCTCTTCCCAAAGTCCTCTGCTCTGCAACTTGCCTTCCGTACATTCACGCAAAAGCTCGTTACAATAGGCAATACTCATATAAAGTCTCTGGTAAGTCCATGTAATGACCGAAGCATTGGAAGCATCCCACTGCAAATTCAAACATTTACGCAAACCGTTGGAAGAGGAAGGCATCAAAAAATTATCCGTACTCAACTCCTGCAAATAAAACAACAGGCGCACATAACCGGAATAGCCCTCATTAGCACCTTCGAGGTCGCCGTCACCTCCGTCACCACCTTTCTGCCCTGTCAGAACCAGTGATGCATAACACTTTGCCAAAACACCGGTGTAGCCGTCTTTTGTCTGGTATACCTTTTCACTTACCAGCTGGTTATCATCCAAAGGCATCGTGTCCAGGTCGCCCAAGCAAGAAACCAGACTTATGCCCGCGAAGAACAAAATAAACGAATAAGCAATTATATTTTTCATATTGTATAGTTTTAAGCCGTTAGAAATTTAAATTAGCACTTAATGAGAATACGCGCGGACGGGGATATACCTCTTTATCGATGCCGCTGTAAATCTCCGGGTCGATACCGGAATAGCTTGTAAAGGTAGCAACATTCTGTACACCGAACGTCAGGCGTAAAGAGCTGGAGCTATTCCATAACTTCTGGAACGTATATCCCAAAGAAATATTGTCAATACGGAAGAAGTTGCCCTTTTCCAGGAAATAATCCGAATAAAGCTGCTGGTTCTGGAAACCGGAATCTTTGGTTCTGCGCAATATGTTGGAGAAGTTGCCCTGATCGCTGTACACGGATTGTACATACTGGTCGGCAGCCACATAATTGTATACATAGTTGCCGAATGCCCCGTGTCCGCTGATGGCAAAATCCCAATTCTTATAAGTAAGCTGGGTATTGAATCCCAGATAGGAAGTAGGCAATGCGCTTTTGTCCGTAGCATATTTGGTTTCCGTGGCAGAGATGGAACCATCCGGTTGCACATACTGCCCTTCCATAGGTTTGCCATCATCGTCATAGGCCTGCTTTGCCAGGTAGAAAGTATAAGGACGCTGACCTACCATAAACACCTGAACTGTCTTGCCCGTACCGGAAATGGCTCCTGTCTGCACAAAATTGGCATCCGAATCGATAACATTCAGCTTCGTGATTTCAGAATCATTCCACGTATAATTCATGCCTACTGTCCATTTCCAGTTTTTTGTATGTACAGGCACTGCATTGATAGCAAATTCCACACCTTTATTATCCATCTCGCCGATATTTGTTGTGATGACGGAAGAATAGTTGGTTCCTGAAATTACATTGATAGTATTCAGCAAGTCTTTCGTATGGCGTTGGTAATAATCGACAGAACCGTAAATGCGGTTATTCAGAAAACCGTAATCCAAACCGATATTGTAGGTTTCGGTAGTCTCCCATTTAATATCCGAGTCATAACCGTTCGGACGATAGGTATAATACCATTTGTCTCCGAATTGATAACAAGATTCCGGATAAGATACCGTAAAGGTAGTCATATACGGATAGTCATTCAGAATATCCTGCTGTCCGGTCTGACCGTAGCTCAAACGCAGTTTCAAGTCTGACAACACTTCCGAGTCGCGCAAGAATGCTTCCTGACTGATTTTCCATCCTAACGCTACGGAAGGGAATAATCCCCAGCGATTATCTTTGGCAAAACGCGAAGACGCATCCGAACGTAAAGTGGCGGTAATCATATAGCGGTTGTCATACGAGTAATTCAGACGTCCGTAAAAAGAGAGCAGGTAATATTCAGACTCATAATGATTGGGCGAAAACAGTTCTTTTCCTTCCGGAGAAAGAGTGGTTGCATCGAATTTCTTCCAGAAATGCTGCCAACCGTATCCCGCCATTGCGCTGAAATTATGTTTTTCATTGAATACATGAGCATAGTTGGCATATAAGTCCAGCAAGTAGTTACGCTTGTTCTGTTTAGAATCATACACAAGCCCTGTACCGTCTTTCATGTTAGATGTATACATCATACCGGCCATATCGGGTACATTCTTGGTATATTTGCTTTTCAGCACATCATAACCCAAATTCGCATTCAACTGCAAATCCTCCAAACGATGTACCTTATAATTGATAGCGGCATTACCGATGGAGCGGGTCACTTTATTATGCAAGTCCTGCAATTCAAGCTGTGCCACAGGATTATCGGTTTGGATAGCCATGGGGGAGTTTCCATTCATCCAGATGAAATAACCCAGTCCCGGTTCATCAGCACCCGTTGCACTTCCGGTCATAACAGGACGGGTAGGGTCATATCGCAATGCATTATTAACGACACTCTCATCTACTTTCTGATTGTCTTCATACGAAACCTTAACATTCAAATCAACGGTAAGATGGTTATCAAAGAATTTGGGTGATATACCGCCATTAAAGGTAAAGCGTTCGTAGTTATTTGTTTTCACCACACCGTTCTGGTTATTATAGCCTACCGACAGACGATAAGGTGCATTTTTCTTCACCTTGCCGGAAACGGAAAAGTTGTGCTCTTGTCCGAATGCCGTACGGTAAATCTCATCCTGCCAATCCGTGGAAGCCGTCCCTAAAGTTACAGAACCCGGGACACCCGATACCGTAGGAACAAATTCACGGAATTCATCGGCAGAAAGCACATCCAATTTTTCCGTAATGGTACTTACAGAAAGGTTAGTGGAATAGTTGAAACGCAGATTGGAATCGGACCCTTTCTTAGTAGTAATCACAATCACGCCATTAGATGCCCGGGAACCGTAGATAGCAGTTGCCGAAGCATCTTTCAATACGGTAAATGTCTCGATATCGTTCGGGTTGATACCGCCGATTACGTTTCCACCACCTTCGATAGTGGAGTTATCCACCGGTACACCGTCAACAACGATTAGCGGATCATTGGATGCGGAAAGCGATGCACCGCTTCTGATGCGGATAGTAGCACCCGCTCCCGGAGCGCCGGAGCTTGCAACAACATTTACGCCCGGCACTTTACCTACCAACGCATCCTGGGCGGTAGTTCGCAGTCCCTTATTGAAATCATCCGGCTTGATAGCGGTTACCGACCCTGTCGCATCAGACTTCTTCACACTGCCATAACCTATAACGACTACGTCTTCGAGCATTTCACTATCTTCCTCCATCACAATTTTCATCATCGGAGAAACCGCCTTTTCCACATCTTTATAGCCGATGTATTTAATGAGTAAAACAGCTTTGGGGCTGCTTACGGCGATTGTGAAGTTACCGTCTACATCACTGATTGTTCCATTTGTCGTCCCTTTTTCCAAAATATTGGCTCCGATAACGGGTAGATTGTCCCTATCAAGGATATTGCCTTTCACAACTGTCTTTTGTGCAGAAACCCCTACACTGAAAACCAAAGCGAATATCATAAACAGATACCGCCACTTTCTTCCAAAAGTCTCTGGATTTTTCTTGCCTTTCATAATGTTTTTAAATTAAAGTGTAACAAAGTATACCGAAAATCCGGTATGAATTAGATTGTGAGCGAAAGTAGATATTACAAATTCGCCGAACAAAGACACTGAATGAAAAAGTAAGTAAAAGGAAAGTATTATATAGGATAATACATTTATTTACAACAATATAACAAACACACTATATGTTGTAAAAGTAAGTCCGGAGGAAGTGTTTTTTAAAGCTTTTGTACCTGAACAGCCAGGTCTTTTCCGGGAACAATCGCTTTATTCCGCATTTTCAAACGATAGTTATATACGGTTTGAAGCGAATAGTGAAGGAAGTTGGCAATTTTGGAATTATCGTTGATACCTAAACGGATAAGTGCATAGATACGTAATTCGGGAGTCAGCAACTCGCCTTCTTTCACCTGTATACGTTCATCCTCTTTCAAAAGAGCATTGAACGATTCCACAAAATCCGGAAATATAGATAGGAAGATAGTATCGAACTTACTGATGAACAGTTTGAAATCTTCCGTTGTTGAAGACTGATTATGAAGCATTTTGGAAATATCCGCCATAGAACCGGTATTGACGATTTTCAGTAAACTCTTGCGGTTATTCTCCTGCTTATAAATATATTCGGAACAGATATTGAATAACAAACCGATATACTCTTCCTTAATATGGTTGGATTCTTTAATCTCTTCATTCATCCGGGTCAGATTTCCGGTCACTTCCTGTAAGCGTTGGTTCTGTTCGGCCAACGACTTCTTTACCTTCAGCAGATTATGATTTTTCTTACGAAGGAAAAAGAAAACGATTACCAATGCAATAACAAGTACGGATAAAGCCAAAAGAAAAAACAAGACCCTGTCTCTATCAGCCTTGATGCGGCTGTCATTGGCCGCTTTGATAATAGGAAGATATTCGGCAATATCTATTATGCGGTAACGGGCTTTCCCGAAGCTCACATCTTCCAGTGAACAGGAGATATAATTATAGGCTCTTGCAATGTCTCCTTCCTGAAAAAGCAGGATTGCCAATTGCTGCAAAGACATATATACTTTCTTGGCATTCGCTATGTCGGTAATGGAAGCCCGGATAAGGAAGTGCTTTGCCTGCTGTATGTCACGTTTGCCCAAATATAATTCCGCCAACAGATATTCCACCCTCGCCTTGTCGGGGTTCGTATCCGTACAGTGTTCATAATATCCGGTCAGTATCCGGATAGCCTCATCCCATTTTCCCAACAAACCCAGGCGACCGCACTGATTGGTCACATAACTGGCCGTATTAGGGTCGCTGATAGCTATCAAAGTATCTTTATAAGCCTTTATCTGCCGCATAAACAGCCGTTTCCTGGAAGCCTCCGTTTCATCATTATAGCAGGACAGATAGGTAGTATGATACAGATAATAAAAGTAAGTATCCTTCCGTACCGCCCCGGTTCTTTTCACCCTGTCAAGAACATTCAACGCATTTTCATGTTTTCCTATCTTATTCAAAGCGTCGGCCAGGTTCATTAATCCTTGATTAACATACTCTTCACCCAACCTGTCTGCCAATTGCAGCCTTTGCTCCGCTACAATCAGCGCCGTATCGACTTTAAAGGAGCGGTACATGACAAACAAATCGCCCAGAATATCAAACTTAGCTTTATCGTCTCCCACATAATCCAGCATCTTGCGGAGCTCTGTAATCTCCTTTTCCACCTTCTCCTGATAGACCTCCCGTTGCTCAATCATCTTATCCAGCTGCAACAGCAAGGCATCGTCATCAGTCTTATCCGCGGCCGCCAAACCGGAATAAAAACAAAAAAGGAATAGTATGAAAGCCGAATATCTGAACATGAACAAACTTATTTATGCACGGAAACAAAGATACTATTTTTCACAACAACTCCCGCATCTTTTTCTTTAATATCGGATGCACCAGGTCCGGTGCAATCTCCGCCAACGGCTCCATCACAAAGCGGCGTTCGTGCATCAGCGGGTGAGGCAGCTTCAATTCGGGAGTATCCAGCACCCGGTCACCGTATAAAAGCAGGTCTATATCAATCACCCGATCGCTATAGACCCCGCCTACAGACTTATGCGTACGCCCTATCTCGCGTTCTATCTCCTGGGTTAGATGAAGCACGGACAAAGGTGGAAGAAGCGTTTCCACGCAGGCCGCCGCATTCAGAAACGTATGCTCCGAAGAAAAGCCCCACGGAGCAGTAGCATAAAAAGCGGACAGGGAAACGACTTTCCCTACCCGCTCTTCTATTTTCCGGACAGCGAGGCGGAGATTGTGCTCCTTGTCGCCGAGATTAGTTCCTAAGCCAAAGTAAACGTACATCATTTAAGTTTAATGATTAGTGTTTAGTGATTAGCGATTAATGCCCTGCGGCGTAATAACGCAACCTGCCTGCATAGTGCTAATCACTAAACACTAACCGCTAATCCCTAACCGCTATTTTACCTGTCTGTTATCAACATCGCATCTCCATAAGTACCGAAACGGTAATCCTCTTTCAATGCCACGTTATAGGCTTCCATCACCTGCTCGTAACCGCCGAAAGCGGCAACAATCATCAGCAGCGTAGAAAGCGGCATATGGAAATTGGATACCATCGCATTGGCCACCGTAAAGTCATACGGCGGGAAGATGAACTTATTCGTCCAGCCTTCATATTCCTTCAAATGGCCATCTGTGCTGACGGTACTCTCTATTGCACGCATCACCGTAGTACCTACGGCACACACCTGCCTGTTCAAATCCTTGGCACGGTTTACAACCTTTACGGCTTCTTCCGTAACAATCATCTGCTCGGAATCCGTCTTATGCTTGGTAAGGTCCTCTACATCGATGTCGCGGAAGTTGCCCAAACCCGCATGCAATGTAATATAGGCAAAGTCAATTCCCTTAATCTCCATGCGCTTCATCAGCTCGCGGCTGAAATGCAGGCTTGCCGTAGGAGCCGTTACAGCACCTTCGTTGCGGGCAAAGATAGACTGGAAACGTTCCGAATCCTCCGGTTCCACGGGACGGTTGATGATGCTGTGCGGCAGCGGCGTCTCGCCCAAAGCATACAATGCCTTCTTGAACTCGTCGTGCGGCCCGTCATACAGAAAACGAAGAGTACGTCCACGTGAAGTGGTATTGTCAATCACCTCGGCTACCATAGAGTCATCTTCACCGAAATAGAGTTTGTTGCCGATACGGATTTTGCGGGCAGGGTCTACCAGCACGTCCCATAAGCGCAACTCCTCATTCAACTCACGCAACAGAAATACCTCGATACGTGCACCGGTTTTTTCCTTGTTGCCGTACAGCCGGGCGGGAAACACCTTCGTATCATTAAAGATAAATACATCCTTATCATCGAAATAATCCAAAATATCCTTGAACATACGGTGTTCGATTTCGCCCGTCTTTCTGTGCAGTACCATCAGGCGCGACTCATCTCTATACCTTGTAGGATGTAAGGCAATCTTCTCTTCAGGAAGTTTAAACTTAAATTGCGACAGTTTCATAATCAGTTATGAGTTATAAGTTATTTATTGTTTATTTCAGTATATTTTTTAGTCATAAATGGCATGAGTTATCCAGCAGTATGCTCCTTCGTAGCAAATAACTTATAACCCATCACTCATAACTAAATCCTGCCCGTCTATCCACTCTTTGAAATCAAGCGGATTCAGACAGTCTTCTATGCGGACATCCCCCACACGGGTACGTTCCAGGGCCGTGAGATGAGCGCCGCTATGCAGCGCTTCACCGATGTCGCGTGCCAGGGCGCGGATGTAAGTGCCTTTGCTGCATACTACCCGGACTTCTATTTCCGGCAGGTTGCATTCCAGCAGTTCAATCTCGTCAATCACCAGCAACTTGGGTTTCAGCTCTACCTCCTCACCTTTGCGGGCAAGGTCGTAGGCACGCTTGCCGTTCACCATACAAGCCGAAAAAGCAGGCGGCACCTGCTGTATCTCGCCTGTGAACTTCTTCAATGTCTCCTCCACCAGCTCCCGCGTGATATGTTCCGTAGGATAGGTAGCGTCTATCTCATGCTCCAAATCATAGGAAGGGGTGGTAGCGCCCAACCGAATGGTGGCGATATACTCCTTGGTATGATACTGGAACTCCTCAATCCGCTTTGTCGCCTTACCCGTACATACTATCATCACGCCTGTGGCAAGCGGGTCGAGTGTACCGGCATGCCCTACTTTCAACTTCTTTACCTTCATCCGCCGGCAAATGTGGTAACGCGCATGCCCTACGACCTTGAACGATGTCCACCCCAGCGGTTTATTGAAATACAGAACTTCTCCCTCTTTAAAATCCATCATCACACCACCTCTAAATTGTGTCCCGTAAGCAACAGCAGAAGGATGATTCCTCCGACGATGATACGATACCATCCGAATGCCTTGAAACCATATTTCGTTACAAAGCTGATGAAGAACTTGATAGCAAGCAAAGCCACCACAAATGCCACCACATTGCCTATTATCAGCGCCGGCAGATTATTCATGATAATCTCCGTTCCTCCGTCCAGAAAGAGTTTCAGCATCTTATACACTGTAGCTGCAAACATCGTGGGAACAGCCAGGAAGAAAGAGAACTCGGCCGCAGCCTTACGCGTCATCTTCTGTGCCATACCGCCGACAATCGTTGCCATGGAACGGGACACACCCGGTATCATCGCAATACACTGGAACAGACCGATATTAAAGGCTTTCTTCTCTGTCAGAACGGTATCCTCACTGTTTTTCGAGAATATCTTGTCACAGAACAGCATGAACACACCGCCAATCACGAGCATCACGGCCACCACGGTCACGCTCTCCAGCATTTCGTCGACCTTGTCGCTGAACAGAAATCCCAGCACAGCCGCCGGAACGAACGCCACCAGCAGTTTCCAGTAAAAATCAAACTTATGCAGGAAGCGTTTCAGCGCGGAAGTACCTGCCGGAACCGGAGTATGGTTCAGACGGAAGAAACGTTTCCAATACAGCCAAACCACCGAAAGGATTGCACCGAACTGTATGATTACCGTAAAGGCTTTCACAAATTCCGTGCTCTCTATGCCCAACAGATTTTGTGTAATAATCATGTGTCCCGTAGAAGAAACCGGCAAAAATTCCGTCAGTCCCTCTACAATCGCGATAATAATCACTTCAAGCGTACTCAAATCTCCCATAGTTATTCTTCTGTTTTATCTTCTGTTTTCGGTTTACGTAATACTGCATATATCATAAAGACAAACCCCAGCAGGCATACCAGCGGCGCCACTTTAATGCGTCTTACACTAAAGATATCCGGCTCAAAGTGTGTCGGTGTGGATACGGGACCGGTCATTAAGATAAAACCAAGTATCACTACCGCCATGCCGACAGCAAGCAAAATAAAATTGGTCTTGTCGAAAGCGAACTTCTGTTTACTCATCTGTTTATTTACTATTTAACGATTTACTATTTACTATCTGAAACTTTGCCTTTCGGAAAGCAGTGTTATATGTAATACAGGGTGCTTGCCTTCATTTTCAGATATTTGTTGATGGAAAGCAATGCACACAACCAGGTAATAAGCACTCCGAACACCAGTACGGAAACAGACACCAGCAGCATCACCTCCGGAGTGATAACCCTGATCAGTTCCGGTTCGTAAGAAACCAGCCAATAGGCGGCTCCCCACAAAATGGCATCGGCAATGACAGCCGACAATACGCCTATCCGGAAGTTGCGCCGCAGGAACGGACGCCTGATGAAGCCCCAGCTTGCCCCCACCAGCTTCATCGTATGGATAAGGAACCGTTTGGAGTAAATGGTCAGGCGGATTGTATTGTTTATCAAGGCAAAAGAGATGAAAGTCAGAATGACTGCCAGCCCCAGCAACATCAGACTGATATTGCGGATGTTCTCATTCACCGCATCAATCAGGTCTTTCTGATAAAGCACCTCCTGTATATCCGTATTCTTCCTGATTTTCTTCTCTATCTTGGCGATGCTGTCCGAATTGGCGTAACCGGAATGCAGTTTAATTTCAATGGACGCCGTAAAAGGATTATAGCCGAGAAACTCCTGCGGGTCTGTTCCCATTGCCTCGGTCTGTTCGCGGAGCGCCTGCTTTTTGGAGATATACTCCGTTTCCTTCACAAACGGTTCCTTATCCAGTTTTTTCTGCAACTTCAGTATATCGCTCTCCTTCATGTCATCGCTGATGAGAATGGAGAAGTTGATATTCTCCTTTACGTATACGGAAAGGTTGTGAGCGCCCAATACAAAGAACACCACCAGCCCCAGCAGCAGCAACACCAACGTAGTGCTTATGCTGGATGTGATGAACTGCATATCAAAACAGGGCACAGACTTGTTTTTAGCTTTCTTATTCATTTTCAATCCCTTCTCACATTTATCACTCTACCGTTTTTTCGCTCTTTTTCTTACGGAATACGTAAATCATGGAGCTGCTGCGTTCTTTCCTTACCAACGCATGGAACCATGCCAGCGTACCGACAACCATGCCGCGCAGAAACGGGCACGAACGGCGCATGTTCTTCTCCGTCAACATAGACACGTAAAACGCGTCAAACGGCATGGGATGCCGCTCTGCCAGAATAAAGCCGTGTCTGGAGCCTAATTTCTGGATAGTGGCGGGAGTGAAATGCCACAAATGACGGGGAACATCGTAGGCAGCCCAATATGCACCGTACTTTCTGGCATCATATGAAGAACAGTTGGGTACGGCCACTATCAGCACACCTTTGTCCGTCAGCAACGAATTCAAGGTCTCCCAAGTCCCGTTCAATGCTTCAAGATGCTCCATTACATGCCACAACGTGATGACATCGAAGCTCCCCGGCTCAAAATCCTTCAACGCAGTATCCGGCTTCACTTCCAATCCGAAATGTTCTTTGGCAAACACACGCGCTCCGGCATTCTTTTCAACGGCTTCCACCTGCCAGCCGGCACGGTTCATCGTATCGGCAAAGTAACCGGTACCCGTACCTATATCCAGCAGACGCCCCGTCTTGCGATGCGCTTCATGCGCTACCAGACGTGCTTTCCGCTTCAGCATATAACTGCGTACACGGTGGTATACGGAGTTCATCGCTCCTTTTTTCGTATCCGAGTGGGAAATATAATCGGGAGTTTCGTAATAGCGTCCGATTTCCGCTTCCACAGGAAAATCCTGAGTAAAGATAAAACCGCAATCCCGGCAACGGCACAAATGGAATGCCTCGCCCGAAGCATAATGGTCTATGCAGGTCAAGGTACGCTCCAAATGCGTTCCTCCACATACCGGACAAGCTTTTATAGTGAGTTTATTCATCGAACGTTTACCGATAAGGAAATGCAGCCTGAAACGGACAGACCGCATTAATCCTAAATTTGGTGCAAAATAACAAATAAAAAGTGATTTACAAGGCTTTCATTAAGGAGATTTAATACTAACATGAAATAAAAGTCCGCCCTACTGCAACCCGATATTGAAAAGACAGAGAAATCCAAACTCAGATTTTCTTCACAAAACGGACCGGTTATCACCTTTGTGTCCGTTCTTAGGCGGACAACTGTCCGATAATGAACAGAGATAAAAACAATAAATACACTGTTAATCAAATAGTTAATCTATTGGCACGGTTATTGACTTTTATAATGCGAAGACGTTCGAGAAAAAAAGACGGAAAAAGCAACTTTTTATATCGGCAATCACGTCTAACGGTAAAACAGGAATAGTAACAATAAAAAAATAAAGATTATGAAAACTACAAATTTATTCAAAGCAGTCGCATTCGTAGCAATGGTTATCGTAAGTATCATGAACTCAGAAGTCAAAGCTCAGGACAGATTCATTACCAATGAGGAAGTACAGAATGACCTGATAGTGGCAAAAACCATCTTCAAGCAAAGCGGAACTTATCTCTACAATCACATGCGTTATGAATTTACATACGACGATGAAAACCGCCTGACAAATAAAACCGCCTCCAAATGGGACGGCGTCAAAGAAAAATGGATGCCTTATTTCAGGATGTCCTATCAGTATACCGACAATGAAATCACCTTATCCTACGCCCGCTGGAACGAAAAGCATCAGTCTTATGATAAAGATATGAGCAAGAGCGTGTACGAAATGAATGCAGAGAATATGCCGGTTGCCTACAAAAGCAACAGCATATACCACACGGTAAACCTATTGACAATGACAGAATAGTGAAAAATTAAAGTTAACAATACATTAATAAGGGGAGTACGGTCCGTGAGGCTCGTACTCCCTGTCTTTGTACCGTACTCAGAGTTCTTTTACAAAATAAGTCAAAGTAGGCAAATGGTCACTGTATCCGTTCTGGAAAGTGGTTCCGGAGAAAGTGCGCAACGGATAGCCTTTATACTTTCCTTCCTGCTGGATAAGGAACGGACGGTTAAAGACTTCCGATTTCCAAAACTTCAATGTACTGCGGTCCTTTCCTATCAGATTACCCGAAACAATCTGCTGGTCGAACAAGTTCCACTGATTCTGGTAACAGAGCGAACCGATGCCTTGCTCAAAGAGCTTCCAGGTAGCATTATAATAACCGCCGGGCTTCACTTCCCTGATGTTCTTCACAGCTCCCAGCACTTGGCTGCAACTCTTGTTATCGGGGTCGTCATTCATGTCGCCCACAATTATCACCTTTGCCTGCGGATTATCGGCATGCAGCGAGTCGGCTATATGGCGGGTGATACCGGCTGCAAACTCGCGCAAAGGTGATGATTTGGAACCGCCATAGCGTGACGGCCAATGGTTTACAATCATGTGAAAAGGCTCTCCTGCCAGTATACCGCTCACCAAAAGCTGGTCGCGTGTTTTATAGCCCGGCATGTCGGGCTTGGCAAACGGATAAGTACGTGCAGACACAAAAGTAAACAGTCGCGGATTGTAAAGGGCAGCCACATCGATGCCACGGTGGTCGGGACTCTCGAAATGCACTATCCGGTAGCCCAATGAGGCGATAGGCTCTGTCTTTACCAGGTCCTCCAGGACTTTTTTGTTTTCTACTTCGGAGATGCCGATAATGGCAGGTCCGGCAGGACAATAGTCACGCGCCAATTGTGAAATCACCTTGGCAACATTCTGCAATTTCTGTTCGTATTTGACCTGTGTCCATTCGTACTTACCGCCCGGAGTAAAGTCATCATCGCCCGGATTATCCGGATTGTCTTCCGTATCCCACAGATTCTCCAGATTATAAAAGGCGGCAGCATATACACCCAGCTTGCCCTGTGCGAGCAAGCCGGTGGACAGGCATAATACCAAAAAAGCTGACAATATGAGTCGTCTGTTCATAAAGCGCAATTTTTTAATTACCGGTAGGAGTAGGTTCGATAACTGTTCCGCCGTTACCGGTATTGCCACCTTGACTGCCGCTACCGGAAGCGGAAAGCTTCACGCTGAACAGACGGAGACCGTATGTATTATCGGCAGCTGTAGTATAGAACTCTAATGTATTACTTTCGGAAAGAGCTACATTTTCTACAATTACCTCAAAAGCAACATTACCTTCTTGCTTGCTACTGCTTACAACCTTACTGGGTATTGTCAGTTCATTACCGTTACATTTCACCTTCAAGGTATTAAGGTCTTGAGTCTTTACAATATTATTTCCTTCATTTTCATAAACGCTCACATTTGCTCCTACCTTGTAGGTCAGTGTTGCTACTGAAACACCTTTATTTTTAATATCCTTTATTTTCAATGCTACATCCCAACCGGTAAGAAACCATACATTTGCCATTTTATTTACCTCGCGCACGGACAATTTACCAGAAGGAACGTCCTCGAACATTTCCTTTGCATTATCAAAATCCGTATAATCCTTGAGATAAGGCCAATAGTTACCGTTTTTCTTCGGTGCTCCAAAACTTTCAGAAAACAAAGTTGTTTCACCCTCCGGCTGTTCCGGCGTCTCATCTCCCCCCGGAGTTTCCGTAAAGTCCGCCACATCATCTGCACTTCTTACCGTAAGTTGCCAGCCTCCTTTGAAACGTCCCAGGATACCGGTTACGCTTCCTTTTCCTTTCGGCAGCTGATTGGCTGCAAAGTTGGCATACGAGCTGGTACGTATCATAATGACATTCCCGTGGCTGTCCTCTATGTTCTCTTCCCCATAGTCATCCTCCGGAGCAAAAGTGCCTTTTCCGCCATTTTGGAATGTTACGCCGGTAAATTTCACCAATTTGAACTTATAGCCGTTCACATCGGCATTCACCTTGCTGATATCATCTATTACAAGCGGAGTCACATTCTCCGGATTTGCCCAACTGTCTTTCTTCACGTGTGCCTGAAACTCTTCCCACGGTGTACGGTAAAGATACCCGTCGGGGTGTCCCAGTTGCAACTCATCGCCATACATGGAAAGGCTCAATCCTTTCAGGTCGATATAAACCGTCTGTCCTACGGGATAGTAATTATACACGCTGTTCTGGTCCACTTCCATTTCGATGGCGCCGGTTTCGTCCTGCAAATAAATCTTCTTGAAGATATTTCCCGACTCGTCATTGGCAGTGATAACGGCTTTCATCACTTTTTCCTCGCCAATGGTATAGGGAGCATCCTCCCCTACTGTTGCCCCCATAGCACGCAGTTCCTCTATCGTGGTATTGGCTGCCGGACCATCATACTTGGGCTCGTTCAAAGGCGGCGCATCATAATCGCGCTCGCAGGCTGCGAACACAAGAGAAGAGATAAGCAATAAGCTGATTCTATTGAAAAGTTTCATATTCTTATAATTTTTCTGATTATATAGGATTGGTTAAAAACGATAACTTACGTTGAGGAAACAATTCAGTCCCTGCATATAGTAATACTTGCCGCCAAAACGCGTAGGATAACTCAGGTCGGAACGGCCCTGTTCATAGCCGCCCGTACATATATCCTTCTTGTTCAGCAGGTTGTTTACCGAAAGGTTGAAGTTGACAGACTGGCGTCCGGGCAGATAGAATATCTTACCCACCGAAATGTCCACCGTATAAGCTGCCGGAAAGCGTTCCTGCGTAGTCAGTGTACGGTAGGCCTCCATCTGTTCCGGATTGTAGGGATTGACGGAAGCATAGTTGGACGACAGGCGGCGCAACGGTGCAACCTCGATATAATTGCGGGCAAAACCGTTGACATTGGCTCCCAGGAACCAGTAGTTCACAAAGTAACGCACACCGAAAGTGCCGGCAAACTGCGGCATTCCACCCACATAAACATCTTTCATGTACACCTTTTCCTGATCCGTTATCTTACCGTTTTCGGAGTGCTTCACACCGTCGGGGTTATTGCTGTAATAATATTCGGAAATGGTTCCTGCAAGGTCGAAGCTCCAATGGTCGTCCAACTTGTAGGTAGCCCCCAGTTCCAGTCCGCGGTGAATGCGGTTTACACCGTACAACACGTGATTGATGAATGTGCCCTCTATGCCGTCGTAATAACTGTTACGCTCCATCTGGTCGTAGAAATTGGTTTGGAAAACACCGATACGTCCAGCCAGTTGGGGCATGGAGAATACATAGTTGAGGTCGGCGCTGAAGATGCGTCCGCTCTTCATGTTGTCGATTGTGCGGTCGGTGATACGGGGTGAGATATACGCCTCATTGGGCAGCGGAGCTTCGCTGCCGTAACTGATGTTGGCGGTCAGCATATGGCGTCCGTTAAACTTATAAGTGAGACCGCCCTTTACGGTAATATCGGTAAACTGATGACGGATACCCTTGCCGTAGGAACTGTCTGGATAGCGTCCGTTGCGCATCTTTCCGTCGCGGCGGAAATTGGTATAAGTCAGCTTGGCTCCATAGTAGTAGTCCCAGTGCCGCGAAGTATAGCGGTTCACCGCCCAGGCATTTGCCGAGTAGATGTTCAGATTGAAATTGTAACCGAAGATGCCGTCCTTATACACTTTACGGTCCGGACGGTTCAAGTCGTTCTGCAACTTGTCGTGGTCGCCCGAAAAATCGCGTTCGGCAAACTTGTCGATATCCAGCACATAGTTGCTGCCCAGCAGGTCGTCTACCGTCTTGAACTGGCGCGACTGCGTAAAGCGCGCCCCTACTCCCGCCGTCAAACCCAGATGACGGTTAAACTGCTTGTTCAGTGTGGAGTTGAACGAGGTCTCCAACAGGTCGCTGCGGCGCTCTTCCACCATATATACGGCAGCACCGTTACCGGCACGCAGGTTATTGGCATTGGCCAGATAAAGGTTGTCCCAGTTTATCTGGGTGAAATCGGGACGTCCGCTACGCCATAAGTCACGATACTGCATCTGCATATCCTCGTCTTCAAAATAAGAGGGCAGGTAGCGATAGTAGTCGGGACGCGGGTCGGGAGCGTTATACCAGTTCAGCGCCGTATTGCCATAGCGTGCATAATGCGCACCCACACCGGTGGTGAGCGTTGTAGTATCGTCTATCTTCCAGATATGCGAGATAACGGCGGTCGGGTCGAATGCGGTCACTACTTTCGCATTGCGTTTCTTGCCATTCTGGTATCCCCAATTAGGATTGTAAAGGTAGTTGTCGGTCAGCTCGTAGACCTCACGGTATGAGTTACCTTGCTGTCCGCGCTGTACGGGCGATACGAAAGCGGTCATCGAAAGGCTGTGCTTGCCGCCCTGCCACTGCTTCTCGGCAGAGAAAGCAAGAGCCAGATTGTTGTAAAACGTACCGTCTATGTTTCCCTCGTGCGAATAGCGGCCACCTGCCGATGCGGTAAACGCCCATCCTTTTTCGTTGAGTCCGGTGGAATAGGTAAACATGCCCCGCAGGTAGTAGTTGCGGTTGGTATAGCTCACGGTAGCCTTGCCACCGGGAGTATAGGACGATGCACGCATATTTATATTTTCGGCACCGCCCAGTGCTCCGAAAGTAAAGGTAGAGGGTGCGGTGAAGTTGGTTACGTCACCGTTGCGGGTCATGTCATTCAATGCTCCAACAGAGGCATAATTAAACACTCCGCGGTTCTGGTCATTAAACTCCACGCCGTTGATGTATTTCAGTTCCTGCAAACCGGTATAGCCGCGCGGCGAGAAACGGGCGGGCGACAACTGGTAGGCGGCGCGGTTCAGAAAGACATCGTTAGAGAGGATTACAGTGGAGCTCACATCCTGCGAAGCGTTCTCCACATCGTCATCCACCATGCCTGCATCTATCACGCCAATCATGGAGATGTCTTCGGTGGCATTCAGCTCGGTCACCTTAATGGGCTCGAGTTCTGTAACGCCCAGTTTTTCCACTTCAATGGTTACACTCTTCGGAGTAATCAATACGGAGTTGAGCTGTATGACATGGCTTCCCGGCTGCAAATTACGGAGAATGAAATTACCGTTTGCATCGGTAGTAACCTGTCTGTCCTGCCCGGTCAGAGTGACGATGACTCCGGGTACAGGCTCATTGCTCACTGCTCCGACTACACTGCCTTTCACCGTACCTGCACTTTGAGCAAAGGCGAGACAGGGGAAGAAGAATGTAATGAAGAACAGTAATTTTAGTTTCATACGTTAATTGGGGTATAATAATGAGTGATTTAAATCATAATTTGTGGGTGTGCCGAAAGTCTGATAAACCTTATATCCTATCATTCTGAATAGAGTGAAGATTCTCTGAATGACCGAATGTAAAAAATTATCGGTATTTTAACACACCCACACAACAATGTGAATTAATCGCTTACTTCAAGCAATACTAATAAAATATCATTTTGCGATACCTGTCAGACTAACATTATCAATACGATAACCAGAGGTATTAGTTGATTCTTCACTGGTAAACTGAATATAAGAAGCCCCATCAGGTATTGCCAATGTAACAGATTGGTACTTATTTTGCTCAACAATAGGCATATCGGGTACATCTACATCACCCTTATCTGTTAAAACCTTAATAATATTTTGATTTCCTGCCCCATTAGCAGTTATTTCATATTCTAATTTTAGACCTGTATAATCAGTTGCAAAACCCTCTATCTTCAATGCACTGTTTTTTCCTGCTGCAAACCATACATGACCATCTAATGTACTTGTAGAACGTACACTTGCATTACTATAAGATCCTGACATTAATGGGTCGGTAAACACGAGATTAGCATTTTCCCATCCCTTATAGACATCTACAGAAGGCCAATGATTACCTTTTTGAGGCGTTCCGAATCCTTCAGAGAACAAAACGGTTCCTTCACCGGGTTCCGGTTCCGGCTCCGGTTCAACAGTGCCTCCACCTTCACCATCAGCTACCACTTTCACTTCATCTATTTGCCAAGTAGGAGCACCATCAGCAGTACTTATATATCTGAAAGCTATTTGCTTATTCTTTCCTGTATATGCACTTAAATCTACAGTGGCTGTCACATAGTTATAATCATTACCTGTTCCATAAGTCGGAATCTCAATTTGAGTCCATCCCGTAGCATCGGTTGTAACTTCCGCTCCTTCATCAGCAATCCAAAGCGTCATTTCTTTGGCTTTATCCACTCCGTATTTATGAGCATGACTAAATGTTAAAGTAGCTTTCTTAGCAGCAGATAAATTAAGCACGGGAGAAACCAGCCACCCTTCGGAAGGTTTATTTTCTTTATTAATAAAAGCACTGGCTTTCATAAATTGCTCCGATTCTTGAGTTACCTTATCTGTGTACTCAGCCCACGCCCAAACACGATTACCTCCTACGGGTATAACAAGATTCTTTATAGCAAATGCTCCTTCATTTGTATCGAACTTCTCATCCAACAACACCTTTTCTCCTTCCGGCTTCTCACCGCCACCTTCACCAAAGTCCACATTAATATCGCCACCAGGCTGGTCTGTCCACGATTCAATGCTTGCTCCGCCCATAGTAACGGCAGGTTTACCGTTTTCCGTGGACAAAGTAGCAGTGTACGTGTACTTATATCCGGCCTCAAAACCGGCACCGCCATTTACGGAAACAGGCCATTCGAAAGTCTTACCGTCCAGCACGAATGTCATCTTGACGCCATCCAGTGTAGTGGTAGGCAAGATAATCGCCTCAGCAGTAGTGCCATCGGCACTGACATTCATCTCGATATTGGCTTTACTCTCTTTAGCTGCCAGCGTACCGTCAGCCAGATTAAAATCGGCTTGTGTATTCATTCCGGAAAGAGAGATTTTCAATCCGCTTATATCGGGAAGAGTCTCATCGCTACCGACAGCAATCACAATCTGACTCAGTTTATGTTTGAAAGCCAGGTCTACAGCCTCTCCGGCAGCAATTGCCTTAGCATTATCAGAATAAAGCAAGTCTACTTTGGCAGGGTCTGCCTGATTATCTACAGACACGGCTAAAGTCTTACCGTTTAAAGAGGCGGAATAAGGATAATAAGCAATGAAACTTGCCGTTCCTTCTTCCGGATACCTCAATGTCTGTCCCGGAGCAGCCGTAAGCGTACCGCCGTCCGATGCAACATATTTCTTGTTGGCAAATTCAGCAGTTTGCGTCGTCATAAAGATACCTACCTCATCACCATTGCTCCAAACGTCTTTGGAAGCTTTGGTCTGCAGGCCGTCAATGCGGGAATTGAAAGTAACGCTGTTACTGTCCAACCATTCACTATTGTCATCATTGTTAGTACATCCCGTAAAAACAAGGGCTGACAATGCGCCCATAATCAATAAATTACTGACTCTCATAATGATTTGTTTTTGAGATTGGTTTTGTTTTTATGTTGTCTTAATTGAGTACCTTTGTACAGTAGGATTATTGCCATTTGGATAAATCCAATTGGCTCTTTGTGCTCTCATCAAGTCCCGGGAAGAACTCAAATCCGGTATTCTTTTCCAAGTCACTGACGGAAACCGCATATTTCATATAGGATTGAGAATCTGTATAGTCCCTATGTTGCATCCAGAAAGCAATCGTATGATACTTGCCGCCTATCTTACGCGCCACAGCCTTAAAATAATAGGACGGAATAGGAATATCCTTGCCATCATTATCCTTTATAGATTTTTCTTTTATCCAAGTAGCATCATCTGAAGGCGGTACTGCACCGGTCACAACATAAACTGTATCCGAAGCCGTAGACCAACTATTAATTCTATGTTCCAAATTCATCCAAATAGCTCCGTTAAATTTGTCTTGTCTTTGCGGAGTCTGATTGGTAAAATAAAATGTCTGATTATTCATCTCCATGGTAGCTACACGGTCATTACTCGGTATTTGATGTCCTCTTCTATAAATCTTCCCACCATAGGATTTTGAAACCACAGCTTGAAATTCATTCTCCCTCACAAGAGGATCAGAAACCCAGTTATCCTTTCGCTCTACATTTTTCTCAGTATAGCACCGATGCAAAGGATAAGCCACCCAATGTGCCATCTTCATCTTTTTATCATACAGCATACTATAATTACGTATCATCTGTCCTTCCATATCCGGTCGGGCAGTACCCTTATATTTTTGCTCCGTATTATGAGTAACATACATCAAATCATGATTTTCCATCTGTGCTTTCGTTATAACCGGTGTCTCAAACCACTTGGCATACTTAGGCGCTTCAGGGTCTACCGTTGTATTTCCCCCTGTATTACTGATTCTCAAATTAAGCGTATACCTTGCTCCTGCCTCAATATTTCCCGCTATATTTGTTTCAATCTCCTTATCTTTCCCGTTGACGGATAATGTAATTTTCAGTTTTCCTTCAAAGGATTGCGGTATCAGCACAGCATCCGCCTGCGTACACTCTTTATTGACGCACATGGAAACAGCTTTTTTTTCATTTCCCAATTCAATGTTATCACTCTCTTTCGAAAGGTCTATGGTAGCCTTGCTTATCAGTGGCTGCACCGTTGCTTTGATTCCCGTTAGCGAACTGCCGTCGGCACTGCTCAGATTCAGCACCAGTTTTGCCAGCAAATGGCGGAATTGAAGATTGCCGGTAGGGGAGGTCGCAGTTCTGCCTGTCAGGTTAACAGCTGCCATCAGGTCTATATCCTGCTGACGGCTCTGGTCTGTCACGTCAAGGACATACTGGGTATGGTCCGTCACTTGCTCATCATACGGATAATAAGCAATGAAATCCACCGCCGTTCCGTCTTCCGGATAATAAACGGCATTGCCCGCTTTTCCCACGAAATTGCCGTCACCCCGTGCAGTGACATACGCCGCATTGGTTTTAAGGACACTTTTATCGGCATTGTCGAGCATAAAAAGACCGATCACATCATTCGCTTCCCATGAAGCATTGACCGCTCTCGACATCACCCTGTCATCTATGACAGATGTAAATGTGGCTTCCGCAGCCTGATTACCCTGCGGCAATTCAGCAAATTTACTTTCACAAGCCTGAAGAACGATAAACAAGGATAGAAATCCGATTGCACTTTTAATTGTCATACTGAAAAATATTAAATATCTTACAATTGTTTTTATTGAACTGTTTTCTGTTTTTTTAAAATAAGTGCATAAAATTATAAAATAAAATACACATAAATAAAGACCCGGAACAAAATCTGCATAGCATACAGTAAAAAAGTCCTTTTTTACCAAAAATATGACAATAATATGAAAATATAATGTCAAATATAAACCCTTCCCATTATAGACCCAACGGGAAATAAACAAGAAAATAAAAAGAATAGGATAAAAACAACAACTATACAGGTTAGAAATATCAAGTAAAAAAACAGAGCATCAATAATAAAAAATCCATTTAACAATAAAGATAGCGTCAATCGAAATATCTAAAAATGAATAACCTGTAGTTTGTTTTTGAAAAGTGAATTATTTTAAAAAAAAATGCCGTGAGTTTGCTCCTGAAATGCCAGGCATTTCAAACACAAATGCCGGGCGTTTTCATGACAAACACACGGCATTTCGGGAGTAAACTCACGGTATTTCGGAAGCAAACCCGCGGTATTCCGGAAACGGACCTTGCAGGATAGTAAAATTGCGTTTTTTACGCTTCAAACCGATCAGTATTTATACTGACTGGTATTATTATATTTATATATATTATATATATCACTTGCGGTAATATTACCGGTAAAATTACCGGCAATATTACCGCAAAATCACACTTCTTCTCCTTTCAGCGTTGCCGAACTGCTTTCCGTGATTTTCACATTCACAAAATCGCCCACGCGATGCGTACCCCTATCGAAAACCACTACCCGGTTCTGCTCGGTACGTCCGAAGAGCTGGTCGCGCGAACGCTTGGACACTCCCTCCACCAATACTTCGTAGGTTTTACCCACGCAGCGGGCATTGGCTTCGGCAGAAAGGCGGTTCTGCAAAGCGATAATTTCATTCAGACGGCGGATCTTCACCTCTTCCGGCACATCATCCGGCAAATGCTTGCTGGCATACGTACCCGGACGCTCGGAATACTTGAACATAAAGGCGGCATCATAACCGCATTCTTCCATCAGGGAAAGGGAAAGCCGGTGGTCTTCTTCCGTCTCGGAATGGAAACCGGAAAATATATCCGTAGACAAACCGCAGTCGGGAATGATACGGCGGATAGCATCTACACGCTCCAGATACCATTCACGGGTATACTTACGGTTCATCAGTTTCAGGATACGGCTGCTTCCGCTCTGCACAGGCAGGGGGATATGCTTGCACACATTGGGCACTTCCGCAATAACCTGCAGGGTTTCATCGCTCATATCCTTGGGGTGCGAAGTAGTGAAACGGATGCGTACGCCCGGGGCAGACTCTGCTACGGTGCGCAACAGCATAGGGAAAGTGACAACCTCCCCGTCCGCCTTCTCAAAACGGTACGAGTTGACATTCTGCCCCAGCAGGGTCACTTCCTTATAGCCTTTAGCCACCAAATCCGCCACTTCATTCAAGATACTTTCCACATCACGGCTGCGTTCCCGTCCGCGCGTATAGGGGACGATGCAGTAGGTACAGAAGTTATTGCAACCGCGCATGATGGAGACAAAGCCGGAGATGTGGTTGCCGCAGATACGCGAAGGTATCACATCGCGGTAGGTCTCCGTTGTGGACAGCTCCACGTTAATGGCTTTCTCACCGGCTTCCACAGCCGCAATCAAATCGGGCAGGCTGAGATAAGCATCCGGCCCCACCACCAAGTCGACATGGTGGTTTGTAATCAGGTCGTCCTTGACACGTTCCGCCATACATCCCAACACACCGACAATCAGATTCTTCTTTTTCTTCTTGAGCGAATGAAAAAACTCCAGCCGGTTTAAAATTTTCTGTTCGGCATTGTCGCGGATAGAACAGGTATTCATGAATACCGCATCCGCCTCTTCCAGTGTATCGGCTACCGAATACCCCGCCATCTGCATCACAGAGGCTATCACTTCACTGTCTGCCACATTCATCTGGCAGCCGTACGTCTCGATGAACAACTTTCTGTTGTCATCAGCAGTTGCAGATTTAAAGTCTGCTCCCGTCATATTTTCCATTGTTTCTTATTTTTTTAGTTTCGCCGCAAAGATACATCTTCACGTTCAATAAAGCAGTGAAACTGTGGAAAAATAACACTTAACTTCCTCTAATTGACAGATTTCTACTAATTAATGTTAAGTGACTAAACATTTTCCGAGTGTTAATTTGGCATTATTAGAATAAATTTCCATTTTTGTGAAATGAAAGAAACATTAGATTTTTTCATAGTTAAGGTTTAGGTTAAAAAAAATAAGGGGAGCTGTGAAGCTGCCCTTTTTTAATGCCAATTTATTGGTTACAATCAGATTAAATAATTACCTTTGGCGATGTAAAAAACAAAGAAAGACTTATGGAAGACATCTTCAAATTTCTGTTCGTGATAGGCATCATTGCTATCGGCTTCGTAAGACAGGCCAGGAAAGAAGCGAAAACCAGTACCGGCAACGGTCCCGCCATGCCTATGCCTGATGCAGAAAGTCCTTTTCCGGAAAATTGGAACGGCGTACCCTATGACGGATATAACCCCGAAAACCCCGGACCGGAAGTAAGCGCGCCGCGAAAGAAAGCCGCAAAGAAACATAAGTCCGCTCCCAAACAACCTCCCGTCTGTCCAAACACCGACAATATGTCTCCCGAACCCACCGAGGCCTCATCCCAATTTGAAATACACTCGGCAGAAGAGGCACGCAAAGCCATCATCTGGGGAGAGATATTACAACGAAAGTATTAATGCGATTGAAAATAAGTTGATTCCTTACACGAAAAAATAACTATAACATTATGGCATTTAATTACATTTCAGCAGCAGAAGCTGCAAGCCTGATTAAACATGGCTACAATATCGGCCTGAGCGGATTTACTCCCGCAGGCACAGCCAAAGCCGTTACGGCTGAACTGGCAAAAATAGCAGAAGCGGAACATGCCAAAGGAAACCCTTTCCAGGTAGGCATTTTTACAGGAGCTTCAACCGGCGACTCCTGTGACGGTGTCCTCTCACGCGTCAAAGCCATCCGCTACCGTGCTCCTTACACAACCAACCCCGATTTCCGTAAAGCGGTGAACAACGGCGAGATTGCCTACAACGACATCCATTTGTCGCAAATGGCGCAAGAAGTACGCTACGGTTTCATGGGAAAAGTAAATGTCGCCATCATCGAAGCCTGCGAGGTGACTCCCGACGGTAAAATCTACCTGACTGCTGCCGGAGGTATCGCTCCCACTATCTGCCGCCTTGCCGACCAGATTATCATAGAGCTGAATGCAGCACACAGCAAAAACGCCATGGGCCTGCACGACGTCTACGAACCGCTCGACCCGCCTTACCGCCGCGAAATACCTATCTTCAAGCCGAGCGACCGTATCGGACAGCCTTACATCCAGGTAGACCCGAAAAAGATTGTGGGCATCGTGGAAACCAACTGGCCGGACGAAGCCCGCTCTTTCGCCGCTGCCGACCCGCTGACCGACAAAATCGGACAGAACGTAGCCGACTTCCTTGCCGCAGATATGAAACGCGGTATCATCCCTTCCACCTTCCTCCCGTTACAGTCGGGCGTAGGCAACATCGCCAACGCAGTATTAGGTGCTTTGGGACGTGACAAGACGATTCCGGCATTCGAGATGTACACAGAGGTTATCCAGAACTCCGTTATCGGACTGATTCGCGAAGGCCGCGTGAAGTTTGGCAGCGCCTGCTCACTGACCGTAACCAACGACTGCCTGAACGGTATATACGAGGATATGGACTTCTTCCGCGACAAGCTGGTTCTCCGCCCGTCGGAAATATCCAACAGTCCCGAAGTGGTGCGCCGTTTAGGTATTATCTCCATCAACACGGCCATCGAAGCCGACCTCTACGGAAACGTAAACTCCACCCATATCGGCGGTACGAAGATGATGAACGGTATCGGCGGTTCGGGCGACTTTACGCGCAACGCCTACATCTCCATCTTCACCTGCCCGTCCGTAGCCAAAGAAGGCAAAATCAGCGCCATCGTACCGATGGTATCCCATGTGGACCACAGCGAGCATGATGTCAACATCATCGTTACCGAACAAGGTGTTGCCGACCTGCGCGGCAAGAGCCCGAAAGAACGTGCACAGGCAATCATCGAGAACTGTGTTCATCCGGACTACAAGAATATCCTGTGGGATTATCTGAAACTGACCGACGGCAAAGCGCAGACTCCTCATTCCATGCGTGCCGCTCTGGCTATGCACGCCGAACTGGCAAAAAGCGGGGATATGAAGAATGTGGACTGGGCACAGTATAAATAAAGACAGTTCCTTCCGTTAAAAAGACCTTTCAGGCACGGGATTACGCGGATTGCACGGATAAAAAGTGCAGCATGGATTAAACTGAAAAAATCCGTGCAACCTGCGTAATTCCGTGCCTGAAAAATAAAATTCACACCAACCGGCCATTCATCGGATAAGCATGTCACAGACTGCATCCTGGAATTTACGCGCCTCCCTGCCGGAAAGCACATTCTGATTCATAATGGCAAAAGCAATGTGGTGTCCGTTACTCGCCTTCAAATAACCAGCCAGGCAGTTTATAGCCGTAAAAGAACCGGTCTTGGCATGCACATTCTTATAAGAAGGCGTCCCTTTCCTCATACGGTTCTTCAGTGTTCCGTCCACTCCTCCGATAGGCAACGCCTTATACAGTTTCTGAAACACATCCGTGCGTGAATAAGCAAATTTCAAGAAAGCGACTAAAAGTTCAGAGGAGATGTAGTTATAGTTGGAAAGCCCGCAACCGTCTGCCAGATTATAGCGGTCGGGGAGATAACCCAGCTTTCCGATTAACTGACGGACAGCCGAAAGCCCGTCCGCAGCCGAAACATGCCTGCCGCCCGTAAACTGTGCACCCAAACGGCATAACAGAGCTTCTGCATTCAGATTATCGCTCTCCTTCATTATCCGGTTGACTACCGCCTGTACAGAAGTGCTATAAGATGCCATTCGCACTGAAACACTGTCTTTTTGAAACTCGCGGAAAGAATAATCCGACAGGCAATGAATGCCTTTTGCCCGTAAACGCTCCAGGAAGGTGTGCATAAAGAAATCCTGCGAAGAGTAGATATTCACCGTACCGGTACGCCTCCCGTCCACATTACCCGATACCGCCAGTTCATTGCCGTTCTCCAGCCAGTTGCGGGATACACGGAAACGTCCGGCAGAGGGGGTACGGGTTTTCGTTGTATTGGCCAGCGTGTAATAAGACGAAGCGGGCGTACATTCCAAACGTGCCGTATCACCTTGTGCACCGGGAAAAGCGGTCACCGTAACCACTCCTTTATCGAGCATCAGCGGCGACAGGTACGGCTGAAAAGAATGGGGCGTATCGTCCCACAGCCAGCCGCTTCCCCAATACAGGGAGTCTTTCATGGAAACATCGCCATATATCCTGCCTTGAACCACAGAGAAAGGCAGCCGCGCCACGCTGCCTACCAAAGAATCCAGCGCCTCGTCGTCAAACTCAGGGTCGAAGCCGCCGACAACGTATATATCCCCTTTCAGCGTATCACGCTCAATCACTCCCTTATACCAGACTTCCGTACGGAAAGGCTCGTCCGCCTCAGGACGCGCAAGCGCCGTAATCGTAGTCAGCAGCTTCATCGTAGAGGCCGGACGGGAAAGTTTATCCGCCTGATAATCATACAGAACCTTATTGGCGGTCAAGTCGTATGCTGAAACAGATACATTAGAGCCTGCGGGCAATTGATACTTTATCAATGTATCCAGTTGCGAAGACAAAGAGTTTGTTTCAGGTGATATTCCCTGTGCAGGCAATACACAGGGAATAAACGTCAAAATCAATACAATCGGGAATAAACAATATTTTCTCATCTTCTTACAAGCTATCATTCAGTTTCCTTGTTATCCGGCTGTTTCCGGCAACCGGACAACAAAGAAACGATAACCGCCGCAGAATCGCAAGTCATCAGCTTCACGATTTTCATAACACCCCGTATTTTGTCTATCAAAGCGCTTCCTTAAAGATTTCGCCTACCGTAGGATGCGGGAATACCATCTTTTTCCATTCCGAGGCCGTCAGTTTGAGTTCGACAGCCATACTGGCCAGCGTGATAATCTCCGAAGCCGGATTGCCCAGCACATGTGCTCCCAAAACGGTATCATCTTCCGCCAGCAACAACTTGCACATACCGTTAATGCCCTCATTCTCCGCGACAAAGCGACCGGAATAAGCCATAGGCAGCTTGACGGCACGATAAGGAATACCTTTTCTTTGCAAGGCCTCTTCCGTATCTCCCACACCCGCAATCTCAGGATTGGTATATACCACACCGGGAATAGCCCTGTAACTCATACAGTCTTTCTTCCCCAGCACGGCATGTACCGCCACTTCCGCCTCGCGCACAGCGGTATGGGCCAGCAAAGAAAATCCGGTTAAATCCCCGCAGACATATACCCCCGGAACGGAAGTCTGCATCTGTCCGTCCACCTGTATATTTCCGCGCGCCGTTTTATCTAAATTCAGGTTCTCCAATCCGAAGCCTTTCGTTACGGGACGGCGGCCGACGCTCATCAATAATCTTTCCGCAATTACACAACCCGCACCTTCGGCATTTTCATAATTTACCTGTATCTGCTGCGTGTCTCCATTTCCGGACGCAACTTCGGACAGTGCCACCACCTTTGTGTCCAGCATGAATTTAATGCCGCGCTTGGCATACTCCGCACGAAGCATGGCCGACAGCTCCTTGTCCATTCCACCCAATATCTCGTCCAGCATCTCGATGACAGTGACCTCTACCCCCAGGCTGTTGAAGAATGAGGCAAACTCCATACCGATTACCCCACCACCGATAATGGCCAGTGACTTTGGAAGCTCCTTATTGTCCAACGCATCGCGATGCGTCCAGTAAGGCACCGTATCCACTCCGGGAATGGGCGGAATAAATGTTTCCGAACCTGTGCAGAGCAATAGATTATCGCATTCATAAGTTTCGTCACCGCACAGAACATGATTCTTATCTATGACGGAAGCCTCGCCGGTCACAATGGTTACATTGCCGGCAGTCAGTTTTCCTTTGACACCCAACACCAGTTTCCGCACAACCTTCTGCTTGCGTGCTATAATCTTGGACAAATCAAACGAAACTTCCGACACGCTGACCGCGTATTTGGATGCGTGGCATGCATTGTCATACGTTTTTGCAGAGTACAATAAAGTCTTGGTAGGAATACACCCCTCGTTCAGACACACTCCGCCAAGATTCCGCTTTTCAAAAAGCACAACACTCAAACCGGCCTTTCCGGCTGTTTCCGCAGCCGTATATCCCGCAGGACCGCCGCCGATAATGGCAACTTGATATTTCATAGTTCTTACATTTATGGATTTCTGCATGCAAGATACGACAAGAAATTCAGAAAAAAAAGCGTAATGCCTTACATAATTATCATCTTATTGCGACATACGCTGCTCAAGCAGGCGGATAAACTCTTCCTCTTTGACGGGAAGAAGCGCTGCACACTTACCCTCGCCATACCTCACCAGGACATAGCGCATAACGGCAAATCCGCCTATCTGCATGGAGGAAGCGCGCTCTACCGACGTAATATCCTTCAGCAGGATTTCCTTCCCCCGTGAAAACCGGCCGAAAAACAGCAACAGTTTATTGTCGGCAGTAACGGTATAGGTAGTATGAATCAACTTCTCGATACTGACAACCAGCAGAAGCATAAAAAGGACAGCGATGAGAATTTGCTTTTCCCAAAGGCCGTAAACGGCTATTGCACCTGCCAAAGCAACAAACAAATACTGTCCGGCAGCGATACGCGCATGAAAAATTCGATTCATTTTATCCGGTTTTTGCCGCTAAGGTAGGTATTTTTACGAATTAATGCCCATAAGGGAGACAAGGAACGTACTTATTTTGTAGTTTTGCGGTGTTAAATACACGAAACTATGGTAAGAAAGTTCGATTTCCTCGTTATCGGCTCCGGAATTGCCGGTATGAGTTTTGCGCTGAAAGTGGCGCATAAAGGAACAGTAGCCCTCATCTGCAAGGCCGGCCTGGAAGAGGCAAACACTTATTTCGCACAAGGCGGGATAGCCTCCGTCACCAACCTGGCGGTAGACAATTTCGACAAGCATATCGAAGACACCATGATTGCCGGAGACTGGATAAGCGACCGTGCAGCCGTAGAAAAGGTAGTGCGCAATGCTCCCGGACAAATCAGTGAACTCATTAAATGGGGAGTGAATTTCGACAAAAAAGATAACGGAGAATTCGACCTGCACAAGGAAGGCGGACACTCGGAATTCCGCATCCTGCACCACAAGGACAATACGGGTGCGGAGATACAGGAAAGCCTGATTGAAGCCGTGAAGCAGCACCCCAACATCACCGTATTTACCAATTTCTTTGCGGTGGAAATCATTACGCAGCACCACTTGGGCATTATCGTCACCCGCTATACTCCGGGCATCAAATGCTATGGCGCCTATGTGCTGAACGAAAATACCGGAGAGGTGGATACGTTCCTCTCCAAAGTAACCATCATGGCTACGGGCGGTTGCGAAGCTGTATACCGCAACACCACCAACCCGCTGGTGGCCACGGGCGACGGCATCGCCATGGTCTACCGCGCCAAAGGCGCCGTGAAGGACATGGAGTTTATCCAGTTCCACCCCACCGCCCTCTATCATCCGGGCGACCGCCCCTGCTTCCTGATAACGGAAGCCATGCGCGGCTACGGCGGCGTGCTCCGTACCATGGACGGCAAGGAATTCATGCAGAAGTACGACCCGCGTCTTTCACTCGCCCCGCGCGACATCGTGGCACGTGCCATCGACAACGAGATGAAGCAGCGCGGCGACGAGCATGTGTATCTGGATGTCACCCACAAAGACCCCGAAGAAACCAAGAAACACTTCCCGAATATCTATAAGAAATGCCTCAGCATAGGCATCGACATTACGAAAGACTACATTCCGGTAGCCCCTGCGGCACACTATCTCTGCGGCGGTATCAAGGTAGACCTGGACGGACAGTCCAGTATCCGCCGCCTGTATGCCATCGGCGAATGCTCTTGCACCGGTCTTCACGGCGGCAACCGCCTGGCTTCCAACTCGTTGATTGAAGCGGTAGTTTATGCCGATGCAGCCGCCAAGCATGCGTTGAGCGTATTGGAACGTTATGATTTCAACGAAGACATCCCCGAATGGAACGACGAGGGCACCATCTCCAACGAAGAGCGTGTGCTCATTACGCAAAGCATGAAGGAAGTGAACCAGATTATGGAATCCTATGTAGGCATCGTCCGCAGCAACACCCGCCTGACCCGCGCATGGAACCGCCTGGATATTCTTTACGAGGAGACGGAAAAACTGTTCAAGAGCAGCAAGGCCACCCGCGAGCTTTGCGAACTGCGCAACATGATTAACGTAGGATACCTGATTACCCGCCAGGCCATGGAGCGCAAGGAAAGCCGCGGACTGCACTATACGATAGACTATCCGCATCCGCAGAAATAACGGTTATGGCACACTTCAACGAGTATCTGGACTTTTTGGAACTTTCTCCTTTGATTAAACATTTCCTGCAAAACGGGAAAAAACGTCTTTACAAGAAAGGAGAGTTCTTTTGTCAGGCAAGTGAAGTGTGCCATAACATTGCCTATATCTCCCAAGGAGGTTTCCGTTACTTCTACCTTGATACGGAAGAAGACAAACATATCATTGGCTACAGTTTTGAAAAGGATTTTGTGGTAGACTATGAGTCATTCACAAAACAGACACCCGCCATTGTTTATACGGAAGCAATCAAGGCGAGTACCGTCTATCAATTATCTTATAACCAATTGGAAGCATTTTGGGCAGCAAGCCAGCAAAACCAGTTATTAGGCCGTAAGATTGCAGAAAACCTGTTCTGTATGACTTATCACCGGCTATTGAGTCTATATCCGAATTCTCCTAGAATACGCTATCAAGAATTATTGAGAAGATGTCCCGACATCGTTCACCAGATAAGTCTGAAGGAAATCGCTTCTTTCTTGAATATCTCTCCATATACCTTAAGCCGCATCCGACGGGAAATAACTTTCGGATAAAAAGATTAATTTCTTGCTTCAAGGCAAGAAATTGCAATTTTAATATATTTATTTTTATCAAAATATTACAAACTGCTATCTTTGTAAATACCTATTATCTAATCTTATAGCAGACTGACATGAAAAGCAGTTGTATCTATACATGTATACTTTTGTGCTTGTACGTTTGCAACTTACACGGACAAACACTTGATGACAACATTGTCATTACACAATGCAGCGACTCCTATATCTTTATGGAAGAAGACGGTATTCCTACCGTACGCAACAGAAAAGAAACATCCTATGAAGCCACAAGAATGGGAACTGCATTGCAACCCTACACCTACTACGGAGAATTCATTTCATTGGACGGAGCTTCCGCCAAAGGCGGAGGAAAGGCAGAATATAAAAGCATCACGCCGGAAAATGTCTTCTTCGACGACAGCAAGGTTTGCTTCTTCAACATCAATCTTGACCGTAAAGGAAAAAAGACGGAAGTTACGTTTAAACGTACTTTTCATGACCTGCATTATTTTACACGAATCTATTTGGGTGAGGATTATTTTATAAAAACAAAGCAAATAACATTCATCATTCCGCAATCCCTCTCCCATTTCCGGTTGACAGAAAGGAATTTTACTCCTTCTATTCACTGTGAACGCGGCATCAACAGTGCCGGAGACTCCTTATTCACTTATACCGTGACGGACATGCCGGCCATGAAAGACGAAAAACATATGCCGGCATCGGGTAAAATATACCCGCACATACTGATAACCGGCTCATTTAAAGATGTTCACGATATGTACCGGTGGTCTAACGGACTGGCACAAGTAGACTGCAACATACCCGAACTCGACAGTCTATTAGCAGAAATCACCGAAGGCTGCCGTACGGACATGGAAAAAATACGTAACACATATGCCTGGGTACAACAAAATATCCGTTATATCGCTTTTGAAGCAGGTATATTGGGACACAAACCCGATACTCCCGCAGAAGTGTTGCGTAAACGGTACGGCGACTGCAAAGGAATGGCAATCTTGCTCCGTACATTGCTGAAAGCACAAGGTTTTGATGCCCGCCTTACCGATATAGGCACTGTAGACATCCCCTACCGGATGAGCGAAATAGCTACACTTGCATCCGTCAATCACATGATATGCAGCCTTATCTACCGGGGAAAAACCTATTATCTGGATGCCACCAACGAATATATAAACGCGGAATTCATACCCGAAAGCATACAAGGAAGGGAAGCTGTAATAGAAAATGGAGAAAACTGTATCGTGCACACATTGCCCATGCTGAACAGCAGTGCATCTATAGACAGTTTGTCCTATATCTGTAGCCTATCCGACAAACAAGCGAACAAAGTATTGCAGGGCAATGCAACCCGTAGTTGGAGTGGAGACATGAAAGAATTTTTCCTCACAGCCTACCATGAAAACGATAAAAGCGGTCGGAAAGAGTATCTTTCCCGTATCCTGACCGGAGATAATCACAATTATCAGATTAATTCGGTCAGTTGGATACAGCAGGAACCTCAACAGGAATGGGCTGCTCTGACCGGAGAAGTAATAAACAGCAGTGCTGTACAAATAGCCGATAACGAGTTTTACATAGAGCTGGACCTTCACAATGACCTGTTTGACCAACCGATAGACACCGCCAAACGCATCCATGATTACGAGCTCCCGCTCCGTTGCCGCATCGTACGCCACACAGAACTGGAAATACCCGCAGGCTACGTACTTTCTTATTGCCCCAAAGGCATCTCAATCCATACGCCGCAAGGTATACTCTGTTGCTCTTACAAAACAGAAAGAAACAAAATCATTTTCCGGAAAGTAATGGAGATAACCGAAAAACGTATTCCCCGCAACGAAATTGCAACCTGGAATACACACTTGCGGAAATGGGCTGATGCATCCCACGAACAAATCATCCTCAAAAAACAATAATAATGAAACAGAACATGTTATTCCTGATGGGGGTGTTGGCACTTTTATTAACCACCCCTAATGCCAATGCCGATGACAAAGAGAAATACAAACTCTTTGCAGAGGAAACGAGAAAAGAAGTCTGGGCATTGAAACTGCCCGAATTTACCAACACGGCTGTTCCCGATAAATATAAAGATGAGTCAGCCGTCATTCTGGCAGCACACAGCCGGTTGGAAATCACCAAAAAGACCCGATTCAACGTCGGCGCCTTCCTCGGAGGATTTCATTATATCGACCGTGAAGTAAATTGTCGCGACTTATACCGTATGCTTGTGCAAATTAACGATAAAGCCGCTTTGAAAGAGTTCTCCGAATTTGATTATAAAGCGGAAATACGTAAAAAAGACTGGCGGTACGACGAAAACTACCAGCAAGTACTGGGCGTGCGCATCATCAAACCGGATGGTACCGTAAACGAAATAAGCACCGACGAATACATGACAGCCACCGAAGGCAAGAAAGATCAGGAACAACTTCAGAAACTTGCCGTACCCGGACTGGAAATCGGTGATAAGATAGATATTTTCTTCTTCAACTACACTTCATTGGAAAACCACAATCTCGACCCGTTCGTCTTCCGGTTTCGCCAAAGCCACCCGATGCTTTCCTATACGGTACATTGCGAGATAGATGACAAACTTACTACCCAGTACCGTACTCTGAACGGCGCACCGGACTTTAAACAAAGCAAAGACGAAAACGGAAACATCCTGCTTGATGTGGCTGTAAAGGATATAGAACAAACCGAACCCGACTTATGGTACAACCCTATGCAGCAAACTCCAATGACATTGATGTACATCACCAATAGCAAGATGAAAAAATACACCTATATTCCAAAAAGCACCACAGAAAAAGGACTACAATCCAATCCTGATGCGGCTGCCATACAGGAAGACGACTGGGAATTTATAAAGCAAGCTCAAAAATATAGCGGATATGGCGGTTTAAGTAGCCCCAAGAAAGGTATCCGGCTTCTCCGCAACGTAAAGCAAATAAAGAAAAAAGACTGGACAGACGAAAAAAAAGCAGATTTCATCTACAATTACTATCGTTTTGCATTGTTATCGGACATTAAAAGTGATTGCAACAACGAGCTGTTCATCATCTATTTTCAGGGATTGCTGGATTGGGTGGATGTTCCCAATCTGTTTGGAATGGTTACCAACGAAGACAAAGAACCGCTTGACAAATTGACGAATTACCGCAACACCACCTGGCTTCTTGCACTTCCGGAAAGTCAGAAATACTACCTCCCGCCTACAGCCTACCTTATTCCCCATGAAATTCCTGCCCGTTATCAAGGCAGACAAGCCATCCTGGAACCGGATAAGAAGAAAGCCAAGAAGCTGAAGACAAAGGCCGAGCGGGAACATTTCAATCTGCCAGCAGGTACAGCCGATGATAACCAAAACATCACTACCATACAGGCCGACATCGACAATACGCTGCTCACCGTCAGCCGGAACGAATACCGCACCGGAACACAAAAAGAATACATGCAGTCTGCATTGGTTAAGCTGGAAGATGTGGATGCAGCCTATCGGCGCCTGCTTAGCATTGATAAGGAGTTTGCCGAAGAAGTAGGCAAGAAATACGCGGATGATCTTCGAGAAGCATTCCGAAAGGGCCGCGAACAGGAAAAGGAAGATTATAAATGGGAAATAGACTTCTACCACGGCGAAAATGCCAAAGAGTTGCTCGGCTATCAGATGCAATGTTTGGGTAATCGTCCGGACAGCGCAGCCTTTATTTATAACGTTCGTTATACAATGGATGGCTATATCCGAAAAGCAGGACCTAATTACGTGCTTTCCGCAGGCAGACTCATAGGTGAGCAGACGCAGATTGAAGGTAAGGAACGTAAACGCTCCGCCGACATTTATATGTCCGCTCCCCGCACTTTCCAATGGAATATCACTGTAAATCTTCCGGAAGGGTACAAAGCGGCTCCCGAAGGAGTAGAGAAGTTAAATGTAAAAGTAGAAAACGAATGTGGTGCTTTCATTGCAAAAGCTGTTACAGAAAACGGCAAACTTATATTGAATATCCTCAAACGATATAATCATAAGATAGAACCGGCTGCCAATTGGGAAAAACTGCTTCAGATTCAAGATGCTTCCAAAGCTTATGAAGCACTTTCCGTAGTACTAAAGAAATAACATTATAAATAAAAGCGGCCGAAAACCGGTCGCCGAATGAACCGGAATACAAGTTGCAGAGAAGATATGAAAAAGGCGCGGATTATACGAATATAACGGACAAAATATGCCGTATGCTTTCGTATAATCCGCGCCTGAATCCGGTATTTGGACAGATGTACCGGTTATCAATAGTTTTCCTTCTTCACCTCGAAGTAAGCCTGCGGATGCAAACAAGCCGGACACACCTGAGGAGCTTCCTTGCCTGTGTAGATGAAACCGCAGTTACGGCACTGCCATACCACTTCGCCTTCCTTGGCGAAAACAGAAGCGGTTTCGATGTTTTGGATAAAAGCACGGTAGCGTTCTTCGTGTCCTTTTTCAGCAATGGAAATATTACGGTACATGGCGGCTATTTCGGGGAAGCCTTCCTGCTCGGCAACATCGGCAAAGTGAGGATAGTCCAACGACCACTCTTCATGCTCGCCTGCAGCGGCAGCCTGCAAATTCTCCAATGTAGTGCCGATAACTCCTGCGGGATAAGATGCGGTGATTTCTACCATACCGCCTTCTAAAAACTTAAACATACGCTTTGCATGTTCTTTCTCCTGATCGGCCGTTTCGGTAAAGATAGCGGAGATTTGCTCGTAACCCTCTTTCTTTGCCACGCTTGCAAAATAAGTGTAGCGCATTCTTGCTTGTGACTCGCCGGCGAATGAAGTCAGCAGGTTCTTTTCTGTCTGAGTTCCTTTGATACTCTTGCTCATAATTCTTTTTATTAGTTAATATAATTACGTATAGATTGTTCGTATTTGCTTTATTTACAGTACAAAAATACAAATTTAGTTTTAATAATCCCCATTTTGCCTCATCGGATTTATCTATCACTCAACAGACAGCATCTATTTCGTTTCATAAATCCGACGAGGCTGTTTTTTTAATGTCCAACCCATAACAAGTAATCCGATAGTAATAACAAAAAACGGCATATTTATGTTCGGGCATCCGTAAAACAATCATCTGCCATACCCGAAACAGGTTATCGGCAAAAAGAGCGGAATACGCGGACCTGCTTAAACATCATTCTTCCGAAGGCTCTTTCTAAGACCGTTTTTCCGGTTTATAAGGAATATAGCGAGCTACGTGGCGGATAAAAAGAGAAGAACAGACCGGAAAGGAACTCAAAAGAAGCTGAAAAAATACTTTTTGGAGAAAATTTAAACAGGCTCTTATAGTCATTTGCATTATTTTACCTAAATTTGCAATCTCTTTTCAAAAAAGAGGGTGCACCGACAAATCGGATGGACACACCCTCACAGGTAAAAACAAAGTTTCTAAAATACAATGAAAGCGTTCGAATTCAAGCCAAAGCTATACACGGCTTTAAAAAATTACTCGAAAGAACTCTTCATGGCAGACCTGATGGCCGGTATCATTGTGGGTATCGTTGCCTTGCCGCTTGCCATTGCGTTCGGTATTGCATCAGGCGTATCGCCCGAGAAAGGTATTATCACGGCAATCATCGCCGGTTTTATCATCTCCCTGTTAGGAGGAAGTAAAGTTCAGATCGGCGGCCCTACCGGTGCGTTCATCGTCATTATCTACGGCATTATCCAGCAATACGGAGAGGCCGGGCTGATTGTCGCCACACTGATGGCGGGTGTCATCCTCATTCTTCTGGGAGTATTCAAACTGGGGGCAGTCATTAAGTTTATCCCCTATCCTATTATCGTAGGCTTTACAAGCGGTATCGCCGTTACTATCTTCACCACCCAGATTGCGGATGTATTCGGATTGAATTTCGGCGGAGAGAAAGTTCCGGGAGACTTCATCGGGAAATGGCTGGTTTATTTCCGTCATTTCGATACCGTCAACTGGTGGAATACGGTTGTCAGCATCGCCAGCATCGTTATCATTGCCATCACTCCGAAATTTTCGAAGAAAATTCCAGGCTCGCTCATCGCCATTATCGTAGTGACCGTAGCCGTGTACCTGATGAAGATGTATGGCGGCATCGACTGCATCGACACTATCGGCGACCGTTTCAGCATCAAAGCCGAACTGCCCGATGCCGTAATGCCCGCGCTGGACTGGGAAGCGATTAAAAACCTGTTTCCCGTTGCCATCACGATTGCCGTACTGGGAGCGATAGAGTCCTTGCTGTCCGCCACCGTAGCCGACGGTGTTATCGGTGACAAACACGACTCCAATACCGAACTGATAGCTCAGGGCGTTGCCAATATGGCTACTCCCCTTTTCGGCGGTATCCCCGCTACGGGCGCCATTGCCCGCACAATGGCGAATATCAACAACGGCGGCAAATCGCCCGTGGCCGGTATAGTACATGCGGTGGTGCTGCTCCTGATTCTTCTGCTGCTGATGCCGCTGGCGCAATACATTCCGATGGGCTGCCTGGCAGGCGTACTGGTGGTTGTGTCCTATAATATGAGCGGCTGGCGCGTGTTCAAGGCATTGTTGAAGAATCCGAAATCGGACGTTACCGTGTTACTGATAACCTTCTTCCTGACAGTTATCTTCGACCTGACAGTTGCCATCGAAGTGGGTCTGGTCATCGCCTGCGTGCTCTTCATGCGCCGTGTGATGGAGACGACCGAAATTTCGGTTATCAAGGATGAAATAGACCCGAACGCCGAAACGGACATCACAACGAATGAAGAGCATCTTATCATCCCGAAAGGCGTAGAGGTGTACGAAATCAACGGCCCTTACTTCTTCGGCATTGCAACGAAGTTCGAGGAAGTGATGGCACAGCTCGGCGACCGCCCCAAAGTACGCATCATCCGTATGCGCAAGGTTCCTTTCATCGACTCCACAGGTATCCATAACCTGGAAAGCCTTTGTAAAATGTCGCAGAAAGAAAAGATAACCGTCGTGCTCTCCGGCGTAAACACAAAGGTGCATCAGGTATTGGAAAAGGCGGATTTCTACACGCTTTTAGGCAAAGAGAATATCTGCCCCAACATCAACGTGGCACTGGAACGGGCACACAAATTGGTTGAATGACCCGGCAATTGCAAACCGCCTCTCTTTAATTACAGGAAAAGACAATCGTATCGTCATGGCAAAAAGAAAAAACAGCAAGAAGCAATCTCAAGGAGTGATTTACCTGATAGTGCTGGCATGTCTGGCACTCATCTGCCGTGAACCGATAGCCCATGCGCTGCAAGACAAGCTTCCTGTAATTAAAGAGAGGATAACGCAAAAAGCAACACCCGCCATCACCGGAAGCCCCCTGCTTCCCGCCCCCCTGAAAAACGTGCCCGAACAGATATTGCACCGCAAGGGCTATATCACTTCGTACAACCGCGAACACAAGATACCCAACTGGGTGGCATGGGAACTGACACCCGAAAAACTGATAGAGCGGGAAAGCCGTACCGACAAATTCCTGCCCGACCCCGACCTGCCCGAAAACCAGGCTGTGACTACCGACGACTATAAACGCTCCGGCATGGACCGCGGACACATGTGCCCCGCCGGCGACAACCGCTGGCACTGGAAAGCCATGCAGGAAAGTTTCTACATGACCAACATCTGCCCTCAAAACCACAATCTGAACCGGGGCGACTGGAAAGAACTGGAAGATGCCTGCCGCCTGTGGACAAAAAAAGAAGGAAAGCTATACATCGTATGCGGTCCTGTCCTTTACCGGCAAAAACACCGTACCATAGGCAGGAAACACAAAGTTACCGTGCCTGAAGCTTTCTTCAAAGTCATACTCAGTACCCGCAACGGGCATCCTAAGGCCATTGGCTTTATCTTTAAAAATTTATCAGGAAATCATCCGTTAAAAAACTATGTCAACAGCGTGGATGAAGTGGAACGCATCACTGGCATCGACTTTTTTCCTGCTCTGCCGGATGATGTTGAGAAAAAGGTTGAAGCCATGCAAGATTTAAATTTATGGAGCTTTCGCTAACTGTTAACCTTTTTTTAACCCTACGGATTTAAACATGAAGGTGTGTCGTAATGCACGATTCACCTTCATACATAATGACGGCATATAGTACCTTACGCCAACGGAAGGCAAGGTAGAAAGCCAGCCAGAAGAACAGAAAAAGGAACTCCAACGCATACAAGAAGAAAATAACCGATTGCATAACTAAATCAGAAACCTGCAAACCTATAAGGAAAAGGCGCACCGGGAACTGTGCCGGATGCGTGATAAATCTTTCTTCAGTGTTCCAATTAGCTCCTTCCATTACTAAAAAAGGGCTATGCCTTCACAGACATGCCCTCTAAACATTGTTAAACTTTAACAGTTCTTCTCTTAAAATAGAAAAGACTATGAACTTTATTTTGAGAATTTTATATTGTTAAACAGAGGTGTCAAAACATCTCTAAAAATCTCGGACTTCATTTTCTATTTCTTCGGGTACCTTATCGCAGCGTTCAAATTTTTGTACATCTGATGGAGTATCTTTTATAGTCCAAATCATGGAAGTGGCCAAAAGATTGGTTACGATATAGGAATTAGCCCATTCACCATTGCCGAAATCATAGTTCCCACTAATGATATAGCCTAAATCCTTTTCTTTCTCAATTTCAAAACTACCCGTCTTGAGATTAGAGTACATACTGCTAAACTTATCATACATTTTATAAGTCTTATCCTTGCGGCTGAATGTAATGTAGCAATAACTGCCTTCTTGCAAGGGGGCGCCGTTCCATTCCACTAACTTCCAGGTCCCGTCCAGATTAGCGGCTGTAACGTCCAATGTGGCCAGTACTTCCTCGTCATCGTCACAGCCTGCGAAACAGAAAAGCGTCAAGAAAAGCGTCATTATTCTGAATAAGGTTTTCATATTTCTTGTTTTTATTTTTTTAGTTTTTAATAATTACTTCTATCGTTTTTTCCGAAGGTTTGCCTATCACACCATCTATAATGAGAGAAAGATGTTTCTCCTCAGTATGGAAGCTGGGCAATTTTGCCTTATCAAGTGTTATCACAAGATCACCTTCCTGTCCGGGAGCAAGTACCGCAGGCTCGGTATAGAATTTTAGGCATGAAGGTAGCAGTAAAGCATTCAGTTTGAGCGGATGGTCTCCACTATTGGCACATGCTATGCGCTCAATGGTTGTCTTTCCTGCTCTGCTGAATGACACCTGCTTGCGTGTAAGCCGCAGATGTCCTATATTTTGAGGCAGGTGCTTCCATTCATCAGACGAACTGACATAGCCGCATAGTGACAATCGTGCCACAGGTGAAAAATCGGACAGATCGGTATATACCAATGCTTCTGCATCAATTGTGCCTGGTCTGTTCTTGGGATGAAAAGTCAGACTAATAATACTTTCCTCATTGGGCGCCAATGGCTTTTTGCTGAATCCGGCAGCAGTACAACCACACGTAGTAGTAACTTTGTTCAACGTAATGGTTTGCTGACTTACATTCTGAAAACGGAAGTATACGGTTTTGGGCTGACTTTTTTCATTTATAGTACCTACCGACAGGCGACACGTATCAAAATGAAGAAATTCCCCGGCTTGCTCCAACAAAACAGGATGTACCTTGGCTTCTATTTCTTCACGGGACATTAACCGCCATTCCTGCGCTTTTATTACAGGAATGGAATCGGTCAATCCGCCCACAAAGACTGTCAGTATCATCAATTGTCGCTTCTTCATGTCTATTTAATCTCTCGATTATAACCAGCCACTACCACCAGCATTTTTACGAACAGTAATCGTTATTGTCTGTGATTTACTGCCAGCTTGGATAGTCACAGTCGTACTACCGTCTGCAATGCCATTTATAGTTAGTATTGTCTTGTCTACACTTGTGGTTGCTATATTTTCATTGGCAACGGTACAACTGTAGTTCAGGCTTTCTCCATCTATAAAATAACGGGCCAGATCAATGGATGTACTTTTCCCCGTTGCCAGATATACATTTGGTACAATCATGTCTGAACCGTGATTACCAATAGCCTTGAGCAATGCACCGGCATCTACCAGCCTACCCATTTTCCCTTTACGCTCTATCAGATTCATCAAAGTTGGAGGGGCGCCAAAAGTCGTGTGATTGTAATAATACAGTTTTTCCACTTTTTCATCGTAGAAGTTATAGAACTGGTCATTGGCAGTTTCTTTCATCAGTTCAATGAACTCTGCGACCTTGAAGTGGCGACGCTCTTTCACTGCATGCGACAGCCCCAAGGCAGCTACGCCCGATACATGGGGACAAGCCATGGAAGTACCTTCCATATAAGCATAAGCCGGTTGTCCGTTCTTGATGGCAGTAGAGAGTATCAGACCTTGTGTTTTACCTTCCCAGGCAAACTCGTCATCTGCTACCCCTGGCGTGCCGTAGTAGTCACCGTCACCGCCCGGTGCACAGAGGGTAATCTCTTCGCCATAGTTGGTATAGCTAGACGGAGTAAAGTCGGCAGCGATGGCACTGACAGAAATACATTTGGAATAGCCTGCAGGATATGAAGAAGAAGGTGCATATTCGTTACCCGATGCAAAGATAGCCAAACCACCATCTATCACACCGTTGGGTGAACCGGCATTGTGGATGAAGTAATCCAGTGCTTCTTTTTCCAGAGGATATTGGTTTTCCCAATCCTGTTCGTCTTTCGGTCCGGGGGTATAGCCCAGTGCCTCGTTGGCATCCGGTGAGTTGTAACCCCAGCTACACTGCAGAATCACAGCACCATTGTCGGCGGCATACTTGATGGCTTTGGCTTCAGCTGCCAAGGTACATCCATACGCACCATCGAACAGCTGACAGGTCATAATCTTAACTCCTGAATTTTCTGTTCCGTCACCGCCTGCAATACCACCTACACCTTTGTTATTACCATTTACTGCTGCAATGGTTCCGGCTACGTGGGTACCGTGACCGGTATCTTCTGCCGATGTCCAGCTGATAACTCCGGTGTTTTTTACAAAGTTATAACCGTAACGGTCACCTTTGTAGCCGTTGCCGTCTTTATCTTCTGTAGAACCTATTTCTTCGGCTTCGTTGGTCCACATGTTGCCAATCAAATCCGGGTGGTTCCACATTACACCTTCATCAAGTACTGCTACAATGATGGTAGGGTCTCCTTTACACAGTTTCCAAGCTTCACCGCAATTTACGTCTGCACCGGCAATAGCTTCGGCACCTTCTTTTACAAAATCGTAGCTGCCCGTGTTCTGGTAATGCCATTGGTGTTTCAATCCCGGGTCGTTGAAGGTCAGTCCTTCGCTGGTACGAGTCACATGTTGCAAATCGCTGGCCGAGAGGTACAGCGGTTTTTTCTTCGGGTCGTAGGCACGCCGGATGGTAGGGTTGCTTTGAATCTTGGAGATTTCACCCAACTTTCTGAGTTGCCGGGCAGCTTCTTTCAAGTCGGTGTCTTTGTCAAAGCGAACGATATACCACAGGTGCATACCTGCTTCGCGGGTACGTTTTTCTGTTTTGGGATCTACCGGGAACACTCTTTCAAAGTGATAGGCACCCAGGATGTTGAGCACCTCATCGGTAGAAGGAATACCCGAGCGGGTGGATATCCCGCCAGCACGCGTCAGTGTCTGGTCCAGGATATCACTCATTTCAGGAACAAACTTGATGAGTAGTTCACCGTCTGCTGCTCCCATCGGAATTTCAATTTCAGGGACTTGCGGAGTGGTGCTATCGGTCACCCATTCGTTGTCCTGGCAAGAAATAGCCGTCAGGGCACATGCAAGTGCATAGATATATATTTTCTTCATAAGTTACTTCTTTTGTTCTTCTGGTTTTAATGTTTCGTCTTCTCCTTCCACTTCATATTTCTGTTTGTATAAAGGATAAGCATCGAAGTAGTATGTAAAGCTACTTGGTTCATCGCTGAATTTTACCGGTGTTCCCTTGGAGTCTTGCCCCATTTCTTGCTGATTGAAAATCAGTACTTCGGGGAACCAATCCAACAGGTGCGGATGGAAGCGCAACCATTCGGGTATTTTACCTGTAAAGAAGTTCAGGTTCAGTGTCAGTCGCTTCATGTTTGGCAGAATCTTTGGAATTTCTGGATGTTCGAGCAGATAGTTCAATGTATCACCATATTGTTTCAGATCATCTGCCTGCCAGCCTGTTCTGCCTTCGTAAGTAGGCAGAGTACCTTCCAGATAATTATAAGAAAGTACCAGCTCTTCCAGATTATCCCACAAGAATAGTTGGTCAATTTCTGTTGGATTCTCGTCCATATTAATATGGAAGCCCAGTTCTGTGTCTTTGTTATATTGAGAATCTTTCAGATTGCTTACTGTCCAGCGGCGGTTACCGCTAAATATCAGACTTTTCAGTTTTGGGAAGTTGTTTTGAGTCAATACAGCGGGTACACCGGTGAAGTTGTTGGCGCTCAAGTCCAGGCTTTCCAGTGAATTTCCCAGTCTGTCGAAATCTTCAGGCAGTGACACCAGACCATAACCGCCAATCTGCAGGTTCTTCAGGTATTCCAGTTCGCAGATATGATTTTCCAAATCGATGCTCAGCAGCATGGTGTTGGCATTGCCGTATACTTGGAAAGTTTCCAGGTATTTCAGGTATCTTACTTCTTGCGGAAGGGATTCTTTGGTAGTAATGGTACCGAAGTTTACTGAACGGACGCGGCCTACTGCTTCCGGACCCGGCAACTCCTTGTCTGTCCGTTTCCATAAGCTTACGTTATCCCAGTACATCATGTTTTCGCTGGAGTTGATGGCGATATCCGAGGCCAGACGTTCGTGTATGGTAAGGATAGCCAGTGAGTCTCCGGCTCGATCGTCAGTAATCACCGGCGAAGCAGCCTGAGTCACCAGAATCGGCGTAATCGCTACTTCTTCTGCAGATTTTCCGTTCTGTTCCATCGGTTCGAAGTTGATTTTAGCCCGACGTTCTATCCATTCCGGATTCATTTTCCAATCAAAGCGTACCTTGTAGGTTTGTGGGCGGGCACTTTCCAGATTGAATACCGGTTCATTCTTCTTTTCTAAAGAAATCCAGTTTTCCAGTGTCACACCCTCTTCGGTCGTGGTGAGCCATTCGTAGGCAATCTTGAAAGAAACATTGGCAGTAATGATTGCTTCAAAATAACGCTTCTCATACACGTCTGAAGCTTTGAGGTTAACTTCTGCCTCTTTTACGTGAATCATTTTGCCATAGCCCAACTGAGTAACTGTGATTACCTTGGGAGCTTGTCCTTTCGGTATGAAGCGGATTTCTGCTTCACGCACTTCGTTCTTCAGAGCCTCGTCAATGGTGATGACACACTCTGTGTTGCCGAAACCATTGGCCGGCGAAATGCTCAACCACGGTTCGGATGATTTGGCCACCCATTCGCCTTCCGAGCTTACGGTGACCGTCTCCTTGCCTCCTTCTGCATTGGCAGCCACTTCAGTCTTGCTCAGACTGAAGCCGCTGACAGCAGCATTGTCCTCTTCGTCATCGCAAGCGGTGAACAGACCCAAACAGAGGACTAATCCTAATACTATTTTAAGTAAATGTTTCATTTTCCTTTTTTATTTAATCCAATAAATAATCGCATCCCTGAATGTTCTGCGTCTTGTCATAAATCAGTTGGTATTGACCTGCTTGGATATACGGACATACCTGAGTCAAATCAATAGAGATGTTCGGATTGTCCTTGATTTCGAAGATACGGATATACGGTGAAATGGTATCTTCAATCTTGCGCAAGTCGTTAGAACCGATAAAGAAGGCCATCAGGCTGGGGCAAGTGTACAAGCCGGTAGGCCATTGGCTCAAGCAGCGGTTACCGCTTTCATCACGTTGATGACGGATACCAAATACGGTCAGACCTTTACAGTTCAGCGGAGCAACCGGGAATTCAGCGAACCGGTTGTAGCTGAATTCTATGCCATAGATATAAGGCATGTTTTCCGGTACGAAATCTTCAAAAGGAATCTCTTTCAGTTTGTTGAACTGAAAGTCGAGACTGGTCAGCAGGTGAGAGTTCGGACCTACCAGGTCACCTTCCTTAATAGTAGTCATACCGTTGGCCTGCAGAATCAAGATGCCCAGCGGAGAACCTTTTTTGATGATAACTCCAGGGAATTCTTCCAGATGGTTGTACGACAAATCCAAATTGTTGGTGTTCACACCGCGGTGGTTGTCATCGTTTTGCATACCGGTTATTTCATTGTGTGCAAAGCTGACAGAGCCGATGACATACTTCGACTTCGCGTTGAAGATATCAGGCATTTTGGTCAGCTTGTTGTAAGTACAAGTGAATGATTCCATGTCGTAATATCCGCAGAAGTAACCATCCTCTGTTGTGTTGATTTTATTGATTTGGTTGTAGTCCAGATATACCTTGGTCAGGTTGATTTCCTTGCCGAATGCGTTAACCTCTGTTATGGAGTTGTTGGTCAAGTCAATCAAGCCCAGTTTTTCCATCTGGCTCAGATGTTCGTAATCCGGCATTTCTTCCAGATTATTATAGCCCAGATAGAGCACTTGGATTTTCTTGCCGCTCTTTCCTTCGATGAACTTTTTCCAGTTATCCAACAGTACATCACCTTTAATTTTCTGGTTGCAAGCCACGTTCAGCATCTGCAGTTCGGGCAATTCGAAGAGCATGTTCATTGGAAGAGAGGTCAGTTCCTTGCAGTTATAGATTTCCATGTCTGTCAGCATGGTGAAGTTGTTCCAGTTCCAGTCATTTTCTTCTTCTTCGTATGCTTTGCGGTAAGCAGATTCAGAGTCATCTACCAATTTCATGCAGAAATTATCTGCCACGATAGGAGAGTTGGCAATGAAGAAGTTTTCCAGTTTGGTGCAGCGCATCAGGGCTTTAGAGATACCTTTGATGTTGTTGGTCAGGTTACCGAACTGTACGTCCTTCTTGTCAATGCGGTTACTTTTCTTGATAGGTTTGAAGTCAGGGTTGGCATTGATACCGTCAATCAGAATTTGTGAGAGGTTCTCGCGGATGTCACGATACAGGAATTTCTGTTCATAATCCATGCGGATTCTTTGACGTTGTTCTGGAGTCATGGTAGTTCCTACGCCTTCAAACAGGTGTCCACCAATGAGTTCATCGTGAGCACCGAGGTTCAGGATGCGCAGCTCGGTCAGCTGGCCGATAGCATCGGGTACTACACCATCAGCACCGAATCCGGAAATTACGAGCGATGCCACTCGACCGTTGTCCAGCAACTGTACGCCAGGCTGGTCACCCCACATGTCGATTTCCTTGTCGAAGTTCCAGTTACAGCCCATAGGAGCTGCTTCACCGTAGTATTTCCAGTTGGGCCCGTTCAGTTTTTCCCAGATCTCTTTCAGTGCCATGTAGTCCTTCAAATATTCAGCTGTTGCACTCAACTGGATGGGTACAGTGGCTTCTGACTTTTCGTTATCTTTCACGAAGAAGGTTTCTGAAGTAGGTACGGTAGCTATCTCCAGCAATTTGCCGGAATCGCATTTCTTGTCCGAGTAAGTAGAGTAGGAACTGATTTGGTAGCTACCAGTTTTCAGCCATACGGTAGTGTCGCAGAGGGCGTAACCGTCTTTCAGGTTTTCCACATACTTCACTTCCACTTTTTCAATGGTAGTCAGTTCTTGTGTAAAGAGATTCTTTACCGTGATGTTGATACCCTTGATGTTCGAGAACGGATAATCTTCGTAGCCTTCCGCTGCACGAGATGCTGCTTCTGTTTCCGGCAATCCATGTTTAATCAGTTTGAAGTTGACCAATCCGCGAGCTACAGCATCAGCAAACAGTTCCTGTACTTTCAGCCCGCCAGCCATTACGTTGAACTTATAATTGTTGGGGGTACCGGCATAAATTTCGTTATCCAGTTTGTCGTACAGATAGTAACCAATCAGTTTATAGTTACCTGCCAGCAGTTCCAGTTTGTCACTGCGCAGACCAAACTCTGCATTTTCAGCACTATAGCTGTTGAGCATCAAGGTTTGTTCAATGGTGTTTCCGTCATACAGCATCACCACCTTGATTTTTTTGGCATCGTTCAGCTTATCCAGCATGTCGGTGCCTCTCGTCTCTGTTCCCTTGATAGCAGCCGATGCGCTCTTATAGATTTTGAACTGCACATAGCCGAAGGCGGTCTGCTGCAATTCATCATCGTCATCGGAGCAACCGGCGAATACCATTGTCATAGCCAGCAGGAAGATGAACAACGGAGCGAAACATGTTTTAAAGAATGAAATATATTTGTTCATTTATCTTTTGTTTTTATTGTTTTACGGACGAACCAACAGTACGGTAACTTTCTGCCATAAAGTATCTCTGATGACTACAGTCAGCTCACTTTCAATGTCTTGGCAACCCCACAGATCAATAGCAGTGGTAGTACCATCTTCTGTAGCAGAACAATACTGTTCTGTAACGTCTTCCTTGTCTAATTCTGCTATAAATGACCTCACTTCAAAAGGAACGTTTATTCTTACAGAATTACATTCGCTGGCTTTGATGGTGAATACTTTGGCAGCCTGCCATTCACTTTTGTAGAAGTCAGCTTCATCACCTGTAATTTCTGTACATTCTACTGTTTTGCCATAATTTTCATAATATTGGCTGATGATTTCTATAGCTTTCTCTTCTTCGTCACCGCCAGATGATTTTTGCTTTTTCTGAACAAAATTCATCAGCAAGTTGCTTTCTGTATATTCATATCTCAATTCTTTCAGAGCGGGCATACCTTCGCCACTATCTGTGCTTACAAACAAACCATAGTCCTTGTTTTCAGGATCGGCTGCGATTTTGTCGTACAATGCTTTCGGGAATACGAATACATAACCTGTACGTTCGTCCATACCACTTTCTTCCGTGTCTAAGGGAGTTACCGTTACTCTAGCCTTACCGGATTTAGCATCCTTCACTTCCAGTTTCATCCAAGCAGATTTGTCATCGGCCAGCATCACTTCGTAGCCGGGGTTACCCTGGAAATCGGTGTATTCTTCTACATAGATCGGATAGAACTGGTCGTTCAGTGCAGTGATAGTAAATTCCACAAACTTGTTGTAGCTACTGGATTCACTGCTGCCTGAGATACCTTGATTGGTCTGAATGAAGCTCTTGCCATCCAAAGAAACTTCCCAGTTCCATGGTTTCGGTCCATCATAGTTCATGGCTTCAGCGTTCATACCCTTGTAATTAACTGTATAGGTAAATACACTCTTGCCTTCCTCATCCTGGAAGTTGAGGTCGCCTTTCTGTGCATATTTGCTGAAGTCAGGGCGGTTTTCAATCACCTTGATGCCGAATAGTACAGCCTGGTTGGCAGCACCTACCACTGAACCGCTTTCGATAGTCATCCATTCCGGACGGTTGGTAGCGGCAAAGCGGAAGTTTGCTTCTGCTTTATATTGGATGTAGTTGTCGTATCCGGCTTCGATACCTTCTTCTGCCGATACTTCCACCCATTCATCGCCTGCACCTTTTTTATAGAGTTTGAACGTACGTCCGGCTGCATTACGGGTTACTTCAGCCAACACAGCTTCCTGTCCGTTCATACTGATAGTGATGGAAGCAACGGTCGTATTATCATAGTCCTGACCTTCGTCAGAGATACCGATGGTTACGGTTTGTTTACCAGCCTTGCCCGAGATGGAATATTCCTTCACACCCTCTGTAGCTTTGGCAGCCGGAGTTCCTTCCGTAATAAAATAACACCATGTGCTGGAGGAAGTCAGCGTCCAGTCGGCTACAGCATCAAATGTCAAGCTTTTAGTCTCACTGGCTGCACCGCCAATTGTTTGCTTTTCAGGGAAGGTTACAGTTGCTACGTTGTCATCCTCGTCGTCGCAAGCTGTTACGGCAAAAGCCATCAGCAGACTGATGAAAAACCATCCCAACGTAAATTTGTTCTTTTTCATCTTATTCTATGTTTTTTTGTTTCTAGTAAATTATTTCTTTTCAAAATCTGTTTTCACCGTTTCAGATACCAGCATGCTGCCTTCCAGATACAGCCTCTTGGCTTCATCGTTGCTTATCCATTCAATGGCGCTGGCAAAAGTTCCTACTACATTGTTGCCAGCCATGCCCGGTACATACAGTGTGAAGTACTGGAAGATGAACTGTTCGCAGGTACTGTAGTAAGATACACCGCTGCTAGATTGATAGAGGTGGAGATAACCATCGCCGTAGTTGGTGCCGAAAGCCTCGGCTGTAGAGGCAAAGGTCTGTTCATCCATTTCAATCAGCGGATTCAGGATGTCGTTTGTCGTGAAACGGATTTTCACATTATAGCCGTCGTAGAAGAAGTCCTTCATGATAATGGTGTTTTCTTCTTCGGGGTCGATGATTGCCTTGATCAGACGGTTATCTACGTTGGGCATAAATTCCTGCATATAGGTAGAAGTCAGCACAGCATATCCGTTGAAGAGGTTGATGTCGAACGGACAGCATTTCTGCAGGATAACCTTGGCTTCATAGCTCTTTTCATACAAATCCCATTGGTCGGCTTGCTGCGTGAGCAAACGCAGGGTGAGCCCCAGCGAATCGGTGGCTGCGATGGCATCGTAATTACCGCGGATGCGTACGTTGGCAGCCCGTTCACCGGCCTTGATGGTGATGGTGTTTGATTCAATGGTATAGTGTTTTCCCTCAATGGCGTTGCTCTTTTTGTCTATAACCTCTACGGCTACCGTGCGGTCATAGCTGCAGGCTTCTGTAGCGGCTACAGGAATATCGAAGACTTCTTCGTTGTTCTGTACGGCCAGTACAGTGAGCGTATCCGAGAACAGGATATAGTTTGGACCTTCGTAGCTGGGGCGCTCTGCATCGCCGCAACTGGTGATGGCGCACATCAGCAGTGTCAGCATGCTCATCAGTCCGTAGTTTATCTTTCTCATTGTTATACTTATGCTTTATAAATGATGAATCTATTCTTATTTATTGCTCTCGTTGGGCTGAATCTGGCTACCCGGTGATTCCAGTTCATGTTTCGGAATGGGCCATACAAAGCGCACGTCATCCGCTTCAATCTTCAGCGAACTACCGTTGGTCAGTGATTGTTCCTGCGGTTTGCGTTCGAAGCCTTTGTGCCAGCGTTTCAGGTCTTGCAGGCGGAAGCCTTCCATATACAATTCGCGTACACGTTCTTCTTCGATAATTTCCAGCCAGTTTTGTGCGCTGACCGAGATACTTCCGTTACCGCCTTGAAAGCGGGCACGACGTAAATCGCTGAGGTCTTTGCTGGCACCGCTGTAATTCTTCTGATTGGCACGTGCTTCTGCACGAATCAGGTATTGCTCTGACAGACGGAACACTTTCGGCATACATACATGCAGCATGTTCTGAGCCATGAGGGATTCATTTCCGAAGTATTTGGCTACTAATGGCCATTGCAGTCCATGCGGATAGCCGGTAGGCTGTGTCACGAAGTTGGCTGCAAAACGTAGGTCTTGTTCTGAATAGAGGTTCAGCACCCAAGTTGCCGGTACATAGTCGGGCTTGAAGCTTTGGAAGTCATAGTTGAAGAAGATCTGACCTAAAGCGCCGCCGTAGCTGCTGATTGTCATACCCACTTTCCAGATAATCTCGGTACTTTCATCGTTCGACCACATATACTGATAAGCGTTCTGTGAGCTGGTTATCATATCGTTCACATTGGACAGTTTATAGTATTTGCTGTCAATCACCTTGGAAGCGTATTTCTCAGCGTCTTTCCAGTTCTGCATGTAGAGAGCCACACGTGCACGAAGTGCATAGATGGTGTATTCACAGAAGTAAGGTGTGCTGTAAAGAACTCCATCGAAATCATCTTCCAGCTTCAAGTACTCGGCTGCTCTTTCCAAATCATCCAGAACAAACTGATAAGAGGCTTCCAGTGATGAACGGATGGTAGGTTCGTCACCGTCGTAGTGCGACTTCAGTACCACGCCCAGTTCGTTGGCTGCTGTAGCCGGGTCGTAAGCCTTGCAGAAGAGTTTAATCAATTCTGAATAAGCCAGTGCGCGGGCAAAGTATGCTTCTCCGCAGTATTGGTCCAGACGGTCCAAGTCATCGTCGTTGGTAGTATTCTGACGTACTCGGTCTACGTTGTCCAGCATAAAGTTACAGCGGGTAATAACGTTGTAGAGTCCGGCATATACCGATTCATATTCGGGTTCCGTAGCCAGAATATTCCAGCGCCATGTATTACCAAACTGGTTGGAGTAGCCGTTCACGGCATAAGCCAAATCCGCCTGGATATCCGGCAGTAGGGTCAGATAGCCACTGTATAACGCTCCGTTCAGCCAGGAAGCGTAGATACCAATTATGGCCTGGTCTACTTCATCCACAGTGGTGATGGCCTTGTCGGCAGGCACCATATCATCCGGATACTTGTCCAAACAAGCAGTGGTGCTGAATACCAGAGTGGCCATGAGCAGATATATTTTTATATTTTTCATTTTTCGTTGATTCGTTAATTAAAAATATTAGAAAGAGAGTTCCAAACCGAACGAGTATTGGCGCGACATGGGATATTGTGCCTGATACATGTTAGTAAATGCTTCCGGGTCAAGTCCGCTGAATTTGGTAAATGTAAGCAGGTTCTGACCTTGTGCATAGATACGTGCGTTAGTGAAAAAATTCGTTTTTTTCATCCATTCTTGCGGGAATGTATAGCTGATCATTAAATTCTTCAAACGCAGGAAAGAGGCATCTTCCAGGAAGCGCGAGTCCATCTGCGGAGTGACTCCCCAACGGGGAATGTCTGTCACGTCGCCCGGTTTCTTCCAGCGGTCATAGAGCAGGCGCTTGGACTGGTTGAATCCGGTGTACAGACCATTACTCTCTTCGAAGAAGCGGTCGTTGTTGAACATCCAGCGGTCAGCTACCCAACTGAACTGGGCATTCACTGAGATACCTTTCCATGTAAGGGTAGTACCGAAACCGCCTTGCCAGGGAGCCAGGTAGTTCTTACCCACCATCACCTTGTCCGATTCTCTGAATTCGGTGGTAAGGTTACCCTCTTTGTCATACCACAGAGGATCACCGTTTGCAGGGTTCACACCGGCATAGCGGTTGATGTAGAATTCTCCCAGCGGACGACCAACCACCCATTTGGTGGAAGTGTTGGGCAATTCGTATTCCTGTACACCGTTATACAGTTCCTTGATTTCATTCTTGTTATAGGATACATTGGCACTGAGATTCCAAACAAAATCTCTCAGACGTAATACGTCTGCATTGATGGCCAGTTCCACACCCATGTTGGTCATCACACCGATGTTGTCCCAACGGAAACCGTTGTTTCCTTCAGAATAAGACTGTGGCACTTCCATCAGCATGTCACTGGTACGCTTGTGGTAGAGTTCCAAATCTACATTGAAACGCTCGAAGAATCCCAAATGAAATCCTAAGTTCGTGGTCCAGGTTGTCTCCCAGCTTAATTTTTCATTTCCTTTCTGTTGTGGAGCGATACCGGCCGCATCCATGTAAATCCAGCCACCGCTGGCCAGTGCCAGATGGTCGAAGTTTGGAATTTCAGAATTACCTGACGTACCTGTACTGAACGATACTTGTGCATTGTGCAGCCAGTCGTATTTTTGCAAGAAACGCTCTTTCTTGGCATTCCACATCAGACCTACTGACCAAAACTTACCCCAACGGTGATCCTTACCGAAACGTGAAGAGGCATCAGTACGTAGACCAAGCTCCACATAATAACGGTCATCGTAATTATATTCCGCACGACCGAAGAAAGACAGGAATGAATAAGCTGTTGTATTATCCTGCCAGCTTGAGGCACGTGTACCTGAAGTTACGTTGGTCAGGAAGTCGTTATTCTGACCACGTGTTGTCACGTTGAAACCTTCAGCCTGGTAGTCCACCCCTTCCTGGCCCACCATTACATTGAAATGATGGTCGTGTCTTACATCGAAACGGTAGTTCAGCGTATTGGTCACTGTCAGGTTAAGAATATCGTTCGACTGACGACCGGCTACTCCCAGACCGTTGTTCAACTGATAGCTCGGGAATGATTGCATGAATCCGGTAGAGTGCGTATAGTCTGCACCGAACTGTACACGGTAAGTCATGTTCTCTATCGGCGTTACTTCAGCAAAAAGCACGCTCAATACCTTATACTTCTTGTTTGTCACCGGATTATTGTCCATCCATTCAATCGGATTAACCGTCGTACCGGTCCATCCACCGTTGGCATTGGTTGCCAGTGAACCGTCGGGATTATACGGATTCCAGTAAGGAAGCATGAAGCGGCAGGCAGAGATGGGCGATGACAAACTGTAGCTACCTTGATCGGCCTGCTCCACTTCTTCATAGGTAACCATGGAATTGGTACCCACTTTCAACCAGTTGCTGGCTTTTACCTCTGCGTTGGCACGCATGGAGTAACGGCGAAACGTAGAGCCTTGAGCAATACCATCCTGATCGTAGAAACTTCCTGAAACGAAATAGTTCAAGCGTTCGGTAGCGCGGTTGATAGAAAGGTCGTAGTTTTGTAGCATGGCATTGTCGTTGAACACCATATCCCGCCAATTTACGTCGGTCTGGCTCAACAAGTCATAGTCTTGACCGGCATCCAGACCGACTTCCTTTTCAAACTGAATACGTTCAGCCGTGTTCATCAGATTCCATTCACCTTTGGCTAACTGTGAGATACCCCACTGTGTACGTAAGGTAATGTGTGCTTTGTCCATGGACCGTCCGCGTTTGGTAGTGATTACTACTACACCATTAGCAGCACGGGCACCATAAATAGAGGTAGAAGACGCATCCTTCAGTACGGAAATATTTTCAATGTCACTCGGACTGATAGTGTTGAAGTCACTGCTGGAAATGGGTACACCGTCCAAAATGAACAAGGGAGAGGTACCTGAAGTGATGGAGTTGGTTCCACGGATTTGAAAAGCCGCTGCCTTGCTGGGTTCACCCGAGTTGGACATCACCATCAGACCGGGAGTCTGTCCCTGCAGGGCTTGGTCAAAACCTGCGGCAGGTACGCTTTCCATTTTCTCTGCCTTTATTGTGGAAACGGAACCGGTTACCGTTCCCTTTTTACGAACTCCGTAGGCTACTACCACTACTTCGTCCACCAACTGTGCATCACTCTTCAACGTGATATCCAGCTTTTGTGTCTGTGGAGTCACTACGTGCTGTTGCTGCTGCATACCAATGTACGAGTACACCAAAGTAGCCTGCGCAACGCCTTTGATCTCAATGGAATAATTACCGTCTATGTCGGTAATCACACCATTATTAGTACCCTCTTGCATGATGGCTACTCCAATCAACGGCTCATTGCCTTCCTCGGCAATGACTTTACCTTTCACCGTAAAACTTTGGGCGAAAAGTAATTGGAACGCCATCACAGCAAGAGAAACGAACAAAAGAATTACTCTTTTCATCTCTGATTTTTAAGTTAATGATATAAATGAATTGTTTTTAAATGTATATAATTCTTTTATGCATCCGAGAAATGGATGAACACACTTGCTACATCTTGTCTCTTCGTTCAACATTTCTCCAAACAGTCAACATGACATCAAAAAATATATTATTAGAATATTCAATAAAACGGCTCATGATTGCATTTTAATTCACATTAAAAAAGATATGCAAAATTACAGTATTATTTTGATTGTTAACTATATAAAATAAAAACATGAAAAATGTTTTAAACTTCCCAAATTATAATACTTTCTTTTTGTCAACTAAAAAGAAAGTATTTAACGGTATGAGCCGCATAATTGCTTACTCCAAATCACATTTCATGTTAAAAATTTGTATTTTAGTAGAATGGTTAATAATAGAAATCATAATATAAAAAATACAAACATGTGGTAATAAGAACTACTTTTTCAGTTTTGTAGATGTTTCCAGATTTACAGTCAATCATCAGATGAAAAATCTCACCAAGTTACTCCTAATGTCTTATGCTGATTGCTCCCTTTTGCTTTTATCCCTTACGTTTTCCTATAAGCTTTTGATTATTCCTTGTATTCAGATCTTTCATTATGATTTGTTACACATAAATGATTTCTTATAAATATAGCTGTAAAAGGGAACGTCTGTGAAAGATATCCCCTTTAAATGTTTTTCAATAAGAGACACTCACAGCCATCCCTGCTTCCCTCACCAATGCTGCAATACGGTCCAATTCCTCATGAGTAGCCTTTTGCAGGTCATGGTCGGGAGTTTCCCGGTCAATAGTATAAATCATTACCTGGCGGGGAGAAATTTCCTTGACGGCCTCTAACCAGGGCAAAACATACTTATCGGAAGTATTATCCATATCCTTATCTCCAAAACCGCCTTTCAAGAACATGGTTTGGATAATACAGTTACCCTTAAAAGCCTTCATTCCCCCGATTATCTCGCGGACGGAATAATGTCCTGCCGGACGGTCGAGCTCACGGATATAAGCTTCGTCTGCCGTATCCAGTTTCAGAATATTGTTATCCACTTTGTTCAAAGCCTCGAATACGGCAGGACGATGAATGAAAGTAGAATTGCTCAATACACTTACCTTGGCTTTCGGAAAGTATTTGTCGCGCAAAGCAAGCGTGTCTTCTATGATTTCAGGAAAATGCGGATGTGCGGTCGGCTCTCCGTTTCCTGCAAAAGTCAGTACATCAGGGACGGGTCCGTTTTTCTGCATATCCTGCAGACGGGCTTCCAATGCGGCACGCACTTCCTCTCGTGTGGGGAGCGGCTTCTTGGGACGATGGTCGGAATTAAACCCGCACTCGCAATAAATGCAGTCGAAAGTGCACACCTTACCGTCTTCCGGCAACAGATTGATTCCCAAAGATACTCCCAAACGGCGGGAATGAACGGGACCGAATATGGGAGACGGATAAATGACAGTCATTTGATTTACTATTTACAAATTATGATTTAACAGCGGTGATTGGCGGTTTTCCGATATTTCAAAGACAAACCGCGTAATCAGCACAGCAAAGATAAGAAATAAACATCCAGATATTTCCAAAAATACGGCAGTTATTCTTCAAAACTTAATACGAAACTGCATCTGCAAGTCTGTTTTTGTATTTCCTTCTATCAAATCGTTACCCGAACCGATAGTTTCACGGTCCCGGTAAGCGGTTTGCCCGAACTTAACGAGAAACATAAAAGTTTTGTTCAAATCACAACGTATATGAGCAGAATAGCGAAAACCACTGCCGTAGAAAGAAGGAGTATAAAACGTATAAACCAATCCTTTTTCGGAAGCATAAATCCGCGAATCGTAATCGTCCGTATGGAAATAAGTACCTTGTACGGATACGGCCAAAGGGAATCCGGAAAAAGTATAAGCGCAGGACTGGGTACATTGCCAGCCTTGTTTTCCTTCAAACTCATGCCCTTTCCCACTCTGCTGGCGAAAACAGTTGTAATCGACCGTGGTGCGGCATGAAAAAGCTCCCGGCGTATAAGCAAGTCTGCAACGGAGCTTGTGATGAAAGACCGGTAACGTCACTTTCCCGCCTGTTCCCGACACATCCCTCTCCTTGCGCTTATACCGGTAATTGAGATATAGCAATAAGTCTTTCTGCGGAGAATAGGTAGCCTGAAACATTCCGTCTATTCCCTGCGAAGCCTTGCTGATGCGATACTTCCACCAGGGGAAAGAGAACATATCCAAAGAAGCGAAAAACTTCCAATGCGCCCAGGGAGCAGCTTCCGCAGCCAGATACCAGCCGTTTTCGTTTTGCGGAGCACTTCCTTCGCCGAACGAACGCCCGAAGAAAGACCAGTAATCGTGGGAATAACAACGATGTATTAACAGCAGTTGATAACCTGTTAATATTTTATATTTCAGTTGGTTCAGCAAGGCATATCCCTGTTTACCAACAGCCCCCTCTCCTATCCATACCAACCTTCCCCAACGGTATTTATAATCCACACCCAGATTATAAAAATCATTTCCATGCAAGTTGTATTTCGCATACTTCTTTAAATCCGGTTCATAAGGATGACTGAAACGATAATAAATACCTGTCACCCCCACTTTCAATCTATTTTTTTCGTAAGTGAGGTTACCACCCGCCGATTGCATGACAAATGCATTCATTTTATCCGCCTCCTTCTCCGTACGGTGCAAACCTGTTTTGTAAATGGAAGCGATTTTTCCGCCTTTCACCACTCCATCCATAGAACGGTGCGAATAGAAAGCGGAAAGTTCTAAAAAACGAAGAATTTCCACTGTTACCGCCGTTCCGCGAAAATAGTTATACGAGTCCGTAGAGCTGTGTTTCCGGATTCCCCCTCTGCGGAATTCGGATGCAGACATGGAGAAAGTTTTTCCTAATCCAAAGTCTGTGCCAATCACCAGGCCCTGCCCGAACCCCAGTTTATAATTACCCAATGCCAAAGCTTTCAGCCTGCCCCTGTTTTTGAGTAAGCCGTAAAACGAATAGTAATCATACCCTTTCTTGTCATGCAAAGCAAAGAACGGTTCACCGGCATCCTTCTCTCCCGTTATTCCCGCCTGAAAGTAATCTCCATAACGAAAACTGTAACGCAGTGAATGGTAAACGGCAGGTCCCAGATAGTTTTTCTCATATCCCTTGCGGGTATATAAAGGGATATCCAGACGTGTCAATACTTCTTGCCCGGCATACTTCAATACCGTTTTTAAAGAAGGATAGCGGGAAGGGCCCTCAACGGTCTTTATGCAGACGAAGGGTAACAGCAGTTCGATAGTCTGCCGATCCATCTCCGCCACCAACTGCAACTCATAAAGAGTCTGCATCTGCCCGTTTATATAAACATACGCCAAAATATTTTCTATTTGAATATCCGTAAGGAAAGGAAATTCCTCCAATTGCCGTTTTGTGGCGGTATTGATATTGACAGGTTCTTGCAGACGAGCGGAAAGCACTTCCAGTTCATCTTCCCAGTTTCTCTCTTCTTCATCGGCGGAGAGTTGTTCCAGATTCTCTTCCCACAGGGATAATGTCGCATTTTGAGCTACAAGCATAGGAGTTATTAACAGCATACTCATAAAAACTCCTATCTTGATTAGGGTCATCTATAATAGTGTGTTTCCGGATAATAGGCAACGAAGTTACCTTAAATTAGTTAATTGAACAAGGAAAAATGAAAGCAATGTAACAACATTACGCAGAATGGTGTACTTTTGCGCTATGAGCAAACGGTTTAACATAGTAATACTCATAACATTTCTCTCGGCAGGAATCCTGACTTGTCATGCCCAGCAGCAACCCCAAACCGGTGCATCCAAAAGCATCTATCTCACTCCTATGTGCGTGTACAACGGTGATACGATTCCTTACGTGAAACTTCCTACCGTTTACATCTTCAAACCGCTAAAATTCAAGAACAGGCGCGAAATGGCGAAATACTACAAACTTATCCGCGACGTAAAGAAAGTGCTTCCCATTTCAAAGGAAATCAACCGGGCAATTATCGAGACTTACGAATACCTGCAGACCATTCCCACTCAAAAAGAGCGGCAAAAGCACCTGAAAGCTGTGGAAAAGGGGTTGAAAGAACAATACACTCCCCGTATGAAAAAGCTTTCCTTTGCACAAGGAAAACTGTTAATCAAACTGGTAGACCGGCAAACCCATTCCACTTCCTACGAACTGGTAAAAGCATTTATGGGACCTTTTAAAGCTGGATTCTACCAGACCTTTGCCGCACTGTTCGGAGCCAGTCTGAAAAAACAATACGACCCTACGGGAGATGATGCGCTTACGGAAAGAGTAATCTTACTGGTAGAGAGCGGGCAGCTCTGATAACTTCAGTACATCATTTAAAATTAATGCCCGCCTTACGTGCCTGCGAATGTTGAAACTGACGTTTTACGGTATATAAAGTGCCTTCTTTAACAAATTTAGAACCTGTCTGTTTAAACCAGAAAGAAACATTGTTTTTCACACAAATATCGTGAAGCTTCATAATCCAGTCGAAATTACAGATACGGGCCTCATATCCGGACTCTCCCCCTGCAACCACTTGTTCAACCCACTCTCCTATATTATAGGCATCCAAACTGATTTCTTCCAACAACGGCTCGCAAATAATAATTTTGTGTTTTATAGGAATAGCTCTGTAAACAGGCAAACGATTATCCGCACATAACTGATTTTCAACTGTACAACAGATAGTTACATTATCATATCCGTCTTTCCAATCGACAGGCAGACACTCCATAACCCTGTTTATACGTTTGGTTATCATCAGGAAATGAAGATCACTGCGTTGACGAATCATTTCCCATGCCTCAGTTCGCCACGCATCTGCATCTTCAACAAAAAAATCGGAAGTAAAACAGGTATAAACAAGAGTTCCGTCCGGAATTTTAAAACTTCCGTTCTTATTCGTCCGTACAGGCAAATCGAAATTTTTCGTCTTAACCACAACCGAACTGTCAACATTCCTTTTTGCATCTCCCCGGTAGACATAACAATATCTGCATCCTTCACTGAATTTATGGCAACCGTGCCATAAATTCCACATCACCGACCTCTCTGCAATACCATTCATCCGGATAAAATATCAGTTAATATTATGTTGATAAACCTGTTACTAACGTAAACATACAAAGGAAATAAATAACTGTTATATAAGCAAATAAGTTGGTTGATAAATCAAGTATAAAGCTGTTAATTACTAATATTTGTCCACTCACTTCAATTTATTGAATAAATCCCAGATAACAATGCCTGCCGTAACCGATACATTCAGAGAATGCTTCGTACCGTATTGCGGAATTTCAATGCAACCGTGAGAATGGTCGATAACTTCTTGTTGAACACCTTTCACCTCATTCCCCATTACTATGGCATACTTTCTGTTTTTGTCTAAAGTCAACTCATTCAGCATAATACTACCTTCTGCCTGCTCTACGGAGTAAACCGTATAGCCTTCGTTTTTAAGGTTATCAACAGCTTCAACAGTGTTATTAACATACTTCCAGTCGACGGTAAATTCCGCTCCCAAAGCCGTCTTGTGCATTTCGGCATGGGGTGGAGTAGCCGTAATGCCGCACAAATAGATACATTCAATGCGAAAAGCATCCGAAGTGCGGAATACGGAACCTATATTATGCAAACTGCGGATATTATCCAATACAACTACAAGCGGCAGTTTTTCCGCTTCCTTAAACTCCTCTGTACTAATGCGGTTCAGTTCGGTTATCTTCAGTTTTCTGTTCATAATCGTAAGGCTTTGTGCCGGTCTGTACACTATGTACCGGCTCATGTCGTGCAAAGATACTTCTTTCCGTTCACATCCCTGTTAATAACCGTTGAAAAGGTGTCAATAGCGTATGGAAAGATTTTTAAAAATAATATTTGCATTATTCAAAGTAACGCATAATACGCCTGCATAACGAACAAACCAAAAAAGTTAACCTAAACTTTCAAAGGCTGTATAAACACATTTTTAAGTACTATTTCACTGATTAATCCCTTTAAAGTTATTAACTTTGCGGTTATCAACAAGATGTTAATGAAGTGAGGCCATGGCAGAGTAGGGAGCTTATTATCAAGAGATATAACTTTAATTGCTTACGTTAATAACCTAAGGATAAAGTTTAGCCTTGTACTAATAACTTCATGGGCAAGAAAATTCGGATTTATTTGTCCACACTATTAACAGCCTATCATCACTATCAAAGGATTTTTAAAGAAAGAAGAGAAATAAAAATTATTATTATGGATAATCTGATAGAAGCTATCAAGCAACTGAAGAAAGAGAAGAATGCAATCATTCTGGGGCACTACTACCAGAAGGGTGAAATACAAGACATAGCCGACTATGTAGGCGACAGTCTGGCTCTGGCACAATGGGCGGCAAAGACGGAGGCTGATATTATCGTGATGTGCGGTGTCCACTTCATGGGTGAGACGGCAAAGGTACTTTGTCCCGACAAGAAGGTATTGGTGCCCGACATGGCGGCTGGTTGTTCGCTTGCCGACAGTTGCCCGGCGGATAAGTTTGCACAGTTCGTCAAAGAGCATCCCGGACATACGGTGATATCCTATGTGAATACAACGGCTGCCGTAAAGGCTGTTACGGATGTAGTGGTAACTTCCACCAATGCCAGACAAATCGTAGAAAGCTTTCCCGAAGATGAGAAAATAATATTCGGTCCCGACAGAAACCTGGGAAATTATATCAACTCCGTTACAGGCAGAAATATGTTGTTATGGGACGGGGCGTGCCATGTACACGAACAGTTCTCGGTTGAAAAGATTGTTGAATTGAAGCAGCAGCATCCCAGTGCAGTGGTATTGGCTCATCCCGAATGCAAGGGCACGGTTTTGAAACTGGCGGATGTGGTAGGTTCTACGGCGGCTTTGCTGAAGTATGCGGTTGCCCATCCCGAAAAGGAATACATCGTTGCCACGGAATCGGGTATCCTGCACGAGATGCAGAAGAAATGTCCGCAGACGAAGTTTATTCCGGCACCGCCCAACGACAGTACCTGTGCCTGCAATGAGTGTAACTTTATGCGGTTAAACACATTGGAAAAGCTTTATAATTGCCTGAAAGACGAATCTCCGGAAATCAAGGTGGATGCGGAAATAGCAGAGAAAGCGGTGAAACCGATCAAGAGGATGCTGGAGATTTCTGCAAAACTGGGATTATAGTGAATTATTCCCTTGTCGCTGGCATTCTTCGATGAGGGTATGAAAATGATTTCAATATTTTTTCAGGCACGGATTACATGGAATTTACGGTTTTCATAAACCGGAACCATGTAATCCGTGCCTGAAAATTTATCATAATGCAAGAATCCGCATACTTTTGCCACTTTCATTACTTGGACAGGAAGTTGCAAAGCTTATCCGTTGCCACTGCCCGGTGGCTGATTTTATTCTTCAATTCGCTTCCCATTTCGGCATATGTCTGCGTATATCCTTCCGGAATAAAGACCGGGTCATATCCGAAACCGGAAGTACCGTGCCTGTGCTTCGTTATTTCGCCTTTTACGATGCCTTCGAACAAGTGTTCCTTTCCATTGACGATAAGTGCGAAAACGGTACGGAATCGGGCTTTTCGGTTCTCCATTCCTTCCATATCCTGCAACAGCTTCTGCATATTGGCTTCTGAATTGTGTGCATCGCCGGCATAGCGTGCCGAATACACTCCGGGAGCTCCGTTCAGGGCTTCCACTTCCAGACCGGTATCATCGGCAAAACAATCCAGGTGGTAATTTTCAAAGATATACCTTGCCTTCAGCAAAGCGTTTCCTTCAAGCGTATCTGCTGTTTCGGGAATATCCGCACTGCAATGGATGTCTTTCATGCTGAGAAGCTCTATTTTATCTCCTAAAATAGCGGTTACTTCTTCCAGTTTGTGGGCATTGTTGGTTGCAAAAACAAATTTCTTTTTCATTTTCCTTTCAATTTATCGAATCCTTCTCCATACACGCCGATAACGGAGCTTTGAGAGATGAAAGCATTCGGGTCGATGTCCTTGACCAGACGGAATATCTCGACAGACTGGCGTTTGTAGGCCAACACAACCAATACTTTCACGTTGCGTTTGCTGTACCAGCCTATACCGTCGAGTACGGTTACACCGCGATGAGTCTCTTTGGTGATGCGGTCGGCAATCTTTTCGTACTCTTTGGAAAAGATAAAGAATTGTACCGACTGACGCGCACCGTTCACGATATAATCCAGTACGATGCCGATGACGAACAGCGTTACAAAACCGAAAATCACCCGTCGCCAATCGTTGAATATGAAGTAGCAGGAACTGATGATGATAACGTCGCAAGCCATAATCATGCGTCCCAAAGTAACGTCGCGGTATTTATGGATGATGGCTGCGATAATGTCCGTACCGCCCGTACTTCCGTTGCAGTTGAACACTACGCCCAGACCCGCACCGCACATGGCTGCGCCTATGAGGCAAGCCATGAAATCCTGTCCCGGTCCCAGTATCTGAGGCGGCACTCCGTCCGCTCCGTTCACCAGCAACTGGAAAAACCATAGGAAGAAAGTCAGTCCGAAGATGGCAAATGTGGTCTTGATACTGAATTTAGGTCCTAAAATCTTGATGGCAAACGTCATCAGGACTGCATTAATGATGAAATACGACCATTGGATAGGAAATCCAGTGGCATAATAGATGATGGCTCCGATACCCGTAGTACCGCCGGTCGTAATCTGATAGGGGATAAGGAACGCAGCCCATCCCATAGCGTAAGAAATTAATCCGAAAGTGATGAAGACATAGTCTTTCAACTCTCTCATCACTTCCGCTTTGGTTGGTTTTGTGATTTGCATATTTGTTATTTGATAACAATGTTTACAATCTTCTTGGGTACTACGATTACTTTGACGATGGTCTTTCCGTCTGTCCATTTCATGGAACGTTCGTCTGCCAATACCGTTTCCTGAATGACATCCGATGCCGTATCGGCAGGGAATTCCATGTTGAAACGTGCTTTTCCGTTGAACGAAATGGTGTAGTTCACCGTATTTTCCACCAGATATTCTTCGTTGTATGCAGGCCATTGCGCGTCGCATACAGAACCTGTGTTACCTAATGTCTCCCACAATTCCTCACATACGTGCGGAGCGAAAGGAGCCAACGTAACGGTAAGCTGATTCAATATCTCTTTCTTGCTGCATTTCAGCGCGGACAGCTCGTTTACGCAAATCATAAAGGCACTGATGCTTGTATTGTAAGAGAATTGTTCAATGTCTCCCGTCACTTTTTTGATGAGCTTGTGCAAGGATTTCAACTCTTCTTTGCCGGCAGCTTCATCAGTTACCAGGTAGTTGCCGGTACGGTCGTAGAACAGCGACCAGAACTTCCTGATGAAGCGGTGTACGCCGTCGATACCGTTCGTATCCCAGGGCTTGGACTGTTCTACAGGGCCGAGGAACATCTCATACATACGCAGCGTATCCGCACCGTATTTCTCTACAATCATATCGGGATTAACCACGTTGAACATGGATTTGCTCATTTTTTCAACCGCCCAGCCGCAGATGTATTTGCCGTCTTCCAGGATAAACTCTGCGGTAGCATACTCAGGACGCCATGCCTTGAACGCTTCCGTGTCGAGAACGTCGTTGGACACGATGTTGACATCCACGTGGAGCGGGGTAGTGTCGTACTGGTCTTTCAGGTTCAGCGATACGAATGTATTGGTATCCTTGATGCGATATACAAAGTTGCTTCTTCCCTGAATCATACCCTGGTTCACCAGTTTTTGGAACGGTTCTTCGACGGCGGATACGCCGAGGTCGTGCAGGAATTTGTTCCAGAAACGGGAGTAGATCAGGTGTCCGGTAGCATGTTCCGTACCGCCTACGTAGAGGTCTACGTTGCGCCAGTATTCATCCACTTTCTTGTCGATGAGTGCCGTATGGTTGCGCGGGTCCATATAGCGCAGGTAGTATGCGCTCGAACCTGCAAATCCCGGCATGGTGTTCAGTTCCAGCGGGAAAACGGTTATATTGTCAATCTTCTCATTATCGACCACGCATTTGTTTGCCGTGTCCCAAGCCCATTTAGAGGCATGTCCCAACGGCGGTTCGCCCGTTTCGGTGGGCAGGAATTTGGCCACTTCAGGAAGTTCCAGCGGCAGGCAGCTTTCATCAATCATGTAAGGCATTCCGTCCTTGTAGTAAACCGGGAACGGTTCGCCCCAATAGCGCTGGCGCGAGAAGATGGCGTCGCGCAGGCGGAAGTTTACTTTTACGCGTCCCAGATTATGTTCTTTCACATATTTCTTGGTGGCGGCGATGGCTTCCTTAACAGTCAGTCCGTTCAAGTTGAGGTCGCAATAAGGCTCTGTACCTGCTTTCGGAGAGTTGCATACGATACCCTCTTTGGCATCGAAACTTTCTTCGCTTACATCGCAGCCTTCCACCAGCGGAACGATAGGCAGGTTGAAGTGCTTGGCAAAAGCGTAGTCGCGGCTGTCGTGTGCAGGTACGGCCATGATGGCGCCTGTTCCGTATCCTGCTAATACGTAGTCGCTAATCCAGATGGGCACTGCTTCGCCCGTAAAGGGATTGACGGCATAGCTTCCGGAAAATACGCCGGTGACGCTGCGGTCGGAGATGCGTTCGCGTTCGGTACGTTTCTTGGTACGCTCCAGGTAGGCGTCCACATCGGCTTTCTGTTCCAGAGTGGTTACTTGGGCCACCAATTCGCTTTCGGGAGCCAGTACCATGAAGGTAACTCCGAACATGGTATCTGCACGGGTGGTGAAAATGGTAAATTCCAAATCGCTGTCCTTTACCTTGAATTGGATTTCGGCACCTTCACTGCGGCCTATCCAGTTTTTCTGCGTCTCTTTCAGAGATTCGGTCCAGTCGATGGTGTCAAGTCCGTCCAGCAGGCGTTGTGCGTAGGCAGATACGCGCAGACACCACTGGCGCATCTTTTTCTGGACTACGGGGAAGCCGCCGCGTTCCGATACGCCGTCTACCACCTCGTCATTGGCAAGCACGGTACCCAGTTGCGGACACCAGTTTACCATTGTTTCACCCAGATAGGCGATGCGGTAGTTCATCAGGACTTCCTGCTGCTCTTTTTTGCTCATGGCATTCCACTCATCGGCAGTGAAATGCAGTTCTTCGCTGCATGCGGCATTCAGTCCTTCGTTACCGGATTTGGCGAATGCTTCTGTCAGTTCTTCGATAGGGCGTGCTTTCTTTTCGTCATTGCAGTAGTAGCTGTTGAACATCTTCTGGAACGCCCATTGTGTCCAGTGATAGTATTCCGGGTCGCAGGTACGGATTTCACGGTTCCAATCGAAAGAGAAACCTATCTTATCCAGTTGCTCGCGATAGCGGTTGATATTGTTGACGGTGGTAATGGCCGGATGTTGTCCGGTTTGTATGGCGTATTGCTCTGCGGGCAGGCCGTAAGCATCGTATCCCATAGGATTCAGGACATTGAAACCTTGCAGACGTTTGTAACGGGCATAGATGTCCGAAGCGATGTATCCCAACGGATGACCCACGTGCAGACCTGCGCCGCTGGGGTAGGGAAACATGTTCAGTACATAGTATTTTTGCTTTGTTTCGTCTTCCGTCACCTGGTAGGTTTTGTTCTCCACCCACCGTTTCTGCCATTTCTTTTCAATCTCTCTGAAATTGTATTCCATAATGGTTGTAATTATATTGTTGAAAACTTGTTGATATACTTACTAAAACTTGTTGATAGCCCGTTTAATTTGGTTTATATCCTGTTAATTAAACGGTGCAAAGTTAAGGGTTTATTTTCAGATTTGTAGCGAAGTAGGGTAAAAAAACAGCATGGAATACTTGACAATACGCTTTTTATTCGCTATATTTGTGAAGTGCTTTTAAAACTAATTTTTTGTTTGTAATACAAATAATGGCTGAATTACTTCAATAGGATTTTACAAAAAAGATTTTTTAGGATATTTCAAAGGGTGTAATCTGTGAAGATTGCATCCTTTTTTGTTTATATTTATTACAAGTGTCGCGATAGCGGGAAAACAGGCTGTTAATAAATTCGGAGAGAATTTTACTATAATTTTTTTCGAATTATAGTAAAATTGCAGAAAGGTTTATTAAGAGCGTTTTTTTGTTGTACTGAAAAAGGAAACCACTTGTTGTGAATACCGGCTTTTCCATATAATATATGGGAGCGAAGAATCATTACATTTCCCGTTCTGTTGTGCCGTCCGGATGGTATGTATCGGGCGGAAAAAAAGGAAAGAAATCCATGTTTTCGGGGTAAATATCCCCTTGTTTTATGCTGTTTACGCCAAATAAATTTTTAATATTCAATATTTTAACGAGATGTTTTCATTCTGTATTTATCCCCCTGCATCTATGTTCTTGTTTGTGTTTTGCTTTCTATATTTGTTTTCCGGCATTCCGCAGGGCGGGATACGGTTATTATTATTTCTTTAAATACAATATCATGATATGAAACAGACATTTGCTTTTATTTCTCCCGTAGTAGATTCTACGCAAAGTGCTATCCGTACCGAAGCCTACGAACAGGGTGTGGACTTGTATAACCGGGGTGAGTATGTACAGGCTTTTCATAGTTTGCTGGATTATTTGAACGCGGACTTTCGTACCAAGTACGGTAATGCCGACGGTACGGAGTTTCACATTCCTCACGGTTCCATTCTTGTACATATCCGTATTGCCGACGGTTTTTTCCATATCAATGCCGATTTCCTGAATCTGCCGGAAAAGGGTAGGGTAGCCATGCTCCGTCAGGTGGCGGACTTGAACCTGAATAAATTGTTATTGCCCCGCTTCGTAAAGAACGGTGATAAGTTGAATATGGAATATGTTTGTCCGCTTTCACAGAGTCATCCGCATAAAATGTATTTCGTGCTTCAGAATATCTGCCACATAGGCGATAAGTATGACGATGAGTTCTGTACGAAATTTGGCGCTACCCGCTGTTACGAGCCGCAGGTGACTCCGTATCCGCAGGAAGAGGTAGACCGCATTTATGAAGGCATACAGACATTGGGACGCGAAACGTTGGAGGCACTCAAAGAGTATGGGGCCGACCGCCGGTACGGTTATTCGTGGAATGTGCTGGATACCGCTTTCTACCAGATTTCCTATTTTGCACATCCTCAGGGACAATTGCTGAACGACCTCGACAAGGCAGTGAATGATATGGATGCCGACCTGCCTACGGAAGAGGTTGTATCAAAAGGAAAAGCGTTCCTTGAAAAGCTGCTTGCCGTTCCGAAGGAAAAACTGGCGGAAGACCTTTACTACACGGATACGTTGGTGTCTGCAAAGCGCCGTTCTTCCCTGAAAAACGTGCAGGAGAATTTTATGAATGTCTATAAAGAAGCCACCGAAGCCATCCAGTCGGAGAATTATGAACGCAGTGCGGTACGCTTGCTTTATGTGTTCTACGAAGCTTATTTCTATAATGATATGCAGGACGATATCAATGCCGTTATATCAAAAGCTTTGAAGAAGGCAGGCAACCGCTCTTTGGAAGAGGCCTCTGAAATTCTTTACAATGCTATGGACAAGATTATGGAAGGCGATTTGGACGATGAGGATGAGACGGACTTTGCTGCCGGCATGGAACAGGTGCAGAAAATTACGGAAACCATGGGAAGTGACGACATGCAGGTGTTGCAACAGAAAATGGCGGAAGCCATGATGAGCGGTAATATGCAGGAATACTCCCGACTGATGCTTGAAATGCAGAAGAAGGTGATGGGAATTATGAATTAACTTAACGGTATCTAAACTATATATTATGGATCAGAACATTTATAAACTCGTATATAAGGTGACACATGCCGGCGGTTCCGGAAGCTGTTTCTATCTGAAATCTTATAATCTTTTTGTAACGAACTACCATGTGGTGAACGGTTTCCATACTGTTGCCATACATGATAACGACCGGAATCCTTACCTTGCCAAAGTGGTGCTCGTAAATCCTTCTTTGGATATTGCCTTATTGGCTGTGGATGCAGACTTTTCAGCTCTTCCTGAACTGAGTCTGGCCGCGGACGATTCATTGGCCATCGGCGGAAAGGTCAGTGTGGCGGGGTATCCTTACGGCATGCCTTTTACGGTAACGGAAGGGTCGGTTTCCTCGCCCAAGCAGCTTATGGAAGGAAAATATTATATACAGACCGATGCTGCCGTAAATCCCGGTAATTCGGGCGGACCTATCTTCAATGAAAACAGTGAAGTGGTGGGAGTAACGGTAAGCAAGTTCACCAATGCGGACAATATGGGGTTCGGTGTGCGTGTAGAGGCATTGCGTAAGCTTTTGGAGTCGGTTGACGAGGTTGACCGCAATACATTCCAGGTACAGTGCGACAGTTGCGATGAGCTGATATCCGAGGAAGAGGAATTTTGTCCTTCCTGCGGCGAAAAGTTGCCGGAAGAAGTTTTTGCGGAGCGTGAACAGTCGCCTTTGAGTGTGTTCTGCGAACAGGCTATTGCCGAAATGGGAGTTAACCCTATCCTTGCGCGGGACGGTTACGATTCGTGGACGTTTCATAAAGGGAGTTCGGAGATTCGTATTTTTGTGTATGAAAACACTTATCTGTTTGCTGTTTCTCCCATTAACCTCTTGCCTAAAAAAGAGGTGGAACGTGTATTGGACTATATCCTGAGTGAGGATTTCGCTCCCTATAAACTGGGCATTGAAGGCCGGCAGATTTACATGGCTTATCGCATCCATCTGTCCGACCTCACGGAAGAGTCGGAAGATGAAATCCGTACGAATCTGGTGAATCTTGCCTTTAAGGCCGATGACATGGATAATATGCTGGTGGAACAGTTCGGATGTGAGTTTTCGGAATATTCCAAGCAGGAAGCATAACGGCTTTAGCCGGAATTACAGGATAGAAGAAGGTGTGTCCGATTGAATTTCACGAATGCGTGTTCATATCACAATAGCACACCTTCTTTTATTTGGATTAGAAAGAAAAAGTATTCTATGAATAGAGAAAAATGGATACAAAACAATAAAGAAACATTAGTTGGATACCTGCTTTTCCATTTTCTTTATTTGCTTTGAAAAATTATAACGTATATTTTTATTGATATATAAATATACCCTTGCATACCTCTTTGTATATCATGATAATGAGTTGTAAAATAAATATTTATCGGGTGTGAAGTATCCCGTAATTATACCCCTTGTCCGTTTTCTTATTCAGTACCTATCTTTTATTTTTGTCCTATAGGCCCGTTGGTGCGTTATACGACTGTTTTCAACTTTTATAAAAAGTAATAATTATGGATAAAAAGAGTAGGATTTTGAAAGAAAAAGCTATGAAGAAATGTGTGGCATTGATTTCTTTTCTGATGTTTCTGCCTGTTATGGTACAGGCACAGAAGGAGTATCCGATTGAACAGGTATCGGCTATCAATGTGGGTGACGGACGTATTCTTTTTCGTGACCTGAAAACAGAAAAACCCTTGAACGGAGACCACCGCATCATAGACGGTTATCACTCTGCTTATATACAGGCTGAATTTAAGGACGGTTTTTACAACGGCAAGTATGGAGAGTATGAATACAACAAGCTGAAATGCGACGGTACATACAAGGACGGCAAGAAAGACGGCGTATTTAAGATGTACGATAGCGAGGGGCGTGTGCAGGAAGAGAAGTCCTATAAGGACGGCAAGCTGCACGGCGCCCATAAAACCTATTTTACTACCGGCAAGGTAGAGCGCGAGGTGAACTACCGCAACGGCAAGCAGGATGGAAAGGATATGGTTTATGAGTGGGACGGTACGTTGCGCAGGGACCATACTTATAAGGACGGTAAGCAGGTAGGCAAACAGTTTACTTTCCTGAAAGGGACGTACGAACTTTATGAGACGGAATATTATAATGAATACGGCATGAAAGACGGTGAATACTCCTCGATGTTCACTTTCGGGCAGCCGCATATTCTGGGGCATTATAAGAACGACCAAAAGGACGGCCGGTGGATTGAAATTGCCGAAAGTGGCGATACATTGTCAGTGAAGACCTACGTCAACGGCAGGGAAGAAGGACTGCATATATCGTATGACCGTAATACGGGCGCCCGCAGCCGTGAATTTTACCTGAAAGCCGACCGTAAGGACGGGCTTTATCGCGAATATAATCCTGGCAATGGAGAGCTTGTTTACGAAGCGACCTACCAACACGGCCGTCTGCATGGTAAGGAGCGCCGGCTGATTGTTACCAACCGTTATGATTATTGGGAAATATCCACTTATGTAAACGGGCGGAAAACCGGACTGTTCGAATCGCGTTACGTGAAGAACGACGCCGTTCGTGAAACGGGCGAATACCTCAACGGCAGACGTGTAGGCCGGTGGAAAATGTATGACATAGACGGTAAGCTGGAAAAAGAGTGGGAAGAAACAAAACAGTACCGGGATGAATGAGATACGCTATTCGAAAGTGCTTGTCGTTTTGTGCTGTCTGGCATTGCATATTGCAACCTTGTCGGCGCAAAATGACAGTGTAAGATTCTTCAATGAAGTAGATACGTCTTTTTGCAAAGTGCATGTGGGGCAGGATGTCCGGGTCGGCTATTACAGTACCGGAGAGATTTACGACATGTCCGTTCCCCGGTGGGACGACTGTGAGGCGGAGCTGGTGTCGGGCCCGCATTCTACGCGGTCGTCAAGGACTTCTTTTGTAAACGGCAAGCAGGAGAATCTTTCACTCCACGGAAACTATTACATAGTCCGTTTCAAGAAAGCCGGTTGGGTTACTCTGCCTTCGGTACGGGCCATGACAGGAGGGAAGATGCGTACCTGCTCTACGATGAAGGTCTGCGTGCTTCCTGCAGAGAATATAGAAGAAGTGGTCTGTAGTGTCAGCACCGAGCCTGAAACACTCCGGCCGGGAGAAGTCTTTAAATTCGTCCTGACCTGCAACCGCCATCCCGATGAGAGCAGACCCGAACTGGAGCATCCCGGTATCAGGCAACTGTCGTTTTCCACCCGGTATAGCAAGAAGGACGGGAAAGAGGAGTATGCGTTTGTGTACAGAATGGAAGTGGTACGGTCCGGAAGCAATATTATCAGAGTCAGGAAGTTGACCTTCGGCGGTACGGACTATCCGATAAAACCTTTTTTGCTGAAAATAGACGGTGAGACCTATTTGTAGGAAACCGGCTGATAACCGTACTGCCATATGAGTGGGAAAAAGCAAAGATTGAAGCATACACCCGGACAGCGGTGCCGTGAGGAAAGCATACGGGCGGAATCTGCCGGGCGAAAGGGCAGGATTGCTTTGTGGAAGATTGCAGTTCCGGTGATAATCGTACTGTTTTTGCTGCATTGCCGTGCCTGGCATCCGGAAGAAGCATGGTTGCTGCGCACGGCTTTTTCAACGGGCAGCTATCGAAGTCTGAATGCGGTTGTCGCTTCTGTTCTGTTCGTTATCGGCATGGGGGGCCGGATGCTGTATGTGTATCTCTGTTGCGGCCGGGACGAGAAGAAAGGAGTAAGGCGATTGGGGAGAAACATGCTTTACGGTTTGTTCTGGGGGGCAGGTTTGTCGGCATTGTGTACGAATGTGGTAGTCGTTTCTCTCTTTTGGCTGAATGCGTGCTTTACTTCTGCCGATAAAACCTGCGACTATAGGATTATAGCCGCCAAGGTGCACGACCGTAGGCCTAAATCCCGTTTTTCGCGCTATTCCGCTTCCTGGCTGCTGAATACCTTTTCGTATGGCGAACTGTTTGTGGAAGGAGACCGGTACACATGTGTCAATGTGTCGCCCCGCATGGCACGGCAGTTTGAAGGTTCGGAACGTGTTTACCTGAAAATAGACCTGGCGGACGGTTGGCTGGGCTGGGGAGTCGTCAAGGGAATACATCCGGTAGCAACCGTGTATTCGCAGCCGCAGGATGAAATCCGTTATTCTGCCGGTGCGCAGGCCAGGGTGGCAGCGGGTTCGTCCGGGCAGGCTAAAAAGAAGCACACTTTTCTGTATACATGGCAGGATATTCATATATTTGCTAAACTGCGTGGCATAAATCTGTCGGACACGGCACATGTCAGTGTAAACCGTTATGTGGATGCAAGCCGGGATATGCCGTTATGGGAGATTGATGTACGCGACTCCGTGCAGCCGGATAAAGTGAAGGTAATACTTGTGCACGGGGAAACCGGTGAAGTGGTAATGGATTCTTATGAATGACAAATTTTGGAACGATGAGGTATAAACATATAATTTCGGTTGTTTTGTGGAGTATGTTTCTGGTGGCGTGCGGTCCCGACCGCCGGGTAGCGCTGGCGGAAAAACTGATGGCGGAGAAAGAGACGGACAGTGCTATCGCCGTGATGCAGGAAATCAAAGAGCCGCAGAACAACCTTACCGACCGCGACTATGCGCTCTACGCTTTATTATTGTCCGAAGCCATGCACCGGAAACAGCAGTTGAATGCGGAAACCGATACATTGCTGCTGCCGGCCATCAAATATTTCAGTGAGTCGGGAGATTCTCTGTATGCCGAACGGGCGTTGTACTGCAAGGCGCACCTGGACAGGCGGCTGTACCGCATGAAGGATGCCATGCAGTCTTTTCTGAAAGCCTTGCTTTTCCTGCAGGGAAGCGGCAATGACGAGCAGCTCTACAGGGTCAATACATGGCTGGGAGTCGTCTGCCTGAACCAGGAAGAGTATGAGGGCAAGATGCGCTATTCCAAAGAGGCGTTGAAGGCGGCGTTGAGGATGGACAATCTGTTTTACAAGAACCTGGCGTTGTGCGATATCGCCACCGGCTATTACTTTCTGAACAGGCTGGACAGCGCCCTTTATTATGCACAGGCCGCCTATGATGCGGCAATAGCGGATTCCCTGCCGTCGCAATTACCTCATGTATATACCGATTTGGGCAGTATCTATGCCAAAATGGGAGAGAACGGAAAGGCACTGGAATATATAGACAAAGCTATCGGGTTGCGTCCCCGTAAAGATACCCTTGCCATTCTCGGCCTGTATGCCGATAAGGTGGATTTGTTCGGGAAGCTGGGGCAGTATGACTCCGCTTACCATTATTTTCGGAAAGCCGTTGCCAGCCCGAATTTGGCAACACAGGCAGATGCCTATAACCATATGTCCGGAGCGTATTATAAAATGGGACGGTGCAATGAGGCATACTCTCTTCTGCTGCGTTTTACGGAACTGGCGGACAGCGTGAGGAAGCAACGCCATACGGCGGAAGTCATTGCGTTGCAGGAGCTTTACAAGCACGAGCAACTGTCCGTGGAGAACCTTTATTGGCGCACTCAGGCCGCCGAAAGGCAGAGCAATGTATATCTGATGGCTACCTTGTCCCTATTGTCGCTGTGGATAGCAAGTACCATTTATTTCTTTTATTGGCGCAACCGCCGCCGGCTGGTGGAGCAGCAGCACCAGCTTGCCAGTCAGCAGGAAGAATTGCATCATCAGCGGCAAGTGACTACCGAGAACTTGCAGCGTATGGCCGAAATGGAGCAGAAGGAAGCCCGGCTGAAGGAGACTTTCTTCAGAAGGCTGAACCAGCGTATCGTTCAGGAGATAGAGAAGGGGAGCAATATCCTTCTTTCGGACGATGACTGGGAAGACATTGTGCAGAACGCGGACATTATTTTCGATAACTTCACCAGGCGGCTGCAACAACACTATCCTGCTTTGAATAAAGAGGATTTGCGCTACTGCTGTATGGTGAAGATGCAACTGTCCCAATTGGAAATGTCACAAATCATGCATCTGGAAAAAGATTCGGTAAAGAAGCGCCTGAAGCGTATTCGTATGGAGAAGATGAAAGCGGACAGCGGTGTGACGCTCGAGGAACTTTTGCGCCGGTTTTAGCGGTTGAAGCCGGACGTGCGCGGGCGCTGCGGATGTATGAACCGGACGTACGGGCATAAAAAAAGGAGTACCGCTGTACTCCAACCTTTGTTAACCTTAAATCTAATACTATGAAAAACACAGTGCAAAGGTACGGACTTTCGGGAAATTTCCAAATAAAGCAAATAAAAAAGTGTGTTTTATAACATGTTTTAGCAAAAACACCGGCTTTGTTAAGGCTTGCTAAGGATTAAATCCCTTTACATACGTATTTTCTAAAAAAGGATTATCTTTGTGACATTAATCAATGAACACAGAGATACGGTGGCACAGAGTTGCTTGTGCAGAGCGTCTGCTTCATGAAACCGGGAGTTCATACCGTTAAAACTCTGCGCCACCGGGCTTCTGTGTTCCGCAAAGATATACCTGTATGCACGAAGATATTGTCCTTACCCCGATGATGAAGCAGTTTCTTGAGTTGAAGGCAAAGCACCCCGATGCGGTCATGCTGTTTCGTTGCGGCGACTTCTATGAAACTTATTCCACCGATGCCGTCCTGGCTTCTGAAATATTAGGCATTACCTTGACTAAGCGCGCCAACGGCAAGGGAAAAACGATTGAAATGGCAGGCTTTCCCCACCATGCGCTCGATACGTATCTACCCAAACTGATACGTGCGGGCAAGCGCGTAGCCATTTGCGACCAGTTGGAAGACCCGAAGCTCACCAAGAAACTGGTGAAACGCGGTATCACCGAATTGGTAACGCCGGGCGTATCCATTAACGACAATATACTGAATTACCGTGAAAACAACTTCCTCGCCGCCGTTCATTTCGGTAAAGGCGCCTGCGGGGTGGCGTTTCTGGATATCTCCACCGGTGAGTTCCTGACCGCCGAAGGCTCCTTTGACCATATAGACAAGCTGCTGAACAACTTCGCCCCGAAAGAGGTGCTGTTTGAACGTGGCCGCCGGGGAATGTTCGAAGGCAATTTCGGCAGCAAGTTCTTTACGTTCGAGCTGGACGACTGGGTGTTTACGGAAACCACCGCCCGCGAGAAACTGCTGAAACACTTTGAAGTGAAAAACCTGAAGGGATTCGGCGTGGAGCATCTCAAAAACGGTATCATCGCTTCGGGGGCTATCTTGCAGTACCTCATTATGACGCAGCATACGCAGATAGGACATATCACCTCGCTGGCACGTATAGAGGAAGATAAGTACGTCCGTCTGGATAAGTTTACGGTGCGCAGCCTGGAGCTGATGGGCAGCATGAACGACGGCGGCAGCAGCTTGTTGGATGTGATAGATAAAACAATCAGCCCGATGGGGGCCCGCCTGCTGAAGCGTTGGATGGTATTCCCCCTGAAGGATGTGAAGCCCATTAACGGACGGCTGGACGTGGTGGAGTATTTCTTCCGGAAGCCTGAGTTCAAGGGAGTGATTGAAGAGCAGTTGCACTTGATAGGCGACCTGGAACGCATTATCTCCAAAGTAGCCGTAGGACGTGTTTCTCCCCGCGAGGTAGTCGCTCTGAAAGTGGCCCTGCAGGCTATCGAACCGATTAAGGAAGCCTGTATGGATGCCGATAACGCTAGTCTGAACCATATCGGCGGACAACTGGACATCTGCCGTTCCATCCGCGACCGCATCGAAAGGGAAATCAACAACGACCCGCCGTTGCTTGTCAATAAAGGCGGTGTGATAAAATCCGGCGTAAATGCCGAATTGGACGAGCTGCGCCGGATAGCCTATTCCGGCAAGGACTATCTTTTGCAGATACAGCAGCGGGAGAGTGAGCTTACGGGCATTCCCAGCCTGAAAATCGGCTATAACAATGTGTTCGGTTACTATATCGAAGTGCGCAACGTGCACAAGGATAAAGTGCCGCAGGAGTGGATTCGCAAGCAGACACTGGTCAATGCCGAGCGTTACATTACGCAGGAATTGAAAGAATATGAGGAAAAGATACTCGGCGCCGAGGACAAGATACTGGTACTGGAAACACAGCTTTATGCAGAGCTGGTGCAGTCCTTGAGTGAGTTTATTCCTGCCATTCAGACCGATGCGAACCAGATAGCCCGGCTGGACTGCCTGCTGTCTTTTGCCACCGCAGCCCGCGAAAACAATTATATCCGTCCCGTAATCTCCGACGACGAGGTGCTGGAGATACACCAGGGACGTCATCCGGTCATCGAGAAGCAGCTTCCGATAGGCGAGAAGTACGTAGCCAACGATGTGATGCTGGACAGCAGTACGCAGCAGATAATCATCATTACCGGTCCTAACATGGCGGGTAAGTCGGCATTGCTCCGTCAGACCGCCCTGATTACGCTTATGGCGCAAATCGGCTGTTTCGTTCCGGCGGAAAGCGCGCATATCGGTCTGGTGGACAAGATATTCACCCGTGTGGGGGCCAGCGACAATATCTCCGTGGGCGAGTCTACGTTTATGGTGGAGATGAACGAGGCGGCCGACATCCTGAATAACCTTTCTCCCCGCAGCCTGGTGCTTTTTGACGAGTTGGGGCGCGGTACTTCCACCTACGACGGCATCTCCATTGCCTGGGCCATTGTGGAGTATATCCACGAACATCCGCATGCCAAGGCGCGTACGCTCTTTGCCACGCACTACCATGAACTGAACGAAATGGAGAAATCCTTCAAGCGCATCAAGAACTATAATGTATCGGTGAAGGAAATCGACAATAAGGTCATTTTCCTGCGCAAACTGGAGCGCGGCGGCAGCGAGCATTCCTTCGGTATCCATGTAGCCAAAATGGCGGGTATGCCCAAAAGTATCGTGAAACGCGCCGGTGATATATTGAAACAGCTTGAAAAGGACAACCGCCAGCAAGGCATCGCGGCCAAGCCGATGGTTGAAGTGGGAGAGACGCGCGGCGGCATGCAGCTCAGTTTCTTCCAGCTCGACGACCCGGTGTTGTGCCAGATACGCGACGAGATACTGAACCTGGATGTGAACAACCTGACACCGCTCGAAGCGCTGAACAAGCTGAATGACATCAAGCGGATAGTCAAAGGAAAGTAACCTGCGACGTAAGTCGGGTTTCAAAGAATGAAACAAAAAATTTCTCCTGAGGGAACGGTTTGTTTCCCCGTGAGAAACTCTTTGTTTCACGTAGTGGAACAAGAAGTATCAAGGCATGGAACTTTCAGTTTCCTTAGGTGGAACTGTTGGTTTCATGCCTTGATATTTTTTTATTGTTGCGGAGTTCTTATTTTCCTGCCGTTTTCTTGCCGTGGAAACACATGAAGTACACTCCGATAAGTATGAACGGAATGCTGAGCCATTGCCCCATATTCAGCGTCATTGCGCTTTCAAAATCCACCTGATCCTCTTTCAGGAACTCGATGAAGAAGCGGAATACGAATATTTCAGTCAGGCAGAGGCCGAAGAAGAAGCCGCGGTGGTAGGGTAGGGTAGCGCCGGTTTGCACTGCGGTGGACTTGGCTTTGGTGGTGCTGAAGTCCGTTTTGAGCTTGTTTTCCTGCTGCTTTTGTCCGCGCCTGTACAGGTAGACCATGCCCAGGAAGAAGATGAAGTAGGCGATTGCCTCGTAGAGCTGTGCCGGATGGCGGGGCAGCATATCCACCCGTTCAAAGACGAAAGCCCAGGGCACATCGGCCGGCTTGCCGATAATCTCGGAGTTCATCAGGTTGGCAAGGCGGATGCAACAGGCGGTGACAGGTGTGGCTACGGCTATCATGTCCAGCACATCCATATAGTGCATCTTGGTTTTGCGGCAGTACATCCAAAGGGCGATAATCAGTCCCAGCGTACCGCCGTGACTGGCAAGCCCTTCGTAGCCGGTAAACTTCCAGCCGCCGTCCGGCAGGAACTTCACGGGAAGTATTATTTCCCAGAAGTGATTCAGGTAATAATCCGGCTGGTAGAACAGACAGTGCCCCAGTCTCGCTCCTATCAGGATGCCGAAGAAGCAGTAGAAGAACAGCGGTTCGAATGTCTTTTCGTCGATTTTCCGGTCGTGGTATTGGCGGTGTACTATTACGTAGGCAAGAGCAATACCTACCACCCATAACAGGCCGTAATACCGGATTGGAAGGCTGCCGAAAAGGTTGAACAGTTCCGGGTTGGGATTCCAGTTGATAGAGAGGAGAGTCAGCATATTCATAAGCAATTTAAGTTAGTTTATATCTTTGTTTTCGTCCTTCGGAGCGTAGCGCAGAATCTGCTCTTTTTATGTATTGCACGGAAGAGGTTCTGCGCTACGCTCCGGAAGATGAAACTGTATAAGATGGTGAGGCAAAGGTATAAAATTATTTGAATTTCTCCGCTACCATTCTGTATGTAGGGATGTCGATATTCTGTTCTTCGGCTGCCGCAATCATGTCGAAAAGCAATCCCTGCACTTCGCTTTGGTGGCCGCGCGCCATGTCTTTTTGCATGGAAGCGGTGCTTTCGGGGGCAAGTTTGTCGATTACCTTGAGGTTGTACGCTACGATGTCTTCCTCGAACCCGATGCCCAGTTTCCGTCCCAAGGCCGCGCTTTCTTGCGAAAGCCCGATGAAGGTGTCGCGTACTTTGCCGGGCTTCTGCACTTCGCCCATAGGCACGTCGTAGTAAGCTCCGGTAACGGCCATGGCCGAGATGAAAGACCATTTGACGAAGGTGTCGCGGTTGATGTCGGGAGATATGTCGGCCTTGATGCCGCTTTCCTGCAAATCCCGCTGTATGGCTGCCAATGTTTCACGGGAAACAATGGTGTCTTTGTGTGCCCCGTAAACCAACCGGAATATCTTGCCCATTTGCGTGATTTCGCCTTTGCCGGATACGAATCCTACGATGTAGATGCAGCCGTCCAGTACCGTGACGCCGGGAACCAGCCGCTGGATGCGCGGACCTGTGCCATGGACGTTCAGGATGGGGATTACTACCGTGTCCTTGTGTGCGGCGTGCCTGATTAATTCCGTAATGGAGTCTACGGAATAGCCTTTGACGCATACGAAAATAACGTCTGCCTTGTAAGCGTCCGCCGAAGAGGCGAGGGCGGCATATTCCTCTGCCGTATAAGCCGGAACGTCCAATGTATGCTCGCCTTTTAAATCGGAATGTAACTTCAATCCGTTTTCACGTAAGGCGGCAAGATGTCCGCCACGGGCAATACAGGTGACGTCCTTTCCGGCGAGAGCGAGAAATGCGGCTATTGAACCGCCTACACCGCCGGTTCCTGCAATGAGATACTTCAGGTTGTTATTTTTCATTTGTAGCGTATCTTTAGAAGATTAATTATTTCTGTATTTCTGTCAGCATCCTCTCAATCAGCTCTTGCGGGGAGAAATGCAGTTTTGAAAAAGCAAACCATTTTTTTCCAAGATCTTTCAAGGAAGCCCCTATGTGGAAAACTTCGGAGTCTATGATGAGGAAACGGTCATGAGACTGCTTGTATTCATGGATGGCTATTGCCGGATATTCAGCATTGTGTCGTTGCAGGTCCAATTGCAACTGTTTGGTGAGTTTGGCTGTATATACAGTAGCTTCCACTTTTTCATTTCTCTTACTAAGTATCATAAGGGTATTTTCATCAATATAATTGTCAATGAGAACAATTGTCTTTTGGGCTGATTTTATCAGATTAGAGGCGAAAACATAGGCATCGAAGATTTGTCCTTCAAAAAAGATACCTTCTACGGGTGGAAGGGCGGTACGGACAAAGAAATCTATTTTTTCTTCTATTTGCCCGATACGTTGTTCGTGTTTCGGTAAATCATTGTTTATTCTTTGCTCGATGTTGTTTAGCCGTTTATTAATCGAATATCCTCTCAGCAGGTATTCTTTTAATATTTTGTTTGCCCAACATCTGAAAGAGGTTGCATTTTTACTATTGACACGATATCCTACGGATAAAATCGCATCAAGATTATATATCTTGGTTTTATAGGTTTTGCCGTCCGCAGCAGTTAGTTCCAAAATGGAACATACTGAATTTTCTTCCAATTCATTGCTGTTGAAGATATTTTTCAGATGTTTGGTAATGGCTTGTCTGCCGGTACCGAATAATTCTGCAATTTGTGCTTGCGTGAGCCAAACTGTTTCGTTTTCTAATCGCACTTCGAGCTTGAAGGTTGTTTCTGGCTGATAAAGTACTATTTCTCCTTGCTGTTCCATAAATTTTAGGAGTAAAAAGGATGATTATTGAATTGTCTCGAAATGCCGAATTCAGCTTTATGATTGAGGATGTCGAAATTTTTGATTGCTACATCATTGGCCCTGCCCAAAACATATAGTTTGTCATTCATTTCGACATACCCTCTTCCTGTTATTTTTATACGTTGAAGCGGAAGTGCATGATGTCTCCGTCCTGCACCACGTATTCCTTGCCTTCCACGCCCAGTTTTCCGGCTTCGCGCACGGCGGCTTCACTGCCATACTTAATGTAGTCTTCGTACTTGATGACTTCTGCACGGATAAATCCTTTCTCGAAGTCGGTGTGGATAACACCGGCGCATTGCGGGGCTTTCCAGCCTTTGCGGTAGGTCCATGCCTTTACTTCCATTTCGCCGGCGGTGATGAAGGTTTCGAGGTTCAGCAGGCTGTAGATAGCTTTAATCAACCGGTTGCAACCGCTTTCTTTCAGGCCGAGGTCTTCGAGGAACATCTGCTTTTCTTCGTAAGTTTCCAGTTCGGCGATGTCAGCTTCGGTCTGTGCGGAGATGATGATGAGCTGGGCATCTTCGTCTTTGATGGCCTCGCGCACCTGCTCTACGTATTGGTTGCCGGTGGCGGCGCTGGTGTCGTCTACGTTGCAGACGTAGAGTACCGGTTTCGTGGTGAGCAGGAACATCTGTTTGGCGCATTGCTCCTCGTCATCGTTCTGAGGTATTACGGTGCGGGCGCTCTGTCCCTGTTCCAATGCGTCTTTGTAGCGGAGCAGGAGTTCGTACTCTACTTTCGCCATTTTATCTCCGCCAACTTTGGCTATCTTCTCTACACGCTTGATGCGGTTTTCTACCGTATCGAGGTCCTTGAGCTGGAGTTCGGTATCGATGATTTCCTTGTCGCGCACCGGATCTACGCTTCCGTCCACGTGTACGATGTTGCCGTTGTCGAAGCAACGCAGCACATGGATAATGGCGTCGCACTCGCGGATGTTGCCCAGAAACTGGTTGCCCAGTCCTTCACCTTTGCTGGCGCCTTTCACCAGTCCGGCAATATCGACAATGTCGCATACGGCGGGCACGATGCGTCCTGGATGAACGATTTCGGCGAGTTTGGTCAGTCGCTCGTCAGGCACGGATACCTGACCCATTTGGGCGTCGATAGTACAAAAAGGAAAGTTTGCCGCCTGTGCCTTTGCACTGGATAGACAGTTGAAAAGAGTGGATTTCCCTACGTTGGGCAGTCCCACTATACCTGCTTTTAATGCCATAAATATATCTTGTTTTTTAATTATTATTCAGTTAATTGACTGCAAAGATAGTCTTTTATCTTTTCTCTTCTTCGAACATGCGGTGAAAAATGCTTTTCAGATGCACCTCATCCGCTATGATGCTTTGCAGTTCTTTCAGCCTTTCGGCGTTCTTTGAGTCGGGAAGCCAAAGTTTAAGGTAGCCGCCGGGTGCGTACTTTTCCATCAGATGTTTGTGAAAACGTTGGTAGTGCCATGCTTCGTCCGCCGCAGGATTTTGTTTCAGTCCGTATTGTACGGTACGGCGCAGGGTGATGTCTGTGTCGATGATACGGTCGGCTTCGGCCACAATTTTTCCGTAAATGCTGCGCGGCTCATGGTCGCTGGATGCCCGGTGGTCTTCCACGGCTTCCCGCATGATTGCCATCTCTTCTTTGTCGAACCATTGCAGAAGGTTGCTGTCGGCGGCTATGATTTCTCCCGAAACAAGGTGATGCGTGGCGCGGTCGCGGCAAAGCCCTGTGTCGTGATAGGCTGCTATGGTGTAGACAAGACGTTCGTCTGCCTGGGGGTAAAGTTTGGCAAGAGCGAGGCTTTCGTCAATGACTGTTTGTACATGCGAACGGTTGTGTGCCTTGTCGAAGTGTTCGTATCGGGGGATAATCTCCGTTTCGACGTAGTGGATAAGTGCTTGGGGTATCATGCTTCTATGTTTTTATTGGAAAGCAAAAATACAAAAAGAGCCGGAATGTATTTGTTCCGGCTCCTCAGTTTATGAAAAGGTTTTGGGTTATTATTAGTTATTAGAGTATATTTATGAGAGAAAATGAATGGATTACATATCGGGATTATCCATTGTTATTGTCATTTCAGGGATAAGAATATAGGTGTTCTTTTTATTGCTCCATTTATAATAAGTAGTAGTTATGGATTTGCCTTCATAGGCATAGCGGATGCACATGTCATGAGTCCATGCGTTTTTTACGGCATTCCATTTCAACGCTTCGCTTTCTGTTATACGCTTTTGGTCATCGTATTTATAATTGTACTTCATATAGTTGGCAAGCGTACTGCCATCCATCTTGTAAACAGTTTCGGCAACTTTCATTCCATTTACTTCTTCCGAATTGTAAATAAGGTTACTTTTGTTGTCTGCTGACGCATTCATTCCACACACAAAAAGAAAAGAGAATAAAATCAAAGTTTTTAAAGTTTTCATGATTTATGTTTTTTAGAGTATTACTTACTATTTTCTATCATATCTTTCTTAAAAGCGGTGCAAAGGTACGCATATAATTGACATAAATAAAATATATGGCTAATATTTTATCAAATTGTCAAAAGCAACAAGAATAGTATGCTTTCTTTTTGGAGCGGTTAGTGAGTAAAAAATATCCGGCAGCAAAGATGCCGGATATTCTGATGAGCAAACTGTATTTTAAAGCGATTGCTTCTGTTGCTTTCTGATTGTAAGTTAAATAAAGTTATCGAGCGGATTAGTGCGCTTCCAGCCAGTTCTTTCCCCACCCGAAATCGGCTTTCAAGGGTACCAGCATGCGATATGCCCGTTCCATCTCTTCGATTACAATTTTTTGTATAATCTCTTTTTCTGCTTCGGGAACGCTGAAATTCAGTTCGTCATGGACCTGTAAAATCATCTTTGCTTTCAGATTGTTACTTTACTACTTTGCTCTTCCAAATATGGTACGTCCACTCCGCGTGGTTGCTGCCCGAAGGTTGTACATCAGGAGCTGCCTTGCTGACTGTAAAGTAGAATTCCGGTTCTTCCCAGTCTTGCAAGTGGCCGAAATTATCCCTTAGCAAAGTGGCATTGTGGTTTCTCGGATAGCCGGTATCATCCGGAGTGATCCGGTAAATCTGTGTCCAGTTACCTCTTTGATTGGTGAAGTCAGAAAGGTTCATGTAGTCTATTTCCAATGAAGAATTCAAATAATTTGGATAATCATTGGGCATAGGCTGTATCGGACGTATCATGACGATTTTATCCGCATTCTTGTCAATTGCAAATTCCGAGTTACAAGTATAATCCCTTGACTGGTTGTCAATGGCCTTTAAACCTGTCTGTACAATTGTTTGCGGGGTACTGATGGAATATGTATCCATATTACTGAAATCCGCTTCGGCCCAGACGATGCGCGTACCCCCGATATCACCTACGGTATAAGTCAGCAGTAGCTTACCTTTTCCATCCAGAGATACGACAGAAGGTTGGCCTACTCCCCATGACTTACCGCCGCCACCTATTTCCTGGTCACCTTCGCTCGACCATGTTTTCTTCACAATCTGCTGCGGATACTTCACCCAGCTATCTGCATCAAGGTCGTTGCTGAACGCGACACCGATTTCATTGTAATATACCCCGTACATATTACTCAGGAAGAACATGGCATACTTGTAGGTAGTATTTTTCCAAGTGAAGTTACCTTCGATAACAGAAGGGTCACAGGTATGGTGATCGTCCCATGAACCTGGTACACCAGGCTGCAATACACTTTTAGCAGCAGTCTGTGTACCATCCGGGTTGATCTTGATATGGAAGATATTATCGACCATGATCAGGTTTTCCGGATTGCCGCAGAAGTATAGATGAACTGTCCCATCAGCTTGTTTCAAGGCACTTGGGCAGTAAGAATACTTGCTCTGGCCTTGGAAACCGAATACAAATTCCGGTTTTGTGATGGTTACGGTAGGTGTAGGTGTTGGCGGGTCTATCGGAGGGGTTTCTCCGGGGTCGGTGTCCGAGCAGGAACACATGAGCCATAAACTTATGAGACCCAATAGATATTTAGTCATAATGCTTATTATTTATTGAAGTGAGCCGGTTGCTTGGTCAGTAACTGGACGAAATGTTGTTTGATATTCTCGGCCTGAATGGAATCTACTGTCAGGTAGTAACGGTTTCCTGCGGCATCGGGAGTAAATTCAGTAGCACCTTGGTCCGTTACGTTTATTTTACCTGCCGGAGAAACGTTGAAATAGGATGGACCTTCAACGGAATATAGTACGGAGGTCAAGTCCCATGTAGGACGGTCGTAAGGCATCTGCTGGTAGCTTTTATATGCTTCTACCATTGGGTGCATAGGAGCCCATCTGAAATCGTTTTCAATGCTGCTGCCGGGATAGTTGATGGCGATACCTACTTCGAAAGGAGAGGTCACCAGTGTGGTAGGCCATTCGGAGAATATCTTCTTTGCCGCCGGAATGTCTTTCACTACGTTATATTCGAACAGGTTGGGATTATTGAAGCAGCCTGCCATGGTACACAGCAGTTTTACTTTTTGGGCAACAAGCTCTTTTCCGGTCAGCGGAGATACATCGTCAGCCGGAGTATCCAACAGGCGTGCAAGGTTCGTGGAGAAACCTACGGAGATGATGGTAACAGAACTGTCCGGTTGTTGTGCCAATAGCTTACGATAGAGGGCAGGCGCTTCCGGCAGTTGGTTATAGTCACCTTTCAGTGAGCGCTTGAAAGCCGGTTCACCGTTATCTTTCTGGATGAGACATACGGCTTTGGCATAGTTTGTAGCATCGTTCTCACAGTCGGCTCCGTTGTGTATGATTCCGATAGGAATTTGAGGATAGTCGTACCAGGTATTCATGATGTCGGTGTATTCGGCCGGATAGGTTCCTTCTTTGTTGATGGTGATGCCTAATAAGTCGATATCTCCTGCGTCTAGATACTTGTAAAGCATATCCAGTGCTAGTGCATCGTCCACGTCGTTACCTATATCTGTTTCCAGAATAATTTTGGGTACATTCGGGGTGATTTCCGCAGTTTGTTGTTTCTTGGAAGTGCAGCTTGATAGAGCCAATACTAACAAGCCAATCAAATAAAGTTTGCTCTTTCTCATGACGGTATATTAAAAAAATTAGTGACTGGGTGAAATGGATATATAGAGTTCGGGAATCACCTGTTGGAGTGCTTTCTCGTTCTCGTCAAGGTCCGGACGATAGTAAATCTCTTTATCGGAAGACTTATCGGTGTATGAAAACTGGAATCGTCCGTCGTCTCTTATCTCATCAAGGTTACAGCGGCGTAGTTCGTTTGCTACAATGCGGTCGCCTTTGTTGCTTTTCCTTTCTTTGACGAGGCGGTATTCTCCGGTGGGAGTACAAATGATCTCCCTTTGTGTTGCTTTCAGCCAGATGGCACTTTCCCATACGTGGAATGGACAGGGGTAACGGTTGAGGTCTATATCAACCGGATAGTCGGCATTCATGGCACGGAGGAAGTCATATTGCAGTTTCTGGGTGAAAGCAAAATCAAGATACCGTTGCAATTGGGGATTCATCTTTCGGATAAAATCCATATCGGGTAATTTCCAGTAGGTATTGTTACAGTCTTTTACGAAGCCTCCGTCTTTGCCTGCACATGGATAGATGGCTACGGGTAAATCTGATTTTAATATTCTGTTGAAAGCGAACACGTCCAGTGCTACATTCCACTCACCGCCCGGAATAGCATTTGCCCCGGCATCGCTTCCCAATTTATGGTTCTTGCTTGCTGTCCCGGCACTCAGATGAATTTTGTGTATCTTCTGTTTCATCAGCTTGGGGGCACGGTTGTACGCAACCGCCAGTATCCTTGCCGAACCGAATGACAATACCTCTACGGGTTCTTTACTCTTTTTCAGAACTTCCAGCAGTATATCGATTGCTTCCTGCTCATAGTCTGGCAGATACTCCATCCGGTCTTCTTCCGATTTCATCATGGATAACGGACCAATGCCATAAGGTACCTTTTTGTTGAAGATATAACTTAATTGTTCCACAGGGATAATTCCAGCTTCTCTCGGTCCACGCGGGTCTTTCCACAGGGTGGGATGGTCGGCAGTATCTTTCCTGAATGCGTCTGTGATGTCCAATAAGACGGCTTTCAGGTCTACATCGGGCAGTCCGAAGCCCATAATGAGGTCCATGTTATCTCCCGGGTCCTGATACGGATGATACAAGTCGGTAATTACCACTACGGGAATCTTTTTGTATTGCCCTGATGCCTTCCCACAGGGGAAGGCAAGAATAAGAGCAATGCATACTATTTGCAGGATTGTTTTATTCATTTGAAATAGTTTTTGAGATTAAACGTAGCCGAGTATAGGTCGTATGACCATAGCCAGTTTTCGCCTGTCATGGCGGGAGTGAAGTACATCACCAGTTCATCGTCATTAAGCATGTAACCTTTCGTATCCGTCAGGATACCCGGATTGTGATTTCTTGGGAATCCTGTTTTTTCCGGTCCTGCATGGCCGATTTCAATCCATCCGTCTTCCTCGGTAAAAAGACTTTCTGTTCTTGGTTTGTATGCCAGCCGACAGACATCTCCTACCCAAGTCGGTATCTCTTTGATGGGGGACACACGGGTTTCCGAAACCATATATATATTCTTGTCGGACATGGCAGGATAGCTGTTGGCGCTCAGGAAAGGAATTGCTTTCTCTTCGCCCAATATGATATTATCCAGATCATTCAATTTTATTTCGCGCATACAGAAAGGTCCGTTCTCCGTAGTCGAATGATAGAATAATTGTATGGTCGTAGAGTCTTTGACGATTGTTGTACTTTGCCCCACACCCCATTTGGTAGTATCTTCATAAGCCACCAGCGGATTGCGGTCGAACTTGATATACGGGCCTTCGATGTTTTTGGAAATGGCCAGTCCTATCTGGTTGTGGTTACAGTCCCAGCGGTCTACGCCCAGGTAGGTCATAATCCAGTTGTAAGTTTCTCCTTTATAAGTCGTTTTAAACTCACGTACGTCCGGGTCGCAGATGTGGCAGTTATCCCAGCCTGTCTCGGACGGTTCGATGATCTGTGTGCCGGGTTGCCATACATAGCCTTTCTCCGTGGGGATTCCTTTGTATAGATAAACATAGTCCACAATCTTGAACGGATCACGATTCTCACATACAAAGCCGTACCGGATGCCGTACTGGTCTTCTATGATGCTCGGAGCATAGTTATAATGGCCAGCACCGCCACTGAACTCATACCGGATTTGCGGTGTGAGTTTCTGCGGTTCATTACCGTCATTGCCCTTGCAACTCAAGAGTGTGAGCAAGGTAAGGTATATATAGGTCTTATAGTTGTTCATCTCTTTAAATTTAGTTCGTTAATAATAGAGTTGTCGAGTATATAGATGCTATAAATCAATCCTCGACTTGTATGTTCTTGACAGGTCGGATCATGGCTGCACGTGCTTTCTGGCCGTCACCCCAACCCCATGTGTCGCGGTAGCCGCCGGAGTCTCCCAGTGACATGCCACCGTGGGTAGGACTTAATGAATTTCCGCTGCGAACGGCGCAGAGCCAGGTGCGGTCCATCATTCCGGTTTCATTTCTCCAACCGCTTTGAGGCAGGAAGAGACAGCCGAGTTGTTTCAGATTATCTTTTGTAGCACGTTTGGCAGTAACCTCATCAACACCGATAATGATACCGTCGGTCTTAAATCCGGTCTGGGATGCTGTAACCCATGTTGCTCCTTTTTCCCAAAGAGCTGCCATCTCTTCCGTGGTAGGCACACGCCATCCTTCGGGAGAAGGGTCATTATCGGTAGTCCAGTTAGTGTCATCGTTTGTATAGTTGGAAGGCCAGTTAGCTGGTGCCGGATCATCTTGAGGTCCAGCCGGATAACCTACTTTTCGGTTGAACTGATAGAGTTGTCCTATATCATCGGGAGAGGTTGCGAAAGTTCCTGGGGTGCCTACATTCTTGGTAGACCATACAAGACCATTTATTAGTACTTCGTCTTCACCTAATACCATTGTCTCTTGAAGTATTTTGGTCTTTAATATTTTAGTATTAGAACTTACTTCGACAATGACTGAACGGTTTTTGACGAAAGAAGTTGTTGGCTTTACATTGATAGTAATTACTTTTCTACCGCTTCCAGATGTCTCACTTAGTGTACACCAATCTTTAGCTGAACTGTTAGAATTAGTTAGTTCAGCTGTCCACGATTCATTACCGTTAATTGTAAGTTCATAGCTTCCACCATTAGCGCTTACAGGTATGGCTACCGGAAATATGGCAAACTCATTGGGATTGCTTTCGATGATGTAATCGGAATCATTTCCGCATCCCCATAATGTCAGCAGTATAATGACTGCTCCTATTAAATATTTTGTATTGATCATAGCTCAAATATCTTTAATTAATATTGGTCATTTTGGTTCAAATTCGGATTGTTATCTACTTCACTTTGTGGGATTGGCATACGAATAGATTTACCGATTATAAAGTTGTTGAAATCGCTGTCGCGCTCTTTTAGTTCATTCAATGCAGCTTGATCATTGATACCCCAACGTTTTAAGTCAATCCAACGTACACACTCCATGGCAAGTTCTAGAGCACGTTCTATTTTTAAGTGTTCACGGAAGGCATCTTTGTTGGTACTAATTTGAGAACCATTATAGTATTTACTGTCTTCTATATCGGGTAGATTAACACGGTTACGTACACGATTGAGGCATTCAATGGCTTTTGAAGGTGGGGCTGAATTCAACTCATTCAGTGTTTCGGCGTATAGTAATAACATATCGGCGTAACGTAGGGAACGGAAGTTATTGTCATTCCAATAATATAATGGAGAAGCATCTGTACTGTATTTTTTTATAAAAACACGGTTACCCCAATCACTATTCCATGGTGAACCATATATTAACTGATTGGGATATTCAGGAAAGTCGGCTGCTGCACCGTCATACCATAATGTATGGAACAAGCGGGAATCATTTTTTCCATCTGTTGTTTGTTCGCGTTTGTAGTAATCCACTAACCAGCGTCTTGCTTCTATATTGTTCCAGCCTATCCCAGTAGGAGCCTGGTTCATTTCAATTTGTGTTCCTAGTTGTGCATTCGGATCTAAATAGTTATCTGTTTGGTCAAAGCCTACTTTATTTGTTAAAGAGAAATGAATTTCATATAGTGATTCTTTGTTGTCTTCTGTATAATTACTGAAATTATCAGCCCAATTTCTTACCAATGAGTAATAGTTCTTTCCTTCACCATCAATAAGCCATTCAAGGCATCTTTTGGCCTCTTCCCATTTATGATGTTGTGCATAGGTTTTAGCTAGTAATCCGTAAGCAGCTCCTTTTGTTGGACGCCCATAGTTATTAACGTCACGTGTAGAAGGGAGCTTGTTGACTGCATCCTCTAAATCTTCTTCTATTTGGGTTAAGATTTCATCGGCAGTAGCTTGCATAGGTTTATCGGAAGCTGAAGAGGTATTCAGTACGAGAGGTATATTGTCCCACAAGGCTGTAAGGTAGAAATAATAGAAAGCACGTAGGAATTTGGTCTGTCCAATAAGATCATCTTTGTGTGTTTCATCGCTGAACGGTACATTGACAATGTTGTCTAGCACTTGATTGGCACGAAAAATGGCAGTATAGTGTTCCCGCCATATCTTGGTGTTGACTTCTGAGAAGTTATAATCGGTAAAGATGAATTTGGTGTATTCATTCAATTCAGTCCATCCGGCATAACTTACACCTTCGTCCGCCATACCTATCATCTGTGTATAGATATTACGTGTCCAGGTTCCCTGACGATAGAACATTCCGTATACGGCTATTACACCAGCCTCGATGTCAGATTCCGTTTTCCAGTATATGCCTGTACTTAGGGTATTTTCATTTTGCAGATCGAGCAAAGAGGGGTCGCACGACGTAAATAATGCCATGACACCACATAATATATAAAGAGCTATTTTTTTCATTTCAGCAATATTTAGAAGGTGAATGATAATGCAAACTGAACAGCGCGTGGGTTAGGGAACGAACAATAATCAGCTCCTATAGTGAAGATACCGCTGTCTGCAAATTCAGGATCTAGACCAGAGTATCCAGTAAAGGTCACTAGGTTTTGTAAAGTAACCGATGCACGGAGTCTTTCTAATCTAATCTTCTTAATGTAGCGGGTAGGTACTGTATAACCTAACGTAATATCGCTCAGGCGGAAGAATGAACCGCTTTCCAACCAGCGGTCTTGATCGCTTCGACTGTTGCGGGAGTCTCCATATACAATACGTGGACGGTCGTTAACCGGGTGCTCTTGTGTCCAGGGGATAATGCCGTTGAAGTTGTTCTGGTTGTTGGCAAAGTCACCGGCTGCTGATGCCGAACCGTTCCATACTTTCTGCCCGAAGCGACCGTAGCCGTTGATGTTCAGGTCGAAGCCTTTGTAGGATGCACCGAGACTTATTCCTAATTCAAGTTTGGGCCAAGGGCTACCTACTATCTGGCGGTCTTCGGATGATATATTACCGTCGCCGTTATAGTCGTCATACTTAATATCACCCGGCAAAGCATTAGGTTGTATGATCTTACCTTCTGAGTTTACATAGTTCCGTACTTCTTCTTCTGACTGGAAGATACCATTCATCTTGTAGAGATACCACATACCGAGCGGTTCACCGATTACGGTTTTGGCAAGAGTCGTATTGTAGACTGTTTGTCCGTATCCCAAATCAAGTACTTTATTTTTGATATGTGAAATGTTCAGTGAAGCGGAGTAGGCAAAGTCGCGAATCTGATCGTTCCAGCCGATTTCCATTTCAAATCCTTTATTTTCCAGGCTACCAGCATTCACGGCAGGTGCACCACCTTCATTACCCGAACTCATCAGGATGGGGAGGTAAACCAAGAGGTCTTTACTCTTTGAATAGAAATACTCAGCACTTAAACGGAAACGGTTATTGAATGCAACCAGGTCGAAACCGACGTTAGCGGTTGTTTTCTTTTCCCAAACCAGGTCATTGTTGGTTAACTGAGATTGAGTCATACCAATCAATATGTTTTCCGGACTTCCGAATACGGCGCGCGGAGCTGTGTTGATGGTGGACTGGTAGTCCCAATAACCGATACTACTGTTACCGAGAGTACCGTAATTGGCACGTATTTTCAGGTCATCAATCCAAGGTACATTGAAGAACTTCTCGCCACTAATACGCCAGCCCAATGAAACGGAAAGGAAGTTTCCCCAACGGTCATTCTTAGGTAGGCGGGAAGTACCGTCACGACGGGCTGTTACTTGTGCCAGGTATTTGTCGGCATAGGAGTAGTTGATGCGTCCAAGATAAGATATCAATGCTGATTCGCCATAGCTACCGCCTGCGGTGGTATTTCCGGTGGCAGCATCCAGAGATGTGATGTATTTGTCGCCTATCATCAATGGATCGAGTTTGGTAATCCAACGTTTTTCTTCGTGGAACTTATTGTAAGTGATACCAAACAGTGCATTCACATCATGTTTACCGAATTTATGCTTAAAATTGTAGGTTTGCTCAATCAGTATATCATGATTCTTGGCACTATCGTAACCCAGATGCGCGGCATCGTCACCTTGTCCCATAACCCAATTACCTTTCTTGCGCAGGGAGTTCGTAACGCCCATATAACTTTTATAGGCAACATTCAGTTTTGCATCGAACATCCCAAAGAGTGAAATCTGCCCGTAGATGTTTCCGGTCAGGTATTCCTCTTCATTGTTTCGTATATACAAGTCCTGCATGGCTACTGAATTCAGGCCGTAAGAGTTGGCACGGTCTACATCGCCGTATCCGTATCCGCCGACATGTGACTCGTCATATACCGGAATAGTGGGTGGCATACCGATGAAGTCGCTCCAGGGATTACCGTTCAGTATCTTCCTGTCGGATTTGGTGTAGTAGAAATTCTCACCGTATGAGAAAATACCTTTCTGTCCGCTGGTGTTGATACGGAAGCCGTATTTGTCGTAACCGGTACGGTAGAGAGCACCATCATCGACCATGCGGTTCAGAGATGCGTAATACTTTACAGTCTTGGAACCTCCGGAAAGGGATACATTGTAGTTCTGCAATACACCTGTACCCAACATTTCATTTTGCCAGTCTGTATTTCCATCATAGTGGTTCTGGCGTTTTGTAACGCCTGAAACTCCTGCCAGGATGGCTTCGTCATAAGCACGGTCGTTATAAATCTTGTAAGTCTCTGCATCCATCAGGTCGTAGCGGGGGAGCCAACTTAGTGTCAGTTGTGAATCAAACTTCACTTTCAGGTCGCCTTCTTTACCTTGCTTGGTAGTGATGATTACAACTCCATTTGCTGCACGTGAACCATAGATGGCTGCTGATGAGGCATCTTTCAATACTTGAATGGACTCAATGTCTTCTACATTGACACCCAAATCACTGCCACCATAGGCACCGTCGATGATGAATAACGGGTTGTTGTTGGTCAAACTACCCAGACCGCGAATGTTGATGGTGGCGCTGGAACCTGGCTGTCCACTACTTGTAATCTTTACGCCTGAAGTAAGTCCTCGCATGGCTTCCACCACATTGCCCGAAACACGTTCGGCCAAAGCGTCTTCTTTTACCGTAGAAATGGAACCGAGTAGGTCTTTTTTCTTGACGGAGCCGTAACCAATTACAACTACTTCATCCAACATTTCATTTTCAGGCTCTAATGTGATGTTAATGATTTTGTTAGTGCCTACTTTCACCTTTTGCTTAGCAAATCCGATAAAACTGAATTCGAGGGTAGCCCCCTGATTCACTTTGATTTCATATCTACCGTTGATGTCTGTGGTGCTTCCAAAAGTACGGTCACCGTCCTTCGCCAGAATAGATACTCCGGGAAGACTTTCCCCGGTATTATCGTTTACAGTGCCTGTGACGCTGACTTGTGCGTACAAATTGAGCGAGCACATGTAAAGACAGAATACTATTATTTGAATCGGTCTCATGTATTAAAATTTTAGAGGTTGAACGAAAAATATATTTTAGTTCAGGCAATTCCCTTCTCCTTTTTCACTCTGTGAGAAGTAGAAAAAGAAAGCGTTTATTTAGTAAGAGTGAGGAGCCGGTTAATTGGCTCCGGAGATGATAATTGCTCCTAAACCGGATATAAACAGAACGAACATGCAGGCCAGAAGAATATTTACCGTGCGGGAAGAACCTTTGAATTCTTTCCAGATAAATATGCCCCACAGGGCTGCGATCATGGGTGCTCCTTGTCCTAATGCGTAAGAGATAGCTGCACCGGCTTTTCCTGCTGCAATGTAACTGAGAGCCGTACCCAGTCCCCAAATAGCTCCTCCCAGCACTCCGACCATGTGTGTGCTGAACTTGCCTTGGAAATACTCCTTATAACTCACCGGAGTACCTACAAATGGCTTTTTCATTACGATGGTATTGATAATGAAATTGCTTATGAAGATACCTATTGCGAATATAAAGAATGCTGAATACGGAGTAGCCATTGTGGGGGTAGGTGACTCAAAATTGTTCAAGTCCATGGCGGCGGCGACAAACCGATAGAAGAAAGACATCAATACACCGGCTATAATAGCAATGATAATCCCTTTCTTATTGGTGCTGTTTCCTTTCTGATTCATCTTTCCGGCAGCTATGGCATTAAATATTATAGCCAATACGACGAGTGCCACACCACTGAACAGGATTACTGCATCGCCTTTAGGTTCACCGAAATAATTGACGAAAACACCTAATACCAAGGCTATGCCGACTCCTAACGGGAATGCTACCGTAAGCCCTGCCATAGAGACGGAAGCTGATAAAAGGATATTGGACAGGTTGAATATGACACCTCCTGTAAAAGCACTTGCATAGTTCGCCATACTGATCTGCTTCAAATCTTCAACAAAACCGCGTCCGGTATCTCCCTTACTGCCCAAGGTGAAACCTAAAAGGAGAGAGAAGGCAAGGATACCGATTACGTAATCCCAGTAGAACAATTCGTAACGCCAGGTTTTCCCGGCAAGTTTCTGTGTATTACCCCACGAACCCCAGCAGAGCATCGTGACAACACAGAAAATAACTGCTAATGAATAACTGTCGACTATAAACATGGTATTAGATTTTAAATTACTATTTATAAAACATCAATTTCTTTACGATAGGGTAGGGAGGGCTGGGCTCCCATTCGGGTCACAGTGATGGATGCACATTTATTGGCGAATTTAACAGCATCCAACACATCTACATCTTCGGATAAAGCAACGCATAATGCACCACAGAAGGTGTCTCCCGCTGCTGTAGTGTCTACGGCTTTGACTTTGGGTACGGGTACTTCATGGAATATATCTTTTTCTTTGATCAATGCTCCTTTGGAGCCAAGGGTGATAACTACGATGTCCACTCCTTTGGCACTGATGATGTCTGCAGCCTTGCGTGCGCTTTCCCAATCGGTTACTTTGACGCCGGAGAGGATTTCAGCTTCCGTCTCATTGGGGATGATCATGTACAGGTTCTGTAGTAGTTTGTTGGAGAGCGCACGGGCAGGTGCTGGGTTTAGTATCACTTTGATACCTTGTTCGCTGGCTATTTGGGCGGCATATTCCACTGTTTCAATAGGAATTTCCAATTGCATCAGCAGGATATTGCCTTTTTCTATGGTAAGCTGTGCCTTCCGGATGTCTTCGGGACTCAATGAACCATTGGCTCCGGAAGCGATAGCAATGCTATTTTCTCCGTTCATATCCACCATAATTAGTGCTACGCCCGAGGGGAGTGTGGGGTCTGAATAGATATTTTCAACATGAATACCTTCGTCTTCGTACTGTTCTATGGAACGTTTGCCGAACAAGTCATTTCCGGTTTTGGCTATAAAATGCACATTTCCTTTCAATCTGGCAGCGGCTACGGCCTGGTTGGCTCCTTTGCCTCCAGGATTCATCATGAAGCTACCGCCTATGATTGTTTCTCCTGGTACAGGAAGACGATCGGCTTTGATGACCATATCCGTATTACAACTGCCTATTACAATGATATTTTTGCTCATGGTTACTTTATTAGTTTTAAGATTAAATAATTGAATAGTGTGCTTTCTTTTTCTATTTCAAAAATATGTGATACTTAATACATAAGCAAACAAAAAATAATGGTTTTTAATACTAGTAAATATGTGATACTTATAAATATTCTTCATTAAGTATTTGATAAACAGCTTGTAATATTAAAATAATAGTATCAGTATTATATTTGTAATATTGAGGATCCCCATGTTATTACATTAAAATATTACTTGTTTTCATTTTTTTCTTTATCTTGCTATCGCAAAAAATGTGTATCAAAAAATATGCTAGTACTATGTTAAAATCAGAGTCACTTATTCAGTTGGTTAATAATCTCACTAAACAGGAGAAAAAAGAGTTTTCTTTGTATATTACAAATAAATCAGAGAAAGATTACATTTTTCTTTTTAGATTAATTGATGATAAAAAAATTAGCGATCCTGAAGAATTGAAAAAATCTTTTCTTACTGTTAAACCAACTTCTTCATTTAACACAGTAGTTGTTTATCTATTTGATTTGCTAATAAGTATATTGACTCGTATACGAACAGAGCAAGATAGTTATTATCTTTTATTTAATGAATTATTGCATGCGAGGGTTTTATATGAAAAATCTATGTATAAAGAATGCTTTCATGTATTGAAGAAGGTAAAGGAAAAAGCGATTTATTACGAAAATTATTTTGCATTATTAGTAGCTCAAAGATTGGAATTAAATTATCTTCTGACATTGGATTTTGAAAATATGGATGAGCAAAAATTATTGAATAAACAATATAAGATAAATAATACATTAAAAAATATTCGTCAGTTGAATGAACAATCTTCATTGTATGAATTACTAAAATATAGGATGATAAATAAGGGAGTGTCACGATCGTTAAAAGAAACTCACGATTTAGATGATTTGGTAACTAGTGAAATAAGTATTGTGGCAAGTACAGGTATTGAAAATTTTGAGATAAAAAAGAATCATCAGTTATTTCAAGCCAATTATTTTATTACTGTAGGAGATTATAGAGCAGCATTTAATTCGTTTGTGGAATTGAATAAGCTTTTTGAAGAGAATATTCACTTATGGAATGATCCTCCGGTCTATTACTTAATGACAGTGGAAGGCATGTTGGAAAGTTTACGTATCATGCATAATTATGAAGGTATGGATTATTTCATTGAAAAGTTGGCGAGACTATCTTCGCCATCATCCAGTTTTCAGTTGAATGTAACGTATGTGATCTTTATTTATCGACTATTTTCGTTTATTGATGTAGGTAATTTTAAAATGGCAGGAACATGGGTTGATGAGTATCAAGCATCACTACTTGATAAAATATTATTATTGAAAGAACAACAACAAGCAGAGATATCATTGTATATTGCTTTAACTCATTTGGGAAATGGAGAGTATAGGAAAGCTAGAAAACGATTAAGCACAACGATTGGCAGAAGCCATTTATATTCTCTCTCATTATTTCGTACTATTAGAATTGTGAATGTTATGATTCATTACGAACTAGGAGATGTAGACTATATTCAATCTGAAGTTCGTTCTATTAAGCGGGAAATGTCTAAGAATAAGAGGCATAATTTAAAAGTAGAATCTTTTCTACTCAAATTTCTGAATTACTCTTTTACTGATAAAAATCGAAAAAAACAAGTAGAAATATGGAAAAGTGTAGAAGAGGAAATCCATGCTTTGCATGAAGATAAATATGAAATTCAAATTTTACGTAGATTTGATTTTACAGCATGGGTTAAGGCTAAAATTTTTAATCTTTCTTTAGGGGATGTGTTAAGTGAAAAGTGTAATTTAGCCTATAAATGATTATTTGAAAAGATAGTTACAAGATGAACTGCTCCCCAAAATTAGACATAAAACTTTTAGGGTGCAGTTCACTTGACGCAACCTCTCCTTATTATGTGTTTTATGTTAAGTAGATTAGTGCGCTTCCAGCCAGTTCTTTCCCCACCCGAAATCGGCTTTCAAGGGTACCAGCATGCGATATGCCCGTTCCATCTCTTCGATTACAATTTTTTGTATAATCTCTTTTTCTGCTTCGGGAACGCTGAAATTCAGTTCGTCATGGACCTGTAAAATCATCTTTGCTTTCAGATTGTTACTTTGAAGGCGCCGGTAGATGAGCGACATGGCTACTTTGATAATGTCGGCAGCACTTCCCTGAATGGGAGCGTTAATGGCATTGCGCTCTGCATAACCGCGTACTACGGCATTCCGTGAGTTGATGTCGGGCAGGAAGCGCTTGCGGTGGAAGATGGTTTCCACATATCCGTTTTCGCGCGCCACCTGTATGCTTCTGTCCATGTATTCCTTGACTTGCGGGTAGGTTTCAAAATACCCGTCTATCAGTTCTTTGGCTTCCTGACGGGGAACGTTCATACGCTCCGCCAGCCCGAAGACGGAGATGCCGTAGATGATGCCGAAGTTGGCTGTCTTGGCTTTACGGCGCATATCGGCGGTTACGTCATTAATATCCACCTTATATATTTTGGCGGCAGTGGCGGCATGAATGTCATAACCGCTGAGGAAGGCATCAATCATATTCTTATCCTGGCTCAGATGTGCCATGATGCGCAGTTCGATCTGCGAGTAGTCGGCAGAGAAGAACTCGCATCCGTCATCGGGAATGAAGGCTTTGCGGATTTCCTTGCCGTCCTCGTCACGAATGGGTATGTTTTGCAGGTTCGGATTGCTTGAGCTGAGTCGTCCGGTAGCGGTTACCGCCTGGTTGAACGAGGTATGGATACGTCCCGTACGCGGATTTATCAGCTGGGGCAATGCATCGATGTAGGTACTTAGCAGCTTTTTCAGTCCGCGGTATTCAAGTATCTTACCGATGATTGCATGTTTGTTCCGAAGGCTCTCGAGTACTTCCTCGGAAGTGACATACTGTCCGGTCTTGGTTTTTTTGGCTTTCTCTACGATTTTGAGTCTGTCAAACAATACTTCGCCTACCTGCTTGGGTGAGCCGATATTGAAGGTTTCGCCACCTGCCAGTGCATAGATTTCTTTTTCAATCTCCTGCAGGCGGAGCGTGAAATGCTCGGACGATTGTTTAAGCGCTTCCGTATCGATACGCACTCCGTTGCTTTCAATGTTGACGAGCACCGGTACGAGCGGCATCTCTATTTCGTAAAAGAGATGTTCGGCAGCGTGCTCTTTCAGTTCTTTTTCGAGTACGTTCTTCAGTTTCAGTGTAACGTCCGCATCTTCGCAAGCGTAGCGGTATACGTCTTCCGGCGGAAGGTCGCGCATGTTCTTTTGGTTCTTGCCTTTGGCTCCTATAAGTTCGTCGATGTGGATGGTCTGGTAGTGCAGATAGATTTCGGCAAGGTAGTCCATGTTGTGCCGGAGCTCCGGTTGCAATACATAATGGGCAAGCATGGTGTCGAAAAGTTTTCCTTTTACCTGTACTCCGTAGTTTTGAAGGACAATCATATCGTACTTGATATTTTGTCCTACTTTCATGGAATTTTCATTTTCGTAAAGAGGGCGGAACTCATTAACGATTTTTAACGCTTCGTCACGATTTGCCGGAACGGGTACATAGTAAGCCCGGTTTTCGGCATCACTGAAGCTCATTCCCACCAGTTCCGCTTCCATCGGTTCGGTTCCGGTGGTTTCCGTATCTATTGAGAGAATTTCTTTTGTAAGTAACTTTTGAATAATTTTCTTTCTTTTCTCTTCTGTATCAATCAGTTGATAGTCTACATCGAGCATTTCTAAGCGCGTGAGAATCGAATTTTTTGCATCACCCGTCCCGTTGTCCGCAAAATTTGCAAACAAATCGCCTTGAACCGGAGCGTTGTTTCTGGAAGTTGTGCCGTCGGTGGGTTGGGCAAACAAAGTTCCCGCATAAGGATCGGGCGAAGCGGAACTGGAAGAAGAGGGAAGGGGAGAGACTATCTTTTTCAGGACACGGTCGATGAGGGTACGAAATTCCAGCTCTTCGAAAATCTTGCGGAGCTCTTCTTCGTTCGGCTCTTCGCGGACGAGTGTGTTCATGTCGAGCTTGATAGGTACGTCCACTTTGATGGTTGCAAGGAATTTGGAGAAAGCAATCATTTCCCGGTTTGCCTCTACTTTGGTTTTAAGCGCACCTTTCAGCCGGTCGGTATGGGCAAGCAGGTTTTCGATGCTGCCGAATTCAGCCACCAGCTTTTGTGCGGTTTTCTCTCCCACGCCCGGACAGCCGGGGATGTTATCGGAAGAGTCGCCCATCAGTCCCAGCATGTCGATGACTTGCTCTGTGGACTGAATGTCGAACTTCGCTTTTATCTCTTCGATGCCCATGACTTCGAATCCGCCGCTGTGTTTGGGGCGGTACATGAATATATTCTCCGACACCAGTTGGCCGTAGTCTTTGTCGGGCGTCATCATGTAGGTGACAATACCTTGTCTGCCGGCTTCGGTGGCAAGCGTGCCTATTACGTCATCGGCTTCATAACCGGGCACTTCCAGGATAGGAATGCGGTAGGCACGGATAATATCCTTTATAATAGGTACGGAAAGACGGATGGCCTCGGGAGTCTCTTCCCGTTGCGCTTTGTATTGTTCGTAAGCCTCGTGGCGGAATGTAGGTCCCGAAGGGTCGAAAGCTACTCCTATATGTGTGGGATTTTCCTTTTTCAGCACCTCTTCCAGGGTGTTCACAAACCCCAGAATGGCAGAAGTGTTGAATCCTTTGGAGTTGATTCGCGGATTTTTGATGAACGCGTAATAAGCACGGTATATCAATGCGTAGGCATCAAGCAAGAAAAGTTTATCGGTTGAATTCATATATTTATCCTTTTTTTCATGGTAAAAGTACAAAAAAATACCGTATTAACCGTTTTATTACTATTTTTGTGCTCAAATAGCGATGTATGGACAGTATATCCTTCATAAAATCCCCGATTTCTGCGGAGTTGGAAGACTTCAAAAAGCATTTTGATAGTTGCCTTTCCAGTTCTAACCTTTTGCTGAACAGCGTGATTGCGCATATACGGCAGAAGAATGGGAAGATGATGCGCCCGATTCTGGTTTTGCTTGCGGCGAAGCTGTACAATGAGATTTGTCCGGCAACGCTTCATGCTGCGGTTGCTTTGGAGCTGCTGCATACGGCAAGCCTGGTGCATGACGATGTGGTGGACGAGAGTACCGAACGCCGGGGGCAGCTCTCCGTGAATGCCGTTTTTAATAATAAGGTGGCGGTGCTTACGGGAGATTATTTACTGGCAACGGCTTTGGTGGAAGTGGGGATGACGCGCAATTACGGCATTATCGATATTGTTTCGAAGCTGGGACAGGATTTGGCGGAAGGGGAGCTGTTGCAGCTTTCCAATGTCAGCAATCCCGAATATTCCGAGGATATTTACTTTGATGTCATCCGCAAGAAGACGGCCGTACTGTTTGCCGCGTGCATGAAAGCGGGTGCGCTTTCGGTGGGAGCTGGCGATGAAAAGGCGGAATATGCACGTCTCTTTGGCGAATACATCGGTCTTTGCTTTCAAATCAAGGATGATATATTCGATTACTACGAAAGCAAGGAAATCGGCAAACCTACCGGCAATGATATGCTGGAAGGAAAGCTGACCTTACCTGCACTTTATGCCCTTAATTCAACCCGCGACAAGCAGGCGCAGGAGATTGCCGCGAAAGTAAAGAGCGGAACGGCTACAACTGATGAAATAGCCCGATTGATCGAGTTTTCCAAGGCAAACGGCGGCATTGAATACGCTACGAAAGTTATGATTGAGTTTAAGGAAAAGGCGCTTTCGTTATTAGCTTCCATGGAAGATACGGATGTCAAAAAAGCGCTTGTTTGCTATCTTGATTACGTAGTGGAACGCGAAAAATAAGTTTGTTTTTTATACAATAAAGACGGAATATCTATCAAAGTTTCTTTTATATCCCGTCATTCAAAAACGAAGCGAAGAACCTTGTTTCCTTATATAGAGAGCAGGTTCTTCGCTTTGTTTTATATAACGGATATATCAACCGTGTTCCTCTTAAAAGAACTTCATTTCTTCACCTTTGATTTCCGACAGCAGGAGATTTGCCAGACGGCTGGTTCCCAAACGGAACAATCCGTTGTTCAGCCATTCTTCGCCCAGCACTTCTTTTACAATGGTGTAGTAGATGAGCGCATCGTTTACGCAGTTGATGCCTCCTGCCGGTTTGAAACCTATCTTGTTGCCCGTCAAGGCATGGTATTCCTTAATAGCCTGACACATTACGTAGGCTGCTTCCGGAGTGGCGGCAGGCTGCTGTTTGCCGGTGGAAGTCTTGATGAAATCGGCTCCGGCATACATGGATAGGATAGAGGCCTTTTTGATGTTGGCTGCCGTTTTCAGCGCGCCGGTCTCCAGGATTACCTTCAGGTGATGCTCCTTGCAGGTGGCTTTCAGCTCCTGTATTTCATCGCACATGGTTTCATAGTCGCCGCTCAGGAACTTTCCTACGGAGATTACAATGTCTATCTCATCCGCGCCTTCCATGATTGCCATGGCGGTTTCGGCTACTTTTACTTCTATGAAAGTCTGTGAAGAGGGGAAACCTGCCGATACGCAGGCTATCTTTACGTCTTCCACTTCCAGCGTATCCTTTACTACTTCCGCAAAGTTGGGATATACGCAGATGGCCGCTACGTTCTTCAAATCGGGAAATTCTTCGTCAAACTGGTTTACCTTTTGGGTGAATTTCATGACGCTTTCATCGCTGTCCGTACTGTTGAGCGTGGTCAGGTCGATGCAGTTGAACAGGAACTTCTTTACTTCCGGAGTATTGTTTGCAGGGACTTTCTCTGCGATTATTCCGGCTACTTCCGCTGCCACTTCCGCATCATTCAAATTGGTGTTGTACTTCGCCAGAGCGGCATCGTACTTACTCTGTGTAGATTCGTTATTCTCCATGGTCGGATAATTTAGGATTATTGATATGTCTTGCCTGGTCGCGTTTGGTTTTCTTCTCGATGCTGCGTGCAAATGCTTCGGTGATGTCTACACCGGTCTGGTTGGCAATGCAGAGAAGTACCCAAAGGACGTCCGCGATTTCTTCTTCAACGTTGTCTTTCTCTCCTTCCTTAAAAGACTGGTCGCCGTATTTGCGTGCCATAACTCGTGCCAGCTCGCCGACTTCTTCGGTCAATACGGCCATATTGGTGAGCTCGCTGAAGTAACGTACTCCGTATTTTTTTATCCAGGAGTCCACTTCTTGTTGTGCTTCTTTTAACGTCATTATTCCTTGTTTTTTGTATCCATACAGATGGTCACAGGGCCATCGTTCACTAATTCTACCTTCATATCGGCTCCAAATTCGCCGGTACCTATCTCTTTACCTAATGCAAAACTCAATTCCTTGCAGAATTGTTCGTACAGCGGAACGGATATTTCCGGTTTTGCCGCCCGTATGTAAGAGGGGCGATTGCCTTTCCTGGTAGATGCGTGCAGCGTAAACTGGCTGATTACCAATATCTCACCGTCAATGTCGAGTATGGATTTATTCATAACGCCATTCTCGTCATCAAAAACACGCAGGTTGACAATCTTTTTACACAACCAGTCGATGTCTTCTTTGCCGTCCGTCTCCTCTATGCCTACCAATATCATAAATCCTTTGCGGATGGCGGACTTACAGGTTCCGTTGATTGTGACAGACGCATGCCCGGTACGTTGTATAACTACTCTCATGTTTTAGTCCTAAAAAATTATTTTGCAGGTTGCAAAGTTACGAATAAATTCGTGATTGCCGCGGTGTGGGACAAGAATTTGTATTGAAGGACTATTTGTCTGTGAAATAGTCCTTTATGATTTTCGCTTTCGCCTCTCCAATCACTTTGACAATATCTTCCGCCGATGCCTCCTTGATTCGTTTTACGCTTTTGAACTCCTTTAGCAGAGCGTTCTTTGTCTTTTCTCCAATCCCTTTTATCTCGTCTAAGGCCGAAGCTACCTGCCGCTTGCTGCGTTTGTCGCGGTGGAAGGTAATGGCAAACCTGTGTACCTCGTCCTGTATTTGTGTCAGCAGGCGGAAAAGGGGAGAGTTTTGTTTCAGTCCGATGGTCTGCGGCGGGAAACCGTACAGCAGTTCCGATGTGCGGTGTTTCCCGTCTTTGGCAAGTCCGGCAATGGGGATGTCAAGGTTCAGTTCGTCGACAACCTCTTTTACAGCGCTCATTTGCCCTTTTCCGCCGTCGGTGATAAGAAGGTCGGGCAGGGGAGCGTTCTCCTCGATAGTGCGCTGATAACGCCGTTTTACAACCTCTTTCATGGATGCATAGTCGTCCGGTCCTTCCACGGTCTTGATGTTATACTTCCGGTAGTCTTTCTTGGACGGCTTTCCTTTGATGAAGACAACGCATCCGGCAACAGGGTCCGAGCCTTGGATGTTGGAGTTGTCGAAACACTCTATCCGCATAGGCAGCCTGTCGAGGTGCAATTCTTGCTGGATTTCCTTTAAAAGGCGTACCGTGCGTTGTTCCGGATTCAGCTTTTCCGCTTGTTTCAGACGGTCGGCCTTGTATTGTTTAACGTTAAGGATGGAGAGTTCAAGCAATTTCTTCTTGTCACCGCGTTGCGGGATGGTAAAGATAACGTCTTTAAGCTCCATGTCCAGCTCAAAGGGCACGATGATTTCGCGGGAAAGGCTCTTGTACCGTTCGCGCATCTCGATAATGCCCAGTGACAGGAGCTCCTCTTTCGTTTCGTTCAGCCGTTTCTTGTACTCAAAGGTGAAAGCCTGGTTGATAGCCCCGTTTGTGATATGCAGATAGTTGATGAATGCGGACTTTTCATCGGTGTCTTCCTCGATGGAGAACACGTCGATATTGTGCAATACGTTGCTTACCACTTCCGATTTGGAACGGTAATTTTCCAGCAGCAGATACTTTTCCTTGATTTTCTGCGCCTCTTCAAACTTCATTTCCGCAGCAAGCTCCTGCATCTGCTGATACAGCATCCGCTCTATCTCCTGGGTATTTCCCTTGAGTATTTCCTTTATTTCGGCGATGTTTTTGAGGTATTCTTCCTGATTCTGCTTGCCTATGCAGGGGCCTGCGCAGTTCTTGATGTGGTATTCCAGGCATACATTGAATTTCCCTGCCCGAATGTTTTCGGGCGAGAGATTCAAGTTGCAGGTGCGTAGCGGGTACAAATGCTTGATGAGGTCGAGCACTGCATACATGGATGGTATGTGGCTGTACGGGCCGTAGTAGGAAGAACCGTTGCGTATGATTCTCCGCGTCTTGAATACGCGGGGGAAATATTCGTTCTGCACGCAGATGGACGGGTAGGTCTTGTCGTCTTTCAGCAGTACGTTGTAACGGGGTTTGTATTTCTTGATAAGATTGTTCTCCAGCAGCAAGGCATCCTCTTCCGTGTTGACCACGATATACCGGATATCTGCAATCTTGCTCACCAGTACCCGTGTCTTTCCCGGTTCATGTTCTCTGTTGAAGTAGGAAGAGACCCGGCGCTTCAGGTTTTTTGCTTTCCCTACGTATATAATCGTTCCCTCGGCATTCAGATATTGGTAAATACCGGGACTTTCGGGAAGGTTCAGAACGATACCTTTCAGGTAATCATTTGTTTTTAGTTCGTCCATATCGTAAGAAAAAGGTAGTAAAGAAAAAGGTGGTAAAGCAATACGCTGCCAAGAGCATGCGGCGATACATTCTCATGCAGCGATGTGATTGCTTTACCACCCGGTTGTTTCTTTAGAGTGTCAATACCGATTCTACATCTACATCTTTGCTGAATATATCCTTTCCATGCAACTCTTTCAATTCGATAATGAAGTTTACATATACCTTTTTAGGGCTCAGTTTCTTCACCAGTTTGCAGGCTGCTTCCATTGTTCCGCCCGTAGCCAGAAGGTCGTCGTGCAGCAATACTACATCGTCCGGTTCAATGGCATCCTTGTGGATTTGTACCGTATCTTTGCCGTACTCTTTGTCGTAGCTTTCTTCGATTGTTTCCGCAGGCAGCTTTCCGGGCTTGCGCATGGGTACGAATCCTGCACCTAAGCGGGTGGCGAGAATGGGACCCATGATGAAGCCTCTGGATTCTATACCTACCACTTTGGTTATCCCTTTATCCTTGTACATTTCATACAAGGTGTCCGAAAGTTCTTGCAGTGCCGACGGGTTTTTAAACAGAGTGGTCACATCGTAGAATAAAATCCCGGGGATGGGGAAGTCGGGAATTTCCCGAATGGTCTTGGCAAGTGTTTCTTTGCTCATAATCAGTTTATTTAATACGTTTATTGAATTCTTTGTTTCACGTGGAACGTTGCCCCTTATCGCCCGCAAAGCACCAGCAGCACGTTGATATCGCTGGGAGACACTCCCGGGATTCGGCTTGCCTGGGCTATCGTTTCCGGGTCTATCTTCACCAGCTTCTGGCGGGCTTCGGTAGAAAGAGACTGGATGGAATTATAGTCGAACCTTCCTTTAATCTTTATGCTTTCCAGCCGTGCCAGTTTGTCTGCTATGATTCGCTCGCGCCCGATATAGCCTTCGTACTTGATAAGTATTTCTGCAGCTTCGACTATTTCGTCTCTTCTGTCTGCAACTTTATCCTGTTCCGTAATCTTGTCCAGTTCCCGACGGAAAGCGCTGACATGTTCTGCCATGTTTTCCAAGGTTACTTGCGGACGGTTTATTAAGTCTACCAACTTGCATCCCTGGCGGAGCGGGGTAGTGCCGAGCTGTTCCAGCACCGGGTTGATTAATGCCGGTTTCATCGAATAACTCCGGGTGAACTCTATGATGCTTGTAACGGCTTCGCGCTTGCTCTTTAATAGTTCGTAGCGGTCTTCTTTGGCAAGTCCCAGTTTCCAGGCTCTTTCGGTCAGCCTCATATCGGCATCGTCCATGCGGAGCAGGATGCGGTATTCCGCACGTGAAGTAAACATGCGGTAAGGCTCATCGACGCCTTTGGTAACCAAATCGTCGATTAATACGCCTATATAGGCTTCGTCGCGTGCCAGGGTAAACGGTTCTCCGCCGTGGCAATTGATATGCGCGTTGATACCTGCAATGATGCCTTGTCCGGCAGCTTCTTCGTAGCCGGTCGTTCCGTTTACTTGTCCGGCGAAGAATAGGTTTTTGATTTTCTTCGTTTCCAACGTATGTTTCAGTTGGGTGGGATCAAAGTAATCGTATTCTATTGCGTAGCCGGGGCGGTAAATCACGAGGTCGCGGAATGCCGGAATCTTTTTCAGCGCTGCAATCTGTATGTCCATCGGCAGGGAAGAAGAGAAGCCGTTCAGGTAAAGCTCCTGCGTCGTTTCACCTTCCGGTTCCAGGAAAAGCTGGTGCTGTTCCTTGTCGGGGAAGGTTACGATTTTGGTTTCTATACTGGGGCAATAGCGGGGCCCTATGCTTTGAATCTGCCCGTTGAAAAGGGGAGAATCCGGCAGTCCTTCACGAAGGATGCGGTGTGTTTCCTCATTGGTGAAGCAGGTCCAGCACGGCAGTTGCTTCAGGTGGCGTACGCCGTTGTTCATAAAGGAGAATTTATGGAAGTCGTTTTCTCCTTCCTGAATCTCCATATCTTCGTAATGCACGCTCCGTCCGTCGATGCGTACGGGGGTTCCCGTTTTCATTCGTCCGTATGTGATGCCGTGCCGGGCGATGGATTCGGTCAGTTGGTAAGATGCGGGTTCTGCCATGCGCCCGCCCGGAAGCATGGTGCGCCCTACGTGCATCAGTCCGTTCAGGAAAGTTCCGGCAGTCAGTACGACGCATTTGGCGCGGAAGGTCACTCCCCAAACAGTGGTGAGTCCGGCTACCTCGCCGTTTTCAACGAGGATTTCCTGTACGGTGTCCTGCCAGATGTGCAGGTTGGGAATATTCTCCAGAATCTCGCGCCATGTCCAGATGAATTTGTTGCGGTCGCACTGCGCGCGCGGACTCCACATGGCGGGGCCTTTGGAGCGGTTCAATATGCGGAACTGGATAGCCGTTTTATCGGTTACCAATCCCATATATCCGCCTAAGGCGTCTATTTCGCGTACAATCTGTCCTTTGGCAATACCTCCTACGGCAGGGTTACAACTCATCTGCCCTATCTTATTCATGTCCATTGTGATAAGACAGGTCTTTGAACCCAGGTTTGCGGCGGCGGCAGCGGCTTCACAGCCGGCATGTCCGGCGCCGATTACGATAACGTCATACTTAAACTCCATTCGTTCAATCTCTTTTAAAACCATGCAAAGTTACTAAAAAGTTATTTTGTAGCCGCGATTTATCTCCTTTCCTTGTGAATTCTTAGAGCTTATCATTTAATTTTTATTTAGTCAAGAATGTGTAAGACTTTTTTCTGCATATGTTGAACAAGGAGAATGGCGTAAAAAAGACTATAATTGCATTTTGATAAATGAGGAGTATCTAAGGAATGCAGATGATATATAATATTCAATTTTCGAGAAAGTATATATACAGATTATGTAGGTAATTTTGTTGTTCATTTCTATAAATTTCAGAATTTGTTTTTTTGTTATCTGTGGTCTGTGCTTTCCTGTTGTCAATAAAAATTAAATAGCAGACTTTAAATAAATGTTGAAATATAAGTTTCTCTTATTTCTAGTTGAGAGAGAACTTATGTCTTTAGTTGGTATTCTCCTTGAATTCGTTGTAAAAGTAAAGACTGTAGAACCCTCTTTTTCCCGGAAAAATCTATAAGAGTTCTATTAATTGATTTAATTTTTCTATTTTATCTATTCTAACTAGTTTATATTTGTATCTATTGAAATCAATAAAATCATTAATACTATGAGGAGAATAATTATTTTTTCGTTCTTGTTTATATTATTTGTAATAGAAAGTTCGGCACAATGGAAACCGGTTGGTGATAAAATCAAAACAGACTGGGCATCTCAACTCAATTTTGCAAATGTGTTGCCAGAATATCCTCGTCCCATAATGAAACGGAATGATTGGAAGAACTTAAATGGGTTGTGGAATTATGCCATTATAAATAAAGGTGAGCATCTTCCGACAAAGTTTGAGGGACAGATACTAGTACCCTTTGCCATTGAATCCTCCTTGTCAGGAGTCGGAAAAAAAATTAATGAAAAACAAGAGTTAGTTTACCAGCGCAGTTTTAAGGTTCCTTCCGTTTGGAAAGGAAAACAAGTGTTGCTGCACTTTGGTGCTGTTGATTGGAAAACAGATGTGTGGGTGAATGGTGTAAAAGTGGGTAGCCATACAGGTGGATTTACTCCGTTTTCTTTTGATATTACTGCTGCCCTTTCTGCTGAAGGTAATAATCTGTTGCTCGTAAAAGTTTGGGATCCGACAGATAAAGGATCTCAACCCCGTGGAAAGCAGGTTAGTAATCCGAAAGGTATCTGGTATACTCCCGTAAGCGGTATTTGGCAGACGGTATGGATGGAGCCAGTTGCCGGAAAACATATTGAAAATCTCCGTATAACTCCTGATGTTGATCGTAATAGGTTGATAGTTAAGGCTGAGTTGAATCTGGAATGTCCTTCTGATATTGTAGAGGTGAATGTATATGATGGTAGTCAATTGGTAGCTACCGGAAAAAGTATCAATGCAGAAGGGGTGGAAGTATTTATGCCCCGTAACGTTAGGTTGTGGACTCCAGATTCCCCCTTCCTCTATACATTGAAAGTGGTACTGAAAAGTGGAGGCAGGGTAGTAGACAAGGTGGATAGCTATGCTGCTATGCGTAAGTACTCCACCCGTCGTGATGCAGATGGTATTGTACGCCTGGAATTGAATAATGAGCCGTTGTTTCAGTTTGGACTGCTTGACCAGGGATGGTGGCCTGACGGATTGTATACAGCTCCTACCGATGAAGCCTTGTTGTACGATGTACAGAAGACAAAAGATTTTGGTTTCAATATGATTCGAAAGCATATCAAGGTGGAGCCAGCACGTTGGTACACACATTGTGACCGTTTGGGTATTATCGTATGGCAGGATATGCCGAGTGGTGATCATAATCCGCAGTGGCAGAGTCATCAATATTTTGATGGAACAGAGCTGAAACGCTCTACTGAATCCGAAGCAAACTATCGTAAGGAATGGAAAGAAATAATAGATTGTCTCTATTCTTATCCGTGTATCGGTACATGGGTGCCATTCAACGAAGCATGGGGACAGTTCAAAACGGTGGAGATAGTTGAATGGACAAAACTGTATGACCCGACTCGGTTGGTGAATCCGGCAAGCGGCGGTAACCATTATCCCTGTGGTGACATGCTTGATCTTCATAACTATCCCCAACCAGAGATTTATCTGTATGATGCACAACGCGCTACGGTATTGGGTGAGTATGGTGGTATCGGTCTTGTCTTGAAAGACCATATTTGGGAACCAAACCGTAATTGGGGATATGTTCAGTTCAATTCTTCCAAGGAGGTTACAGATGAATATGTGAAGTATGCCGATATGTTGTATCAGCTTATCTTTAAAGGTTTTTCGGCAGCTATCTATACACAGACCACGGATGTGGAAGTGGAAGTGAATGGTCTGATGACTTATGACCGCAAGGTGATAAAGCTAGATGAAAAACGTCTGAAGAAAATAAATATGCATATTTGCAATGCGTTGAAAAAATAAAGATAACATTTATTTGTATACGATATATATCTGGGAAATTTTGTTTGAAAATATCGATGGAATGGTACGTACGAGAATTAGTGAAGAATATATATTCTTTAAACTTTTGAAAAGAAAGTTGTTTTGAATCACAGAGCTTTAATGAAAAGAAATGTTTTTATTGAAATTTGTTATAGACTATTGTATGATTGATTCTCTGAATTTTAAAGGAACTATATTTTTATTTATTGAAATGTTTCTTTTATTGTTTATTGTCAAATTTAGCTATATTTTAATGTAATCCTATTAAAAGTACGAAAATGAAAAAAAAATTAATAGCTCTTATTAGTTTTCTTTGCTATATCATTTGTTGGGTACAAGCTGCTGATGAGCATTATTATTTCAAAAACCTCAGTATTCAGGATGGGTTATCTCAGACTACAGTCAATGCGATTATACAGGACAAAAAAGGATTTATGTGGTTTGGTACTAAGGGGGGGCTGAATCGATACGATGGAATGTTGTTCCGGAATTTCAAGCATGATATGACTGATAATCATAGTTTAGGAAACAATTTTGTGACTTGCCTTTATCAAGACAATAACGGGAATATTTGGGTTGGTACAGATGCCGGAGTGTATATTTATTATTCTGACCAAGAAATTTTTATTCCATTTGATCGTCTAAGTAGAGAGAATACAAAGATAGAACGAACTGTTTCCGCTATTTCTGGAGATAAACAGGGCCGGGTATGGATAGCAGTCGAAACACAAGGGCTCTTCTGTTATGAACCGCAAAAAGACCGACTTTATAATTATACATTGCATGAGTTCTCGGCCAATGTACAGAGCATCGCTTTTGATAATAGTGGAACAATTTGGATAGGATTTTATGGCAATGGTCTATTTTATTCCAAAGATAATTTAAAAACGCTTCATCCTTATCTTTCTCCAAAGGATGGTAATGAGGTCTTTAAGAACGATGTTATCATGAAGATTGTTATAGGAGCATACAATTGCATCTATATAAGTTCTATAAGAAAGGGAGTGCAAGAGTTGAACCTGACTTCTGGTAATCTGAGAAATTTGCTGTTAATGGATGAAACCGGTGAAAAGGTATATAGTCGTGACTTGTTGGTAAATTCGGATAATGAACTATGGATAGGAACTGAATCGGGAGTTTATGTCTACAATCTTCGTACGGATAAGTATATGCATTTGTATAGTTCTAAGGATGATCCTTATTCATTGTCCGATAATGCCATTTATTCGTTGTGCGAGGATCGTGAAAGTGGCATTTGGGTAGGTTCATATTTTGGGGGGGTAGATTATTATCCGAGATCCTATACTTATTTTGAGAAGTATTATCCGAAAGAAGGGGATAATAATTTGCAGGGTAAGCGAGTTCGTGAATTTTGTCAGGATAATAAGGGCATATTATGGATTGGTACGGAAGATGGTGGTTTGAACCGTTTTGATCCGAAAACCAAGACTTTTTCGTTTTTTGCTCCTAGTTCTGGATTTACAAATATTCATGGACTCTGTATGGTGGATGACAAGCTGTGGGTCGGGACTTTCTCTAAAGGTTTGAAAATTGTAGATACTAATACTGGTAATATCCTGAAGACTTACCAGAAAAATGATTCTCCGCGTTCATTAATTGACAACAGTATCTTTGCTATTTGCAGAACAACAGCAGGCGATATTTATTTAGGAACGATGTTCGGTCTGTTAAGATATAATGAACAAACAGATGATTTTGAAAGAATTACAGAACTGATAGGTAGGTTTGTATATGATATAAAAGAGGACTCGGGGGGGAACTTATGGCTGGCAACCTATGCGAATGGAGCTTATTGCTATAACGTAAATGAGAAGAGGTGGAAAAACTATGTGCATAACGAGGGTAATCAAGAGAGCCTTCCTTATGATAAGGTTTTGAGTATTTTTGAAGACTCTCATCGTCAAATCTGGCTGACTACGCAGGGAGGCGGTTTCTGTTTGTTTCATCCTGAAACGGAAACTTTTACCAGCTATAATTCGTCCAATGGGTTGCCTAATGATGTTGTGTACCAGATCGTAGAAGATGCGATGGGAGTATTTTGGTTGACTACGAATAGTGGGTTGGTATGTTTTAATCCTATAACTAAACAGATGAAGGGATATACTACGGCCAATGGATTACTCGGTGATCAATTTAACTATCGCTCCAGCTATAAGGATGAAGTTGGCAACATTTATCTAGGCAGTATTGATGGTTTTATCGTATTTAATCCAAAGACATTTACAGAGAATAAGAACCTTCCACCAGTGGTGATAACTGATTTTATGCTGTTTAATAGAGAAATTCATGCCAACGAAGAGAATACTCCTCTTGATAAGAGTATTACTTTCTCTGACACTATTATTCTTCAGGCTAATCAGAATTCATTTTCTTTCCGTATTGCAGCCTTGGGTTATCAAATGCCGAAAATGAGTAAATTGATGTATAGGTTGGATGGTTTTGATAAAGACTGGATAACCATGAAAGAAAGTCCTATTGTGACTTACTCTAATCTGTGGCATGGTGATTATCTGTTTCGTGTGAAAGTATCCAACAGTGATGGCGTTTGGGGACCTGAAGAACAGTTGTTATATATCCATATTCGTCCTCCTTTTTATTTTTCTGTTGGGGCGTATTGCTTTTATTTATTGTTATTTATTGTTTGTTTTGTATATATTTTTTGGTATCTTAAGCAACGTAGCAGCAGGCAACACCGTCGTCAGCTTGAGAAGTTCGAACAGGAAAAAGAACGAGAAATTTATAATGCTAAGATAGATTTTTTTACAAATGTGGCGCATGAAATTCGCACTCCACTGACATTAATAAAGGGACCTTTAGAGAATATTATCCTGAAAAAACATCTAGATCCGGAAACTTATGAGGACCTGAATATCATGCAGCATAATACAGAGAGGCTACTGACCTTGACAAACCAACTTCTGGATTTTAGGAAGGTAGAGAGTCAGGGATATAGTTTGAACTTTACCAAATGTGATATTAGTAATATTTTGAGAGAAACTTATATGCGATTTACTTCCCTTTCACGTCAGAAAGGTCTTGACTTTACATTGGAGCTACCAAATGAAAATTTTTATGCACATGTTAATCATGAAGCATTTACGAAGATTATAAGTAATCTTTTAAATAATGGAATGAAGTATGCTGATAGTTATATGCATATAAAATTGGAGATAGATCAGGAGAAGCAGGTTTTTTATGTGGTGACTAAGAATGATGGAGTAATCATTCCTGATGAGATGAAAGAGGAGATTTTTCAGCCTTTTGTTCGTTTTAGCCAGGAGGAAAAGGGTAAGGTTACTACAGGAACGGGTATTGGCTTAGCTCTTTCCCGTTCGTTGGCGGAACTTCATTGTGGCACTTTGGTTATGGTTCAGGGAGAAGAAGAGAACCTTTTTCGCTTGACACTTCCTACCACTCAAGATATGGTCATAGCTTTGGATTCTGATATGGAAAATAAAGATGCAGGGTTGCAAGTAGAAACATCCGGTGAATCCTATTTGGATGATAAATTGGAAGAGAAACATTCGAAAGAAAGCAAACCTATGGTTTTGGTTGTAGAAGATAATCCGGAAATGCTCACTTTCATTGAACGTCAGTTGTCGTTTAAATATGCTATGATCACTGCTACCAATGGTAAAGAAGCTTTAGAAGTTTTGAATAGTAATTTCATAAATTTGGTGGTGAGTGATGTCGTTATGCCGTTGATGGATGGCTTCGAACTTTGCAAGACTATAAAATCGAATGTAGGTTATAGTCATATTCCTATTATACTTTTAACTGCAAAGACAAATATTCAGTCTAAGATTGAGGGAATGGAATTAGGGGCGGATTCTTATATTGAAAAGCCTTTTTCACCGGAATATCTTTTGGCTGTAGTTTCTAATCTGATAAATAATCGGGAGAAACTCCGCCGGGATTTTGCCAAATCTCCTTTTGTTGCGGTTAATACAATGGCTTTAACTAAGGCTGATGAAGAATTTATCAAGAAATTAAACGAAATTATTCTTTCTAACTTGTCAAATCAGGAGTTCAGTATGGATGATATAGCAGAGAGTTTGAATATGAGTCGTTCTAGTTTCTATCGTAAAATGAAAGGGGTATTAGATCTGACTCCCAATGAGTATTTACGCATAGAACGTTTGAAACGTGCTGCTCAATTATTGAAAGAAGGTGGAATTCGTATTAATGAAGTTTGTTATATGGTTGGATTCAATTCTTCTTCTTATTTCTCTAAATGTTTCTTGAAGCAATTCGGAGTACTTCCGAAAGACTTTGCCAGTTAGGAAGAATTCTAGTGTATAAATCAAATCATTGAATTAGAAATGTTTAAACATTATTCTTATTTTCTGTTTTGCTAGAGTTTATATATATACAATTCATTACTAGGAAAGTTGAATTCCTGCACTTGATATTTTGAATGATTAGGTAAAAAAATAAGAAATAATTCGAATGAAGGAATGAGATTTTTCGATAAACTTAAAATGGCAGAAAGAACCAATTAATTGAAGAGTGATATTTAGTGGCTTTATTGAGAATAAAGTTGTAACTTTTACGCGATTCTGAGATGTTTTTTCTATTTATTGGAATGTTTATTTCGTTTTGTGAAGATACTGTACGCTATTTTTGTAACCATTTCATAAGAGATTATACTATGATAACAATTATATGTTTATTAATGTTTGATAAATAAAAGAATTAACCTTATGTGTAAAAAATCATTATTATTACTGTTTTTGCTTCCTTTTCAGTTGGTATTTGCCCAGACAAGTTTGTTGACCAATTTTCCTGAAGGATATACTCCCAAAGAGGTAGGTAAACGTCTGGCATATCATTTTGTAGATGGAAAGCATATGCTTCATATCGGAAAATGGATTAGTTATCCGGAGACTTTTACCTGGAATGGTGGATTGAAATTTGCTGCACTCACTAATGACCAAGAGCTTGTGAAGCTTTTACAGAACAGATTTGAACTTCTGTTTACAACAGAAAAAGCGCTGTTGCCTATCAAGAATCATGTGGATGTGAATATGTTTGGCAGTTTACCTCTGGAACTATATAAGATAACAAAAGATCAACGTTATTTGGATTTAGGCCTTCCTTATGCCGATACTCAATGGCAACTTCCTGAAAATGCAAAACCCAAAGAAAAAGAATGGGATCAGAAAGGATATTCCTGGCAAACTCGTTTGTGGATTGATGATATGTATATGATTACGATTGTACAGACTCAGGCTTATAGAGTTACCGGTGATCGTAAATATATAGACCGTGCTGCCAGAGAAATGGTGATGTATCTGGATGAATTGCAGTGTCCGAATGGTCTTTTCTATCATGCATCGGATGTTCCTTTCTATTGGGGTAGAGGTAATGGCTGGATGGCTGCCGGTATGGCAGAGTTGTTAAGTAGTTTGCCCGAAGATAGTGAATACCGTCTACGCATCCTGCATGGCTATCGCACTATGATGAAAAGCCTGAAAAAGTATCAGTCTTCCAATGGCTTGTGGCATCAGTTGTTGGATCATCCTGATTGCTGGATTGAAACCTCAGGGTCTGCCATGTTCACTTTCGCTTTTATTAAGGGTGTGAAGAATGGCTGGCTGGATGCTAAAGAATATGCACCTGCTGCCCGCAAGGCATGGATGGCTATGGTGAAGTACATAGATGAGAACAACAATGTAAAATCTGTTTGCGAGGGTACCAATAAAAAGAATGATAAGCAATACTACTATGATCGTAAACAAAATGTAGGCGATTATCATGGACAAGCTCCTTACCTTTGGTGTGCTGTTGCGCTTTTAGAAGAATAATTTCCTGTTACTTTAGTAATCTTATATAGAAACCTTATTTATACTTATAAAATGAATATAAGCAGTTGGGCCAAAGTCCTTACCTTTGTTTTACTGTTGTTTTCCTATTCGACAGTAGTAACCGGACAGACGCAAGTAAATGACGCTAGAGGCTCTGAACGCATCTGGCTTGACTCAGATATTACTCATAATGGGGACTATCAGTGGAAAATGATGAAGGCGGGAGACATAGCAGATCCCGGAGAGAAAGTATCTTTGTCTGATTATCCGACGACAAATTGGTTGCCAGCCATTGTGCCTGGTACAGTTCTGAATTCATTGGTGTACAACCAAAAATATCCTGAACCTTATTATGGTATCAATAATAAAATTGAATCTAAATTAATACCGGATATTTCTGAGACCGGGCGTGATTTCTATACCTATTGGTTCAGGACTGAATTTACAGTTCCTAAATCATTTGAAGGCAAGCATGTCTGGTTACAACTGGATGGTATTAACTATCGTGCTGAGGTGTGGGTGAATGGAAACCTGCTAAGCACGATTAAGGGTATGTTTTTGCAGGATTATATTGATGTGACTAGCTTTGTGAAGATAGACAAGAGCAATGCATTGGCTATAAAAGTATATCCGGTGGATATTCCGGGCAGTGCTAAACCAAAATCCTGGGGAGCAATAGGCGAATTCCATAATGGTGGAAACGGAAACATTGGATTAAATACTACCATGCTGATGACTGTGGGTTGGGATTTCACTTTTATGGATGGCATTCGCGACCGTAATACAGGAATCTGGAAGAATATTTCTCTCTATTCTACCGGTAAAGTGGCATTGCGTCATCCTTTCGTGAAATCGGAATTACGCAAACCCGATTACGACCAGGCACGCGAATTTGTATCGGTGGAAGTTGTGAATCCGACAACAGTTTTTAACCCTATTAATTGCACGGTGAAGGGTGAGATTCTTGGTGAAAATATAACTTTTGAGAAAAAAGTTAAAGTTATGCGTGGAGAAGATAAAGTTTTGTCTTTTTCTCCGGAAGAGTTCCCGCAATTAGTTATTAATTCCCCCCGTTTATGGTGGCCTGTGAATAAAGGACCTCAGAACCTGTATGAGCTGAAAATGACCGTATCCATCGATGGAGTGGTGTGCGATTCGGTAAAAACAAAGTTTGGTATTCGTGAAATTACTTCTGATACGAATACACCTGATAAATCACGTATCTTCTATGTAAATGGTAAACGTCTTTTTATCCGTGGAACAAACTGGATACCGGAGGCTATGTTGAGAACTTCCGATGAACGTACTTATGCTGAATTGAGATATAGCCTCCAGTCAGGAGTCAACCTTTTACGTATGTGGGGAGGGGGAATTGCTGAATCTGACTATTTCTTCCAGTTGTGTGATGAGATGGGATTATTGGTATGGCAGGAATTCTGGATGACAGGTGATACACGCCATCCGCACGATAAGGGCAACTATTTGAATAATGTGGAGTCTACTGTGAAGCGTATTCGTAATCATCCTTCCTTGGCTTATTATGTGGCTTCCAATGAGAGTACTGAGGTTACCGGTACCCCTGAATTATTGAATAAGCTGGATGGTACGCGAGGTTATCAGATGCAGTCCGAATGTGCCGGAGTACATGACGGAAGTCCTTACAAGCAAGTGAATCCGATGCAGCACTATGAGAATACGGCATCTCCGCGTGGAAGCCGTGTCGATGGTTTCAATCCTGAATATGGTGCTCCTACACTTCCCACAGTGGAAATCCTTCGCGAGATGATGGATGAGAAAGACCTTTGGCCTATCAATAAGAAAGTGTGGGATTATCTGGATGGAAATGGTTTTCACTTGATGACTACCATGTATACTGATTTGGTAAATAACTATGGGAAGTCATCTTCCATTGATGAGTTTGCCCAAAAAGGACAACTGCTGGGTGCTATGAATTCTAAGAGTATCTGGGAAGTATGGAATTATAATAAATTGGATTACGGCGATCGTTTCTGTTCTGGACTTTTGTTCTGGTATCATAACTGTTCCATGCGTCAGGTTTCTTCCCGTATGTGGGATTGGTCTTTGGAACCCACAGCTTCGTTGTATCATACAGCTAATTCACTGGAACCGCTGCATGCTCAGTTTGACTATCTGAAAAATACAGTGTCCGTGGTGAACGATTACTATCGTGTCTTTACTGGTTATAAGGTGATAGCTCAGGTATATGATATAAATAGCAAGAAGGTTTTTGAAAAGTCTGCTTCTGTCGATTTGCCGGAAGATGGAGTTGCTAACGATATTTTGACGATTCGTTTTCCTGAAAACATTTCCCAAGTTCACTTTATTAAGTTAGTGTTGAAAGATGAAAAAGGCAAAGATGTTTCTTCCAACTTCTATTGGAGATCCAATGATAAGTATGAAGGCAGCAAGACCTTAACCGGTCCTACATCATCAGGCTTTGAGGATCTGAGTAAGTTGAAAGTAGCCAAAGTGAAGCTTTCCTACAAAACACGTCAGGCAGATGGACGCTATTTTGTGGACATTGTGATGAAGAATACATCCAATGGCATTGCTTTTTTCAATCAGCTGCAATTTCTCAATTCCAAGATGAGCCCGATACGTCCGTCATTCTATTCAGATAACTTCTTCTCTTTGATTCCGGGTGAAAAGAAAACAGTCACCATTGAAACAGGGGAAGAGAAGTTGGCTGATGGGGCAGTCCTGGTGTTGAAAGGCTGGAATATAGATACTCAGAAGTGTAAACTCAAATAAGATAATAGCGTGAAGAGATTCCATATCCTTATAGCTTTATTACTACTCAGTTGGGGAGTGTCTGCTCAAAACCATTTTGATATTGTGGTGGTGGGTGGTAACCCCGGTGGCATTATGACAGCTATTGCAGCAGCCCGACAGGGCAAGACTTCAGTTATTCTGGAACGTACCCGACATATTGGAGGACTTCCTGCCAACGGGCTGGGAGCAACAGATATTGCCACTCGGGAAGCGACTACCGGTCTGTTCCTGGAATTTACTTCCAGGATTAAGCGATATTATGCAAATCGTTACGGAGAAAACTCTCAACAGTTGAAAGACTGCAGTGATGGCTTCCATTTTGAACCGTCTGTTGCGGCAACCATTTATCAGGATATGCTGAATGAGCATAAAGATAAGATTACTGTGCTCTTAATGCGGCAATTTGATGCTGAAAATCAGAATATCTCTATCAAGAACGGGCGTATTGAAAGTATCTGCATCTTGAATCGTGAGAATGGGAAGAAAGAGATTTATCAGGGTGACATGTTTGTAGATGCTACTTATGAAGGGGATTTGGGAGCAGCTGCCGGTGTGCCTTTTCGTATAGGAAGGGAAAGTAAAGCTGAATTTGGAGAACCCGGAGCCGGACGAGCTTATGAATATTGGAAAAGTCTGCCTTCCAGTGGTAGCACTGGGGAAGCGGACAATGCAGTTCAGGCATATAATTATCGGCTTTGCCTGACAAATGATCCTGAAAATCGAGTTCTTTTTCCGAAACCGGCATCTTACAACAGGGATGAATATGTGTCATTAATTGAAGACGTATGGACTGGAAAGAATACTCAGCGAGTTATGCTGAAAGTGACGGACGAGATGATGGAAGAAAATCGCCGTCATATTGCTGCAGGCAATCCAACCAAGCTACCCGGAGACAGTTGGGGGATCAGAAAGTTGAGCAGTATTGTGAAATTACCCAATCAAAAGACAGATGGCAATAACCAGCATGCTGCATTTATTTCTACCGATTTGCCTGAGGAGAATTGGCCGTGGCCCACTTCATCCTGGGAGTGGAGAGATAAGTTTGCCAAACGTTTAAAAGATTATACATTGGGCTTATTCTGGTTTGCTCAGAATGATCCGGAACTACCGGAACATTTCCGTAAAACAATGTTGGAATGGGGATTGGCAAAAGATGAATATCAAGATAATGAATATTTTCCTCGGCAAGTTTATGTACGCGAAGGAAGACGTTTTGAAGGAGTTTATTTCTTCACTGCTAAGGATGCTTTGCCCACAGCATCGGGTGAGCGCCCACCTTTGCATGCTAATAGTGTGACAGCCAGTCATTATGCACTCGATTCACATGCTGCCAGGAAAAGGGAAGCTGGAAGAGCGCATTTGGATGGATTTATTAGCTATCCTACAGCTGTCTATATGGTACCATTGGGGGTTATTTTACCCCGAAATGTAGAAAATTTGCTGTTACCTGTACCTGTGTCCGGTTCGCATATCGGTTTCTCCACATTGCGTATGGAGCCTTGCTGGATGGCGTTGGGACAGGCGGCAGGTATTGCTGCTTCGTTGGCAATTGACCGCAAAGTTCCTGTACAGGATGTAGACATATCCAGGTTACAAGATTTGTTGGTGGACCAGAAAGCAACGCTGATCTACTTTCGTGATTTACGACCGGAAGATCCTAACTTCCGTTTGGCGCAATATATGGGGCTGAGAGGATATCTGCCCGAATGGAATGCTAATTTGCACGGAGCGATTGATGAAGGAACGCTACAGGAATGGAGTGCATTATGCGGGTTTAAGCCCAAAGCTATTCTCGGAAAGACATCTAGACTGGAAGTTCTGACCATGATTTATAAGCGTATTCGTCAGTAAAACGATAACTTTAACCATGTAAAACAAAGAAATAAAATGAAACTAAAATTAATAATGGGTCTGATAGGAGTGCTGTCGCTTAGTAGTTTTTCTACTCTGCCTTCTTCAGATGATATCGATAAGAAACCACAAGAGAGTTGGGTGATTGGCCCGTTTTTACGTCTTGAGGGGGTTAACCCTGTATTGGTACCACAACCTACCTCTTTTCATTGCCCGATGCGAAAAGAACAGGTGAAGTGGGAGGAGAGTGATGTCTTCAATCCTGCTGCCACCGTGAAAGACGGAAAGATTGTTGTGCTCTACCGTGCTGAAGATAACTCTGCACAAGGTATAGGTAAAAGAACTTCCCGTATCGGTTATGCCGAGAGTGCGGATGGAGTGACTATGAAGAGACTGGACAGTCCGGTACTTTTTCCCGGTGGAGATGAATTTGAAAGCATCGAATGTCCGGGTGGTTGTGAAGACCCGCGGGTAGCAATGACCGAAGACGGACTGTATGTAATGCTTTATACAGCATGGAACCGGAAGACTCCCCGTCTTGCTGTGGCTACTTCCAAGGATCTGAAAAACTGGACTAAGCATGGCATTGCTTTTGAGAAGGCATATGACGGTCGTTTTGCCAGAATAGCAACGAAGTCAGCTTCTATTCTTACGAAGGTGAAAGGTGGAAAACTGGTTATCGATAAAGTGGATGGCAAGTACTTCATGTATTGGGGAGAATATGCTGTACACGCAGCTACTTCCGATAACCTGACGGACTGGTATCCTGTACTGGATGAGAACAATGAATTATTGAAGATAGCCAAGCCGCGTAACGGATACTTTGATAGCCAGATGACTGAATGTGGTCCTCCTGCCATCCGTACTAAACAAGGCATTGTATTGATGTATAATGGCAAGAATGACAAGAAGAGAGGGGATGTCAACTATCCGGCAGGCGCTTACTGTGCAGGTCAACTTCTGCTCGATTCCAAAGATCCTTATAAAGTATTGGGCCGCTTGGACAAACCTTTCTTCATGCCTGAAGCTCCTTTTGAGAAGAGCGGACAGTATAAAGACGGAACCGTTTTTATCGAAGGATTGGCCTATTATAAGAAGAAGCTATATCTTTATTACGGCTGTGCAGACTCGAAGGTGGCAGTAGCTGTATGTGATGATATAAAAGGATTATTGAAGGTAAAATAGCGGTATCAGATACCTCAGTGAGTGTGAATTATTATAGTTTTAACAGATAGAACCCAAATTGTTATGTACAAGAAAGTATTTACATTGTTATTATTATTACTTCCTTTTCAGTTATTAATTGCTCAGAAGAGCCTTCTGAAGAATTTCCCCGAAGGGTATACCCCCGATGAAATCGGCCGACGCATTTCCTATCGTTTTGTAACCGAGAAACATGCATTACATGCCGGAAAATGGATTGGTTATCCCGAAACCTTCTATTGGAACGGTTCTCTTAAATATGCGGCAGCAGCTAAGGATAAGGCACTTATCAAGCTTTTGCAAGCCCGGTTTGAGCATTTGTTTACTACTGAAAAGGCTTTGTTGCCTATCAAGAATCATGTAGATTTGAATATGTTCGGTAGCTTGCCTCTGGAACTTTATTGGGTGACGAAGGATGAACGCTATAAAGAAGTGGGATTGCCTTATGCTGATACTCAATGGGAAGTTCCCGAAGATGCAAAACCTGAAGAGAAAGCGTGGGCGGAGAAGGGTTATTCATGGCAAACGCGCCTTTGGATTGACGATATGTATATGATTACTATTGTGCAGACGCATGCCTACAAAGTGACCAATGACAGCAAATATATAGATCGTGCAGCCAAAGAGATGGTGATGTATTTGGATGAATTGCAACGTCCCAACGGTCTCTTCTATCATGCACCAGATGTACCCTTCTACTGGGGACGTGGAAACGGATGGATGGCAGCAGGTATGGCAGAGTTGCTTCGTTACTTACCTAAGAAGCACAAAGACCGTCCCCGCATTATGGAAGGTTATCTGACTATGATGAAGAGTCTGAAGGAATATCAGAATCCGGAAGGACTGTGGAACCAATTGCTGGATGATCCTGAATGCTGGACTGAAACATCAGGCTCTGCTATGTTTACTTTTGCTTTTATTACGGGTGTAAAGAACGGTTGGCTGGATGCCAAAGAGTATGCGCCCGCAGCTCGCAAGGCATGGATGGCTTTAGTGAATTATCTGACCGAGAAGAATCAGGTAAGAGAGATTTGTGTAGGTACCAATAAGAAGAATGACAAACAATACTATTATGATCGTCCGCGTCGTACCGGTGATTTTCATGCACAAGGCCCTTACCTTTGGTGTGTAGTTGCCCTGATGGAGAAATAATTCATAATTATCGATAAAGCATGAGAATTTTTAAATCTATTTTATTAGGAGGCATGTTGCTGCTGAGTTCCTCGGCAGCACTGGCTCAGGTTTCGCTATCACAGAATAGTAGCGGATCTAACGTGTTTAGTCTCGTTGGCAAGAAGGATAAAGCCTGCGTGTACTATGACGCAAAAGACTTTGAAGTTGTAAAGACTACGGCAGGACTATTTGCAAATGATGTGAAAGAGGTGAGTGGACAGCTTTTGGGCGTTGCTACTACCAAAGAAGCGCCTCAAAAGAACTGTATTATCATCGGTACCTTGGGTTATAATGAGTGGATCGACCAGATGATTGCAAAGAAGAAACTGGATGTAGAACCTTTGAAGAATCGTTGGGAAAGCTATCTGGTACAGCTTGTGCGCAATCCGCTTCCGGGTGTGGACAAAGCGTTGGTAATTGTAGGTAGCGACCGCAGAGGTACTGCTTACGGGTTGCTTTCTGTATCAAGAACTATCGGTGTGTCTCCTTGGTACTGGTGGGCGGATGCTCCTATCATAAAGAAGGATCAGTTACACCTGAGAGTAGACAAGTATATTTCTAAAGAACCTACAGTGAAGTACAGAGGTATCTTCATCAATGATGAAGACTGGGGACTTTACCGTTGGTCAAGAGATAACTTCGAGAAAGAATTGGGCAATTTCGGTCCTCGGACTTATGCCAAAGTTTGTGAGCTTTTGCTTCGGCTTCAGGCCAACTATTTGTGTCCGGCTATGCACGATGCATCTATGGCATTCCACCGGATTCCGGAGAACAGGGTGGTTGCAGACCGCTTTGCTATCCTTATGGGAGCTTCCCACTGCGAACCATTATTGTTTAATACGGCAAGTGAATGGAAACGCGATAAGATGGGCGAATGGGATTACATCAATAATAAAAAAGGTGTAGACAGCGTGCTCAATGTCCGTGTGAAGGAATGCGCTCCTTTTGAAAATGTATATACGCTGGCATTGCGCGGACTGCATGACAGAGCCATGAATGCAAGCAATGATATGGGTGATAGAAAGGATATGCTTCAGGAAGCTCTGATGGCGCAAAGGCAGATGTTGATCGATGCAATCGGTAAACCGGGAGAAGAAATTCCCCAGGCATTTACTCCTTATAAGGAGGTACTGGACGTATATGATGAAGGTTTGGAACTACCGGATGATGTAACTATCATTTGGCCGGATGATAATTACGGTTATATGAAACGTTTGAGTAGCCCGAAAGAACAGAAACGTTCGGGTCGTTCGGGTGTATATTATCACTCTTCTTATCTTGGCAAGCCTCACGATCACCTTTGGATGAATACGGTTTCTCCTACATTGATGTATGAAGAACTTCGTAAAGCCTATGATGCAACAGCCGACCGCATCTGGTTACTGAATGCCGGTGACATTAAGTCATGTGAATTCGCAGTGGATTACTTCCTGACAATGGCTTTCGATATTGATGCTTTCAACTTTGAAAGAGCAGCCAATTATCGTACAGAATGGTTGTGTGGAATGTTGGGCGACCAATACCGCAATGAGTATCAGGATGTAGTCAATTCTTTCTATAAGCTGGCTTTTGCACGTAAACCCGAATTTATGGGATGGGGTTACCAGTGGACGACTGATAAACATGGTAGAGAACGGAATACGGATACGGACTTCTCACTGACCAACTATCGTGAAGTGGACAACCGTTTGAGCGAATACCGCCGTATTGGAGGTATCGTAGAGAATATTCTGAATAATATGTCCGATGAGAAACAGAAAGCATGTTTCTATCAGTCATTATATTATCCGGTAAAGGGATGCGAACTGTTGAACAGAATGGTACTGGACGGACAAAGAAACCGTTGGTATGCTATTCAGCAAAGAGCATCGGCTAAGGATTTGAAGAAATCAGCAAAAGCTTGTTATGACAGTCTGGAAGTTATAACCAAAGGATATAACTCACTGCTCGACGGTAAATGGAATCATGTGATGACCATGAAGCAAGGATTTGCGGCTGCTTATTTTGAACTTCCGAAGTTGAGAGATGTTGAACTGGCTCCTGCAGCTTCTCTGGGTGTAATGGCCGAGGGTGAGGCAGTATTGAAAGGTCTGCAAAGCTTCCATTCATTGCCATGTTTCAATACTTACCTGCGCCAATCTTACTATATAGATGTATTCAATAAAGGTGCTACTCCGTTGAAATGGAAAACATCTGTAACAAACGATTGGATTTTGGTAAGCAAGAAGTCCGGAGAGACAACTACCGAAGAGCGTATTGAAGTTTCCATCGACTGGGCAAAGGTTCCGGCTGGTGAAAGAATCCTTGGTACATTGGATATTATGTCCGACCGTGGTGAGAAAGAAACTGTTTATATCTCCGTCTTTAATCCTACATCTCCTTCATTGGCCGAAATGGACACTCTGTTTGTAGAGAACAATGGGTATGTTGCGATGGATGCGGCAAGTTTCCACCGTAAAGTAGAGAATGATGATATTAAGATGATTGTGATTCCGAACTTGGGATTTGAGAATACAGCTGTTCAGTTGGGTAATCCTATGGCAAAGGCACAGCGTACGGCGGGACGTAATACACCGCGTCTGGAATATGATTTCTATACTTTTGAACAGGGATCGGTAGATGTTTACACCTATGTACTTCCTACCTTCCCCATAAGCAAGGATAGAGGATATGCCGGGCATGAAGCAACTAATGTTGAGACTAAATATGGCGTATGTATCGATGAGGGTCCCGTTATGAATCCGTCTACTTCTTCCTTTGAATATGCTCAGATCTGGTATGAGAGCGTATTGAAGAATTGCAGAATCAATAAGACGACCCTTCATATAGACAAGCCGGGCAAGCATACAGTGAAAATCATCTGTGGAGATGCTGGAACCGTTTTGCAGAAGGTTGTATTGGACTTTGGTGGTATGAAGCGTTCTTATATGGGACCGCGACCTACCAGAAAGGAATAAAAGAGTGATAAGGTGGTAGAGTGATAGATCACTCTACCACCTTATCACATTTTGTTCATAACCCGATAAAAATGAATCAATCTATGTTTTTGTGTGTAATTTTTATTTCTTGTCTTGTTACCTTTTCCACCACCATTCCCCCCTCTCAGATACCTTCTGGATGGGGGTACAATGAGTCAGGGACTGAAAGGCATTCAGTCCCTGACTGAATCAGATTCATTCAACGAGTCGGAAGAGTAGCTGCAGGAAAGGAAGAAACTTACGATTTTTTTGTAAGTATAATTGTTAACTGATGAAATATACGATGAATCATTATTTAACCCCTGATTCGCATAAATATCAATATTACTATGATGAAAAAGTTAATACTTGCCTTTTGTATGTTACAAGGTATCTTGTTATCGTTAGGAGCTCAGGATATGCATCAGAACATAGCATATGCTGACAATAATGTGCGCTTTACGGTTATCTCCGATGGAACACTCCGTTTAGAGTATGCTCCGGATGGCAAATTTGTAGATAACAAATCTTTTGTTGCGGTGAACCGCCTCTATCCGGATGTAGACTACAAGCTGAAGTCAAAAGGGGCGTGGATTGAAATAACGACCTCTAAAATGAGGATGCGTTATAAAAAAGATAGTGGTCAGTTTACCGGAAACAATCTAGTGATTGAAGCGGTGAAAGGGGCATTTCCATTCACTTGGAAGCCCGGAGTGCAGCAAAAAGGAAATCTGAAAGGTACTTACCGCACTCTGGACGGAATGGATGGTGAAACGCAAACTCAAACTTGGGTAGCTGATACCAAGAAAGGGGAACAACTGAAGTTGGAAGACGGTTTGCTGGCTACTGATGGTTGGTCTTTTATTGATGATTCACAAGGACTTCTGTTCGATAATGATCCGGATTGGGAGTGGGCGAAAGAACGTCCCGCCAATGGAGGGCAGGACTGGTATTTCATGGCTTACGGGCATGATTACAAGCAAGCTCTGAAAGACTACACTCTCTTTGCAGGTAAGATGCCGTTGCCTCCCCGCTATGCGTTTGGCTATTGGTGGTCGCGCTATTGGTTGTATTCTGATAAAGAGTTCCGTAACCTAATTGATAATTTTAATACTTATCAGATTCCTTTGGATGTGTTGGTGGTAGATATGGACTGGCATTATACCGAGAAGGGTAAAGGAGGCTGGACCGGTTGGACTTGGAACAGGGATTTATTTCCGAATCCCCAAGGTTTCTTGAAATATCTGAAGCAGAATGACCTGAAAATTACTCTCAATCTGCATCCGGCAGACGGAGTGGCTGCATACGAAGAAAACTATACGGAGATGGCGAAAGACATGGGTGTCGATCCTGAGACAAAGAAGACGATTTCCTGGGTTAATTCCGATAAAAAGTTCATCCGGAGTATGTTTAAGAATATACTGGGTCCGATGGAGAAAGATGGAGTAGACTTCTGGTGGCTGGACTGGCAGCAGGGAATGTTTGACCCGAAAATGAAGAATCTGAGTAATACATGGTGGATCAATTACGCATTCTTTAGTGATATGGAAAAGCGCCGGGAGACTCGCCCGATGTTATATCACCGTTGGGGAGGATTAGGAAACCATCGTTATCAGGTAGGCTTTTCCGGTGATGCGGTGATCTCTTGGAAATCATTGGACTTTCAGCCTTATTTCAATTCTACTGCCTCTAATGTGCTGTATGGCTATTGGAGCCATGACTTAGGAGGACATATCGGTAGTCAGATAGATCCCGAAATGTATACCCGTTGGTTACAATTCGGAGCATTAGGCCCGATTATGCGTACGCATTCTCAGAAAGGGGCTAAATTGAATAAAGAACCCTGGGTGTTCAATAAGGAATATTGTGACATCATTCGTGAAACAATTCGCCAACGCTATGTGATGGCTCCTTATATTTATACGATGGCCCGCAAGGGGTATGATGACGGAATTTCACTCTGCCGCCCCATGTATTATGATTATCCGGAAAATAAGGAAGCCTATGAGTTCCGAAATGAATATATGTTCGGAGATGATGTGCTGGTTATGCCGGTCACTGCTCCGGTAGAGAATGGCTATGCACAGGTGCGTGTATGGTTGCCGGAAGGAGAATGGTATGAATGGCATACAGGTGCTTTGCTGAAAGGGAATCAGATTGTGGAACGCTCTTTTGCCGTTGATGAATATCCGATTTATATAAAGGCAGGTGCCATATTGCCCATGTATCTGGATAATGTGATGAATCTGAATGGCAATGACGAAGAGGTGGCAGTAACGGTTTTCCCCGGTGGAGGCGATACTGCCGAGTTCAAGTTGTACGAAGATAATGGTAATGATAAGAATTATGCATCCGAATATGCTGTGACTAAGTTGAGTTCTGTCCGCAATGGTAATGAACAAACGCTTGTGATAGGTAAACGTGAGGGTGCTTATAAGGATATGCCTCTTGCCTGCCCGTTTAAAGTGAAGGTGCTTTCTTCTCTTATTCCCCAGTCTGTTACGGTGAATGGACATCCGGCTAAATACCAGTACTTAGGTGAAGATTTTGCCCTTTTGATCGATGTTCCTGCTCAGACTTGCGATCAGGAAAAGGTGGTTAAAATCGTTTATCCGTCTGAAAAGGTCGATCTGAACGGACTTCTTGGAGCATCCCGAAGAATAGCGAAGAGTATGGAACAACTGAAATATCGTAATTCATACATTGTCTTTAAAGAAGAGTTTGGTAAAATGGGAAGTTTGAGTGAAGCAGTGACCTATGCTCCCTCCGAAATGCCCGCTTTGATCGCTGATTTCTGGAAAAGTTATAATGAACTGCCTGCAGTGTTGGAACGACAAGGAATGAAGAGTGATTTTGCAACATGGTTTTTGCAATCTGTTTGTTGGAGCAAGCGATAAATAATAGATAGATGAAACGATATTTGATGATATTTTTGGCCGCTTTCATGGCTTTTCACTGTATGGGGGCTTCTTTGCCCTCCCAGGTGGACAGCCATGATATAGCGTCTTTACATGCATGGGGACCTTATTCCAAACGCTATGCAGGCATCTCGCACATACCTGATATGAGTAAAGGAATACGTTTTGATTTCTCCGTGATGCCCGGATATTATCGGAATCGCCAGTTGGTGCCGCATGTCCTGTTTGAATCGTCTTACTATCCATGGGAGATAAATCCGGAGGTGAATCGCATCACTTATCGATATGAACTGGAGTGGAAGGACAAGGTTTATACGGATGTCACTTATTACGTGTTGGATGATAATCGCACACTGGTCGGAATACATTGTGTCAACAATACAGGGATGCCTCAGAATCTGGTTCTGAACCAGATGGCTTATATAGACTATCCTGAGACGTATCCGCAGGTAACTGCTACAGGAGCATCGCGGCTGCAATGGTATAATGCCATTGATTATACGGAGAATGAACCTGTTCGGAAATCGCCTCAATACAGATTGGTATATGATGGGTGGCGGCGGAATGAAGAACGTAGTGCCTCGTCTCTCGATGGTTCGATTCTGGGAAGGGGATTTGGCAGAAACAAAGGTGACCGCCTGAGTTATCAAGTGAAGATCCTCCCGGGTCAGGAAAGCGGAGCCATAGGTATCCGATTTAAAGTAAAGAAGGAAGAGAACGCTGTACTACAGCTGAAAGGACTGGCAGAACAATCTGTTACTCTGAAAGGTACGGGAGAATTTTCTTTCGTATCAGTTCTTTATCAGAATAAGAAGGCGGGAGAATACAAATTGGAACTTATTTCGGGCAGTACCGTTGAAATCGGTCTGGATGGATTCTTTATAGGCAGTGCGGATGATATCAGCAATGTAAATGTAGTTCGTACGCCGATACCTTTTACTCCTGCAATGGAAGTAGGTAAAAACAAGAAAGACTTTATCCTGAAGTACAAAGACTGTGAAAACTATTATGGGGTGGCTTGGAACCATCAGCATTCGGAAGTTCGGGAAATACTGAACGGTGAATTGGAATCTTTCTTCCGGAGAAAGGTGCACGATCATGTCTCGTCAAGGCTGGTTGGAGATAGGAAGTGGCACTATACGAATGCTTTTTTGCGTCCTGTCGTGCTGGAACCAGATTCTGAACAGACCATTTACATGTTGGTATGCACAGGAGATAAGGAACAGGTACAACAAGAATTGCAGAGTTTCCATTCAACTCCGGATAAACTGATTGCGCAGGTTAAATCTACGGAAGGTGCAAAGTTTAAGGATAAAGTGTTACCGGGCGGAGAGAAGTATCTTCTGGGAAATAGTTTATTGCAAGCCTCGCTTTTATCGAATATCGTATATCCGGTTTATACGCAGAAAGAGTACATCAGGCATTTCACACCGGGCAAGAACTGGAATAGTCTTTATACTTGGGATTCCGGATTCATTGCACTGGGACTGATTGATGTGGATCCGGCTAAGGCTTTCGAATGCATCAAGGCCTATACAACTCCGGTAGGGAGTGAATCGGCTTTTATTCATCATGGCACTCCATTGCCTATCCAGATATATGCTTACGCTGATTTGTGGAACAATAGCCTGTCACGTGAGACCTTGGAATTCTTATATCCCCGACTGAAACAGTTCTTTAACTTTATGGTTGGAAACGATCCTTACTCTACTACCCGGATGAAGGGTTCCGGTCTGCTTCGCACCTGGGATTATTTCTATAATTCCGGTGGATGGGACGATTATCCGCCTCAGCATGCACGTGGGGGGAATAAACTGGTGACTCCTGTAGTTACTTCGGCATATTACTTGCGGGCTGCGAAAATACTGCGCCTGGCGGCAAAAGAGTTGGGACTGAAAAAGGATATGAAAGAATATGAGCAGGTAATCGGACGACTGTCGAATGCTTTGCAAACCTACTCTTGGGACGAAGAAAGCGGATATTTTGGGTATGTGCTCCATGATTCTTTGGAGAATGCGAAAGAAATCTTACGGTATAAGGACCGGTCGAACTTTAACAAGGGGTTGGATGGAGTGACTCCTCTGACAGCAGGTATCTGTTCTCCGGATCAGGTAAATAGGTTGGTGGGACATCTGTTTTCTCCCGATGAGTTATGGACAAAAGTAGGAATTTCAACGGTAGACCAGTCTGCTCCTTATTATAAAGTAGATGGGTATTGGAATGGTGCCGTATGGTTTCCCCATCAGTGGGTAATGTGGAAAACTCTTTTAGATTTAGGTAAGGGAGAAGAAGCCTATCGGGTGGCGCATACAGCCCTAGATAATTGGGAAAAGGAATGTGCAGCAAGCTATTTTACGTTCGAGCATTTCATTATCTCTTCGGGAAGAGGAGCGGGGTGGCACCAGTTTTCCGGACTTTCATCACCTATTTTGAATTGGTTTGCTGCCTATTATAAGTCGGGTAAAGTTTCTACCGGCTTTGAGGTATGGATTACGAAGAGCGAATTCAATAGTACTTGTTCTGGATATAAGGCTGATATCTCTTTTGATGATTCGACAAAGGCTCATGAACGTTGCATGATTGTCTGTATGGATGCAAAACATACATACGAAGCATTCTTCAATGGCAAGCCTGTCAAATTCAGACCTGGCCATGCCGGAATGTTAGAAATTACTTTGCCGGCTACTAATAAAACAGGTGAACTCATAATTCAGGCTCTTAATTAAACTCATTATTGACGGGTTATGAACTAAAAATCGGGTGGTGTATACTGTTTACAAATGATGTATGTTCCTAAAACAGTCGTATACTGAATGCCATCTAGTCGTATACTTAATAGGATTCAGTTGTATATTGAATAGGATTTGGTTTAATAATATTGATAATCAGTTGGCTATAAAAGATGCTGCTGCCATTGATAAATTCTGACAAATAATTAAAATATCATCACCCTATCACTTTACCACATTATTACTCTTTTGTTCTTTCTATTAATTTATGAGATCCCTATTTTGCATACGTTGAAATAGGTATTTTGTATTATTAGGTTACAAAACAGATTAACGGGTTTTACATCAAGTGAAACTTTGTTAAATAATATATTCGTCTCATTATTGATAATTTTGTGTCTACTATTGTTTTACGCCTTTCTGATTACTAATTTGAGACGTTTTTTCTCTTTTTAGGAATAAGTTTATTATTTGTTATTTAATTGAATCTCTACTTTTGTCTTGCTTTAAAGCCAAGAAAGTCTTTACAATTTTTTTAAATTTAATATTATGAAGCAGAAGATTTCAAAATTCTTTTCTGGTGCGAGGATTAGGATGTTATTACTATTTCTGATCTCTACAGTTTATATTCAAGCTCAGTCGGGCAGAATTGTTACAGGTGTTGTTAAAGATGCCACGGGCGAAACAGTTATTGGAGTAAATGTAACTGTAAAGGGTAATGCTGCTTTGGGTGCTATTACCGATTTGGATGGTAAGTATTCATTGAACGTTCCAGCACAAAAATCTATTTTAGTGTTTTCGTTCATAGGTTATCAAACCATAGAAAAGACGATTGATGCTAATACAAGAACTCTGAACGTAACGTTGGTTGAAGATTCTAAGCTATTGGATGAAGTGGTTGTAGTTGGTTACGGTACAATGAAAAGAAAAGACGTAACAGGTGCTGTGGCACATGTTGGAGATGAAGTGACCAAGAATAGAGCTGCAACAAATGCTCTTGATTTCCTTGTAGGTACAGTGCCTGGTGTGCATATAACACCTTCTACTGAAGCAGGTGGTGGCGCTTCCGGACTTCTAATTCGTGGTAAACAATCATTGAAGGCAAGTACTTCTCCTTTGGTTGTTCTGGATGGTGTTGTATTTTATGGTAATATTGGAGATATTAACCCGAATGATATTGAAAGTATGGATATCCTGAAGGATGCTAGTTCTACTGCTATTTATGGTTCTAAGGGGTCGGCAGGTGTTATCCTTATTAATACCAAGAGAGGTACTTCAGAAAAGCCTATTATTAATGTAAGCACAAAAATTGGTGTGTCGCAGGCAACTTTTATGCCTGAAATGCCTACTGCCGAACAGTACATGCAGAGACGTTCCGATTATTATAAGACAATCGACTATTTCAAACCGGGAGATCAACAAAAAGGTTTAGGCTACTATGATAATCCCGATCATCTGCCTGAGGGAGTTTCTCGCGATCAATGGGCTGCTTATGATCCTTCTTTCTCCGGTGATTACATTGAGACCTGGATGCAACGTTTGGAATTTAATCCTATTGAAGTTACCAATTACAAAGCTGGTAAATTTGTTGACTGGATGGATCTTGTTTATCAGAATGGCTTAAGACAAGATTACAATGCGTCTGTTTCCGGTAAGACAGCGAGAACTAACTATTACGTCTCATTAGGATATACCAATAATGACGGTATTGTTGTAGGCGATCAATTCCGTGCTGCAAGATCACGTGTAAATTTGGATACTGAGATTACAAAATGGCTGAATATCGGTTTGAATGCACAATTCGTTCATAAAGGTTCGGATGATATTAAGGCGGATACAGGTGCAGCCAAGGCAGCCAGTCCTTTTGGTGATGTTTATGAAGCTGATGGAAGCATCAAAGTTAGACCTTGGGATGACAACCGCGTTGCCAACCCGTTGTTGAACCGTTCAGTAGATGATAAATACTATAGAACACAAACCTTCAACTCAAGCGTGTATGGTAAGTTGACTCTTCCGTTCGGATTCACTTGGCAGACTACTTTCAACGTACGTTATGGTTGGAGGAAGGATTATTATTTTGATTCTGATATCAAACCGGGTGTAGTAGCCGGGGGTAAAGCAAAACGTGTGGACTACTCTGACTACGAGTGGAGCATTGATAATATGCTGAAGTGGAACCGCACCTTTGCTAAAATACATAACTTTGATTTTACCTTTGTGTATACTGCTGAAAAATATCAGAACTGGCAAAGTACAGGAAACAATGAAGGTTTCCAACCTAATGGTGCATTGAGTTATCATGGCATTCAGGCCGGTATTACTCCTACTGTCAGCGCAAACGATGAAATGCAGACTGGTAATGGGTTGTTATGGCGTTTGAACTATTCTTTGATGGACCGTTATTTGCTGACCGGTTCTGTACGTCGTGATGGCTTCTCTGCTTTTGGACAGAACAATCCTTTCGGTATATTTTCTACTGTTGCTGCCGGATGGCGCATATCAGAAGAGAAGTTCTTGAAGGATGTGAAATGGATTAATAACCTGAAGTTGCGTCTCTCTTGGGGACAGACCGGTAACCGTGACATCGGTCGTTATGCTGCTTTCTCTAGATTAACTATCACCAATGTTATTCTGAATGGTGTAAACTATAAAGGTGTATATCCTTCAAGTTTGGCTAATAGAGACTTGAAATGGGAAACGACTACTGGCTTTAACCTCGGTGTCGACTTCGGGTTGTTCAACAACCGGTTAAGCGGCTCTGTGGAACTTTATAAGAATAAAACGAATGATTTGTTGATGGACCGTGCCATGCCCGAAATTTCCGGATACGGTAAGATTGCCTCCAATCTGGGAGAACTTGCCAATCAGGGCGCTGAGTTGACTTTGTCAAGTGTAAACGTAAATACCCGGAATGTACGTTGGGGTACTACTTTCACTTATTCTACTAACAAGAATGAAATTAAGCATCTGTATGGCGATATGATTGACGTGTTGGACGCAGAGGGTAATATTGTCGGCCAGCGTGAGGATGATGATGTACAGAATGGTTGGTATATTGGACATGCTATTGATGAAATCTATGATTATAAGTGGATTGGTGTATGGCAACTGGGTGAAGAGCTGGAAGCAGCAAAATATGGCAAGCAGCCAGGTGATCCGAGATTATTGGATGTCAATAATGATGGTAAAATCAATGATGAAGACAAAATTTGGTTGGGTACAAAAACTCCGAAGCATCGTATGACATTGAGCAGTGACCTGAATTTGTTCAAATGCATCAATTTCTCTTTCGTATTACGTGGGGAATTCGGGTGGATGGATATTGATAATCTGCCAAGAAATGAAACTAATCGTTTTTATAACACTTCAAACTCTGTTTGGACTGAGTATTGGACACCATGGAATCCGAATAGCAAATATGCTCGTTTGGGTGCAAACGTCGATAGTCCGGGTGTGAATATTTACGAAAAGAGAAACTATGTAAGAATGCAGAATATGGCATTGTCTTATACGTTCCCCAAGAAGTTGATCAACAAGTTTATGATTGATAATCTAAGATTCAGTATTAATGTGGATAATGCATTCGTTATCTCTAAATGGAGAACCTCTGATCCTTTGACTAAAGCAGTTACGCCACGTATTTGGACATTTGGTGTAGACATTACTTTATGATCTAATAGAACAATTAAATAAAGATATTCAAATGAAAACAAAGAAATATATACTAAGAAGTCTATCAACTTGTCTGATAGCTGCCAGTCTTTCTGCTTGTGTTGATCTTGAACCGAGAGCGATGTCATTTTTGACACCGGAGAACACTTTTGTTGATAAAGCAGGTTTGGAAACAATGCTTCGCCTCTGCCGTAAACAGATGAATTTTGAATGGTTTGGAGATGCTTTCAACTCCGGAAACTGTGAAACTTATTCTGTATATGAATATGCTTGGTCTGACTTGGCTGTTATGGGTGGTCCTGAAACCAAGGAAATCCATAATATGGTTACTCAGTTGACCCCAACCACTAATATGTATCTGCATCTTCGTTATTGGGTTTTTGGCTGGAATGGTATCAAGTATGCCAATACGGTTATTACCCGTGTTTCTGAGGCTGACGGCATGGCCTCTGAAGAAGACAGAAACGCTTGTTTGGCAGAAGGATACTTTCATCGTGCTTATTGGTATTATCTGTTGACTAACCAATTTGGAGATGTACCCTGGATTGGAGAAGAGATTACTGGTGCAAAATTGGACTTTAATACAGTTTCCCGTAAAACTATCTTGGCGAATATCAAGAAAGATATGGAGTATGCCGTAAAGTGGTTGCCAAAGGAAGTAAGCCGTGGTGCCGTGAGTAGGGCTGCTGGTGAACATTTATTGGCCAAAATATGTCTGGCTACCGGTGACTTTCAACAGGCAGTAGATGCAACTACTCGCTGTATCAATGATTACGGATTGCATCTGATGAATGAACGCTTCGGCATTAATATGGATGATAAGAGCAAGGATGTATACAACGACTTGTTTCAAGAGGAAAATATTAGCATTGTTGAAAATAAGGAAGGTATCATGATTGGTCAGGAAATTTATGGTTTGGATGGATGTACTTCTCCAAGTGGTTCAAAGCGTAAACGTAATTTTGTGCCGCAGTGGCATGCCGGAAGCAAAATGAAGACACCAGATGGGAAGAACGGAACGACAGATGCATCGGGGACTTATGATGGATACGAACAGTTGGAACTGTTAGGTAGAGGACTTGCTAAGATACGTCCTACTAACTATGCACAATATGAGTTGTGGAAGAATTGTGGTGATGATATGCGTCATAATTCAAATAACTGGTTCGATAAGTCACGTATCTACTACAATCTTCCGGCATCTAAAGGAGGCAGCAGTAAATATTTTGGTCAACCAGTTGATCCTGCTTACTGTACCGATACTATGCGTTGCTATTTCTCTTTCCCAATTGTGAAAGTTTTGATTGATAAGGATGATCCGAACGCAGGAGGTAAAGTACCAGTAGGTGGTTTCACGGATCAGTATATTTTCCGCCTTGCGGAAACTTACTTGAATAGAGCTGAGGCTTATTGGTGGTTAGGTAATAATGAGATGGCTACTGCGGATGTGAATACAATTCGTCGACGTGTGAATGCACCGGAATTTTCATCTGTTACCTTGGAAGATATTTTAGATGAAAGAGCTAGAGAATTATTTCTGGAAGACCATCGCAAGACCGAATTAACTCGTATTGCTTTCTTGAAAGCAGAAAAGGGCATAGATGGATATTCACTTGATAATTTTTCAGAAAAGAATTGGTATTATGACCGTATGATGGAGAAGAATAATTTCTTTGCAACAGAATATTATTATTCAACCAATGCATTTATTATGAAGCCGTATCATGTGTTGTGGCCTATTCCGCGTAATGCCATAGAATCCAATACCCAAGGTCGTATCAATCAGAACTATGGTTACGATGGTTATGAATATAATATTCCTGTAGAAGAACTTGAAAAAAGATATAATAATTGATTATGAGAAGTAAATATATGTTGTTTGCCTTGGCTCTGACAGGAGCCTTGGCATCTTGTTCAGATGATGATAATAATAATCAGAAGCTAGTTTATAATAACCCTTATTCAAACCCATTAACTGACTACAGTGCGGCTGATCCAACAGTTTGGAAAGAAAATGACCATTCATTTTATGTATATGCTACCAATACGTCTGTAGTCCGTAAATCAATAGATTTGATTCATTGGACAGAGGGTGGTAAGATGTTTGAGAAGAAACCTTCGTTTGTTACAGAGAAAGGTGCGGCAGTATGGGCTCCGGACATTGAGAAGATTGGTGATAAATATATTTTGTACTATGCTATGTCTGCCATGGGTAAACCTGCATCTGCCGGCATTGGAATCGCTTCTGCAGATTCTCCCGAGGGTCCCTTCTCATTGGATATATCTGTTGATGGAAAGGGTAAGTTGTTCACTTCAAATGAAATTAATGTGAGAAATTCTATCGATCCTTGCTTTTTCGAGGACAATGGACAGAAATGGTTGGTTTGGGGTAGCTTTAACGGTTTATATGCTGTGAAGCTGAATGAAGATGGTACAAGGGTGTATCCTGACATTGCAACAGCCAAGAAAGAAAGAGTGCAGGTTGCAGGTACTGCATTTGAAGCGCCTTATATTCATAAACGTGGTGATTATTACTATATGTTTGCATCTGTTGGTTCATGTTGTAACTCTATGTTAAGTACTTATACTACAGTTGTCGGTCGCTCTACTTCTTTCTTAGGTCCGTATGTGAATAAGAATGGAGAATCAATGCTTGATAATAAATATGAGGTCCTTATCAGAGCTAATGATCGCTTTGTAGGTCCTGGCCATAATTCGGAGATTGTGACAGATAGCGAAGGTAATGAATGGATGTTGTATCACAGTTATGACAGATATACTCCAAGCAAAGGGCGTTATCTGATGATCGACCGGATTGTTTGGGAGAATGATTGGCCGGTAATTGCTGGTAATAGTCCATCTAGCGAAGCAGAAGCACCGGTGTGTAAATAGTAAATATATGCAGAAAATATTGTTAATAGGAATCTTTCTTGCCATAAGCTGTTTGCTTATGGCAAGAAAAACTGTCAAGAGTTATCAGAATCCGGTTATAAACTATAGTTTACCTGATCCTTCTATTATCAAAGGGGAGGATGGATACTATTATCTGTATGCTACCGAAGATATTCGAAACTTGCCTATTCATCGTTCGAAAGATTTGGTAGAGTGGGAATATGTGAGTACTGCTTTTACTAAAAGCACTCGTCCGAATTTTGAGCCTAAAGGAGGATTATGGGCTCCAGATATCAATAAAATAGGTGATAAATATGTACTTTATTATTCCATGTCCGTTTGGGGAGGAGAGTGGACTTGTGGTATCGGATGTGCTACTGCCGATAAACCTGAAGGCCCTTTTAAGGATCATGGGAAAATATTCCGTAGCAATGAAATCAATGTACAGAATTCTATTGATCCTTTCTATATAGAGGATAGAGGAAAGAAATATCTTTTTTGGGGTAGTTTTCGGGGAATTTACGGCATAGAACTGTCGAATGACGGGCTTTCTGTTAAGAAAGGCGCCAAACTTCACCAAGTGGCAGGAACAGCCTATGAAGGGACATATATTCATAAAAAAGATGATTATTATTATTTTTTTGCATCTATAGGAACTTGCTGTGAAGGCTTGAAAAGTACTTATACTACGGTTGTAGGTCGTTCAAAGAAACTTTTTGGACCTTATGTGGATAAAAATGGTAATAAAATGCTGGATAATCATCATGAAATATTAATTCACCAGAATGAGTCTTTTGTAGGTACCGGACATAACTCAGAGATTGTAAGAGACAAAGCAGGTAATGACTGGGTGCTCTATCATGCAGTGAGTACCACGAGTCCTGGAGGTCGTGTGTTGATGTTGGATAAGATTGATTGGAAAGACGGGTGGCCATCTGTGTCTGGCAATTCTCCGTCATTAGAATTTGAAAGACCTGTATTGTAAAATTGTAAAATGGAGATTGAATATGAGGTTAAAAATATTGTTTTTAGGGATAATATTGTTTGTGGGTATTGTAAATATTGGAGCAGTAAATTATACTCCTGAAAATATTGCTATTTCCTTAAAAGTACCAGGGAATGATGCCAAGCGATATCCACTTGCCTTGCAGAAGATGCAGGATGGTGTGTACAGCTGCCGGGCTTCGGAAAAGTTGCCGTTGAACATTATCCGCCAGGTGGTGGGCAAGGATGGCAAACAGCGCATTACCGTCACACTCAAGGCGCTGGAAAATGTGTATTTCAACTACGGGGAACAGATAAAGACCGGTTACAAGCATTCGGATTGCCAGTTCTACATGCCGGGTTTTTGGTATCGCCGCAACCTGCGTTCGCCGAAGGAAGCTCCTTCTTTCCACACATCGGACAGTTGGCTGGTACGTGAGGACCGTTTGAGCACTCCGCTGACGGCGGCTTTCAATCCTGCAAGTGGTACGTCCATGTCGGTTATCCGTATTGACAAGTTCGACAAGGAAACTTTGACCACCCATAAGGAAGGAGAGGTAATCTTGTCCGGCGAGACTTCCATCGGATATACCGGTTTCTGCAATGTGGATGGTGTGACTGTCTTGGCATACGGTTTCCCCTATAAGGAAGCACCGAAGACATATATCCGCAAATTGACGCTGGCTCCTGCCGTTGAGGCTTTCCAGTTGCTTCACAAGGGCGACAGCATCTCCATGACTTGGGAGGTGTCCGAAAGGAATGCTGCCGATTTCTCGGAATGCGTACAGCGCACCTGGGAGTATTGTTATGACACTAACCGTCCGAAACCGGTTGACACATCTTATACGGTGGACCGCATGAAGGAGGTGATGAGCAATTTCTTTGTGGAAAGCTATGTCAGCAATACCCCCACTCATTATTACTCTGGGGTAGAGTTGGAGACTGCTACTTGTGCTAATACCGATGTTGCCGAAGTGGGCTTTGTGGGACGTACGTTGCTGAACGCTTTCAATGCTTTGGAGTATGGCAAACAGCAGAATCGCCAAGACTTGGTGGACAATGCCAATCATATCTTTGACACTTATCTCCAGAATGGTTTTTCGCCTGCCGGTTTCTTCAACGAAGTGGTACACTACAACCGCGGCTTCAAGGAAACCAGACATAGCATCCGCCGTCAGTCCGAAGGCGTATATGCCATTCTGAACTATCTGAACTACGAGAAACAGCAGAAGCGTAAACACTCCGAATGGGAGAAACGCATCAAGGGCATGTTGGACAGCTTCCTCAAGTTACAGAATGAGGACGGCAGTTTCCCGCGTAAGTTCAAGGATGATTTCTCTATTGTGGATGCCAGCGGTGGTAGCACGCCTTCGGCAACATTGCCTTTGGTGATGGCATCCAAGTATTTCAAGGACAAGCGTTATTTGGCAAGCGCCAAGCGTACGGTGGACTATTTGGAGAAGGAACTGATATCTAAAGCCGATTATTTCTCTTCTACGCTGGATGCCAATTGCGAGGACAAGGAAGCCTCCTTGTATGCTGCTACAGCTGCTTATTATCTGGCTTTGGTTACCAAAGGAGAAGAACGTGCACACTATGCAGAACTGGCGAAGAAAGCCGCTTATTTTGCGTTGTCGTGGTATTATACTTGGGATGTTCCTTTTGCCGAAGGTCAGATGCTGGGAGATATCGGCTTGAAAACCCGTGGTTGGGGAAATGTGTCGGTAGAGAATAACCATATTGATGTATTTATCTTCGAATTTGCCGATGTGCTGCATTGGCTCTCAAAGGAGTACAACGAGCCGCGCTTCTCTGACTTTGCCGAGGTGATTTCTACTTCCATGCGTCAGTTACTGCCGTATGAAGGACACATGTGCGGCATTGCCAAAGTTGGCTATTACCCGGAAGTGGTGCAGCATACCAACTGGGATTACGGACACAACGGAAAGGGATATTACAACAATATCTTCGCTCCGGGCTGGACGGTTGCTTCTTTGTGGGAGTTGTTCACTCCGGGACGTGCGGAGCAGTTCTTATTGAAAAAATGATAGTCTAAACAGTAACCAATATTGTATTTATGAATAAGATGATGACTTTGTTGGCAAGCGTGATGCTATTGGCATCGGCTTGCACGGGCAAGCAGGCGAGTGAAAAGACTGCTTCTGGACTGGAACCTGCGAACTTCCGTACGGAAGTGGATGGCAAGCAGACAGACTTGTTTGTTTTGAAGAATAAGAATGGTATGGAAGTTTGTATTACGAATTTCGGCGGACGTATTGTATCGGTGATGGTGCCGGACAAGGATGGCGTTATGCGTGATGTGGTGCTGGGCTTCGATTCCATTCAGGACTACATCAAATTTCCTTCGGATTTCGGTGCTACCATCGGTCGTTATGCCAACCGAATTAATCAGGGTAAGATTACGGTGGATGGGGTAGAGTATCGGTTGCCGCGCAACAATTATGGTCACTGCCTGCATGGTGGTCCCAAGGGATACCAATATCAAGTGTTCGATGCTCGCCAATTGAGCAATCAGGTTCTGGAACTAGCTTATCTTTCGAAAGATGGAGAGGAGGGATTCCCAGGTAATCTGAGTTGTAAGGTTGTTTTCTCACTGACAGATGATGATGCTATCGACATTCGTTATAGTGCTGAAACGGACCGTACCACTGTTGTCAATATGACGAACCATTCTTATTTTAATCTGGACGGTGACCCTTCCAAGTCTAATTCGGATTATCTGCTCACTATTGATGCAGATGCCTATACTCCTGTAGATAGTACTTTTATGACGAATGGTGAGATTGTTTCTGTAGAAGGTACGGATATGGATTTTCGTACTCCTACAGCCATTGGTGCTCGTATTGACAATGAATTTGAACAATTGAAGAACGGTAAAGGATATGACCACAATTGGGTACTTAATACGAAAGGTGATATCACTCGTCCGTGCGCAACTCTTGAGTCTCCCGTGACGGGTATTGTTCTTGATGTTTATACCAATGAACCTGGTATTCAGATTTATACTGGTAATTTTCTTGATGGTACATTAACTGGGAAGAAAGGCTTTGTATATGACCATCGTGCTTCCGTCTGTTTGGAAACGCAAAAATATCCAGATACTCCCAATAAACCGGAATGGCCTTCGGCATTGTTAAAGCCCGGGGAGAAGTATGACAGTCATTGTATCTATCGTTTTTCGGTGAAGAAATGAAGATATAATATATAAACCTCCGAAATTACTGATGAAAAGCTATTGTATATCTGATTATCAGTAATTTCGGAAAGGTCGATTTTATCGCATGGCGAGCGCCTTGTTTTCGGCGGCTTCCATGATTTCCCGTTCTCCCGGTCCTTTGTCGTTAATGCCGCAAAGGTGCAGGATACCGTGGATGATGACGCGGTACAGCTCCCGTTCGTAGTCATTGCCGGCAAACTGTTCGGCGTTGGTGCGTACCGTATCCAGGCTGATGAAGAGGTCGCCGCTCAGGCGGTTGCCTTCGCAGTAGTCGAAAGTGATGATGTCCGTGTAGTAATCGTGCTGAAGGTACTGGCGGTTCACTTCGAGGATTTTCTCGTCCGAACAGAAGATGTAGGCTATTTCGCCGATTCTCTTGTTGTAGGTGGCGGCAACGGCTTTGATCCATTCCGTTGTTTCGCGCTTCTTGATTGCGGGCATTTCGATGCCGTCTGTCTGATAACTTATCATACTATTTCCAGTTTTTTTAAAAGAAGAATATATAGCTGATGATGATAGCGGCGATGATACCGGAAAAGTCGGCTATCAGGCCGCAGGTGACGGCGTTGCGGGTTTTCGTGATGCCTACGCTGCCGAAGTAGACGGCAAGGATGTAGAACGTGGTATCCGAGGCGCCGCGTGCCACGCAGCTCATGCGGCCGACAAAAGAGTCGGCGCCGTATTGCTTCATTGTATCAATCATCAGTCCGTTGGCCCCGCTGCCGCTTAACGATTTCATCAATGCAGTGGGCAGCGCACCTACAAACTCGGTGTCCGCTCCGGATAGTCCGACGATGTAACCGATGCCGTTTACGATGATATCCATCGCTCCTGAAGTACGGAAAACGGCGATTCCAACGAGGAATGCCACCAGATAGGGAACGATGCGTATGGCGGTTGTAAATCCTTCCTTGGCGCCTTCGATGAAAGCGTCGTACACATTAATCTTTTTCCATAATCCCCACAGGATGAAAAGCAGGATGATGGTGAAGAGAATGATGTTGGCAACCAGTGTGGAGTAAATGCCCATTTCTTCGCGGCTTACTTGGGTGAACAGATAAATAAGCCCGGAGAAGAACAGGCTGATGCAACCGATCAGAATAAGAATGGGTTTGTTCAGCAGGTTTATCCGTTGCGCAATGCTGACGGCGGTGACACCGACAATGGTAGAGATGGCGGTAGTAATCAGCGTAGGGATGAAAATGTCCGTAGGCTGCGTAGCGCCCATTTGCGAGCGGTACATCATGATGCTGACGGGTATCAGTATCAACCCGGACGTGTTCATTACCAGAAACATAATCATCGGGTTGGTAGCGGTATCTTTTTTCGGATTCAGCTCCTGAAGCTCTTTCATGGCTTTCAGTCCCATCGGGGTGGCGGCATTGTCCAACCCCAGCATGTTGGCGGAAAGGTTCATGAAGATGGAACCCATGGCGGGGTGTCCTTTGGGAATTTCCGGGAAGAGGCGGCAGAACACGGGACTCAGCCAGCGCGAAAGCGCGTTTATCATACCGCTGTTTTCGCCGATTTTCATGATGCCCAGCCATAAGGATAGAATGCCGGTGAGCCCCAGTGATATTTCGAATGCGGTCTTGGATGAGTCGAATGTGGAGTTGACAAGTTCCGTAAATATCTCCGTGTCTCCCATAAACAGGAGTTTGCAGAGTGCTACAATGAAGGCGATTACGAAAAATGCTACCCAGATGTAATTTAAAACCATGTGTCCTTACTCTTCTTCTTAAATATTAATAGTTGCTTTCGTTGGCAAGATTCCATACGTTGAGGAAGGATGCCTTGGTTATCTCCACGACTTTTTCCCAGTTCAGTAATGCGGCGTGGTCTGACGGCTGGTGATAGTCGGGATGGCCGTCGGTGTGATACCAGATGACGGGGATGCCGGAACGGGCGAACGAGGCATTGTCGCTTCCGCCCACGGGGTTGTCCCAGGGACGGTAGTCGGGTTGCAGTTGCAGTTCGTAGCGGGTGATGTCCCGTTTCAGCCATTCGCCGAAGGCAGGATGGGCGGCTGTGTAGAAGTAGACTACGTGCTGCGGTTGTTCGGGCTTGTTGTTACGCCCTATCATGTCGAAGTTGAGATAACCCTTTATCTGTTTGAGAAACGGGCAGTGCTGTACGAAATGTTTTGAACCGAGCAATCCTTTTTCCTCGCCGTCCCAAAAGGCGAAGATGACATTTCTCAGCGGCTTTTCTCCGCTGAGGGCAAATGCACGTGCTATCTGCAATACGGCGGAGACGCCGGATGCGTTATCGTCCGCACCGTTGTATATCTTATCGTCCGCCAGCGTTTCGTCTACGCCCAGGTGGTCGAAGTGAGCGCCTACAATGACATATTCATCGCTGCGCTTGCCGGGAATGTATGCCAGCACATTATCCATTTTCAGGGAACGGTGCGTGCCTTGTTTCAGTACGGCAACGGAGTCGGGGTGTACCTGCCAGCGTCCGCGTTGCTGCCTTTCCTTGGCGTATGCCTCGAAAGGCTGGTAATAGCCGTTCTTGTCCAAAGGGCGGATACCGGCTTCTTTCAGGCAGGATACGATGTAGCGGGCTGCTACCCGCGAACCATGCATGCCTGCTTCGCGTCCTTGCAGTTCGTCATCGGCCAGAAACTCCACAATGGCTTCTGCGGAAGTACGGTTGATGCTTTGCAATCCTTTTTCGAGCGGGGACTGTGCATGTAGCGACAGGGCGGAAAACAGGAAACAGGCGGTTCCTAAAAATACTTTATGCATGGTGTTCCGTTTTTAGTGACTAAAGTGTGTATCTGTTGCAAAATTAAAGATAACTTTTCATAGTTTCTATAGATTTGTCGTATTTTTGTCTGCTGGCAAGATAATTCAAGTACATGTAAATCAAACGGTGAGTGATGAGAAAAAGGAAAATCCCATTGGCAGGTACGCTGCAGAATAATCCGATTTCAACGGAAGAAATAGCGGATATTGCCGCAGATATCCAAAGGGAATTGGAGACGTATGCCGATCCGGTAAAAAGGAAATATCTTCCCCGTTTCTTCAAGACGGGAAAGGGAGAATACGGCGAGGGCGATAAATTTCTGGGTGTAGTGGTTCCGAATACCCGTACGGTGGCGAAGCAACACAAGGATGCTCCGTTTGCTGTAATGGCGGAACTGCTGCAAAGTCAGTGGCACGAGTGCCGGCTTTGTGCTTTGCTGATGCTGGTGGAGCGTTTTAAGAAAAGCGGTGAAAAGGAAAGGAAGCTTATTTATGACTTCTACCTTTCGCAGACGGCACGTATCAACAACTGGGATTTGGTAGACTTGTCCGCTCCGGGTATCGTGGGAGAATATCTGAAAGACAAATCCCGCGACGACCTTTATCGCCTGGCAGACGGTGTGTTGCTCTGGGAACAACGCATTGCGGTGGTTTCTACTTATACGCTTATCAAAAACGGTGATTTCACCGATATTTTGGCGCTTTCGGAACGGTTGCTGCACCATCCGCACGATTTGATGCGGAAAGCGGTGGGCTGGATGCTGCGTGAGATGGGAAAGAGGGATAAGGATTTGCTGGTGCAGTTTCTTGAGAAACACAGCAAGGTGATGCCGCGGACAATGCTGCGCTATGCCATAGAGAAATTCCCGGAAGAAGAAAGGAAGGAGTTTATGAAACGTTGAAAGATTTCTTTATCTTTGTCCGGAAGCGGAGATAAGCGGCATTTCGATATAAAAAATGAATGGATTCATTTTATTCTGCTCTCGGTTTGCACTATCTTTGTCGTTGTATAGATTGAATTTTAATGGAACAAGAAAATTTTAACATACGCGAGCATCAGCTCACCAGCAAGGAGCGTGACTTCGAGAACGCTCTCCGCCCTTTGAACTTCGAGGATTTCAGCGGACAGGATAAGGTGGTTGATAATTTGCGCATTTTCGTGAAGGCTGCCCGTCTCAGGGGCGAGGCCCTGGACCATGTGTTGCTTCACGGTCCTCCCGGATTGGGAAAGACCACACTTTCCAACATTATAGCCAATGAATTGGGAGTAGGTTTCAAGATTACTTCCGGTCCGGTGCTCGACAAACCGGGCGACCTGGCAGGCGTACTCACCAGCCTGGAGCCGAACGATGTGCTTTTCATCGACGAGATACATCGGCTGAGTCCCGTAGTGGAAGAGTATCTGTATTCGGCAATGGAAGACTACCGCATCGACATCATGATAGACAAAGGCCCGTCGGCGCGAAGCATACAGATTGATTTGAATCCGTTTACGCTGGTGGGGGCCACCACCCGCAGCGGTTTGCTGACGGCTCCGCTACGTGCCCGTTTCGGCATCAATCTCCATCTGGAGTATTATGACGATGATGTGCTGAGCGGTATTATCTGCCGTTCGGCAAGCATATTGGACGTACCCTGCTCCACAAGAGCCGCTTCGGAAATCGCAAGCCGCAGCCGCGGTACGCCGCGTATCGCCAATGCCTTGCTGCGTCGCGTGAGGGACTTTGCACAGGTGAAAGGTTCGGGCAGCATCGATACGGAAATCGCCAATTTCGCACTCGAGGCGCTTAACATTGACAAGTACGGACTGGATGAGATAGACAATAAGATACTTTGTACGATTATCGATAAGTTCAAGGGCGGTCCGGTGGGACTTACAACCATCGCTACGGCCTTGGGAGAAGATGCGGGAACCATCGAAGAAGTTTATGAACCGTTCCTGATAAAGGAAGGCTTCCTGAAACGCACTCCCCGCGGTCGTGAAGTAACGGAACTGGCCTATAAACATTTGGGGCGGAGCCTCTACAATAGCCAGAAGACGTTATTTAATGATTGACGCTTATTGATAAGCAACCGGTTAGTGAGTATAATAAAACACTGAATAACGTGGCTGGATTGAAATCATTGGCAAAAGAAACTGCCATTTACGGGTTGAGCAGTATTGTGGGGCGTTTCCTCAACTATCTGTTAGTGCCCGTATACACCATGGCCTTGTCTGCACAGTCGGGGGGCTATGGCGTTGTGACTAATATCTATGCGTGGGTGGCACTGTTGCTGGTGCTGCTGACGTGCGGCATGGAAACGGGCTTTTTCCGCTTTGCCAATAAAGGAGAAGACGACCCGATGCGGGTGTATTCCACAACATTGCTCAGCGTAGGCATCGGTGCGCTGACATTCCTTGCGCTGGGACTGCTGTTTCTTCAACCGGTTGCCGACTGGCTGGAATATGGAGAGCATCCCTGGTACGTGGGAATGATGATGATTGTAGTGGCGATGGATGCCATTCAAAGCATTCCTTTCGCTTATTTGCGCTATAAGAAACGACCCGTCAAGTTTGCAGCGCTCAAACTGCTGTTCATCTTCCTGAACATAGCCTTGAACCTGATTTATTATGTCTGGATGAAGGGCGATGATGTGGCGTATGCCTTCCTCTTCAATCTTGTGTGCACTTCTACCATCATGCTGTGCATGATACCCGAATTGCGCGGTTTCGCTTATGTACTGGACAGGAAACTGCTGAAGCGGATGCTTGCTTATAGCCTGCCGTTGCTGGTGTTGGGCATTGCGGGCATCCTGAATCAGGTGGCGGACAAGATTATCTTTCCCTTTGTCTACCCCGACCAGGCGGAAGCCACCGTACAACTCGGCATCTATGGAGCCGCCAGCAAGATTGCCATGGTGATGGCGATGCTGACACAGGCTTTTCGCTACGCCTACGAGCCTTTTGTATTCGGCAAGAGCCGCGATAAGGACAACAAGCAGGTGTATGCGCAGGCCATGAAGTTCTTTATCATCTTTACACTGGTGGCTTTTCTGGCAGTGATGTTCTATCTGGATATTCTCCGCTACATCATCGGCCGCGACTATTGGCCGGGGTTGCGTGTTGTGCCCATTGTAATGGCTGCGGAAATCTTCATGGGAATTTATTTCAATCTCTCTTTCTGGTACAAGCTGATTGACGAAACGCGTTGGGGAGCTTATTTCTCACTGATAGGCTGCACGATTCTGGTGGTGATGAATATCTTTTTAATTCCGAAGTTCGGGTATATGGCTTGCGCATGGGCCGGATTTACGGGTTACGGCGTTGCGATGCTGCTCTCTTATTTTGTCGGTCAGAAGAAATACCCGATTCAGTACGATTTAAAGTCGATAGGGTGCTATGTGCTGTTGGCTGCGGTGCTTTATGTGGCTGCGGAATGTGTACCTATTGAAAACATCTGTCTGCGTATGACGTTCCGTACGCTGTTGTTATGCCTGTTTATAGCCTATATTATAAAGCGCGATTTGCCGCTTAGTCAAATACCTGTTATCAATCGTTTTATCCGAAAATAGAATTATTTTTATGGAACAGCCTGTCAATCCCAACCGGAATGTATTTGCCGTCAAGAACTTCCTGAAAGAGTATCTCGATTTGCGCAAAGATAAAGACAATGAACTTGCCACTGTAGACTCCATCCGTAAGGGTGTCGAGTTTAAAGGGGCCAATTTATGGATTCTGATATTTGCCATCTTTATGGCTTCACTCGGTCTGAATGTCAATTCTACCGCTGTAATTATCGGTGCGATGCTTATCTCGCCGTTGATGGGACCTATCATGGGAGTGGGGCTTTCAGTGGGGCTGAACGATTTCGAGCTGATGAAGCGCTCGTTGAAAAGTTTCCTGATAACTACGCTGTTCAGTGTCACCACGGCTACCGTCTTCTTCCTGGTGAGCCCGGTTGCCGAGGGGCAGTCGGAGTTGCTGGCGCGTACCTCACCGACGATTTATGACGTATTCATCGCACTGATGGGCGGTCTTGCGGGAGTAGTGGCACTCTCCACGAAGGAGAAAGGCAATGTGATTCCGGGTGTCGCCATTGCCACGGCATTGATGCCGCCGCTGTGTACGGCAGGTTATGGACTGGCAACGGGAAACCTGATTTATTTCCTCGGTGCATTCTACCTTTATTTCATAAACTCCGTATTCATCAGTCTGGCTACTTTTATCGGCGTACGGGTAATGCACTTCCAGCGCAAGGAGTTTGTGGATAAGAACCGTGAAAAGAAGGTGCGGAAGTATATCGTGCTGATAGCTGTCCTTACGATGTGTCCGGCGGTGTATCTCACAGTGGGAATTATTCAGGACACCTTCTTTGAAAGCGCTGCCAACCGCTTTGTAAACGAGCAGCTTGCCTTTGAGAATACGCAGGTATTGGATAAGAAAATCCACCATGAGGGCAAGCACCATGAGATACGGGTGGTCCTGATAGGTCAGGAAGTGCCGGAAGCTTCTATTGCCATCGCCCGCAGTAAAATGAAAGATTATAAACTGGACAATACGAAGCTGGTTGTGCTCCAGGGAATGAATAACGAGTCGCTGGATATGTCGTCTATCCGCGCCATGGTTATGGAAGATTTCTACAAGAACAGCGAACAGCGTCTGGTGGAGCAGAAGCAGCAGATTTCTTCTTTGGAAAAGGACTTGGAACAGTACCGTAAATACGATGAATTGGGCAAAAAGATTATCCCTGAGCTGAAGGTGCTTTATCCCTCCGTCAAGTCGGTTTCCATTTCGCACGCGCTTGAGCTGACGGTCGATTCGGTACGGATAGATACCGTTACGCTTGCCGTCCTGAAGTTCGGCAAGCATCCGGATGCCCGTGAAAGGGAGAAAATAACCGAATGGCTGAGAGCGCGTACGGGTTCCGAAAAGCTGAGGCTGATTGCGGAGTGATGTCCGGATGCGGTGAAAGAGAAGCGTCCGGCCGCACAGGCTGTCGGTGTGGGAATACAAAACGGGCAGGCAAACTTATATAAAGTTTAGTAGAGAACGATATGATTTTGAGATTTGTAGCAGTGGTTGTTTGCTGCCTTTCTGCGTGGGTGGTGCAGGCGGATGAGGGCATGTGGATGCTGGGTAATCTGAATAAACAGACGCGCCGGGCAATGAAAGAGCTCGGTTTGCAAATGCCGGCAGACAAGCTATACAGTTCCAGACGTCCCTCATTGAAAGATGCCGTAGTGAGTTTCGGCGGTTTCTGTTCGGGGGTGGTCGTGTCGGAAGACGGACTGGTATTTACGAATCACCATTGCGGTTTCAGCAGCGTCCAGCAGCATTCTTCCGTGGAGCATGACTATCTGAAAGACGGCTTTGTGGCACGTAACCGCAGCGAGGAACTGCCGAATCCGGAGCTTTATGTCCGCTTTCTGCTGCGGACGGAGAATGTAACGAAACGGGTGCTTGGTGCGGTAAAGCCGGAGATGACCGAGCCGGAGCGTTCCGGTGCGGTGGATTCGGTGATGTTTGCCATCAGTGAGGAAGTGGCGCGTAAGGACTCTACTTTGGTGGGAATTGTAGATGCGTACTATGGCGGCAATGAGTTTTGGCTGTCTGTTTACCGCGACTATAACGATGTCCGGCTGGTATTTGCACCGCCTTCCTCGGTAGGCAAGTTCGGTTGGGATACGGACAATTGGGTGTGGCCGCGTCATACGGGCGATTTCTGCGTATTTCGCATCTATGCCGGTAAGAACAACCGCCCGGCGGATTATTCGCCGGAAAACGTCCCTTATCGTCCCGAATACGTAGCGCCGATTTCTCTGGACGGGTATAAAGAGGGTTCTTTCTGCATGACATTGGGCTATCCGGGCAGCACGGAGCGTTACCTCTCTTCGTTTGGCATCGAAGAGATGATGAACAACGGCAATCAGGCACAAATAGATGTCCGGGGCATCAAGCAGGCTATCTGGAAGCGCGAAATGGACAGGCGGGACAGTATCCGCATAAAGTATGCTTCCAAATACGATGAAAGCTCCAATTACTGGAAGAACAGCATCGGGGTGAACCGGGCTATCCGGAAATTGCATGTCTTGGAAAAGAAGCGTGCCATGGAGCGGGAGCTTCGCCGCTGGATACAACAGACACCCGGAGAACGTGAGAAGCTGTTGCGGCTGTTTCCCGATTTGGAACTGGACTATAAAAATACCCGTGAAGCCAACCGTGCTTTGGCCTATTTTGCCGAATCTTTCCTGAATGGTCCTGAACTGATACAATTGGCGTTGTCCATTTTGAATTTTGATTTTGAAGGGGAACGGAAAACGGTTGAGGCCAATCTGAAAGCAATTGTAGAAAAGTACGCCAATCTGGATTTGGAAATCGACAAGGAAGTCTTTACCGCCATGGTGAAAGAATATCGTTCCAAGGTCGATTCTACCTATTTACCGGAGTTTTACGGTACGATTGCCACCCGGTACGGCGGTAACGACAAGGCTTATGCGGATAGTTTGTATGCCGCTTCGGAACTGACTACCCCTCGCGGATTAAAACGTTTTCTGGAGCGGGACACTACCTATAACATCTATGACGACCCTGCCATAAACCTGGGCATAGACCTGATTGGCAAGATGTTTGAAATCAATATGCAGACGAGAGAGTCCGCCATGAATATCGCCCGTAATGAGCGCTTGCTGAATGCTGCCGTACGCAGGATGTATTCATCGCGTAATTTCTATCCGGACGCCAATTCCACCATGCGCTTGAGCTTCGGTACGGTATGCGGATACACCCCGTTTGACGGTGCTGAATACGATTATTATACCACGACCAAAGGTATTCTTGAAAAGGTAAAGACCCATGCAGGCGATGTGGATTTTGAGGTGCAGCCGGAACTTCTTTCTTTGTTCTCCAACCGCGACTTTGGCAGATATGCCGGTGAAAAGGGAGAAATGAACGTTTGCTTTATCTCCAATAACGATATAACCGGCGGCAATTCGGGAAGCGCCATGTTCAATGCCAGAGGCGAACTTCTGGGACTGGCTTTTGACGGCAATTGGGAAGCGATGAGCAGCGATATACTCTATGAACCGAAGATGCAGCGCTGCATCGGGGTCGATGTGCGCTACATCCTGTTCATGATAGAGAAGTACGGCAAAGCCGGAGATTTGATACGGGAGCTGAAAATCGTTTCCGGAAAATAGCCGGTTATGCGATTCCCCTGATGCGGTCGTCGAAAGCGGACAATGCCGCTTTGGCCCCTTCACCCATAGCTATGACAATCTGTTTGTAGGGTACGTCGGACACGTCTCCGGCTGCATAAACACCCGGAAGCGTGGTGCGGCAGAATGCGTCTGTCTTGATTTCACCGGTCGGTGTCGTTTCCAATGCGTCCCGGAAAGGTGCGCTGTTGGCTGCCAGACCGATTTGTACGAAGATACCGTCCAAAGGATAGTCGCGCTCCTCGTTGGTGATGCGGTCTTTGATGCGGATACCGGTTACTTTCTCTCCGTCGCCCGTCACTCGGGTGGTTTGTGAAGAAGTGAATATCTCCACGTTGGGAAGGCTTCCGGCTTTTTCCTGCAATACCTGGTCGGCTTTTAGCGTATCGGCAAATTCGAAGACGGTAACTTTCCTGCAGATTCCCGCCAGGTCGATGGCCGCTTCTATGCCGGAGTTCCCGCCGCCGATGACGGCTACATGCTTGCCTTGGTAGAAGGGGCCGTCACAATGCGGGCAGAAGGCTACACCGCGTCCGAGGTATTCGGCTTCTCCCTCTACGTTCAGTTTACGCCAGCTTGCGCCTGTGGCAATGATTACCGCAGGGGCTGTAAACGTTTCTCCGCCACCGGAGAAAACCTTTTTCTCTTTGCCCTGAAGCTCTGCTCTTTCAATCTTCCGGTCTTCAAAAATCTCTATCGGGTAATGTTCTATGTGCGTCCTGAGTGCGTCGGCAAGCTGTGAACCTGTTGTCCGGGGTACGGAGATGAGGTTCTCGATGCCTACGGTTTCTTTTACCTGTCCGCCTATTCGTTCGGCAATAATGGCTACGCGCAATCCTTTGCGGGCGGAATAAACGGCTGCCGAAGCCCCGGCAGGACCTCCGCCCAGGACCAGCACGTCGAACTCCCTTAAGATGGGTGCTGCATTCTTTTGCGGCAGGCTGCCGAAGGTATCTTCCAGTTTTTTCAGGAGTTCCCCTAAAGAACCGCGTCCCACATGAAGTTGCTTCCCATTGGCGTAAACGGACGGTACGGCTTGTATTTTCAGCGCATCCGCTTCTTCCTGAAAGACGGCTCCGTCTATTGTGTCGTGGGTGATATAGGGATGCAGCAGTGCTACGGCATTGAGCGCCTGCACAATGTCCGGGCAGTTGGTACAGGCCAGCGACACATAAGTTTGCAGATGGATTGGGCCTTGCAATGCCTTGATGCGGCGGCCGATACCCTCGTCCGGGAGATTTTTGCCCTTTCCATCGGCATTTAGCACGGCAAGAAGCAGCGAACTGAATTCATGTCCGCCCGGAACGGCACGGAATTTTATTCCGGTTTCTTTCCCTTCTTTCAGGAGCGTAAACTCCAGTTTGGGCTTATCGGTTTCGGTCACCTGGCAGGACAGTTTGTCGGAACAGCTCGCTATGTCATTCAGAAAATCAATCATCTCACCGGCCTGTTCATGTTCCGGATTGCAGGTGATGTGAAAGGTATAGCGGGCTTCCAATGGTTGGAATATGCTCCGCACTTGGTCTAATATAGTTGCTTCTAACATGATGATGCAGGTTTTTAAATGTTGGAGTATAAAAAAAGACTATCTCATTTCTTGTACTCTTGCAAGGAAGAAATGGAGATAGTCTTTACATAGTAATGTCTATCGTATGGGGGTACGATTAAATCTTGCCGACTAAATCGATGCTCGGCTTCAACGTTGCACCGCCTTTCTTCCATTTGGCGGGACAGACTTCACCGTCGTGAGTGGCTACGAATTGCGCAGCTTCCACCTTACGGAGCAGTTCGTCCGCATTGCGTCCGATGTTGTTGTCCTGAATCTCGGCAATCTTGATTTTTCCTTCAGGATTTACAAGGAATGTACCGCGATAAGCCATACCTTCTTCTTCGATCATCACACCGAATGCACGGCTCAATGTTCCTGTCGGGTCTGCCAACATCGGGTATTTAATCTTGCGGATGCTTTCGGAAGCATCGTGCCATGCTTTATGTACAAAGTGAGAGTCTGTACTTACGGAATAGACCTCTACGCCCATGGCTTGGAACTGGTCGTATTTTTCTGCAATATCCACCAGTTCGGTAGGACATACAAACGTAAAATCTGCCGGATAGAAGAAGAAAATGGCCCATTTGCCTTTTACATCTTCGTTAGTTACTGTTTTGAAACTTCCGTTTTGGAAAGCCTGAACTTTGAATTCAGGGAGTTGAGAGTTGATAATCGGTTCCATAATTATACTTTTTAAAAGGTTTGGTTTTTGTTTTACCGGTGCAAAGATTGTGCAGACCGAATGCAGAAGCAGGCTTGCCTGATTATGCCGAGGTGCAGCCGATCTTTGCTTTTCCTGTTTGCAAAAATATAGCATTTTTCTCCGGTAGAACAAAAAATCCGATTGAAAGGTTTTATGGGCCGATAGACAAAATCTATACGAGTACCTGAGTGGCTTTCAGGGAGAGCATTTCTTTGGGCACTGCCGCTGTTACCTCTTGGACGATTGTATTTAAAAGCGTGTTGCGGATAAAACTCCGGTTGGTCAGCATGATAATTTGCCGGGTAGGACAGGGGATGGCAAAAGGATGTACCAGTTCTTTCTGCGTGCCGTTCAGTTGCAGGACAGCCAGTTCGGGAATGAAAGTGATGCCCTTGCCGCTTTCTACCATGCGCATAAAGGTTTCCATGCTGCCCAGATGGTAGGCCAACTGGCTGGCACGGGCTGCCTTCAGTTGGCAGAAACGCTCCAGCTGGTCGCGAAAACAATGCCCTTCATCCAGCAGCCAAAGCTGTTCTCCCGTCAAGTCCGAAGTCCGTATGACTTCATTGCTGAAAAGACGGTTTTCCCGCGCAATATACGTGTAGAACTGTTCGTAGAATAACGGTATTTGCCGGAATTCTTCCATTCCTGCCAGACCGGCTACGATTCCGGCATCTATGTCTCCCGTTTGCAGGGCTTTCTTGATGTCGTTCGTCTTCATCTCTACCACCCGGATATCAAGCTGCGGATATTTCTTCATCAATTGCGGAAAGAAACGCGGCAGCAGATAGGGAGCTATGGTGGGAAGTATGCCCAGTTTGAAAATTCCGCTGAGCGAATGCTTTTCTTCTTCTATAATGTTTTTTATACGATGGGTCTGAACCAACACATTCCGGGCTTGTTCTATGATGTGAAGGCCGATGGGAGTAGGGCACACAGGCTGCTGGCTGCGGTCGAAAATCTTTGTGTCCAACTCTTCTTCCAACTTTTGAATCATGGCGCTCAAGGTGGGTTGTGTGACCCGGCAATATTCAGCGGCTTTGGCGAAATGGCGGAACTGATTGACAGCAAGTATGTATTCCAATTGTTGTAAAGTCATAGAAACAGGGCTTTTGAATGTTATATATAGAATCGTTCTATGCAAAGATAGAAATTATCTGTTTGACAAGCACTTATTTGCCGCTTATCTTTGCAACAGGAACAAAGAAAAATAGTATGAACTTTTAAAATAGAAAGATTATGAAAACTTTAGATTACTTACATTTGAATGAAAAGAAAGTTGCTGACGTAGTATCGGCATTGCATCAGCTATTGGCAGACTTTCAGGTACATTATACCAATTTGCGCGGTTTCCATTGGGATATTAAAGGACACGGGTTCTTCGTGCTGCACGGCAAATTTGAAGATATGTACAACGATGCCGCAGAGAAAGTGGATGAAATCGCAGAACGTATCCTGATGTTGGGCGGTACACCCGAAAACAAATTCAGTGAATATCTCAAGGTTGCCAAAGTGAAGGAAATCTCCGGTATTACTTGTGGCGGTGAGGCTGTTGAGCATATCCTCGAAACTTACAGCTATCTTATCGGTGAAGAAAGAAAAGTGATAGAACTGGCCAATGAAGCCGGTGATGATGCAACGGCCGACTTAATGACCGGTTACCTGAAAGAGCAGGAAAAAATGGTTTGGATGCTCGTTGCTTTCAGTACCAAGAGCTGTACGAAATAGGAGATAAAAAGCAATAAGATAATAGGGTGATAAAGTGATGATGCATTGCTTTGTCACCCTATTGCTTTGTTACACTGTTATTTATCACCTTGTCACTCCATCATTTTTTTAGAATAATGACGGTTACGGCTGAAATGATGAGCAGGATGCCCAGTGCTATGCTTCGGGTAAACGGCTCTCCGAAGATGGCAATGCCTACGCATACCGCCGTTACAGGTTCCATAGCTCCCAATACGGATGTCAGTGTGGAGCCTATGTTTTTGATGGCGCGTACCAGTGCAAGGTTGGATATTACGGTAGGTACTAACGCAAGCATCACCAGATTGCCCAATGTGGTGCGGTCCGGAATGGCCTGTAACCCTATCCCGGAGATTTCCGTTCCGGTGAATAACAGGATACCGCCGAACAAAAAGACGTAAAACGTCATTTTAAGCCCTTTCATCTCGAGATTTTTCAGTTGGCTTACCGTTACCAGGTAAAGGGCATATCCCAATGCAGAAAGCAAAACAATGAATATGCCGGACCAGGTGACGCTTCCCGTACCGTCTCCGCTGGACAGGAAAAATACGCCGGTTACTGCCAGTGCAATGGCCGCCATGCGCCACAAAGATTTCTTCTCGTGGAAGAATATCATCATGATAAGCGTAGTCAGCACCGGATACATGAAATGAAGGGTGGTGGCCACACCGCTCGACATGAACTGATACCCCCAAAAGAGGAATACTGCGGAACTGTCGTAAAGGCATGCCAGCAGCAGAAGCGGCAATATCTCCTTACGGCGTATGCGGAAAGACTGCTTGTCGAGCAGCAGTATGCCTGCCAGTGCCAGCATGGCGAAAAGAAAACGATATAATAGAATAGACCAGAAACCCATTCCTTGCTGCATGGCCGGGATTGTAAATAGCGGAATCAATCCGAAGCTGGCAGAAGACAATAGTCCATATAAAAAACCGTTGACTTTGTTCACGTCGTTTGCTTATTTCTTTTTAGGTGTCCGTTTTGCCCAGCCTTCTTCGCTGAAGTCCGGTTCTGAATCTTTAAATTCGTTATTGCCTTGAAAGAACTGTTTCCAATCGTCTTTTTTGCCGCGTGCCTTGGTATAACCGCGTTCTTCGCGACTGGGCTTGTTCTTTTTCTTGTCGGTAGCGGCATATTCGGTCTTATCACTGCGTTTGCCGGCAACCTCGCTGCGACGCTCATCCTTGTAGCTGCGTTTTTTGCCGTCAAATTCCTTTTTGCCGTAGTTGCCGCCTTCGTTCCTGCGTTTTCCTTTGGGAGCGTCTTTCCCTTCTTCTCCCGCAATCTCTACAGAAACCTTACGGCCGTTCCAGTTGGCCCGGTTTAAGGCTTTTATAACGTTGCCCGCTTCTTTGTCTTCCACTTCAAAGAAAGAGAACTTCTGCATCAGGTCGATACGGCCTAATTCAACACGCCCGCGGGTATTGTTGTTCAGGAGGCTGATCAGTTCGTTGGGGAAGAAGTTGTCCATTTTACCGAGATTGATAAACAGACGTTTAAAGCCCGGAGTTGCCTTACGGGCATTGCTGCCGCGTTCGCCGCTTTTGGCGCTGCGTTCGCTGCCGGTGGCAATTTCTATTTCCTCACGGTCGCGATAGTAGTCCAGGAAGCGGTTGAATTCGAGGGAAACCATGCGTTTAATCAGGTCTTCCTTACTCAACCAGTCCAGCTTGCGGTAAATGTCGGACATGAAATCACGGATTTCATCCTCATTTACTTTTACTTTTTCGAGTTCGTCAATAACCTTCAGCAACTGCTTCTCGCAGATTTGCTTGCCGGTAGGCATTTCTCCCTGAATGAATTTCTTGCCGATGATGCGTTCGATTTCACGCATTTTGCCTTTTTCGCGCAGGTTGATGATGGCGATGGATGTGCCTGTTTTTCCGGCACGTCCCGTACGTCCGCTGCGGTGTGTGTAGCTTTCCGTATCATCGGGCAGGCCGTAGTTGATGACGTGGGTGAGGTCGTCAACGTCCAGACCGCGTGCGGCAACGTCGGTAGCCACCAGCAGTTGCAGGTTGCGTATGCGGAATTTCTGCATGACGGCATCGCGCTGCGCCTGGCTCAGTTCACCGTGCAAAGAGTCGGCATTGTAACCTTCCTGCATCAGTTTGTCGGCAATTTCCTGAGTTTCCTTGCGGGTACGGCAGAAGATGATGCCGTATATCTGCGGATAGTAATCTACGATGCGTTTCAGGGCGGCGTACTTATCTTTGGCATGAACGGTGAACACCACGTGTTTCACGTTGCTGGTTCCTTCATTTCTGCGTCCGATGGTGATTTCCTTTGCATTGTGCAGGTATTTTTTGGAAATACGTGCGATTTCGGGACTCATGGTCGCGGAGAACAGCAGTGTGTTACGCTCTTGGGGCACATCTGCGAGAATGGCATTAATGCTGTCCGTAAAACCCATGTTCAGCATTTCGTCCGCCTCGTCCATAACCACGTTCTGGATGGTGGAGAGTGAGACGGTCTTGCGTTCCATAAGGTCGAGCAGACGTCCGGGGGTAGCTACGATGATGTGTACCCCCCGCTTCAGGGCACGTATCTGGCTTTCGATGGACGAACCGCCGTACACGGGCAATATCCGCAGACCATCGATGTACTTGGAGTAATCATTCAGGTCGCCCGCTATCTGTAAACAGAGTTCGCGGGTAGGGCAAAGAATAAGTGATTGGGGTATTCGGTTGTTAACGTTGATTTGTTGTATAAGCGGCAGACCGAACGCTGCGGTCTTTCCTGTTCCTGTTTGTGCCAGTGCTACTACATCATTATTTTCTCCCAAAAGGTAAGGGATTACTTCCTCTTGTACCGGCATGGGACACGCATATCCCATTTCTTCAATGGCGCGGCGTATCTCCGGCGACACACCGAGCTCTTCAAATGTCTTCATTAAATCTTTGTATATCTTTATATTTCAGGTGCAAAGATAATGCAAGCCGGGAGCATAATAAAATAAACTTGTCTGTTTTTTATGCCGAGGTGCGGTTTATCTTCGCATTTGGCGCAAAGATAAGAGTTTTTTGGCGATTAATCATTAATTACTGAGCAAAATACTCCGTAACCTTTTTATTTCGTTCTTGCTTAGTCCGATACCTTTCCGCAGGTAAGTATCCATGTCACCGTATCGGCGTTCCGCTTCGTCTTTGGCCGCGTTCAGGAAATCCTCGCGTGCGGAGAAAAGGGTAGTGATGGCTTCCTGCGAGCGTGCAGGCAACTGATAAGCGTATTTGGAGGCGCTTGGAATGTTGAAGTAATCATTGCTCAGCCGGTAATCTTCCATGATTATGTCCTCGTTTATTCCCAGTGCGGCAAGCACCAGTGCGGACACGATACCGGTACGTCCTTTGCCAGAGGAACAGTGTATGACTACCGGATAACTGTTTTTATCCAACAGGATATCGAATATCTGCCGGTATTCTTTGGTATATTGGTCTATTAAAACACGGTTCATACGCTCTACCATGCGGTAGACGGTGTCACATTTGATTTTTTCTTCCCGTATGCCTTTCAGTATGCCTTCCATATCTCCTGTGGCAAGCGGAATATGCACGACGTTGAACCCTTTTTGCAGCGGTGACTGCCTGCCTATCTCCGAAGAAGCCCGCAAGTCGATAAGTGTCTTGATACCGAGGTTTTTGAGCTCCCTGCGTGAGGAACATTCAAGGCTGTCTATCTCTGCCGAGCGGTAAATCATTCCCCAGCGCATCTGTTTCTTGGTGGAATAAGAAGGATAGCCGCCCAAATCACGGAAGTTCTGTACACCGGGAATGTTGATGTTGCGCGTGGCAATCTTAACACGATATTTGTCGTCGAACAAAAGGGTGTAATAATAACGTTTGGTCGGATCGTTCGTGACGATGGTCATTTTCAAGTCCGAGATATCGGCCATGGCCACGGGAACATCTTCCGGAATGAAGTCAGGATCGGTCGAAGCATATACTTTTATGTTCCCTTTGATAAGCGGAGCCATTTCCCATTTGACGATACAGTTCCCTACATTATTTTCTTCGCATACAACGGATATGTGTGGAGCTGTGCCGCTGCAAGAAGGAAGCAACACTGCCAGAACAAGCAAGTTCAACAGATTCTTATACATAATTCGTAAACTCTCTAATGTCGTTTACAGCAAATATATGGTTTTTCGTTGCAGATTATACAGCGTATATGAAGCTTTTATAATTTTTAAATGATAATTTATTTTTAAGTGCTGATTGGAGAAGGCCCTCAATATTTGCATCTCTCCGCAAACTCGTTTGACACCGAATTGCTGTAGCTTTTGCAGACTTCTGCGGCAAATTCCATGCCGTAACGGATAATCTGGTCCCACTTGGCTTCACCGATTGTATTCAGGTCGTCATAGCGGACATCGTATTTCAGCAAGCCGTAAATGATGCCTGCATTGAAGTTGTCGCCCGCTCCGACGGTACTTACGGCTTTCAGTGGCGGTATGTCATATTCTTTGGAGACGGAAGCGGTGCGGAGCGCAATCTTTTCCGCTCCTGCCGTGCATAGGAAATTGGGACAGTAGAATTTAATCTTGTCCTTGTATATCTTGTCTGCTTCGCGCAGGTTGTACATATAGAAGAAATCGTCCTGCGAGCCGCGTACAATGTCTGCATATTCCAGATTTTCAATAATGGTCGGCGCCAATTTTATGGCCTCTTCCTTATGGGAAGAACGAAAATTGGGATCGTAGTACACGATGGCTTTCTTTTCGCGTGCCTGGTCGAGCAGCTCCAACACTTTCTCGCGCAGCACCGGATTCAATGCGTAGTAAGAGCCGATGACAACAATGTCGTCCTCTTCCAGTTTGGGGTATATGACATCCAGCCGCTGTTTGGGATAATCTTTGTAGAAGATATATTCGGCATCGCTGTTGTCATCCAGAAAGGCAAGCGAAACGGGCGATTTCCCGTCAGGAAATACGTTGACGTAGTCCGTGGAGATATGATTGTCACGCATGAACCTGAGGATGATACTGCCTACATGGTCGTTGCCGGTTTCACTGATGAAACAGACTGGAACGCCGGTGCGGCTCAATGAAACGATTCCATTGAATACGGAACCGCCCGGAACGGCAGCCGAAGGTTGCTCGTTACGGAAAATAATGTCTAATATCGTTTCTCCGATGCCGATTACTTTACGCATAACGCTCTTGATTTTTCTCCGAGGTAACCGCCGTGGTGACGTTTGGAGTAGTCTTCAATGGTAAATCCGGTTTTCTGCATGGTCTGTACTACCAGAATATCTCCTATAACGGTCATTACCGTTGTGGAAGTGGTAGGGGTCATGCCCAGTATGCAGACTTCCTTGGGACTTCCTGTGCTGAGACATACATCCGATTCCTGTGCCAGCGGACTGTCCGGATTTCCTGTAATGACGATAAATTTCAGTTTCGGATTCAGGTTATGCGCCAGCTGTGTCAGTTCGACGATTTCCCGTGTTTTGCCCGAATTGGAGATAAGCAGCAGCAGGTCATTCTCCTGCAGGATACCCAGGTCTCCATGCTGTGCTTCGCTGGGATGCAGAAATACGGAAGGAATGCCGGTCGAGCAAAAGGTTGTAGCAATATTCATGGCTATTTGCCCTGCTTTACCCATGCCGGAAGTTACCAGTTTGCCTTTTTTACGGTGTACCTGTTCTACGATAAGTTCTACCGCCTTTTCGTATGCGTCCGTTACAGGGATATTCAATACGGCCTGCGCTTCTTTCTGCAAAAGCTCTTGAATGGATGCTATCATTGTCTCAATTTTGATTTATGGATTATAAGTCTACAAATATCCGTAATTTTCCATAAACGGCAATAAGTTTTATTGTATTTTTGTGCCGGTAAACTGTTTGTAGCGTAAGAATGAAGAATTTAACAGAAGAAATACAGCCTCGCCATAATCAGCACACATTGCCGAACGGCTTGCGCATCATCCATGAACCCTCCTTGTCGAAGGTGGCTTATTGTGGTTTTGCGGTGGATGCCGGAACACGCGATGAACTCGAAAACGAGCAGGGGATGGCGCATTTTGTGGAGCATCTTATTTTTAAAGGCACCAGGAAGCGCAGGGCGTGGCATATTCTGAACCGCATGGAGAATGTGGGCGGCGATTTAAACGCTTACACCAATAAGGAAGAAACCGTAATTTATTCCGCATTTCTTACCGAACATTTCGGGCGTGCTTTTGAGTTGCTGACGGATATTGTATTCCATTCCACTTTCCCTCAGCGGGAGATTGAAAAGGAGACAGAGGTCATTATAGACGAAATCCAGTCGTACGAAGACAACCCGTCCGAACTGATTTTTGATGATTTTGAGGATTTAATCTTTCGCGGGCATCCTCTGGGACGTAATATCCTCGGCAATCCGGAACAGTTGAAGAAGTTCCGCAGCGAAGATGCGGCGGCCTTTACTTCCCGCTTTTACCGTCCGGGCAATATGGTGTTCTTTGTTTTAGGCAATATGGATTTCAGACAAGTGGTGCGTTGGGCGGAAAAACTATTGGCTGATATTCCGGCTGAGGCTGTCGATAACCGTCGTACGCCCCCGCCTTTATATGTTCCGAAAAATCTGGTTTTACACAAAGATACCCATCAGGCGCACATCATGATTGGCAGTAGGGGGTACAATGCGTATGAAGACAAGCGTACGGCGCTCTATCTGCTGAATAACATCCTCGGAGGTCCGGGCATGAACAGCCGGCTGAATGTGGCCTTGCGCGAACGGCGCGGACTGGTCTATAATGTAGAGTCCAACCTGACTTCTTATACCGATACCGGAACTTTCTGTATTTATTTCGGTTGCGATCCGGAGGATGCGGAGCTTTGTACCCGCCTTGTGTATAAAGAACTGAAACGCCTGCGCGATACCCGGATGACTTCTTCCCAGCTTGCCGCCGCCAAAAAACAGCTTATCGGGCAGATAGGCGTGGCTTCGGACAATAACGAGAACAATGCCCTCGGCATGGCAAAGACCTTCCTGCATTACAATAAATATGAAACGGCCGAAGCCGTGTTCCGGCGTATCGGACAACTGACTCCCGAAATTCTGTTGGAAGTGGCAAACGAGATGTTTGCGGAGGATTATTTATCGACACTTGTTTACGATTGACAGCCTTTTCCGTTGCTGAACTCTGGTGTTGAAGCAGGGATTGTTATGCCGGACTCTTATTGAATTTAATTCGTTAGACGGATGTTGCCCTTTCGTCAGACATCCGCTATCCTTTCGTCAGACAGTTGTTGAACGAAAGGGTAACAACTGTCTGACGAATTAGGATGTGTGGTCCGGCTGCTTGTTTTTGGAATACTCCTTTACTAAAAATGCCTTATTCCCGCTTATTCTCTTCAGGCTGTTCCAACCGCTTCCTGCTGAATTCACAGCCGCAGTACAGTTGGTTATAGAAGTCATACTCTTTGAGGAGCTGGTTGCGGCGGTCTTGCAATCCGCCTTTCCGCCAGTTCTGTTCCCAAAAGATTGTACCGGGATAAAGGGCGGCTGCCCGTTTTCCCGCTTCGTTTATCTGCTCGAGGCTTTTCCAACGCGAAGATGCGAGGGTAGTGGTAAAGACAGAGAAGCCGTGTTCGGAAGCATAGCGTGCCGTTTCCGTCAGGCGTAATGTAAAGCATTTCAGGCAACGGCTGCCTCGTTCCGGTTCGTTTTCCAGTCCCAGCATTGTGTTCCGCCAGTGGGTATAATCGTAATCCGCATCGATGAAATCGAGGTTTTGGGACGTTACGAAACGAACGGCTTCCTGCTTTCTTATCTCATATTCCTCTTGCGGATAGATGTTGGGATTACAATAAAACACTGTCGGGCGGATGCCGTTTGCCAGCAGGCATTCAATGATGGCAGAGGAACAGGGAGCACAGCAGGAATGGAGCAGAACTCTGTCTTCGCCGTTGGGAGTTTGAATTTTCAACATAGTCATGAAGTATTTTAAACTTTCAGTTTTATTTTGCTTTTCACCAGCAGTCCTGTCAACTGTACGATGATGATGGAGAAGACAAGCGATTTGAGCAGTCCCGGTACACCGCTTCCCAATGCTTCCGGATAAGCCCAGCCGGCTAATTGCTGGACGGAGTACCATATATAGGGAAGAATGTAGCAAGTGAGCGTTGCCGTTCCTGCGGGTTTGATTATATCGAACCGGTTGGTTTTGCCCTTTACATCGGTCAGCCAATAGAAAAAGCCGAATAACGGGAAGAAGGCGGCAAGACAATAAAACAGCCAGGACGGGGTAGCCTGTATCTTGGAGATAATCCAGTATGGATGCGAAACCAGTGCAAGAATCAACATGCCGGCACCAAGGATGCAGAGCATACCGATGAATTTGCCTGGGTGTTCGCGATTGGCGTAGCGTTGCATGAGCAAGGAGGTCAGCAGACCCGACATTCCGAATGCGTGCAGCGTCCAGTCACTGGGAATGAAAGGCAACAACAGGATACGGCTTCCGTACTCTTCCGGGATAAGGCCGGAATGGCTGATTACAGCGAGCGTTATCACTGCAAACCATGCAACCGCGTTTTTACGCAGGCTTTCGCGGGTGAACAGATAGATACCGGCACATACGGCATATGTCCAGCCTATAAGACCGAGGATTCCCCACCAACTTGTATGGAACGGTTTCCCGTTGAGGTCTTTATAAATAACCAGCGTTGCAAGCAATACCACGCCTGCTACTTTCATTACGGTGAAAAGGGCTTTTTTTGTACCTTCGGCCTTTGGATATACTCCCCATGTCAGGAAGAAACCGATTACCATAAGGATAGTAAACCAGGAATGGGAAAGACCGCCTTCGATGCCGCCGCTATTAAGTGAGAACAGCCCCATGGCAATGAGCGCCACCGTACGCCAGAATATATGTGCAATGACCTGTGTGGTTGTATCGCCCTTTTTATAACGGTTCTGTATGGCAAAGGATACTGACATGCCCATGCAGAACAGAAAGGCCGGGAAGATGGTATCGGAAAATCCCAGCATATCCTCATCGGCAGCGGCGTGCATCAGCCAGTGAGGAACATTCTTCAAACCGGGAATGTCGTTTACGAAGAGCATAAGGAACATGGTGAGTGCGCGGAATACATCTACCGCAGCCACTCGTTGGAGTGTTAAGTTTTTCATGATAAATCTGTTTTGGGGGTTCAAGGGGCAAATATAGGAAAGAATTTCTCAATATGGGGTATCAGGTTATAAAAAAGCCATTCAATCGCAGTATCATTGCAGTTGAATGGCTTTTAGCACGTTTTTAAAGGAATTCCTTATTCAAACAAGGATTTGGCGATTCCCATTTCCAGTCCTCTCAGCTCTGCCAATCCTCTCAGACGGCCGATGCAGGAGTACCCCGGGTTGGTTTTCTTCTTCAAGTCATCCACCATCTGGTGACCGTGGTCGGGACGCATCG